>Ga0153994_1000023_pt1 | contig 153666 bp, 137 predicted proteins | sample TSNC078MetaG_FD_104735 | JGI IMG/M metagenome (GOLD analysis project Ga0153994, IMG submission 104735) | Attine ant fungus gardens microbial communities from North Carolina, USA - TSNC078 MetaG | ecosystem: Host-associated > Fungi > Mycelium > Unclassified | place: USA: North Carolina, Lumber...
CAACTCCGATCGTCCGCGTCGTGACGGGGATCGTCCGTTCAACTCCGATCGTCCGCGTCGTGACGGGGATCGTCCGTTCAACTCCGATCGTCCGCGTCGTGACGGGGATCGTCCGTTCAACTCCGATCGTCCGCGTCGTGACGGTGACCGGCCGTTCCGTGGCGGCAGCGATCGTCCGCGGCGTGACGGGGATCGTCCCTACAACTCCGACCGTCCCCGCCGTGACGGCGACCGGCCGTTCCGTGGCGGCAGCGATCGTCCGCGGCGTGACGGGGATCGTCCCTACAACTCCGACCGTCCCCGCCGTGACGGCGACCGGCCGTTCCGTGGCGGCAGCGATCGTCCGCGTCGTGACGGAGACCGTCCGTTCAACTCGGATCGTCCCCGCCGCGACGGGGACCGTCCCGAGCGCGGACAGTTCGGCGGCCGCGGGGGCGACGAGCGTCGACGCTTCGGCGACGGCACCCGTGGTCCGGGCGCCCGTTTCGGCGAGGCAGCACGCGACGACTTCGAGGACCGCGACCCGTACGGCACGAAGTCGATCCGCCCGCGTCACGAGGACCCGGAGATCCCCGAGGACGTGCAGGCGCGTGACCTCCACCCCCAGGCCCGCGCGGAGCTGAAGACGCTCAGCAAGGACAACGCCGACTGGGTTGCGCGGCACCTCGTGACGGCGGCGCTGCTCGTGGACGAGGATCCCGAGCTCGCGAACCAGCACGCGCTGAGTGCTGCGCGCCGTGCCGGTCGTGTGGCGGTGGTCCGTGAGACCGCTGCGATCACGGCCTACCGACTCGGTGACTTCGGCACGGCGCTGCGCGAGCTGCGGACGTACCGTCGGATCTCCGGGCGCAACGACCAGCTGCCGATGATGGTCGACTGCGAGCGTGGCCTCGGCCGTCCAGAGCGTGCGCTGGAGCTGGGCCGTTCGACGGACCGTGCGTCGCTCGAGCCGGGCGTTCAGGTCGAGCTCGCGATCGCCATGTCCGGCGCGCGGATCGACCTCGGGAATCCCACAGCTGCCCTCGGCGAGCTGGAGATTCCACAGCTCGACCCGTCGACGGCGTACAGCTGGTCGCCCGCGCTCTACAGTGCTTACGCGGCCACGCTCGAGGAGCTCGGCCGCCAGGACGAGGCCGACGAGTGGTGGGCCCGTGTCGACCGCGCGGCGGAGGCCCTCGCGGAAGCCGCCGATGAAGACTCTTGGGAGACAGTTGATGTGGTCGAGGAAGCGTTCGAAGTCGAAGAACTCGGAGACGAGCCCGAGCGACTCGATGGACCCGTCGACGACGAGCCCGGAGAGCCCGACCAGCTCGAGCCCCTCGACGAGCCCGCAGCGGACGAGCCCGACGACGACCTCGGGGAGATCGACGACGACAACCCCCGCGACGTCGACGGCTCCGCAGCCGACTGACACCCCGCGTCCACCGACGGACGGCGTCGACCTGGTCCTCACCGACCTCGACGGCGTCGTCTACCGCGGGCGGAACGCGATCCCGCACGCGGTCGAGTCGCTGACGCGGGCGTCGCTCACGGCTCGGGTCGGGTACATCACGAACAACGCCTCCCGTCGGCCGTCCGACGTCGCCGAGCACCTCGAGCGCTACGGGCTCGAAGTCACGCCCGACGACGTCGTCACGAGCTCACAGGCCGGTGTCCGGCTCCTGTCGACGCTCGTCCCCGAGGGCTCCACGGTCCTCGTGATCGGCGGCATCGGACTGACGAGCATCGTCGAGCAGGCCGGGTTCACCGTGACGTCGAGCGCCGAGGACTCCCCGGCGGCCGTCATCCAGGGCTTCTCGCCCGACCTCGGGTGGCAGCAGCTGGCAGAGGCATCCTTCGCGCTCGCGGACCCGGAGATCCCATGGGTCGCGACGAACATGGACTGGTCGATCCCGGTCGAACGGGGCATCGCTCCCGGCAACGGCACGCTCGTGGCAGCGGTCCACCAGGCCGTGGGCAGGATGCCGGTCGTCGCCGGCAAGCCGGAGCGTCCGATCTTCGACGCCGCCCTCGCGCGGTTCGGTGGCGAGCGTCCACTGTTCATCGGGGATCGACTCGACACCGACATCAAGGGTGCGAACGACGCCGGCATCCCGAGCGTGCTCGTGCTCACCGGCATCGACCAGGCAAAGCAGGTGCTCGCGGCTGATCAGCGCTCGCGTCCGACGTTCGTCCTCCAGGATCTCCGTGGGCTCTCGGAGCCCTACCCGGTGACCCACCGGCACGAAGCCGAGGACGGCACCCGGTTCGTGAGCGTCGGTGACGCCACCGTCCGGATGCGCAAGCACGTGGTCCGGGTGGAGCGGGCAGGAGCGGACCCCATGGACCTGCTGCGCGCCGGCGCGACCGCGATCTGGGACTCCGGGTTGGCGATCTACGGGCTCGACGTCGACCCCCAGCTCTACGGCGGCGAGTAGCGTGGAGGTCGTGTCGAACGACTCCGCGGAACCACAGCACGACGAGCAGGATCAGCCGTCCGTGACCGACGTCGCGCGCCGTGCACGTGCGGCTGAGGACCTCCCATTGCCGGATCGCGCCGATGCCTTCTCCGGCCTGCACGACGAGCTGCGCACGCGGCTCGAGAGCGGTGGCACCGCGAGTGCCTGACCCCGACGTGTCGACCCAGACCGTGTCCGTTCCCGCGCGCCTGGACGCGACCGTGGCCGCTCGTGGGCTCGCCAAGTCCCGGACCGCCGCCGCCAAGCTCATCCAGGGCGGCCGTGTCAGCGTCGACGGCACTGCGGTCGTCAAGCCGTCGACCCCGGTGCTCCCGGAAGCGGCGATCGTGGTGGACGCCGGGGACGAGTGGGTCTCCCGCGCTGCACTGAAGCTCGTCGGAGCGCTCGACACGTTCGGCGTCGACCCGAGCGGTCGTGTGGCGCTCGACGTGGGTGCGAGCACGGGTGGGTTCACGCAGGTGCTCCTCGCCCGCGGTGCCCGCCGGGTGGTGGCGCTCGACGTCGGGCACGGACAGCTCGACTCCGTCGTCGCGATGGACGACCGCGTCGCCGTGGTCGAAGGGTTGAACGCGCGGAACCTCACCGCTGACGACTACCTGGCGCTCGACGCCTCCGCGTCGCAGACCAGCCTCGTGGTCGGGGACCTGTCCTTCATCAGCCTCCGGATCGTGCTCCCGGCACTCGTCGCATCCGTGCCCGCTGACGAGTTCGTCCTGCTGGTGAAGCCGCAGTTCGAGGTCGGCCGTGGCGGTGTCCGTGAAGGCATCGTGCACGACGCCGACCTCCGGAACGACGCACTGATGAACGTCCTGTGGGCGGCGTGGGACCTCGGTCTCGGGACCTCGGGGCTCGCAGCGTCCCCGATCATCGGCACCCACGGCAACCACGAGTACCTCGCGCGTCTCCAGCGGGGCGCAGGGTCGAATCCGACAGAATGGATCCACCGGGCGACGGAACTGGCGGAAGGAACCCCATGAGCGACGAACGGCACATCCTGCTCGTGTCGCACACGGGTCGGCGCGACTCGATCGACGCCGCGGTCGAGGTCTGCGACCTCCTGCACGCGGCCGGTCTCGTCCCGGTGATGCCCTTCGACGAGTACGCCGACATCCGCCGTGCCGAAGCGTCCGTCGGCCAGGTCGACATCCTCGGTGTCGACGTGCAGGCCCAGGACCTCGAGATCGTCATCGTCCTCGGCGGCGACGGCACGATCCTCCGCGCGGCCGAGCTCGTGCGCGGGACCGGCACGCCCCTCGTCGGTGTGAACCTCGGCCACGTCGGCTTCCTCGCCGAGAGTGAGCGCGACGGCCTCTCCGAGACGGTCGAGCGCGCCCTGTCCGGTGAGTATCACGTCGAGGAACGCGTGGCCCTGCAGGTCGACGTCGTCGTCGGGCACGAGGTCGTCTACTCGTCGTGGGCCCTGAACGAGGCCACCATCGAGAAGGCCTCCCGCGAGCGCATGCTCGAGGTCGTCACCGAGGTGGACGGGCGTCCGCTGTCCTCGTTCGGCTGCGACGGCGTCGTCATCTCCACGCCGACCGGTTCGACGGCGTACTCCTTCTCCGGCGGCGGTCCGATCGTCTGGCCGGACGTCGACGCGCTCATCATGGTGCCGCTGAGCGCCCATGCGCTCTTCTCGAAGCCGATCGTCGTCGGACCCGACTGCGTGCTCGCCGTCGAGGTGCTGCGGCGGACGAGCGGCGTCGGCGTGCTCTGGTGCGACGGCCGACGCACCCACGACCTCCCCCCTGGAGCGCGCATCGAGGTCAGCCGGTCCCCGGAACCGGTCCGGGTCGCACGGCTCAAGGACGCCCCGTTCACGGACCGCCTGGTGGCGAAGTTCCAGTTGCCAGTCGCCGGGTGGCGCGGGCCGCAGCACGACGACGAGGACCGCCTGTGATCCAGGAGATCTCCATCAACGACCTCGGGGTCATCGGTGACGCGACCCTCGAGCTCGGCCCCGGGTTCACCGTCGTCACGGGTGAGACCGGTGCCGGCAAGACGATGATCGTCACGGCACTCGGGCTGCTGCTCGGCGCGCGGGCGGACGCGGGCTCGGTCCGTCGGGGTGCGTCGAGCGCCGTCGTCGAGGGCCGCTGGGACATCCCGGACCACGCCACGGTCGCGGAGCGAGTCGAGGACGCCGGGGGAGCGGTCGAGGACGGCGAGCTGATCCTGACCCGCACGGTCTCGGCCGAGGGGCGCAGCCGCGCCACGGTCGGCGGACGCGGGGCACCGGTCGCGGTGCTCGGTGAACTCGCGGACCAACTCGTCACGGTGCACGGGCAGTCCGACCAGATCCGCCTGACCTCGTCGACCGCGCAGCGCGCTGCCCTGGACGGCTTCGGTGGCGCGGCGGTCGAGAAGGCCCTCGGCAGGTACGTCGCCGCGTACGACACGTGGCAGCAGCACGCCGCCGACCTCGAGACGCTCACGCGCGACCAGGACGACCGGTTGGCTGAAGCCGCTCGTCTGCGCGAGGCCTCCGACGAGATCGAGGCGGCGGATCCGCAGCCCGGCGAGGACGCCGAGCTCCAGGAGCGTTCGGACCGCCTCGGGAACCTCGAGGAACTGCGCCTGTCCGCGGGCCTCGCACACGAAGCCATCTCGTCCGAATCTCTCGACGGCACCGACGTCATCGGCCTGGTCGAGGCCGCTCGCCGTGCAGTCGAGCGGGTGGCCGGCGCGGACAGCACGCTGCAGCCGGTGCTCGAACAGCTCACGGAGCTGGGCATCCAGGCGAGCGAGGCATCCGCCAGCCTGTCGAGCTACCTCGGTTCGCTCGAACCCGACGCGGGGCACGACCTCGAGCTCATCAACGAGCGCCGAGCACTCCTCGCCGGGCTCACGCGCAAGTACGGCGAGACGATCGACGACGTCATCGCGTTCGGCCAGCGAGCGAGCGATCGGCTCCTCGAGCTCGACGGCGACGACGACCGGATCGTCGCCCTGCAGGAAGCGGTCGCGCAGGACGAGCAGGCGCTCGAACATGCGGCGACGACCCTGACCCAGGCACGCACGAAGGCGGCAGCAGACCTCGCGAAGCGGGTGACGACGGAGCTGAAGACCCTCGCGATGGCCGGCGCGACGCTCGTGGTCGAGGTCACCGACGCCGGCGAGTACCGGCGGCACGGACGCGATCAGGTCGCGATCCTGCTGCAGCCGCACTCTGGGACGGACCCGCGGCCGATCGGCAAGGGGGCGTCGGGCGGCGAGCTCTCCCGCGTCATGCTCGCGATCGAGGTCGTCATGGCCGGGTCGACGACGGTTCCCACGTTCGTGTTCGACGAGGTCGACGCCGGGGTCGGTGGTGCCGCGGCGATCGAGATCGGTCGGCGCCTGGCGAAGCTCGCCGAGCGCACGCAGGTCATCGTCGTCACGCACCTGGCCCAGGTCGCGGCGTTCGCGACGAACCACCTCAACGTCGTGAAGGACGCCAGCGGCGCGGTGACGTCGTCGAGCGTCCGGCGGCTCGAGGGGGACGAGCGGCTGCAGGAGATGGCTCGTCTGCTCTCCGGGCTCGGCGACAGCGCGAGCGGCATGGAGCACGCGCGCGAGCTGCTCGACGTCGCCGCCCAGTCCGCCTGACGGACACACGCCGCAGTGGCGGGCGCGAGCGGGGCCGTGGACCCGGCCACGCGTCCGGGCGACACGCGCCAGGCGAACGCGGGTCGCGCCTCCCGGCAGTTCTGACGTACGATGGAACCCCGTGGCGGACACTTTCAGCAGCGGTACCCAGGCAAGCTCCCCGACCCCGAAGGTGACGAAGCAGATCTTCGTGACCGGCGGGGTCGTCTCGTCTCTCGGCAAGGGCCTGACGGCGGCCAGCCTCGGCAACCTGCTCACGGCACGCGGCCTCAAGGTCGTCATGCAGAAGCTCGACCCGTACCTCAACGTGGACCCGGGCACCATGAACCCGTTCCAGCACGGCGAGGTCTTCGTGACCGACGACGGCGCCGAGACGGACCTCGACATCGGGCACTACGAGCGCTTCCTCGACATCAACCTGTCGCAGTCGGCCAACGTCACGACCGGGCAGGTCTACTCGACGGTCATCGCCAAGGAGCGTCGCGGCGAGTACCTCGGCGACACCGTGCAGGTGATCCCGCACATCACCGACGAGATCAAGCGCCGGATGCGCGAGCAGGCATCGAACGACCCGCAGCCCGACGTCATCATCACCGAGGTCGGCGGCACGGTCGGCGACATCGAGTCCCAGCCCTTCATCGAGTCGGCGCGTCAGGTGCGGCACGAGCTCGGCCGCAACAACGTGTTCTTCGTGCACGTCTCGCTCGTCCCGTTCATGAACGCATCGGGTGAGCAGAAGACCAAGCCGACGCAGCACTCCGTCGCCGCGCTCCGCTCGATCGGCATCCAGCCGGACGCACTCGTGCTCCGCAGCGACCGGCCCGTCTCGGACTCGAACAAGCGCAAGATCGCGCTGATGTGCGACGTCGACGAGGACGCCGTGGTGAACGCGGTCGACGTCCCGTCGATCTACGACCTCCCGACGCTCCTCAACACGCAGGGGCTCGACCGGGTCATCGTCGACGCACTGCACCTCGAGGCGAACGAGGTCGACTGGACCTCGTGGAACCCGGTGCTCCGCGCGGTGCACGAGCCGAAGAAGGACGTCACGATCGCCCTGGTCGGCAAGTACATCGACCTGCCGGACGCGTACCTGTCCGTCACCGAGGCGCTCCGTGCCGGTGGCTTCGCGCACAACGCGAAGGTCACGCTGAAGTGGGTCGTCTCGGACGACTGCACCACACCAGAGGGTGCGGCGAAGCAGCTCGGCGACGTCGACGGCATCTGCGTCCCCGGCGGGTTCGGCGTGCGCGGCATCGAGGGCAAGCTCGGTGCGCTGAAGTTCGCGCGCGAGAACCACATCCCCACGCTCGGCCTGTGCCTCGGCCTGCAGTGCATGGTCATCGAGTACGCCCGACACGAGGCCGGCCTGCACGACGCGTCGAGCTCCGAGTTCGACCCGGAGACGCCGACCCCGGTCATCGCCACGATGGCGGAGCAGGTGGACATCATCGCCGGCGGCGACATGGGCGGCACGATGCGGCTGGGCCTCTACCCGGCGACGTTCACGTCCGGGTCGCTCGCGGAGTCGCTGTACGGCGCGCCGGAAGCGTCCGAGCGGCACCGTCACCGCTACGAGGTGAACAACAAGTACCGCCAGCAGATCGCGGACGCCGGCCTGGTGTTCTCGGGCACCTCGCCCGACGGCAACTTGGTCGAGTACGTCGAGCTGGACCGTGCGCAGCACCCGTTCTACATCGGCACGCAGGCGCACCCCGAGCTGCGGTCGCGTCCGAACGACGCGCACCCGCTGTTCGCGGGGCTCGTCGAGGCGGCGATCGCGCGCAACGAGTCGACCCGGCTCTTCGACCCGGAGAGCGAGCAGGTCGCGTCGTAACGCACCCACGATGGGACGGGCGCGTCCCGCTCAGCAGTGACGCGCCAGCGGCACGCGGGGCGCGCCGACCGAGCCTGCGAGGGAGGGGTGCCAGCTGGCACCGTGCCTCCAGTCCGTCTGTGGCCGGGCGTCGAACACGGAACGGTTTCGTCCGGCGGTCATGGCGGACGCTGGTTGGATGGACGGGTGACCGACGCACCCATCTCCGACGAGCCAGCATCCTTCGACGTGACCGACTCGACCCTCGTGTACGACGGCGCCGTCTGGGACGTCCGGCGTGACACCGTGGCGTACGGCGACGGCAGCATGGTGCGTGAGTACATCGACCACACCGGGGCCGTCGCGGTCTACGCCGAGGACGACGAGGGCCGCGTGCTCGTCATCCAGCAGTACCGTCACCCCGTGCACCTGCGCGACTGGGAGCTGCCGGCCGGGCTGCTCGACATCTCCGGTGAGGACGAGCTCATCGCCGCGCAGCGGGAGCTCGCCGAGGAAGCCGACGTCGAGGCCGACGACTGGGAGCCCCTGGTGCGGTACAACACCTCTGCTGGCGGCAGCAACGAGTTCATCCAGATCTACCGGGCACGCGGTGTCCGAGCGACGGCGTCGGCGTTCGACCGCTCCGACGAGGAAGCGGACATCGTGAAGCGCTGGGTGCCGCGGGCGGAGATCGTCACGGGGATCCTGGAGGGGCGACTGCGGAACTCGGCGCTCATCGTGGCGGCGCTCGCCGTGGACGCGGCGTCGCGCCGGTAGCCTTCGGGGATGGTCTCGCTCGCTGCCGCCACCGAGACGTACCTGCGGCACGTCGCGATCGAGCGGGGGCTGTCGCAGCACACGCTGTCGGCGTACCGGCGGGACCTCGCGACGTTCGCCACGTGGGTCGGCACCCAGCCGGTGGTCGACTCCGAGGGAGCCGATCGGGCCGGGGGCGCGTCGGTCGTCGACGACGTCGCTCGACTGACGCGAGCGGATCTCGCGGGGTTCGTTTCGCATCTGGCCACGCGAGCAGCATCGCCGCTGGCGCCTCGGTCCGTCGCCCGGATGCTCAGTTCTGTGCGTTCCTTCGCGACGTTCGCCGCTGGGGAGGGATGGCTGCCACTCGACCCCGGCGCGTCCGTCCACCCACCGAAGGCCCCGATACGGCTCCCGAAGGCGATCTCGGTCGACGACATGGACCGGCTGCTGCAGGCCGTCGACGGTGACGATCCCGTACAGTTGCGCGACCGGGCGCTCCTGGAACTCCTGTACGCCACCGGGGCGCGCATCTCCGAGGCCGTCGGGCTCTCGGTCGACGACGTGACGGACGACCCGGACGGGACCGGGGTCTCCGTCGTGAAGGTCACCGGCAAGGGGAACAAGCAGCGGATCGTTCCGCTCGGCAGCTACGCGCGGGCCGCGATCGAGGCGTACCTGGTTCGTGCGCGACCGGTCTTCGCCGCGCGGGGGCCGTCGACGCCGGCGCTCTTCCTCGGGGCCCGCGGGGCACGGCTGTCACGGCAGAGTGCGTGGCTCGTGATCCAGGCCGCGGCCGACCGGGCAGACCTGTCCGCCCACGTGTCGCCGCACACGTTCCGGCACTCGTTCGCGACGCACCTGCTCGAGGGTGGCGCGGACGTCCGGGTCGTGCAGGAGCTCCTCGGGCACGCGAGCGTGGCGACGACGCAGATCTACACGATGGTCACGGCGGACATGCTCCGCGACGTGTACCAGACGTCGCACCCGCGGGCCCGGCGCTGAGGCGGGTGCGGCGGTGCGGGGGCGCGACGTGGCGGTGCGCGTCGCGCCGGCCGATCGAGTGCGCGGAAAAGGGGCTCGGCGGGTCAGACATCCCCCATCTTCTGCGCACTCGATCGCGGGGGAGCGGGGGAGCGAGGGAGCGAGGGAACAGGGGAGAAGGGGGAGCGGGGAAGCGCGGGAGAGGGACGGCGCGGGATCAGGCCAACGGGAAGTGGACGTCGGCGGCGATGATGCCCGTCGCGACGGCGAGGACCAGCGCTGACGCCGCCAGGCTCCGAGCGAGGACCCGCCACCGGCCCGTCGCACCGGGGCGGACGATCCCGATGGCGCCCGCGACCACAGCGGGCACGCTGAGGACGCCGTAGGGGTTCAGCAGCAGGGACGCGACGGCGAGCAGCACCGCGGAGATCGCGAACGCGCAGAGCTTCCGGGACGTGCCCGCGCCGTACGCCCACGCACGGTGTTCGACGGTGCCGGTCCGCACCGAGAAGGCCGGGCCCGTTGGCGCCACCACGATCGGCAGCACCGGCTCGATGTGGCGAGTCGGAACCGCACGCGTCGCCTCACCCCAGGCGTGGCCGTCCCACCAACGGAGACGACCGGCATCCCGGGGGTCCGGGAACCAGCCAGCGGCCGGCAGCGTCACGAGGTGCTCCTGAGAACGGGGGATGGTGCGCTCCGACGCTACGTGCCGCCGTGCACGCTCCCCAGTCCCAACCCGGGTGTCGGCAGGAAGGGGGACGTCTACGCGCGCGCCGGCGCGGCGTCCACCTCGGTGAAGACGTCCTTCACCGCTGCGAGGAGCCGGGCGTTGAAGTCCACGCCGAGCTGGTTCGGCACGGTGACGAGCACGGTGTCGGCAGCGCGGACCGCCTGGTCCGCCGCGAGCTCCTCGACGAGCGACTCCGGAGACCCGATGTAGGACCGCCCGAAGCGGGCGAGCCCACCGTCGAGGTACCCGACCTGGTCGGCTCCCTCGACCTGCTCGCGCACGCCGAAGTAGTGCCGAGACTCGTCGTCGATGATCGGGATGATGCTGCGCGACACGGAGACCCGGGGCTCACGGTCCCAGCCCGACTCGGCCCAGACCCGCCGGAAGCGCTCGATCTGCTCGGCCTGCAGCTCGTCGAACGGCACGCCGGTGTCCTCGGTCAAGAGCGTCGACGACATCAGGTTCATGCCCTGCTCGGCGGTCCACTCGGCGGTGGCGCGGGTTCCGGCACCCCACCAGATGCGGTCGGGGAGCGTGTCGGACAGCGGGAAGACCGGCAACGAGCCCGCGGCACCCGTCATCTGCGGGTTCGCGTTCGCCATCGGCTCGCCGGCGATCGCGCGGCGGAACACGCTCGTGTGCGCACGGGCGAGGTCGGCGCCGTCCGGATCCGAAGCGTCGGGCACGTACCCGAACTGCTGGTAACCGGCCTGAGCGGTCTCGGGTGATCCCCGCGAGACGCCGAGCTGCAGTCGCCCGCCGGAGATCAGGTCGGTCGCTGCCGCCTCCTCCGCCATGTAGAGCGGGTTCTCGTAGCGCATGTCGATCACCCCGGTGCCGATCTCGATGCGGCTCGTCTTCGCGGCGATGGCGGAGAGCAGCGGGAACGGCGCGGCCTGCTGCGGGGCGAAGTGGTGCACGCGGAAGTACGCGCCGTCGACGCCCGCTTCCTCGGCCGCCACCGCGAGGTCGATCGCCTGCACGAGGGCCTCGCGGCCGCTGCGCACCTTCGATCCGGGGACGTCACGCCAGTGTCCGAACGACAGGAACCCGATCTTGGTCATGCCCATGCGAACGCATTCGAGAGGTCGCGCATTCCGTCGGACTAGGTTCGGAGGGCATGGACGATCCACGTGCGGCGCTGAGCGCGGAGCGAGCGAGGGCGACGAAGCTCATCGCCGACGTCGAGCGGAGCATGCGCGACGTCAGCGACGCCCGCGACGGTGCGAACACGGACGACGAGCACGACCCCGAGGGAGCGACGCTGGCCTGGGAGCGAGGGTCGCTCGGCGCGGTCCGAGACGACGCTCGGCGCCGCATCGAACAGGTCGACGCAGCGCTCGCGCGGCTGGACAAGGGGACCTACGGGACGTGCGTCGTCGGCGGCGAACCGATCCCGGAGGCACGACTGGCGGCAGTCCCGTGGGCCGCGACCTGCGTCGCGCACGCATGACGAGCCTCCCGTCCGATTGCCGGGCGTCCGTGCACCGCGCGCGCCGCGGATTCCCAGCCGCGCGCCCTACCGTTTCGGCATGGACGGCGACCCGAACCATCGACCCGCGGAAGCGGACTCCGGTGAGTCCGCGCTGCGGCACCGCTTCCGCTGGTTCCACCAGGCCCGCGAGTGGATCCACGCCCGCCCGCACCTGCACCTCTTCTACAAGGTCGTCGTCGGCATCGTCGGCGGGCTGGTCGTCATCATCGGGTTGATCCTCGTGCCGTTGCCCGGGCCCGGGTGGCTCGTGGTGTTCATCGGCCTGACGATCCTGGCGAGCGAGTTCCACTTCTTCCACAAGATCATCACGTGGCTCAAGGCGCAGCTGCACCGCTTCTGGGACTGGGCTAAGGCGCACGGGCCGCAGTGGCTCCGGAACATCGCCGACCGCGGGAAGGCCGACGTCGACGCAGCGCACGACGACGCACACCGGAGCATCGGCCGGCGCCCCGCTCGTCCCGGGCACTGAGTTCCCAGCGCTTCTGACCTAGCGCTTCTGACCTAGCGCTTCTGACCTCGCGCTTCCGACCCGGCGCTTGTGACCCGGCGCTTCTGACCCACAACGTGTGCGATGGGAAGCGGAATCGCGCGTAGGAGGTCGGAAATCCGGGCCACCTACGCGCGATTCGACCTCCTACGCGCGAATCGACCCGCCGCCGCCACCACCGCCACCACCACCGCCGTGCGCAGCGGCCGCAGCCGCCACACCGGCCGCGCGGCTCAGTCCGCGGCGGGGGCCGGGCACGCCTGCACGCGGACCGAGCCCGTCGCGATGCGCTCGGACGCCTGCTCCTCGACCTCGGCGGCGTCGCGCGACACGAGCTGCAGCACGAGGGCGACCGCCGCGGCGAGCACGATGAACGCGCCGTACCCGGCGATGACCGGCACGAGTCCGACCGTCGGCTCGAGCAGGCCGCCGATGACGGCGGGGACACCGAAGGCCAGGTAGCTCACGACGTAGATCGTGGAGAGGAGCCCCGCGCGGTGTGTGGGCGCAGCGGTTGCGAGCAGCATCCGGAGCGGCGCCTGGAAGCCGGCGCCGAAGCCGACCCCGGCGATCGCACTGCCGACGACGAGCCCCGGCAGGGAGTGTGCGAAGACGAACGCGACGGTGACGACCGGCCCGAGGATCAGCGCGACGAGTCCGATGAGCACGCCGATGCGGGCGTCGAGCCGCTGGATCGCCAACCCGGTGAGCGCTCCGACGCCGGTGACGACGGCGATGAGTGCTCCGGCCGCGAAGTGGTTCGTGATCCCGAACACCGCCCCGAGCGCCGACGGCACGAGCGACAGGAACATCCCGCCGAGCGCCCAGCTGGCGATGAGCGAGCCGGCGACGCCGCGGAACAGCCGGCGCGAGGACCGCGGCACGGAGATCGTCGGACGGAGGGAACGGAGGGCTCCCGGACGGCGGGTGACCCGCTCCGGGACGACCACGAGCGCGATCACCATGAGGACGAGCAGCACCCCGAAGAGCACGTACACGAGCTGTTCCGGCGCCGGACCCCACTCGACGAGGGCACCGCTCGACAGGGCTCCGGTGGCGAGGGCGATCGGCGGGATCACACCGTTCAGGACGCCGGCGAGGGACGGGTGCGCCTCGAGCGAGTTGTCGATCAGCGCAGCACCGAGGGCACCGATGAGCAGTCCGACGGAGACGCCCTGCACGATGCGGTCGACGATCAGCGCGCCGAGGCCGTCCGCGACCGAGAAGAGCCCGAGCGAGAGCGCGACGCCGAGCCCACCGACGACGAGCACCGGCTTCCGCCCGACGTGGTCGGACAGCCGTCCGGCGACGAGCAGGCTGGTGAGGAGCCCCGCGACGTAGATCGCGAACACCCCGGTGAGCATGAGCGGCGTCAGGTGCCACTCCGCCGCGTACACGGGGTAGATCGGCGACGGCACGGCGGACGACGCGACCGAGACGAGCAGCATGGCCGCGAGGATCCAGAACCCGGCGGCCGAGCGAGCTGACTGCATGGGTGCCCCTTCGATGACGAACAGTACGAGGAAAGTCGTACCGCACTCCGCTGTACGACGCAAGTCGTACTGGGAGGTGAACGGTGGTAGCGTCCCGTCCATGCCCGAGCGCACCGTTGCCCCCGAACGGCTCCCGCAGCCGACGGTGGCCGAGATGGACCTCCCCGTCGTGATGGACGCCCTGTCGGACCCGATCCGCCTGGCGATCCTGCACCGGTACCTCGTCGACGCGGCCGGTGGGATCCGCAGCTGCGGCTGGGTCGGCATCGACCGGCCGAAGTCCACGCTGACGCACCACTTCCGCGTCCTGCGCGAGGCCGGCCTGCTCGAGCAGCACCAGGAAGGACTCACCCGCAGCAGCCGTGCTCGCGTCGAGGACGTCCAGCAGCGGTTCCCCGGGCTCCTCGACCTCGTGCTCGACTGGCAGGTGCCCGCTGCCCTGATGCGCGACGAGGTCCCCGCGTGACCGCTGGCACCCACACGCTGCCCACCGTCGTCGCCGACCCGGCCGTCACCACGGCGCTCGCCGCGGACCTCGACGCCGCCGGGTTCTCCGTCGAGGGCGTCGACGCGCTCTGGGGGGTCGACGCCGCGGCCGCGCTGCACCGTGGGAACCGCGTTGCCGCCGTCCGTGCGCTCGACGCCCGTCCGACGACGCCGCTGACGACGCTCGCGATGCTCTTCGTCCTCGGGCTCCCCGTGCCGCGCGCCGACGCCGAGCAGGCGTTCCCGACGGCCGGGCTCGACGCGGTCGTGTCCGCCGGGTTGCTCCGTGTCGACGACGACCGCGCGCACCCGACGGTGGACCTCCGTCCGTACGCGTTCGTGGACGACGCCGGCGCCGGCAGCTGGTGGATCGTCTCCGACCTCGGGGAACTCGCCCTCGGCAGCGCGCTCGACGAGGAACACGTGCTCGGCATCGGTGGCGCCACCACCACGCTGAGCGGCCTGCAGGTGCCCGTGCCCGTCCACCGGGTGCTCGACCTCGGGACCGGCTGCGGCATCCAGGCCATGCACGCCAGGCGCTTCGCCGACGAGGTCGTCGCCACCGACATCTCCCGCCGCGCCCTGGACATCGCACGGTTCAACGCGCAGCTGAACGGCAGCGACGGCATCGACTTCCGCTTCGGGTCGCTGTTCGAGCCCGTCGTCGGAGAGCGCTTCGACCGCATCGTGTCGAACCCGCCGTTCGTCATCACCCCACGCACCGAAGGCGTCCCGTCGTACGAGTACCGCGACGGCGGGATGGTCGGCGACGCCCTCGTCGAGACGGTCCTCCGTGGCCTGGCCGAGCACCTCGAACCCGGCGGGACCGCGCAGCTCCTCGGCAACTGGGAGTACCACTGGGGCGTCGACGGGCTCGACCGCGTCCGCGCCTGGTTCGAGGGGACCGACCTCGACGCATGGGTGATCGAGCGCGAGCGCCAGGACCCGAACGCCTACGCCGAGACCTGGATCCGCGACGGCGGGACGAAGCCGGGCACGGCCGCGTTCGACCAGCTGGTCGGCGCGTGGCTCGACGACTTCCGGGAGCGCAAGGTCACCGGGGTCGGCTTCGGCTACGTCGTGGTCCGCAGGGCACAGACGGGATGCTCTGTGCAGCTCCGGCGCTTCGAGCGCGTCCCCGAGACGCTCGGCTCCAACCCCGCGGGGCTCGGCGCGACGGTGGCCCGCGTCCTCGACGCGGCCGCCTGGCTGGCAGCGCACGACGACGTCGCACTCGCGGCCGCGCACCTGACGGTCGCCGGCGACGTCACCGAGGAGCGGTACTACTGGCCGGGCAACGACGACCCCACGGTCATGACGCTCGTGCAGGGCGGCGGGTTCGGCCGGCGGGTCGACGCGGACACGGCGCTCGCCGCGTTCGTGGGCGCGTGCGACGGCGAACTCTCCGTCGCGGCGATCATCGGTGCGCTCGCGCAGATCACGGGCGTCGACGAGCTGGTGCTCGCCGCCGACCTGCTGCCGACCGCCCGTGACCTGGTACTCGACGGGCTGCTCACACCGGCCTGACGCGGCCCGGTGCGACCCAGCCCGCCGTACCGGTGCTGCTCAGGACCGGTGGTCGCGCCAGCTGTGCTGCGGGTCGTAGCCGAGGAGCTCCCGGGCCTTCTCCGACGACAGCAGCGAGCTGACGCCGTCGATGTCCGCACGACGCTCGATGTCCGGCACGTACCGTTCGACGAGCTCGATGGTCGGGGTGTCCATCACGGTGTCGGGGCTCGCGATGACGAACGCCTCGAAGCCGGTCAGGTCCGCCTCGAGCGCCTTGCGCACGGCCTGGGCGCCGTCGCGGGAGTCGATGTAGGACCACAGGTTGAACGTCTTCGCCTCGGGGGTGGCGTCCCACGGGTACGACGGGTAGTCGGTCTCGTCCATGACGTTCGAGAACCGCAGGCCGATCATCTTCAGCGTCGGGTCCCAACGGGTGAAGTGCCGCGCCATCTCCTCTTCCACGGCCTTGCCGAGCGAGTACGAGGACTGCGGGCGCACCGGGAACTCCTCGTCCACGGGCAGGTAGGGCGGGTGGTGCTCGCCCATCGGGATGCCGAGCAGGGTCTCGCTCGACGCCCACACCACGTTCGTGATCTTCGCGGCACGGGCGGCGTGGAAGACGTTGATCGAGGCGGTCACGTTGTTCGTGATGAGCGCGACGTCGGGGACCTGCCCGGGAGCCGGCACCGCCGCGAGGTGCACGACGGCGTCGACGTGGTCGTACCGGTCGTCGATGCCGAGCAGGGCGTTCAGCACCTGCCCGTAGTCGGTGAGGTCGATCCGCACGAACTGCACGCGCTCGGGCAAGCCCTGCGACGGGACGCGGTCGAGGAGGACCACGTCGTACCCGTGTTCGTCGAGGTCACGCACCACCGCTCGTCCGAGCTTGCCGCTGCCGCCGGTCACCACTACGCGCGTCATCGCGCCTCCGCTCATCGTCGAGTCGTGCTGTCGGTGTCCATCCTGCACTGCCGGGTCCGCCGCAACCAGGCACCAGCGGTACCTGTCCGCGCAGCGCGTGTCAGACGGAGGGGACCGCCTGGGCCACCGCCATGCGCACGACGAGCTCGACGTGTGCGGCCATGTCGCGCGCGGGGTCGAACAGCCACTGGATCTGCATGCCGTCGGACACCGCGAGCAGCACGCTCGTCAGCTCCTCGGCGTCGATGTCGGCGCGGAGCCGGCCGTCCTGCTGCATCGCCCGGAAGTCCGCGGCCATCGTGCGTCGGGAGTTCTCGTAGCGCTGCCGGAAGTACTCGTGCGCCGGGTGGTCCGGGTCGGTCGCAGCCGCGGCGGAGAGGTTCACGAACATCTGGACGAGCCCAGGGACCTCCGCGTTGTGCCGGACGATCGCGGCGAGGAGCTCACCGGGGTCGTTCGCGTGCCAGTCCGCCGCGTTGTCGATGTCGTCGCGGCGCCGGAGGATCTCGACCCAGAGCTCGTCCTTCGAGTCGAAGTAGTGCAGCAGCCCGGCCTGCGTCAGCCCGACCGCGTCGGCGATGTCCTTGATGCTCGTGCGCCGGAACCCCTGCTGAGCGACGAGGTCCAGGGCGACGGTGAGGATTTCCTCGCGCTTCGCGATGCCCTTCGCGTACGAACCCCGTCGTGTCATGGCGAGACTGTACCGCTCCTGGGCGATCCCGGAAAACCTAGCGGCAATAGGTTTTGGTGGTACGGTGGCACGAGCCGCCGACGAAGGCGTGCGAGTCGCCGACGCCGGCGGCGCACCCGATGGAGGTTGCAGTGGCGAACGATGCCCTGACCGTTTCCGACACCCCGACCGCAGTCGCACCCACGCGCGGTCGAGGCAGCTCGCTCATGTACACGCTCGGCATGCCGATCGCGATGCTCGGCCTGTACATCGCCCTCCTCCCACCCGTGCTGGTGGCGATGGCGCTGAAGGTCGCGGAGATCGCGCCGGACGACCAGGCGGGCGTGCTCGGCCTGGCGCTCGGCGTCGGCGCGTTCGCGGCGATGGTCGCCAACCCCCTGGCCGGTCGCTTCAGCGACCGCACGGCCGGGAGGCTCGGCATGCGTCGTCCGTGGATCATCGGCGGCACCGTGGTCGGGTTCGCCGGCCTCGTGGTCGTCGCGACGACGTCCTCCACCGTGGTCCTGGTGCTCGCCTGGGGCGTCACGCAGATCGCGTACAACGCCACGATCGCGGCGCTGACCGCCGTCATGCCGGACCACGTCACGCGGTCCCAGCGCGGACGGGTCGCGGCGCTGCTCGGCCTCTCGCAGAACCTCGCGCTGGTCGGTGGCACGTTCCTCGTGCAGCTCTTCTCGACGTCGGCGACGCAGATGATCGTCCCCGGGGCCATCGGGTCGGCCGTGGTCGTCCTCTACGCGCTGCTCTTCCGCGACCGCGTGCTCACCGAGCGGCCGTCGACGCGCCTCGGCATCGGGCAGCTCTTCGGGTCGTTCGTGTTCAACCCCGTGAAGCACCCCGACCTCGGCTGGGCCTGGCTCACCCGGTTCATGATGGTCGCCGCGCAGTACACCGCCGTGAGCTACCTCACCTACTTCCTCCGCGACGACATCGGGGTCGAGCCCGCGCACGTCGCGAACGCCGTCTTCCAGGGCACGCTCTGGAACGTCGTCGGCATCGTCCTCACCTCGCTCATCGCCGGGTGGTTGTCCGACAGGCTCGGGCGCCGCAAGCTCTTCGTGGCGGTCGCCGGGATCGTCGGCGTCGTCGGACTCGTGCTCATCGCCACCGCGCCGTCGCTCGGCACGGTGCTGGTCGGCGAGTTCGTGATGGGTGCCGGCATGGGCGTCTTCTACGCCGTCGACCTCGCGCTGATCACAGACGTGCTGCCGTCCGACGAGGACAATGCGAAGGACCTCGGCGTCGTGAACATCGCGCAGGCCCTGCCCCAGTCGATCGTGCCGGCGGCGGCCCCGGGCGTGATCGCCCTCACCGGCGGGTACAGCGGCTTCTTCATCACCGGCGCGGTCGTCGGACTGCTCGGGATCGCCTCGGTCTCGCGCATCCGCGGCGTCCGCTGACCGACCCCTCCTGGCTCTGAACGAAAGGAACGACCATCGTGACCACCGTGAACGACGTGAGCACAGCCTCCGGCGCGGCCCCGCTGGATGAGCGCATCGGCGCGCTCGTCGACCAGCTGACCACCGAAGAGAAGGTGCAGCTGCTCACCGGACGAGACTTCTGGACGACCTGGCCGATCGAGAAGATCGGGCTGCGGCGCATCCTGATGTCGGACGGCCCCTCCGGGGTCCGTGGCGAGGTGTGGGACGAGCGCGACCCGTCGCTGAACCTGCCGTCCGCCACCGCCCTGAGCGCCTCGTGGGACCGTGCGATCGCGAAGCGCTACGGCGCCGCCGCTGCCGTCGAGGCCCGCCGCAAGGGCGTCGACGTCGTCCTCGGCCCGACCATCAACCTGCACCGCTCGCCCCTCGGCGGTCGGCACTTCGAGGCGTTCAGCGAGGACCCGGTGCTCACCGGCGACCTCGCCGCATCGTACGTCGAGGGCGTGCAGGAGAACGGCGTCGCCGCGACCCCGAAGCACTACATCGCGAACGACTACGAGACTGACCGCTTCACCGCGTCGACCGAGGTGTCCGACCGCGCGCTCCGCGAGCTCTACCTGCTCGCGTTCGAGAAGGCCGTGACCGAGGCGCACGCCTGGGCGATCATGTCGTCGTACAACTCGATCAACGGCGTCACCGCGTCCGAGAACGAGCTGCTCGAGACGCCGCTGAACTCCGAGTGGGGCTTCGACGGCATCGTCGTGTCCGACTGGACCGGCGTCCGCTCGGTCGACTCGGCGAAGGCGTCGCAGGACGTCGCGATGCCCGGACCGAACCAGTGGTGGAGCGAGGGACCGCTGCTGGCCGCCGTCGAGTCCGGCGAGGTCCCGATCGAGGCGATCGACCGCAAGGTCCGTCGCATCCTGACCCTCGCCGCGCGGGTCGGAGCGTTGTCCGGGTTCGATGCCGTCGCGGCGGAGCCCGTGCACGTCGAGGACGGCATCGCGTTCGTCCGCGAGGCCGAGGCCGAAGGGACCGTCCTCGTCCGGAACACCGGGATCCTGCCGCTCGATGCGCCCGCGCTCGCCCGGATCGCCGTCATCGGCCACAACGCCGACCAGGCCCGCACGCAGGGTGGCGGCTCGGCGACGGTCGTGCCGTCGCAGGTCGTCTCGCCGCTCGACGGCATCCGCGCGGCGTTCCCGTCCGCGACCGTCGACTACGCGATCGGCGCCGTCGTGCAGGAGGGCATCGCGGAGTTCCCGCTGTCCACGATCACGAACCCGGCCACCGGGCAGCCAGGCGCGCGCGTGGCGTTCGTGCGCGACGGATCCGAGCTGTACGTGGAGGACCGCCGCGCGACGGCGCTCTTCTGGTTCGGCGGCGACGCCCCCACGCGCGAGGCCGACCGCCTCGACATCACCACGACCTACACGGCACCGACGACCGGCACCGTCCGGATCGGCATCGGCGCTGCTGGTCGATCGCGGATGTGGATCGACGGGTCGCTCGTCCTGGACGAGGACGTGCCGTTCGAGGGCGACCAGCTCGGCGCGGCGTTCCTCAACCCGCCGGCGCGCTCCGTGCCCGTCTCGGTGACGGCCGGCCAGCAGGTCGCGATCCGCATCGAGTACGACGTCATCCAGGACGAGACGCTGGGCGGGGTGCTCGCGTACCAGTTCGGCACCGAGCCCTCCGACGAGGACCCGTCGGTGCTCATCGCCTCCGCCGTCGATGCCGCTCGTGGCGCCGACGTCGCCGTGGTCGTGGTGGGGACGAACTCCAAGGTCGAGTCCGAGGGCTACGACCGCTCGTCCCTGTCGCTCCCCGGGCACCAGGACGAACTCGTCGCCGCCGTCGCCGCCGTGAACCCGAACACGATCGTGCTCGTCAATGCCGGCTCCCCGGTCGAGATGCCGTGGCGGAACGACGTCGCCGCGGTCCTCCTCACCTGGTTCGGCGGGCAGGAGTACGGGAACGCGGTCGCCGACGTCCTCACGGGGGCGACGGAGCCGGGCGGGCGCCTCCCCACGACGTGGCCGGTCGCCATGTCGGACGTCCCCGTGCTCGACGTGACGCCGGTCGACGGTGTCGTCCGCTACGACGAGGGCGTGCACATCGGCTACCGGGCCTGGCTTCGCGCCGGGGTACAGCCCGCGTACCCGTTCGGCCACGGTCTGGGGTACACGACCTGGACGATCGACGGCGTCACCGCGACGCCGACCGTGCGCGAGGGCGACGCGGTGATCGTGACCGCGACCGTCGCGAACACCGGATCGCGTGCCGGCAAGCACGTCGTGCAGGTCTACGCCTCGCGGGAGACGTCCGCGATCGACCGTCCGGTCCGCTGGCTCGTGGGGTTCGCCCCGGTGCGCCTGGGAGCGGGGGAGTCCACCGAGGTGTCGATCGAGGTGCCGGCGAGGGCGTTCGCGCACTGGGACGGCGCGTGGGTGTACGAGCCGGGCACCTTCACCCTGCACGTCGGCGCGTCGGTCGCAGATGCGGCCGGGACGGTGGCCCTCGAACTGGAGTGAGTCCGATCGCATCCGGTTTCCGCGCACCGGTCAGGTGTGTTCAGTAGCATGGAAAGAGCGTCAGGCGGCTGGTTACCGTCGACGCGCGCACCGACATGGGATCGCCGCGTGAGCGACACGGCCTCCTGATCCGGCCGATGGAGCCCCGGCGGTCCCGGTGCGTCATGGTGCGCCCCCGCTTCTGCGGGGGCGCATCTCTTCCTCCACGCGGAGGTTTTTCCGTATGCGGAATATGTCGTGACGAATCATCACGATTCGCTGAATCGGGGCGTCCGAGTTGTGACAAACAACGCGGATGGTGGAACGATGAGTGCACCATCCCGTACGGATCAGGGACGAGATGGTCATCCGGCGGGAGCCCCGAGACTCACCAACTCGTGCTGGGCTCCGCCGGATGCCTGAGATCCGTTCTGTCGTCCACCGACTCGGGGTTCAGCCCAGGTGCGGGGCGATCTGTTCGGCGATGACCGTCAGGATCCGCTCGTGCGACGCGGCGTCGCCGTTCGCCGGCAGGGTGATCACGAGTTCGTCGGTCGCTGCCACGGCGGGGTCGGCGCGCAGGGCCTCGACGATCGCCGCCGGCTCGCCGGACAGCACCTTGCTGAACCGGAAGGGCGGGTTGCCGGACAGCGGCCGTCCCTCGTCGTCCATCCCCGACGCGTAGCCGGTGAGGAACTCCTCGTGCACGGCACGGTCGTGGTCGTCGAGGAGCGGGACGACGATGCGGCCGACGGCGACCTTCGGCGTGCGATCGGGGTGCAGCTCGGCGAAGCGCTCCCGGTACGCCGAGATCTGCGCGGCCTGCGCGACGGCGAAGGGCTCGCCGGTGTCCTCGGTGTTGAGGGTCGAGCAGTGCAGCAGCAGGCCCTTCTCGGCCGTCCGGACCGCGGTGCCCATGCTGCCGCCGCCCCACCACACACGGCTCCGCAGTTCCGGGCTGAGCGGTTGCAGCGTCAGGTCCGTGTCGGCAGGGATGCTCTCGTACCCCTTGCCCGAGGTGCCGAGGGGCTCCCCGTCGAGGACCTCGAGCAGCCGAGCCGCGCGGGCTTCTGCCTCGTCGCGGAAGCTCCGCTCGGTCGCGCCGAACACCGGGTCCAGGATCGGGCCGTACCCGGCGATCCCCGTGCTGATCCCGAGTTGCACGCGGCCGCCGCTGAGCAGGTCGACGGTGCTGGCGTCCTCGGCGAGACGCACCGGGTCCTCGTAGCGCATCCCGAGCACCGCCGTGCCGAAGCCGATCGTGCTGGTCCGCTGCGCGGCCGCGGCGAAGAAGGTCATCGGGCTCGTCAGGAAGGGCTCGAAGTGCCGTCCGCGCACCCACCCCGTGCCGTAGCCCAGGCGTTCGGCGGTCTCGAAGAGCCGCAGGCCGTCCTCGAGGGCGGCGGCAGCACCTGCTGGACCACCGTGGTTCGGGACGAAGGAGAGGAAGCCGAGTTCGCGCACGACGTGAGTCTATGCGGGCGTATCGAGCCGAGCCTCCCGGACCGTCGCCACGTCACCATGCTGGGAGGATGGGGGCATGACCGACGTCACCGTCCACGCCCCGCTCGTCGCCGCGATCCCTGCGGCGGTCGGCGGCGCCGTCGACCCCGACGCCGTCTACGAGGCCTTCGCGGACTGGGCCGCGAGTGGCGGCCGCCCGCTGTACCCGGCGCAGGACGAGGCCGTCATCGAGCTCGTGTCCGGCGCGAACGTGATCCTCAGCACCCCGACCGGCACCGGGAAGTCCCTCGTGGCCGCCGGCGCGCACTTCGCGGCGCTCGCCGAGGGCAAGCGGAGCTACTACACGGCACCGATCAAGGCGCTGGTGTCCGAGAAGTTCTTCCAGCTCGTGGACCTGTTCGGCGCCCAGAACGTCGGCATGGTCACGGGCGACTCCAGCGTCAACGCCGACGCCCCGATCGTGTGCTGCACGGCCGAGATCCTCGCGAACCTCGCCCTGCGACAGGGGCCGGACGCCGACGTCGACGTCGTGGTGATGGACGAGTTCCACTTCTACGGCGACGCCGACCGCGGCTGGGCCTGGCAGGTGCCGCTCCTGGTGCTCGAGCGGGCGCAGTTCCTGCTGATGTCGGCGACCCTCGGCGACGTGACGACCATCGCGGACGACCTCTCGCGGCGCACCGGGCGGCCCACCGCTCGCGTCACCGGGGTGTCCCGTCCGGTGCCACTGTCGTACGAGTACGTGGTGACGCCGGTGCAGGAGACCGTCGAACGCCTGCTCGAGGAGGGCAAGGCGCCGGTGTACATCGTGCACTTCGCGCAGGCCGCGGCGCTCGAGCGGGCGCAGGCACTGATGTCGGTCCGCGTTGCCGATCGTGCGCGTCGGGATGCCATCGCGGAGGCGATCGCCGGGTTCCGGTTCAGCGCCGGGTTCGGGCAGACGCTCTCCCGGCTGATCCGCGCCGGGATCGGGGTGCACCACGCGGGCATGCTGCCGAAGTACCGTCGGCTCGTCGAGCAGCTCGCCCAGCGCGGGCTCCTGCCGGTGATCTGCGGCACCGACACCCTCGGCGTCGGCATCAACGTGCCGATCCGCACGGTGCTGCTGACCGGGCTGACGAAGTTCGACGGCACGAAGATGCGGCAGCTGTCCGCGCGGGAGTTCCACCAGATCGCGGGGCGTGCCGGACGCGCCGGGTACGACACCGAGGGCGACGTCGTCGCGGAGGCGCCCGAGCACGACATCGAGAACGCCCGGGCAGTCGCCAAGGCCGGGGACGACCCGAAGAAGAAGAACAAGGTCAAGAAGAAGAAGGCCCCGGACGGGTTCGTCTCGTGGGGGCAGGCGTCCTTCGAGCGGCTCATCCAGGCCGAGCCCGAGCCGATGGTGTCCAGGATGCGGATCACCCACGCGATGGTGCTGTCCGTCGTCGCCCGCGGTGGCTCGGCCTTCGACGAGGTCCGGTCGCTGGTGTTCGACAACCACGAGCCCCGTGCCCGACAGCTCGCGATGGCCAGGCGTGCGCTGACGATCGCCAGGACGTTGATCAACGCCGGCGTGATCGAGAAGGTCGAGGACACCTACCGGCTGACGGTGGACCTGCAGGCGAACTTCGCCCTCAACCAGCCACTGTCGCCGTTCGCACTCGCCGCCTTCGAGCTGCTCGACCCGGAGTCGCCCACGTACGCCCTCGACATGGTGTCCATCGTCGAGGCCACCCTCGACGACCCGCGCGCGATCCTGTCGCAGCAGCAGTTCAAGGAGCGCGGCGAAGCGGTCGCGCGGATGAAGCAGGAGGGCATCGAGTACGAGGAGCGCATGGAGCTCCTCGAGGAGGTCACCTGGCCGCGTCCGCTGTCCGAGCTGTTGGAAGCGGCGTACGAGGCCTACGCGGCCGAGCAGCCGTGGGTGCTCGACTTCACGCTGTCGCCGAAGGCCGTCGTCCGCGACATGTACGAACGGGCGATGACCTTCGGGGACTTCGTGCGGTTCTACCAGCTCACCCGCTCCGAGGGGCTCGTGCTGCGGTACCTCTCCGACGCGTACCGGACCATGCGGCAGACGATCTCCGACGAGCAGCGGACCGACGAGCTCGACGACCTGATCGAGTGGCTCGGCGAGCTCGTCCGACAGGTGGACTCCTCGCTCGTCGACGAGTGGGAGGCGCTGGTCAACGGGGATCTGTCGCTCGCGGCGGCGGAGCACGAGGAGATCGCCCCGCCGCAGCCCGCCCGGCTCACCGGCAACGTGCGGGCCTTCCGGGTCCTGGCGCGCAACGCCTTGTTCCAGCGGGTGCTCCTCGCCGCGCGGGACGACGTCGAGGGGCTCGGGGCGCTCGACGGCGCCGCCGGGTTCGACGCCGACGCGTGGGACGCCGTGCTCGAGGAGTACTACGAGGCGCACGACGAGGTCGGGACGGACGCTGACGCGCGGTCGATGCAGTACCTGGTGCTGTCCGAAGAGGGCCGGACGTGGCGCGCTCGACAGATCTTCGCCGACCCCTCCGGGGACAAGGACTTCGGGTTCTCGGCGACGATCGACCTCGACGCGTCCGACGAAGCGGGCGAGGCCGTCGTGCGGGTCACCGAGATCGGGCGGTTCGACGGGTGGGCCGAGGTCGACGTCGACTGAGGCGGGGGGTCGGCTGCCCAGCGTCGTCACATCGTTGCCTCGTTGCCTCGTTGCCTCGTTGCCTCGTTGCCTCGTTGCCTCGTTGCCTCGTTACCTCGTCACGAGGCTGCGTCCCGCGTCCGCGATCGCCTCGTGCGCGTCCCGCGGCGTCCAGCCGAGCACCGTGCGTGCCTGCTCGTTCGACGTCCGCTTGGCGTAGCCGAGATCGGGGACCATCGCGCGGAACTGCGGCTGGGTCTCCGCTGCCGCGCGCACGGCGTCGTCGGGGAGGACCTCCGTCGGGACCTTGGCCGCGTCGTCGCCGAGGTGCTCGCGGAGCGTGGTCGCGATCTCGTGCAGCTCGAGCGCGGGTCCGTTCGACAGCAGGAACCGCTTGCCTGCGGCGTCCGGGACGTCGATGGCGCTGACGTGCGCGGCGGCGACGTCCCGCACGTCGACGATCGGGATGAACAGGCGCGGCGTCGCCGGCATCGAACCGTTCAGCATCGACTGCAGGATGTGGTTCGCCCCGGACACGGTGCCACCCATCGCCGGACCCATCACCGCGACGGGCAGCATCGTGACGAGTTCCAGGTCGGTTCCCTCGACGAGATCCCACGCGGCGCGCTCGGCCAGGGTCTTGCTCTTGCCGTAGGCGTCGACTCCGGGGCCGTCGAGCACGGTCCAGTCGGACTCGGTGAACACGTGGTCGGTGTGCGGGTGCCCCCAGCTGACCGCGTGGAACGCCGACGTGAGCACCACGCGGCGGACCCCGGCGGCCCGCGCGGCGCGGAGCACGCGGGTCGTTCCCTCGACCGCGGGGCGGATGACCGCGTCCTCGTCCTCCACGTGCCCGGGCATCACGGGGGACGCCACGTGCAGGACGGTGTCGACACCGTCGACTGCTGCTGCCCAGCCGCTGTCGGACAGCAGGTCGGCAGCGACGAACTCCAGCCGGTCGTCAGCAGTCATCCCCGCGTCGTGCAGCACGGCCCGGATGTCTGGTTCACGTGACAGCGAACGGATCGTCGTGCGGACGTCGTACCCGGCGTCGAGGAGCTGCAGGATGCAGTGGCCGGCGATGAAGCCGGATCCGCCGGTGACGAGGACGCGAGTGCTGGTACTGGGAGTCGTGGACATGGGTCCCACCCTCGCGCGGCACCGTCGGGTGTTCCAGACCGCTCCGCTCCTGGTAGCGGGGCGACCAGGCAGCGAGGACGGGATCCGGCCTAGCGTGGGAGCCATGACCGACGCGACCAACCCCCTCGGCGAGTTCCTGCGCGCCAGGCGCGAGCTCGTGACCCCGGAGCGGGCCGGCATCCCGGTCGTCGGAGTTCGCCGGGTCGCCGGGCTCCGTCGCGAGGAGGTCGCGATGCTGTCGGGGATCAGCAGCGAGTACTACCTGCGGCTCGAGCAGGGGCGCTACCGGAACCCGTCCGTGCAGGTGCTCGAGGCGATCGCGCGGGTGCTGCAGCTCGACGAGGAGACCACCGCGTACCTGCTGGGGCTCGTCGTCTCGCAACCCAGGACTGCACGCCGTCGCGCGGCGCGGGAAGTGGTGCCCGCGAGCCTCCGATCGTTCGTCGACGGTCTCGGCAGCCCCGCGTTCATCGAGGGGCGCTACCTCGACGTACTCGCCGCGAACCCGCTTGCCGCGGCACTGTCACCGCGCCTGGTCGTCGGGGCGAACCGGCTCCGCGACGTGTTCCTCGACGCGGAGGAGCGGGCGCTGTTCGTGGACTGGGAGGCAGCGACCGAGGGGCTCGTCGCGTCGTTCCGGCAGTCCGTCGGTACCTCCATCGACGACCCCCGGTGCGTCGAGCTCGTCGGGCAGCTGTCCATCGCGAGTCCACGGTTCCAGCGGCTCTGGGGACGACACGACATCGGCGGGCGCGGTGGTGCGCTGATGCGGTTCGACCACCCGGTCGTCGGCGAGATCAGCCTGCACCGGGAGAAGCTCGTGCCCGCCGAGGCGCAGAACCTCACCGTGGCGATCTACCACGCCGATGCTGGCAGCTCTGATGCCGACAAGCTGGCGCTCCTCGCTGCTTCCGTCCAGGCGGTCGTCGGGGGGTCGTGATCAGAACAGGGTCGCCGGCGGGGTCGCCTCGGGCAGCGGAGCCGGCTCGGTGACCTCGACGCCGGGCCACCCCGGCCCGTGCGGGACCTCGGTGCGGTTCTGGTAGGCGGTCGCTGCGCCACGAGCACGGACGTCGGCGGCCTCGTTCATCTCGTGACCGACGTGGCCGCGCACCCACTCGAACGTGACCTTGCGGCCCTGGAGTTCCTCGTCGAGCTCCTTGATGATCTCGACGTTCATCACGGGCTTGCCGTCGGCCTTCCGCCAGCCCTTCCGCTTCCACCCGGCGAGCCACTCGGTGCAGGCCTTGATCGCGTACTGGCTGTCGCAGAGGATGTGCAGCGGTTCGTCGGTGCCCTTCGTGGCGCGGAGCAGCTGGAGCACGGCGGTGAGCTCACCGATGTTGTTCGTGGCCTTCGGCCAGCCTCCGGCGGCCCATCGATCGTCGTCGACGTACCAGGCCCAGCCGGCCGGGCCGGGGTTGCCGAGGGCGGAGCCGTCAGCGGCAGCGACGATCGTCACGGGGTACCTCCTGTGGTGGGGCGAGTTCGAGGTCAACCGTAACGGAGCGCTGCGACACGGCCAGCATCGCTGAGTACGGTGCTCTGCATGCCGATCCCATGGATGGAACGCTCAGGTCGGACTCCCGGAGGAGTCATCGGAGCGTGGTTCAACGTCGTCGTGTGCGCCGGTCTGGTGGTGGCGCTCCCCGTGATCACCGTGACGCAAGGTCACGACCTCGCACACATCGCGTTCGCGGTGTTCCTCACGGCGATCGCGGTAACCCTCGAGGTCGTGTTCATCCGGAACCTGCGGCAGCAGCTCGCCAGGAGGCGCGGTCGATGACCCCGGTTACCTGGTTCGGCATCGGGGCGGTGGTGGTCGCGCTCTGGGGCATCACGATCGCGGTGTTCAACCGTTGGGCGCAGTCCATCGGCGGCGACGAGTTCATGAACGGCCGACCGATCACGCCGCGGTTCGTGCGGGTCATCGGCATCTTCCTCGCCGTCCTCGGGACGGTCATCGCGGTCCTGGCGTTCTCCGGCGTGCTGCCCGAGCGCTGATCCCTGCCGAGCAGCCCGCCAGGTACCGCGGGCTACCGTCACGGACATGAGCAACGACGACACCGCGTACAGCCCGTCGAGCGAGCGCGAGACCGAGGCGTCGCAGCACCTGCAGCGCGACGACGACGACCTGCGCGCGGACGGTATCGACCCCTCGAAGGTCACCGCGGCTCCGGGCACCGGCGGTGCGGACGACGCCGGCGACGTCGAGCCGGCACCAGAGGACCTGCACCTGCCGTGGCAGTCCGAGGACGACCGCCGCGGCTAGGAGACCGAGTCGGGGTGCGACCCCGTCCGCTCGCCCGACTCCAGCCCGGCGATCGCCGCGAGTTCGTCGTCCGTCAGTGCGAAGCCGTCCACGTCGATGTTCGACGCGATGCGTGACGGCGTGACCGACTTCGGCAGCACCACGACGCCCTGCTGCACGTTCCATCGCACGAGCACCTGTGCCACGCTCACCCCGTGCGTCGCCGCGATCCGCGCGAGCACCGGTTCGTCCACGAGTCGACCACGACCGAGCGGCGACCACGCTTCCGTCACGATGTCGTGCTGCTCGTGGAAGGCGATGAGCTCCCGCTGCGGCAGCCACGGGTGTCGCTCGACCTGGTTCACCGCCGGGATCTCGCCCGTCTCCGCGATGATCCGCTCCAGATGGGGCACCTGGAAGTTCGAGACCCCGACGCTGCGCGCCCGCCCGGACTCCCGCAGCTCGACCAGCGTCCGCCAGGTCTCGACGTAGCGGTCGTTCGCCGCGGCCGGCCAGTGGATCAGGTACAGGTCCACCGCGTCGAGCCCGAGCCGGTCGAGGCTGGCGTCGAACGCCCGCAGGGTCGCGTCGCGCCCCTGGTTGCTGTTCCACACCTTGGTGGTCACGAAGACGTCGTCACGGTCCAGCCGGGAGGCCCGGATCGCCTTCCCGACGCCCCTCTCGTTGCCGTACATCTCGGCGGTGTCGACGTGGCGGTATCCGCTGTCGAGTGCGGTTCCGACCGCGGTCGCGGCTTCGGCGTCGTCGACCTTGTACACGCCGAACCCGATGGCGGAGACGGAACGACCGTCGCGGAGGGGGATGGAGTTGACCATGCGTCCATCCTGCCGGTCGAGGCGGGGCCGAGCCGAGCCTCCAGTCCGTTCCGTGGAGAACCGGACCGGCGCGCGTTGCTTTGGAGGACGCTCGTTCCGACCCACAACGCCCGCAATAGGAAGTCGAATCGCGCGTAGGAGGTCGGAAGTTCCGACCGACTACGCGCGATTCCGCTTCCTACGCGCGAAACGGCCCGACGCCACCGACGGGGACGGGGACCGGACATGAGAGCGCGAAGCGCCCCTACGTCGGGATGTTCACCGGCTCGGTGTCGGGGATGGGGCTCGCGTCACGACCACGCAGGTCAGGGAGCCACCGCTTCGCGAACAGTGGCAGCAGCACGCCCACGAACGCCGCAGCGGCCCCGACGAGCATGCCGCCCGTCGCACCGTGCAGGTCGATGAGGAACCCGGCCACCGCGGACCCGAGCGCAGCGCCGATGAGCTGCCCCGTCCCCATCCAGCCGTACGCCTCTGCCGTGTCCGAGAACTTCACCGTCGCCGACACCGAGCCGAACATCACGGCGAGCGCCGGTGCGATCCCACCACCGGCGATGAGGAGCGCGAACGACAGCCACCAGAACCCGGTGCCGAACGTGGCGAGCCCCAGGCCGATGAAGACGATGAGCATGCGGGTCCACAGCGTGTTCGGCGAGATCGGACGGTGGCCGAACGCCAGACCGCCGACCAGGGAGCCGATCGCGAAGATCGCCAGGACGATGCCGGCGTTCGGGCTGCCCTCGCCGAACGCGCTGGTGACCCCGGCCTCGACCGCGGCGCACGCACCGATGAGGAGCATGCCGGTCAGGGTGGCGACCACGACGGACGGGCGCTTGAGCACCACGCCGAACGCGCGCTTCGAGCGGGGGATGCGGACGCGGCCGAGCTCGGGGGAGGCGATGAACCACACGCCGCCGACGACGAGGAACACCATCGCGAGGACGATCGCCTCGACCGTGCCGATCTGCGTCGCGACGAACGTGGTGATGACCGGGCCGGCGACCCAGATGAGCTCCTGTGCGCTGGCGTCGAGGGAGAACAGGGGCGTCAGCTGTGTCGACGTGACCATCTTCGGGTAGATGGTGCGGACGGCCGGCTGCACGGGTGGGACCGCCAGACCGCCGATGAACCCGATCACGACGTAGGCCCACAGTGGCATCAGCACGAACGCGATGACGCCCATGCTGGCGAGCGCGACGAGGCTCGTGAGGATGAGGACGGGGCGCATGCCCCAGCTGCCCATCCACCGGCTGGTGAGCGGGCCCGCGATGGCCTGCCCGACGCTCGTCGTCGCGAGCACGAGACCAGCGGATCCGTACGAGTGGAACACGTGCTCGACGTGCAGCAGGTAGGCGAGCGAGAGCATCCCGAACGGGAACCTCGCCGTGAGCTGCGCAGCGATCACTCGGCCGACACCGGGGGTCTTCAGCAGGTTGCCGTACGCGCTCACGGGTCGAGTGTACGGACCGGACGGGAGGTCCGTGGGGCGGGTGTCACCCGTCCGGGGGAGGCGTCGGCTGCGACCCCGATCCGGCACGACGGCGACACGCCGATGCGCTCATTCCACACATGTGGATCGAGGCTGTCCACGGGTGTGGGGAAATGTCGGTGGTCGGCCGCAGACTGGCGGAATCACGGGGCTCGCGGGAATCCACAGACTGTGGAGGGCGTTGTGGAGAACTACACGGCTGTAACACTTCCTCTTGTGGTCGGTGCCGTGGTCGGCCACTAGATGTAGTGTGGAGTCCATCGCAGCGGCCCCTTCCCGGACACGTCTGCGCACAGGCATCAGCACCACCTCCACAGCACGAAACAACCAGCAAGAACCAGGGGAGATCATGGCCGTCACCGTCTACACCAAGCCGTCCTGCGTCCAGTGCACCGCGACGTACCGCGCGCTCGACAACAAGGGCATCCAGTACGAAGTGCACGACGTCTCGACGGACGAAGCAGCGCTCGAGCACGTCAAGAGCCTCGGCTACCTGCAGGCCCCCGTCGTCGTCACGGACGACGACCACTGGTCGGGCTTCCGTCCCGACAAGATCGCGACCCTCAGCGCCGAACTGGCGTAGTCCGCCGGGTGGTCGACCCGAGCCCGCTCAGGAGGCTCGGATCACCACCCGCAGACACCCTCCGGTCCGTCAGCCACGCACCTTGTCGTAAGGAGCGAACCATGAGCCGACTCGTCTACTTCTCGAGCGTGTCCGGGTACACCGCACGCTTCATCGAGAAGCTCGGTCGCGATGCTGACCGGATCCCGCTCTACCCGAGCGAACCGTTCCTCCACGTGGACGAACCGTACGTCCTCGTGCTGCCCACCTACGGGGGTGGCAACGGCGACGGGGCGGTCCCCAAGCAGGTCATCAAGTTCCTCAACGACGAACACAACCGGTCACTGATCCGGGGAGTCATCGTCGGCGGCAACACGAACTTCGGCGAGGCGTACGGCCTCGCAGGGGATGTCATCGCACAGAAGTGCCACGTCCCCGTGCTCTATCGATTCGAACTCTTCGGAACGCCTGACGACGTGCAGGCGGTCAACTCAGGATTGGATGCATTTTGGACGCAGCAATTGCAGACGTCGATCTGACGTCGCCGACGACGGGGATGGACTACCACTCCCTCAACGCGATGCTCAACCTCTACGACGCGGACGGCAACATCCAGTTCGACAAGGACCGGGAAGCCGCCAAGCAGTTCTTCCTGCAGCACGTCAACCAGAACACCGTCTTCTTCCACAACCTGAAGGAGCGGCTGGACTACCTGGTCGAGAACGAGTACTACGAGCAGGCGACGATCGACCAGTACTCGCTGGACTTCATCCAGAAGCTGAACGACCTGGCCTACTCGAAGAAGTTCCGGTTCCAGACCTTCCTCGGTGCGTTCAAGTACTACACGAGCTACACGCTGAAGACCTTCGACGGCAAGCGCTACCTGGAGCGCTTCGAGGACCGCGTCGTGATGACCGCCCTCGGCCTCGCGCAGGGCAACGAGCAGCTCGCGATCGACCTCGTCGAGGAGATCATCGCCGGACGCTTCCAGCCCGCGACCCCGACGTTCCTCAACACCGCGAAGGCCCAGCGCGGCGAGCTCGTCTCCTGCTTCCTCCTCCGCATCGAGGACAACATGGAGTCGATCTCGCGCGGCATCAACTCCTCGCTGCAGCTCTCGAAGCGCGGCGGCGGCGTGGCCCTGCTGCTCTCCAACATCCGCGAGGCCGGCGCCCCGATCAAGCAGATCGAGAACCAGTCCTCCGGCATCATCCCCGTGATGAAGCTGCTGGAAGACTCCTTCTCGTACGCCAACCAGCTCGGTGCCCGCCAGGGTGCCGGCGCCGTGTACCTGTCGGCGCACCACCCGGACATCATGCGGTTCCTCGACACCAAGCGCGAGAACGCCGACGAGAAGATCCGCATCAAGACGCTGTCCCTCGGCGTCGTCGTGCCGGACATCACGTTCGAGCTCGCGAAGAACAACGAGGACATGTACCTCTTCTCGCCGTACGACGTCGAGAAGGTCTACGGTGTGCCGTTCGGCGACGTCCCGATCTCCGAGAAGTACCGCGAGATGGTCGACGACTCGCGCATCAAGAAGACGAAGATCAAGGCGCGCGACTTCTTCCAGACCATCGCGGAGATCCAGTTCGAGTCGGGCTACCCGTACATCGTGTTCGAGGACACGGTGAACAAGGCCAACCCGATCAAGGGCCGGATCAACATGTCGAACCTGTGCTCCGAGATCCTGCAGGTCAACACGCCGACGACCTTCAACGAGGACCTCTCCTACAAGGAGATCGGCAAGGACATCTCCTGCAACCTCGGCTCGCTGAACATCGCGCTGACGATGGACTCGCCGGACTTCGGCAAGACCATCGAGACCGCCATCCGCGGCCTGACCTCGGTCTCGCAGATGTCGCACATCAACTCGGTGCGTTCGGTCGAGGACGGCAACGACAAGTCGCACGCCATCGGCCTCGGCCAGATGAACCTGCACGGCTACCTCGCTCGTGAGCGCGTCTACTACGGCTCCGAAGAGGGCATCGACTTCACGAACATCTACTTCTACACGGTGCTGTTCCACGCCCTGCGCGCCTCGAACAACATCGCGATCGAGACGGGGGAGACCTTCGACGGCTTCCGCGACTCGAAGTACGCGTCGGGTGAGTTCTTCGACAGGTACACCGACCAGGCCTGGACGCCGGCGACCGCGCGTGTCGCATCGCTGTTCGACAACGCGAACATCACGATCCCCACGCAGGACGACTGGAAGGCGCTGAAGGCGTCCATCCAGGAGCACGGCATCTACAACCAGAACCTGCAGGCCGTGCCGCCGACCGGTTCGATCTCGTACATCAACCACTCCACGTCGTCGATCCACCCGATCGCGTCGAAGATCGAGATCCGCAAGGAAGGCAAGCTCGGTCGCGTCTACTACCCGGCGCCGTTCATGACGAACGACAACCTGGACTACTACCAGGACGCGTACGAGATCGGTGCCGAGAAGATCATCGACACGTACGCCGCGGCGACGCAGCACGTGGACCAGGGCCTGTCCCTGACGCTGTTCTTCAAGGACACCGCCACCACGCGCGACATCAACAAGGCGCAGATCTACGCATGGCGCAAGGGCATCAAGACGATCTACTACATCCGTCTCCGCCAGCTCGCGCTCGAGGGCACCGAGGTCGAGGGCTGCGTTTCCTGCATGCTCTGATCGCTGACGCGATCACCTTCCGGACTGGAGGCTCGTGGCGAGCCCGCCACGAGCCTCCAGTCCGCTCCGTTGTTCCACACCACATCCCGGGAAGCACGCAATGACAGTCACCGATCCGGTCCACGCAACCGGCAAGGCCGTTCCCCTGATCCGCGCGGTCAGCGCGATCAACTGGAACCGAATCCAGGACGACAAGGACGTCGAGGTCTGGAACCGCCTCGTCAACAACTTCTGGCTGCCCGAGAAGGTGCCGCTGTCGAACGACGTGCAGTCGTGGAACACGCTCACGCCGGAAGAGCAGCAGCTCACCATGCGGGTGTTCACCGGCCTGACGCTCCTCGACACGATTCAGGGCACCGTCGGCGCGATCAGCCTGATCCCCGACGCGATCACCCCGCACGAAGAAGCGGTCTACACGAACATCGCGTTCATGGAGTCGGTGCACGCGAAGAGCTACTCGTCGATCTTCTCGACCCTGGCGTCGACGCCCGAGATCGACGACGCGTTCCGCTGGTCCGTCGAGAACCCGAACCTGCAGAAGAAGGCGCAGATCGTCCTCGACTACTACACCGGTGACGACCCCCTGAAGCGCAAGGTCGCCTCGACGCTGCTCGAGTCGTTCCTGTTCTACTCGGGCTTCTACCTGCCGATGTACTGGTCCTCGCGCGCGAAGCTCACCAACACCGCTGACCTCATCCGCCTGATCATCCGTGACGAAGCCGTCCACGGGTACTACATCGGGTACAAGTTCCAGAAGGGCCTCGAGGGCCTCTCCGAGGAGCGCAAGCAGGAGATCAAGGACTACACGTTCAACTTGCTGTTCGAGCTCTACGAGAACGAGGTGCAGTACACGCAGGATCTCTACGACCAGGTCGGGCTGACCGAGGACGTCAAGAAGTTCCTGCACTACAACGCGAACAAGGCCCTGATGAACCTCGGGTACGAGCCGATGTTCCCGAAGGAGGCCACGGACGTGAACCCGGCGATCCTGTCGGCGCTGTCGCCCAACGCGGACGAGAACCACGACTTCTTCTCGGGGTCGGGGTCGTCGTACGTGATCGGCAAGGCGGAGAGCACGGAGGACGAGGACTGGGACTTCTGAGCTTGGTCTGACCCGCGAGAAAGCGCCCCGCTGGCTTCGGCCGGCGGGGCGTCCTTTCTGATTTAGATAGCCGCCACGCCGTACCTCTGGTTTGGTGGTCACTCTGACTCAAGAGTGCTCTCTGTTGTGCTACATTGACGAAGACTCACAGGGGGGATGCGCATGCGGCGCAATACTGCGTTCAGGCTTGTCCTGGTATCGTCGATATTCGTCGTGGCTGGAGTGATTGCATTATGGGTCTCCACCGCCATGGTCGGCACCGCAAACGTTGTGGTATCGACGCTGGGCACGGTACTGATCGCGGTCGGGGCCGTCGATATCGTCTCGGAGTTTGCTATACGCAAATCGATGCGCGATGAGTTGACTGATCTGCTGACTATCGACCGGGATGTGTATAGATCGGGGATCACGAAATTCCGGCCCCTCCAGGAGTTTCAGCCGCAAAGGTTGATGAACGGATCTCCAACAATCACCGCGGTTATATCTGACCCGAACCTGTTTATTGCCCACCATCTCGAGCCGCTGCTGGCGCATGCGCGAAGCTCCCGATGTGACGTGGAGATCATCGTGGTCGACGCTGAGAGTGATCGGCTTGCGGACTACGCTGATCGAGTCGGGCTCGACGTGGCGACCTTCGTGGCACTGCAGTCCAAGATCCGGTCAACGCTCGAAAGCAACTGGAGCAGTACAGGGTCTATCCGGATGCGCAGCTCCTCAAGGGTCATTCCCTACACCTTTGTTCTCGCCTCCACTCGAGCGGTCGTCCACGTGCCTCCGCTGGCAGGGAGTGCGCACGGGTCTGCTCGGGTTCTCGAAATGTCTCTCGATCGAGACGGTCAAAAGCTAGCGCCCTGGTTAGAGGCCAATGGGGCGCGCATAGTCGAAGAGGCATCGGCCCCGTACGTGTCCATTGGTGACAAGCGCGAACCGGAGGAGCAGACGTGGGTCTGAATAAAACCCAGGGCACAAATTACGATCTCGAGCGACTCATGAGTGGTATCGAGAAAGGTCGGATCGTGCTCCCGGAGTTTCAAAGGAGCTTCGTGTGGGATCCTAGGGCAGTCAAGCAACTGCTTGCAACATGCATCACTGGGTGGCCAATTGGCAGTTTACTTGTGGTCCCCGCAACTGAAGACTTATTCTTCGAAGTTCGAGAAATTGAGACGGCGCCGAAGCCAACTCAACCTCAGCTTGTAATTCTCGATGGCCAACAGCGATTGACCTCGCTTTACCAAGCGCTCTCTGGAACTGGGTCGTTCATTTATTCCGTGGGCGTGGATATCCTCGACTCCACTGGGTCAATCGATGAATTGGAAACGGCGATCTATGCGGATCGCTCAGCGACCTGGCACCGAAAGTTTGATACTGCTGCTAAGCAGTGGCAGCATCGTCGGATTCCGATCGCGGCCCTGAGAACGGCAACCGCCTTCTACGCTTGGAGAGATGCCGCGATCCCTGCTTCGGATGGCGTCGCGCGAGAAGAGCTCGCTAGCCTCTATGTCAAGAAACTGTCGGGTCTAGATCGATTCGAGATTCCCGCTGTCGTGATCGACGATGAAGTACATCCAGAGGCGATCGCACGAATTTTCGAGCGTGTGAACCGCTTGGGGCAGCCCTTGAAAACGTTCGATCTAATGGTCGCTCGCTCTTATGCGCAGGGGTTCAATCTTCGCGACAAGTGGGCGCTAGCGCAACGAGATTACCCTCAGATCGCCCGGTTCTTGGAAGAGGACGGGCTTCCCATACTCACTGCCATGGCGCTGGCTCTGCGTGGCTCGGTGCGGCAACAAGACGTAATAAACCTCACCGGTGAGCAAGTTCGTGACAATTGGGACGCGGCGGTGTCCGCTACGCAGGCGGCCGTCGAGTACCTCGCCGAGAATTTGGGATGCTGGGAGGGTTCTTGGCTGCCGTATAAGGTGCAGCTGAGTGTCCTCGGGGCTTTGTTCTTTGAGGGCGATGTGTCCGGCCGCGACGAGACCATTAAGGCATGGTTCTGGAGATCAATCGTTGAGTCGCGTTACGATGTGGCCTCGAATACTCGGGCCGTTGAGGACTACAGGGCGTTGAAGTCTGGAGATTTCCTGCTCCCACGCAGCTTGACTCTCGATCTCGAAGTGTTCACAACGATGACACGTCGCCAGTATGGCGCACTGTTCCGCGGCGTCCTGTGCTTGCTAGCGGCGGGAGCTCCGGTCGATCTCGACTCGGGCGAGCTCATCGAGCGGGGTGATCCGAGACTCACGGTGCGCAGTGTGATGGGGTCTGAATCGCTCGTGACGAGTGCTGAAGAGTTGACAGCCGGCATGGCTTTGTCGTTGAGTAAAGCGCGGCCGATCGACATTGATGGTGCTCCGCCCGCTCGCCTGCTCTCTCAGGCGTTTCCCGCGGAAAGTCGGCGGCTCCACGGGGAGGATTTCATCAAGAATCGGGTATTTGCGCTCGCCGACAAGCTCGGGAACCTTCTTGGCGTGCCTGTGCGAGCCGAGCTTGTTCTGGATGACTGATTGTCAGTTTCCTGCCTAAGCACGAACTTCGCCGCGGTCTGCAGGTCGTGCTTTTCGCACACGGCGTCATGACCTCCTGCTAACTGGCGTGGCATTGAAATGTGCCGCCGAGATCCCTCTCAAAAGGTTGATTCTACTAGTCGGTTTGGTCGCTGCGGCGCGGTCCGTGTTAGTGGGCGGCGACGATGGAACGCAGTGCGCGGCCGGCCCTGCCACGGTCGAGGCAACGTTCCCAGAGAAATTGGGCAGGTCTATAGCCGGTCTATTGTCAGCGACGGGCACGACTCGCACTATGACGGGCTTGGACAGTTCGGTAGTGAACCGCCCGCCGGGTTTTGGGTAATGGCGATCATCCCTGGTGTCGATGGGCGGCTCTATCAGCCGCCGCCGCTGTTTCCGAGCTGAGAAGTCGCTGGCTGACATCCGTCGAGGATGCCGCATAGATTGTAGGGTCGCCGCGTCTCGCTCGAAGCCGGGTCCTGTCAGCGACGGACCTTCTGCGTAGATCCGGACGGTAGGTGCTCCCCAACGTGGCCGATGTAAATGGCGCCGTCGGTGGTGACTTGGTCGTAGTAATGGATCCGCAGTTTCTGTTGTGCAGACCAGCTATGAGGTTTGAAGTGGGCCCACATTTGTACGTGGCCGGTCTCGTGTACCTCGGTCGGGACCGGCAGGAGACGATGGTCGGCGAATCGTGAACGAGTATCGCTACTTTCGTCGGGGGAATGTTTGTTTGGCGGAACGTGGAAGCGATCGGCCGGCCCCGATTCACAGAACGCGTGCAGGCCACCGTCCCATCCCCCGTCGAGTCGGGCCGATCGGTACGCAGCCATCGTGCCAAGGGCGTCCCACGCGGCGCGGAGGCCAGCTTGGTCAAGGTCGAGTGGTTTCACCACCTTTAAAGTTCGTGGGTTGCCGGTGAACACCAACTGATGTGCGGCGAGCCGACGGTCACTGAGGAGATGGTCCCAGTCGGCGGGGCAGGCGCCAAGCGGGTTCGCGGGGCCGTCGTCGTCCACCCAGCTGTAGGCAGTGGCTGGGTCGTGCTCGGCTACTTTGCTGCGAAGAAAGGCCGCTTCGCGGTTTTTCGCCGCAAACTGGACATCGAGCCTGTCCCGTTCGAGGGCGACCGCCGCTGCCTCGAACTGTTCGAGTTCGAGGGCCTCTTCGAGAGACTCGACTTTGCTGCGGAGTTCGTCGTTGTCGGCGAGAAGCCGCTGCACCGCTCCGGCGTCCGGTTGGACGCGGGTCGCAGCGTCGAGCAGCGTCGACTCGTGCAGGTCCGGGAGACCAAGGAAGTCCTGAAGCTGGGTGAGCTGTTGCAGCGCAGATTCACGGGCGGCGTTGGCGGTGGTGATTTCTGCGCGGAGCGCGTTCAGCAGTTCGGCGGATATCTCCTCTGCTGCTTCCGGAATCGCTTTCGCGACTGTAGGCGCTTCGATCGGTCGAGCTGGCGTGAATGGGACGTGACGCGCGGCCTGCCGCGCCGCGACCCGCTCGCTTAGGGGCGCACTGCCCGGTTCAATGGCTGAGCGAAGACGTTGCGCTGCGACCCTTTCAAACGCCCGCGTCCATTCCCGGACGGCGGCGGGGAGCTGCATCTGATGCTGTCGGATAAAACGCTCGACAGTGCGCTCGATAGCTGCGTCGTTGCCGGCGAGGGTCCGTGGGGTAAGCCAACGAGCGGTCACCTCAGTCGCCGGGTCGTCCAGATCCACCTGCGGCGGATAAGTTCTCAGCGTTCCCGGCATCACGGCACGTCTGCCATATCGTGCGCGGAACTCTTCGGCCGAGTTTGGGTCGAGCGACACCACATGCGCGATCCCAGCGCACCGACGCGTCCATCGTCGAACGCCATCCATCCACTGCTCGAATCCGACGCCGTCAACCGGGGCGGCGACGAGAACCGGCAGCCTGCGGCGCTGATCGTCGATGAGGTCTCGGAGCTCCTCAAGCCCCGTCTCTGAGATGTGCCGAACACCGGTGCGCACTGGGCCGACGTCGGAGAGGTCTACGACATCGAGGATCATGTCGGCGACCTTCGGCTTCGCCGCGCGATGAGCGCGGTCTGACGATGCCGTCCGAACTGTGAGCCATCCACCATTCGGCCCATCCACTGCGATTATGGTCACGATGAACGTCGTTCCACGGGTCGTGTTCCACGCCCGAACGTGCACACCAGATTCTCGACCCGCCTGCCGGCGCAGGACCTCGACGCGACGTCGGTTCGTCGCGTCGGTCGCGTGACCATCGACGGACACGTCGATCTCGACGCCGAGCTTGTCGGTGCTCCACGTTGTCACTTCGGCGAGAACCCGCTGCAACCAACCGTTCCCACCTTGTGTCGTCCAGAACGCCTGGTAGTCAAGCTTGGTGGGCGAATCGGCTGGCGTCTGACTGCCCGTCGCTCGTTCGTTTATCGTGGTCACCGAGACGCCCTCCTCCGTTGGTGAGGAAATCTTAGCCACCCTCCATCGCGACGCCACCTGGCGACACGTGCGATCTCAACCGTCCAGACTCGTTCCGCCTAACTGCGTGTTGATCGTTGAGCTCGTCGTTTCGGTGATGCGCGCTCTCTCAGCACTCATCTCGCTGATCCGATCTCCGGCGCTTGCTGGTGCACGTTTGCTTGGGCGGACGCTCGTCGCGCCTCGAGGTCGGTCGGCCCCGGGGTTGAGAGGATCTGTTCCAATCGCAACCGCGAGGTAGACCGGTCGGTTTCGAGCTGGTACACAAGAACTTCACACAATAGATTGGAGTTCGAAGATGAAGTTCAAGACGAAGGCAGCGGCCGCTGCTGCGGCCATCGCGATCGGCGGTACGGTCCTTCTCGCCGCGCCGGCACAGGCTGCTCAGACGTCCTACGAGCAGACCAGCGCGATGGCAGAGGTCGTTGCAAACCACGGGGCGTCCTCGATGGCTTCTGAGCCAGAGCAACGCGGAGTGGTGGGCGTTGCGAAGGCTCTGGCCGCAGGGTTCAAGGCGGCCAATGCGCCACAGGCGGCGGGGAACGTCGCGCGCCTCGCGAGCATTCTCGGTTTCGCCGCGGACGCACCACAGCCCTCGGCAGAGCTCAAGTCCGCCTACTTCGATCGCTGACGAGGACGAGGGGCTCGTCCCAGTGGCGGGCCCCTCCCTCCTGGAGAACTATGCACAAGACCTTGCTTGCAGCTGCGGGACTGGCAGTCGCGGGAGCGTTCGGCGCGTGTGCACTCGTGCTGGCTGGTCCGGTCACGCCGATCAAGTTCGACGTTGGCCCGGCGGCGTCTCTGCTGAATCCACACCTCTCCCAGAATTGGCAGCTCTTCGCGCCGGATCCCATCAGCGATGAGCGCGGTGTGGTTGCTCGCGTCCGGTGCCAAGGCGAGACGACGGATTGGACCGACATCTCTTCATCCGCCATCGCGCGGACTCAATCGTCGAGGTTCTTCCCGGACCGCGAGAGTCGGATTGTCAGCAACGCACTCGTAGAGCGCTTTGCACAAGACGACATCAGCAAACGGCTTGAGGCCCGGGGCGAGGAAGAGCTCGCGCCCTCCGACGCCGGCATGCAGCGACGGGCGGAGCGGGTTCTGGCTCGATACGCGGCGCTGGAGGTCCCGTGCCCATCTGCACTCGGCGTTGCTGAAGGGCCGACCGCTGTGCAGCTCAGGTACGTCGTTCAGCCCCTCGCACCGTGGTCGAAGCGAAGTGAGCGGCCAGCGCGCGCAGAGCCTCGCATCACGGACTCGGAATGGATCCCCTTGTGATCCGTGCGCTCAGTTCCCGAGTCGGCGTCATTGCCGACTGGATGGTGGATGCGCCTCGTGCGACGATCGCGCTGAGCCTGCTCAGGGCGGTCATTGGAGTGGTGTCGACGGCGTTCTACATCAGGCAGTACACCGGGCGATCGACGTTCTTCGGTCCGGATGGTGTCTACGGGCTCGAGGGCATCCGTGACTACACGGCCGATATCGGGACCTGGAGCCTCTACGCCACGTCGAATTCGGTGGTGTTCTTCGAGGTCGTCTTCCACATCGGCCTGGTGGTCGCGTTGCTGGTCACGCTCGGTGTGGGTGGCCGTCCGGTCCTCGGAGTGCACTACGTGCTCCTCTGGTCGCTCTACATGGCGAATCCGGCGTTCATGGACGGAGGCGATGCCCTGGCCGCGTCAGCAGTGCTCTTCCTCTTGCTGACCAGGTGCTACTCGGCGTTCACCATCGTCAAGGGAGATCGGAAGGGGCAGGCAGGCCCGTTCGCGTCGGTCCTCAACAACACGGGGCTTCTGCTCCTCGTGATCCAGGTGACTGTCGTCTACCTAATGGCTGGGTTATACAAGGTGCAAGGCGAACTCTGGCAGGACGGCACGGCGCTGTACTACATCCTCAACGTCCCAGAGTTCTTGCTCCCGGGGATCACTCCGTTAATCGTTCAGTCCGATTGGCTGATGGTCATCGGGGCCTACGCCACCGTCCTGACGTCGGTGTTCTTCCCTGTCCTCGTTTTCTTCCGCGCGGGGAGGCCCGTGGCTGTCGCGGCGATGCTCATGTTCCACATGGCGATTGCCGTGCTCATGGGTTTGACGTCGTTCGCGCTAGTGATGGCTGCATACGACCTCCTATTCGTGAACACCCACGTCGTGAGTCTCCGCCGCCGGGCTCGGTCTTTGTGGGGCGGCGCAATGGCCCGCATCTCGGCCCGTTTTCAGAGAGAGACACATGGTGCGGAATCCGTTTGAACGCTCCGGGAACTGGCGCGCGAGTGTTTGCACGGCCGACGGCTGGCGAACGGTTCGTGAGCCCCGGGGGCCGTACGGCAGCGCTTCGATGATCGAGTGGGGGAGCATCACGAAGGGACTCGTAGGTACGACGGCTTGGCTCATGCTCGATGTCGAGCGGCCGATAGTGCACTACCTCCCCGGTGTGCCCGACGCCGAGATGACTGTTGCTGACCTTGTGCACCACACCTCGGGTTTGCCGCGGCTTCCGGCCCCAATGCGCGACCGACTGTTCGGCGACCCGTACCGAGAGGCCGTTGGAGTGCCCCTGGAACGAGCAGTCGCGGTGCCGGTCACGCCCAGAGGCGAGTTCCTGTACTCGAACCTGGGATACGCGCTCCTCGGTGCAGCTCTCGACGAGGTGTACGGCGACTGGTTCGCCGCTGTGCGCCAGCATGTCCTCGAGCCGGCAGGGATCAGCACGGCGGCGCTCGTGCCAGATCCGGCAGAGCGCGTGATGCCAAGGCTTCTCGGCCGCGCAATCAGACCGTGGGCGCTCGGGGAGTCATCGTTCGCGGCGGCCGGCGGCGTCTGGTCTACGTTTGACGATCTCTGTCGCTACGCCAATTGGGCGCTTTGGCCCGGCGCTGAGTGCTTCCGCACGGTGAGCTGGCAGCGGGAAGGGGCATCGATCTGGATCAACGGAGAGGTACGAGCAGCAGGGGCGGTCATCGCCAACGCGGCAGGAGTCACCGCAGTGGTCCACACACTTGCCAAGGCTCCGCACGCGGCAGACACAATCGCCACGGCACTCATCGAGCGGGAGGTGCGGTCGAAATTTGCCGGCGGATGACCGCCTGGTGGTAACCGGTCTCATCGCGATGTCGTTCGGTCCGAAACGGCGGCGCACAGGACCGCTGGGCGATCAAACTGACGTCCTGGGAGGAAAAGGGTAGGCCCATGAGCCCACTCTTTCTGACAGCGCTCGACGGCGTGCTGATAACCGCGTGCTCGGTTGGCTGCTCGTACTCATCGTCATGCCGATAGTCGGGTCGGCCGCGTCGTTCCCCACTAGGCGACGACAGCACTCGGTCGAGCCCTCGGGAAGTGGCTTGCACCAGGCCAAGCCCGGTACCAGCGCGCGGCGGACGGCAGACGCAGCACGTGCCTCCCGGCGGTGTGAGAGCCGAGCACCTGACCAACGCGACGCAAACGACAGCTCGCTTTGTTCCGAAGGTGCGCCGTCGTGCAGTTCGCAGCGGTCACCGAGCCCAGGTGCGGCGACGACGAACTCAGCCCGCACGCTGTCCGCTCCCGCAAACGGCGCGGCGAGCTTGTCCGACGCCGCGCCCCGCGCGATCCGCTCCGCAGTGAGGCCCTGTTCGTACGTGGAGACTCGGGCGTACCAGATGAGCAGAGCGTTCCTGGCTTGAGGACCCGCCCATGGTTCGCCCAGGGTGCGCGGGCGGGTCAGACCTCCCCGAGCACCTTCTGCCAGGCCGCCGTGAGCGTGGCGAATTCATCGTCGGAGACGAGGTCGCGCACCCCGGTCGCGAGCACCGCGGACCGCACGGCTTCCTCGGCGCCAGCGCGGTCCCGCAGGTGCGCGTCCGAGTGCCGCACCGCGCGCCCGGCCTCTTGCGCGGCCTCGATCTCCTCGACGCGTCCCGCTGCACCAGCGGCCTCGAGTGCGTGCTGCCACGCGGCGACGAGGTCAGCGTTCGTGACCATCCGTCCATCCGCGCCTCCCTGGATCGCGAGCGATGCGCTCGGTTCCGGCAGCAAGATCCCCTCGTCGGCCTTCCAGGTGACGTCGAGCGCCTCTGCCTCTTCGGCGGTGATCTGCCCGGCGCGGGCGATCATCGCCTGCACTCCGGCGTTGCTGGTGGTGTCCGTCACGGTGCCCTCTCCGACCGACGCGTCCGCGTGGTCCCGTCCATCTTCCTGGCCGCCTTGCTTCCGGCGTTCAGCGATCACACATTGCAGCACGGAGCGCCGGCGCTGCTCACGCCGGCGGCGTCGTTCCCGCGCCCTCCGTGTCGTCCGCGCCCGCCGGACCGGTACCGGCCTGGTCGAGGTTCTCGTGCGGATCGCCCATGTCGCCGGTCGCCTTGCCTGCGGGGGACAGCCCGAAGTGCTTGCGGACGGCGTTTTCCTCGGCAAGGGAAAGGGTGTTCCCGGCTCCGGGGGAGGGCGCGCCCTTGATCGCGCTCTTCCCGTACCCGACGTGCAGGTCCGTGCCGTCGAACGTGGCGTCCTCGACCGGGACGAGCGTGGTGTGACCCCCGAAGATCCCGGTCGCGACGCTCACGAACGCAGCGCTGCCGTCCGATTCGGAAGGGAACACCTGCGCGACCTTGCCGACCGACGCTCCGTCGCGGTCCCGGACGGTCGCGTTCTCGATCTCGTGGATCGTGCTCTTGGTGATCATGGGCGTAGTCAACGCCCTGCGCCCGCGGTAGCCGGTCAGATAGCGATGTGCGTCACGAGGCTGACGGAGTCATCGTCGTCGTGCCGCGACGACGAAGACCGCGGCTGCGATGCCGAGCACGACCAGAACCGACAGCCACGCGAGGCCGGGGAGGTCGAACAGGAGGATCGCCACCGCGATGGCGATCAGCACGACGGGTGTTGCGAACCACAGCGCGGTCCGTGTGTTGGGGTTCATCTGGTCTCCCTGTGTCGCACGGACGCAGACGATGACCGACCTGGCGTCCGAGTTGGCTTCGGGGCGGATCGTTCGAACTCTAGCCGCACCCGCCCGGACGGCGGCTCCGGCTCGTCGGTAAGTGAGCCCCGTATCAACGCGACGCGGAAGCCGAGCGCCCTGCGCCTGGCGCTTCGCGCATGTCCGCCAGCGACACGGCGTCGATCGACGACTGCTGCAACAGCGGGAAGTTGCTCGTGCGCTCAGACCGAAGCGGCAGCGAGCAGCGCATCGGCCTCCCGTCGCGCGTCGCCGACGGCGTCGGCGCCGAGCCCGCACGCGCGCAGGCACGCGCCCGTGATCGCCTCGCGCGCCTGCTCGTCGACCTCCGCGGTGCGGCGCAACTGGATGACGGTCTCCGCGAGCTGGATGAGGATGCCGCCCAGGAGCTCGGGCGGGACCGTGCCCCGGATGTCGTCCGTCGCGGCCAGGGCACCGAGCCGTCCGTACGCGTCCCGGAGCTCCTGGCGGTCGGCACGGAAGCCTTCGTACCGGTCGCCCTGCACCTCCGGCAGCAGGTAGAGCGTCCCGATGTTGTGGGGCGTGCGGGCGAGTGTGTCGATGTCGATGAGCGCGAGTGCGGCGAGGGCGCCCGCGGCGGAGACGGAGCCGTGGACACGCTCTTCGAGGCCTCGCACCACGTCGAGGCTCGGGCGCACCGAGGTCGCGAGCAGCTCGACGAGCACCTCGTCCTTGCCGGCGAAGTGGTGGTACAGCGATGCCTGTCGGATCCCGACGCGCTCGGCGATCGCCCGGGTCGAGGTGGCGCTGAAGCCGTTCTCGACGAACAGGGCTGCGGCGGCGTCGAGGATCTGGTCGCGAGGGCTCAGTCCGGACGCCGTGTCCGGGACGACACGCGGTCTGCCGATACGGGCGGGCCGGTCGTCGGAGGACATGCCACCATCCTCACATCCGACCGTCAAACGTGCTCCCGGGCAGCGTGCCGGTAGGCGCGCCAACCGCCGTGATGCGTGATGTCCTCGGCGCCCTCGACGGCGTGCGCCTCGACGGTGAACCCGGTGACCGTGGTCCCGTCGTCGAGCGTCACCGAACCGATCGCCATCGGCGCGGGGAGCGCCGCGACGAAGGTCCCGAAGCCGGCGGCGGGGAGCCGCCACACCTCACCGACGATCGAGCCGGGATCGGAGGCCGACGCCGCCGGCGCGACCGGACCCGACCGGACCAGCCCCGGCTTCGGCGGCACCGTGTCGAGTGCGTACAGCCGGTAGTCGGAGGCGGTGCGTGCCTCCCGGACGAACGTGCCGCCCGCGGCGACGAGCTGACCGTTCAGTGGCTGGTCCCGCAGGTGTGCGCCGACGACGAGCAGGTCGATCGTCGGCGCGGTGAAGGCCGCGGCCAGCGCGGCGAGGCGGCGGTCGCTGAACGCGGGCCCGGTGAGCATGACGCCGAACGGCAGCCCGTCGACGAAGCCGGCCGGTACCGCGAGGGACGCCATGTCGAGCAGGTTCGCGAAGTTCGTGTACCGCCCCATCCGACTGTTCGCCCCGATCGGGTCGGCGGCGACCTCGTCCAGGGTCGGGTGCCACGTCGTGGTGGGGGTGAGGAGCGCGATCGTGTCGTCGAGGGCCGCGCGACCGGCAGCGCCGAACGCGTCGAGCCGCTCCTGGTCGGCGAAGAGCTCCGCGGCGGTGGGGGCCGCACCGCCGAGCACGATCCCGGCGACCGTCGGGTCCAGGTCCTCGCCGATCTCGTCGCGGTGCGCCTCGATGTGGGCGCCGACCGCCGCGTACCGCTCTGCGACGAACGCGCCGTCGTAGAGGAGCGTCGCGGCGTCGAGCAGCGGCGCGATGTCGACCTCGACGATCTCGTGGCCGAGCGCGCGGAACCGGTCGACCGCCCGCTCGAACGCCTCGCTCCAGCCTGGCGCGAGCCCGTCGAGCTGCGACGGCAGCGGGACGGCGATGCGCGGCACGGCGGGAAGGACGACGAGGGAGCCGTCGGTCAGGGCTGCGTCCGTCCGGGCGAGCGGATCGACGCCGTCCGGCCCGGCCATCAGCTCGGTGGCCGTCCGGGCGAGGTCGAGGGACCGGGCGAAGACGGTGACGCAGTCCTGCGACCGGCAGGCGGGGACGACGCCGGTGTTCGGGACGAGGCCCTTGGTGGGCTTCACGCCGATGAGGTGGTTCAGCGCCGCCGGGACGCGTCCGGACCCGGCGGTGTCGGTGCCGAGTGCGAAGTCGACGATGCCCAGGGCGACGGCCGTCGCGCTGCCGCTCGAGGAACCTCCGGAGATGCGGGAGGCGTCCCAGGCGTTCCGGACGGCGCCGAAGGGGGAGCGGGTGCCGACCAGACCGGTGGCGAACTGGTCGAGGTTCGTCTTGCCGACGACGACCGCGCCCGCGGCACGGAGGCGGGCGACCGCGGTCGCGTCGGCCGTCGGCGTGTACGCGTACGACCGGGCGGCCGCGGTGGTGGGCAGCCCGGCGACGTCGATGTTGTCCTTCACCGCGAAGAGGAGCCCGGCGAGGGGCAGTGACCGGTCCACGGACTCGGCCTCCGCCAGGACGGCAGCGCGGTCGCGCAGGGTGATCCAGACCTCGGGACGGTCGACGGCGTCGATCCGGTCGAAGGCGGCCCGGACGCGGTCCGCGGCGGTCACGCGACACTCCCGATCGCTGCCAGGACCTGTCCCGGTGCGACCTGGTCGCCCGGCTTGATGTAGATCTCCAACACGTGTCCTTCCACGGGTGCGTGCACCATCGATTCCATCTTCATCGCCTCCACGGCCAGCAGCCGCTGTCCTTCGTCCACGCGGTCGCCCGGTCGGACGTCCACCTGCCACACGGTCGAGGTGAACGGCGCGGTCACCGCGGTCGCGCCGGCGGGCAGGACCACCTCGTCGGGCAGGACCACGGCAGGTTCGTCGCGGACGTCGAACTCACCCGAGGCCCGCCACCGGTCCTTCTCCTCGTCGAACGCCCGGGTCTGCTGCGCCCGGAAGTCCGCGATCGAGGCAGCGTTGTCGCTGAGGAACCGGTTGTACGACGCGATCGAGAACTCGCCGTCGACGGTCTCGAAGGACCCCCGGCCGGCGTCGGTCTCGGCGCGCAATTCGAGCAGCTCCTCCGCCCCGACCGGGTACCACTCGATGCGGTCGAAGAACCGCAGCGCCCACGGGTCCTCCTGGAACAGGCCGCCGCGGCGGAACCGGTTCCAGATCTGCACGGTGCGGCCGACGAACTGGTAGCCACCAGGCCCTTCCATGCCGTAGATGCAGAGGTAGGCGCCGCCGATGCCGACCGAGTTCTCGGCCGTCCAGGTACGAGCCGGGTTGTACTTCGTCGTGACGAGGCGGTGCCGCGGGTCGAGTGGTGTGGCGACCGGTGCGCCGAGGTACACGTCGCCCAGGCCGAGCACGAGGTAGCTCGCATCGAACACGGTGCGGAAGACGTCGTCCACGCTGTCGAGGCCGTTGACCCGACGGATGAACTCGATGTTCCACGGCGTCCACGGGGCGTCGTTCCGGACACCGGCCATGTACCGCTCGATCGCGAGCCGGGTGGCCGGATCGTCCCACGACAGCGGCAGCTTGACGGTGCGCGACGGCACGACGAGCTGGTCGGTCGGCGGGATCTCGTCCTCGAGCTCGCGGAGGAGTCCGGCCATCGTGCTCGCCTTCAGCACCGAGGCGTCGGTGTGCACCTGCAGCGAGCGGATGCCGGGGGTGATGTCGAGGATCCCCTCCGGCGCCTCCTCCTGCAGCTTCGTCATGAGGGCGTGGACGCGCATCCGCAGCGCGATGTCGAGGGTCATGTCGCCGTACTCGACGAGCACGTTGTCGTCGCCGTCACGCCGGTACGCGACGCCCGGTCGGGCGGGAGTCGCGTCCAGGCGCGCGATCACCCCGTCGTCGCCGTCACCTCCGGTGCGCGGCACCGACCTGGAGGCTCGGTTCGCCTCGAGCGCGGCGGCGTCGGCTTCGCGGACGGGGACGAACCGGACCGTGTCGCCCGGTCGGAGCTGGCCGAGCTTCCACAGGTCGCCGCTGGCGACCACCGCCGGACAGACGAACCCGCCGAGCGAGGGCCCGTCCGGGCCGAGGATGATCGGGGTGTCGCCGGTGAAGTCGATCGCGCCGACCGCGTACGGGGTGTCGTGGATGTTCGAGGGGTGCAGTCCCGCCTCGCCGCCGTCGGTCCGTGCCCAGCCCGGACGGGGGCCGATGAGCCGGATCCCGGTGCGGGCGGAGTTGTGGTGCACGGCGTAGTCGGTGGCGTAGAAGACGTCGAGGTCGGCGCGGGTGAAGAAGTCCGGTGCCGCGTGCGGCCCCTCGGTGACGGCGATCTCCCACGCGTCGGTGAGCGCGGTGCGCCGTTCGGCGGGGGTCGGGCCGCCGACCAGCCCGAGCCTCGTGCCAGCGGGGAAGGCGGGGTGCGGCGCGTCCGAGTCCGGGGACCCCGGTCGCAGGACGTCGCCGGCGAGCAATGCCCGACCGGCGTGGCCGCCGAAGCCGCCGAGCGTGAACGTCGCGGCCGAGCCGAGGTACGTCGGGACGTCGAAGCCGCCGCGGACCGCCAGGTAGCTGCGGAGCCCGGGCCCCGGGGCGGTGCCGACCGCGAGGGTCTGCCCTGCGCCGACCTCGACCGGTTTCCACAGCGCCAGCGGCTCGCCGTCGAGGGCGGCTGGCACCGGAGCGCCGGTGAGGGCGACCACACCGGCGGTCGAGAAGCGCAGGGTCGGGCCGGTCGCCGTGATCTCCAGCGCTGGAGCGCCGTCCGGGTTGCCCACCGCGCGGTTCGCCTCTGCGAACGACGCGGCGTCGAAGGGTCCGCTCGGCGGGACACCGACCTGCCAGTACCCGACCCGACCCGGGAGGTCCTGGATCGTCGTCATGGTGCCGGCCACCACGACGTCGATGCGCGGATCCGGGTCGTCGGTCGCGTCGAGCGTCGAGGTGGAGTGTGTGGCGGTCCGCAGCTCGAGGTCGTCGGTCAGGGAGCGCAGGAGCCCGGTGTTCGTGACGATGCCGTCGACGCGGGTGTCGGCGAGGGCGTCCCGGAGGAGGTCGAGGGCGTCGTCGCGGGTCTCTCCGGTGGCGATGACCTTCGCGAGCATCGGGTCGTAGAAGGCGGACACCTCGGAGCCCGTCTCGACCCAGCCGTCGACGCGGACGCCGGCGCGCTCGGGGAACACCGCCTGGGTGACGAGGCCGCTCGAGGGGAGTGATCCCTTCGCCGGGTCCTCGGCGTAGACCCGGGCCTCGACGGCGTGCCCGGTCGGGGTCCAGCTGCGGGTGAAGACATCGGGTTCGATGCCGTTGGCGCCGTCGCGGGCCAGGCGGAGCATGAGCTCGACGAGGTCGACGCCGAAGACCTCCTCGGTCACCGGGTGCTCGACCTGCAGCCGGGTGTTCACCTCCAGGAAGGACGCTTCTTCGCGGACCGGGTCGTAGACGAACTCGACGGTGCCGGCGCTGCGGTACCCGACGCGCTCGGCGAGCCGACGGGCGGACGTGTGCAGAGCCTCCCGGACGTGTCGGGGGAGTGCCGGGGCCGGTGCCTCCTCGATCACCTTCTGGTTGCGGCGCTGGAGCGAGCAGTCGCGGTCGCCGATCACGGCGACGCGGCCCTCGCCGTCGCCGAAGAGCTGGACCTCGACGTGGCGCGCCGGTCGGACGAGCCGCTCGAGGAAGATGCCGGCGGACCCGAACGCGGCGGAGGCGGTGCGCTCGACGCTCGCGTACGCCTGTCGGACCTCGTCGAGCGTCGCGCATGCCTGCATGCCGATACCGCCGCCGCCCCCTGTGGCCTTGAGCATGACGGGCAGGCCGATGCGCTCGGCCTGGGCGACCGCTTCGTCGACGTCCGCGAGGAGGCCGGTCCCCGCGAGCATCGGCACCCCGGCCGCTGCGGCGAGCTCGCGGGCGGTGTGCTTCGCGCCGAACTGCACGATCTGGTCGGCCGTCGGGCCGACGAACCGGATGCCGGCGTCCTCGCACGCGCGGGCGAACGCGGTGTTCTCGGACAGGAAGCCGTAACCGGGGTGCACGAGACCGGCGCCGGTGTCCATCGCGGCGCGCACCACGGCGTCGATGTCCAGGTACGAGTCGCGTGCGGGCGCCGGACCGAGGCGGACGGCGACGTCGGCCTCGCGCACGTGCGGTGCTGCACGGTCGGCGTCCGAGAAGACGGCGACGGTGCGCATGCCGAGCGCCTTGGCGGAGCGGATCACGCGACGGGCGATCTCACCGCGGTTGGCGACGAGCACGGTGTTCGGATCACGTTCCACGGTGTCGCTTCCGGTGAGGTCGAGCGCGGCGGTCACGGCTGGACCACGATCATGCGGAGCGGGGTGCAGGAGAAGTCGTTGCACGGGTTGTTCATCTGCGGGCAGTTCGAGACGATCACGAGGACGTCGCGCTCGGCGCGGACGGCGACCCGCTTGCCAGGGGCGCTCATGCCGTCGACGATGCCGAGTGCGCCGTCGGCCTCGACGGGCACGTTCATGAACCAGTTGAGGTTCGACACGATGTCCCGCACGCCGAGCCCGTGCCGGCCGGCCTCGGCGAGGAAGTTCTCGCGGCAGCCGTGCTGGTACTGCGTGTGGTGGCCGTAGCGGAGCGTGTTCGACTCCTTCGAGCACGCACCGCCGATGGTGTCCTGGCGGTCGATCTCGTTCGCGACGACGGTCATCAGCGGACGGCCCTCGTTCGACATGAGGACGGTGCCGGTGCGGACGTAGGCGTTGCCCTGGGCGGCCAGGGTGTCGGGGACGCTGTAGCGCTCGTCGGGGTCGTGCGCGTCGTAGACCAGGCAGTCGGCGCTCTGGTTGCCGCCGACGTCGACGATGGTCAGCACCTCGCCGGCCCGGACGACGGCGGACCACGGTGCGAGTGGCGCGACCCGGTCGTCGCGGACCACGGCCCCTGGCACGAGGGACTCGCTCCAGTCGAGCGGGACGTCGGGGGCGTGGACGGCCCCGACGGGGACGGTGGAGGTGAGTGTGTCGGTCATCAGCAGCCTCGTGCTTCCGCGTGGTCGATCGAGTTCAGGTAGGCGCGGGTGTGTTCCGGCGACGCGGTGAAGCGGTCGTCGTCGGCCGTGGTCGGGGCACCGCGCCAGGCGTGCACGCGCAGGGGACCGACCGCGTACTCGGGGCGGGGGTCGATCGGGTGGGCGACGTTCGCGACGAGGACGAGCAGCGGCAGCTCGGCGACCAGCGTGACGTGGCGACCGGGGCCGGCCGATCCGGTGAACTCCATCGCGCCGTCGGCGTCGATGCGCACGCCCTGGAAGAACGAGACGCTCGGCGGCAGGTCCCGCTTCGTGAGTCCGTGCTTCGCCGCGGCCTTCGCGAAGAGCGACCGTCCGCTCGGCGTCGGACCCTCGGGTGCCGATCCGCCGTACTTGCGTTCGTTCCACGCGTCGGTGGAGGTGCCGCAGAACGCGTCGTGGTGTCGGGACGTGTCCTCGAGCACGGTCGCGAGTGCCCGGCCGTCGCCGCTGAGCAGGGGGGAGCCCTGGCCGAGGTACGCCTGCCACGGGATCTTCTGGGTGTCCGCGACGTTGAGGCGCTCCCACGGTTCGAAGGCGTTGAACAGCAGAAGATGAGCGCAGGCAGCACCCGTGGGGTCGTCGAACCGGATCCGGGACCCCCGGGAGAGCACCTTGTGGGTGTACCCGCCCGGGGCGACCGTCTCGGCCCAGACCAGATCGGCCGGGTCAACACCCTCGGGGGCGAACGGGGACGACGACGCGGGGAGGTACGGCATCCAGTCGGACGTGGCACCGCCCTGGGCGCGGGCGTCCGAGCGCGAGGCGGTCACGCTGTCGGTCTGGTGCAGGTCACGCACGGTGGTTCCTTCCGGTGGTGCTGGTGTTCAGGCCTCGACGGGGGTGGGGGCGGTGTGTGGGACCTCGGCGAGGGTGATCGGACCGTGCGCGCGGTGCCGCCACGACGACCACGCCCAGCCGACGAGCAGCACGGCGCCGATGAACAGCAGCGCGCTGTACTGCAGCCACCACGAGTGGCCGGTCAGGTCGTAGATCTCCGGGCGGGGCCAGATGAGGTTGACGGCCATGCCGATCTGGAACGCGACGGCGAGGGCGTTGAGCGGGATCCCCCAGCGGCCGAGGGTGAAGAGCGGCTTGCCGTCCTCGTCGACGCCCGTCGTCAGCCCCGTCCGGCGACGGCGGATGCGCTCGACGAGCAGTGGGCCGGTGACGCCGAGGTACGCCAGGTAGAGCATCGCGATGCACAGGCTGGAGAGCGCCGTGAAGATGGCGGACTGACCGATGTTCACGGCGAGGGCCAGGCCGGCGCCGACCCCCACGACGACCGAGGCGGCGATCGGGGTGCCGGTGCGGGGCGAGACGCGGGCGAGCGTGCGGTGGAAGGGCAACGCGTGCTCGCGCGCCATCGAGTAGACCATGCGGGCCCCGGCGGTCTGTACCGCGAGCGTGCAGGCGAAGACCGCGACCGCGACGGTGCAGAGCAGCAGGCGTCCTGGGACGTCGCCGAGCGCGGACGTGATCACCCACGCCAGGCCCTCGGTCGCGAGCCTGCCGTCGGTCAGGCTCGGGGCGGCGACCAGGGCGCCGATGATGAGCAGCCCGCCACCGAGGCCCGAGACCGTGAGCGCGCGGACGATCGTCTTCGGGGTGGTCCGCCGCGGGTTGTGCGTCTCCTCGGCGAGCTCACCCGCGGAGTCGAAGCCGACCATCACGTACGCGGCCATCAGGGACGACGCCAGGAACGCCCAGACGTACGGCTCGGTGCTCGTCGACCCCGTGGTCGAGAACACCACCGCGGCCGAACGGTGCGGCAGGAGGAACAGGGCGGCGATCAGGACGACGACGCCGACGATCTCGACGAGGACGCCGAAGCTGGTCACGCGGGCCATGAATCGGACGCTCACGATGTTGACCACCGTCGTCACGGCGAGCATCACCAGTCCGAGGACCACCGCGTTGGCGGCGCCCGTCGGTGAGGCGACGGAGGGATCTGCACCGGGCCCACCGACGAGCTGGAAGCCGGCCCAGATCGTCGGCAGGACCGCCTGGACGGCGATCGCCGCGACCGCGACGGTGAGGATCTGCCCGATGATCATCGTCCAGCCGGTGAACCAGCCGAACCGGGGACCGGCGAGACGGCTCGACCACTGGAAGATCGCGCCGGAGATCGGCCAGCGGGCCGCGAGCTGGGCGAAGTTCAACGCGACCAGCAGCTGACCGCCGAACACCAGCGGCCACGCCCAGAAGAAGGCGGCGCCGCCGAGTCCGAACCCGAGCCCGAAGAGCTGGAAGACCGTGGTGAGGATGGAGACGAAGGAGAAGCCGGCGGCGAAGGACGAGAACGAGCCGACCCCGCGGTGCAGTTCCTGCTCGTAGCCGAGACGGGCGAGGCCCTGGGAGTCGATGCTGGACGTGGCGCGCGGTGCGTGGAGCGGTGCTTCGGGAGAACGCATGGCTGCAGACCTTTCGCGGAGTACCTGTCGTGCGACAGGTAGTGCGACCAGTGTCGTGCGGGGCTGTGTCGCCGTCGTTGCCCGGCTGTTTCGGGCTCGTGTCGGAAGTCGCCCGCGTGTAAACGTTCGGGGTCGGCCGGAACGATCGGCGACACCCGTGGACAAGAGGGATCCAAACCGATGTAGATTGGATCCGTCAAGTCCGCCACGGTGAAAGGCACGTCGTGATCCAGACCGTCCTCGGTCCCGTCGAGTCGTCCGGGACCAGCCCGGTGTCGATGCACGAGCACCTGCTCACCGACGCCAGCGCCCTGCAGCGACCAGGGGTCGAGCAGCTCGAACCGAGCCTCGCTGTCACGGCGGACCTCGCGGCGGCCCTGCGGTGGAGCCAGCTCGCGCTGGCCGACAACCTGCGACTCGACGACCTCGACCTGCTCGCCGACGAACTGCGCATCGCGGGGGCCGCCGGCCTCGGGCTCGCGGTCGACCTGAGTTCGCTCGGCTTCGGGCCCGACCACGCCCGGCTGCCCGATCTCTCGCTCGCGAGCGGCATCGACGTCGTCGCGGGCTACGGCGCCTACCTGCCGCGGCTGCTGCCGGACTGGTACACCGCGCTCGACACCGACGGGCGACAGGCGCTCTTCGAACGCGCGCTGACCGAGGCCGTCCCCGGGACGCATCACCGCGCCGGCATCCTCGGCCTGATGGGCACCACCTCGGCGTTCGCCACCGCGGACGGCGCGGAGGAACGTCGGAGCCTGACGGCCGCCGCCCGGGCCGCCGTCACCACCGGCGCCGCCGTCGTCGTCCGGCTGGCGGCCGACGCTCGGAACGGCCTCGAGGTGCTCGCGCACGTCGTCGCCGAAGGGGTGGACCCGAGCCGCGTCGTCTTCTCGACCGTCGACGAGTTCCTCGACCTGCCCTACCTGCGCGACCTCGGGCAGGCCGGAGCCGTCCTCGAACTCTGCTTCGGCAACGAGGGCTCGCACGTCGGGCGGATCCGGAACGCCAGCGACCCCCAGCGCCTCGACGCGTTCCTCGCGCTCCGCGAGTCCGCGCCGGAGACTCGGTGGGTGTTCGGCCACGCGACATGGACCAAGGGGCAGCTCCGCCGGCACGGCGGGCACGGCCTCGACCACCTGACCGCCCGCGTGGTGCCCGGGCTCCGAGCGCTCGGCGTGCCGGACGACGTCCTCACCCGCATCACGGTGGACGAGCCCGCTCGCCTGCTCGACCGCCCATGACCCCGCACCGCCCACACGGAGGAACCACCATGAGAGACACGCTCGCACCCCTCGCCCCGCTCGAGCCGTTCCTCGTCGACGGGGCGTGGACCGCACCGGACGGGGCCGAACTCCTCGACGTCCTCGACCCGGCGACCGAGGTCTTGCTCACCCGGGTGCCGCAGGCCGGCCCTGCCGAGATCGACGCCGCCGTCGCCGCCGCTCGCCGAGCCCACGAGGACCGTCGGTGGAGCGGGATGAGCCCGCACGACCGCAGCCGGATCCTGGGCCGCGTCGCCGACCTCATCGAGGAGCGGCTCGAGGAGCTCGCGGTGCTCGAGACCCGCGACAACGGCAAGCCGATCGAGCGGTCCCGCGCGGACACGGCGACCTCGGCACGGGTGTTCCGCTACTACGCCGGCGCCCCGTCCCGCCTGACCGGCACGGTCGTGCCCGTCGACGGCGGCCAGCACCACGTGTACACGACCCTCGAACCCGTCGGTGTCGCGGCGCTCATCCTGCCCTGGAACTTCCCGATCATGACCGGGGCGTTCAAGCTCGCCCCCGCGCTCGCCGCCGGCTGCACCGTCGTGGTGAAGCCCGCCGAGCAGACACCGCTCACGATGCTCCGCGTCGCGGCGATCTGCGAGGAGGCCGGTGTCCCCGCCGGGGTCGTCAACGTCCTGACCGGTGACGGTCGGGTCGGTGCGGCGCTCACCGCGCACCCGGGCGTCGACAAGGTCTCGTTCACCGGCAGCACCGAGGTCGGCCGCAAGGTGATGACCGCCGCGAGCGCCGACTTCAAGCGCCTGACGCTCGAGCTCGGAGGCAAGAGCCCGAACATCGTCTTCGAGGACGCCGACCTGGACGCGGTCGTGGTCACCGCGATGCGTGCGTCCTTCGGCCACTCCGGCCAGATGTGCACCGCCGGGAGTCGACTGCTCGTCCAGCGGTCGGTCCTCGACGAGGTCACCGAGCGCCTCGTCGCCGCGGTCCGGAAGGTACCGGTCGGCGACGGTCTCGACGGGGGAATCACCGTCGGGCCGCTCGTGTCCGAGGAGCAGCGGCAGCAGGTCCTCGGGTACATCGAGCAGGGCAAGGCCGAGGGCGCCACGGTCGCGGTCGGCGGCGGCGTCCCCGAGCGCCCCGGGTACTACGTCGAGCCGACGCTCTTCACCGGTGTCACGAACACGATGACGATCGCGCGCGAGGAGATCTTCGGGCCCGTCGTCGGGGTCATCCCGTTCGACGACGAGGACGAGGCGATCGCCATCGCGAACGACCAGACCTACGGGCTCGCGGCCGGCGTCTGGACCCGCGACCTCGCCCGGGCGCACCGGATGGGGCAGCGGTTGCACGCGGGGACGGTGTGGGTGAACACCTACAACCTCTTCGACCCGGCGCTCTCCTTCGGCGGTGTCGGCGAGTCCGGGCTCGGCCGGGACCTCGGCGAGGAGGCGCTCCGGGCGTTCTGCGAGTCGAAGAGCGTCGTCATCGCCCTCTGAGACCGCGACCGCGACCGCGAGCCGGTCAGCGGCCGCGGTCGTGCCGGCCCAGCGCCGGGACGGCCGCGAGCTGCAGGGCCGCGAGCACGACGAGGGCCCAGCCGGACCCGACCGCCGACACCAGGACCCCGCCGAGGAGCGACCCGATGGCGTAGCCCGCGCTCGTGACGGCCGAGAACACGCCGACCCCGGTCGCGCGGCTGCGGGCGTCGAGCGCGCGGGTGCTGAGGATCGTCAGCGTCGGGAACAGCGGCGAGTAGCCGGCACCGACGAGCACCGCACCGGCGGCCGCCACCCGGAAGTCGTGCGCGACGGCCAGGACGACGAGCCCGGCGGCGAGGACCACCAGCGCGCCCCGCGCCGTGCGGACCGGGCCGAGCCGGTCCGGTAGCCCGCCGAGGAGCAGCCGTACCCCGACGACGCTCGCCGCGAAGACGGTGAAGACGTTCGCCGCACCGGTCAGCCCCTGCGCGCCGACTCCCTGCCCGACCAGGTGCTGGATGAGGAACGCGATCATGAAGCCCTCGGCCGCCCAGGCGACGAGTCCCGCCGCACCGGGGCGCACGACCGCACGGAGCACCGGTCCGACGCCGGTCCCCGTCGGCCGGGCCGCGCTGCGGTGTGCCGGCGCCGACCCGTCCCGGGCGAGCAGCGCCAGGGCGAGCCCGCCGAGCTGGATGCCGATCGCGACGATCCACACGGATCGGTGTCCCGCGGACTGGTACAGGTTCTCGCCGACCACCGGGCCCACGGCGAGTCCGATCCAGACGGCGAGCCCGAAGAGGCCGAGCGCGCGGCTCCGCTGGGTGACGGGGACCTCAACGACGACCCAGGCGGTCAGGGCCGTTGCGGTCGCGGCGTTGCCCGCGCCGAAGACGACCCGGCTCACCGCGAGCGTCGGGATGCTCAGCGCGACGAGTACGATCCCGAGTCCGAACGTCGCCAGCAGCCCGGCGCCGAGGAGCACACGACGTGGTCCGAGCCGATCGCTCAGGACGCCGGCCACCGGCATCGCACCGATCGCGACGAAGCCCGCGAGCGAGACGAGCAGCCCTCCGAGTGCCGCGTCTGCGCCGAGCTGGTCCGTCGCGAGGCGCGGCACGACCGGCGTGCTCGCGCCGTTCACGACGTAGCCGGCGGTCGACGCCAGGACGAGGAGCCAGAACGCCGCTCCCCGGACGCCGGTCTCGGCGAGCGGTCTCACTCCCCGGCTCGGCGCGGGCGGCACTCCAGGCTGAGCCAGAGCTCGAAGCAGGCGCTCCGCGACAGGGCCGTCGCGCCGATCGACGCCCGGCCCATCCGGCCGACGTCGGGACCGAAGACGTCGAAGAGCAGGTCGCTCGCCGCGTTCGACACCTGGTTCAGCTGTTCGAATCCGGGTGGGCAGAGCACGAAGCACAGCCCACGGGACAGCGCGGCGACCTCGTCCAGCGACCCGAGGGCGTACCGGATCATGCCGAGGGCGTTCACCGCCGTGTACCGCGCGGCTTCCTGTGCCTGCTCGAGGGTGATGTCGACACCGACGGCCCCGGGGTGCAGCATCGTGCCGTCGCGCGACTCCGGCGTCATGCCACTCAACTCCAGCAGGTCCCCGGTCCGGTGGAAGGCGCGGAGTGAACTGCCGTACCGGCCGCCGTAGGGCGGGTTCGCGTAGTCCGGGATGACGAGCCCTAGTTCCAGCGCGCGGGCTTCAGCAGAGTGCTCCATGCGACCAGAGTATCCGGCGGTGGCGGTAATGGATACAACCTGTTTATGATGGGATCCATTCAGCGTCCGGGGGTGACGCGCTCGAGGGAGGACCCGCCACATGACGATCGGTCTGGAGGACGGCACACGCGCCGACCCGGCAACGACGGAGATCGACGTGGCCGCCGAGCGGTCACGCACGGCCGGTACCGCGGGACGCCACTACTTCAACGCGGCGGGCGCCGGCCTGGTCAGCGACGGCGTCCTGGAGGCCGTGGTCACCCACCTGCGTCGGGAGCAGCGGGTGGGTGGGTACGAAGCGGCCAACGAGGTCGCCGACGACGTCGCCGCGGTGTACACGTCGGCTGCTGCGCTGCTCGGCGCCGAGGCGGACGAGATCGCCCTGTTCGACAGCGCGACGAGCGGTCTCCGCGGCGTCTTCGACGCGCTTCGGCTCGGGGCCGGCGACACCGTCGTCGCGCCACGGTCGAGCTACGTGAGCCAGGCGCTCCGCCTGCTCGCCATGCAACGACACGACGACGTCCGGTTGGTGGTCGTGCCGAGCGACGGCAGCGGATCGATGGACCTCGAGGCGCTCGACCGTGCCGTCGAAGACGCCACGGGCCGGGTCGTGGTGAGCGCCGTGCACGTGCCGACCTCGTCCGGGCTCGTCGAGCCGGTCGCCGAGATCGCCGCCGTCGCCCGCCGGCACGGCGCCCTCACGGTCGTCGACGCCACGCAGTCCGTGGGACAGATCGACATCGACGTCCGGGCCGTCGACTGCGACGCCCTGGTCACGACCGGCCGCAAGTTCCTGCGCGGTCCGCGCGGGACGGGCATGGCCTACCTGCGCCGCGGCACGCTCGAGGGCATCGGCGCGTGGGCGCCGGATGTCCGTGGCGCGCTCTGGACCGGCGAAGATGAGTGGACGATGGACGGCACCGCGAGACAGCTCGAGACGTGGGAGTGCTCCGTCGCCGCGCGCCTCGGCCTCGGGGTGGCCCTGCGCGAGGCGCTCGAACGCGGACCCGCGGCGACCGAGGCGCACCTCGTCGGCCTCGGCTCCCGGCTCCGGGACGCCCTCGACGATCTCGACGGCGTGACCGTCGCCGACCCGCTCGCGTCGCCCTCCGCGATCGTCACCTTCACGGTCGACGGAGTCGCGTCGAAGGAGGTCTCCGCCAGGCTCCGACAGCGTCGCATCGACTCGATCTCGGTGCCCGCGAGCCACGCGCAGTGGGACCTCGGCGCTCGCGGACTGCCCAGCGTCGTCCGCGTGTCGCCGCACGTGTACAACGACGACGAGGACGTCCGGGTCCTGCTCGACGGCATCGCCGACGTCGCGGCCGAGGCCCGGGCATGACCGAGGTGCACGACGTCGTCGTCCTCGGACTCGGGATCCACGGTTCCGCGGCGACCCACGAACTCGCCCGCCGCGGCCTCGACGTCGTCGCCGTCGAGCGGTTCGCCCCCGGGCACACCCGGGGATCGTCGCACGGTGCCACCCGGATGATCCGTCGCGCCTACCCGAGCCCGGTCTGGAACGACCTGGTCGACCGCGCGTACCGCGGGTGGGATCGATGGGGGACCGCAGCCGGCGCCCCCTTCCTGCACCCCACCGGCGGGCTGTACGCGCACCGTGGTGAGCCGACGATGCAGGGCGGGTCGAGCCTCCCGGTCGGCCGCGACGCGTGGCGGACGCTCGCGCCCTCGCTGCGTCCACCCGAGGAGTACGGGGCGGTCCACGACCCCGACGCCGGCGTCCTCGACGCCGCGCGTGCGCTCGCGTTCGCGCAGTCGGCCGCCGCGGCGGCCGGTGCCGACCTGCGCTTCGGCGAGACCGTGCTCGACCGACGGGTCGACGACGGCGTCGTCACCGTCCGCACCGACCGCGGCAGCATCCGCGCCCGCCACCTGGTCCTCGCCGGCGGCGCCTGGGCGTCGCAGCTCGTGCCGGAGGCCGCCGCGTTCTTCGAGGTCTGGCGCATCGTCACCCTCACCGTCCCGACCGGTCAGGCGATCGCGCAGCCACCGGCACTCGGTTGCTTCTCCGTCGACCTGCCCGAGGGCCTGGTCTTCGGCCTGCCCGAGGCCGCCGGGTCCGGCGCCAAGATCGGGATCGACGCCGGCCCGGTCTGGGACCCGGACGTGCCCGTCGCACCGCCGACCGAGGCCGAGACGGCCCACCTGGCCGACCTGTTCGAGCGCTTCGTCCCCGGGATCGACACGGCAGGCGGCGAAGCGGTCGCCTGCCTCTACACGATGACCCCGGACAAGCGCTTCGTCGTCGGCGCGCTCCCCGACGAGCCAGCGGTCATCGTGGCTGCCGCGTGCTCCGGACACGGGTTCAAGTTCGGCCCGGCGATCGGCGAGGCCGTCGCCGACCTGGTGCAGGGCGTCGCCCGTCCGGACCTCGACTTCCTCAGCCCCGCACGGATGGTGACCACCGCATGACCGAACCCACCGCACCCGCGTCCCGCCGGGTCGCCGTCGCCGCCCCGCACCCCGCCGCGCTCGACGCCGCGGCCGAGGCGGTCGCAGCCGGCGGCGACGCGATCGACGCCGCACTCGCAGCCGCCGTGGCGCTCACCGTCGTCTACCCGCACCAGTGCAGCATCGGTGGCGACCTCGTGGCCCTCGTCCGACGCCCCGGACACGCCGTGACCGCCGTGGTCTCCGCCGGCGCCGCCCCGAACGGGATCGACGTCGCCGCGCTCGCGCAGCAGGAGCGGATGCCGCGGCAGGGTGCGCAGACCGTCACCGTGCCCGGTGTCGTCGCCGGCTGGCGGGCGATCGACGCGCTCGGCGGTCGGCTCGGTCTCCGTCCGGCGCTGCTCCGAGCAGCCGGGCTCGCGGCCGAAGGGGCGCCCGTCTCCGCCGGTCTCGCCCGTGCGATCGCCGTCCGCGAGCACGAGATCCGCGCCGACGCCGGCATGGTCGACGTCTTCGGTGACGGCGCCGGTGGCCTGCTCGGTGCGGGTGACCGCCTCGTGCAGCCCGTGCTCGCCGCGACGCTCACCGAACTGGCCGCCGACCCCGGGGCGATGTACCGCGGGCGGATCGCCGCGTCGATGACGGCGCGGCTGCGGGAACTCGGTGGTGTGCACACCGAGGCCGACTTCGCCGCGCACGAGGCCGAGCTCGCCGAGCCGGAGCAGGCCGACGTCGGCGGGGTCCGCTGGTGGGTGGCACCACCGCCAACGCAGGGCGTCGTGCTGCTCGGCATCCTGCCGGAGGCGCTCGCCGACGACACCGACTCCGCAGACCGCACCGCCGAGCTCGTCGACGCCGTGCACCGCGCGGCGCTCGTCCGCCAGGCCGAACTCGGCGACCCCCGCGGCGGTCCCATCGACGTCGCCGCGATGACCGACCCGCGCGACACCGGCCGGACGGGGGCGCTGCCCCGAGCCGGACGCGCGCTCGGCGACACCGTCGCGGTCACCGCGGCCGACACCGACGGCACCGTGGTCACGCTCATCCAGAGCGTCTACCAGCTGTTCGGGTCCGGCATCCTCGACCCGGGCACCGGCGTCGTCTTGCACAACCGCGGTTCGGCGTTCAGCACGGACCCCGCCCACCCGGGGCACGTCGGCCCCGGTCTCCGCCCGCCGCACACCCTGCTGCCGGTCATCGCCGAGACCGACGGTCTCGTCGTCGGCCTCGGCTGCCAGGGCGGGAGCGCCCAGCCGTGGATCCTCGCGCAGGTCGCCCGTGACCTCGTCGACGGCGACAGCGACCCCGTGGCCGTGCTCGGCCGTCCGCGGTTCGTGATCGGTGCGCGCGACCTCGGGCACGAGGAGATGACCCTCGTCGCCGAACCCGGCACCGCCGACGCGATCGCCGCGGCCGCCGCGCTCGGCCTACCCGTCGCACGGACCGACGGCCCGGTCGACGAGGCCGGGCACGTGCAGACCGTCCGACTGCACGCCGACGGCCACCTCGACGCCGCGAGCGACCCCCGCGCTGACGGTCGCGCCGTCGTCCTCCACGCCAACTGATCCCCGATCCACCCGAGAAGGAAGCCCATGAGCAGCACCGCCCACGTCCTCGATCCGCTCACCTCCGCCGAGATCGCCTCCTTTGTCGCCGCGGTCCGCGGTGCCGGTCGGATCGGTGCACGACCGCGCTTCTGGGGCATCGCCCTCGACGAGGAGAAGGCGCGCGGGACGGTGGCCGGCGGTGCTCGCCCGGTCCGCACGGTCGTGATGGACCCGGACGCCCACGCCGCCTGGGAGGTGCGCGGCTGGACCGCCGGGCCGGACTCGCCGGCGATCGTCGAGCTGTGGACCGACGTCGACCACCGCCGACCCGGCGTCTCGAGCGACGAGGCCCGGCTCATCGCCCAGGCCGCCCGGAAGTCGCCGCTGATCATCGAGGCCCTGGCGAAGCGCGGCATCACCGACACCTCGCTCGTCTGGGTCGACCCGGAGTCGATCACGGGCTTCGTGCCGGAGGACCTCGACGACCGCCGCCTGAGCTGGGGCACCGTCTGGTACCGGGAGTTCCCGGAGGACAACGGCTACGCCAGGCCGGTCGCCGGGCTCGTCCCGATCCTCGACCTGGACACGCTCGAGGTGATCCGCATCGAGGACCACGGCGTCGTCCCGATGGCCACCGAGACCGGGGTCTACACCCCGGGCACCTGGGGACCCGACCGCGAGGTCTCGGCGCTCGACATCGTGCAGCCGAACGGCCCGGGCTTCGCCATCGACGGGCACCGGGTCACGTGGCAGAACTGGACGTTCCGCGTCGGGTTCTCCCACCGCGAGGGGCTCGTGCTGCACGATCTGGCCTACCGTGACGGTGACGTCGAGCGCCCCGTGCTGCACCGTGCCGCGGTCAACGAGATGTACGTGCCCTACCTGGACAGCGACCCGACCGCCTACCGCAAGAACTTCTTCGACTGGGGCGAGTACGGTGCCGGCCCCCTCACGGCGAGCCTCGAGCTCGGCTGCGACTGCCTCGGCGAGATCCGCTACTTCGACGTCGACTACCTGGACGGCCACGGCGAACCCCAGACCATCGTGAACGGCATCTGCCTGCACGAGGAGGACGACTCGATCCTCTGGAAGCACGTGAACACCCGCACCGGCAGCGCCGAGGTCCGGCGCAGCCGCCGCCTCGTGATCTCGAGCTTCGCCACGGTGGCGAACTACGACTACGGCTTCTACTGGTCGCTGTACCAGGACGGCTCGATCGAGCTCGAGGTGAAGCTGACCGGGCTCATGTCGGTGTCCGGCATCGCCGACGGCGAGACCCCGCGGTACGGCCGCATGGTGGCGCCGAACGTGCAGGCCCCGACGCACCAGCACTACTTCGCGGTGCGGCTCGACACCGCCGTCGACGGGCCGTTGAACCGGCTGGTCGAGGTCCACGCGGAGCCGGAGCCCGACGAGGCGCTGAACCCCTACGGCAACGCCTGCATCGCGGTCGAGACGCCCATCGCGACCGAGGCAGACGGTGCCCGGACGACCGACCCGGCACGGGCTCTGCACTGGCGCATCGAGAGCGAGTCGGCGCAGAACCGCTTCGGCGAGAGCACCGCGTACCGCCTCGCGGTCCAGAACACCGCGCAGCTGCACGTCCGGCCCGGCAGCATCGTGGAGCGCAAGGCGCCGTTCGTCGCGAAGCACCTGTGGGCGAGCGCGTTCGACCCCGAGGAGCGGTTCATCGCGGGGGAGTACCCGAACCAGGGCGAGCTCGGCGACGACGGCGTGCACGTCTGGCAGCGGGCCGGCCGGTCGCTGGAGAACGAGCGGCTCGTGCTGTGGCCCGTCCTCGGCGTGCACCACTTCCCGCGGCCGGAGCAGTGGCCGATCATGCCCGTCGACCGGATCGGCTTCCGGCTCGAACCGGACGGCTTCTTCGACCGGAACCCCTCGCTCGACGTGCCGCCGTCCGCGACCGACCACTGCGCACCGGGCGCCGGCCACGAGCACGCGGGCCACGAGCACGCGGGCCACGACCACGCGGGCCACGACCACGACACCCACGCCGCGCACGACGGGCACGTCCACGCCGAGCAGCAGCACGACCACGAGGGCGGCCGCTGATGACCGGGACCGAGCACACGCCAGAGCACCTCGCCGACTGGTCCGCCGTCCGACTGGCCGACGCCGTCGCGGCAGGCGAGGTGTCGGCGGTCGAGGTGATGCGCGCCCACCTGGAGCGCATCGAGGAGCGCAACCCGCGCCTGCGGGCCGTCGTCGCACAGCAACCCGACTCGGTCTCGCTCGCCGCCGCGGAAGCCGCGGACCGCCGCACCGCCGAGGCACGCGCCGCCGGCGACCCCCTACCGCTCCTGCACGGCCTGCCCACCGCGGTGAAGGACCTGATGGACGTCGCCGGGCTGCCGACCACGAACGGGTCCGCGGCCTTCGCCGATGCGCGTCCGGCAGCGCACGACAGCGTGCTCGCGACCCTCCTGCGCGACGCCGGCGCGATCATCATCGGCAAGACGAACACCCCGGAGATGGGGCAGGGCGTCCTGACGTTCAACCCGGTGTTCGGCACGACCGTGAACCCCTGGGACACGTCCCGGCACGCCGGGGGGTCGAGCGGCGGCGCCGCGGCGGCTCTGGCCGGTCGGATGCTGCCGATCGCCGACGGTTCGGACAGTGGCGGGAGCCTGCGCTACCCGGCCGCGTTCTGCAACGTCGTCGGCGTCCGACCGAGCCCCGGCCGGGTGCCGAGCGGCCGGACCGGCAACGCCTGGACGCCGCACGGGGTCACCGGACCGATGGCGCGCGACTCCGCCGACGCCGCACGCTTCATGGACGCCCTCGCCGTGGAGCAGTCGGTCTGGCCGATGTCGGCGATGACGCGGTACCCGGTGCGTCCGGTCCAGGTCGACGGGCTCCGGGTCGCGTGGAGCGACGACGCCGGCGGCCTGCCGATCGACCCGTCGGTCCGAGCCGTGCACCGTGCGTTCGCCGAGCAGCTCGCGGGCCTCGGCGCGGTGGTCGAGGCAGCCGAGCCCGACTTCGCGGGTGCGGACGAGGCCTGGGAGACCATCGAGACGTTCGAGTTCTTCCTGGGCGGTCGGCACGCCGTCGACGCCGGTGCGACCGGGTTCCGGCCGGACTACGTCAGGAACGTCGAGCAGGGCCGCGCCACGACCGCGACCCAGCTCGCCGACGCGTACGAACGGCGGACGCGCATGTACCGGGACACGGCCGCGGTCCTCGACCGGTACGACGTGCTGGTCCTGCCGGCGACACCGGTCGTCGCGCCGCCCGCCGACGTCGAGTGGGTCGACGAGGTCGACGGACACCGCTTCGACCGCTACTTCACGTGGCAGATGCTCGCGAACCGGCTCACGCTGACCGCGCACCCGGTCGTGGTCACCTCAGCCGGGTTCACGCCGGAGGGACTGCCGGTCGGGGTGCAGGTCGTCGGCCGGTACGGTCGCGAGGCGCAGCTGCTCGCGGTGACGCGCGCGATCGAGGAGGCCACCGGCTGGATCCGGCGGGCACCGGCGCTGTAGCCGCGGCGGGCGGCCGGCCGGCTCAGCCGGTGAAGACCGTGGACGAGCGGCGCTCGTACCAGTGCGCCAGGTGCTCGCCGGCGCGCAGGACGTGGTCGCGCATGAGTCCGGCCGCACGCTCGTGGTCACCGCTGACGAACGCCTCGATGAGCTCCTCGTGCTCGCGGAAGTTCTCCTCGCGGTGCCGGGAGTTCTCGCGGAGCACGAGCGCCGAGACGTTGCGCGGGAAGGCGTCGTTGATCTCGACGAGCATGCGGGTCAGCCGGGTGTTCCCCGACGCCTGGTAGATCAGCCCGTGGAACTGGTCGTTGTCGACGCCCTCGCGCTGCTTCGGCTGCTCGCCGTCGGCCGCCGCGAGCGAGCGCTCGTACATCGCCTGGTTCACCGACCGCAGCTGGGTGATGGTCGCGTCGTCGAGGCGGTCGACGGCGCGGCGGGCGGCGAGCGACTCGAGTTCGGCGCGGACCTCGTAGGCCTCGCGGACCTCCCACGGCACCGGCACGCGCACCACGGCGCCGCGGTTCGGCACGACCTCGATGAGCCCGCCGGTCTGCAGCTGCCGCAGGGCCTCGCGGACGGGCGTGCGGCTGATCCCGAACTGCGCCGCCAGGTCGGCCTGGCGCAGCGGTGCGCCGATCGGGATCTCGCCGGACATGATCTTCGCGCGGATCCGGGCGGCGAGGTCGTCGACGAGTGCGTTGCCGTCGGTGGTGGTCACGAAAGTGGTCTCCTCGGTGCGTCATCGCAGCGAGCCCCCGCTGCGGATCCAATCCTGCCAGGTGTTGGATCCCGTTGCCGGATCCGACCCGCCCATGATTGGATCCAATTATGGCCTTCTTGATCGTCGTGACCCTCGGTGGGTCGCTCGTCGCGCTCGTCCTGGGCGTCGCGGGGGCGCGGCGCGTCGGGCGGACGGCGCTCCTGGGCGAGGTCGTGATGCTCGCCGCCATGGCGGACGTCCACCTGCCGGCCATGGGCTTCGTGCCCGCACCGTTCTGGGCGGTCCTGCTCGGCGGCTGTGCGATGGTGACCGCGCTGGTCGACCGCGTCCGCCGTCCGCGCCGTCCGCAGGGGGACCACCTGCACGCGCTCGGCATGCTGCTCGGCGCGGTGTTCGTGGTGCTCGGCGCGGCGCACGCCGGTGACTCCGCGGGGCACCACCACGGCGCTGCGCTGCTGCTGCCGGTCGCCGTCGCGGTGGCCGTGCACGTCGGTGCCGTGGCGTGGAGCGTCGGGCGGCGCCGCGTCGCACGGACGGAGTCGGTGCGCCGGATCGCGGCACTCGTCGGGCTGCTCGCGATGGGCGCGATGGCGGCCGTCCACTGAAGCACCTGCGGTCGTGACCGGCGTCGACGAGGCGACCCGGGCCTCCCGGCCGGACCATCCGCTACCAAATTGGATCCAATTCTGGCAGTATCGGATGACATGTGGGGAGCACTGTCCCCGCGAGCAGCCGACGAGGAGACGCCCAGGATGATCATCGACGCCTACAACACCACGCAGGACCGCCGTGGCCGGAGCGACTACCTCAGCGGTGTCCGGCCGGGCGAGGAGCCGCCCGCGTACACGCCGTTCGACGCGAACCGGATCCTGGACCGCATGGACGCGGCCGGTGTCGACCGCGCGATGGTGTGCTCGCTCGCTCAGGGGATCGAGAACGACTTCCTGATGGACCTGGTCGCCGCCCACCCGGACCGGCTGTTCGGCTTCGGACAGGTGATGCCGCAGTGGGAGAACGCGACCGACGAGATCCGCCGGTTCGCTGACGGTGGACTGGTCGGTCTGAAGCTGCACCCCAGCCTGCACGGGTACCACGTGGCGGACCACGGCCTGCTCGACCCGCTGTTCGAGGTGTGCGCCGAACTCGGCCTCCCCGTGCTCATCAACGCCCTCGACGACGCGTTCTGCGCACCGTTCGCGATCGAGGAGATCGCCAAGGGCTTCCCGACGGTGCCGACGATCATCGCCCACATGGGCGCGGTGTGGAACGTGCCGGAGGCGATCATCGTCGCGGAGCGGAACCCGCACGTCTACCTCGAGACCTCGGCCACGCTCATGTCCGACGTCAAGCGCGCCTACGCCCGCCTCGGGGCCGAGAAGATCCTTCTCGGATCCGAGTGGCCCGGCAGCGACTTCGACCTGGAGCGCATGAAGATCGCGAAGGCGATCCCGGACGAGGCTGACCGGGCGCTCGTCGAGGGTGGCAACATGGCGCGGATCCTGGGCTGGTCGTGAGCGACCGGGGTGCGCCGACGTCGTCGGAGCGTCCGGTCCTGGACGGGCCGCCGACCGGGATGGACACGGCCGACCGCGAGCTGCTCGCCATCGCCACCGACGTGCTCGAGCGTCGGTACCGCGCAGGCGTGCACGAGGTCGCCGCGGCACTCCGCCTGGTGGACGGCACCATCGTCACCGGCCTGCACGTCGAGGCGTCGGCCGGTCGGGCGTCGGTGTGCGCCGAGTCAGCGGCACTGAGCGCCGCGGTCGTCGCCGGTGCCGCGGTCGAGTCCATCGTCGGTGTCCTGCGCCGACCGAGCGGGACGCTGCACCTCATCGAGCCGTGCGGCGTCTGCGCCGAGCTGCTCGGCGACCACGCGCCGGACGCGCACGTGTGGGTGGCGGCCGGCGACGGGTTCGGCCCGGTCGGCGTCGCCGAACTGCTGCCGTTCCGGCGGCGCCGAGCGGCACGAGCGGCGTCGAACTCCGCGACACCTGAGGTTTAACGCCGCGGAAACACCCCCGACCCGTGCGGTGTCCGCAGCCGTCACAGAATGACGGCGACGGCGCGCACCGGTCCCCACCCGAGTGCCCCCGTCGTGGAAGGAACCACCGCATGCTCGCCGTCTCCGGCAACCCCGTCCTGATCGTCGTCGACATCCAGGGCGGCGCCGCCTCGACGATGCCCACCCCGGGTATCCCCGCCATGAGCGGTCGCGCCGAACGCGCACCCCGCGTCCGCGACCTCATCGAGCACTGCCGGTCCGCGGGCGTGCCGGTCGTCTTCATCCAGGAGGTCCACAAGGCGAACCTCGTCGACATCGGTCGGGAGCTCGACGGCGCCGAGGGGCCGCACTGCATCGAGGGCGACGAGCAGACCGAGCTCGCCTCGTGGATCGACCCGCGGCCGGAGGAGTTCGTCATCCGCAAGCGGCGGTACTCGGCGTTCTTCGGCACGGAGCTCGAGATCGTGCTCAAGGCGTACCGTGCCGGCACGGTGCTGCTCGTCGGCGGCCTCACCGACGTGTGCATCCACTACACCGCGGCCGACGCCCACCAGCACGACTACGCGGTGCGCGTGCTCACCGACTGCGTCGCCGGCTCCAGCGAGCGTGCGCACGACGCGGCGCTCGAAGCGATCGCGTACCTGCAGCGCGACGCGCTCGTGACCGCGGCCGACGTGCGCTCGTGGCTCGACGAGCGGGAGCCCGCGCGTGCCTGAGTCGGCCGGCACGAGCGGGAGCCCGCGCGTGCCTGAGCCGACCAGCACGTCGGCGCGCGGGCCCGCCCGGATCGTCGTCGGGCACATCCGCACCATGGACCCCGCGATCCCGACGGCCGAGGCCATGCTCGTCGTGGGCGACCGGATCGCCGCGGTCGGCACGGCTGCGGACGTACGGGCCGCCGCGCACGACACCGCGGCCGACGTGGAGGAGGAACGTGTCGAGGGCACGGTCCTGCCGGGGTTCACCGACGCGCACGCCCATGCGCAGCGCGCCGGGCTCAAGGCGCTGCAACTGCTCGATGCGGACGCGGACGCCGACGCCTTCTCGGCCGTGATGCTCGCCGACGGTGACGCCGACCCGGACGCCCCGGACTGGCTCGGTGACGCCCCGCCGACGCTCGATGACCGGCTCGCCGCGATCCACCGGGTGCAACCGCTCCTGCACGCCATGGGCTTCACCGGGGTCGTCGACCCCGCGGTCACGCTCCCCGAGCTCGCCGGGTACCGCGAGGCGCACCGGAGGGGGCTGCTCACCATGCGCGTGGTCGCGATGCCGTACCCGGAGCTCGGGACGGACGCCGTGCCCGACGTCGACGCCGCGCTCGCAGTCCTCGGGTCGATCGACGGCGTCACGGGCGACGGTGACGACCTGCTGCGCCTCGGGTCGATCAAGGTCTACTACGACGGCGAGGGCATGAAGGGGCAGGCCCTGCTCGAGCGGCCCTGGTCCGGCGACGACCACGGCGTGCAGCGCATCTCCGCCGACGACTTCGCGCGGCTCGCCGCCGCCTGCGTCGGGGCGGGCTGGGGGCTCGGCGTCCACGCGGTCGGCAGCCGAGCGGTCGCCGAGGTCCTCGACGGACTCGAGGCGGCCGAGCGACAGACCGGCCGGTCGATCGCACCCCTGCGGTGCCAGCTCATCCACGCGTACCTCGAACCGAGCCCGGAGACCGCGGCCCGAGCGGCTCGCCTGGGCGTGGTCGCGTCGCTGCAGCCCTCGATCGCCTGGAAGAACGCGGCGGGCCTGCGTCGACGGCTGGGCGATCGGGTGGACGAGGTGAACCCGATGCGCACGTGGCTCGACGCCGGAGCCGTCGTCGCGATGGGTTCGGACGCGCCCTACTTCCCGTTCGACCCGCGCGAGGTGGTCCCCGTCGCGTCCGGGCGCCGGATGCGCGACATCGACGAACCGCTCGGCCCGGGGCAGGCGATCTCGGTGGTCGAAGCGGTGGCCGCGTACACCCGTGGGGCCGCGCACGCGGCCTTCGCCGAGGACCGGCGGGGTGTGCTGCGTGCCGGGGCCCTCGCGGACTGGGTGCTGATCGACGTGGACCCGGGGGACTGCACCCCGGACGAGTACGCCAGAGCTCGCGTGCGACGGACCGTGGTGGGCGGTCGGACGGTCTTCGCCGCGGTCGAGATGTAATCCACACGAAACATAGTTGGATGCGGATTGTCCTAGATTGGATCCAAGTTGGACCCGACCCTGGGACTGACTCCCTGGCATCACCCCGAATCCCATTGGAGGACAGCACCATGGTGAGGAAGCGCATCCTCGTCGGCGTCGCGGTCGCGACCGCCGTCGGCCTCTCCCTGAGCGCGTGCAGCACGTCCGGCTCTGCCGACGGCGGCAGCGGCGGCTCGACGACCAACACGATCAACGCCGAGCTCTGGTACGCCCCGGCGACGTTCGACCCAGCGAAGGCCTCGGCCAGCTCGGACGTCGAGGTCGCTCGCCTCGGCTTCGACACCCTGCTCCGGCAGGGCGAGGGCGACGACGGCGGGTACATCGGCGGCCTCGCGACCAAGTGGGACGCGGAGTCGGCCTCGAAGTACGAGTTCACCATCCGGGACGGGGCGACCTGCTCGGACGGCACCGAGATCACGCCGACCGTGGTGGCCAAGTCCTTCGAGTACCTCGTGGGTCTCGACGACTCGGGTGCCCAGACCTGGAAGAACCAGGCGTTCGGCTCGGGTGACCCGACCTTCACGCCCGACGACTCCGCCGGCACCCTCACGATCTCCCTCAGCTCGCCGTACTCGCAGCTGCTCGGCGGTCTGACCCGGCCCGGCACCGGCGTCATCTGCCCGGCCGGCATCGCCGACCCGAAGGGACTCGCCGCCGGCACGGTGAAGGGCGCCTGGTCCGGCCCGTACACCCTGACCAAGTCGGCCGCGGGCAAGAGCGTGCAGTACTCCCTGCGCTCGGACTACGACGCCTGGCCGGACTGGAAGACCGTCACCGGCAAGCCCGCGAAGACGATCAACATGACCGTGCAGGGCGACTCGAACACGAGCGCGAACCTGCTGCAGTCCGGTGGCGTCGACGTCGCCCGCTTCTACGACTCGAACGCCGAGCGCTTCACCGGCGACGGCTACTCGACCGTGAAGTTCGCCAGCTCGGCCTACAACCTCGTCTTCAACGAGGCCGAAGGGTCCGGCTCGGTGTTCGCGGGCGACCAGCCACTGCGTGCGGCGGTCGCCCAGGCGATCGACACCAAGGGCTTCAACGACGCCGGGCTCGACGGGCTCGGGGTCGCACAGACCACCGTGAACGCCGCCAGCTACCGGTGTGCGGTCGACGGCTCGTCGCTCGTGCAGTCGTACGACGCGAAGGCGGCGGCGAAGGAGCTCAAGGGCAAGACCATCCGCCTGCTCATCATGTCGAACTGGGACCCCGCGGCGGACTTCCTCGCGGAGTCGCTGCGGAACGCCGGCGCCACCGTGAAGGTCTCCGCGCCGGACCCCGCCGACTGGACGACCCAGATGCGCACGAAGCCGGACACCTGGGACGTCGCGGTCGCGGCCGAGGACGCCCAGGTCGGCCTGATCAACCTCTCGATCGCCCGGTACCTCGGTCCGACCTACCCCGAGGGCGGCACGAACGTCTCCTCGAGCGACAACCCCGAGGGCCTGAAGGCATACCAGGCCGCGATGGCGACGACCGACGAGGACGAGCAGTGCGCGGACTTCGCCACGGCGCAGAAGTCGATCCTCGAGCGGGTCGACATGACCCCGCTCATCACGGACACGCACCGCTACGTCGCCCGCAAGGGCTTCGAGACGTACGTCTTCTCCGGCTACTGGGACCCGTCCGCCATGCGGATCGTCTCGTGACCGCCTGACGCGCCGACACCCAGCACCACCCAGCACCACCCCAGCACCACCCAGCACCACCCCACCACCGCCCGGACCGGAGCACCTGGAGGACCCGCGATGAGCACCACCACCGTCGACCATCCCCCCGTGCCCGGTCCGGGCGCCCCGGACGCCCCCGTCGCAGCGGCTCCCCGAGCCGCGAGCCTCGGGGGCGCCTGGCGGCGGTTCCTGCTCCGTCGCGCCGGCGGCCTCGTCGTCAACCTCGCGCTGCTCGTCCTCGTGACCTTCCTGATCGTGCAGCTCATCCCCGGCGACCCGGCCACGGCCATCGCGGGCGACACGGCGTCGCTCGCACAGGTCGAGCTCGTCCGGCACCAGCTCGGCCTCGACCAGCCGCTCCCCGTCCAGCTCTGGCACTACGTCGCAGGCGTCGTCCAGGGCGACTTCGGGGACTCGTACAAGTACCGCGCACCGGCCATGGACATCGTCATGACCGCCGTGCCGTACACGCTCACCATCACGATCGTCGCCGTCCTGCTCCTGCTCGTCCTCGGACTGGCGCTCGGGATGACCGTCGGCGTCCTGACCCGCGGCGACCGCCACCGGTGGCTCGACGTCACGTTCACCGCCGTCACCGGCCTCATCTCCTCGATCCCGACGTACGTCCTCGCCACCGGGTTCGTCGTCGTCTTCGCAGTCCTGCTGCACGTGCTGCCGCCGGCGTACTCGCCGGCCTACGACTTCGGGGCCGCCGCCGTGCTGCCGATCGCCTCGCTGACCGTCGGCGGCACGTGTTCCGTCGCCCGCATCGTCCGCCGGGAGACCGCGGTCATCCTCGAGCAGGACTACATGCGCACCGCACGCGGCTGGCGACTGCCGGCGCTGTCGATCTACGCGAAGCACATGCTGCCGAACCTGCTCACCACCGCGCTGACGCTCTCCGGCATCATCCTGACCGCCCTGCTCGGCTCCGCGCTGATCACCGAGGCTGTCTTCGCCTGGCCCGGCCTCGGCGGCGTGATCGTCCAGGCGATCGCGGTCGACAAGGACTACCCGGTGATCCGCGCCGCCGTCTTCGTGATCGGCTTGATCTCCCTCGTGATCACCCTCGTCATCGACATCATCCTGGGTCTCATCGACCCGCGCACCCTCGGAGAGAAGCGTGGCTGACACCATCACCGCCGTCCGCGCCGCCACCGTCGACCGGCCCGCGCGGCCCCGGGCGTTCGCGTGGAACGCCGGCCTCGTCGTCGGACTCGCGATGTTCGGCCTGATCCTCGTCGTCGCCGTCGTCGCACCGTTCGTCCTCGGTTCCCAGGCAACCGGGATCGGCGGCACCGCCGGACTCGGGTCGACCGCCGAGCACCCGCTCGGCACCGACACCCTCGGCCGGGACATGCTCGCCCGCACGCTCGTGGCCACCCGCGCGACGGTGCTCATGGCGCTCGCCGCCACGGCGCTGTCGGCCGTCGTCGGCATCGCGCTCGGCATCGGCGTGTGGCTCGCCCCGCGGCGGCTCCGCGAGTTCGGGCTCCGCGCGATCGAGTTCGCCGTCAGCTACCCGACGATGCTCGTCGCGATCATCGTCGCCGCGATCCTCGGACAGGGCATGGTCCAGGTGGTGGTGGCCATCGCGGTCGCCAACATCGCCGGGTTCGCCCGACTGACCGCGAACCTCGCCGCGAAGATCTCCACCAGCGAGTACGTGACGACGGCCCGGCTGATGGGCGTCCCGGCACACCGCGTCGCGGTCCGGCACGTGCTGCCGAACATGGCCGAACCGACCCTCATCCTCATCGCCGGCGCGTTCTCCGGCGCGCTCGTCGAGATCTCCGGCCTGTCCTTCATCGGCCTCGGCGCGCAGACCCCCGCGTTCGACTGGGGCACGCTGCTCAACGACGGCCTCGACCGCATCGTGGTCAACCCCGTGGTCATCGTCGGGCCGGCGGTCGCCCTGACCTTCGCGTCGCTCGCCGCCCTGCTCGTCGGGGACGGGCTTGCCGCGGCGGCGAATCCTCGCTCGAACACGACCCGCGCCCGGACCACCCGGGCGGCCGGGGCGCCGACGCTCGCGGTCGAGGAGGACGCGGTGCTCGTCGCCGACGGCATCTCCGTGCGGCACGGCGCGAGCGGACGCCCGCTGGTGGACGACGTCTCGTTCACCATCCGTCGTGGCGAGGTGCTCGGGATCGTGGGCGAGTCCGGTTCCGGCAAGTCGCTCACCGCCTCCGTCGTCGCCAAGCTCCTCGGCGAAGGGCTCGAGGCGTCCGCCCGACGGCTCGAGCTCGGCGGGGTGGACCTGCTCGGCCGGGTGCCCGACCGCGTGCTCGCCTCGCGGATCGGCCTGGTCTACCAGGACCCCGGCACCGCCCTGAACCCGGCGATGGTGCTCGGCATCCAGCTGTCCGACGTGCTGCGGATGCGCCTGCGCCACAGCCGGCGCGACGCGCTGCGCCTGCTCACCCAGGGGTTCCGGGCGGTCAAGCTCACCGACCCAGAAGGACGCCTGCGGCAGTACCCGCACCAGCTGTCCGGCGGGATGAAGCAGCGCGCGATGATCGCGTCGGCGATGAGCACCAAGCCGGACCTGCTCATCGCCGACGAGCCGACCACCGCGCTCGACGTGACGGTCCAGCGCGAGGTCCTCACCGTGCTGAAGCGCATGAACGAGGAGTCCGGGACCGCCGTGCTCTTCATCTCGCACGACCTCGGCGTCGTCCGCGCGCTGTGCGACCGGGTGCTCGTGATGCGGAACGGTGCGATCGTCGAGCGCATCGACGACGTCGCCGGCCTGTCGCCGGAGACGGTCGACCACCCCTACACGAAGCAGCTGCTCGCGGCCACGCCGGTCGTGACGGTCCCCTCGGAGCAGACGGAGGCGCACGCGTGACCGACACCACCACGACCCGCCGACCGGCCGCGACCGACGTCGACCCGATGATCGACGTCCGCGCGCTCGACGTCGCGTTCGGGTCGACGACCGTCCTGCACGGCGTGGACCTGCGCCTCGAGCGCGGCCGCACCGTGGGCATCGTCGGCGAGTCCGGCTCCGGTAAGTCCACGCTCGCCAAGGTCCTGGTGGGCACGGTGAAGCCGGCCACCGGCAGCGTGACGGTCGACGGCGTCGACCTCGGCTCGGCACACCGGTCCGCGCTGCACGCCGCACGGCGCCGCATCCAGATGATCCCGCAGGACCCGTACTCGTCGCTCTCCCCGCGGCGCACCGTTGCGCAGACCCTGGCCGAGGCGATCGACCCGATCCGTCCGCGTGTGGCCACCCACGAGGACCTGATCAGCGGCTGGCTCGAACGCGTCGGGCTCTCCCCGGAGATGATGCACCGCTACCCGCACGAGTTCTCCGGCGGGCAGCGGCAACGGATCGCGATCGCCCGCGGGCTCGTCATCGACCCGCACCTGGTGATCGCCGACGAGATCACCTCGGCGCTCGACGTGTCGGTGCAGGCCCAGATCCTCGAACTGCTCGCGGGCATCAAGGAGTCCCTCGGCCTGACGATGGTGTTCATCTCGCACAACCTCGCCGTCGTGCAGCGCGTCAGCGACGAGGTCGTGGTCCTGTACCAGGGCGAGGTGGTCGAGTCCGGTCCCGTGGAGCAGATCTACGCCGACCCGCAGCACTGGTACACGCGACGGCTGCTCGACGCGGACCCCGGCTCAGCACGCTTCAGCCTGACCGGCTGACCGATCACGGAAGGTCGCGACAGTGGCGGCACGACTCCCGACGACCCCGCGCGCCCCCGGTGTGCTCCGACTGGTCGGCGCGACCCTCGTCGACGGCACCGGCGCACCGCCGCGCGCCGACGCCGAGGTCGAGCTGCACGACGGCATCGTCACGTACGCCGGCCCACGACGCGCCCCGGCACCAGGCGTCCCGGTCGCCGACCTCACCGGCACCTGGCTGCTGCCCGGCTTCATCGACACGCACGTGCACCTCAGCATGGTGCCGACCACCCCGGAGGAACAGCGGGCACGGTTCCCCGAGGAGGACGTCCTCGAGGTCGCCGGGATGCTCCGCGCCACGCTGCACGCCGGCGTCACCACCGCACGGGACCTCGACGGCCTGACCCCCGGGTACCGGAACGCCGTCGCCCGCGGCACGGTGGTCGGCCCGCGCCTGCACCTGGCGATCGCGATGCTCTCGCCCACCGGCGGGCACGCCGACCCCGTCCGGCCGAACGGCTCGCTGCCGGCGTGGGCGGTGCGCTCGGGGATGCCCGAACTCGGCGTCGTCGACACCGACGAGGACGTCGTCCGCACCGTCCGCACCCTGCTCCGCACGGGCGCCGACGCGATCAAGGTCTCGACCTCCGGCGGGGTCGGGTCGCCCACGGACGACCCGGACGACGTCGGGATCACCGAGGAACAGGTCCGCCTGGTCGTCCGCCTCGTCGGCGAACGCGGTGGTCGCCCCGTCACCGCGCACGCCCTGACCGACGCAGCCGCACGAGCGGCCGTGCTCGGTGGCGCGTCGAGCATCGAGCACGGGTACGACCTCAGCGACGACACCATCGCCCTCATGGTCGAACGCGGGACCGCGCTCGTCCCCACGCTCAGCACGCTGCTCCGCGAGCTCGACCCGGCCACGGCCTCCGAAGCGCGCCTGCGCCACCGCGCCGCCCTGCAGGAGCGCGGACTCGACAGCGTCCGCCGCGCCGTCGCCGCCGGGGTCCCCGTGGCACTCGGCACGGACGCCGGCGTCCATCCGCACGGCCGCAACCTGGCGGAGCTCGCACGACTGGTGCAGGTCGGTCTGTCACCGCTCGCCGCCGTCACGGCTGGCACCCTCCAAGGGGCGCGGCTCCTCGGACTGGAGGACCGGCTCGGCTCCGTCGAGCCCGGCAAGGCCGGCGACCTGGTCGTCTCAGGCGTCGACCCGCTGGTCGACGTCGGCGCGCTCACCGACGCTGCCAACGTGCGCGCGGTCCTGCAGTCCGGACGCGTGGTCAAGGATCTCGACGGCCTGGTGACCACGGCCTCCTGACCGTGGTCACCACCGGTCGCTCAGGCGACCGCGGCGATCGCGCGCTCGATGACCGCGACGACCCGTTCCGGGGCGGCGTGGGCCACCGCGTGGCTGGTGTCGACCTCCTCGGCGTCGGCGCCCATGCGTGCGACGAAGTCGCGCTGGATCTCCGGCAGCAGGTGGCGGTCGCTCGACGCGACCAGGTACCAGCTCGGCCGCGTCGCCCACGCGGGCTCGCCCGTCGGCTGCTGGAACGCGGCGTCCGCGGTCACGCGGCGCTCGTACCGCGCGGCGCGCAGGACCTCCTCCGGGACGTCCCACGCGAGCGCGGCCCGGGACTCCTCGTCGTCGCGGGTGATCCACTCGCCGTCCGGACCGCGGTGCGTGTACCGCGACACGAGGGCGGGTTCGCGGCGTTCGACGATCGCGGAGACGGACTCGCCGGCGTCCGGGGCGAATGCCGCGACGTAGACCAGGCCGACGACGCGCTCGTGCGTGCCGGCGTTCGTGATGACCGCACCGCCGTACGAGTGCCCGACGAGCAGCACCGGCCCGTCGACGGCGTCGACCAGCGCGCGGACCGATGCCTCGTCGTCGCGCAGGGACGTCATGGGGTTGTCGGCGAGCGTGTAGCCGATCCCGCGGGCGCGCAGGAGGGGTGTGACGGCGGACCACGCGGACGGTGACCCACCAGCGCCGTGGACCAGGACGACGTGTACCGCCGGGGCGCTCACGCGCCGACCGCCGCGACGAGGGGGAGCAGGACGGTCGGGGCCGGGGCGGCCTCGCGTCCGGCGAACGGCACCGGCTGGCAGACCATGAGGTAGTCGCCCGGCTCGACGGCGGACAGGTCGGCGTTCTCGAGGATCACGACGCCGGCACCGCAGAGCGCGACGTGCGTCGGCCACGCCTGGGTGTGGGCCGGGGCCTCCATCGTCATGTAGTCGATGCCGGCGAACCGCACCCCGTGCTCGACGAGCCATGCGGCGCCGCTCGGCCCGAGGCCGACCCACGTGTCGGAGCGCACGTTCCGCGTCAGCGCGTCGGTCGAGTTCCGGGTGCGGAAGAGCACACGTTCGGCACCGACCGCTCCGGCACCGGCCAGGTCCTCGCCCGTGATCTCCTCGGCGACGTGGCGGAGGTCGAGGACCCGGACCGGTCCGACCACGCTGTCCAGTGCGATCTCGTCGACCGTCGTCGCCCCGGGGACGAAGTGCGACGGAGCATCGACGTGGGTGCCGGTGTGGGCGCCGATCAGCCACCGGGAGACGTCGGAGGGGTACCCGTCGGCGATCTCCTCCACCATCTCGAAGGTCGGTCGGCGGCCCCAGTGCAGCATCTCGGTGTGGATCGGGATGTTGATGTCGATCGCGTCGGTCATGAGGTCCCTCCGGGAACTGCGGCACAATGGATTCGGTTCTGTAGAAATTGTATCCAATTTGAGTCGAGGAGCAAGCATGGTCCGAGCGGTCCGCGACCTGGGTGTGGACGAGCTCGCGCTCGCGGGGCGACCACGTCGGCTCGTCCCGTTCGTGCTCGGGTGGGAGCCCATCCCGGAGTCGATCTCGCTCCGCGGGGGTGACCCTGCCCGGTTCCTCCTCGAACCGGTGACCGCGGCCGCGGTCGTCTTCGACGAGGGCTGGGTGCTCGTCGACGGCGGGTTCGACCTCGACCGCGTCCGGGATCCCGAGCAGCGGGCGGCGTACTACGACCACGAGAACTACACCGCCGTCGTGCCGCCGGGTGACGCCCTGGCCGAGGGGGTCGCCGAGGCCGGACTCGCGTGGGCGTCGCTGGCTGCGTGCGTGGTCTCGCACGTGCACCTCGACCACACGGGTGGCCTCCGCCTCGTCGCTCCGGGGACGCCCGTCGTGCTGCAGCGCCGCGAGTGGACCTGGCTGCGGAGCGGGATCGGGCGGCGGGAGACCGTCGTGGTCGACGACGTCCTCGGCGCCGACGTCGAGGTGCTGCTGGTCGACGGGGACACCGATCTCGCGCCCGGGCTCGGCGTGCTCGACACCCGTGGGCACACGCCCGGTCATCAGTCGGTGCGGGTCGACATGCCGGGCCGCGCGGTGGTGCTCGCGTGCGACGCCGCCGACCTTGAACGGAACCTCACCGAGCGGACGCCGTGTGGGTGGGTCGGGATCAGGGGCGACGAGCCCGACGCCCAGCGGTCCGTCGACCGGCTGGCCGACCTGGCCGGACTGCCGGGCGTCGAGGTGTGGCCGGGACACGACCCCGCGTGGGGGCCGTGGATGCGACCTCCGGGCGATTGACGGCTCGCCTCCATTCGGAGGCGAGCCGTCGTGCAGTTCGCAGCGGTCAGCGCGCCACAGGTGCGGCGATGCTCGCGAGCTCGGCCCGGACGATGTCCGCTCCAGCGGACAGCGCGCCGAGCTTGTTCAGCGCCGCCTCGCGCGCCAGCGGCGCCATCCCGCAGTTCGAGCTCGGGATGAGCTTGTCGGCGTCGACGAACTCGAGCGCACGACGGAGCACCTCCGCGACCTCCTCCGGCGTCTCGACGGTCTCGGTCGCGACGTCGATCGCGCCGAGCATGACCTTCTTCCCGCGGATGAGTTCGACGAGGTCCAGCGGCACGTGGGAGTGGATGCACTCGAGCGACACGATGTCGATCGAGGACTGCTGCAGCAGCGGGAAGGACTGCTCGTACTGGCGCCACTCCGCACCGAGCGTCTCCTTCCACTTGTTGTTCGCCTCGATGCCGTACCCGTAACAGATGTGCACGGCGGTCTCGGCACGGAGGCCCTCGGCTGCGCGCTCGAGCGCGGCCACGCCCCAGTCCTGCACCTCGTCGTGGAAGACGGTGAACGCGGGCTCGTCGAACTGGATGATGTCGACGCCGGCCGCTTCGAGCTCTCGGGCCTCCTGGTTGAGGATTGTGGCGAACTCCCACGCCAGCTTCTCGCGGCTCTTGTAGTGCTGGTCGGAGAGCGTGTCGATCATGGTCATCGGGCCGGGGAGGGCCCACTTGATCGGGCGGTCGGTCTGGGCGCGCAGGAACTTCGCGTCCTCGACGAAGACCGGCTTCCGGCGGCTGACGGCACCGACGACGGTCGGGACGGCCGCGTCGTACCGGTCGCGGATCCGGACGGTCTCCTTGCGGTCGAGGTCGACGCCGTCGAGGTGCTCGATGAACGTCGTGACGAAGTGCTGACGGGTCTGCTCGCCGTCGCTGACGATGTCGATGCCGGCGCGCTCCTGCTCGTGGACCGCGGCCCGGAGTGCGTCCTGCTTGCCCTCCGTCAGTGCTGCGCCTTCCAGTTGCCAGGGGGACCAGAGCTTCTCGGGCTCGGCGAGCCAGGACGGCTTCGGCAGGCTGCCGACAATGGAGGTGGGCAGAAGGGTGCTCATGCTCGTGGAGTTCCTCACGGTTCAGTGGGTCAGGGCGGCGGGGTTCGTTGCCCACCGCTCGAGGAGTGCTCGGTGCGGCTTCACGAGGTGCTCCTCGGTGTAGCGGCCCTGCGTGACGCCGAGGCGGCTGCGTTCCTCGCGGTCGTAGGCGACGCCGGTCGAGGAGAAGTCCGTGTGCTCGAGGGTCGGGCGGTAGGTGCTCGGCGCGGGCGTGTTCGCGTTGTAGATCTCCGGCCGGTAGATCTTCTGGAACGTCTCCATGGTGCTGATCGTGCCGATGAGCTGCAGGTCCGTGTAGTCGCCCAGCAGGTCACCACGCGTGTAGAACGCGAGCGGCGCCTTCCCACCCGCGGGCATGAAGTAGCGCACCTGCATCCCCATGCGGCCGAAGTAGTCGTCGGTGAGGGAGGAGTGCTCGTGCAGGTATTCGGCACCGAGGACCGGGTGCACGGTTCCGGACTGCTGGTAGGTCTGGCTCGTCGAGACGCTGATGCAGACGACGGGCTCGGCGTCGAAGTGGTCCTGGAACGCAGGAGACTCCAGGAAGCGCTGGAAGAGCTGGCCGTGCAGGTACCCGAAGTGCTCAGGGATGCCGGCGCTCTTGTCGAGGGTCGGCAGCAGCACGGAGAAGTCGTAGTCGCGGAGGTACGACGAGAAGTTGTTGCCGAGGATCCCCTGGTGGCGCTCGCCGGTGTGCTGGTCCACGATCGTGACGTCGAGCATCTCGAGCAAGGGGAACTGCTCGTCCGAACCCCCGTCGACGAAGTGTGCGGCGACCGAGACGATGTCGAGCTCGACCCGGTACCGGTCGCTCGAAGCGTCGCCCACAGCGAGGTCGTTGCAGCGACGATCGATCATGGCGATCGCGCGGCGGAGGTTCTGCTGACGCTGCTCCCCGCGCGCGAGGTTGGCGAAGTTCGTGGTCAGGCGCGAGCTGTCGGCGGGGGAGTAGTCCTCGTCGAAGCGGGTCCTGGTGATGCTGAAGGTGAGGTCGTTCGCCATGGTCGGCAGTCCGTACGTCGAGCGCCCGGAGGCACTGGGGAAGGGGTACCTCGATGATGTCGCGATTCGGAGGCCATCGGGTAATCCCCAAACGCTATGCGCTGGTATAGCCTCCGCCTATGGCTCGTGTCTCGAACGACATCACCCTGCAGCAGCTCCGGTACTTCATCGAGGTGGCGACAGAAGGTTCGATCAGCGCGGCGGCCGACCTGCTCTACGTCGCGCAGCCGACGCTGTCGGCTGCGATGAAGGACCTGGAGGCTCGGATCGGCCGGGCGCTCTTCGTGCGTTCCGCGCGTGGTGTCGTCCTCACCGTCGACGGCGTCGAGTTCCTGGGGTACGCCCGCCAGGTGGTCGAGCAGGTCTCCCTGCTGGAGCAGCGCTACGTCGGCGGGCAGCCGTCACGTCGGCTGCTCGGGGTCTCCGCCCAGCACTACTCGTTCGCCGTGGAGGCCTTCGTCCGGATGGTGGAGGGCGCCGCTGCGGACGAGTACGAGTTCTCGCTCCGGGAGACGCGCACGTGGGACATCATCGAGGACGTCCGCACGCTGCGGAGCGAGGTGGGCATCCTCTACCGCAACGACTTCAACCGGCAGGTCCTCGGGAAGCTGCTGCGGGACGCCGGAGTCGTGTTCACGCCGCTGTTCGTCGCGGAGCCGCACATCTTCGTGTCCCGGCGGAACCCGATCGCGTCCCAGGCGCGTGCGACCCTCGACGACCTCGCCGACCTTCCTCGGCTGACGTTCGACCAGGGTGCGAACAACTCCTTCTACCTGGCGGAGGAGATCCTGTCGACGATGTCGAGCAAGCGGGAGATCCGGGTGTCCGACCGGGCGACGATCTTCAACCTGATGATCGGCCTCGGCGGGTACACGATCTCGACCGGGCTCATCAGTGACGACCTCGACCCCGAGATCGTCGCCATCCCGCTCGACGTCGACGAACGCATCGAGATCGGCTGGATCGCGCACGCGTCGGTTCCGCTGACGGTGCAGGCGCAGACGTACCTGGACGAGTTGCGGGCGGTGGTCACCGGCTACGGGGTGGAGCCGCTCGGGTGAGCGCTACCGCGATGTAGGTTCCGAGCATGGAACCAGTTCCGGACGACCGCACGGAACGCGCGGTCGGGGCCCGTTGGTGGGTCCCGTGGCTCGTGGGCTTCCTCGTGAGCGCGGTAGCACTCATCGCCCTCAGCGAGGTGTTCCCCGTCGCCATGGCAGTGCTCGCCGGCTACGGATCGAGCGTCGGCGCCGCGTGGAGGGGCCGTGGGCAGACGGCCGCTCGGCCGCCCGCGGGCACTGGGTCGCGGCCGGTTGCTCCGTCGCCCTGTTCGTGGGACTCGGGCTGCTCCTCGGGGCTGTCGGGCTGTCCTTCAGTGACGACCAACGGGGGAACGCGGCCGCCGGTGCCGTGGTCGGCGGGGTCCTGCTCGCCGTCAGCGGTGGCGCGTTGCTCGCGATGGTCCTCGCCGTCCGACGGCGCCGCCGCCGTCGACTACTTCGCGCCGACGACTGACCGTTCACTCGGGATGGCCAAAGAGGGAGAGGAAGGTCCAGACAACGCCGATCACCGCCAGTCCGACAGCTAGCACACGAACGAGACCAGGGGTCATAGCACTCCGTTGACCGCGGCTGCCGAGCTGCCTGTCGGCGAAGAACCGGGCGATCGGCGCCGGACGCACGAACGCTGCGACCGCTACCACAACGATTGCAGGCCCAGCGATCAGTCCGCGAATCCACATGGACCTCACTCAACCAGGTCGAGCGGAGGCTGCAAGGCTCAGCTCGCTGTCCGTCGGTCGATCGCGAACGCGACAGCCGAGTTTCGCTCATCGCGGACTGGCGGACGGACCGACGCCGAGCACGATTGACTCCGCGTATGCGTGCGTTGGTGCTGGGCGGAACAGGGTGGCTCGGTCGCGCGATCGTCCGCGACCTCCTCGGTGCAGGAGCCGTCGTCACCTGCCTTGCTCGCGGTGGGTCGGGCGGTGTCCCCGACGGAGCCGAACTGATCCGCGTGGATCGTCGAGGACCAGGCGCCTACGAGGCGTTGTGCGGCGACTGGGACGAGGTCATCGAGCTCTCGTGCGAGGTCGATCTCGTCGAGCCCGCCCTCGACGCACTCGCGCATCGCGCGGCCCACTGGACCTTGGTGTCCTCCGTGTCCGTGTACGCCCGGAACGACGAGCCGGATGCTGACGAGTCGGCACTGCTCGTGGAGCCGACCAACCTGACGGAGTACGCGGATGCGAAGGTCGCAGCGGAACGAAGCAGTGCGGCCCGTCTCGGTTCCCGTCTCCTGATCGGACGGCCCGGTCTCATCGTCGGCCCAGGCGATCCCAGCGACCGGTTCGGGTACTGGCCAGCGCGGTTCAGCCGGAGCGGTCCGACCCTGGTGCCGACGGCCTCCGGTCGGTTCGTTCAGGTGATCGACGTCGACGACCTCGCCGCCTGGATCGGTCAGGCGGGACCAGCGGGCCACACGGGTGTCGTCAACGCCGTCGGCGAGGCGCACTCGATGCGCGACTTCTTCCGCATCGCGGCCGACATCGCGGGCTTCGACGATGACCTCGTGGAAGTCGACGACGACGCACTCCTCGCCCAGGACGTCCGCTACTGGGCGGGTCCTCGTTCGCTGCCACTGTGGCTCCCGCACTCGGACGCGGCGTTGGCCCAGCGGTCGGCTCGCGCGTTCCAGGAGACGGGCGGAGTCGCTCGGCCACTGGACGAGACACTCGCCGATGTGCTCGCTGACGAACGGTCCCGTGGCGTCTCCCGGCCTCGTCGGTCAGGTCTCACCGAGTCCGAGGAGCGGGCGGTCCTGCACCAGGGTGGAAGCGAACGCTCCCCTGAGTCGCCGTCTCGGTGACCGATTCTCCGTCGGGACGCTGCCGGCTGGGTCGCTTCAGCTGCTGAGGAGCTCGTCCGAGACGGTCCAGAGCCGCTGCGCGAGTGCGGGGTCGAGTGCCCACGCCTTCACGCCGTGCGGATGGTCCGCCATCGCTGCGTCGTCGGGCACGGTGTATGCCTCTCGGCAGTCGTCGAGGTAGTGGCCGCCCGTACGGGCGAACTCATCCGAGACCGCGGCGACCATCGTCGTCGCGGCGCCCTGTTCGATGGTCTTGTAGGTGAACACGCCTGCTGCCTCGGCTGCGTTGAGGGACGCTCTCTGCTGCTCGGAGAAGTTGCGTTGCAGTCCGGTGACGATCCCGCCGGGATTGACGGCGTTGGCAGTGATGCCGTCATCTGCCCACTTTCGGGTGGCTTCGACTGCTAAGAGGGAGTTCGCGGTCTTTGACTGCGCGTATGCAGTCTGGGGGTTGTAGGGGCGGTGGTCGAAGTCGAGGTCGTCGAAGTCGATCCCCGCGCGCATGTGCGCGGTCGAGCTGAGTGCCACGACGCGGGCTTCGCCACGGTCCATGGCGCCTGCTGCGAGGGCCCGGTGCAAACCGGACGTGAGTGCGTGGTGGCCGAGATGGTTCGTGGCGAACTGGAGCTCGCGGCCGGCCGTGGTGCGCTCGAGGCCGGCCGTGACGAGTCCGGCGTTGTTCACCAACAGGTGCAGCGGCTTGTCCCATGCGTTGACGAAGGCCGTGATGGAGTCGACGTCGGCCAGGTCGAGCCGGGCGACGACCGGACGGCGCGTCGTCGATGCCTCGATCATGGCCGCGACGTTCGCGCCGGCGGCGGGGTTTCGGACTGCGAGCGTCACGGAGGCACCGGCGGCCGCGAGCGCACGGGCAGTCTCGACCCCCAGTCCGGAGGAGGCCCCGGTGACGACAGCTCGGACTCCATGAAGGTCGAGCCCCTTGACGACGTCGGCCGCGGTGCTGCTCGCGGCGAACCGGGTGGTGATCAACGGGGAGGTCATGCCGTCACTATACACAGTAGACGTTATCTGTAAAGCAAGCATAGTTGCGGGTAGGCTTGTGGCGTGCCTGCTTCCACTCCTCACATCGACGACAGCCGCCGACGTTCGGTGCTGGAGTCCGCGCTCGAGACATTCGCTCGCGTGGGCTACCGAGGCGCGTCGATGGAAGCGATCGCGAGGGCCGCACGGATCTCGCGACCGGGCCTGTACTTCCTGTTCGAGTCGAAGGAAGCCCTGTTCCGCGAGGCCGTGTCGCACGTACTGTCGTCGGATCTCGCCGCCGTCGAAGCGACCCTCGCGGACGACACGATGCCGTTCCGGGATCGGCTCGTGGCCGCCTTCGATCGCTGGGCGGGGAGGTATGTCGGTCCGATGGTGCGTGACGTGCCGACAGTCATCGCGGACAACCCGTTCTTGCTCGACGACGTTGCCCGCGCAGCGCCAAGCCGGTTTGCCGACTTCGTGGAGGCCGCTGTGTGCCGCGAGATGACGAACGGTGCGTCGGTCGCGCAGACCCTGAACAGCGTGTCGGTCGGATTGATCCATCAGGTCTCCACACGCGAGGAGTACCTCGAGCGCCTTCGTGTGGCGGTCGAACTCCTCACCTGATGGCCTCTTGCCGACCGGCTTCAGACGTCCGGTGAACGACCGGCTGTCGAGACCCCGTTCTCGCCGCGTCAGCGCCCGTTGGCGCAAGATCGAGGTCGTGCGTTTCGACACCGTTCTGGCCCCAACCGACACCCCGAACCTCCTGGCGGAGGTCGCCGCGCTTCGGCGCCCTGCTCGACGACTCGCTCGCGGGTTGACCATGATGCGGGGCGGCTCGGCGCAGGCGCGGCAGTTCCAGCTCGTCGTCGACGAGCGCGACGAGAGCTGGACGTGCGACCGGCAAGGCGACCGCCACCGCGATCAGTACGCGGATGGTGTCCTCCACTCGATCGACGGGCCGGTGGAAGTCGGCTTCGCCCGCAGCGGCACGGTAGCGCCTCCGGTTCGGCTGCTCACCCCGGAGCTCCTGCCGATGTGGGGTTCGCCCGCGAGCTTCGTGCCGATCCTGGTGCAACGGATCCGCGGGCACTGGCTGCTTGTGACCTGCGAGCACGAGCGCGATCCGGCGGACCGCGTGACGGTGGTCATCGACGAAGGGGACGGCATCGCGCACCGCTGGTACGGCACGAGCGAGGTCACGGTGCTCACGGAGGTCCGAGTGATGGACGATGACGAGCCCGCACCGCTGCGTCCTCGCTTCTCCCGTCTGTCGGAGTGGCCAGCGCTCGAATACTGAGGGGGCCGCGCCGCCGTCTCGCTCACCGATCGGCTACCGGGCGCGCGCTGCCTCGTGGCGATCCGACTCGTCGTCTCGAGTGACTGCTCTCGGTCGTCGCAGGACGACCCCTGCGCATCCCGCGGCCAGGCAACCGCAGACAGCCCCCGCCGGAAGAACGAGTTGCCACCCGCCGACAGTCAGCAGCAGACCGCCGATGACGGCAGCGACGAAGGCCAGCGCTCCCACGACGACCGATGCGCGGCGCACCGGATGCGCCGCGAGTTTCTGCTCCGCGCGGTTCCTCACGACGACCCCGACCCACGCGATGGTGGCGGCGACCGCGACACCCAACGGGATCGCGGCCACTGATGCGAAAGCCACCGATCCCCAGCTGACGTAGTCGTACCGGATCTTCCCGAGGCTGAACATCCCGACCGCGAAAAATGCGCCGGCGACGACGACCACAGCCGGAAGCACCGCTCGGTGTAGCCGACTCGTCATTGCCTCGTTCCGGGATCCCACCATGTCGACAGCGTAGGACCGCGCGATTCGGGCTCAGACCTCGACGGTGTAGTCGAGCGCGAGGTCTGCGGCGTTCCGGCCCCGGATGCCCCAGTTCACCTTCGGCGTCTCGGTGATCGTGATCTCGACACTGTGCGGCGAGATGCCGACAGCGGATTCGATCCGAGCGAAGAGCTCGCTGATGAGGGTTCGCTTCGCTGCCTCGCTCCTGCCCTCGAACATCGAGATCTCGATGATCGTGTAGTGAGGACCCCGGTCTTCCGGATGGACGAAGTCGGCGGGGTCAAGGCCGATGAACCGCTGGAACCGCTTCTCTGGCGGGTAGTCGAGCGCCTTCATGACCGCGCCGTGGATCGCGTCCGAGAGGGCGGCACGGTGTGCGTCGAGGGACGCGCGGAGGGCGAAGACGACTACTTGTGCCACGACGGAATGCTACCGAGCGCACGAAACGCGGCGCCCCGTCCGTTGCGGGGCCCGGTCGCAGGATTGTCGCTGGCCGCCCGTATCCTTGCCACTCGGGCGCTGAGCCAACTCCCCTCGGTCCGGAGCCCACGGAAGGAACAGCCATGAGCATGGAAGGCGCAGCCTGGAGCTCGCTGTACAAGATCTCGACCGCCAGGGACGGCAAGCACGGCATCTCCCGTGAGTCCGTCCGACGGATCATGACGTTCGCCGTGCCGTACCGGGCCAAGTTGGTGGTCTTCATCGCGCTGTCCGTCGTCGGGGCGTTCCTGGCAGTCGCGACGCCGGTGCTCGCAGGGCAGGTCGTCGACGTCATCGCTGCCAAGGGGGCAGTCGGCACGATCGTCTGGCTCGCCGTCGTCATCGCCGTGGTCGCCGTCGCCGACGCCGCCGCATCGCTCGTGACCCGCTGGTACTCGGCGCGGATCGGTGAGGGTGTGATCCTCGACCTCCGCACCGCCGTCTTCAACCACGTGCAGAAGATGCCGATCGCCTTCTTCACCCGTACGCGGACGGGCGCGCTCGTCAGCCGTCTCAACAACGACGTGATCGGCGCGCAGCAGGCCTTCAGCGGCACGCTGTCCGGCGTGGTCACGAACATCGTGGCGCTGATCCTCACCCTGGCCGTCATGCTCAGCACGTCGTGGCTCGTGACCGTGCTCGCGGTGGTCATGCTCCCGATCTTCCTCATCCCAGCACGCCGGATGGGCAGCCGGCTCGCTGCGCTCCGCCGCGAGGCCGCTGATCACAACGCAGCGATGAGCACGCAGATGACCGAGCGGTTCTCGGCGCCGGGCGCCACCCTCGTCAAGCTGTTCGGTCGTCCCGACGAAGAGGCCGAGGAGTTCCGGGTGCGCGCCGCCCGCGTCCGCGACATCGGTGTCAGGAGCGCCCTGCTGCAGTTCGTCTTCGTCACCGCGCTCACGCTCGTCTCCGCGCTCGCGCTCGCGCTCGTCTACGGGGTCGGCGGTTCCCTCGCACTCGGAGGGCAGCTGAACACCGGTGACGTGGTGACGCTCGCCCTGCTGCTCACCCGCCTCTACGCCCCGCTGACCAGCCTGGCGAACGCGCGGGTCGAGATCATGAGCGCTGTGGTCAGCTTCGAGCGGGTCTTCGAAGTGCTGGACCTCGAACCGCTCATCCAGGAGAAGCCCGACGCCGGCACCGTGCCGGACGGTCCGGTGTCGGTCGAGTTCGACGACGTCCGCTTCGCGTACCCGTCGGCGGACAAGGTGTCGCTCGCTTCACTCGAAGAGGTGTCAACGCTGGACACCCGCGGTGGCGAAGAGGTACTGCACGGTGTCTCCTTCCGCATCGAGCCAGGGCAGACCGTCGCGCTCGTCGGGACCTCCGGCGCCGGCAAGTCCACGGTCGCGCAGCTCCTGTCGCGGCTGTACGACGTCGACAGCGGGGCGGTGCGGCTGGCCGGGAAGGACGTCCGCGACGTCACCTTCGCGTCGATGCGGCACTCGCTCGGCATGGTGACGCAGGACGGCCACCTGTTCCACGAGACCATCCGCTCCAACCTGCGCCTCGCCCGCCCGGAGGCATCCGACGACCAGGTCTGGGACGCCGTCCGCCGTGCTCGGCTCGAGCCGCTCATCCGGTCCTTGCCCGATGAGCTGGACACGATGGTGGGGGAGCGCGGCTACCGGCTGTCCGGTGGTGAACGCCAGCGGATGACCATCGCGAGGCTGCTGCTCGCGCAGCCGCGTGTCGTCATCCTCGACGAGGCGACGGCGGCGCTCGACTCGACGTCCGAGGCCGCGGTGCAGGCAGCACTGAGCGAGGCGCTGGAGGGACGGACCGCGATGGTCATCGCACACCGGCTGTCCACCATCCGGAGCGCTGACTTGATCCTCGTGGTCGAGGACGGCTCGATCGTGGAGCGCGGCACGCACGAGGAACTGCTGGCTGCCGGCGGCCGGTACGAGGAACTGCACCGCACGCAGTTCGCGGTGCAGAAGAACCTGGCTGTCGAGGAGAACCTGCGCTGACGACCCGGACAGGAGGCGCGGTGCGGGCTGACACCGTGCCTCCTGTCCGGCCGTTGCCGGGTCAAGCACCGCTGGTCAGGTCGTACATCGTGACGCCACCGACGGTCTGCGCGTCGAAGTTCGCGGCGACCCACGCCGCGATCTTCGTGGCGGCGTCGCTCCCGGTGCTGCCGCTGGTGTTCGTGGAGCCGCCGATGAACCAGTGCACTCGCCCTTCGGCGACCAAGGTCGTGAACTCCGACAGCGTCGGCGACGGATCGGTGCCGTTGTACCCGCCGATCGCCATCACCGGGTCGCCCGTCGCGAGCTGGTAGGTGGCGGCGCTGTTCGAGCCGACGGTCGCGGCCGCCCAAGTGAAGTCGTCGGCGTCGGCGGAGAGCGCCGCCACGACCTTCTCCGACACCTCCGTCGAACCACCGAGCAGGTTCGTGCCACCGATGGCACCCCCAGCGGTGCCATCACCCTGGAGCTGGCCGGGAGCCTGACCACCCGGTGCCTGACCACCCGGTGCCTGCCCACCCGGTGCCTGCCCACCGGGTGCCTGCTGCTGCCCGGGCTGCCCGCCGCCGGCGCCACCCTGCCCGCCGCCGACACCCCCGGGCCTACCAATGCCGCCGCCTGGACCCGCCGACGTCACGCTCGGGCCGGCGGAGGGAAGTGCGCCGGTGTGCCCCACCGTGGTGGTCTGTACCGAGAACGCCGTCGGCCCGAGCAGTGCCGCGACGAGCACCACCGCGATCGTGGCCGACGCCACACGCCGGCCTCGCGGGGGCACCAGGACCAGTACCGCCCCGACCACCGTCGCGGCCAACACCACCCAGCGGATCCACGGCTGCCACGACGACGCCTGGGTCAGCAGCGCGAAGGACCAGGCCCCGGAGACGGCCACGATCACGGACGTCGCGATCCGCCAGGCGAGCACCGCCCGGCGCTGCCACAAGAGTCCTGCACCGATGCCCACCAGGCCGGCGATGTAGGGGGCGAGAGCGACGGTGTAGTACGGGTGGAAGATCCCGCCCATGAAGCTGAAGACCGCTCCGGTGACGAGCAGCGAACCGCCGAGCACCAGCACGGTCGCCTGGCGTGGGTCGCTGCGGCGCCGGGCGCCGACGGCGACGAGCGACACGACGAGCACCAGCAGCGCGGTCGGCAGGAGCCACGTGACCTGGGTGCCGAACTCCGAGCCGAACAGCCGCGTCAGGCCGGTCGAGCCCCAGGAGCCCGCGCCGGTGGTCCCTCCGGGGACGACGCTGCCGGTCTCGTCGCCGGTGACCCGACCGAGGCCGTTGTAGCCGAAGGTCAGCTCCAGGAAGCTGTTCGTCTGTGACCCGCCGATGTACGGGCGGGCCGAAGCCGGGACGAGCTCGACGATCGCGACCCACCATCCGGCGGACACGACGAGTGCGGCGGCAGCGGCCGCCAGGTGGCCGAGCCGGCGGAGCACCGGACGGGGCGACGCGACGAGGTACACGCCGACCAGGGGCGGCAGCACGAGGAAGGCCTGCAGCTGCTTCGTCAGGAAGCCGAGTCCGACGAGCACGCCGGCCCACACGACCCAGCGCATCCGCCCGGACTCGATGCCGCGCAGGGCCAGGGCGATCGCTCCGACCGTGAGCAGGACGAGCAGCGCGTCCGGGTTGTCGTAGCGGAACATCAGTGTCGCGACCGGGGTGGTGGCGAGCGCCGCGCCGGCGACGAGTGCCGCACCGGCTGAGAACCGGCGACGCACGATCCGGTACAGGATGGCCACCGACGCGACCCCCATCAGCGCCTGGGGCAGCAGGATCGCCCACGAGTTCAGCCCGAAGAGCCGGACCGAGATCCCGATCACCCACAGGAAGGCGGGCGGCTTGTCCACGGTGATGGCGTTCGCCGCGTCGGACGATCCGTAGAAGAACGCCTCCCAGCTCTGGCTTCCGGCCTGCACCGCCGCGGAGTAGAAGGCGTTCGCCCAGCCGTTCACGCCGAGGTTCACGGCGTAGAGCACACCCGTCGCCAGCAGCAGGCCGAGCAACGCCGGACGCTCCCACCGGGCGGCATCACCCCGGCCGCGGACCAGTCGTCGCAGTCGATCGCTGACCGTGGGTCGGGCAGCGCTGGCTGCGGCCCTCGCCGACGGTGGGTGCGGCGCGGTGACGTCGGGTGCGTGGGTGGTCATGACGACGATCGTCAGCGACCGTCATCGGCCGACCATGAGCCACGGCTGTGGTCTTGGTAAGTCGTGTGCAGTCGATCGGCGTCGACGTCATGACCGAGGGCGGGCGGCCGTGCGCGCCGTGTGCGCCGTGTCACCAAGAGCTGGGTGCGTAGTCCTTCAAGAAGACGCCGAACACGTCGTCGCCTGCTTCGCCGCGGACGATCGGGTCGTAGACACGGGCAGCCCCGTCGACGAGGTCGAGCGGAGCATGGAAGCCCTCTTCCGCCAGACGGACCTTCGTGGGGTGCGGTCGCTCGTCGGTGATCCACCCGGTGTCGACGCTCGTCATCAGGATGCCGTCGGTCTCGAACATCTCCTGGGCACTCGTGCGCGTCAGCATGTTGACGGCGGCCTTCGCCATGTTCGTGTGCGGGTGCCCGGGCCCCTTGTAGGCGCGGCCGAACACGCCTTCCATGGCGCTGACGTTCACCACGTAGGTGCGCTTCGACTCGCTCGCCGCCATCGCGGGGCGGAGCTTCGAGATCAGGATGAACGGCGCCGTGGTGTTGGCCAGCTGGACCTCGAGCATCTCGAGCGGGTCGACCTCGTTGACGTGCTGCGTCCAGGAGTTCACGTCGTGCAGGTCGGGGACGAGACCACCGGCGTCGATCGCGGTCCCCATCGCGAGCCGTTCGAGCGAGCTCGAACCAGGGGCCATGGCCTGCTCGGTGAGTTCGTCGGCGCGGGCAGCAGCGGCCGCGAGGATCGGGTGCGCCGTGACGGAGCGGGCGAGTGCCTGCGGGTGCTGGTCGTTCGTGTGCCCGAACGTCACGAGCTCGGGCAGCGGCCCGTCGGGGAGTGGCGCGAGTTCGGCCTCGACGAGGGGCTGGTACGCGCCGGTCGACCGGCGCACGGTCTGGGTGGCGTTGTTGATCAGGATGTCGAGGGGCCCAGCGGCGGCGACGTCCTCGGCGAGGCCGATGACCTGGGCCGGGTCGCGCAGGTCGATGCCGACGACCTTGAGGCGCGAGATCCACTCGGCGGAGTCGGGGAGGCTCGAGAACCGGCGCACCGCATCGCGGGGGAACCGTGTCGTGATGGTGGTGTGGGCCCCGTCGCGGAGGAGTCGGAGCGCGATGTACATGCCGATCTTCGCGCGTCCGCCCGTGAGCAGCGCCCGCTTGCCCGTCAGGTCGGTCCGGGCGTCGCGCTTGGCGTGGCTCATCGCAGCGCACGAGGGGCAGAGCTGGTGGTAGAACGCGTCGACCACCGTGTAGTGCTGCTTGCACATGTAGCACGGGCGCGACTTCAGGAGGGTGCCGGCGGTCGAGGCACTGGTCGAGGCACCAATCGGGATGCCGCGGGTCTCGTCGTCGATGCGGTCGGCGGCGCCGGTCGCGGTCGCGGCGATCACCAGGCGGTCGGCCTCCGCGATGACCGCGCGCTTCTCGAGCCGGTGGGCCCGCTTCACCGCCTTGAACATCTTCGCCGTGGCCTGACGAACCCGCACGAAGTCGGGGTGCCGCTCGTCGATCGACGGCAGCTGCTCGAGGACCCGGAGGGTGGCGTGGAGGTCCTCGGGGAGGATGCCGCTGGGCTCGGGATGCTCGGAGGTCACACGGGATTCTACGTTGCGTTGCGGCTGGCGCGCAGTCCGTCCACGACGAGGTCGAGCAGGTGCGGTGCCCGGTCGGCGGCCGACGGCCCGAGCTGCCAGAGGAACGCGACGAGTGCGAGCAGGTCGGGTGGTGACACGTCCGGACGGAGGACGTCGGCGCGCACTCCGGCGTCGAGCAGGCTGGCGATCGCGTCGACGATCTCGTCGTACTGCTCGTCGTGCAGCTGCTGACGGGTGGCCGCGTCCAGGACGTCGGCCAGGGCGTGCTTCTGGTACCCGAAGGCGGCGAGTTCGTCGAGCCAGGACCGGAGTGCCGTCCGCTGGTCGGGCGATCCTGCCGAGGCGCGTGCGGACGCGACCAGTCCGTGGAAATCCTCGCGGTAGACCTCGGCGAGCAGGGCCTCCCGGCTGGGGAAATGGCGGTAGATGGTTCCCTGACCGACGCCGGCGAGTCGCGCCACGGTCTGCATGGTCGTCGCTGGTTCGACGCGCAGCGCCTCCCGCGCGACGTCGACGAGTCGCGCGCGGTTGCGTTCAGCGTCGGCGCGACGGACCGATTGCGAAGCGGACATGTGTCCGTTAGCCTCCCTCGATGAAGCGGACAAGCGTCCGCTTCACTCTAGCGAAGGGAAGACCATGGAGGGAATCCAGGGCAAGGTCGTCGCCGTCACCGGAGCGTCGAGCGGCATCGGCGAGGCGACAGCGCTCCGCCTCGCCGCCTCGCGCGCGAAGGTCGTGCTCGGTGCCCGACGCGTCGACCGGCTCGCGTCCGTCGTCGAGCAGATCACCGCGGCCGGCGGCGAAGCCGTCGCGGTCGAGACCGACGTCCGCAGCCGGGAGGCGCTGCAAGCGTTGGTCGCGTCGGCTCGGTCCCGATTCGGTCGCCTCGACGTGCTCCACCAGAACGCCGGCAGCATGGCGGTCTCCCCGTTCGACGCCCTCGACGTCGACGGCTGGCAGCAGATGGTCGACGTCAACCTGGTCGGGGTCCTCAACGGGATCGCCGCAGCGCTGCCGGTGTTCCGCGAGCAGGGGTTCGGGCACTTCGTGCACACGGCCTCGACATCGGCGCACCGCATCGTGCCGGCGCAGGGTGTGTACGCAGCGACCAAGACCGCCGTGCGGGTCCTCAGTGAAGCGCTGCGACAAGAGGCCGGCCCCGACCTCCGGGTCACGGTCGTCTCGCCGGGCTTCACCGCCACCGAGGGTGTCACGAAGACGGACGACCCCGAGCAGCGCGCCGCGCTCGCGGCCCGGATGGCCGAAATCGCCATGCCCGCCGACGCCGTGGCGGCTGCCGTCGCCTACGCGATCGCCCAGCCGGCGGGTGTCGATGTCGGCGAGGTCATCATCCGACCCACGGCGCAGGACTGATCGGCGACGCAGTCAGCCGAGCTCCCGCGTGAGTGCCGCCACGAACGCGTCGATGTCCTGCTCCGACGTGTCGAACGAGCACATCCACCGCACCTCGTTCCGGCTGGCGTCCCAGTCGTAGAACCGGAAGTGCTCGCGCAGCCGATCGGCCACGCCTGCCGGCAGCGTCGCGAACACCCCGTTCGCCTGCGTCTCCTGACTGAATCCGACGCCCTGGATGCTGCCGTCGGCGATCCCGGCCTCGAGTGCGCCACGGAGCCGCTGCGCCATGGCGTTCGCATGCGAGGCCGAGCGGAGGTAGAGATCGTCGGTGAGGAGCGCGATGAGTTGCGCTGACACGAACCGCATCTTCGACGAGAGCTGCATGTTCATCTTGCGGAGGTACTGCAGCCCCTCGGACGCGGCGGGGTTCAGCACGACGATCGCCTCGCCGTAGAGCATCCCGTTCTTGGTGCCGCCGAAGCTCAGCACGTCGACGCCGGCGTCGGTGGTGAAGTCGCGGAGGGGGAGCCCGAGGGTCGCCGCGGCGTTGGAGATGCGGGCGCCGTCCATGTGCAGCGTCATGCCGAGCGGGTGGATGTGGTCCGCGATCGCCCGGATCTCCTCGACGGTGTACGCGGTGCCGAGCTCGGTGGTCTGGGTGATCGAGACGACGAGCGGCTGGGCACGGTGTTCGTCGCCCCAGCCCCAGGCCTCGCGGTCGATCAGCTCGGGCGTGAGCTTGCCGTCTGGCGCATCGACGGTGAGCAGCTTCATGCCGCCGACCCGTTCCGGCGCTCCGGCCTCGTCGGTGTGGATGTGGGCGGTCGAGGTGCACACGACGGCGCCCCACCGCGGCAGCATCGACTGCAGTCCGACGACGTTCGCGCCGGTGCCGTTGAACACCGGGAACGCCTGGGCCTGCGCACCGAAGTGCTCGGTGATGACCTCCTGCAGCCGCGCCGTGTAGACGTCCTCGCCGTAGGCGATCTGGTGGCCCTGGTTGGCCGCGGCGATCGCGTCGAGGATCTCGGGGTGGACGCCGGCGTAGTTGTCGGAGGCGAAGCCCCGCAGGTCCAGGTCGTGGAGTTGGAGGGTCACTGGTTCATCCTAGGGAGCGGGGCGGCAGGGAGCTGGGCTGCAGGGGGCTGGGCCGACCGGGAGATGGGGAGACGAGCGCCGTTCACGTCGGCGGGCGCGGCAGACCAGAGCCGGACGACCTCGTCGCCGAGTCGTTCCTCGAGTCCGTCGAGCGCCCGGACGACGAAGATCGCGGCTGCGGCCTGCGGCGCGCGCTTCCGGAAGCCCTGGGCCACGGCACGGACCCAGGCGTCGGCCGCGGCCTTGGCGGCGGCGTAGTTCGCGCCGCCGGCGGTGGGGGAGTCGACCGCGGTGGACGACACGATCGCGAGCCGACCGGCCGGCGACGCGACGAGGTCGTCGTCGAACACCCTGGTCGTGTTCCGCAGGGTCCGGAAGCCCCGGTCGAAGAAGTCCCAGTCCTCGTCGGACTGGCCCGCGAGGCCACCGCCACCGCGCCAGCCGCCGACGAGGTGGACCAGCCCGTCGACCGGACCGACGGAATCGTGGATCGCGGCGGCCAACGAGACGACCGCACCGTGGTCCGAGAGGTCGCACGTGTGGGTGGTGACGCCCGGGACGGACGTGCGCAGTGCCTCCAGTGCGTCGGATCTCGTGCCGACGGCGACGACGGCCGCACCGGCGGAGGTGAGTGCGCGCGCGACGGCCGCGCCGCTGGCGCTGGTCGCTCCTGCGATCAGCACCACGCGGCCGGCCATGGGCCCAGCCCTCACGCGGCGTCCGCGACGTCGGCGGGTGCGACGGACGAAGCGCCGGTGATGCCGGCCGTCGACGCGATGACCGCGGCCATCTTCTTGTTCAGCGCCTCGTAGAACATGGACAGCGGGAACTCGTCGTCGAGCACCGCGTCGGTGTAGCCCTTCGGCGGTCCGGCGAGCGTCTCGGCGGGCAGCCCCTGCGCCCAGCGGGAGGCCGGGTGCGGCGTGAGCGTCCGGGTCAGCATCTCGTAGGCGGCGAGCCAGTGCGCCGACTTCGGCCGATCGATGGAGCGCCAGTACAGCTCGTTGATCTGGTCGCTGAGCGCGATGATGACGTCCGGCACCTCGTCCCAGTCGATCGTGAGCTGCGTGTCCGTCCAGTGCAGGACGTCGTGCTGGTGCATCCACGCGAAGAGCAGCTGGCCGCCGAGCCCGTCGTAGTTCCGGACGCGGCTGCCGGTGATCGCGAACCGGAAGATGCGGTCGAAGACCACGGCGTACTGCACGAGCCGCGCATGGTCGCGGATTGCGAGTTCTGCGCTGCTGAGTTCTGGGCGCGCGGAGAGTTCCCGATCCAGCCGCACCGATTCACGGAATGCGGTCAGATCGCACCGGAGTTCTTCGAGCGAGTAGAGGAAGAACGGCATCCGCTGCTTGATCATGAACGGGTCGAACGGCAGATCGCCGCGCATGTGGGAACGGTCGTGGATGATGTCCCACATCACGAAGACGCGCTCCGTGAGTTCTTGGTCGTCGAGCATCGCGGCTGCTTCGGCCGGCAGCTCGAGTTTCGTGATGTCCGCTGCTGCGCGGACGACCCGCCGGTAGCGTGCGGCTTCGCGGTCCTGGAAGATCGCTCCCCACGTGAACGCCGGGATCTCCCGCATCGCGACGGTCTCGGGGAACAGCACCGCGGAGTTCGTGTCGTACCCGGGGGTGAAGTCGACGAAGCGGAGTGCGACGAACAATGCGTTGTTGTATTCGCCGGCTTCCAGTTCCGCGATGAACTCGGGCCAGATGACCTCGACCAGGACGGCTTCGACGAGCCGCGAGGAACTGCCGTTCTGCGTGACCATCGGGAACACGACGAGGTGGCCGAGTCCGTCCACCCGGTGCTGTTGCGGCTGGAACGCGTTCAGGGAGTCCAGGAAGTCCGGGACGCCGAATCCCTCCTGTTCCCACCGCGAGAAGTCGCGCTGCAATGCAGCGAGGTACGCCGCATCGTGCGGAAAGTGCGGTGCCAGTTCGGCGACGGCCGGGAGGATCGTGGCCAGGTACCCGGACGCGGTCCGGTGATCCGACGGGTCGGGTATCGAGCCGTCCTGCGTCTGCAGGGATCGGAACGACACGACGGCGTCCTTGAGGCGGTGCCACGCGGGGAGTGCTGCGACCTCGCGCACGTCCAGGCGGTCCTCGACGACCTCGGGCTCACCGACGATGGCGTCCTGCGTGAACCTCTGGACAAATTGCGACATGTCGAACCTCCCGTCATCGGGTCGGCCGCTGCGGTGCGGCGTGGAACGTGCTTTTCCTGAGCCTAGGGAAAAGCGGCGGACGGAAAGTTGCCCATCTCCGGCGGATTCGTGCGCATTCTGCGGCGTCGCGCTCGGTATCGAGGCTCCCGCGCAACGTTCTGCCATCCGGGTCCTACTCTGTGGGGGTGGGGACGCTGCGAGCGGTCGGGTTCGACCTGGACGGGACGCTCTTCGACCACCGTGGTTCGGCACGTGCCGGCGCGTCTGCATTCCTCGGAGGGCTCGGGCTGGACGTCACCGAGGCGGCGCTCGACGCGTGGTTCGCTGCCGAGGACGAGCAGTTCGAGCGGTGGCGGTCGGGGGAGATCAGCTTCCAGGAGCAGCGACGGGAGCGTCTCCGGGGCGTGCTGCCACCGCTCGGCATCGACGTTCCGGAAGATGACGTCGGGCTGGACGCGCTGTTCGAGGACTACGTGCGCGCGTACCGGGCCTCCTGGCGGGCGTTCCCCGATGCACTGCCGCTGCTGCACCACCTGCGGTCCCGCGGGTTCCGGCTCGGCGTCCTGACCAACGGGACGGAGGAGCAGCAGCGGCACAAGCTGGTGCGGACCGGCCTCGACGGCGCGTTCGACGTCGTCTGCACGTCGGAGCGCATCGGGTTCCAGAAGCCCGATTCGCGAGCGTTCGTGACGCTGGCCGACGAGTTGGGCGTGGACCCTGCCGACTGTCTCTTCGTCGGGGACAACCCCGCGCACGACATCGCCGGCGCGCGTGCTGCCGGGATGCGGGCGGTGCTGGTCGACCCTGCCGCGGGTCTGCGCGACGTCGTCCTAGAAGAGGTGGCCCGCACTCGCGGTGTGCGTCACGACCTCGGCCGCGAGGAACGTGACGACCACGCCGGCGAGTGTGCCGAGCCCGACGAGTGACGTCGCTCGTCCGCGGACCCGGCGGACGACGGTCCAGCAGGTCCCGAGGACGAGGACGGTCACGGTCACGGTCGGGTGCCAGATGAGCACGGCGCTGCCGGCGCGGTAGTCACACCCCGGGGAGGGCAACGATCGTCACGGTGAGGTCGATTGCGCCCGGCTTCCGCTGTGCTCGCGCGTCGAGTCGTTCCCCCATCCGTCCACGATAGAGGGCTCGGCTCGCACCGGGCATCCCGGTGACCAGCCGCCGTTGAGGTGGCAGGTTCGGATTCGTCGGTGACCGATCCGGTACCCGAAGCCCGGGTTCTGGGAACCGGATCGGTCACGGCCCGTTCCGAACTCCCGGTCAGCCGCGCGCGGTGCGCCCCGTCAACGCCGAGCGACGATCGCGGCGGCGGCCTGACGGCCACGAAACAGAGCATCCCGAGCCAGTCAGGCGAGGAGCTGCTCCGTGAGCGTCCACAGCCGCCGGGCGTCGTCGGGGTCGAGCATCGCCGAGTTGGCGTCCGCCGGGATGCTGTCGGCGGTGAGTGGTCGGACCTCGTCGTCGATCACGGCGACGTCGCCGTCCTTCAGGTAGACCCCGCCGATGCCGTCGAGCAACGGGCTCGCGGCGCCGAGCACGAGCGTCGCCGCGCCCTGCTCGATCGTCTTCTTGCCGTTCGACGGGTCGACGATCGTCGCGCCGTGCTCGTCGACGAGCCCCTGCTGGCGGTAGGACGCGATGCGGCTCGGGTCGTGCGGGCCGGGTCCGATGATCACGCCGGGGTGCGCGGCGAAGGCCCTGATGCCCTGGTCGGCGTACCGCCGGTCGAGTTCGACCGTGAAGAGCACGTTCGCCCGCTTCGCCTGCCCGTAGGCGGCGCCTGCGTCGTACCCGCTGGCGAACGCCAGGTCGTCCCAGCGGATCTGCCCGTTCCGAGCCGCGCCGGACGTGACGGTGAGGATCCGCGCACCACGAGCCTCCAGGAGGGCGGGGAGGAGTGCCCGCGTGAGCTGGAAGTGCCCCAGGTGCGCCGTCGAGAACGAGCGCTCGTTCCCGCGCGCGTCGAGCTGGCGGTCCGGGGTGAAGAGTGTCGAAGCGTTGTTCACCAGCGCGTGGAGCGGGCGGCCGGAGGCCGACCACCGTGCGGCGAAGGCGTCGATCGACGCCGGGTCGGTGAGGTCGAGCTGTTCCACTCGGACGCCGGGGATGTCGGCGACCGCTGCGGATGCGCGATCGGTGTCCCGTGCGGCGACGGTCACGGACGCTCCCGCCGCGGCCAGTGCGCGGCTGGTCTCGTGACCGAGTCGGCCGTGGCCGCCGGTGACGACGACGTCGCGGCCGGTGAGGTCGACGCCGGCGAGGACATCGTCCGCGGTGGTGGCGGCCGTGAAGCCGGTGCCGATGGGGTGCTGGTCGGTGATCATGATGGTCCTTCCTGGAGGCCGTGGTCGCCGAAACGGAGCGACGTTCCGGAACAATACGGAACGCTGATCCGGATTGCAAGAGGAAACGGAGCGATGTTCCGTTCTCCGTGGTGGGCATGCGATGATCGGGTGGTGAGCACGCCGCCGACCGGGGATGACGCGCCTCGGCGTCGGCGCGATGTCGAGCGGAACGAGCGGGCGATCCTGGACGCCGCTGGCGGGGTGTTCGCCGCATCGGGCGTCGGCGCTCCCGTGCGCGAGGTCGCTGCGGCGGCCGGCGTCGGCGTGGGGACGCTCTACCGGCACTTCCCGACCCGTTCCGACCTGGTCGTCGCGGTGTACCGGCACCAGATCGTCGCCTGCGTGGAAGCCGGGCCGGCGCTGCTCGCGTCAGAGCCCACGCCGTTCGTGGCGGTCCTGCGCTGGGTGCACCAGTTCGTCGACTTCCTCGGGACGAAGCACGGGCTGGCGCGGGTGTGGGAGGGCGACACCGACGGGTTCACAGCGCTGCACTCCCTGTTCATCGACGAGCTCGTACCGGTGCTCGGCCGGCTGCTCGACGCCGCTCGGGACTCGGGGGAGGTGGTCGCGTCGATCGCGCCGTACCAGCTGCTCCGTGCCGTGGGTGATCTCGTCGCGTGGAGCCCGCGGGACCCGGACTACGACGTCCGGACGAGCGTGACGCTCCTGGTCACGGGGTTGCGGCAGCCGCAGCCCGAGGCCCCGTAGCGCAACTGCATCGCGTGGCGATCGGGGTACGCGTCATCCCGTTCGGCTGACGACCGGTGGGGCGGACGGGCCTACCGTGGGGTCGTCATGGCAGCCGAACACCGCAAACCCGTCGAGCCCGATGCGGCTCCCAGCGTCGAACACCACGGCGCGCACCACGTAGCGACCTCCGACGCGCCGTCGAGCGGGTCGCCCGATCCGCGCGCCACGCCGGCGGACTCCGGCGACCAGCCGGACCCGAACCGCTGGAAGGCGCTCGTCATCTGCCTCCTCGGCGGCGGCATCGTCCTGCTCGACGTGTCGATCGTCAACGTCGCGCTGCAGTCCATATCGACTGGTCTCCCGGGAGCGACCCCCGAGGCCGTCCAGTGGATCCTGTCCGGGTACGCGCTGTCGTTCGGTCTGCTGCTCGTCCCCGGTGGGCGACTCGGGGACGCCACCGGACGCCGCCGCATGTTCGTCATCGGCGTCGGGCTGTTCACGCTCGCGAGCGCCCTCTGCGGCTTCGCCCCGAACGGGATCGTCCTGGTGATCGCCCGCCTGGTGCAGGGTCTTGCGGGTGGCCTCCTCACGCCGCAGGTCACCGCCCTCATCCAGCAGCTGTTCCGCGGCAAGGAGCGTGGCACCGCGTTCGGGCTGTTCGGTGCGACCGTGGGCATCGCCACCGCGATCGGCCCGCTCGTCGGTGGCCTGCTCATCACCGCGTTCGGCACCGAGAACGGCTGGCGGTTCGTCTTCTTCGTGAACCTGCCGTTCGGGCTCGTCACGATCCTGCTGGCGATGCGGTACCTCCCCGCGGCCAGTGCGCACGAGCGCGGGAAGAAGCACGACTTCGACCCGGTCGGCATCGCACTGCTCGGTGCTGCCGTGGTCGCCCTGCTGCTGCCGTTCGTGCAGTCGCAGGAGTGGAAGGGCACCACGAAGTGGTGGCTCGTGGTGGTCGCCGTCGTGCTCGCCGCGCTGTTCGTCCTGTGGGAGCGGCACTACGGCCGGACGAAGGAGCCGGTGGTCGACCTCGCGCTCTTCCGGCGCCGGTCGTTCTCGCTCGGTGTGGGGCTCGCGACGCTCTACTTCGCCGGGTTCACCCCGCTGTTCTTCGTCCTGACACTCGCACTGCAGTCGGGACTGCACTACTCGGCGCTGCTGGCGGGACTGTCATCGGTGCCGTTCGCGATCGGTTCCGGCATCGCGTCGACGATCGGCGGGCGGATCGTGCACCGGTTCGGCCGTCAGCTCATCGTGATCGGGACGATCCTCGTGCTCATCGGCCTCGGTGCGGTGATCTGGGTCGTCGCGAACCACTACCGGTCGGACCTCGGCTGGTGGCTGGTCCTGCCGCTGCTGGTGGCGGGCATCGGCTCCGGTCTCACGATCTCCCCGAACCAGACGCTGACACTGTCCGAGGTGCCCGTCGCACAGGGCGGGTCGGCCGGTGGTCTCATCCAGGTCGGCGCTCGGGTGGGGTCGGCGATCGGCATCGCGGCGGTCGGCAGCGTCTTCTACTCGGCGCTCGCGAGTTCGCGTGGTGACTACGCGAACGGGCTGCCGCTCGGACTCGGCGTGGCGCTCGGGTTCGTCGGCGCGGCGCTCCTCGCCGGCATCGTCGACGTCGTGATCGGGAGGGTGCGGGGCACGGAGGCGACGGTCTGAGCCGGACGGCCGCGGCTCAGGAGCACTGTTCCAATGCGAATGACGCGTCCGCCGGCGACCGCCACGGAGCCCCGGACGACGAGGCGAACGTCGACCCCCAGCGGTGGACGACCCGACATCCGAGGGCCGCGGTCGCCTGACGCACCGGGTCGGTGGACGCCGTCCCGTTCGCGACGACGAAGAGCCGCTCCTTCCCGGAGTGGATCATCGACTCGATCTGCGCCGTCGTGAACACCGGGACCCGGCCGGAGAACCCGCCGTCGGTCAGCACCTCGTCGCCGGTGTCCCCGATGACGTCGGCGGCGATCCGCCACGAGTCCGTCAGGAAGAGCGGGGCACCGTCCTCCCCGCCACCGTGCCGTTCGGCGTCGGCGACGAGTGCGGCTTCCGACGCGTCGAGGCGGGTGTGGCCGCCGATGACGTCGGGCGCCGAGATCCGGAACGCCGTCGAGGTGTCGCCGGTCCGGTCGCGCGACGGCGATCTGCCGAACGCGAACGCACGGGTGGGGAGGTGCCCGGCGCCGGGGAAGGCGCCGGTGGCGATCCCCACCGAGGCGTCGCCGCCGCTGCCGTCCCGTGCTGCGTCGAGCGCCTGCAGGGAGAAGCACGCGGGACCGAGCACCACGGCGGCGACCAGCAGTCCTGCAGCCGTCCGGCGTCCTCGGGTCGAGCCGACTCCGAACGCCGATCGACGGCGCACGAGCAGCGCGACCAGGGCGGCGACGGTCACCCCGACCGCGATCGTCGAGAGCACCGCCGGTTCGGCGGAGGACCGTGCGAGCCAGATCCACCACCCGCCCTGCACGACGAGCAGTCCAGTCGGGACGAGTCGGAGCCGGCGGTCGGGAGCGTCGACCAGTGCGGCTGCGCCCCACCACCCGAGCGCGCCGAGGGCCGCGAGCTGGACGCCGATGCCGGCGACGTACGCGGTGTGCGGGAGCCGCAGGACGGACAGGACCGCGACCGCCGTCGCCAGCCAGACGACCAGGGTGAGGAAGACGGCGGAGGCGGGGCGAGCCTCCCGACCGGTCCGGCGCGGCCACCAGCGGACCGCGCCGATCCCGATGCCGGTGAGCGCGGCGGGCCAGGTCCAGCCGACCTGCGACGCGTAGCGCGGCGAGAAGAGCTGGAGGACGGAGTGGCCGCCGCGACCCGCTCCGTCGGCCGTGTGGAAGAGGTCGGCCACGTGCGTGCCCGCGTGTCCGACGGCTGCGCCGATCGCGCCGACCGCTCCCGGCCACAGGCCGGGCAGGAACCGGTCGACGCCGTTGTAGCCGAGGACCATCGCGAAGACGCTGTCGTCGGTGGACCCGTCGATGTAGGGGTGGTCGGACGAGGGGAGCAGGGAGACGACCACGGACCAGCCGAGGCTCGCCACCAGCGTCGCGCCGACGAGCACCGCCGAGTGCGCGACGGCCCGACGCCACCGGCCCCCACCATCGCTGCTCGCTGCGACGACCGTTCCGACGACGAGCGCCGGCAGGATCAGCCAGGCCTGCAGCATCTTCGCCTGGAACCCGACCCCGACGAAGGCACCGGCGACGAGCAGTGGCCACCACGCACCGGTGAGCGCGGCCCGCTGCCACCAGGCGAGCGCGACGGCGAGGGCCATGGTGAGGAGCCCGTCCTCCATCGGGTGCCCGAACATCGACACGAAGATGGGCGTTCCGGCGGCGAGGGCCGCGGCGACGAGCCCGGCTCTGGCACCGAGCCACCGGAGCGCGACCACGGCGACCGCGACGGTCGTGACGGCACCCTCGATGACCTGCGGCAGGGCGAGCGAGGCGGTGGACATGCCGAACAGGTGGACGCTGATCGCCTGGGGTGCGGCGAAGCCGGCGAGCTTGTCGAGCGTCACGGTCGCGCCGGGATCGAACGACCCGGACAGGAACGCCGGCAGGGACTCGGACATCGAGCGGGCCGCCGCGGCGTAGAACTCGGAGTCGCCGCCACGGGCGAGGTTCCAACTGGTCAGCACCGCTCCGAGCAGCACGATCCCGGCGAGGGCGGCCTGCTGTCCGCGGGACTGGTGGAGCCAGCGGGCGGGGCGGGGCTCGACACGGTCGTTCGTGGTCATGTCGGGAATGTCCCGCTGCCGTCGATGAGGAAGCCGTGGAGCGCGGGGTCGCGGGCCTCCGGTTCGCTCAGGAGCGGGTCCAGGAACGCCGGCGCGCTCAGCCGATCGGGTGCGTGAGCACGAGCCTGCCGCGCTCGACCGTCACCGAGCGGAGGTCGAGGACCACGGCGGCGGGGTCGGCCTCCGCGACGGCGTGGGCCTCCGCGATGGCGTGGCCCACGCCGATCACGGTGGTGACGCCGGCGGCCCGTGCCGAGCGGACACCGGCCGGGGCGTCCTCGAAGACGGCACACGACGATGGTGCGACTCCGATCCGGTCGGCACCGGTGGCGTACGGCTCTGGGTCGGGCTTGCCGGCCGCGACGTCCTCGGCCGTGATGACCACGTCGGGGACCGCCAGACCGGCCGCGCGGAGCCGACCGAGCGCGAGGGGCCGGAGGCCGGACGTGACGACCGCCCACGGCACACCGTGGTCGGACAGCGCTCGGGAGAGTTCGACCGCTCCCGGCACGGCCGTCGTTCCTGCGACCGTGGCGAGCTCCTCGGACGCGAGCTCGGCCGCGGCGCGCTCGACGTCGGCGGTCGGGACGAGCTCCGCCACGAGGTCGATCGCCCGGACGCCGTGCCGCACCTGGGTCCGGAAGTCGAAGTGCGGAGCCCACCGCGCGGACCAGCGGTCCCAGGCGACGGCGGCGGCCTCGAGCGAGTCGACGAGGACCCCGTCGCAGTCGAACAGGACGCCGTCGACCGGGAACACCGCGGGCGCGGGACCCCCTGCGGAGTCCCGCGCCCGGCGGTCCGTCATCGTGCGGCGCTCGTCTCGGCCTCGCGGCTGTCGTCGGCGTCGACCCTCTCGAGTTCCTCACGACGCTTCGCGCGGTTGCGGAGGACGAGGGAGGAGCCGTAGACCACGAGGAGCGCGACCACGAGGGCGATGATCACCGCGACCTGGCCGCCACCACTGCTGATGTGGCCGAGCACGAGTCCGACGACACCGAAGTCGGCGTCCGAGAACGTCGAGTTCGACAGTCCGACGTCACCGAGCACGGGCAGCAGCAGGAGCGGCAGGAACGTGATCGCGAGGCCGTTCGTGAAGGCACCGAGCACGGCACCCCGTCGTCCGCCGGCACCGTTGCCGATGACGCCGGAGGCAGCGCCGGTCATGAAGTGCGCGACGATGCCCGGGATGATGATCGCGGTGCCGGAAACCGCCATGACCACCATGCCGACGATGCCGCCGACGAAGCTCGACAGGAAGCCGATGAGCACGGCGTTCGGAGCGAACGTGAACGTGATCGGCACGTCGAGCGCCGGCTTGGCGTTCTTGACCAGGCGCTCGCTGATGCCCTTGAACGCGGGGACGATCTCGGCGAGGACGACGCGGACACCGGCCAGGATGATGAACACGCCGGCGGAGAACGTCGCTGCCTGCATGATCGCGAAGAGCACGAAGTTCTGCCCGTCGCTCAGCTTGCCCTGGATGAACTCGGGGCCGGCGAAGAGCGCCACGATGATGTAGATCACCGCCATCGACAGCGCCACGATCACGGTGGTGTCGCGAAGGAAGCCGAGTCCGGACGGGAACTTGATGTCCTCGGTGGACTTCGACGGCTTCGTCTTGCTGCGGGTCAGGGTCGCGACCAGACCCGACAGCGCGATGCCGGCGCCCCCGGTGTGTCCGAGCGCGACGTCGTCGGTGCCCGTGACCTTCCGCATGAAGGGCTGCACGATCGCGGGCGAGACCGTCATGACGAGGCCCTGCGCGATCGATCCCCACAGGATGACCTGCCACGTGGTGAAGCCGGCGACGCCGAAGATCACCGCGATCATCGCCGCCATGTAGAAGGCGACGTGCCCCGACAGGTAGATGTACTTGTACTGGGTCGTCGCCGCGAGTGCGACGTTGACGATCATCCCGAAGAAGAAGATGAGCGCGGCTGCTGACCCGTACTGCACCAGGACCTGGCCGACGATCGCCTCGTTGTTCGGCACGACGCCCTGCACGTGGAACGCGTGCTGGAACATCTCGCCGAACGGGGCGAGCGAGTTGCTCACGACACCGGCGCCGGCGGCGAGCACGAGGAAGCCGACGAGGGTGCGGACGGTGCCCTTGAAGACGTCGCTGCCGCTCTTGCGCTGGATCGTCAGACCGATCAGCGAGATGAGCGCGACGATGATCGACGGCTGCCGGAAGATGTCGAGCAGGACGCTCAGGACGCCGTTCACGAGGGGACCTCGATCCCGTGGCGCTCGAGGGTCGCGGCCACCTTCGTCTGGATCTCGTTCTGGTCGATGAGGCTGTCGAGCACGACGACGTCGCCGAGCCCCTGAGCGGCCTCGGCGATGTCGCGACCGACGAAGACCGCGTCGGCCGAGTCGGCGCTGACCGATCCGAGGTCGGCGTGGTCGACCTCGACCCCGCTGACGCCGAGGGTCTTCAGTGCCTTGTCGATGTTGAGGTGGGTCATGAAACTCGAACCGAGGCCGGTGCTGCAGACGGCGAGGATCTTCATGCGTTCTGTCCAATCTGGGGGAGTGCCGACGTCACGTCGGCCGGGCTGACGGCTTCCAGGAGCCGGGTGCGTGCGTCCTCGTCCGTGAGGAGCATCGCGAGCTCTTGCATGGTCTGGACGTGCTCGGCCGACCCGGTGGCGGCGAGCAGGAGGAACACGTCGATCGGGTGCGCCGGGTCGTCGGCGAGGTCGACGGCCGGTCGGACCCGGAGGTACGACAGGCCCGGGCGGACCACCCCGCGCTCGGGGCGGGCGTGCGCGAGCGCGAACCCGAACCCGAGGTCGATGTAGGTCCCGCCCGGTGCCGCGATCGACTCCGTGACGGCGTCGACGTAGTCGGTGGTGATCGTCCCGTCGGTGACGAGCGGCTCCGACACGAGCGTGATCGCGGTGCGCCACGAACCGACGTCGTCGGCGAACCGGATCCGGTCGGGGGTGAGGAGTTCGGTGAGCATCAGTGGTTCCTTCGGGTCGTCAGCTGTGCAGGCCGAAGAACAGTTCGGAGTTCTGCGGCGTGAAGTCGGAGATGCCGTAGGCGACGGCGCGGTCGTCGTGGTCGAAGACGGTGGAGGCGACCCGGAGCAGCTTCTCGCCGGGGTCGAGCATGAGTGCGTCGGCGGTGACCGAGTCGGCGGCGGCGATCGAGACGAGGAGGTCGTTCCGGCCGAGGGCGACCTGGTACTCGCTGCGCAGGAACTCGAAGAGCGATCCGTCGGTGAAGTCGCGGGTCTCGGTCGCCGGGAAGCGGTCGAACGGCAGGAACGTCGTCACGAGGTGGTGCAGTGACCCGTTCACGAACCGCAGCCGGAGGAGTTCGACGACCTGGTCGGCGGAGGAGAGGTCCAGCTGCGCGGCGACGGTCTCGCCGGCCAGGACGACCCGCTGCCGGAGGACCTGGCTCGTCACGGTGAAGCCCTCTTCGGTCTGCTGGACGTAGAACCCCTTGACGTCGTCGGCGAAGCGTTCCCGGTAGTGGGTGCGGAACTGCGGTTCGGTGACGAAGGTGCCCCGGCCCTGCTCGCGGACGAGGTGTCCGTCGGCGATGAGTCCGTCCACGGCATGCCGCAGGGTGATCCGGCTGACGCCGTACTCCTCGCACAGGACCGGCTCGGGAGCGAGCCGCGTCCCTGGCGCGAGCTTGACGATGCGCGAGAGCAGGTGCTCGCGGACGGCGACGTACTTGCTCGTTCCGCTCATCGTGCGCATGGGGTTCCTCCACGTCGTTGTGTGGCGCGGGTCGCGCCGGTAGGACTGTCATTCGGTCGTCATGACGACTTGACGTCTCGGACGTTAGTCGCGATCGGGTTCGGAATGCAAGCCGACGAGCGATTCGTCCTAATACGTCATGACGACATGATCGATGTTGTTACGGTGGCCCGATCCGCCTCGAAGCGGGTCAGACGCTCAAGGAGTCCCGCATGGTCAACGACGCCGATCGGCTCGCCATCGACACCGCCCGCATGCTCGCCCTCGACGCGGTCGAGGCCGCCGGCTCCGGCCACCCCGGGACCGCGGCCGCGCTCGCACCGGTCGCCCATCTGCTCTTCCAGCGGCACGTCCGCCACGACCCCTCGGATCCGGACTGGGCCGGACGGGACCGCTTCGTGCTGTCGTGCGGGCACGCGAGCATCCTGCAGTACACCCAGCTGTTCCTGACGGGGTACGACGTCTCGCTCGAGGACCTCCGGGCCTTCCGGTCGTTCGGGTCGCGGACCCCTGGTCACCCCGAGTACGGCCACACCCCGGGGATCGAGACCACGACCGGGCCGCTCGGCCAGGGGCTCGCGACCGCCGTCGGCATGGCCATGGGGCTGCAGCGGGACCGGGCTCGACTCGATCCCGGCACGGACGAGTCGCCGTTCGGACAGCGCGTGTTCGTGCTCGTGTCCGACGGAGACCTGCAGGAGGGGATCTCCTACGAAGCCGGAGCGCTCGCCGGGCACCACCAGCTGGACAACCTCGTCGTGGTCTACGACGACAACGACATCCAGATCGAGGGCAGCACCGCGCTCACCTCCTCTGAGGACACGGCGGCGCGGTTCCGCGCGCAGGGCTGGCACGTCGACCTGGTCGGACTCGCTCCCGACGGCGACGTCGACGTCGACGCGCTCGACGCGGCCTTGTCCGTAGGTCCGCACGCGGGGAAGCCGCACCTGGTCGTCCTGAAGTCCCGGATCGCCTGGCCCGCCCCGAACGCGCAGCACACCGCGTCGGCGCACGGAGCGCCCCTCGGCGCCGACGAGGTGGCGGCGACCCGGCGTGTCCTCGGCATCGACCGCGCGCCGTTCGACGTGCCGGCAGCGGTGCTCGACACGACGCGGGCCGCCGTCGACCGAGGCCGACGACTGCACGCAGCATGGGACGAACTCCACCGTGCATGGGCCAGCACGCACCCAAACGCTGACCGTGAGCGGAGCCGCGCCCGGTCCCGGCGGCTCCCCGCGACGCTCGCCGAAGCACTCCCGGTCTGGGACGCGGGCGACACCCTCGCGACACGCGATGCCTCCGGTGCGACCATCCAGGCGCTCGCGTCGGCGATGCCCGAGCTGTGGGGTGGATCCGCGGACCTCGCCGAGCCGAACCGCACGGCGATCGTCGGAGGTGGTTCGTTCCTGGCGGCCGACCGCACGGGTCGCAACGTGCACTGGGGCGTCCGTGAACACGCGATGGCCGCTGCGATGAACGGGATCGCGCTCGTCGGGGGATCGCGGTTCTTCGCGGGGACGTTCCTCGTCTTCAGTGACTACCAGAAGCCGGCGATCCGCCTGGCTGCGCTGATGCAGCTCCCGGTCACGTACCTCTGGTCGCACGACTCGGTCGCCCTCGGAGCGGACGGGCCCACCCACCAGCCCGTCGAGCACCTCGCCGCGCTCCGTGCCCTGCCGGGGTTCGCAGTCGTCCGTCCGGCCGATGCGAACGAGACCGCCGCCGCGTGGCTCGCGATCCTGGAGCGGAACGCGCCAGCCGGTCTCGTGCTGGCGCGGCAGCCGTTGCCCGTCGCATCGACCCCGGCCGGTGCCGTCCGCGAAGGAGTCGCACGAGGTGCCTACGTGGTCCGCGACGACGAGGGGGCCGACGTGGTGATCATCGCGACCGGCAGCGAGGTCGCGCTGGCACTCGCGGCAGCCGATGCCGTCGGCCTGCCCGTGCGCGTGGTGTCGATGCCGTCGCGCGAGTGGTTCGCCGAGCAGGACGCGGAGTACCGCGAACGGGTCCTGCCGAGCGACCGGACCGTGCGCGTGGTCGTCGAGGCCGCGAGCACGTTCGGCTGGGAGGGCATCGCCGGTCCGCGCGGGATGGTCGTCGGGATCGACGGGTTCGGCCTCTCAGCACCGGCCGACCAAGCACTCGCCGCTCGGGGGATGACGGTCGAGCACGTGGTCGATGCGATCAAGACAGTCGTCGCCGCGCACGTCACCGCCTGAGCGCACGGCATCGAACGGGTGGCGTGTGGCAGGCTCTGACCAGGCAGTCGGGAGGGGACCGCGATGGACGAAGCACTCATGTACGACCTCTGCAGCCGCGCACGCCTCGTGCAGGTCCGGTCCGTCAGTTCCGACGCCGGGCTCCGAGGGCTGACGGACTTCATCGCCGCGGCGGCCGACTGCCCCGACCGGTACTCGCACGAGCAGCTCCTGCAGATCATCCAGGCCGCACCACGACCCATCGGGTTCCGCTACGGGATCCGTCGGGTCGAGGCGATCAGCACGGTCAGGACGACGGCGCCCGAGGACTTCTCCGGCGAGGAACGGAGCGAGTACGAGGCCGCGCAGGCCGCGTTGCGCCGGGCCGTCGGCCGCGACTCCGGCGAACCCGCGACCGGGGTGGTCGGCGTGGTCCGGAACGTCGTCGAGCAGTTCGCCCTCCGCTGGTTCTGATCCCCGAGGTCAGAGCCAGGCCGCGACGCCGCCGTGTGACGAGCAGGTGCCGCGCCGTGACTGGCTGAAGCTGTACGTGCCGTCGCCGCACTTCGCGGTGGCTCCGCTCGGAGCGGTCGTCGAGACCTCCGGTCGGCAGACAGTGCTGCCGGCGGTGTTGACGTACGTGCCGTTCGTGCAGGTCGGAGCCGCAGGCGGGGGCGGTGCGACGTAGGTCCCGACGGTCGTGACCTGCGTTACCGGTGGCGTCGTGGTGACGTCGCTCGCGAGGGTCCGTCCGGTCTCGACACCGTCGGTGAAGGAGACCGTCCACGTCTTGGTCTCGACGCCGTCGGCACCGGCTGTCGTGACCGATGACGTCCCGCTCGCCATCGTCGCGCTCTCGACCGTGCTCGTCGTGAACGGTATCGCCGATGTCTCTGTGACGGTCTTCGTCGTGAGGACCGGTGTCGGTGTCGGTGTCGGTGTCGCAGTCCGGTGAGGTGGCGCCGACGGGTGCGCGGATGTGGGCGCGGAGACGAACGAGGCCGGTCGGGCCTGCGTCGTCACCTCGGGGTGCGTGGCGCCGTACGCCGACGTCGCCCCGATCAGCACTGCGAACGCGACCGCTGCGCCGATCGCAGCGGCGGCGCGCTTCCTGGGGAGGCGGAGCCACGTCGTCCGACGGAAGAGCACGCCGTAGACCGCGGTGAGGAGGACCACGATCGACGCCATCAGCATCATCGACCAGAAGCCGCCGGAGGCGAGTCCGATGAGTGCCACGAGCGCGGTGCCGATGATGCCCACCCAGGTGGACACGGGCAGGCGGCGGGCGTTGCGCGACTGTGGGCGCTCGGACTGGGGGCGGGACATGCGACTCCTTGGAACTTGAGAACCGCACAAGTCTGGGGGTGGTCGCGCCCGGGGCACAGCCCCCACTTCGAGTGGAGCGGCTGTCAGAAGCGGGTCGAACCCCGCAGCCCGCGCGGCCGGCCGTCCGGGTCCACCGCGAGTGCTGCGGCCGGACGTGCCCAGAGGCGCTGGAGCGCCGAGACAGGCTCCGGCTCGTGCCGGCGGATCCGGCCGGCTGGGCGGGCGCCGGGCTCGCCGTCCTCATGCCAGTCGTCGAGCGCGCGGGCCCGTCCGCGCCACATGGCGAGCAGGTCCTTGCCGGAGCCGAGGAGTGCGTTGTCGTCCGGGGTCGTCGCGAGGTGTTCGGCCCAGAGCTGCAGCCGGAGGTCCCGGGCGAGCGAACCGTCGCCAGTCGAGGCGTCCACGACGGCACAGGTGAGTTCGCTGTCGGACGTCCACGACCGGCGGTTGAAGTTGTCCGACCCGATCGTGAACCACTGGTCGTCGACGACGCAGATCTTCGCGTGGATGTAGATCGGCCGACCGTCCTCGTGCTCCAGGTCGAACACGCCGACCCGGTCCGGTGCGGTCCGGCGGAGGGAGCGCAGCGCCTCGATCTGCCCGAGTCGGCTGGGCGGGCCACCGAGCGGCCCGTCGGAGTTCGGGTACCGCGGCACCAGGATGATCACCCGGAGGTCCCGGTTCCGCTCGAGGGCCTCGGCGATCCCCGACGCGACCTCGCGGGACCACAGGTACTGGTCCTCGATGTAGAGCAGGGACTGCGCCTTCGAGAACGCCTTCGCGTAGGCGCGGGCGATGCTGCGCTCACCCTCCGGCGCGAAGGGGAACGGCGGGCGCTTCACCCCGTAGGTGCGCAGCAGCTGCACGGCGTGGTCACCGGCACGGGGCGGCGGGGGCGTTCGCTCGGGCAGCGGCTCCGGCCGACGGGGCATGTGCGTGAGGCGCTGCAGCAGCATCCGGTACGGCAGGCTGCGATCGAGTGGGTGCGGGTCGTCCCACCGTTCCGCGAACACCGCGAGCACGTCGGCGACCACGGGCCCGCGGAGCTCCATCGAGGCGTCGTGCCACGCGGGGCGCTCGCCGTACCTGGCGTCGATCGAGACGGGCTGCGGGTCGCCCTGGTGTGCGGCGTCGTCGCGGCGGCTGTGGCAGAGGTCGATCCCGCCGACGAACGCCACGTCCCGCGAGGGGTCGTCCCGGTGCTGGATCACGAAGAACTTCTGGTGGTGCGACCCGAAGACGCGGACACGCTGGTCGAGGAGGACCTCGCCGCCTGCGTCGTTGATCTTCCGGCCGAGCAGCTCGTTCGAGCGGGCGCTGATCGATGCCGAGACGCGTTCGCCGTGGGACCGCCAGATCAGGCCGCGGACCTCGATGCCGTCCCGTGCGCGTTCGGCGAGCAGGTCGCCGATGGTCGGGCCGTCCGGCAGGAGCCGCTCGTCCGCGTCGCCGCGCCAGTCCGTGAACCACACCCGGTCACCCGGTTGCAGCGCGCACAGTTCCGCGTGGATGCGCTCGAAGTACGGGGCGCCGTGGACGAGCGGTCGCACCGCGTTGCCCTCGGACCACGGTGCGGCGTCGTCCCCGCCGGCGTGCACCTCGGTGGCGAGGTTGCCGCGTTCATCGCGAGCGAGGAACCAGTGACGCGGGTCGGTGGGCACACCCGAACACTACGGGCGGCGGTCGTCCGCTGTCCGGGGCGCGGCTCGCGAGCCGCGATGCGGCGGACGGGAGGCTCGGTGCGGGCCCGCACCGAGCCTCCCGTCAGCGCCGCACGCGACCACGGCGGTCCGGGACGATCAAGGCGGCTCCGGTCAACGGGTCGGGGACGACCACGACCGGGTGTCCGTAGACCTCGGACACCCGGTCCGCGGTCAGGACCTCGTCGGGCTCGCCGACGGCGACGAGTCGTCCGTCGGCGAGCAGTGCGATGCGGTCCGCGTACGCGGCCGCGAGCGTCAGGTCGTGCAGCACGACCACGACGGTCCACCCGTCGTCGGCGAGCCGGCGTGACTCGGTGAGCACGTCCTCCTGGTGCCCGATGTCGAGCGACGCCGTCGGCTCGTCGAGGAGGAGCGTGCCGGTGCGCTGCGCGAGCGCCCGTGCGAACGTGACCCGCGCCCGTTCGCCGCCGGACAGGGACGGCATCGGGCGGTCGGCCAGGTGCGTGACCCCCGCTGCGGCGAGTGCTGCGGCGACGGCGTCGTCGTCCTCGTCCTCGTGTGGGGTGCGCGCCCACGGCGCCCTGGCCATCCCGACGACGTCCGCCACCGGGAAGGGGAAGGCGATCGTGTGGTCCTGGGGCATCACGGCGCGGAGTCTGGCTAGGTCGCGCGGGGGACTCGACGCGACGTCCAGGCCGCCGAGCCGGACGGATCCCGCCTGCAGGGGGACGTCCCCGGCCAGCGCGGCGAGCAGGGTCGACTTGCCGGCGCCGTTCGGCCCGATCACCGCGACGAGTTCGCCGGGTTCGACGCGCAGCGAGACCGCGTCCAGGACGGTCCGGCCGCCGAGCTCGACGGTGACCCCCTCGGCGCGGACGGTCGAGCCCGCGGCGGTCATGCCCAGCCCCCGGACCGACGACGGGTCCGTCGCAGCAGCCAGAAGAAGAACGGGCCGCCGACGAGTGACGTGAGGAGACCGAGTGGCAGGTCCGCGTTCGGGACGAGCGAGCGCGCGACGGTGTCGGCGACGAGCACGAGTGCGCCGCCGCCGAGGGTGCTGGTCAGCAGCAGGGGGCCGTGTGCCGGACCGATCAGCATCCGCATGAGGTGCGGCACGACCAGGCCGACGAAGGCGACGATCCCGGTGAACGCCACGCCGATGCCGACGAGCAGGGCGACGAGCACGATCGCCACGACCCGCAGGCGTTCGACGTCGACGCCGAGGTGCCGCGCGGGGCGCTCGCCGAGTGCGAGGAGGTCGAGCGACCGGGTGAGCGTCGCGGAACCGGCGAGGCCGACGGCGATCACTGGCAGGGCGACGAGCACCTCGGACCAGAGCGCGCCGTTGACGCTGCCGAGCTGCCAGAAGACGATCTGCTCGCGGGCCTGCTGGTCGGCCAGGAAGGTCATGAGCGCGATGCCGGCTCCCGCGAAGGCGTTCACCGCGATGCCGGTGAGGACGAGCGTGACGACCTCGGTCCGGCCGCCGGAGCGGGAGAGCAGGTAGACGGCGAGCGTCGTGGCGAGGCCCGTGCCGAACGCCAGGGCCGGGGTGGTCCAGGTGCCGACGGTGGCGATGCCGGACACCACGCCGAACGACGCGCCCAGTGCTGCGCCGGAGGACACCCCGACGACCGAGGGGTCGGCGAGGGGGTTCGCGAACACCGCCTGCATGAGCGTCCCCGCTGCAGCCAGCGCTGCTCCGACCAGGACTGCGAGCGCCACCCGGGGGAGCCGGACGCCGGTGAGGACGCGATCGGCGAGCAGGTGCGCGGGGTCGCTCGGTACGAGGTGCAGCGTGCGCAGGACGCCGGGCACGACCTCGCCGGTGGGGATCGGGTACTGGCCGACGGCCGCTGCGAGGACGGCCGAGACCGCGAGCACGGCGACGAGCACGAGGGTCGCGAGCGTGACGCGACCTGGTCGGGCGCGGGTGCGTGGGACGGAGGTGGTTCGCTGCAGCATCGGTTCGCAGTGTAGTGCCAAGTAAGGGTAGCCTTACCTCACATGAGGAGAAGTCCGTTCGTCGCCGCCCTTCCGATCGTCCTCGTCGCCGCACTGGTCGGGTGTTCCGGTGATGGCGGGGTGACTTCGGCGTCGTCCGCTCCCGGTGCGGCCGAGCAGCCGATCTCCGCGCTCCGGCCGAGCACCGACGCGGTCGACCTGACCGGGCCGAGCACTGCACGACTCGAGCGCGACGACGTCGAGCCGCTCGTCGAACCCGGGGAGGCGACGTTGCCGACGACCGTGACGTCGCACGACCTCAGTGGCGACTCCGAGCAGACCGTCACGGACACCGATCGGGTCCTGGCGCTCGACGTGTCCGGGTCGCTCGCCGCCACCGTCGTGGGGCTGGGCCTCGGCGGGCACCTGGTCGGACGCGACGTCTCGAGCACGTTCTCGAGCGTCCGGAAGCTCCCCGTCGTCACGCAGGACGGACACTCGATCAACGCGGAGGCCGTCCTGTCGCTCGAGCCGGACGTCGTGCTCACGGACGGGACCATCGGCCCGACCGACGTCGTCGAGCAGCTCCGGCAGTCCGGTGTCACCGTGGTCTACGTCGAGAACGAGCCGAGCCCCGAGGGTGCAGCGGAACTCGCGCGACAGACGGCCGCGGCCCTCGGGGTGCCGGCTGCGGGTGTGTCGCTCGCCACGGAGTTGGCCGACCGGATCGCCGCGACGGAGCACGACGTCGCGGCGCTCGCGGACCGGGCGTCGAGTCGGCCGCTGCGGATCGCCTTCCTGTACCTGCGCGGCACCAGCGGCGTCTACTACCTGCTCGGGGAGGGCACCGGCGCGGATGCGCTCGCGACGGCCCTCGGTGGTGTGGACGTCGCGGAGGAGATCGGCTGGGACGGAGCGCGCCCGATGACCGACGAGGCCCTCGTCGCGGCCGACGCGGATGTGTACCTCGTGATGACCGGTGGGCTGGAGTCCGTCGGGGGTGTCGACGGGCTGCTCGAGGCGAAGCCGGCGGTCGGGCTCACCCCCGCGGGGGAGCACCGCCGGTTCGTCGACATGGCCGACGGTCAGATCCTGAGCTTCGGGCCGCGCACGCCTGTGGTCCTCGACGCGCTCGCCCGTGCGGTGTACGCCCCGTGAGCCGAGGTGCTCGCCCTTCGCGGTCGTGCGAGTCTAAGTAAGGTAAGGCTTGCCTTGGTTAGGTGAACCTAATACTGTCAGATCCGACAGGTCCGGCATCGCCGGCCCGCCGCCGGTACGGCCGGTGGCAAGCAGCCGGCAATGCCGGCGGACGAACCAGGAGCACACGACCCCGTGATCACGACGCGCACCCGAACGCGGTCCGTCGTCGCCATGGCACTCGCAGCGCTCGTCGCGGGAGGTGCTGCGCTGACCGGTGCAGCCCCCGCGACGGCAGCGGAGTCGCCCGCGACGGCAGGATCGCTCAGCTGGGGCATCGACACCTCGTACAGCACGATCTTCGCGAACTACCGGAACGCCACCGCCCCGGCGGCGTTCGACGGTGCGACGGCCAGCTGGCCGCTGGCCACCGGCGACGGCAGCGGCTACGACGACGCGACCGGGACGGGGACCCTGCGGTTCTCCGGCGCGGTCCGCATCGGCTACATGATCGGCGCACAGCAGGTCGGCGTGAGCGCGGGCAACTACGTGTACCTCGAGTCCCCGACGGTCACCATCGACGGCGACACCGCGACGCTCTCCGCCGTCACCGCAGGGTCGTCGCACGATCTCGACCCGGCGCTGCCGACCACGGCGAAGGCGGAGCGGACGTTCGCCACCATCGACCTCGGCGCGGCACAGCAGTCCTCGACGGACGACTCCGTGACGTGGACGGCGGCACCGGCCGCGATCACCGACGAGGGTGCGCGGGTCTTCGCGCAGTTCGGCTCCGCGAGCGACACCGTTCCGGAGCAGCGGGCGGTCGGCAGCGCGCTCGACCCCGTGACGATCACCGTCGACCGCGAACTCGTGACCGAGGATCCGGGCGACGGCGGCAGCACTCCGGAGCCCGGTGACGGGGGCACGACGCCCACACCGGGGACCGCGGTCAGCACCACCACCGTCTCGGCCGGTCCGGCAGCGCCGGTCACCGCCGGCACGCCGACCACCGTGACCGCGACCGTGACGGGAGGCGCGGCCTCCCCGACGGGGTCCGTCACCTTCACCGACACCCCGGCCGGCAGTGCCTCGCCCACCACCCTGGGCACCGTTCCGGTGGGTGCCGAGGGCACGGCCACGTGGACCGGCACGCTCGGCGCGGGCGGCCACTCGCTCGCTGCCGCCTACGCTGGCGACACCACGTACGCCGCGTCCTCGGGCCTCCTGTCCGGCCGCGGCGGCGCAGCGGCCAACTACGGCGTCGTCGACGTCTCCGAGCCGACGACCTGCACGACGGGCTCCGGAGCAACGACCGTGGACGACGTCTCCGCCACGTGGGACTGGTCGACCTACAGCAGCGAGTGGACCAAGACCGCGACCGGTGACGACGTCGCGGTCGACGGTCAGGACTTCGTGCTCTCGAACGGTGTGGCGTCGGTCGACGCCTCGTGTGCGACGGTCGCGTTCACCGGTGCCATCCGTGTCGCCGCGTACACGGCGTACTTCCCCACCGCCGGGCAGTGGGTCGAGCTCGTCGACCCGACCCTGACGATCGCGGCCGACGGGACCGGTGCCTGGAGCGCCGGCGTCCGGAGCGGCACCGCGACCGACAACGACGACGCCCCGGTCCGGACCGTCGTCGCACGGGTCGCTGGTGCATCGCTGCCCGACCTCTCCGCGGACGGCACGCTCTCGGTGCCGCTCGCCTTCGACGGCACGACCGCCGCTGGCACCTGGGACACGACCCGCACCGACGCCTGGTCCAACGCGTTCGTCATGCGCGTCCCGAGCGCCGTGCGTGCGTTCTACCACGGCACCGCGACCGCGACGAAGAACGCGGAGAAGGCACCGTCGCCCGTCGAGGTCAGCTGGACCGGCGTGCCGACCGAGCCCGGTACCGACCCCGAGCAGCCGGGCACCGACCCGGAGCAGCCCGGCACGGACCCGGCGCTCCCCGGAGCAGGTGACGGCGACGCGTCGCTCTCCGGCAACCTCGCCTGGGGGTTCAAGAGCTCCTGGCGCTCGTACCTGGCGACGATCGCGCACGGCACCACCACGGTGTCCGACGGTGCGACCATCTCCGGTGACCGCTTCGTGTTCCCGCAGGCCGAGGGCGGCGACTTCGACCCGGCCACCGGCATCGGGACGATCCGCTACTCCGGAGCTGTCGACTTCGTCAGCGCGGCGCACGGCTTCGACATCGCCCTGCGCGACCCGTGGATCGTCACCGACGCCTCCGGTGCCGCGACCCTGACCGCCGCCGTCTCCACCTCGGACACCGCCGGGCTCGGCGACACGGCGCGGGTCACCGTCGCCGACCTCGGGACGGGCACGACCGCCAGGACCTCCGCGCAGCTGCTCCGGGTGGCCGCGGCGCAGAACACCTGGACGGACGTCGCCGGGACCTTCTCGGACACGCTCGGCCCCGACGGCTGGGTGCAGTACCGCGGCCAGGCGATCGACCCGGTCTCCTTCGGCTACGACGCGGCCGTCGCCGATCCCGGCACGACCGACCCGACGACCCCGGTCGTCGAGGTCCCCGCTGCCGGCGGCACCGACGTCCAGGCCGGCACGGTCGTCGCTGGCACGAGTGCAGCGGCCGGCGCGACGTGCACCGCGAACACGGTGTCGGGCGCCTCGCTCACTTGGGGCTTCAAGGAGAGCTTCCGGAACTACACGACCGGCTCGATCGCCAAGGGTGCCATCGCCCTGCACGGGGTCAGCGCGACCGGCGGCGGCTGGACCTGGTCCGGCGGCACCGGCGCGCTCAACACCGCGGCGACCACCGGGCGCGTGGGCTGGACCGGCGGCGTCGAGTTCACCGGGCACAACGGTCTGATGGACGTCACCCTCAGCAACCCGACGGTGCGACTCTCCGGCCCGGGCACCGCGACGCTCCTCGCGGACGTCACGAGCACGGCGCTCGACGGCGGTGCGGACGTGCGTCTGGCCCAGGCGGCGATCGCGACGCTCGACCTCGACGCCGGCACGCGGAACGGCACGAGCTGGCAGGGCGTCCCCGCGACGCTGACCGCCACCGGCGCGAGTGCCTTCTCCGGCTTCTACTCGGCGGGCGCCGCGCTCGACCCCGTGTCGTTCAGCCTGCCGACCGGTGGCGCGACCGCCTGCGACGGCACCACCGACCCGGAGCTGGCGTTCACCGGCGCCGACGTCTCCGGACCGGCGGGCGTCGCAGCGGTGCTGCTCGCCCTCGGCATCGCGATGATCGTCGCGCGTCGACGCCGTCACCTCCGCGACACCGCGGCGGTCGCCGGTGCGTGACGCCGTCACGCTCGGGCTGGCCGGGACGGTCGTGGCACTCGCCGCAGCCGTCCCGGCCCTCGGGGCGTCCCCGGCGTCCGCTGCGACCTCGGCCACGGGGTGCACCGTCGCCGACGCCACCATGACCTGGGGCTTCAAGGAGTCGTTCCGGTCCTACATCAGCGGGTCCATCGCGAAGGGGAGCTGGACGACGGCCGACGGCGCCACGTACGCGACGCCGTCGTTCGGGTGGTCGGGCGGCGCCGGGACCACGGACGCATCCGGGGTGGGCACGATCGGCTGGACCGGCTCCGTCCGGTTCACCGGGCACGGCGGGATCCTCGACACGACGATCGCCGACCCCGCGATCGAGATCACGGGTCCGACCTCGGCGGTGCTGCACCTCGACGTCCGCGGCACCACCCAGGACGGTGCCGCGATCGACGAGCAGGACGTGCCGTTCGCGACGCTCGACCTCGCCGCACACCCTGTCGACCCGACTCCGGGGACCGTCGAGGTCGACGCCGCCGCTGCGACCCTCACGCAGGAGGGGGCGACGGCCTTCGGGACCTACCCGGCCGGTACCGCGCTCGACCCCGTGTCCGCGTCCGTACCGGTCACGTGCACCGACCCGACCCCGACGCCGTCCGTGACCCCGGTACCTGCTGCAGCGGCCCCCACGTCGACGGCGAGCCCCGTTGCCGCCTCGGCTGATCCAGGATCGGGTGGAGTCGGCACCGCGCTCGGGATCGGAGCGGCGGCACTCGCGGCGGCGGCCGGTGCGACGGCGCTCGTCGTCGTGCGACGGCGACGAGCGGCCGACCCGTCACCCTGACCGGATCGGCCGTCCGCGGCCCGCTCCCGGCTCGTCGTCGGTACATCGAGTGCGCAGACGTGGGGGAGTGGTCGCGCCGGACGCCGCCACGTCTGCGCACTCGATCTCCTGGCGCGGACGGCGGACGGCGGACGGCGGGCGGGGGCGCCGCCCACCGCCCGCCGCCCGCCGCCCGCGGCCCGCGGCCCGCCGTCAGAGGTACTTGACCGCCGACAGGATGATGCCGGCGATGGCGACGACCCACACGTACGGCAGCACACGGAGCATCACGGCCTGCGGTGAGACGCCTGCGTACTGCGACGCCCACACCGTCTGGGTGCTCGTCGGGTCCGCGACACCGAACACCTGGTTGTACGAGGTCATCAGCCCGAGGACGGCCATCGGCGAGTAGAAGCCGATGGCGGTCATCGCGCCGGCGATCCCCGCGCCGAGGCCGAAGATGTTGAGCGGGCCGCGGTACAGGCACAGCGGGACGAGCACCGAGAACACGATGACGTACAGCCAGATGTTCGTCGGCGCGACGGCTTCGACGATCGGACGGAGTGCTGCGACCGAACCCGGCAGGCCCACGGCGGCGAGGAGCATGCCGATCGCGATGAACAGCGTGATCGGCGGAGCGGCGACCTTGAACCCGTCGTAGAGCGACCGCAGCATCGTGGTGCCCCAGAGCGCCGGTCGGGTCGTCGTGACGACGGCGAACAGCACACCCGCGAGGAGCGACGGGATGATCGGTACCTGCAGCACGAGCGCCAGGACGATCGGCACGAGCGGGGTCAGCAGCGCGAACCACGGCGCATCACCGAGTCGTCGACGCCGGCTCGTGACGACGCGGGTTCCGTCGGCCGGGGACGCGAGGGACCAGGCGTGCACGGTGCCGCGTCGCCGGGTCTCGACGATGACGTAGGCGACGGCGGCAGCGGCGGCGAACGGGAACAGCAGGATCATGAACGAGCGCACCTGCGGGATGGGGAGGTGCAGCGCGGTCGAGAAGAACTGCCAGACCGGCAGCTCGAACGGCACCCCGGCACCGATGCCCATCAGGATGGTGCCGGCAGCGGTGACCTTCGGGACACCCACGGCGATCATGGCGGGGATGCCGATCACACCGGCGAGCAGGGCAGCGGGGGCCGAGCCGGTCACCGCGCCGCAGAGGGCCGAGATCACCAGCACACCGAGCGCGATCACGACGGGACGGTCACCGCCGAACTCGACGGTCTTGCGGACCAGGGTCGAGGCGATCGCGGTGTCCCGCATCAGCGAGCCGAGCCACGAGCCCAGCAGGATGGCCACCATCGTGGAGGCGAGGGTGATCGCCCCGTTCTGGATCACGGTGGTCAGCACGCTGTTCTCGGCGCCGACGAACGAGGCACCACCCGCGAGCGCGATCGCCACCGCGAGCAGCACGAGGGCGAACGCCGTGGGGAGTTTGCCGGTGAGGATCAGGGCGACCCCGATCGCCATGATGACGATGATTGCGATGCCCATTGGTCAGTTCTCCTTCGGGTTCGAAGCGGAGCGCGCATCGTTGCGCGTCCGGATCGCGGCCGTCGCCGCTCGGGTGAGGAGGAGCGGGGACCGGGTGAGTCCGAGGCTCCTGGCGGCGAACGCGTGTGCGGCCACCTCGTCGGTGCCGGCGATGTAGGCGAGCCGGCGGAAGCGTCCGAGGCGGAAGACCTGGTGGTCGAGCGCCGCACGGAGGCCACGGGAGCGGTCGGCCGTGACGAGGTGGTGCGCTCGCTCGTGCTCGACGGCCGCTGCACGCACCGAGCCGACCGGGAACAGGTGTCGCCACCCGAGCTCGTCGACGAGCCGCTCGCAGAACGCGATCGTGTCGGTGAACAGGTCGATCCGGTGGTGCCTGGAGTCGTACTGCGCGAGCAGCGCGGCGTCGAGCCCGCCGTCGTGCTCGACGATCGCCGGCGTCGAGCCGGCCGTCGAACCGGACGCCGTCGAACCGGACGGCGTCGAACCAGCCGTCGAACCGGCCAACTCGGTCCCGAACGCCGTCGCCCTGGCAGCGTGCCGCAGCAGTTCCTCGTCGCTGCGGAGTTCGTTCGTCGGCACGCCACGGAGCAGCTGCGCGCCGAGCTCGGCGTCGTCCAGGTCCTCGAGCGCGCGCATCGCCGCCGCCTCGGCCACGACGGTCACGACCGGACCTCGAGCACGGCCACGAGCGACTCCGCCCGGTCGTGCCCCTCGACCTCGGTGCGCGCGAGCGACACGAGCTGCGACTCGTCGAGCACCCCGGACAGGTCGGCGATCCGCGGCCCGACGAGCAGCTGGAGCGCCGGCGCACGGGATCCACCGTCACCGTAGGAGGTGTGCTCGGTGATGAGCCGGGGGATCGCCTCGGCACCGGCACCCGCCGTGGTCTGGTCCACCAGCGCGTCACTCGACGCGAAGCGGATGACGCCGTCGCGGTCGAGCACGCGCACCGGGTGCTTCGGCTTCCGGAGGAACCGACGCTCCTCCGGCGACCCGAACACGACGTGGCTGTCGGTCGCCGCGAGGACGGTCAGCGCTCGTGCGTCGACGCCCAGGCTTCCAGCGGCGACCGCGCGGAGGTCGTCCTCGGTGAGCCGTGCCGTGCGGTCCTGCGTGCGGAGCTCGGTGGCGCCCGTCGCGACGGCACGGACGGTGTTCGACTGCGGGTCGACCGTGACGTCGACGGAGACCTCGGCCGGGGCGGCGCCCTGCTTGATCACGGCCTGCTCGGCCTCGCGACGGACCGCGAGGATCTGCTCGTCGGTCGCACCGGGGATCACCCGCTCGACCTGCTCGCGGATGAGGGCGAGCGCGACGCCGATCGGGCTGATCACCTCGCTGTGGTCGGCGATCCGCCACGGCTTGCCCGCTCGTTGCCCGGTGTGCGGCGTGACCGAGGCGGCCCCACCGCCACCGCCGACGAGCTGCACCGTCTCCTCGGGGATCCGGTAGTCCTCGACCATGCGCTCGACGACGGCACGCACCGGTGCGACACCGGCATCGAGGACGGCACGTGCGGCCCCGTCGACGTCGGTGCCGAGTGCGCTCGCGAGCGGTGCGAGGGCAGCGCGAGCGACCGCCTGGTCGGCGTGCGCGTAGTCGGTGTCCGGCACCAGGCCGAGGGCGTTCGCGGCGCACGTCATCGTGATCGCGAAGCGGCCACCGGCCGCGTCGACCACGGCGTGGTCGGCCGGGTCGCCGGCGACCGGCGCGATCGTGGACAGCGTGGCGCCGTCCAGGTCCGCGAGCGTCGCGAAGCACGCGTAGGGGAGTCCCGCGATGTGCGCGCTGCGTGGGCCGACGTGCGTGACCTGCGCCGAGCCTCCTGTCCGGATCCGGACCATGGATCCGCCACCGACGCCGACGGTGCGGACGTCGAGCGCCGACAGGTAGGTCGAGCTGCCGCCGAACTCGGTGTACTGCACCGCGACCTTGCCGCGGCGGATGACCGAGATGTCGGTCGAGGTCCCGCCGGTCTCCAGGAAGACGCCGTCGGAGAGCTTCTCCTGCATGAGTGCCCCGGCGACGCCGGCGGCCGGGCCGGACAGCACCGTGAGCAGCGGCCGCCGCCGCATCTCGTCGAGCGACATCACGCCGCCGTCGCACCGCATCACCATCAGCGGGGCGGTGATCCCCGCCGCGTCGATGCTCGATTGCACCAGGTCGGCGGTCGCGAACATCCGCGGCAGGATGACCGCGTTGAGCACTGCCGTCCGCGTCCGCTTGCTCAGGCCGTAGAGCGAGCTGATGTCGTGCGTCGCGGTGACGAGGAACCCGCGGGCGCGCGCTCGTTCGGTGATGTGTTCCTCGCCGATGGGGTCGTCGACGGAGAACGGCTCGGTGACGACGATCGAGCGGATCCCGGCCTGCTCGAAGCGGTCGAGGACACCGTCGACGTGCCGGTCGTCGTCGGCGCGCGGGACGTGCTCGTACGCGACGGGGAGCTTCTTGCCGTCCGCGATCTCGATCTTCGCGAGCCGTCGGAGCCGCTTCACGAAGAAGCCGGCCGGACCGGTCCCGACGCCGATGAGGCCGACCGGGTCGACGTCGCCCTCGAGCAGGGCGTTCGTCGCCTGGGTGGTGCCGTGCGCCAGGAACACGACGTCCTCGGCAGAACGACCGATCCGTTCGAGCAGCTGGTGGAGCGCCTCGACGATTCCGTGTGCGACGCCGTCGGGGTGGTCGTGGCTGGTCGGGACCTTGGCCTGCCCGATGAGCTGCAGGGTGGCGGCGTCGATGGCGACCGCTTCGGTGAACGTGCCACCGACGTCGATGCCGATGCGCAGTGCGTTGGGTTTCACGTCGTTGTGACCTTTCGGGTGAGGTGGAGCGTCAGGGTGCGTCAGTAGCCCTGGACCGCTGGCCAGTGCCGCTCGACGCCGTCGCGGTCGAGACCGGCGGCGAAGGCGGCGAAGCGGTCGTCGTCGGCCTGAACGGCCTGGGGGGTGGAGTCGGTCGCGATGCAGTGGGCCGCGAGTGCGCCGGCGACCTCACCGACGTTCCACTCGACGGGGTGCAGCCGGTAGCAGCCGTTGGTGATGTGGGTGGTGCCGATGTCCTTGCCGGCGGGCAGCAGGTTCGTCACACGCTGCGGGACGAGGGCGCCGAGCGGGATCTCGAACGGGACGCTCGCGATGTCGACGTAGTTGTCGCCGCCGGTGGACGGGTGCAGGTCGAGCCGGTAGCTCCCGACGCCGACCGAGTCGCGGTAGCGCGTCCGTCCGGTCACGCCGACGACCTCGGCGGAGACGTCCTGCTCGACGATCGTGGTCACCGCACGGATCCGGCGGGACTCGCGGATGTAGGCGGCCTTGGCGAGACCGTCCTCGCTGCCGGTGACGTCGCCGCGCAGTCGGAGACCGGGGAAGCCCGATCCACCATCCCGTCGGGGCGCCTCGGTCTGCAGCCAGTACAGGACGGAGCGCGAGAGCTGTCGTGCTTCGTACAGCGCCTGCCTGGTGGTCTCCGCGTCGGCTTCGGCGTCACCGGAGGTCCCGATCACGGGCTTCAGCCAGTAGTCGTTGAGCGGCCAGTTGACGAGGCAGATGTCAGACTCGAACGCCCCGTCCGCGAACAGCTTCCGCGCGACGATCCGCCGGAAGCCCCACAGCTCCTTGTCGCCGGCGTCCGCACTCTGGTCGGCGCTGATGGCGAGGGGGTCGGTGTCGGGGTTCGGCTCGAAGGTGCGCGGGTGTGCCTCGAGCGTGCGCGGGTCCGGTGCGAGGAACCCGATGAGCGGCGCCGGCCAGAAGTCCGGCTGGTACGAGCGCCAGAAGTCGTACATCTCGGGGCGCTCGATGGTGTGGTCCTCGCCCTCGTGGTGCGAGACGGCGAAGCAGAACGTGATGCCCTGCTGGTTCGCGGGGTCGGCGACCTCCGGTGCGTGCGGCTCGCCGTGCTCGTCGCGCGACTCGGCGCCGACGACGTGCTCGACGCCGGCGAGCGGCAGGACGTCGCCGGTCTCGGTCGCGTCGAGGACGAACGCGCCACGGAGCTCGGTCCGGCGGCCGTCCGTCCGTTCGACGGTGACGCTCGTGACGCGGTCCCCGTCGGCCGTCGCGGCGACGGGGCGGTGGTCGAGCAGGACCGTCAGGAGTCCGGCGGTGCGGTACGGCTGGAGCATCTCCTCGATCACCGCGAGTGCGACGCGCGGCTCGTGGCAGAGCTTGCTCACGCGGCCGGCACCGGGGTTCAGGTCGGCGAGCGCGGCTGCCTCGGCGCGGAGCGGGTACGCCCGGCGGTAGTGGTCGCGGATGCCGTCGCGCAGGGCGCGGTAGCTCCGGGTGACGCCGAACTGCTCGACCCACGGGTGCTCGTCCGGTGGGACGGCCTGGCTGGTCAGCTGACCGCCGAGCCAGTCCGTCTCCTCGGTGAGGACGGCGCGTCGACCCGCTCGGCAGACGGCGAGCGCGGCAGCGACGCCGCCGAGGCCGCCGCCGATGACGACGACGTCGGTCGTGACGGCGTCCGTGGTGGCGTCGACGGTCGGCGGCGGTGTTGGGGTGGTTCCGGGCATGGTGGAGCGACTCCTGACGGATCGGGGCGGTTCGGGGAGTGAGCGGGTTCGGACGGGGTCGGGTGCGCGCGGGCGGCCGCGGTGCGGTCGGGCGCGTTCGGCTCAGCGCGGCGGCGGGCCGAGTGTGGTGCCGGCGACGAGTGTGCAGGCGAGGAGCTCCTGCACCGGATCCGGGGCATCGCCGCGTTGGACGGCGGCGATGCGCTCGGTGAGCGCGGCGACGGCGCGGGCGCCGAGTTCGGTCCGCGGCGCGCTGAGCCGCGTGACGTCCGTCCCGCGGTCGCGGTGACGGGTGTGCTCACCGAGCACGACGACCGACACCCTGGCAGGGACGTCGTCGGCGAGCAGTTCGAGCAGCTCCTCGCCGTCATCCGGGTCCTCGACGAGGACGACGGTCGGACGGGAGGCTCGGATCGCCTCCCACGCGTCGGCCACCGTCCGGTGGTCGGTCACCGTGGTCTCCACGAGGGCGTCCGCCGTGTCGAGTCCGGCTCCGGAGAGGGCGGTGACGATGCCGGCACGCCGGTCACGGGACGACTCGGCACCGAGTGGCAGGCGCAGCAGGCCGAACCGGGCGTGCCCGAGGTCGAGCGCATGCTGGACGAGCGCCTGCGTCGCGGCCGCGTAGTCGACACCGATGTAGGGCACCCGCCCACCGGCGGCGTCGCGACGGCCGATGGCCACGAACGGGTAGTCCGTGTTCAGCAGCCGTTCGAGCTCGTCGGCGTCCATCTCGCGGCCGAGCAGGATGCAGCCGTCCGCGAGCCGCAGGCGGTTCGACTCGTGGAACAGCCGCCGCCTGCCGTTCACGACGGGGGTGCTCGTGAACACGAGCAGGTCGGCCCTGACGTGTTCCGCGGCGCTCTCGATGCCGGTGAGCAGCGGCGTGTAGAAGTCCGACGAGCGGTTCGGGAACGCCGGCTCGTACGTGAAGACGCCGATGAGGTCGTTCGTCGCGCCGACGAGGCTCCGCGCGACCGGGTTCGCGACGTAGGTGGTCTCCCGGATGACGTCGAGCACGCGGTCCCGGGTCGCCGCCGGGATCCGACGGGTCTCGTCCGCCTTGCCGTTCAGCACGAGCGACACGGTGGACTGACTCACGCCGGCGATGTCGGCGATCATGCGCTGTGTGACGCGTGCGTGGGGTGCTGGCATGGGGTCTGCTCCGGGGCTGTCGACCTCGTCGATGAGGTAATACGGATGACCGTACGCGATATCGCTCGTTCATACGTATGAGCAGCGAAATATCTAGAAAATGATCTTCCCGTCGGTTCAGGAGGTCCGGAACCGGGCCACGAACGACCTCCCTGCTGCGCCGCCGACCGGGACCGCGATCTGCAGCCGCGGGCTCGTCGAGACCACGCGGACCTCGGTGTCGCCCGGATCCGCCGGGTCGCGCTCGAGCACGGCGCTGTCGAGCGTGACGACGACCTCGCCGGTGACGCGCTGGGTCGGGTCGCTGACGGCGACGGACAGCTGGTCGCCTTGTCGGCTGAGCACCACGGACGCCCGCTGGTCGACCTGGATGCCGGCGGCCTTCGGTGGCGTGGTGGCCTTCCAGAAGTTCGCCATCGTGATGTGGTCGGTGCTCGTGGCCGCGCCGGTCTTCCTGGTGACGGCCTGCACGTCGTCGGTGTTCGCGGCGATGGTCACGTCGGCCATCGTGGCTGCGGCCCCGGCGACCTGCGCCTGGGTCGCGCCGGGGAGCTGGATGTACGCGTACTGGGCGTCGGTCGGGTCGGTGCCGTGGTCGATCCAGAACCCGATGAACCGCCGCGAGTACGTCGTGCCGTCCTCGTACGTGCCACGGTCGTCCATGTCCGTCCACTTGCCGGTGCGGTCCTCACGCATGACCTGCACCGTGGTGCCATCCTGCGGGAACAGGTACCCGCAGGTGCTCGGGATGTACGCCCACTTCGGTGCGAACGCGGTCGGGGTGCTCCGGACGGTGTCGAAGGTCGCGCCGTCGATGATCGGCGCGGTACGCCCGGACGGTCCGACGTTGCGCTGTTCGACGATCGTCTGGACCACGTTGCCGTCGCTGCTCGTGATCCCCGCGCCGAGGCAGACGACCGCATCGCCGATGCAGAACCACGACTTCCGCGCACGGAGCGGCTGTGTCGTGAACGACAGGCCCATCCCGATCGCCGCGTCGCCGTCGAGCACCGCGCCGCCGGCCCAGGTGTTCGCGACGGTGGAGCGGACGCCGACGCCGACGGTCGGGGTCTTCTGGACGACGGTCGTCCCGGGGATGCGGGTCTTGTCCGCGGTGGGCCACCACTCGTTCGCCCAGTGCCCGAGCTGGTTCGGCAGGTACAGGTAGACCGCTCCCTCGCCCTGGTACCAGCCCATCCGGTTCTCGCCGTTGGCGCACTCGTACGGCTTGATCGCGGTGGTCTCCATCGCGAACCCCATCGCGAACCCCGGTCTGCGGTGCACCGCTCGTGCCATCGAGGTCGCGACGACGGTCCTGGTCGACTCGTCGCCGACCGGCACAGCCGTGTCGGCCATCAGCGCGCGCCCGAGGACCACCGACGTGAGCAGGACCTGCTGGATGGGGACGGGGTCGTACGTGAAGAACCCCGGCTGGCGTTCCCCCGGCGTGCTCCCGGCGAACGTGTACGAGTCGTAGGCGGTGAGCCACCCCTTGACCTGGGACCGGAGCTGCTGTGCTCCCGTCGTGGGGAACACGGCGGCGAGCTGGAGCAGGACGCCGAGAACGAGCCTGCCCTGCCGGCGGTCGGTCTCGTAGAACCGGGAGATCCCGCGACCGTGGTTCATGTCCATGAAGCCGCCGCCGTAGACCCACGGGGTGAAGTTGTCCTGCGTCCAGTCGAACACCTCGGCGACCTGCGCGGTCGAGAACGCCCACGGGGTGCTGAGCGACGCGACCATCATCGAACCGAGGACCTGCAGGAGGGACAGGCCGTACCCCGCGGTGTACGCGTACGTCACGTGCTGGACGAACCCGCCGTCCGTGTACATGCCGTCGCCCGACGTCGCGTACGGGAAGATCGTCTCGAGGTCGTGGCGTGCACCGTCGATGACCGCCTGGTCGCCGCTGATCGCACCGCGCAGCATCGTCACCGCGCAGGCCCAGTTGCGGTTCGCGCCCGTCGAGGTCGCGCCGCCGGTGACCTTCGGGTCGGGTTCGTAGTGCTCGATCGCGGCCATCGCCGTGCTGATCTGCGCGGCGGACAGGTCGTCGTACATGAGCACGACGAAGTCGTTCAGCGCCAGTGGGGTCCCGATCTGCCAGTCCCACCAGTTGTCGTAGTACGACGTCGCGTCGTACTTGTGCGCGAGGAACCAGTCGAGCGCCGAGACGAGGTCGGCGCGCAGGGCGCTGTTGCCGGACAGGCTCGAGCCGGGGGAGCGCAGCGCCAGTGCGAGCTGCCGCAGTCGGTTGGCGGTGCTCGTCACGGTCGACGAGGTGGTGGGGCTCGCCAGGTCGGCCCAGAGCGTCGTGCGGTTCGCCGAGGTGTCGAGCGGCGTCGCGCCGTGCCAGAACACGTTCGCTGCCGTGGCGGTGTCCTGCACGTAGGCGACCAGGACGGGGTCGGATGCGTCGTAGTCCGCGATCAGCGTGCCCAGCCACTGCGACCGGTACCGCGCGAAGTCCGTGGGAGCTGCGGCCGCTGCTCGCCAGGGGCCCACGACGGTGTCGGCGGTCGCGAGTGCGGCGACGGCAGAGGCACCGACGATCAGGGACCGGCGGGAGAGACCGAACGAGGTGGATCGTGCAGGCATTGCGTCCTCCGGGGATCGTTCCGTGGCGGGCGGCGTTGCCCGTCACGGACCCGATGATCGACGCCTCGATGTGCTCCGGTCAAGGTGCTCATACCTATTACTCCTGCTCATCAAGATGACCGCGCGTTGCGTGCGCAGAGCGGTGCGTCGAGTGCGTGCTCGAGGGCCGTGCGACGAGTGCGCAGAAAAGCTGCTCCCGCGTGCGGATGAGTCACATCGTCTGCGCACCCGATCGCTCGATGGCGTTGTCAGCCCACCTGGGCCGCGGCCGTCCGGAGCGTCCGCTCCGCGTCGTCGAGGTAGTCGGTCAGCAGCGCTGACGCAGCCGAGGTGTCCCCGGCGCGCAGCGCCGCGACGATCGCGGCGTTCCGCTCCACGAACCCGGCGTGGAACGACGCGGGGTCGTCCGTCGTGAGGAACGCCAGCCGCATCTCCGCGAGCAACGAGTCCATGAGTGCGTGGACCCGGGAGCTCGGCACGGCCCGGACGAGCGCCGAGTGGAACGCGATGTCCGCGGTGCCGACGGCGCGCCAGTTCCCTGCGGCTGCTGCTGCGTGTGCGGCGTCGACGGCGTCAGCGGCGGACGCCAGCGCGGGGGAGTCCGGCAGGATCGCGCGCACCGCCGCGTCCTCGAGCACCCGTCGGGCGGCGTAGAGGTCGGCGACGTCGTCCGCGGAGAGCCGACGGACGAACACCCCACGGTTGAACACGTGCTCCACGAGACGATCCCTCGCGAGGAGCCGGAACGCCTCGCGCAGGGTGTTCCGTGAGACCCCGAGCTGCTCGCTCAGCCGTTCCTCGGACAGCTGCGCGCCCGGGGAGAAGTCCCCGGCTGAGATGGCGGAACGGAGCCGGTCGGCGACGGACTCAGCGGTGCCGACGGTTCGGGTCATGCCGACGATCCTGGCACGATCCCTCCACAGGGCAGGCGTGTGACCGTGGTGTTACAGATCCCGGCAGGGTCTTGCGATTGTTGAACAATCACGTCCAGACTGTCCCGCATGTTCGTCCTCATCGGCGTCGCCGTCGTCATCGTCGGGTTCGCGTTGCGTGTCAACGCGTTGCTCGTCGTGACCGTCGCGGGCATCGTCACCGCGGCCATCGGCGGGATCGGTCCCGTCGGCATCCTCGACGCGTTCGGCAACGGGTTCGCCTCCAGCCGGTCCGTCACCACCTTCGCGTTGGTCCTGCCGGTGATCGGCCTGATCGAGCGCTACGGCCTGCAGGACCAGGCCAAGCGCCTCATCGCGAAGCTCGACAAGCTCACGACCGGCAGGATCCTGGCGGGCTACCTGGCGGTCCGGCAGATCACCGCGGCCGTCGGCCTGACGAGCATCGGCGGTCCGGCACAGACCGTCCGTCCGCTCGTGCACCCGATGGCAGAAGGCGCGGCCACGAAGAAGTACGGCCGGATCGACGAGCGGATGCGCGAGAAGATCAAGGGCTACTCGGCGTCGTCGGACACCGTGGGGGTGTTCTTCGGCGAGGACGTCTTCGTCGCGGTCGGCTCCATCCTGCTCATCACGACCTTCGTCGACGCGACGTACGGGCTGTCGCTCGAGCCGATCGACCTGGCGCTGTGGGCGATCCCGACGGGCATCGCCGCGCTCCTGGTGCACGGCACACGGCTGCTGCTGTTCGACCGCAAGCTCGACCGGATGGCCGCGGACATGCGGAACTCGGACACCTCGGCGAGCATCGGAGCGACCGCGTGATCACCAGCGAATGGCTCTACTGGCTCATCGGGGCGTTCTTCATCGCCGTCGCGGTCCTCATCGTGACGGACACCACGCACGCCAAGCGTCTCGGCAACGCCGGCTTCTGGGGGATCCTCGGCCTGTCCTTCTTCTACGGCACGTTCGTCACGGCGAAGACGGCCCCGGCGTGGGTGCTGGGGGCCGCGGTCCTCGTGATGGTCGCGCTCGCCGGGCTCGGCTTCACCGGCACGACGGCACGGGGCGGCCGGCCGAGCCGCACCCGGGTCGCGACCGTTCCCGGAGCGGGCGCGGGGGCGGAGACGGGGCCCGCGGAACCCACCGGCGTGACCGTTCGTCCGAGCAGTGCGACGGGTGTGCTCGCGACGACCAGCCCCGCGGAACGCGCGACCCTCGCCGCGCGGTACGGCAACCGGCTCTTCGTGCCGGCGCTGGTCGTGCCGGTCGTGGCGGTGCTCGTCGCGACGCTCGGCCCCCTCGTGTCGATCGGTGGCAAGCCGCTCCTCGCCGAGGGCAGCGCGACCCTGACCGGACTCGGCATCGGGTCGGTGCTCGCGGTCGTCGTCGCGGTGTTCATCCTGCGGCCACCGAAGGTCGCGACGCCGTTGCGCGAGGGCGGACGCCTGCTGCAGGCCATCGGCTGGGCAGCGCTTCTGCCGCAGATGCTCTCCACGCTCGGCATCGTCTTCACCCAGGCCGGGGTCGGCGATGCCGTCGGGACGATCATCAAGACGATCCTCCCCGGCGGCTCCCTGATCGCGGCGGTGGTGGTCTACTGCCTCGGCATGGCGCTGTTCACGATCATCATGGGCAACGCGTTCGCCGCCTTCCCGATCATGACCGCCGCGATCGGCTGGCCGGTGCTCGTCCAGGGCTTCGACGGCAACCCGGCCGCGATCTTCGCGATCGGCATGCTCGCCGGCTTCTGCGGCACCCTCGTCACCCCGATGGCCGCGAACTTCAACCTCGTCCCCGCTGCCCTGCTCGAGATGCGGGACAAGTACGGGCCGATCAAGGCGCAGATCCCGACCGCCGCCATCCTGCTCGTCGTCAACATGGGAGTCATGTACCTTGTCGCATTCTGATCTCGCCCGCGCCGCATGGGCCGACCGCTTCGCGGCCGTCGCCGTGGAGAACACCACCCGCGAGTACCCCTACGCGGCGCACCACACGACGTCCGGTCCGGACGACCGGGCGCTCCCCGTCGAGCTGCACCCCGCGTTCGCCACGTCCTACGACTGGCACTCCTCGGTGCACATGCACTGGCTCGCCGCGCGCCTGGTCGCGTTCGGTCTGCCGACCGGACTGGAGGCACGGCTCACCTCCGTCCTGCAGGCCCACCTCAGCGCGGATCACCTCGCGACGGAAGCTGCGTACCTCCGCGGGACGCCGCACTACGAGCGCCCGTACGGATGGGCCTGGCTGATGCGGCTCGCCGCAGAGGTCACCGCATCAGAGGTCCTGGCGATCCGGTCCCTCGCGCCCGGGTTCGTCCCGCTGGTCGACGTCGTCGAGGAGCTCGTCACGAACTGGGTCGACGGCGCCGCCCACCCGGTGCGCCACGGCGTCCACGCGAACTCCGCGTTCGGGCTGCTGCTCGTGCTCGAGGCGGCACGGTCCCTCGGGCGCGACGAACTCGCGGCGACGTGCGAGCGCGCTGCGCGGGAGTGGTTCGGCGACGACGCCGGGTGGCCGTTCGCCTGGGAACGCAGCGGGCACGACTTCCTGTCCGCGGGCCTGGCCGAGGCGGACCTCATGCGCGCGGTGCTGCCGGCGGCGGAGTTCGCGCCCTGGGCCCGTGCCTTCCTGTCCGAGGTGCAGCCGGGCGACGTGATCCTCAGCTCGACCACCGTCCGCGACGAGAACGACCCGCAGCAGGTGCACCTGTTCGGGCTCGACCTGTCGCGTGCCGGATCGGCCCGTCGCATCGCAGACGCGTTGGGTGACGGCGAGCCGCTCGCCGCGGTGCTCGACGACGCGGCGGATCGGCTCCTCGCGTCGGGGTCGGCCGCAAGCGTCGGCGAGGAGTACTACTCGACGCACTGGCTCGCGAGCTTCGCCTGGGACGCGATGGAAGCGCGGGAGCACGCCGCCCGCTGACGACCCGGGCGGCGTGCGTCCCGACGGGGTCAGGACGACGCCGGAGGAACCGCACCCGCCATCTCGACCTTGCCGGCGGCGGTGTCCCACGTGAAGGTGGCGTCCGCGGTGCCCGACGGGTTCGCGTTCGCGTCGGTCTGCTTCGCATACCGGTAGGTGACCGCGATCGAGGTGTCGGACTTCCGGGTGACCGTCGGCTCGAACGGGTACTGCACCTTGGTGGCGGTGCCGAGGTACTTGCCGTCGTGGAACAGCAGGATGGCGTTCGGGGAGCTCGGCGTCCCGTCGGCCACCGAGACGACGGACCACGCGAGCGCGGCGCACGGGTCGTACCCGGATGTGTCCGCGTGGGATGCGTCCCACGTTGCGTCCGGCAGGTTCGGGACCGGGCGGGGCAGGGTCGCGACGGCCTGCTGCACGGCCGTCGCAGCGGACTCGGTGCCGCACGACCCCTGTGCTGTTGCCGACGACGACGGGGACGTCGGGGGAGTCGCGTGCTGCGTGGCGGTCGTGGTCGTGGCGTCGGCGGTCGACGTGGCGGTCGGGGACGCTGTCGGGGTGCCGGTGCCCGAGCAGGCGGAGAGTGCCGCCAGGGCTGCGGTGGCGGCGAGGAGACTGAGACCGATCCGGATGGTGCGCATGTCTCCACGGTGCGCGTCCTGGCGGCCTCGCGTTCCTCCCTTCGTCGGAATCACCGCGGTTCGCGGTCAGCCCGATGGTGGAACCGGCTCGCCGGTGCTCGGATCCGTGAAGCCCGTCGCGAATGCGAACACCACCGCCTGCACGCGGGTCTTCGTGCCCGTCTTCGCGAAGACGCTCGAGATGTGGCTCTTCACGGTCGCGGTGCTGAGGAACATCTCGCTGGCGATCTCCCCGTTGCTCAGGCCGCGGGCGACGGCGCTGAGGACGTCACGTTCGCGGTCACTGAGCGACGCCAGAGCGGCTTGCTGGACCGCGTCGGCCCGCCGAGCCGGAGCGGGGGCGATCGACTGGTCGATCAGCGCACGCGTCATCGCCGGGTCGATGAGGGAGTCCCCACGGGCGGCGGCGCGGACGGCGGCGCCGATGAGGTCCGGTCCGGAGTCCTTCAACAGGAACCCGGAAGCACCGGCTGCGATGCCGTCGAAGAGGTACTGGTCGTCGTCGAAGGTCGTGATGAGGACGACCGCGCAGGCCTGTGCGGCGAGGATCCGCCGCGTCGCACCGATGCCGTCGAGGCCGGGCATCCGGATGTCCATCACGATGACGTCGGGCTCGGTCGCGAGCGCCGCCCGCACCGCGCTCTCGCCGTCGTGCGCCTGGCCGACGACGTCGATGTCGTCCTCGGCGTCCAGCATCGTCGCGAGGCCTGCTCGTGCGATCGCCTGGTCGTCCACGACGAGTACCCGCAGCGTCATCTGGTCGTCTCCTTCTGAGAGGGGGTGATCATCGGGATCGTGGCCGACACCGACCACCCCGACCCGTCCCCGTTCGGTCCGGCGACCACGCCGCCGCCGAACGTACCGGCCCGTTCCCGCATCGAGGGGATCCCCGAGCCGCCTCGGGGCACGCTCGGGAACCGCTCCTGCTTCGGACCAGGGTCGGTCACGTCGATGGTCCAGGACCACTGCTGCTCCTGCACCGTGATGCAGATCGTCCGCGCGGACGAGTGCAGCATGACGTTCGTCAGACTCTCCTGGACGATGCCGAGGATGGCGGCGCGTTCGCGCTCGGGGACCTCTCCACGGACCGTCACGCTGCTGTCCACGTCGTACCCGATCGCGCGGATCCGTTCGGAGAGGGCGAGGAGTTCGTCGGTGAGGCTGCCGAGTGCCGGTGCCGTCTCCGGGGGCACGCGGAGGACGCGGACGACCGAGCGGATGCGCGCGAGGACGTCCTGGCCGCCCTCGGCGACGACCCGCATGGCGTCGACGAGCTGTCCGGGGTCGCGGTCGGCGATCCGCAGGGAGGACTGGGCGTGGATGACGAGTGCGGCGACGTGGTGCGCCACCTCGTCGTGCACCTCGCGGGCGACGCGGGTGCGTTCGCGTTCGGCGGCGTGCGCGATCGTGGCGGCCTGCAGGCGTGTCAGCTCGCGGTTCTGTTCGGCGAGCTGCGCGGTGACCCGCCGTTGCCGCCGGAGCATCACGGCGACGAGCACGACGAGCGCGCAGCCGATCAGTTCGCCGAGCAGCACCGACCGATCGGTCCCGGAGTCGATGAGGGCGGCCTCGGACCACGGACGGTGTTCGGTGGCCAGTTGCACGACGTCCTTCCACGGCACGATCGTCAGGACCGCGAGCGTGCCGAACGTGGCAGCGGGGGCGATCACCGGACCGCCGTTCGAGATGATCAGGAAGGTGACGAGGGCGAGCGGGATCAGCGCTTCCGGCGGCCGGACGTACAAGCCGTACATCTCCTCAGGCAGCGGAGCGAGACAGACGTACGCCGTGAAGGCGGTGAGGTTCGTCAACGTCTCCAACGGCCATCGCACACAGGTCGCCGCGGCGACGGCGGCGGCGACCCCGAAGAACACGTACCCGGGGAGCCCCTGTGGGTACCAGGCCAGGTGCAGCGCCACGGCGAGTCCGACGAAGTACGCGGCGGTGCCCGCTGCGATGACGACGAGCCGTCGTCGCGAGGGTCCCCGGAGCAGGACCATCGGTTCGCGTCGCCGTCGCACGGGTCTCACGCTAACGCCGGACGGATGCGTTGCAGCTGTCGGGCCCGAGCGTCGGCGAGGAGGACGAGCAGCGCCTCCTCGGACGGCACCCCACGCGGTGGCTGCGGGAGCGGCGTCGGATCCAGGCACCGTTCCAGGAGAGCCTGCACGATCGCCGCCCGCCCCGTGATGTCTGCGCCGTCCAGCATGCCGGGCAGGATCCGGATCTCGATGGTGTCACGGGGCGGGGTGTCGGTCAGGAGCGCGGTGAGGTTCACGTCGAGGTACTTCGTGAGTCCGAGCGTGCGGACTGCTTCCTGCAGTCGCGGCCAGTCCGCGCCGGACCGCGACTCGGTGTCGACCATCGTGGTGAGGGCCTCGGGGAGTGCGCCGGTCCGGACACAGTGCGGGTTCGTCCCCAGGACGGCGTGCAGCCCGCTGCGGTACCCGGTGAACAACCGGACGACGTTCGCGAACGCCGGGACGCTCCGGAACGGACCGGCATCCAGGTGCAGGTGGACGGCTGCCTCGACCGGGACCCGGAAGCCGAGCGCCCGCGCCGGTCCGAGCAGCGCCTCGAGCGCTTCGGCGTGCCCGGAGCGGATCGGCGGCGTCACGATCTCGCACGGTCGTTCGCGCCCCGGTGCGACCGCGGTCGCCATGGCGATGCTCGCTCCGGCGCGGTCGCGGACCCGTCGCACCGTGCCGACCGTCTCGACCGGGACGTCGAACACCCGGGCGATGCCGTCCAGGGCGTGTTCGAAGCGTGTCCGCGCGCCGGTGGTGGCCCCGGCGAGCCGGAGGAGCCGGATGTCGTCGGACAGGATCCGGAACGCGTCGGGGTCCGGGGCCGGTCGACAGAGCGGGCACCCCTGGTGGCCGGTCTCCCCGCACCGGGCGGCGCGCTGGTCGCGTCGGATGTCCTCGACGATCGTGATGTCGTCGACCAGGGTGGCGAGTTCGGTCCCGGACGCGTCGTCGATCCGGTACCCGGGTGTCAGGTGCCAGAACTGGCCCATGCCCGGCACGAGCGAGGGCTCGGAGTCGACGTGGAACACCCGGATGACACTCCCGCCGTGTTCGTCGGCGATGCGCTCTGCCAGTGCACGGCGACTGCTGCCGACCGGGGCGAGCAGTTCGATCTCGAATCCGGTCCGCGTGGTGAGGGCGTCGGGGGCGGGCACGCTCAGACGGGCAGTGCGTCGCCGGCGAGGAGCGCCTGCCCGGCACGGACCTCTGCGCTGTACGTCGAGGGGCTCTGCCAGAGCGCCGCGAGTCGGGCGGCGTCGCCCTCGTCGTACCCGCTCGCGGTGAACGCCCGGGCCTCTTCGGCCTCGGTGTAGGTGGTCGGGGCCAACGGCACGGGGAGATGGGCGAGCATCTTCGACCCGAGCTTCGACTTCACGGCGTAGACGTCGGGCACGCCCCACTGCACGGCGAGCCCGAGCGCCTGTCGGAAGTCGCCGTAGCCGAGGAAGAAGGCGTCCCGCTGCTGCTCCGGCGTGAACGGGTAGCTCGCGGCGTCCCCCGCCGCGAAGGGCAGCGCGGTCCCGGTGCGGAGATCGGCACCCGCTCGGCCCTTCGCCGTCGCGAGGTCGGTGCCCCACACCGCGGCCAGTGCGACCGCGTCGTCCGCGTAGGGCGACGCCCGGAACCGCGCGATGTCCGCATCGCCGTACTGCACCTTCGGCACGGGTGTCGGCTGGGCAGTCGGAATCGAAGCGTGCGCCGACGTGCGTTCCGGAGCGGCGAGCGCGCCCACGGAACCGAGGCCGACGAGCGATCCGGCCACGGCGCAGGCGACCGCCACGGTGGCGGCAGAGCGTCGGAACGCCGCTCCGGTGGTGTTCCGGGGGCCGGTCTCGCGGTTCGACATGCAACGCTCCTCGTCCGCTCGACGGCTCGTCCGCCAGCGACACGTCGACACTACGAGCGCCGTCCCGGGCCGGCAACGCGGACGGAGCGATTCAGACCATCGGTCCCGGATCATCGACCAAAGGATGATCCGGCGTCCGCCGGCGCTGGTCGAGACTGACGACATGCACGATGAGGGGTTCGCAACGGGGACGATCCGGTGACGCGCGGAGGGGTACCCGCTGCGCGACACGGTCGGCAGCGACGGCACGGCACGCTCGGACCGATGGTCAAGGCCGTCGCCGCGGTCGCCGCGATCGGCTTGGTGAGCGTCGGTTCCGTCGCCGCGATCGCGTCGTGGCAGGTGGTGCGCGATGCGAAGCCGACGGTCTCGCTGGCCATGCCCGGCAGCCACCAGACCCGTGCGCCGCAGCTGACGGCCGCGAGCGGCGAGGCGAACATGTTGCTCGTCGCGACCGACACCCGCGACGGGCAGGGCGCCGGGTTCGATGACGCCGCGAACCGCCGTGCGAGTTCGGGTGTCGGGCACAACGACTCGAACCTGCTCGTGCACATCTCCGCGGACCACACGAACATGGCGGTCGTCAGCTTCCCGCGCGACCTCGTGGTCCCGATCCCCGCGTGCGAGAACGACCAGGGCACGGTCACGCCCGCGGTCCCGGCCGCGATGCTCAACACCGCGCTCGGCCGAGGGGGTGAGCAGCACGGGCTCGCCTGTGTCGCGAAGACGATCGACCAGCTCACCGGGCTCCAGATCGGCTACGCCGGCATGATCACCTTCGACGGCGTCGTGGCGATGGCGGACGCCGTCGGTGGGGTCGAGGTGTGTCTCGCGACCCCGATCCACGACACCGACGTCACCCCGGCCCTCGACCTGCAGGCGGGCGACCAGGAGCTGAACGGTGCCGAGGCGGCCGCGTTCCTCCGGTCGCGCTACGGGGTCGGTGACTCCAGCGACCTCGCCCGGATCAGCAACCAGCAGACCTTCATGGCGGCGCTGGCGCGGCAGACCGTGTCCACCCACACGCTGACCGACCCCGGCAAGGTCCTGCGGCTCGCCACGACGGCGTCGAAGCACATGACGCTCTCCGACACGCTGGCCGACCCGACGACGCTCGCACGGCTGGCCCTCGCCGTGAACTCCGTCGGGCTCTCGAACATGTCCTTCGTCCAGTACCCGGTCGTCGACGACCCGACGGACCCCGCGCGGGTCCTGGTCGCGAAGGGTCCGGCGAGCACCCTGAACGCCGTGCTGCAGCACGACCAGCCGGTGGTGCTCGGAGCGGAGAGCCTCGGTCGTTCCGCAGTCCGCGACCCGTCGGCCCCGCCGTCAGGAGCACCAGACGGGTCGGCCGCACCGGGGGGAGCAACAGCACCAGGGGGATCGGCACCAGGGGGATCGGCTCCGCCCACCTCGTCGCCGCTCCCGGCCGACGTCTCCGGGCAGAGTGCGGCCACCGTCACCTGTGCGGCGAAGCGCTGACGCGAGTCGGTAGCGTGGTGGCCATGGCCGCATTCACGCCCCCGCCCGCCGACGCCGTCCGGGCACGACTCCTGCTCGCCGGGCGTGACGAGTTCGCGGCCGTCGGGCTCGCGGCGTCCCGGATCGAGCGCATCTCGGCGGCGTCGTCGAGCAACAAGGCGCAGATCTTCCACTACTTCGGGAGCAAGGAAGGGCTGTTCGACGCGGTCGTCGCGCAATCCGTCGCGGAGACGCTCGAGGACGTGCCGCTCGACACCGACGACCTCCCGGAGTACGCCGGGCGACTGCACGACAGCTACGCCCGTCGACCCTGGGCGCTGCGTCTGGCGACCTGGTACCGCCTGGAACGCCAGGACGCCAGCCCCGTCGAGGACGTCGTCGTCGCCAACGAGGCCGTCGTGTCGGCGATCGAGCACGCGCAGCGCGCCGGCGTCGTCCCGCGGAGCTACCGGCCGGCCGTCCTCCTCGCGCTCGTCCTCACCACGGCGGCGATGTGGAGCACGACACCGGCAGGGTTCGAGCCACTCGTCCGAGCGGTCACCCCGGCACGGCGGCGGCAGATCGTCGTCGACGCCGTCGCCGCGCTCATCCGCTGACGCGGAAGCGGACCGTGTCGCCCGGGCGGAGCTGTGCCGCACGGTCGACGGACCCCGGCGTGAGGACCGCGACGACCGGGTAGCCGCCGGTCACCGGGTGGTCGGCGAGGAACAGCACGGGGAAGCCAGCCGGTGGGACCTGCAGCGAGCCGGTCTCGACGCCTTCGCTCGGGAGCTCGTGCGTGACCGCCCGGACCAATGGTTCGGCGGCGGTCGTCCGGACCCCGACACGGTCGCTGTCCTGCGTGACGTGGTGGTCCTGGCCGGTCAGCGTCGTCCGCCACCCGGGCGTGAACCAGCCGTCGCGGGGCCCCGGCACGACGTCGAGCACGACGGGCTCCCACGGCCAGGGCCCGAGCGGCGGGGCGACGGCGTCGACGACGGGCCACGCCTCCGCGGCGTTCCCGATGTCGAGCACGTCGCCGGCGACCACGGGCGCTGGACCGAGCCGCGCGAGCGAATCCCACGACCGGCTCCCGAGGACCGGCGCGACCGCGAACCCGCCGCGGACCGCGACGTACGTGCGCAGTCCGGTGTCCGGCACGCCGATGTCGAGCGTGTCGCCGGGGTCGAGCGCGACGACCTCGTACGCGGCCGCGCCGCGGACCGAGCCGTCCGCCCGCGTGACGTGGACCGCGGGAGCGGCCCCGGTGACGGCGGTGACCACGTGCGAATCGGCGCGGAGCGTGACGGAGCCGAGCAGGGCCTCCAGGACGGCCGCGTCCGGACGGTTGCCGACCATGCGGTTGGCCAGCGCTGCGGACCCGCGATCGGCGGCACCTGCTGCGCCGAGGCCCATGTCGCTGAGGCCGGGGCGACCGAGGTCCTGGGTCGTGACGCCGAAGCCGACGCGCAGGACGGTGAGTGTGCTCACGAGTCGGCCCTCACGAAGCGGATCCGGGTGCCAGCGGGGGCGAGCGCCGGCGGGTCGCGCTCGACCGACCACATCGGGACGTCGGTGCGGCCGATGAGCTGCCATCCGCCGGGCGAGACCCGCGGGTAGACCGCGCTGAACTCGCCCGCGAGGGCGACGGCCCCGCTCGGGACGGCGGTGCGCGCGGTGTCGCGACGGGGGAGGTCCAACGCCGGCGAGGTGCCGGTGAGGTAGCTGAAACCCGGGGCGAAGCCGCAGAACGCGCTCGTCCAGACCTGATCCGTGTGCCACGCGACGAGCTCGTCCCGCGTCATGCCCGTGATGGCGCCGACCGCGTCGAGATCGTCGCCGTCGTAGGTGACGGGGACGACGAGCGGGTCGGTGTGGCCGGCCCGCTCGGTGTCCGCGGGCTCGACGCGCGCGAGGTCGGCGCGGAGCCGCCCGGCGTCCGTCCTGGCCGGGTCGAACCGGACGAGGAGCGTGCGGGCGCCGGACACGACCTCGATCACGCCTGGGAGCACCGCGGCGGTGATCCCCGCGCGGAACGCCACGACCTCGGCCAGCGACCCGAACGTGACGAGCAGGGCGGTGCCACCCGCTGGTCGCACGTCGGGCGTCACGGCGCCGAGGTGAACGGCGCGATCGTGATGCCCTGCTCGGTGAGCAGTGCACGGATCGCGCGGGCCATCGCGACGGCGTCCGGTGAGTCACCGTGCACGCAGACCGAGTCGGCGCGCACCGGGATCTCCGAGCCGTCGACGGCGGTGGCGACGCCCTCGGTGACCATCCGGAGCACGCGGGCCGCCACGACGTCCGGGTCGTGCAGCACCGCGCCCGCCGTGCTCCTCGACACCAGCGACCCGTCCGGTTCGTACGCGCGGTCCGCGAAGGACTCGGTGACCGTGCGCAGTCCGTGGCGTTCGGCGGCACGGAGGAGTTCGGACCCCGGCAGCGCGAGCACGGCCAGGGACGGGTCGACGTCGGCGACCGCCCGGGTCACCGCGTCGGCCTGCACCGGGTCTGCGCACGCGGTGTTGTACAGCGCGCCGTGCGGCTTCACGTAGGTCACGGTCGTGCCGGCGACCCGTGCGGTGGCCGCCATCGCGCCGAGCTGGTGGACGACGTCGGCGTGCAGTTCGTCCGGCGTGACCTGGACCGGTCTGCGACCGAAGCCCACGAGGTCGCGGTAGGCCACGTGCGCCCCGACCGCGACCCCACGTGATGCCGCAGCGCGGGCCGTGGCGAGCATGATCGTCGGGTCGCCGGCATGGAAGCCGCAGGCGACGTTCGCGCTCGAGACGACGTCGAGCATCGCGGTGTCGTCGCCCATCGTCCAGGCGCCGTAGCCCTCGCCGAGGTCGCTGTTCAGGTCGATCGTCGTCACGCGTTCCCCCTGTCGTCGCCGAAGTTGTTCAACAATCTAGCGGCCAACCATGTTGGCCGCACTCGTTGACATCGGTCAACGATGTGCGATGATTGACGTCTGTCAACTTTTCGGATGCAGCGTGGCATCCCGTTCCACCGAGGGAGCCCGATGTCACACACACCACCAGCAGCCGTGCACGACCAAGAGTCTGCAGCACCCGCGATGTCGCACCGTCAGGTGCTCGAGGCCCTGTCCGGCCTGCTGCTCGGCATGTTCGTCGCGATCCTGGCGTCGACGGTGGTCAGCACCTCGCTCCCGCGCATCATCGGCGACCTGGGTGGTGGCGAGAGCGCCTACACGTGGGTGGTGACGTCGACCCTGCTCGCCACGACGGTGTCGACCCCGGTCTGGGGCAAGCTCGCCGACCTCTTCAACCGCAAGCTCCTCATCCAGCTGTCGCTGGTGATCTTCGTCCTCGGCTCCGCACTCGCCGGCTTCTCGGAGAACCCCGGCACGCTCATCACCTTCCGCGTGGTGCAGGGCCTCGGCGCCGGTGGTCTGACCGCGCTGAGCCAGATCATCCTCGCCGACATCATCAGCCCCCGCGAGCGCGGGCGCTACGGCGGCTACTTCGGTGCCGTCATGGCGGTCGGCACCGTCGGCGGCCCGCTGTTCGGCGGTCTGCTGACGGACAGCCTCGGATGGCGCTGGAACTTCTTCGTCGGCGTCCCGTTCGCGATCGCCGCGATCATCCTGCTCCAGCTCACCCTGAAGCTGCGTGCCCTGCCGAAGCGCAAGGTCTCGATCGACTACCTCGGCATCGCGTTCATCGCGGGCGGCGTCTCGCTGCTGCTGATCTGGGTCACGCTGGCCGGCAAGAACTTCGACTGGGTGTCGCCCACGTCCTTCGTCATGGTGATCGGCGCGGTCGTCCTGCTCGTCGCCACCGTGTTCGTCGAGCTGCGCGCCACGGAGCCGGTCATCCCGATGACCCTCTTCCGGAACCGCACCTTCACGATGGCCGTGATCGGCTCGATCGCCGTCGGCATCGCCATGTTCGGCGCGACGGTCTACCTGGCGCAGTACATGCAGCTGGCCCGCGGGGCGACCCCGACGCAGTCCGGCCTCCTCACCATCCCGATGATCGGCGGTCTGCTCATCGCCTCGACCGTCGGCGGCATGCTCGTCACGAAGACGGGCAAGTGGAAGCCGATCATGACGATCGGGTCGATCGCACTCGTGGTCGGTCTCGCGCTGATGGGCACGATCCAGTACGACACCCCGTACGTCGTCGTCGCGGTCTACATGTTCGTCATGGGCGCCGGGGTCGGATCGGTCATGCAGAACCTCGTCCTCGTCGTGCAGAACACCACCGAGCCGAAGAACATCGGTGCGGCGTCCGCCGGTGTCGCGTTCTTCCGGTCGCTCGGTGGTGCGCTCGGCGTCTCCGTCCTCGGGACCGTCCTCGGCACCCGGGTATCGGACCTGATCGGTGACAAGCAGGCGGAGCTCGGCAAGGCGATCGCGGCGCTCGGCGAGAAGGGCGCAGCCGTCGCGAAGGAGCTCGCCTCCGGCAGCATCCCGGCCGTCAGCCAGCTGCCGCACGGCGTCCGCGAGATCATCGAGTCCGCTTACGGCCAGGCGGTCGCGAACATCTTCCTCATCGCCGCTCCGATCGCGATCCTCCTCGTCCTGGCGATCGTCTTCATGCCGAACAAGCCGCTCACCACGAAGACCGTCGCCGAGCGCTCCACCGACCAGGGGCCGCTCGCGGGATCCGCCGAGGACTTCGCCGGCGTCGGGACCGTCACGGGCTCGAACCCGGTGATCGAGACCAGTGGTTCGCAGGGCGGTGGCAGGACACATGGTCGACACTCGTGAGGTGACCAAGCCAACGGAGTCGGCCGGGCCCGGGGTCCCCGACGGGATCGCGACCCGCATCGACACGCTCGAGCGGCAGTTCGCCGCCCTGTACAACGCGTACCGCCAGCAGATGCGACAGCGCTCCGACGACATCGATCCGGCCCTGCAGCCGTCCGGGTACCGGACACTGGTGGAGCTCGTCGTCGGTGGTCCGACGGGTGCGCGCGACCTCGCCGAGGCCCTCGGGTTCGACAAGAGCGTGCTCAGTCGGCAGCTGCACCAGCTCGAGGAGCTCGGGCTCGTGTCCCGGTCGACCGACCCGACGGATCGGCGGGCGATCATCGTCGCGGCCACCGCGGACGCGATCGAGCGGATGGAGCGCACACGGAGCACCGCTCGGGACGAGTTCCGGGGCGCGCTCTCGCGGTGGTCCGAGCACGACCTCGACGAGCTCGCACGGTTGCTCCGGCAGCTCTGATCGTCCCGTAGTCTTCGGCGGTGGATGCAGTGCTGCCCTCGGGGATGACCAGACGTCGCGTCGAGCTCCGGATCGTGAAGCCCGCGTTCGCGTGGTTCGCCCGGCCGACCGTGACGATCGACGGCGTCGGACAGCCGGCGCAGTGGGGGACGGGCACGTGGGCGGTCCCAGACGAGGGCACGACGACCCTCGGCGTCTACCTGTTCAACCGGGCGTGGCGGTTCGGTGCCGCGTCGGTGACCGTCACCGCGTCCGACGACGTCCTCGAGTACCGCGGCGGGCTGCTCCCGGTCGGGCCCGGCCGTCTCCGCAGCGTCTGAGGAGTCGCCGACCAGTCGCGGTACTGGGCCGCCGCCGCAGCGCCCCGGTCACTGCTCGTCGGCGTGCAGCGCCGCCGTCAGCTTGTCGAGCACGGCGGCGGCCTGCGCGAGGACCGCTCGCTCGGACGGTGTCAGCGCACGTTCGGCGGCCGCGAGGATCCGCGTCGACCGGCGGATGCGCGAGGACGCGATCACCTCCCGCCCCGTGTCGGTCAGCGCGACGAGCACGCCCCGGGCATCGGCCGGATCCGGGGTCCGCGCCACGAGTCCCTGCTCCTCGAGATCCGCCACCGTCACCCGCATCGTCTGGTGGCGCACTCGTCGCAGCCGTGCGAGCGCCGCGATGCTGTGGGCGCCGTCCCGGGCGAGGAACCCGAGCACCTCGATCTGCCCCTCCGGCGTGGTCTCCGTCCGGCGGATCGCGCGCACGCTCTCGCCGATCGCCCGTCGGAGTTCGTTCGCGTCGTCGAGCGTGAACGTCTGCTCATCGATGCCCATGGGCAAACTGTACAGGCAGCCTGTACAGTTGCGCGCATGGAACTCACGAAGTACACCCACGCCACCGTCGTGCTCACCAAGGGCGAGCAGACCCTCGTGATCGATCCGGGCGCCTACACGCCGAACTCCGCGGAACTCGTCGCGCACACCACCGCGGTGCTCGTCACCCACGACCACCCCGACCACTTCGACGCCGGGGTCCTGGGTGCGGCGCTCGACGCCCAGCCCGACCTCCGCGTCTGGGCTCCGGCGAACGTCGCGGCCGAGCTCGGCGATCGGGACGGCCGCGTCACGACGGTCACCGCGGGCGACGCGTTCGAGGCCGCCGGCTTCGCCGCGCAGGTCGTCGGTGGTGACCACGCGGTCATCCACGCGGACATCCCGCTCATGCGCAACGTCGGCTACGTCGTCGACGGCAACGTGTACCACCCGGGCGACGCGTACTTCGTGCCCGAGGAATCGGTCCAGACGCTCCTCGTCCCGACCTCAGGTCCGTGGGCGAAGCTCGGCGAGCTGGTCGACTTCGTGCGCGCCGTGCACCCCGCCCGTGCCGTGCAGATCCACGACCTCATGCTGAGCGACGCCGGCAAGGGCTCCTTCGCGCAGTTCACGGGGCAGCTGACGGGTGTCGAGCTGGTCACCGTCCCGGACGGCGAGACGATCACGGTCTGACGCGACCATGTGATGGACAGGAGGCTCGGTGCCAGCTGGCACCGAGCCTCCTGTCCGTCTGTCTGGACGTCCGTCAGGGCGCTGGGCGCCCGTACTTCGAGTCGCGTCGGGTGCGCCGGTCCTCGCGGATGACGCTGACGACGCTGACCAGCGTCGCGAGGAGGAGCAGGACCGAGACGACGGCGGTGAAAGCGGAACCGCCGAGGTCGCCCGTGCCCACGGTGAGCGCCGCCGTCGGCGTGCCTGCGTCGGAGGCGACGTACAGGACCCAGTCCGTGAACGCGTGTACGAGCATCCCGACCCAGATCCGGCCGGTCACCCGACGCACCCAGTAGTAGGCGACCCCCGTCCCGACGAGGGCGCCGACCTGGAAGAGGACGAACGCCGGTGGGACACCGGCGATCAGGCTCCCGGGGGCGTGCGCCAGGCCGAAGACCACGGCGGTGACGAGCATCGTGACGAACTCGCCGTGCCGTTCGCGGACCGCGGTGAGCAGCACGCCGCGCAGCACGAGCTCCTCGCCGAACCCCACCAGGAGCGTGCCGAGTGCGATGAGCGCCAGGAACCAGACGCTCCGCGCGCCCCACGGCACGGTGTCGAGCTGGCTGATCGGCACCAGCACCGCGAGGACCGGGATCGACACGAGCCACCAGCGACGGGGCGTCAGTGCCGGCGTCGGGGTCTCGCGCCAGACGCTCCTGCCCCATCGGGCCACGCGGAGGAACAGCAGGACGAGCGCGATCGCGATCGGCAGCGGGATCAGGTGTCCCAGGGCGAACTGCGCTCGGACGTCGTCCTCGGGGGCGAGTCCGTCGAGAACGTTGCCGAGTCCAGCAGCGAGCAGCACGTACACGACCACCACGCCGAGCGCGATCCAGGTGTTCCGGGGCAGGCCGGGTGCGCGCGGCGGGGTGCTCATGCGCCCGACAGTACGGACGGCCGCCTGGGGCGTCCGGGGGTTCGTCAGAGCACGCGCTCCAGCAGGCGCAGGGTCCCGGCGATGTCGACGCTGCGGTCCAGCAGCCACTGGACCTGGAGGCCGTCGAACGCGGCGACGATGAGCGACGCGACCTGGTCGAGATCGGCGTCGGAGTGTCGACCGGAGGCCTGCAGCTCGTCGCGCAGCTGCCCGGCGAGGTCCGCGCGGGCGATCTCGAACCGCTCCGCGAAGAAGGCACGGGAGGTCTCGTTGCCCGGTTCCACCGACGTCGCGAGGAGCGTCGTGTACATCGTCACGAGCCCGGGCACGCTGACGTTGTGGTCGGCTGCCTCGGCCATCCGGTTCAGGACGCCGTCGACACCCTCGAGCCGACGGGTCGAATCCGCGTCACGCTCCCGCAGGACCTCGAGGAGGAGCGCCTCACGCGAGTCGAAGTAGTGCCGCAGTGCCGCGTGCGAGACCCCGATGGCCTCGCCGATCGCCCGGAGCGAGGTGCCGTCGATGCCCTTCGACGCCACGACGTCGAGCGTCCGGTCGAGGATCTCCTTCCGACGCTGCACGCCCTTGGCGTAGGGGCCTCGCGTGCCGGATCCGTCGTTGGAGCTCACCGACGAAGGCTACCGCGGACGGCCGCGCCGTCTCGGTGACACCTGTTGCTCAAGGCAACTGCTATGGAATCGTGACGCAATACTTCCGCGCGGATGTTTTCGGTGCTACTGTCCCTCAAAACCTAGCGAGGCTAGGAATCCAGGAGGGCATCTGCCCCTGATGGCTCGAGGAGGAGTCATGTCGACACCGACGTCGAAGGAAGAACCGCAGTCCGGTCTCGCCGGGACCGCAACCCCGCCGGTCACCGCCGCCGCAGGCGCGACGAGCACGGATCCGGCAGCGGCATCCCGTGCGTTCTCGGTCGAGGGCCTCACGCAGTCCGTCAGCACCGTGCGTGTCGGGCGGAAGTACATGTGGGCGCTCAGCCTCGCGCAGTTCGGGCTCTTCGCCGCACTGCTCACCCCGGTGTTCGTCGGGATGACCATCAAGGCGACCGAGCTGAACCCCGCGAGCCCCGAGACGATCGTCGGCTCCGTGCTGCCGTTCGGTGCCCTCGGTGCACTCTTCGCGAACCCGCTCGTCGGCGCGTTCTCGGACCGCACCCGCACCCGGTGGGGTCGTCGGCGTCCGTGGATGGTCGGCGGCATCGTGGTCTTCGTCGTCGCGCTCGCCTGGATCGCCTTCGCGCCGAACGTGCCGCAGCTGACGGTGGCCTGGGTCCTGGCGCAGGTGTCCGCGAACGCCGTGCTCGCTGCGCTGACCGCGAGCTTCGCCGACAACGTGCCCGAGTTCCAGCGCGGCAAGGCGTCGAGTGTCATCGCCCTCGCGCAGAACCTCGCGATCCTCGCCGGCCTGTACCTCGCCGTCTACCTGGTGGGCAACCTCCCGCTGCTCTTCATCGCACCTGGAATCCTGGCGATCGCCCTGATCCTCGTCTACTCGTTCGTCGCCCGTGACGACCTGCCGACGAGCACGATCAAGCCGTTCAGCTGGATCAACCTGATCTCGTCGTTCTGGACCAACCCGATCAAGCACCCCGACTTCGGCCTCGCCTGGTGGGGCCGGTTCCTGATCACCTTCGGCACGTTCATGTTCACGACCTACCGGCTGCTGTACATGGAGGACCGCGTCGGGCTCCCGCAGGCCGAGGCGGTCGGGGTCGTCGCGTTCGGTGTGCTCCTCTACACGGTGGCACTGCTCGTCAGCGCATCGGTCTCCGGCTGGGTGTCCGACCGCGTCCGCCGCCGCAAGGTGTTCGTGTGGAGCTCCACCGCGCTCACCGCGGTCGGACTCGTCATCCTCGCGCACGTCGACAGCGTCGGCGGGTTCTACTTCGCCGAGATCGTGATGGGCTTCGCCTACGGCATCTACGCCGCCATCGACACCGCGCTGGTCGTCGACGTGCTGCCCGACCCGGAGCGCCCCGGCAAGGACCTCGGCGTCATCAACATCGCCAACGCACTGCCGCAGTCGCTCGCCCCGGCGGTCGGCCTGTTCCTCCTCGGCATCGGCGGCGGGCAGAACTACACGCTCATGCTCTGGGGCGCCGGTGTCGCCGTGCTCCTCGGTGCGCTCGTCATCCTCCCGATCAAGTCGGTCCGCTAGCCGGTCCTGGCACCAACGAAAGGACTCCCCATGGCACCCGCCATCTCGCTGCAGCTCTACACGGTGAACGCCGCGCTGGAGCCGGACCTCGACGCCGGGGTCGCACGGCTCGCCGCGATCGGCTTCGACACCGTCGAGGCGTTCGCCTTCGTCGGCCGCTCCGCGGAGCTCAAGTCGGCGTTCGACGCCCACGGCATCACCGCCACGACCGGCCACGCCTTCCTCGTCCAGCAGGAGATCCCCCTGCCGGACGGCACGACGATGACCGCACCGTCGCACGCCGACACGTTCGCCGCGGCGAAGGAGCTCGGCCTCGAGATCGTCATCGACCCGTTCGTCGGACCCGACGAGTGGACCACCCGCGAGGGCGTCGAGCGCGTCGCAGCGCGTCTCAACGCCGCAGCGGACGAGGCGGCCGAGCACGGCCTGCGCGTCGGCTACCACAACCACGACCACGAGCTCCGGCCGCACATCGACGGCAAGCCCGCACTGCAGGTGCTCGCCGAACTCCTCGACCCCCGCGTCGTGCTCGAGCTCGACCTGTACTGGGCGTCGGCCGCCGGCGTCGACGTCGTCGCCTTCGTCCAGGAGCTCGGTGACCGCATCGTCGCCGTGCACGTCAAGGACGGCCCGATGCGTCCGGGGATCTCCACCGCCGAGATCCCGCAGGACCAGACCCCGGCCGGACAGGGCGACGTGCCGATCGCCGAGATCCTCGCCGCTGCGCCAGCCCTCGAGTACGCCGTGATCGAGTTCGACCACTCGGAGCTGGACGTCTTCGACGCCGTCGGGCAGTCCTACCGGTGGCTCGCCGCGACGCTGGACAAGGAAGCGGTGTCGGCATGACGCGCACGGGCAGGGTCGGCATCGGGTTCATCGGTGCCGGCATGATCAGCGAGCAGTACCTGACGAACCTCACGACGTTCCCGGACGTCGAGGTCGTCCGGATCGGCGACATCGACACCGAGCGGGCCGCGGCGTCGGCAGCGAAGTGGGGCGTCCCCGCGTCGGGCACCGGCGACGAGGTCCTCGCCGACCCCGACGTCGAGATCGTCATCAACCTGACGCTCCCCGCCACCCACGTCGAGGTCTCGACCGCTGCCCTCCGCGCGGGCAAGCACGTCTGGAGCGAGAAGCCGATCGGGGTCGACCGGGCGTCAGCCGCGGGGCTCGTCGCCCTGGCGGACGAACTCGGGCTGCAGCTCGGCATCGCGCCGGACACCGTGCTCGGCCCCGGATGGCAGACCGCCAAGCGCGCGATCGAGTCCGGCGCGATCGGCACCCCGCTGACCGCCGTGACGAGCATGCAGTGGCAGGGACCTGACGTGTTCCACCCGAACGCGTCGTTCCTCTACGCCAAGGGTGCAGGCCCGCTGTTCGACATCGGTCCGTACTACTTCACGGCGCTCGTGCACCTGCTCGGTCCGGTGGCGTCCGTCGTCGCGACCGGTTCGAAGTCCCGGGAGACCAGGGACCTGGTGGTCGGGCCGAACACCGGGCAGTCCTTCCCGGTCGAGGTCCCGACGCACGTGTCCGTGCTGACGGCCTTCGAGCAGGGCGGTCAGGCGCAGTCGCTGCTGTCCTTCGACACCCCGCTGTTCCGGCACGGCGTGTTCGAGGTGAACGGCACCGAGGGCACGATCGTGCTGCCGGATCCGAACACGTTCGGCGGTGGGCACCCGATCCGGATCGCGCGGCCGCTGACGAAGGACGCGACGTTCCCGTTCGAGCAGTCCTTCGAGACGCTCCTCGACGAGGAGCCGACGGTCGGTCGTGGTCTCGGCGTCCTCGACATGGCGCGGGCGATCCGCGGCGGTGGCTCGCACATCGCCACCGGCGAGGTCGGGTACCACGTGCTCGACACGATGGTGGCGGTCGAGGAGTCGATCGCCGCACGGGCGTTCGTCGAGGTCGAGTCGACGGTGGAGCCGATCGCCTCGCTCCCCGAGGACTTCGACCCGTTCGCGGCGACGCTTGAGACCGTCGCGGTCTGACCGGGCTACCGGGGCCCGCCCACGGCGGTGACACAGGTGGTCCGTCGGCCGCGTCGCCAGACGGCGGCCGTCAGCGGCGTGCCGATCCGGTAGGGGATGTGTGCGGCCGTCGGCGCGTCGATCACCTGGAGGTCGGCCGGCCCGCCGACGCGGATGCTGCCGACGGCGTCCGTGCCGGTGTCGAGGCCGAGCGCGGCCGCACCGCCGAGGGTCGCCGCACCGAGCGCCTCCTCGAGCGTGAGCCGCTGCTGGAGCACCGCGGTGGCGACCTGGAACTGCATCGACGACGTGAAGGACGTGCCCGGGTTGCAGTTCGACGCGAGCGCGATCCGGGCTCCGGCGTCGACCAGTGCTCGGGCCGGCGCGAACGGCGCCCTGGTCGACAGGTCGCACGCCGGCAGCAG
>Ga0153994_1000025_pt1 | contig 137222 bp, 71 predicted proteins | sample TSNC078MetaG_FD_104735 | JGI IMG/M metagenome (GOLD analysis project Ga0153994, IMG submission 104735) | Attine ant fungus gardens microbial communities from North Carolina, USA - TSNC078 MetaG | ecosystem: Host-associated > Fungi > Mycelium > Unclassified | place: USA: North Carolina, Lumber...
ACGCGACCGTGTGGATCGCCGGGGTCGACGCGTTCGCGGCGGAGACACCGAACGCGGCACCGCCGAGGACGAGGGCACCCGTGGTGGCGAGGGTGATGGTGGTCTTGAGGGACTTGCGCATGAGGGTTGATCCTTTGCTGTGGTGGGCTCCTCCGGCACGCTCCTGTGCGTACGCCGGCTGTGTGTATTCAGATCGCCGGCCGAACTCGACCGGAGAGCGCCCTGGGCATTTGCCCTGTGCAGATGATTCGGCACCCCTCCGGGATCGGATTGGACGAGTTTCTTGATCCCTTTCGGCGGGGCGGTCCGTACCGTGGAGGAATGGCGACAGAGCAGCTGCAGAGCACGGAACGCATCCGGGCGATCGACGCGTGGTGGCGGGCCGCGAACTACCTGACCGTCGGGCAGATCTACCTGATGGACAACCCGCTGCTGTCCCGTCCGATCGAGCCGGAGGACGTCAAGCCACGCCTGCTCGGGCACTGGGGCACCTCGCCGGCGCTCAACCTCGTCTACGCGCACTGCAACGCGCTCATCGCATCGTCGGACCGGCAGATGCTCTACGTGTGCGGCCCTGGGCACGGCGGACCCGCGATGAACGCGAACGCCTGGCTCGACGGCACCTGGCAGGAGCTGTACCCGGGCACGACGCTGCAGCAGTTCTTCCGGCAGTTCTCGTTCCCCGGCGGCATCCCGTCGCACGCCGCGCCGGAGACCCCCGGGTCGATCAACGAGGGCGGCGAGCTCGGCTACTCCCTGGCGCACGCGTACGGAGCGGCCCTCGACAACCCGGACCTCGTCGTCACGTGCGTGGTCGGTGACGGCGAGGCGGAGACCGGTCCGCTCGCCGGGTCCTGGCAGGCGCACACGTTCATCGACCCGGTCGCGGACGGTGCCGTGCTGCCGATCCTCAACCTCAACGGGTGGAAGATCGCGAACCCGACGGTCCTCGCCCGCATCCCCGGCGAAGACCTGACGGCGTACTTCCGCGGGCTCGGGTACGACCCGATCGTCGTGGACTCCGCCCGTGTCGACGACGACCCCTTCGCGGTGCACGCCCTGTTCGACGGGGCACTGCGCCGGGCACTCGCGACGATCGACGACATCCAGGCCGCTGCGCGTGGACAGGCGGCACGCGCAGCGGCCGGTGAGATGGCCGGTGCAGCGGACCTCCGACCGCGCTGGCCGATGATCATCCTCCGGACGCCGAAGGGGTGGACCGGGCCGAAGGAGGTCGACGGACAGAAGGTCGAGGGCACCTTCCGCGCGCACCAGGTCCCGCTGTCAGCCGTCCGCACCGACGACGGACACCGGGCGCAGCTCCAGGAGTGGATGGAGTCCTACCGTCCCGACGAGCTGCTCTCCGCGGACGGAGAGGGCATCGGACTGCTCGAGGCGATCCGTCCGTCCGGCGACCTGCGGATGAGCGCGACCCCGCACGCCAACGGCGGACGCATCCGGACCGCACTCGACCGGCCGTCCGTGACCGACTTCGGGGTGCCGGCCGGGTCCCCGGCGTCCTCCACCAGCACCCTCGGCCCGTGGGTCGCGGCCCTGACGGCACGGAACCCGTCGTCGTTCCGCCTGTTCGGGCCGGACGAGACGATCTCGAACAAGCTCGACGCGGTCTTCGACGTGACGAACCGCGTCTGGCGTGCCGGCAACGGTCCGGACGACGAACACCTCGCGCCCACCGGCCGAGTGATCGAGATCCTGTCCGAGCACCTGCTCGAGGGGATGCTCGAGGGCTACGTCCTGTCCGGGCGGCACGGCATCCTGAACACGTACGAGGCGTTCGCCCACATCATCGACTCGATGGCCGGGCAGTACACGAAGTGGCTGGAGTCCTCGGCGGAGATCGACTGGCGCGCGCCGGTGTCGAACCTCACGATCCTGCTGTCATCGCACGTCTGGCGCCAGGACCACAACGGGTTCTCGCACCAGGACCCCGGGTTCCTCGACGTCGTCGCGTCGAAGCAGCAGGACCTGGTCCGGATCAAGCTCCCCGCCGACGCCAACACCCTGCTCGCCGTCGCCTCGCACGCGATGGAGACGACCGACCGCATCGAGGTCATCGTCGCGGGGAAGCACCAGGAGCCGGTGTTCCTGTCGATCGACGACGCCGTCGCGCACGCCGCCGCCGGGTCGGGCGTCTGGGACTGGGCCGGGACCGAGGACGCGGTCGGGCACGCGGACGTCGTGCTCGTCTCGGCCGGTGACGTCCCGACCGTGGAGACCGTCGCCGCAGCCGACCTCATCCGCCAGCACGCTCCAGACGTCGGGGTGCGGGTCGTGAACGTCGTCGACCTGCTGTCGCTCGGCGATCCGCGGAAGCACACGCACGCCCTGTCGGACGAACGGTACGACGAGCTCGTCCTGCCCGGCACACCGGCGGTGTTCGCGTTCCACGGGTACCCGGCGCTCGTGCACCAACTCACCTACCGCCGACACGGGCACGACGACCTGCACGTGCACGGCTTCCTGGAGCAGGGCACCACGACGTCCCCGTTCGACATGCTGATCCGGAACGAGATGGACCGGTTCGCGCTCGCGCACGACGCGCTGACGCGGGTGGCGGACGGGTCCGACCGGTTCGCGCCGCTGCTGGCGCGACTGACCGAGGCCCGGGACGCGGCACGCTCGTACGCCTACACGAACGGCGAGGACCACCCGGCCGTCGCCGACTGGCACTTCTCGGGGTGGCCGCAGGACGACGACTGACCGTCGAGGGCCCCTCCACAGGCCGGGAGGCACGGCTCGCCCTCCACGGGCCGGCTGACGGTCCGGCAGTCATCGCGTCCAGGGCACCAGGCTGTCCCACATGCACGGCACCTGGATCACGTGGACGAGCGCACTCGTCGCGGTGGTGAGCGCCTGCGGGGCGCTCGCTTCGCTGGCCGTCACCATGCGCGAAGGTCGAGCGCTCCGGCGAATTACGGAGTTCTTGGCACACCGCGACCAGTGGTGGAAGCGTTGGTCGTCGACCGGGCGTTCTCGATGACGGCACGTGATCGAGCCGCGGCGTCGATCATGGCGGAAGCGCTCGCAACGCGCGACTGGACGACCGACGACGACACGTACATGTTCGATGTGGTCCGCGGGCGCAGCCCCGGCCCGAACCCGGAGGAAGACGATGATCTCCAAGCTCAGCGACCGTGAGTTCAAGCGCCGCCTCGACGACGCCGAACTCTGCATCCCGCGACTCCTCGAGAGCGAGTACTACCGCCCGATCATGATCGCGAAGGGCAGGGACGTCGAACTCGCGGAACTCCGTGCCGAGTGGCGGGAGCGACAGGAGCGGGCCCGGGCGCGCAAGCTCAAGGACGACGCGTCGTTCGCCGACTGACTACCGGGCGCCGTGCCACGCTGGACGGGTGTCCGACCTCGTGATCCCGGCCCCGCCCGTCCCCACCGTCCCGACGTCCACCGGCGAGCGCTTCCCGGTGCGGCGGGTGTTCTGCGTCGGGAGGAACTACGCCGCACACGCCCGCGAGATGGGCCACGACCCGGACCGCGAGCCACCGTTCTTCTTCACGAAGCCGGCCGACGCGATCGTGGTCGACGGCGCGGACACCCCGTACCCGACGATGACCGGGCAGCTGGAGCACGAGGTCGAACTCGTGGCGGCCATCGGCATCGGCGGGGCGGACATCCCCGTCGAGTCCGCGCTCGACCACGTCTGGGGCTACGCCGTCGGGCTCGACCTGACCCGGCGCGACCTCCAGGCGGAGGCGAAACGACTCGGGCGCCCGTGGGACCTCGCGAAGGGGTTCGACGCATCCGCGCCCATCGGCGTGCTCGTCCCGGCAGCGACGGTGGACCCGACCCGCGGCTCGATCGCACTCGACGTCGACGGCGCATCGCGGCAGCACGGCGACCTCGCCGACCAGATCTGGTCCGTCGCCGAGGTCATCGCGACGCTCTCCCGGTTCGTGGCACTCGCGCCGGGCGACCTCGTGATGACGGGCACCCCGGACGGCGTCGGGGCGATCGACCGCGGCGCCGTGCTCCACGGGACGATCGACGGCGTGGGGACGGTGTCGACCCGCATCGTCTGACGACGACGGTCGCGTTTCCTGCGTGTCACGGTGACCTGGGAGCACTCCGAGCCGCGGAGCGTATCACTGTCGTTGACGCCGTGTCGGGAACCGGCGTCGTGGTTCTCATCGACAGGGACAGCGGGACCGAGCACGGTCAGGACGGCCACCGCGCGCCCGGAGACGGAAGGTGGCGACGTGATCGAACACGACCTGCTCGCGACGTCCTGGACGTGGGACGGCGACGAGCCCATCGACGAACGGGTCCGTGCGGTCGGTGACGCCGGGTTCGCCGGCATCTCCCTCGCGCTGGACGACCTGCACGAGGTCCGCGCAACCATCGGCTTCGCCACGCTCCGACGCATGCTCGACGACGCCGGCATCGTGTGGATCCAGCTCGGTACGCTCGGCAACTGGTGGACCTGCACGAGCCGCACCGCCGGCGAGGACGCCGACCGCGGGGTCCTCCTCGAGGCGGCGGCATCCCTCCGCGCGTGGCAGGTGGTGGCGCGCGCCGACGTCACGCTCCCCGGCGTCTCCCCCGCGGCGATGCTCGACGACTGGGTGGTGCTCGCGACCCAGGCCGAGAGCGTCGGCGCGCAGCTCGTGCTCGAACCGGAACCGTGGTCGAACCTGCCGACGGTCGAGCGGGCATCCCGCTTCGTCGCGGCCGCCGGACACCAGAACAGCGGCCTGCTGCTCGACGCGATGCACGCGCTGCGCGGTGGCTCCACGCTCGCGTCGATCCGGCAGGGCATCGCCCCGTCGACCCTGGCCGCGGTCGAGCTCAGCGACGGACTGCTCTCCACCCCGAGCGGGATGACGCTCGCGGACGAGTCGCGCGATGGCCGGTACCTCCCGGGCGCTGGCGCCTGGGACATCCCCGGGTTCATCCGCGTCGCTCGGGAACTCGGGTACGACGACCCGTGGGGTGTCGAGGTCCGGACCCCTGCGCACCGAGCGCTCCCCATCGCCGACGCGCTGCGGACGGCTGCCGCAGCGACCCGCGCGGTGCTGGACGCCGCCGATGCGTACGGCGCCCCGGCCGCGCCCGCGATGCCGACGTCTCCTGCCCCGACCTCGGCCGTCGACTACGAGCCGCAGCACCGTCCGCGTCGGGAGACCGGTTCAGGGACGCCCGCGTAACGTCGCCGGCATGAGCGATCAGGCACCCCACGCGGACGAAGCACTCCTGCGCGAGTCGCAGCAGGCGATCGACGACGCCAAGGCCGCAGCGGCCGAGGTGGTCGAGCCGGACGAGGACGAGCTCGTCGACGAAGGTTTGCCGGTCGCGGACGACGCCGAGCCGTCCGACGGCCCCGCACCGGCGGCCTGACCGACCCCGGCGACCCGGGCGTCAGACGATCTCGACCACGCGGACGGTGACGTCGGTGGGCCGACGACCGGCGACGTCCTCGACGCGTCGGACCACGACGTCGCGGACGGCCTTGGCGCGCCCGATCGCCGACGTCCCCGCATCGACGACGATCACGACGCGAACCCGGAGCCCCTCGCCCTGCTCGTCGACCAGGACCGCACCGCCGTCGCGCGGCAGGTCGAGCACCGACCGGACGTCGCGGACGAGCACGGCGAGACGCGGCCCCGGCGGGATCACCGACCGCACCCCGGGAACGCCGAGCACGGCTTCGGTCGCTGCGCGGGAGAGCGCGCGGGTGTCAGCGGTCACTGGTTCCTCCCGGGGGCGAGCAGGTCCGCGACCCGGACGGTGAGGGAGCGCACCTCGAACGGCGCGTGCTCCGCGAGGGCGGCGGCCACGATCGTGCGGAGCTCGTCGGCACGGCTGCGGATCGGGGCGGCGGGATCGACCACGATCGCGACCTCGACGTCGACCGGTCCGCCGGGGACCGACAGGTCGCCCGTGAACCGGGTCCGACGGACGAGGACGCCCGGGAGCGTGTCACCGAGCGCACGGACCAAGCCCCGGATCGCCCCCTCGGTCACGACGAGCGTGCTGGACGGGTCGTCGTCGGGCACCGGGATGTCCCGACCGGCGTGCGCGGTGGTGCGGATCGAGGCCAGGACACCGGCGATCCATCCCTCGTCGGCGCCGTCGGCAGCGCGGACGTCCGCGTCGAGCAGCTCCGACGACGCCGCTCGCAACTCGCCGAGACGCACGAGCGCCGCGCGGGCAGCCGCGTCCGACTCGATGTCGTCCCGCACGGGATCCCGGCCGGAGTCGAGGTAGTCCGAGAGCTCGTCGAGCGTGAAGGCGCCGAAACGGTCGTCGACGTCGTCGTCGTTCATCGCCACCCCTCCATCTGCTCGAGCACGGTCCGGCGCGCACGTGCGAGCAGGCCGCGCACGCTCGCCGCCGACAGGCCGGTCTGCTCGGCGATCTCGGCGTAGGACGCGCCACCGATCTCGCGCAGCACCCAGACTGCTCGCTGCGCATCCGGGAGGTTCTGGACGACCCCGGCCAGCGCGTCGACCTGCATGCGTGTCGCCACGACCTCGTCGACCGGGCGGTCCTCCGAGGCCTCGGGCAACGCCTCGAGGTCGAGATGCGGGTGGCGGCGGCGGAGTCGGTCGAGCGCCTTGTTCGCCGCGATGCGGAACAGCCACGTCCGCACCCGGTCCGGCTCCTCGACGGTGTCGATCCGTTGCCAGGCCAGCAGCGAGGCCTCCTGCACGGCATCGTCCGCTTCGCCGTCGCCGTGCCCGAGGATGCGCGCGGCGTAGGCGCGCATGAGCGGCCCGTACCGATGGATCAACACGCCGAACGCGGCGGCGTCACCGTCCGCGGAACGTTCGACGAGCGACCCGTCCGACAGGAACGACAGCTGCGTGTCCTCGGTCAGGGTCGGGCCTCTCGGATCGGGTTTCGGTTCTCGCGTGACGAATTCGGGGTTCGGCACGTCTTCAGTACGTGCCTACCATCGGCGCCTGCGTGCTGATGGTCTCGAGCGCGCCGTGGCCGGTCATCCCTGAACGACCGGTCACGGCGCTTCTGCGGCGGCCCGTGCGTTCCCTGATCCGGCGCACGGGCCGTCTTCTCCCAGAACGGGGTGGCGTCAGTCGTCGACCTCGTCGCCGAGGAAGTCCGCGTAGGTCGCCTCCGGGTCCGTCACCGCCGCTGCCGGGTCAACCGGCTTCCGCAGCGACTGCTCCCCCGACATGGCGACGCGCTCCTCCGTGGTGAACGGTGGCAGGTAGTTGGACGCGCTCATCGCCGCTCCCTTCGTCCCGAGGAACGTAACAGTCCGGCACGTTCATCCCAGCGATCGTGATGATTTCGTCCCCCACAACGGGGGCCGACGGGGGACGGAAGTTCGCCCGCAGCGGACCCCATGCACACGTATCCGATCGCGTGCGCGCTCACTCTCGGACGACGTCACCCGCCGACTTGTCGATCCGCCAGCCACGCCACGACGGCTGCCGGAGTCGACCGTCTCCGGTCCACTCCGCGAACTCGACCTCGCCGACGCGCTCGGGGGTCACCCAGTGCGCGTCGCGGGCATCCGGACGAGGGACGTCCGTGAACGGGGGCGTCTTTCGTTCCAGCCGGCCGAGCACCACGGCGATCTCGTCGAGGTCACGATCGCTGAACCCCGTTCCGACCTTGCCGACGTACTCCAGGCCGTCCGTGCCGGGGATCCCGAGCAGCAGCGAGCCCACGCCGCCGGCGCGCCGACCGTTCCCGGGCTTCCACCCGCCGACGACGACCTCCTGTGTCGCGTAGTGCTTCAGCTTGAGCCAGGCCTCTGACCGACGACCCTCGGCGTACTTCGACGCGCGCTTCTTCGCCACGACCCCCTCGAGCCCGGCCTTCCGGGAATCGCGCATCGCCTGGTCGAGGTCACCGTCGTGCGCGGGCGGCACCTCGATGACACCGCCGGCATCGACGACCGTCGACAGTGCCTCTCGTCGGTTGGTGTACGCCAGTCGCGTCAGCTCGTGACCGTCCGCCTCGAGCACGTCGAACAGCAGGAAGCGCACCGGGGTGGCCTTCCGTGCGGCCTCGACCTCGCGCGGCTTCGTCAGGCCCATCCGGTTCTGCAGGAGTTGGAAGGACGGCCGCCCACGCTCGTCGAGCGCCACGATCTCCCCGTCGAACACCCCGTCCACGCCCGCCCGCTCGCCGAGTTCCCGCAGTTCCGGGTACTGCGCCGTGAGGTCGTTGCCGTTGCGGCTCCGCAGCGTGACCTCGCCGTCACGCACGGTGGCCAGGGCGCGCACGCCGTCCCACTTCAGCTCGAACGCCCACTCGGTCGGATCGAGCCGGGGTTCGCCCTTCGCCAGGGTCGCCTGCATCGTCCGGCGTTCCACCGGCTCGGTCTCCGACGCGGCGGCCCCGTCGATCCGCTCACGGCCGTCGTCGTGCCTGTGGGGCCGGGAGGCTCGGCTCGGCTCCGCTCCGCCGGTCCCGTCCGCCGTCGGGTCGGGCTGGTCCTTGGTGCGGTGGATGAGCCAGTTCTTCTCGTCGCCCTCGCGGCCGCGCCCGCGTCCCCGGGTGTGCAGGATCGCGAGGCGTCGGTTGCCGTTCGTCCGGCCGTGCAGCGTGACGATGACCTCCTCGCCCTCGCGCCACTTCTCGAGGTCGTACGTGCCCTCGTCCCAGATCGTGACCGTCCCGCCGCCGTACTCGTCCTTCGGGATCGTCCCCTCGAAGCCGCCGTACTCGAGCGGGTGGTCCTCGGTCATCACGGCGAGGTGGTTCTTCCCCGGATCGGTCGGCTCCCCCTTCGGCAGCGCCCAGCTGACGAGCACGCCGTCGTGCTCCAGCCGGAAATCGTAGTGGTCCCTGGTGGCGTGGTGCTCCTGGATGACGAACGTCGGGGTGCCGTCCTGCCGGACCGTCGGCGCTCCTTCCGGAACCGGCTCCGGCGTCTTGGACGCGTCCCGCTTCGCACGGTAGGCCGACAGGCGGTCGTTCCCCGAGCCTCCCTTCCGTTCCGCGTCGTTCGCCTGCTGGGTCCGGTCGCTGTCCCAGTGACCGTGGTCGGCGCGACCGACCGCCAACGAGGCGGCGGCGACCGGGTGCAGGGGGTCGCCACGGTCCTCCAGTCGTTCGAGCACCTGGTCCAGCGTCAGCTGGGCCAGCCCCTTCTCGGCGAGTTCCTTCCACGTCCGCGGCGCGGCGACGGTCGGCTGTGACCGGCCGCGCAACGAGTACGGGGCGATCGTCGTCTTGTTGCCGTTGTTCTGCGACCAGTCGACGAAGACCTTGCCCTTCCGCTCCGCACGGCTCATCGAGGACAGCACCAGGTCGGGGAGGTCCTGTTCGAGGGCCTTGGCGAGTTCGTGGGCGACCTCGGAGACGTGCTTGGTGGCGGCCTTCCCGTCGAGTGCCGCGTACAGGTGGATGCCCTTCGACCCGGACGTCACCGGGTACGGCTCGAGGCCCATGCCCTGCAGGATCTCCCGAGCCGCGACCGCGACCTCGACGCACTCCGGCAACCCGACACCATCGCCGGGGTCGAGGTCGAGCACCAGCCGGTCGGGGGGCTGCTGCCCGCCGCGGGGACCGAACCGCCACTGCGGCACGTGCAGCTCGAGCGCGGCCTGCTGCGCCATCCAGACGAGCGTCGGCAGGTCGTCCACGATCGGGTACTCGTTGTCGTGCTCGGTGTGCTCGATGGTGTGGTGCTTGACCCAGTCGGGCGCGGAGTCCGGCAGGTTCTTCTCGAAGAACACCTTGCCGTCGACGCCGTTCGCCCAGCGCTTCCTGGTCACCGGGCGGTCCTTGACGTGCGGGATCATCCACGGCGCGACCCGCCTGTAGTACTCGATCACGCGGCCCTTCGTGGTGCCGGTCTCCGGGTACATCACCTTGTCGAGGTTCGTGAGGGCGATGCGGCGGTCCCCGACGAGGACCGTGGTCTTCCGGGAAACCGGACTCACAACGCGACCCCGGTTGCTCCGGCCACCGTGAGCGTGGACCCGGACGTGTAGGACGACTCCGGCCCGGCCAGGTACACGTAGGCGCTGCCGAGCTCGACGGGCTGCGCCGGCCGTCCGAACGGCGTGCCCTCGCCGTAGTGCGCGATCTCGTCGCCCGGGTAGCTGATCGGTTGGAGCGGCGTCCACACCGGCCCGGGCACCACGGTGTTCGCACGGATGCCCTTCGCCGCGAGCTGCCGCGCGAGCCCGTTCGTGTACGCGATGATCGCCGCCTTCGTCGCCGCGTAGTCGATCATCCGGTCCTGCGGCTGGTACGCCGACACCGAGCTCGTCGTGACGATCGCGCTCCCCGGTGCCATGTGCGGGACCGCCGCACGGACGAGCCAGAACATCGCGTAGACGTTGACCTTCATCGTGCGGTCGAAGTCCTCGGTGGACTGCTCGGTGACGTCCTCGTGCACGCGCTGGTGCCCGGCGACGAGGACGAGTGCGTCGAGGCCGCCGAGCTCGCTGACGGCGGTCCGCACGAGTTCGTCGCAGAACGCCTCGTCGGTGAGGTCTCCCGGGAGCATCACGGCGTTCCGGCCGAGGTCGGCGATCAGGTCCCGGACCTCGGTGAGGTCGTCGAGCTCCTCGGGCAGGGCGTTCAGCGCGACGTCGGCACCCTCCTTCGCCATGGCGATCGCGGCCGCGCGGCCGATGCCCGAGTCCGCCCCCGTCACGAGCACCCGGTAGCCGGGCATCCGCCCCGTGCCGAGGTAGCTCGTCTCCCCGTTGTCGGGCTGCGGGTCCATCGCACTCGCGCTCCCCGATCCCTGCTGGGTCTGCGCGGGGAACGGCGGCCGCGCGTACTTCGTCCGCGGGTCGTCCTTGTCCAGCTGGCTCATGCGCCCATCGTGCTCCCTGCGAACTCCGGGCGCTCCAGCCTCGGCACGGGCATCATGAGCGCATGAGGTCGATCTGGAAGGGCTCCATCGCGTTCGGGCTCGTCAACGTGCCCATCAAGGTCTACGCCGCCACCGAGACCCACGACGTGTCCCTGCACCAGGTCCACGACGAGGACAAGGCCCGCATCCGGTACAAGCGCGTGTGCGAGCTCGGCCACGAGGTCGAGTTCGCCGACATCGAGCGCGCCTACGACGACGGCGAGAAGACCGTCGTGCTCACCGCCGACGACTTCAAGAAGCTCCCCCAGGAGCAGTCGCACGAGATCGAGGTCCTCGAGTTCGTGCCCGTCGACCAGGTCGACCCGATGATGTTCGAGAAGACGTACTACCTCGAACCGGACTCCCGCTCCCCCAAGGCCTACGTGCTGCTCCGCCGGACGCTCGAGGAGACCGACCGCCTGGCGATCGTGCAGTTCACGCTCCGCCAGAAGACCCGCCTCGGTGTCCTGCGCGTGCACGACGACGTCCTGCTCCTGCAGGGACTCCTGTGGGGCGACGAGGTCCGTGCCGCCGACTTCACGGCACTCGACACCTCGGTGAAGGTCAGCGCCAACGAGCTGAAGATGTCGTCGTCGCTCGTGGAGAGCATGTCGACCGACTTCGATCCGGAGCGCTACACCGACGAGTACCAGGCCGAGCTGCAGCAGCTCATCGACGCGAAACTCGAGTCGGGCGACGACGTCGACACGTCCGAGACGTTCGGCGAGCAGGAGTCGTCCGACGACGAGGGCGGTGACGTCATCGACCTGATGGCCGCCCTCCGTGCGTCCGTGGACAAGAAGCGGACGGGAGGCTCGGGGTCGCGCTCGTCGTCCGGGTCGCGCTCCTCGTCCGGCAGCTCCACCGCCGACGAGACACCGGAGAAGAAGGCGCCGGCGAAGAAGGCCCCGGCGAAGAAGGCCCCGGCGAAGCGCGCACCGGCCAAGAAGGCCCCGGCGAAGAAGCCCGCGGCGAAGAAGAAGGCCAGCTAGCCCGGAGATCGCGCCCGCCCGCGGACATCGCGCCCTGCCGCGACGGGGCGCGATGTCCGTGTGGGGGTGCGACGCGGGCGTCGGTCAGGTGCGGTCGACAATCTCCCGCATCGCGGCCGCAGCGAGGTCGGCGTCGCCGGCGGCGACCGCGTCCGCGAGCGTCCGGTGCAACGCCACGTCGTGGGCGTCCGGCTCGACGTCCGCGCGCTCCTCGAGCGCTCGCTCGACCACACGCTGCAGGCGTGCGAACATCGCGTTGCCCGACAGTGCCAGCAACCGTCCGTGGAACGCGCGGTCGGCCGGGAGGATCGGGGCCGGGTCCGCCGCACCGGGGGCGGAGGCGAGGCGTTCGGCGGAGGCGAGCAGGGCCTCCAGGTCGGATCGGTCGTGCGTTCCGGACGCGACCGCGCGGGCGGCTGCCGCAGCAGCCGCGGGCTCGACGGCACGACGGAGGGCACGGAGTTCGGCCAGCGCGACCGCTCGGTCGGGGCCGTCGAGGCGCCACCGGACCACGTGCGGGTCGATCACGTCCCACTGCTCGGCGGGCAGGACCCGGAGCCCGACGCGTCGGCCAGCACTGAGCATGCCGAGGGAGACGAGGACGCGGGTGGCCTCGCGGACGATGCTCCTCGAGGCGCCCGTGCGGGCGACGAAACCCTCGACGCTGTCGGCGTGCCCGACGGGCAGGTCGCCGCGGACGATCGCGGTGCCGAGCTCGTCGAGCACCCGGTCGAAGATCACCGCTGCGACACCGGGGAGATGACGAGCTCGTCGATCCGGACGTGCGCGGGGGCGTCGAGCACGAAGGCGACGGTGCGGCCGATGTCCTCCGGGGTGAGCATGACGGCACGGGCAGCTTCGTCGGGGACCTGTGGGCGCTGTGCGAGGAAGTCCGTCGCGACGTCACCGGGGCAGAGGTGCGTCGCCCGGACGCCGTGCTGGGCTTCCTGCTGGTTGAGCGACCTCGTGAGGGAGCCGAGCGCGGTCTTGCTCGCGGAGTAGGCGACCCCGGCACCGGGCTGGAACGACCACCCGGCGTACGAGGAGATCACCACGACGACGCCGCCGGTCTCCCGCAGGGCGGGGAGGGCCGCGTCCGTGACGGTCGCCACGGCGGTGAGGTTCGTGTCGACGATGCTCTGGAAGGAGCCCATCGTCTGGTCGTCCCACCGTCGGGCGGGTGCGTTGAGCCCGGCTGCGAGCACGAGTCCGTCGAGCCGACCGTGCTCGGCGATGACGGTGTCCCTTGCGGCTCGCACCGCGTCCGGATCGGTCACGTCGAGCGGGAGCACGTGCGCGGTTCCGCCGTCGGCGCGGATGCCGTCCGCCACTGCGTCGAGCTGTTCGGCGCGGCGGCCGCTCAGCACGACGGTCCATCCGGAGCGGGCGGCGGCTGTCGCGCTGGCGGCCCCCATGCCGCTGCCGCCGCCGGTGATCCAGAGCACACGTTCCGTCGTCATGGCCCAATAGTATGCTCATTGCATGGAACTCGACATCACCGGCCGCGTGGTCGTCATCACCGGAGCCGGTCGCGGGATCGGTCGCACCATCGCCGAGCGATTCGCCGCCGACGGAGCGCGGGTCGTCGCGCTCGACCTGGCGTTCCCGGACGGAGCGCCGACGGACTCGGCCGACACCGTGACCTGCAACGTCGCCGATCCGGACTCCGTCCGCACCGCCGTCGACACCGTCGTCGAGCGGCACGGCACGATCGACGTCCTCGTCAACAACGCCGGGATCAACGTCGACGGACCGGTCGCCGAACTCCGGTGGGCTGACTGGCAGCGGTGCATGGACGTCAACCTGGGCGGGGTGTTCCTCATGAGCCAGGCCGTGGCACCGGTGATGCAGCGCGCCGGCCGCGGGCGGATCATCAACGCGGCGTCGTTCGCGGCGATCATCCCGAGCGTCGGCAGCGCGGCCTACGCGGCATCGAAGGCCGCCGTCGTGTCCTTCACCCGCGTGCTCGCGTCGGAGCTCGGCCCGTGGGGCATCACCGTGAACGCCTACGCGCCGGGGATGGTGCCGACGGCGATGAACGGCTTCGCGACGCGCCCGCAGGAGGAGCAGGACGTGCTGCTCGACACACTGTCGCTGCGCCGGTGGGAGACGGCGGACGACGTGTCGAACCTGCTGCTGTTCCTGGCGAGCGACCAGGCCGGGTACATCACGGGGACGCTGCACGACGTGTCGGGCGGCAAGCTGGCGACGCAGATCCCGTCGAGGGCGTACCTACTGCCCTAAATCCTCGCGCCAACCGGCGACCACCGGTTATGGTGGTATCTCACACTGGAGTGGGGGCGGCGATGGCATCGGTCGAGCGAGTACGGGCACTCATCACGGTGAAGGCAGCACCCGAGCCCTCCAAGACCTACATCGACACGGTTTGCGTCGCGGGCGTGCGCTTGGATCGCGAAGTCCACGAATGGATTCGGCTCTACCCAGTCCCCTTCCGGCATCTCTCGACGAACCAGCAATTCGCAAAGTACGACATCGTCGAGGTCGACACCATCGAACCCAGCCGGGACTCGCGCGTCGAGAGCCGTCGTCCGATCTGGGACTCGCTCGAGGTCGTGGACCACCTGGACGAGAAGGCCGCCCGCGATCGGGCCCTGGGAGCGTTGCCGGGGAGAACGATGTGCGAGCTCATCGACGGTGTCAAAGCAGATCCGGATGCGCAGTCCCTCGGTCTCGTCGCGGTCCGAGAGTTGCGCGGTTTGAAGCTCTCGAAGCACCCAGGCTGGTCGAAGGAGCAGCAGCGCGCGATCCACGGTGCGATGGATCAGCTCGCCGTGTTCGACTCGCCCGAGCGCACCGTCCAGCCGCTCGAGCCGCCACGCTTCATCGTGAAGATCCGGTACACCTGCGCAGCAGATGGATGCAACGGTCATCAACCGTCGTTGCTCGACTTCGAGCTCTCGGCTCTCCAGCACCGCGGTCGCTTTTCGTCGGATGAGGACCTCTCCTCGCTCATCCACAAGAAATTCTGCGACGAGCAATTCGGCGAGCATCTCCGCACGTCATTGTTCGTGGGCAACATCGCCGACCCGCCGAAACGCCGGAGCTTCTCTGCGCTCGGCATCCACCACGTGCCTCGCGAGTCCGATTGGACGACGACGCTGTTCTGATCAGGCTGCGGAAATGAGCACACTCGCACCCAGTGCCTCGAGCACCAGGGACCGATGACAGTGTCCCTGCTCGGCCTCGAAGCACAGCAGCGACACTCGTTCTGTCTCGGCGATCTTCCGGATCGCATTCAGTGCTTCTTCCGCCTCTGACGACTTCAGCACGCCACGAAACCGCTCGCGGCTCAGCTCGGCAGCTGCACCAGTGGTCTCGGCAAAGCCGTCTCGATTCGACTTGGGGTTACCGAGAGCACGGAAGTGGCTGTAGGCGATCCCGACCTCGGCGAGGCGCGCCTTGAGCGCGGTCTTGGAAAGACCGCGCTTGCGGGAGATCGGCGTGAGACGGACATCGACCACATGGCCCACGCCTCGGAGTCGAAGCCTGGTGATCAGACCGTCGACATCGAGCCCCTCGTAGCCGATCCCCGTCACGTCGTGCTCAGTCATCCGCCAAGTCAAGCACGGCGCCGAGCCTGTGACATGTGTGAAACACGGGTCGGGGACACTGGTGCCATGACTCCACAAGAGCCAGGGAGCCTGCAGTCGTCATCCGAGACCGCCGGCCCGCCCGTCACCGTGTCCATCACCCGCCTCGTCGAACCCGACCGCATCCCCGAGGTCACCCGCTGGGTGCAGTCCGGCGTGAACCTCGCCAACCGGTACCCGGGGTTCCTCGGCTCCGGATGGGTCCGCTCCCGGGCGCAGTCCCGCGAGTGGCACATGCTCTACCGCTTCGCCGACCACGACTCGCTGGCGACGTGGGAGAACTCCGACGACCGGCTGCGGTGGCTCGACCTCGGACGGGACCTCGTGGTGGAGTCCCGCGTCGAGAAGCGCACCGGGATCGAGGGCTGGTTCGACGCCCCGTTCGACACCCCAGCGTCGAGTGCTCCCCCGCGGTGGAAGCAGGCGGTGAGCATCTGGCTCGGATTCTTCCCGGTGAACCTGGCGTTCACGATCCTCGTCGGCGTGCTCGTGCCGTCCTTCGCCGGGCTCGCAGCACTGCCCCGGGTCCTCATCACGACGCTGGTGCTCACACCGATCATGACGTTCTGGGTGCTGCCGTTCGTGACGAAGTTGATCCGCCCGTGGCTCCTCGCCCCGCCACGGGGGCACTAGCCAGCGCTACGCCCCGAGCACCGACAGCTGGTCGAGCCGCTCGAGGATCACGCCCTCGCGGAGTGCCCACGGGCAGATCTCGAGTGCGGGCAGGTCGAAGATGTCCAGGCACGCCTCGGCGACGAGCGCTCCCGGGACGACTTGGTGCGCCCGGCTCGCGGAGACGCCCGGCAGCGTCCCGAGTTCCGCGACGGACATCTGCAGGAGCGACGGGAGCTTCGCCCGCAGGGTCGCACCGTCGAGCGAGCGCGGCACGAGCGGACCGGCCCCGGACGGTGCGGCCCCGCAGATCCGTGCGATCGAGCGGAACGTCTTCGAGGTCGCCACGGCACGATCCGGCGCACCCGAGCGGAGCAGCTTGCCGGCGTCCCGGGCGATCTCGACGCGGATCTCGTGCCGGATCCGGCGGACGTCGTCCTCGGTCGGGGTGCCCGCCGCGAAGAACGACCGCGCGAGCCGCGCGGCGCCGATCGGCATCGACCACGCGACGTCCGGTGCCTCGTCCGCACCGCCGGCGATCTCGAGCGAGCCGCCGCCGATGTCGAACACCGCGAGCCGCCCGGCCGACCAGCCGAACCAGCGGCGGACGGCGAGGAAGGTGAGTCGCGCCTCGTCGGAGCCGGACAGCACGGCGAGCTCGACGCCGGTGCGCTCCTCGACGTGGGCGAGGACGGCCTCGGAGTTCACGGCGTCACGGACCGCCGAGGTCGCGAACCCGAGCATGTCCTCGCAGCCGCGCTCCTCCGCGACGCGCACCGAGTCCGCGACGAAGCCGGTCAGCGCGTCGATGCCGACCTGCGTGACGGCACCCCGGTCGTCGAGGTGCTCGGCGAGCCGCAGCGGCTGCTTGAACGACGAGGCCGGCAGCGGCGCAGCGCCGCCGTGGGCGTCGACCACCAGCAGGTGACCGGTGTTGGACCCGATGTCGAGGACTCCCACGCGCATGCGAAAACCGTACCGGCCCGGGAGGCTCGTCCTACGACCGCAGGAACGCCTCCAGCTGCTCCGTGGTCGGGTAGGACGCCTGTGCCCCGGCTCCGGTCGCGGCGTACGCCCCGACCCCGGCGGCGAACCGCGCGGCGTCCGCGAGGTCGTCGCCTGCGGCGAGTCGGAGCGCCACGGCACCCATGAACGCGTCGCCGCAGCCCGTGGTGTCGACGGCCTCGACGGGGATCGCCGGGACCTCGACGGGCGCGGCGTCGCCGTCGTGCACGATCGACCCGTCGCCACCCCGCGTGACGATCGACCGGGCGACGCCGTGGTCGCCGAGCAGTTCCGCCTCGTGCTCGTTCACCAGCAGCACGTCGGTGAGGTCGAGGAGCTCGCGCGGCACGTCGCCGAACGGGGACAGGTTCGTGAGGACGGTCACGCCGGCCTCGTGTGCGGCACGGGCGGCGGCGAGGACGACGTCGATCGAGACCTCGAGGCAGAGCCCGAGCACCGCGGCGCCGTCGAAGGCATCGGCGGGGACGTCGTCCGGTGTCAGCGTGGCGTTCGCGCCGCCGGAGATCACGATGGTGTTCTCGCCCTGCGCGTCGACGGTGATCACGGCGGTGCCGGTCGCAACGCCCTCGCGGACGGCGACGTGTGTCGTGTCCACACCCGCAGCCGCGACGGAGTCGCGGAGCAGCGCACCGTTCCCGTCGTCGCCGACCGCACCGATCATGCGCACCGTGCCCCCGAGCCTCCCGGCTGCCACCGCCTGGTTGGCGGACTTGCCGCCTGGCAGGATCGCGAGGTCGGAACCGTGCAGGGTCTCACCGGGCTTCGGGAAGCGCTCGGTGCGGACCACCAGGTCCGCGTTCAGCGACCCGACGACGACGATGGTGTTCAACGGACGGTCTCCTTCTGCGGGGCGACGGACGTCGTCTCGGCGCTCGACGGGCGCGGGATGAGGAACGACGTCGCGAGGGCGGCGATCGTGATGACGGCACCGAGCAGCATCCCACCGGAGTAGCCGGCGGTGCCGGCGGACCCGCCGACCCCGAGGGCGATCTGCAGTGCGGGCAGGACGGCGAAGCTCACACCGGCGCCGAGGTTGAACGCCCCCGCGTTGAGGCCGGGCAGGAACCCGGGGTTCGAGTCCGGCGACAGCACGATGCCGAGCCCGTTCAGGATGATGTTCGCGATGCCGGCGTAGGTGATGCCGATGAGCACGGTCGCGGCGATGAGCACCGGCAGGGAGTGCACGCCGACGAACGCCATCAGGAGCGTCGCGACGATGCTGCCGACGAGTCCGACGCGCAGGATCGCCCGGTAGCCGAGGGTCGGCGCGAGGCGTCCGGCGAACGGTCCGACGATCCAGCCGACCAGCGCGTACGGCGTGAGGAACACGAGGGAGGCGAGGTCCGCCTCCATCCCGAAGCCGGCGTCGTGGTTCTGCGCGAGGCTCGTGACGAGTCCGTTCACGACGGCGAAGACGCCCGTCATGGTGAGGAACGTCGTGGCGAGGAGCGCCCATGTCGCACGGCGCTTCAGGAACCGCGTCTCGACGAGCGGTTCCTTCACGCGGGACTCGACCGCCCAGAACACGGCGAAGGCAGCGAGCGCGACGACGATCCCGCCGATGACGAGCACCGGGTTCGCGGCGCCGAGCTTGCCGGCCTCGTTGAAGGCGGTCAGCAGGGCGCCGACGCTCACCACGAGGGGCACGACACCGATCCAGTCCATGCGGGTGCCCTTGGACGGGTGGGACTCCACGCCCCACACGGTGACCAGCGCGAGCGCGACCACGGTGACGACGGCGATGACCCAGAAGATCCCGCGGAACCCGAAGTTCGTGGCGATCCAGCCGCCGGCGAGGGAGTCGATCCCGGCGATGCCGCCGTTCACCGCGGTGAGGAGGCCGAGCGCGGCGCCGTAGCGCTTCGGGTCGGCGATCTCGTTGCGGAGCACGAGCAGACAGATCGGGACGACGGGGCCGGTGACGCCCTGGATGATGCGGCCGGCGAAGAGCATCGGCACGTTCACCGCGAGGGCGGCGACGACGCTGCCGATGAGCATCACGGCGAGCATGCCGATCAGCACACGCTTGCGGCCGACGATGTCGGACAGGCGGGGCAGGAACAGCGAGAACAGCGCGGCGAGGGTGAAGTACAGCGTCTGCGAGAGGCCGATCGTCGCGTCGTCGGTGTGCAGCTCCCGTGCCATGGTGACGAGGGCCGGGCTGAGCATGCTCGCGTTCAGCTGGAACGCGATGCATGCTGCGAGGAGCGCCGCGGTGAGGGCGCCGATCGACTTCTTCGACATCGTCGTCGGTGTGGAGGTCATGGGGGTCAGGCTTCCTGGGTCTCGGTTCGCGGGGTCCAGCCGGTGTCCGGTGTCTCGCCGATGCGCTCGAGGGCGTCGACGACGAGGTCCCAGAAGCGGCCGTGGTCGAGCTCCATCGCGGCGCTCGTGCGGCAGTCCTCCGGCGCGGGGGCGCGGAAGTCGGCGACGGTCATGCCGAGGGTCAGCGTGCCCTGGGTCTCGACGTGGATCGGGACCTTCACGGCCCGCACGATCGTCGGGTCGATGACGTACGCGACGGCGCAGGGGTCGTGGACCGGCGGGGAGTCGAAGCCCTGCGCGTCCTTGTAGGTCTGGCCGAAGAAGTCGAGCAGCTCCCCCACGAACGCCGCGGGCCCGGTGCCGACCTCGCTGATCCGGGCAGCGACCTCGGGCGTCGCCAGGGCCTGGTGGGTCAGGTCGAGGCCGACCATCACGACGTCCCAGCCGGCGTCGAACACGATCGACGCGGCCTCGGGGTCGATGACGATGTTGAACTCGGCGACCGGGCTCCAGTTGCCGACGTGCACGCCGCCGCCCATCAGCACGACCTGCTTGACGCGCTCGACGATGCGGGGCTCCTTGCGGGCTGCGAGCGCGATGTTCGTCAGGCCGCCGGTCGGCACGAGGGTGACGGTGCCCGGCTCGTGCGCCATGACGGTCTCGATGATGAGGTCGACCGCGTGCCGCTCGTCCAGGTCGAACGAGGGCTCGGGCAGCATCGGCCCGTCGAGGCCGCTCTCGCCGTGGATGTCCGGCGCGACCTCGATCTCGCGGAGGATCGGCCGGTCGGCGCCCGCGGCGAACGGCACGCCGGTGATCCCCGCGATGCGGGCGACGGCGAGGGCGTTGCGGGTGACCTTCGGCAGCGTCTGGTTGCCCACGACGGTCGTCACGGCGAGCAGCTCGATGTCGGGGTTGCCGTGTGCCAGCAGGATGGCGACGGCGTCGTCGTGGCCGGGGTCGCAGTCGAGGATGATCTTCTGCTTGGTCGCGTTCGGCACGTGTGCGCTCCACTTCGTCGGGGATGCCGGGCTCGCCGGCGGTGGCTGTGGCTCGACGCGGCCATGCACTCCGCGTCAAGCGTTTGACATCTCACCTCATCAAACGCTTGACGTCAAGTCGAGCAGGGCTCGGTCGGTACCATCGACGGGTGCCAGCATCCTCGGGGACCCCTCGTCGCGTCACCGCCGCGATGGTCGCCGAACGCGCCGGCACCAGCATCGCCACGGTGTCGCTCGTCGTGAACGGCAAGGACCGCGGCCGTGTCTCCGTGCCGATCGCGGCCCGGGTCCGCGATGCCGTCGAGGAGCTCGGGTACGTCGTCGACCACGCCGCCAGCTCCCTCGCCCGAGGCAGCGGCGACCTCGTCGTGCTCATCGCCCCCGACCTGTCGAACCCGTTCTTCGCCGAGGTCATCCGCGGCGTCCGGGACACCATCGGTGACCGGTTCCAGCTCGTCCTGTCGGTGACCGAGCGCGGCGAGCAACCCGTCGACGCCGACGTCCGGCGCTTCGAGCGACTCCGGCCCGCGGGGATCCTCGTCGACGCCCCGGCAGCCGGCGAGTCGATGTCGGCCGGTGTGCCCGTCGTGCTCCTCGACGCGCCGGGAGGCCCGGGAGCGGTCAACTACGACCTGTCCCCGGGTGTCTCCGCGCTCGTCTCGCACCTCGCCGACGCGGGGCACCGGCGCGTCGGCTACCTCGACGGCACCTCGCGCGCGACGACCTTCGCCGTGCGCCGCACCCTGTTCGAGGACGCGTGCGCCGCCGCGGGCATCACCGTGTCGGACCTCCCCGCCAGCGCCGACCTGACGATCGAGGCCGCCACGACCGCGGTGTCCGGCGTCCTCGACGCGTGGCTCGACTCCGGCGTGACGGCCGTCGTGGCCGCAGCCGACACGCTGGCGTACGGGGTGCTGCGGGTCGCTGCGTCCCGTGGCGTCGCAGTCCCGGGCACACTCGCCGTCGCGGGCTTCGACGACCTGCCGTCGTCCTCGGTCACCGCGCCCGCGCTCACGAGCGTGGCACTGCCGGGAGCGGAACTCGGACGTGCCGCAGCGCTCCGGCTGCTCGCGACGCTCGACGGCACGGAGGCGCCGGCCCCGTCACTCCCGACGCGCCTGGTACCGCGCGCGAGCACGGGCGGCTGACGCGGGCGGGTGCACGTCGGGCGGCGGCCGGCGGGCGGCGGGCGGCGGCGGTTGCCGACTCGGAACGACATGCTCGCTGTCGTACGACAACGATCCTGTCGCCCCTTGCACGCGCAACAGTTGCACGCGCCCGGGAGCGACAGCGTCGCTGTCGTACGACATCGACAGTGTCGTACCTTGCACACGCAACAAGCACGCGAACCGTCACTCCTCGCACACGCAACGAGCACGCGGACCGGCGCACGGCCCGGAACGCACCCCACAAAGGACGGGAGGCACGGTGCCAGCTGGCACCGTGCCTCCCGTCCGTCGTGGGGTGAGCGTCTACTCGTCGTGCCGCGCCGTCGGGATCGACCCCGTTCCGGAGCCGACCGACTCGGCCGGACGCTCCGCGCCCGAACCGCGCTGCGCGCGCTCGAGTTCGTCCGCCTCGGCACCGCCGACCGCCTCGCCGCGGGCGACCATGCCGGCCACGTCCGCGAGCTTCATCTGCGGGATGAACAGGGCCAGCACGAGGGCCACCGCGATGAACGGGAGCAGGTACCAGAACACCGGCGAAAGCGAGTCGGCGTAGGCGTTCACGATGCCGTCCTGCACCGCTTCGGGCAGCTTCGCGAGCTGCGTCGGGTCGATGCTCGCGCTCGCACTCGCCGCCTGCGAGGCACTTCCGCCGGCGCTCGTGAAGACGTCCGTGAGCGACTCCGTGAGGCGGGACGTGAAGATCGCACCGAACACGGCGACACCGAGGGAGGCGCCGACCTCGCGGAAGTAGTTGTTCGTCGAGGTCGCCGTGCCGACGTGATCCGGCGGGACGGCGTTCTGCGCGACGAGCACGACGACCTGCATGATGAGGCCGAGGCCGGCACCGAACACGAACAGGTACACGCAGATCAGCCAGATCGGGGTCGCCGCAGCGAGCGTCGTCATGCCGAGCATCGCGATGCCGACGATGATCGTGCCGATGATCGGGAACGCGCGGTACCGCCCCGTCTTGGTGATGAGCGTGCCGGAGAGGATCGACGTCCCCATGAGCCCGACCATCATCGGGAGCATCAGCAGACCGGAGACGGCGGCCGACGTGCCGGACGCCATCTGCAGGAACGTCGGGACGAAGCCGATCGCGGCGAACATCCCGAGGCCGAGCACGAAGCCGATCGCCGTCGCGGTGACGAACGTGCGGTTCCGGAAGAACGACAGCGGGATGATCGGGTCGTCGGCCCGGGACTCGGTGAGGACGAACAGCGCGGCAGCGACGATGAACCCGGCGCCCCAGGCCCAGGTCTCGAGCGCACCCCACCCGTGCTGCTTGTTGCCGCCGAACTCGGTGAAGAACACCAGGCAGGCGGTGGTCGCGGAGAGCAGCGCGACGCCGAGGACGTCGATGCGCTTCGTCGCCTTCTTGCTCGGCAGGGTCAACGCGAACCAGGCCACGAAGAACGCCGCGATGCCGACGGGGATGTTGATCCAGAACGCCCAGTGCCAGGTCATGTGGTCGACGAAGAACCCGCCGAGCAGCGGGCCTCCGACGGCGGAGAGGCCGAAGATGGCGCCGAGCGGCCCGAGGTACTTGCCGCGCTCGGACGCCGGGACGATGTCCGCGATGATCGCCTGCGACAGGATCATGAGGCCACCGCCGCCGAGGCCCTGGAGGGCACGGAAGACCACGAACTGCCAGAAGTCGGTCGACATCGCACACCCCAGCGATGCCAGCGTGAACAGCGCGATCGCGATGAGGAACAGGTTGCGGCGGCCGATGACGTCACCGAACTTGCCGTAGATCGGCATCACGATGGTCGATGCCAGCAGGTAGCCGGTCGTGATCCACGCCTGGTGGGCGACGCCGCCGAGGTCGCCGACGATGGTCGGCATCGCGGTCGAGACGATCGTCTGGTCGAGACTCGACAGCAGCATGCCGGCGATCAGCGCGGAGAAGATGATCCAGATCCGACGCTGGGTGAGGAGCAGCGGCCCGTCGCTCCCGGGCCGTGCGCGCTTGGCGGTGCGCGGCGCTGAGGTGCTCATTCGGTGTCTTCCTGTCCGGTGGTGATGGCCGCCCGCATGAGGCGGAGGTTCGTGGTGAGCAGGTCGTCGAACGACGGGCCCGTCGACTCGTCGAAGTCGTCGTCGAAGTAGTCGGCGGCGGTGACCTTGAGCAGCCCTGCCGCCGACTCGGTCACGAGCCGAGCGCGAGGGTCGTCCGGGACGGTCCACCCGAAGCGTTCCCGCACGGCGTCGGCGACCTTCGCGAGTTGCACGTCCGTCGCCGAGAGGAACCGTGCGACGAGTGCGGGTTCTCGGTCGAAGACCTTGCGCACGAGCGCTTCATCGGAACGGTCGAGCCCCACGACGTGGACCTGCTCGATCGCGAGCGCGACGATCGAGCTCAGGGGGTCGAGCGTCGCCGGGACGACCTGCCCGCGGGCGTACGCCACGAGCAGGTTCTCGTCCGCGTTGAGCTCGATGCCGAGGACGACGTCTTCCTTCGACGCGAAGTGGTTGAAGAACGTGCGTCGGGACACCCCGACCGTCTCGCAGAGCTGCTCGATCGTGAAGCCGTGCAGACCGCTCTGCACGGTCGACCGACGTGCCTCGACGATCATGCGTCGACGCAGCGTGCGGGTGCGTTCGGCCGTGCTCACCGGACAAGAATTGCACTCGTGGCACGAAAGTGCAATACGGGAGGTGCTACAGCGCCTTGTCGAAGCAGAACGACCACGGCATCGTCGCCGCGTACGGCTCGTACACGGGGATCGAGCGCCATCCGGTCTTCTCGTACAGGGCGACGGCGTCGGGCTGCCGATCGCCGGTCTGCAGGATCAACCGTCGTGCACCGTGTTCGCGACCGATGCGCTCACATTCGTCGAGCAGCGCCGTCGCCGCACCCTTGCCGCGAGCGGACGACAGCACGATGAGGCGCTTGAGCTCGACCTCGTCACGGAGCCGACGGACCGCGATGTGCCCGACGGCCTCGCCGTCCTCGTCGATCGCGAGCACCGAGGTGATGACCGTGGCCGGATCGACGGCGAGCGACCGGTCGCGCTCGGCGGTGACGGCGGGGTCCTCGTCGGCGGCTGCCGACCCGTAGCGCTCGTGCATCTCCTCGTCCATGCGGGCGCGGAGGACGACTCCGCGGGGGTCTTCCCAGGCGACGCGTTCGATCGTGATCACGATCGACCATCCTGACACGCACGGACGACACCGCCGAACGCGGGTTCGGGGTCAGGGGTGCCAGCGACGACGGTCCGTGTGCGCCTCGTACGGCTGCGGATCCGGGTACGTCAGCAGCTCGACGGTGCTCCCCCACGGTGTCCGGACGTAGACGAACCGGTTCCGGGCACCCGCCTCAGGCCCCGGGAGCGGGCGGGGTGCACCGAGCGCGACGGCGCCGGCGCGCACGACCCGGTCGAGTGTCGCGTCGAGGTCGTCGACGTACAGCGCGACGTGCTGCCATCCGAGGTCCGTCGGCACCGCTGGAGCCCCTTGCGCAGCACCGTCGAACGCGAACAGCTCGATGCCGGGCCCGCCGGGCAGGGCGAGCATCCGGACGCGGACCTCGCGGGCACCGTCCGGCACGCCGAGCCGCTCGTCCGTCTCGTGGCCGCCCTTCGGCGGCGCGTCGGCGGGGAGCGTGTCGTAGAGCACGACCGCGTCCAAGGCCTCGACGAGGAAGGTCGTCGCCGCGTCGACGTCCGGCACGGTGAGCCCGACGTGGTCGACGCCGCGCACCGTCACGAGCGCCCGCCGACCGACCCGGGCGACCCGAGCGCGCCGATCGGGCCGCCGTCGAGATCCGCCAGGACCGCTGCCGCGTCGTCGTACACGGCAGCGGCTCCGGCCTGCCGCAGTTCGTCGCCACCGATGCCGCCCGTCATCACGGAGACGCACGGCACGCCGACCCTCGCCGACGCCTCGACGTCCCACATCGCGTCCCCGACCATGACCGCCCGCTCCGCGACGACCCCGACCCGGTCGAGCGCGACCTGGACGATCCCGGGCGCCGGCTTCGCCTCGTCGACGTCCTCGGAACTGGTCACCGCGGTGATCCACTCTTCGGCGTCGAGGACTTCCCGCAGCCGGACGAGCTCGGAAGCGGGAGCACTCGTGGCGAGCACCACCGCATGCCCCAGGGAGGCGACGGCCCGCAACAGGTCGCGGGCTCCGGGCAGTGTGCGCAATCGTGGCATCTGCTCGGCGTAGTACGCGGAGTGGTACTGCTTCGCGGTCGCGTGGACGTCGTCGGGCGCGTCGGGGAGCAACGACCCGAGCAGACGGGAGGAGTCCATGCCGATCGCGCGGTGGATGCGCCAGGCATCGACGGACTCGTCGACGGCGCGGAACGCCCGCCACCACGCGTCGACATGGGCGTAGTTCGAGTCGACGAGCGTCCCGTCGATGTCGAACAGGACAGCGGTACTGGGGTCGGCAGGCATCACCCCAGGCAACTCTGCCCGCCTCTGCACCGGCTCAGTCCGCGACGACGTGTCACGGGTGCGCCGTGGTCGTCACTCCTCGACGCGCCGGGCGATCCGGTGGAGCAACGGCGGCATCCGGGCGAGCAGCTCCCGTTCGTCGGCCGACAGGTCCTCCGCGATCGCCGTGGCGAGCCAGTCCGCCCGCGCCCGTCGATCCCGCAGTACCACGTCGCGTCCGGTCGGGGTGATGCCGATCACCGACACCCGGCGGTCCTCGGCCGAGGTCTCCCGTGCGACCAACCCGCGTTCCTCGAGCTCGCCGATCGTGCGGGACTGCCCCTGGTGCTTCACCCCGCGCTTGCGGGCGAGGTCGGCGATCGTCATGGCACCCTGCCGGTCGAGCAGCCCGAGCGTCGCCGAGTGCGCCGGCGGGATCGTGTCGACCTTGCCGCGGGTCGCACGGACGATCCGCCCGATCGACTCCCGGAGTTCGTCGGCGAGGTCATCGGGCGAGTCCATGCCCCGACCGTATCGCCTGGCGCCGAACACCCTCCGGGGCGTCGTGCCGGCGACCACCACGTCGAGGACCGCATCGTGATCGAACAGCAACCGCACACCAGGCGCGACGTCCGTAGATTCGGGGAGCGGAGGGGAGCACACCATGGGGAACGCACGACGGCGCGCCGCGGGGATCGCGATCGCGCTGGCAGTGACGGCGACGCTGCTCAGCGGCTGCACCGGGAACACGACCCCGGACCCGACGCCGAGCGCGAGTACGACACCGAGCACGACACCGGCCCCCAGCACCAGCACGACACCGGGTCCGAGCACGAGCACCACCCCGCGCCCGACCTCGACGATCACGCCGGTCCCGGGGATCGACTACGACGGCGGCACGGTCCCGGACACGTGCGACGGACTCATCTCCACGAGCAAGTGGAAGGACTCGTTCCTCCGCGCGCCGCTCAACGACCCCGCGGTCGTCGGCGATCCCGTCGAGATCCCGAAGTCGGTGTTCACGCCGGTGCTGCAGCCCGACGGCAAGCGCCTCTACTGCGTCTGGCGCGACCCCCGAGCGGACATCACGAACGTGACGATCGCCGTGCAGGTGGTCGACTCGTCGAAGGCGTTCGCCGTGCTGCAGGGCCTGCAGGGCTTCCAGTGCGAGCACCTCGCCGAGGGCTACCGGTGCCAACGGATCAGCACCGACAACCAGTACGGCGTCGAGACGGGTGTGACCTACTTCACCCGTGGTGACATCGCGATCCACATCAGCCAGGCGAACGTCCCCACGTCGGGACTCCTGGACGACGTCATGGCACACGTGTTCTGACCCGAACGTACGCGGAAGGCGGCCGGCACGACGCCGACCGCCATCCTGGCGGCCGGCACGACGCCGTCCGCCCGCAACGAGACCGTCAGGCCCCGCGCACGTCCTCAGTGGCCGACTGCGCGTGGTCGCGCACGTCGGACGCCGCCCCCTGCGCCTCGTCCTTCACCGTCTGCGCCGCGTGCTGCGCAGAGTCCTTCAGGTCCGACACATGCCCCTTCGCCGCGTCACCGAGCTGCGAGCCGGCGTCCTGCGCCTGCTCCTTCACCTCGTCGACGAGCGGCTTGGAGCGTTCCTTGACCTCGCTCGCGAGCTCCTCCTCACGGTCCGTCGACGGCAGCAGCGCCGAAACGAGCCACCCGGCCCCGAAGGCGATGAGCCCGACGGCGAGCGGGTTGCCCTTCGCCGTTCCGGAAGCCTGGCGCACGGCTCCCTTCGCCGAGTCGGCGGCGCCGGAGGCACTCTCGGACGCACTCGACCGAGCGGAGTCGGCAGCCCCCATCACCGAGTCGCGGACGCCCTGGAACCGCGTCTTCACCTTCTCGGACTGTCGGTGGGCGATCGACGACGGGCTGACCTTGTCGGCGAGGGCGTCGACGTCGGAGCCGAGGTCCCCTCTGGTGCGCTCGATCTCGGCGCGGATCTCGTCTGGGGTGCTCATGGCTTCCTCCGGTTGGGCTTCAGTGCTTCGGGGACTTCCTTGGCGGTGGCGACCGTCTGCGGCGCGCCCGTGATGGTCTTCAGTTCCTTGCGTCCTCGCAGCGCCAGCACGGCGGCGACGATCGCGTAGACGACGGCGACGACGAGGCCCGACCAGGCGTTGCCGATCAGGTACCCGAGGCCCCACCAGGCCGCGATCGTCAGGAACAGGAGCGCGAACAGACCGGCCACGCCGGCACCGCTCAGCAGGCCGGCACCCTTGGCCGCCTTCTTCCCGGACTCGGTGAGTTCAGCCTTGGCCAGAGCGACCTCCTGCCGGAACAGCTCCGACAGGTCGCGGGTGGCGTCGGACAGCAGCGTGCCGAGCGGCGTGCTCGCCGCGCGTTCCCCCGGAGACGGCTCGTCGGTCGGGAGCGCACCGGAGTGACTCATGCCGTCGGCCCCGTCGTCGGGTCGTGGCGTGCTGCTTCCGCCTCGTGGGTGTGCTTCGCGTCCGCGGTGAGCGCCTTCGTCAGGCGGCCCGCGAGGATCCCCGCGCCTGCCGCGATCGCGATGAAGGTAGCAGGACGCTTGGCGGCGAACGACTTCACCTCGCCGAGGAGGGAACCGGGGTCACGGTCGTCGAGGTACCCGGCGACCGAGGTCGCCCTCCCGGCCAGGTCACGGACGACCTTCGCCGCGATGCCCTGCTCGTCGTCCTTCTCGGCCATGTGCCCGAGCTGTTCGCCGAGACTCCTGAGGCCGCCTGCGGCACGCTGCTGCAGCTGCGACGCCTGCTCCTTGAGGTTCTCGGATGCCTGTCCGTAGAGCTCCTTGGCGTGGTCGGCGGCCTCGGAGGCGACCTTCGACGCCTGCTCCTTCGCCGTACCGGCGACGTCACCGGCCTTCTCCTTCGCATCCCCAGCCACGTCCTTCGCGGCGTCCCCGGCGCCGGAAGCGCCCCCGCCAGAAGTGCCCCCGCCAGAAGCAGCACCACCAGAAGCAGCACCAGCAGGAGCCGGAACAGGAGTCGGAGTGGCAGCGGGCGGCACCGGCGTGGCGTTCGACCACGACGGCACCGTCACTCCCGGGTGCACCTCGTGGCCTTCAGCAGCCGCCGTGCGGTCGTGGATCGGGGTCCCGAGGTCGTCCTCGGATCGGTTGGTGTTCATGAGCGGCCTCCCGCGTGCACGGCCCACGAACTGCGGACGACGTGCCCGTGCAACGCTGCGCGGCCGCCGATGCGCTCCGACACAGGAAGGTCGCAAACCGCATCGGCGCCTCAGCCGGCCGACACCGGCCGCGACCGCACGTGCGCCCGCTCGCCCTGCGGCCCGTACAGGCAGAGCACCTCGGTCACGTGGTCCGTCACGTTCCCGATCCAGTGCGGCGTGTGCGTGTCGAACTCGACGACCTCACCCGGCCCGAGGTCGAAGTCGTGTTCGCCGAGCACCAGCCGCAGCCGACCGGACAGCACGTAGAGCCACTCGTAGCCCTCGTGCGTCTTCGGGGACGGTTCTCCACCGGGCGAGTGCGGCGGGAAGAGCTGCTTGAACGACCGCACTCCCCCGGTCCGCCGGGTGAGCGGCACAACGACCCGCCCACCGTGCATCTCGGGCTTCATGTGCACGCGCGGATCGCCGGTCTGCGGCGCCCCCACGAGGTCGTCGAGCGGCACCTGGTACGCCCGGGCCAGCGGCAGCAGCAGCTCCAGCGTCGGCTTGCGCTGCCCCGACTCCAGCCGCGAGAGCGTGCTCACCGAGATCCCGGTCTCCGTCGCCAGCGCAGCCAACGTGACGTCACGTCGCTGACGCAACGTGCGCAGCCGAGGCCCGACCCCGTCGACGACCTCAGCAGTCGTCCGCGAGGTGGGCCGAGCCTCCTGTCCGTGGTCCATGCCGACCATGTTGCCAGAGCGGCAAGGTTTGTTGCCAGGTCACGGGCGGTGCCGCACGATGTCGGCATGCGTGACACCTACGACGTGATCGTCATCGGCGGCGGAGCCGCCGGACTCGCCGCCGCTCTCATCCTCGGCCGCTCTCGCCGTTCCGTGCTGGTGGTGGACGCGGGCGACCCCCGCAACGCCCCGGCGGCGGGCGTCCACAACTACCTCGGACAGGAGGGCACGCCACCGCTCGAGCTGACCCGGACCGGTCGCGCGGAGGTCGCCCGGTACGGGGTCGACATCACGGCCGGGAGGCTCGTGGCCGCGTCCTCCGCGCCGGCGAGCGATGCCGACGAGGTCGCCTTCACCGCCACCCTCGACTCCGGCGCGCACGTGACGGCCCGTCGCGTGGTCGTCGCCTCCGGCGCCATGGACGTCCTGCCGGACGTGCCGGGTCTCGCGGAACAGTGGGGCCGCGGGGTCGTGCACTGTCCGTTCTGCCACGGGTGGGAGATCCGCGACCAACGGATCGGCGTGCTCGTCACGACACCGTTCGGGGCGCACCAGGCGCTGCTCTGGCGCGCGCTGAGCGAGCACGTCACCGTGTTCGCGACCGACCCCGCGCTCGTCGACGACACCGCCCGTGCTGGTTTCGACGCCCGCGGGATCACGGTCCACGACGGCCCGGTGGCCCGGGTGCTGTCGGACGGCGATGTCCTGACGGGCATCGAGCTCGCCGACGGCACGACCGTCGCACTCGACGCCCTGGCTGCCGCGAGCTCCGCAGAGGCGCGCATCGACGGCCTCGAGGGACTCGGGATCGTCGCGGAGGACGTCCTGATGGGCGACGTCCGGATCGCCGGTGCGGTCAGCGTCGACGGCATGGGGAAGACGTCCGTGCGCGGGGTCTACGCCGCGGGCAACGTGGCGTCGCCGATGGCCACCGTCATCGCCTCGTCGGCGGCGGGGACCCAGGCGGGCGCTGCGGTGCACGGGGACCTCGTGCAGGCAGACCTCGCCGCGGCGCTGGCCGGCGTGACCACGCGAGCGGGTCAGTCGACGCGGTAGCCCGCCTGCGCCGCCAGCAGCGGTGCGAGCGTGTAGAGGTGGTCCGCCGCGATCGTCGCACCGCGGAAACCCTCGAGCCGCTCGACCCGGTCGAGGTCGGCGCCGCGCAGGTCCACGTGCTCGATCCGGGTGTTCGAGCCCTCGGCAGCACGGACGCGGGTCCCCTCGAAGGACACCCGCAGGAGCTTGGCGTCGGCGATGTCGAGCTCGTCGATGACGCAGTCGCGGAACACCACGTCGGTGACCGTCGCCCCGCGGAGGTTCACGAACCCGAGCTTCATCCCGACGAACTCGACGCCGTTCAGCCCCGCGTCGTAGAGCTCCGCGGAGCCGACCCGGCCGCCGCCGATCCGGACCTCGCGCCAGGAGCTGCTCGATGCCCGCAGGACCGGGGCGTCGAGGGCATCGATCACGGTGTCGTGCACGCGCACCCCGCGGAGGTCGGCGCCGTCGGCACGGAGATCCTCGATGACGCACTCCTCGATCTCGAGGTCGGGGAGACGCCCGCCCGCGATGTCGAGCGACGCGATGCGCTTGCCGTCGATGCGGTCACCGGAGAGCACGTCGCCTGGTGCCGGGGCCCAGTCATCGAGGTCGGCGGGTTCGGTCAGGGTGATCCGAGGGGCGTCGGTGCCGGAGGACTTGCCGGAGGTGCGGGCCATGCACCCAGTCTGCCGCGCCCCGCCGACGCTCACACGAGCGGGAGGCCGAGCGGGAGATCGAGCCGCAGGTCGAGCGGGGTCAGGACGCTGTCGAGCCGGTAGTCCTTCGCCGGACCGACCGCGTCCCACCGCACGGTCCAGCGCGATGCGTCGCCGTCGAGCTCGCCGGTGTACTCGTCCGGCGCACAGTCATGCACCACGGACACACCCCAGACCCAGTCGTGGAACAGGCGACCGTCGGCGAAGCACACCGTCCAGGCGCCGTCGTCGTCCCGCCGCACGATGAGCGTCCGGGACACCGGTGTCGAGCGGCCCGCGAGCTCCATCGTGCCGGACTCTTCCCACCGCACGAGCCCGGCGTGTTCGAGGGTCAGGGTCGTGGTCCCTCGGACGGTGCCCCGCACGCCTGCACGACGATCGACCACGGCTCGCTCGAGCGCCCACTCCCCGAGCAGCTGGTCCGGCATCACGGGGCGAGCGTACCCGCCCGAACTATCCCATCACGCCCGCCCTGGGATGCGGTTTCGCGCGTAGGAGTCACGGAAACTCGACCGCCTACGCGCGATTCGACCCCCTACGCGCGAAACGACCCGCCCGACCACACCCAGCGCCGCCGACCGACCGCTATCCGCGGAGGGGACCCGAACCCTCGACGTTCGCACCGTCCGCGAACCCGGACACGAGATCACGCAACGCGTCTTCGGAGGTGTGCCGAGCCTCCCACCCGAGTTCCGTGCGCGCACGGTCCGTCCGCATGATCGGGACGGACGCGGCGATGTCGATCCACCCGGCGTCCGTCGGCTGGATCCGAAGCCGCCAGGTCAGGGTGACCAGGCCGCGGAGCAGTCGAAGCGGGATCCGGACGGCCCCGCGCATCCCGAGTACCGCCGCGATCCGGGGCGGGGTGAGCACGGGCGCCGCGGCGATGTTGAACGCTCCTGCCGCCCGCCGGTCCACCGCGCGCCAGTACGCGTCGGCGACGTCGTCGGCGTGCACGGCCTGGAACACGAACGGGTACGGCAGCGGCAGCACCGCCCACTGCACCCAGCGCACGATCTGCATCGGCACCAGCGGACCGAGGAACAGCCCACGGATCTCGGCAGCAGCCGCCCGTTGGAAGATCAGCCCCGGTCGGAGTCGCGTCACCACGACGTCCGGGTTCGCCTGCGCGAAGGCGTCCATCGCCCGCTCGTTCTCGGCCTTGTGGATCGAGTAGGTCGCGGTCGGGATGCCGTCCACCGGCCACGACTCGTCGACGCGCAAGCGCTTGCCCGCTGCATCGACCCCGCGGTAGGTCCCCACCGACGACGCCACGACGACCTGCGGGACCGACACCCGGGCCACGGCGGCGAGCACGTTCGCCGTCCCGGTCACGTTCGTGCGGTACTGCACCGGGATGTCGTGCGTCGGCTGCAGTGCCCACGCCAGGTGGATCACGGCGTCCGCGCCGCGGAACACGGCAGCGAGCTGGTCAACGGCGTCGGAGGCACCGACGTCCACCGCGTGCCAGACGGCATCGCCGTACGGCGCGGTGTGCACGTCGGGCAGCCGCCGGGCGACCCCGACGACCTGCACGTCGGGCTCGGCGGCGAGCCGGCGGACGACGGCGGTGCCGACGTTGCCGGTCGCGCCGACGACCACGATGCGGGTCACGCCGTGGCCGGTTCCAGGACGACCTTGACGCAGCCGTCCTGCTTCTTCTGGAAGACCTCGTACATGTGCGGGGCGTCCTCGAGCGGGACCCGGTGCGTGACCAGGTCGAGTGTGCCGAGCGGGTCGGCCGGGTCGGACACGAGCGGCATGATGTCGTCGATCCAGCGCTTCACGTTGCACTGGCCTTCGCGGACGGTGACCTGCTTGTCGAACAGCGTCATCATCGGCATCGGATCCGCCATGCCCCCGTAGACCCCGCTCAGCGAGACGGTGCCACCGCGGCGGACCAGGTCGATCGCGGCGTGCACGGCAGCGAGCCGGTCGACCCCGGCGGTCTCGATCGCCTTCTGCGCGAGGGCGTCTGGCAGCAGTCCGGCCGCGCGTTGGGCGAAGCCGGCGAGGGGGTTGCCGTGCGCCTCCATGCCGACCGCGTCCACGACGCCGTCCGGCCCGCGACCGTCGGTCAGGTCGACCAGCTGGGCGACGACGTCCTTCGTCAGGTCGAACGTCTCCACGTCGTGGCGCGACCCGAGGTCGCGGCGGACCTGCTCCGGGTCGACCGCGAGGACGCGGTAGCCGAGGTGTCTGCCGATCCGAGCGGCGAACTGCCCGACCGGTCCGAGACCGAGGACCGCGAGGGTCCCGCCCTCTGGCACGTCGGCGTACTGCACGGCCTGCCACGCCGTCGGGAGGATGTCGCTGAGGAACAGCCAGCGGTCGTCTGGGGTGCCGTCGTCGGGGATGACGATGGGTCCGTAGTCGGCGTGTGGGACGCGGAGGTACTCGGCCTGGCCACCGGGGACCTGGCCGTACATCTTCGTGTAGCCGAACAGCGCCGCTCCGCTGCCGTACTCGGTGACCTGGGTGGTCTCGCACTGCGACTGCAGGCCTCGCTGGCACATCCAGCAGTGGCCGCAGGAGATGTTGAAGGGGACGACGACGCGGTCGCCGACCTTCAGGTTCGTGACGGCGCTGCCGACCGCCTCGACGATGCCCATCGGCTCGTGACCGAGCACGTCGCCCCTGTCGATGTAGGGGCCGAGCACGCGGTACAGGTGCAGGTCGGAGCCGCAGATCGCGGTGGAGGTGATCCGCACGATCGCGTCGGTGGGCTCGTGGATGGTCGGGTCCGGGACTGTCTCGACCGAGACCTTCTCCGTGCCCTGCCAGGTGAGTGCGCGCATGAACGCTCCTATCGTCGGTACGTCCCGTGTACCCGGACGCACCGGCGCGCCTTCTCAGCGCGGGTCGGACGGGAGGCTCGTGGCGGGCCCGCCACGAGCCTCCCGTCAGACGACCGCGTCGTCCAGGGCGGCGGCCAGGACCGCCTGGTGGCCTGCGCGGTCGCCGGGGCCGGCACTGCCGGCCAGCATGATGAGGGACTTCCAGAGGACCCAACCACGGCCCCTGGCCCAGGTCGCGTCGTCCAGACCGACCGCATCGCGGAACACCTGCCGTGCCGCCGGGTCGAGGAACGTCCACGCCAGCACCAGGTCGCACGCCGGATCGCCGACGCCGCACGTGCCGAAGTCGATGAGTGCCGTGAGCCGGCCGTCGTCGCCCACGAGCAGGTTCGTCGGGGCGACGTCGCCGTGGAACCACACGGCGGGTCGCTCCCAGGCCGTGGCGCACGCCGTGTCCCAGACCGCCTCGCAGGCCGCCCGGTCGACGTCGTCGCCGAGCCGGTCGAGTGCGTCGCGGACCTCGTGGTCGTAGAACGACGGGTGTGCGCCGCGGTGGAACGAGTGCGCCCCGGCGGCCGGACCGCCGTCGGCCGGGACGGCCAGGAGCTGCCGGAGGACCCGGCCGACGTCCGCGGCGAGCGCCGACCGGTCCGGATCGGCGCGTGCTGCCACCGTGCCGTCGAGCCAGCGGCGCACCGACCACGGGAACGGGTAGCCGCTGCCCGGGCGTCCGAGTCCGACGGGCTCGGGAACCGGGACATCGAGGTACGGCGCCAGGTACGGGAGGACGCGCTGCTCCTTCTCGACGGCTGCGACGTAGCCCTCCGCGCTCGGCAGCCGGACCGACAGTGCGTCGCCGAGCCGGTACGTGCGGTTGTCCCAGCCCTGCGGGTCGACCTCGGTGACGGGCAGGTCCGACCATGCGGGGAACTGCTCGGCGACGAGGCGTCGGACGAGATCGGCGTCGATGACGGGCACGTCGGTGTGCGGCATGGGGTCATCGTGCCGCATCGGTGGCCGATCGGCCATCGGGGATCGTCCTGGTGACTGATGCGCGGCAGTGCACCGCGCGGGGACGCTGGATGGCGATGAACCACCGCGCTCCCTCCCGTCCGTCCCGTCGCGCACTGCTGGCCGGGGTCGGTGGGACCGTGCTGACGGGGGCGCTCGCCGCGTGTTCGGCCGGGCCGTCGGCACGGCCGACGGGTTCGCGGACTTCTGCGGCTTCCGCGTCGCCGTCCCCTTCTGCTTCGTCATCCGCGACTGCGACTGCGACGGCGACCGCGACTGTTCCGCCGGTCGCCCTGCAGCGACAGCCGCTCCCCGCTGGGACGATCACCGGGCTGCCGGAGGGGACGCCCGGGATCGCCTGGACCGTCGACGACGGAGCGTCGAGCGAGGTGGTCGAGGCCTACGCCCGGTTCGCCGCCGAGACCGGGACCCGCCTGACGTTCTTCGTGAACGGGGTGCGCCCCGCGTGGACCGAGCACGCCGACCTGCTGCGACCGTTGGTGATCTCCGGGCAGGTGCAGCTCGGGAACCACACGTGGGACCACCCGGCGCTCACGAAGCTCTCCGACCAGGGCATCATCGACCAGCTCACCCGGAACCACGACTTCATCCAGGACACCTACGGCGTGGACGCGAAGCCGTACTTCCGGCCGCCGTTCGGGTACCACGACGCCCGGGTCGACGCCGCAGCCGCGCGTGCCGGGTACACGACGCCGCTGCTCTGGTACGGGTCGCTGGCCGACTCCGGTGACATCACGTCGGACCAGATCGTCGGGTTCGCGGAGCAGTGGTTCCAGCCGGCGCACATCGTGATCGGGCACGCGAACTTCCGGGGGACCATCGGAGCGCTGCCGCGGTTGCACGCGCTGTTGCAGGAGCGGAAGTTGTCGACGTTCACGTTGGACGACGTGTTCGCACGGTAGCGCGCTCAGCTGGTCTGGCGGAGACGGTCGCGCTCGGCCGCCGGCAGGTGCTCGGTCGCGGTCTCGAGCGCGCTCCGGCTGAGGAACCGCCCCTGTCGCTCGAGGAACGCGACGAGTGCCGGCTCGGACGCCCGCTTGCCGACCTCTCGAAGCACCCAGCCGAGGGCCGACTGCACGGTGTCCCCGCGCTCACGGACGAGTCGGCCGGCCACCGCGAGCGGCACGTCCGCGTCGCCCTGTTTGGCGAACGCCAGCGTCGCGACCACCGCGATGCGCCTGACCCACGCGACGTCCGACTTCGCGAGCGCGAACAGCGGACCGGTCGAGCCGTCGAGCATCGGTGCGCCGACGAGCTCCTCGGCAGCGATGTCGACGAGTTCTGCGCGGTCGATCCGCTCGGCGCGTGCCGCAGACAGGTACTCCTCGGTGAGCCCCGGATCTGGCTGCTCCCGCATCGCCTGCACGAGCAGGACGACGGCGACGAGCCGTGCGCCGGGGTCCTCGCTCCACAACAGCGCGGACCGTTCGCCCTCGTCGAGGTCCCGGTGCGCCCGAGCCACCCGCCGGGCACCCGCGACGTCGCCCGGCGTCTTCGCGAACGCGGCGAGGACGTCCTCGGCGGTGACCGTCACGCGACCTCTCCGACCTTCGGATCGGGCTTGCTCGCCTTCCTGAGTCCGCGTCGCAGCACGATCACCGCCACCACGACCAAGAACCCGGCGAACATCCACGTCCCGACCTGCGGGTCGACGACCCCTGCGATGAACGCCCCGATCGGCGAGCAGACCGCCGCCGTGATGCCCACCGTCAGTCCCACGCGGATGTCCACGACGCCACGGCGGAGGTTCGCCACCGTGCCGGAGACCGACGTCGGCACCATCGTGAGCAGCGACGTCCCCTTCGCGAGCAGGTCACCCGCGCCCAGTGCGAGTTCCATCCCGGGCACGATCACCACCCCGCCGCCGACACCGATCAGGCCGGAGAGGACGCCGGCCAGCAGCCCGATCCCGAGCAGCACGACCGCCTCGATCGGGCCGAAGTGCACGTCACCCTCACGGGTGGGCACGTTGGTGAACAGGGAGACGAGCACGACGACGATGAAGCCGACGAAGATCCACGGGAGCACCCGGAGCGGGATCGCTCGCAAGAGCCTCGAGCCGATGGGCGCTCCGACGACACTGCCGATCGCGAGGGTCAGCGCCGCGAGCCAGTGCACCTCGCCCTGCACGGCGTAGGTGATCGCACCGACGACGGCCGCGGGAGCGATCGCCACGAGGGAGCTCGCGGAGGCGCTGCGCTGGTCCATGTGCAGGAAGGCCATGAGTGCGGGGACGACGATCACGCCGCCGCCGACACCGAACAGGCCGGAGAGCACCCCGGCGACGATCCCGATCGCGACGAGCACGGTCAGTTGCGCGGCGCGGGATCTCATCCTGTCCAGGGTACGGCCGCGCACGGCAGCGTGGATTCAAATACGACATGACAGTTGCGGCGGGTGTGCGGGTGGCTCTACGCTGAGATCACCCCCCGGGGTGCCACGTCAACGGCTAACCGGCCAGAAGCCCCTCTCCATCGAGAGGGGCTTCTGCATCTCCCAAGCGCTCGGCCGCCCGAAGGTGCCCAACTCGTCGACCACCCGCGCCGGGAACTGACTTCCGCGGAGCGCGCTCTGCTTGATGTACCGGATGTGGTCCGGCCTGACCTCGAGCGGACTCCGTGCGCCGGTGCCAGGAACACCTCTGCTTGCACCGAGACCGGAGGCAGCGTGGCGAGCGCCCGGAGGTACCACTCCCGGTCCGCGGCTCACGCGGGCTCTTCCCCTCGACACGCGGATCGAGTGCGCTGACGTGGGGTCTCGAGCGCGCGGGCGGCCGCCACTCCTGCGCACTCGATCGAAGGGAACCAGCCTGAAGTCCGGAACACGGTTTTACACAACCGAAACGAAATGTATACAAGCAACGGCCAACACGTGTGATTGTATGCAATCAACCCCGATCCTGAGCGCGACCCCACAAGGGACGCCACGCACCTCCCCAGCATCAGGAACCGCATGTCCCCGATCAGCCCCCGACGACGACGCACGCTCATCGCGCTGCCCGCCGTCCTCATCGCCGCGACGCTCGCACTCACCGCCTGCGTCCCCGTCCAACGCTCGAAGGCCGGCGGCACCACCGCCGGCACCGTCACCACCGCCCCGATCGGCGACCAGCAGATCAAGGAGGGCGGTGACCTGGTGATGGCGCTCTCGGCAGAGCCCGACCGCCTCGACCCGACCACCTCGTCGTCGCTGTACACCCGGTACGTCATGGAGACGATGTGCCAGAAGCTCTACGACATCGACGCCGAGGGCACCCTCGTCCCGATGCTCGCGACGGAGCTCCCGACGGTGAGCGACGGCGGCAAGACCGTCACGTTCCCGGTGAAGACCGGCGTGCGGTTCGCCGACGGCACGCCGTTCGACGCCGACGCGGTCGTGACGACGCTCGAGCGGAACCTGACGAAGGCGGACTCCAGCCGGAAGAGCGAGCTCGGCCCGGTGTCCGATGTCGAGGCAGTCGACGACCACACGGTGCGGCTCCACTACGACACCCCGTTCGCCCCGCTCACCGCGGCGCTCGCGGACCGCGCGGGCATGGTCATGTCGCCGACGGCGCTCGCGGAGAAGGGCGACGACTTCGGCGACTCCCCGGTGTGCGTCGGCCCGTACAAGTTCGTGAAGCGCGTCCCGCAGACCTCGATCCAGGTCGAGAAGGACCCGGAGTACTACGACCCGTCGTCGGCGCACTTCGACACGATCACCTACCGGATCATCACCGACGCCAGCATCCGGGCGGCGAACCTCCGCTCCGGCGACGTCCAGGTGGCGGACACGATCTCCACGCAGGACGTCGACGACCTGCGGAAGCGCAAGGACCTGTCCATCCTGCGGACGGGTTCCCTCGGCTACCAGGGCATCACCGTGAACATCGGCAACCAGGACGGCGTCGGCACGGACCCGAAGCAGATCGACACCCCGCTGGCGAAGCGCGCGGACGTCCGCCGGGCCCTGTCGATGTCGATCAACCGCGCGGAGCTCGTGCAGAGCGTGTTCCACGGTTGGGCGGACGTCGCGTGCTCCCCCGTGCCGGACACGAGCGTGTTCGCCAGCACGGCGAGCAAGGCGTGCCCGGAGTACGACCCGGCCGCCGCGAAGAAGATCCTCGAGAAGGCGGGCGTCCAGCAGCCGTTCCCGATCGAGATGGAGGTGACGAACACCCCCGACACCGTGCGGTTCGCCCAGGCGCTGCAGGCGCAGGCCCGCAGTGGCGGCTTCGCGATCACGATCACCCCGGTCGAGTACACGACACTGCTCGACGACCAGACCCGCGGCGACTTCCAGGCGCTGCAGCTCGGCTGGTCCGGCCGCGTCGACCCGCACGGCAACATCGGCGGCTTCCTGACGACGGGTGGCGGCAACAACTACGCCGGCTACAGCAACGCCGAGGTCGACGACCTCATCACCCGTGCCGCGCAGTCGACCGACGAGCAGGAGCGAGCCGACCTGTACGGCGAGATGACGAAGATCGTCCAACGAGACGACCCGATCATCTACCTCTACCGGACCCGGAGCATCACCGGCGTCGGGAACACGATCGCGGGCGTCTCGACGTACGCGGACGGCGTCGTGCGGCTGAGCAAGGCCGCGTTCGTGGAAGGAGCGACGAAGTGATCCGCTACGTCAGCACCCGCATCTGGCAGTCGGCGATCACGCTGGTGCTCGCGTCGGTCGTCGTCTTCTTCGGGGTCCGGCAGCTCCCGGGCGACCCGGCGCTCGCGCTCGCCGGCGAGGAGGCGAGCCCTGCACGGCTCGCCGCGGTCCGGGCCCAGCTCGGCCTCGACGACTCGATCGTCGTGCAGTACTGGCGCTTCCTGGTGAACGCGTTCCAGGGCGACTTCGGCCGCTCGACCCGCACGGGCACCCCGGTGACCGAGCTCATCGGTTCGACGCTCCCGGTCACACTGTGGCTCGCGCTCTACGCCATCGTCGTCGCCGTGCTCGTCGGGGTCGCCCTCGGCACCCTGGCCGAGCGCTACCGCGGGCAGTGGCCGGAGTGGATGGCGAACGCCGCTGCGCTCGTCGGCCTCAGCGTCCCGAACTTCTGGCTCGGCATCCTGGCGATCGTGTGGCTGGCGGCAGGGCTCGGCTGGTTCCCGGCGTCCGGGTACGTCCCGATGACGTCGAACCCGCTCAGTGCGCTCTACCACCTGACCCTGCCGGCACTCATCCTCGGCACCTCGCTCGCGGCCGTGATCATGCGGCAGACCCGTGCGTCGATGATCGAGACGATGAAGACCGACTTCGTCCGGACCGCACGGGCGAAGGGGCTCGGCCGCGGCCGGGTGCTGTTCCGCTACGGCCTCCGCAACTCGATGATCGTGGTCGTCACCATCGTCGGGCTGCAGCTCGGCGGGCTCATCTCGGGCGCCGTCGTCACCGAGCGCATCTTCGCGCTCCCCGGGTTCGGCAAGCTGACGCTCGACTCGGTGTTCACCCGCGACTACCCGGTGATCCAGGCGGTCGTGCTCGTCATCACGGTCGGCTACGTCGTGATCAACCTGGCCGTGGACGTCCTGTACTCGGTCATCAACCCGAAGATCCGCGTGGGAGGCACCCGATGACCACCGTGACACCCACGTTCGACCTCGGCTCCAGCCGCGGCCGCGTCTGGAAGCAGGTCAGGGCGAACCGCCTCGGGCTCACCGGCGGCGTCATGCTCGCGGTCGTCGTGCTCGCCGCGCTGACCGCTCCGCTCGTCGCGCCGCACGACCCCACGCAGACGCACTTCGACCTGCCGTTCCAGGTGCCGTTCACCGTCGGCTTCGGCCTCGGCACCGACGACCTCGGCCGCGACATCCTGTCCCGCACGCTGTACGGCGTGCAGGTCTCACTCGTGGTCGGCGCACTCTCCGTGCTCGTCGCCGTCGTCGTCGGGACCCCGCTCGGGCTCCTCGCCGGCTACTGGAAGTGGCTCGACGCGATCATCTCGCGCCTGACCGACGTCGCCCTGGCGTTCCCGTTCCTCATCATCGCGGTCGGCCTCGCGGCGATCAGCGGCCCCAGCCTGTCGAACGCCGTCATCGCCATCGGCGTCTCGCACGTCCCGGCGATGATCCGCATCGTGCGCGGTGAGACGCTGCGGATCACGAGCGCCGACTTCGTGACGAGCGCGAGGACCCTCGACGCCGGTGGTGCCCGGATCATCGCGCAACACGTCCTGCCGAACTGCGTCTCCGCGATCATCGTGCAGGCGACGGTGATCATGCCGGTCGCGGTGATCGGCGAAGCGCTGCTGTCGTTCCTCGGTCTGGGCATCCAGCCGCCGACCCCGAGCCTCGGCATCATGCTCTCGGACGCGCAGCAGTACCTCGGTCAGGCACCGTGGGCCGCAGTGGTCCCCGGCATCGCCATCGCCGTGATCTGCCTCGGCTTCAACCTGTTCGGGGACGCCCTGCGCGACGCCCTCGACCCGACCGCATCGGACCGCAAGTGAGCACCATGAGCACCAACCCCGCCTTCGTCCAGCCGACCGCCCACACCACACGTCCCGACCTGCAGGGCACGTTCGGCATGGCCGCCGCCACGCACTGGATCGCCACCGCGAGCGCGCAGGCCGTCCTGGAGCGCGGCGGCAACGCGTTCGACGCCGCCGTCGCTGGCGCATTCGTCCTGCACGTCGTAGAGCCGCACCTGAACGGCCCGGGCGGCGACATGACCGCCGTCTTCGCCACCGCCGACGACAAGACACCGACGGTGCTGGTCGGCCAGGGTCCGGCACCGGCGGGCGCCACCCCGGAACACTTCCGCGCCGAGGGCCTCGACCTGGTCCCCGGCGCCGGCGCACTCGCGGCCGCCGTGCCCGGTGCCGTCGACGCCTGGCTCATGCTCCTCCGAGACCACGGCACGTGGGAACTGGCCGACGTCCTCGCCTTCGCCATCGGCTACGCGCGCGACGGCCACCCGGTCGCGCCCCGCGTGGTCGCCACGATCAGCACGGTCCAGGACCTGTTCCGGGATCACTGGCCGTCCTCCGCTGCTCGGTGGATGCCGGGAGGCTGGGTGCCGGTCCCCGGGACCGTCATCCGCAACGAGACGTGGGCTGCAGTGCTCGACCGGCTCGTCGACGCCGGCTCTGCGCACACGGGCGGCAGCGCGGACGACCGGGTCGCCCGCATCGACGCTGCGCGCGATGCGTGGTCGAGCGGGTTCGTCGCGGAGGCGATCGACCGGTTCGTGCGCGCCCCGCACCGGCACGCCTCGGGCACCGACCACGCCGGCGTCATCCGCGCGAGCGACATGGCCGCGTTCCGGGCGTCCTACGAGCCCGCGACGACCGCCGAGTTCCGCGGGTACACGGTCGCGAAGACCGGCCCGTGGGGGCAGGGACCCGCACTGCTGCAGACCCTGCGGTTGCTCGAGCCCTTCGACGACGCCCAGCTCGACCCGTCGACGGTCGACGGCGCACACACCATCGTCGAGGCGCAGAAGCTCGCCATGGCCGACCGCGAGGCGTACTACGGCGACCACGACGTCCCGATGGACGCACTGCTGAGCGACGCGTACACCGACGCCCGTCGTGCGCTGATCGGCGACCACGCGTCCCACGAGTTCCGCCCGGGGACGACTGCCGACGGCCCGAGCACGCTCCCGCCGCTCCGCGAGACGTACACACCGGGCGGCGAACCCATCGCCGGCGTCGGCGAACCGACCGTCCCTGCACCCGCCGAGGACCGAGGTGAGCCGATCGTGATGGCGACCGGCGAGACCCGCGGCGACACGGTCCACATCGACGTCGTCGACCGCTGGGGCAACATCATCAGCGCGACGCCGTCCGGCGGATGGCTGCAATCCTCCCCGACGATCCCCGAGCTCGGGTTCTGCCTCGGCACCCGCATGCAGATGACCTGGCTCGAGGAGGGCACCGCGTCGACGCTCCGCCCCGGCGAGCGCCCTCGGACGACACTGACCCCGACGCTCGTGCTCCGTGACGGCGAGCCCGTCGTGGCGCTCGGCTCCCCCGGCGGCGACCAGCAGGACCAGTGGCAGCTGCTCTTCCTGCTCCGCACGATCGTCGGCGGGTACTCCCCGCAGCAGGCCATCGACGCGCCCGCGCTGCACACGACCTCGTTCCCCGGGTCGTTCTGGCCGCGGACCTGGACCCCGGGCGGCCTCGTCGTCGAGGACCGGCTCGGCGAGGACGTGATCGCCGGCCTCGAGGAACTCGGCCACGTCGTCACCCGAGCCGGCGACTGGGCGCTCGGCCGCCTGTCGTGCGTGACGCGCGACCCCGAAACCGGCGTCATGGGCGCCGCAGCCAACCCGAGAGGAGCACAGGGACATGCCGCAGGACGCTGAGGACCGCACGATGCCCACCGGAGCCGACCCGAGCCTCCCGTCCGCCCCCTTGCTGACCATCCGCGACCTGCGCGTCGCGTTCGGCGGCACCGAGGTGTTGCACGGCGTCGACCTCGACGTCCGTCGCGGTGAACGCGTCGCGATCGTCGGCCAGTCCGGATCCGGCAAGTCGACGTTGATCGCGGCGGTGCTCCGGCTGTTGCCCGGAGCCGGACGGATCACGGGGGGATCGATCCGCCTCGGCGACCTCGACGTCTCCGGCGCGGACGAGGCCACCATGCGCCCGGTCCGCGGCGGACGCATCGGACTCGTGCCGCAGGACCCGTCGACCAACCTCAACCCAGCGATGAAGGTCGGCGCGCAGATCGCTGACTCGCTCCGCGCCGGGGGGCTCCGCGGCCGCGCGGCGGTCCGGCAGCGCGTCGTGGAGCTCATGACCGAGGCCGGGATCCCGGAAGCCGCGCGACGGGCGGACCAGTACCCGCACGAGTTCTCCGGCGGCATGCGACAGCGCATCCTCATCGCGATCGCGCTCGCCCGCCAGCCAGAACTGCTCATCGCCGACGAGCCGACCAGCGCGCTCGACGTGACGGTGCAGCGGCAGATCCTCGACCACCTGCAGACGCTGGTGGACCAGCACGGTACCACGCTGCTCTTCGTGACGCACGACCTCGGGGTCGCGGCGGACCGGACCGATCGCGTCGTCGTGATGCTCGACGGTGCGATCGTCGAGCAGGGCGCGCCGGAGGACATCCTCCGGAACCCGCAGCACGAGTACACGAAGCGGCTCATCGCGGCGGCACCCGCGCTGACGGGCGTCGCTCCGGAGCCGGTGGCTGCCGGTGAACCGATCCTCGTCGTGTCGGAGCTGGTGAAGGAGTACAAGCTCCGCGGGCGCGGCGCCGGCACCCTCCGGGCGTCCGACGGCGTCTCGTTCACCGTCCGACGCGGCACCACCACCGCGGTCGTCGGGGAGTCCGGGTCGGGCAAGACGACGGTCGCCAGGATCGTCCTGGGGCTCGAGACGCCGACGTCGGGCAGCGCGCTCGTCGACGGGCTCTCGATCGGGACCGCCCGCGGCGCCGAACGGCGGAGCGTCCGGCGTCGGGTGCAGCCGGTCTTCCAGGACCCGTACGGCTCGCTCGACCCGACGTCGACGATCGAACGGATCATCGACGAGCCCCTGCGCGTGTTCGGGATCGGTGACCGGGCGTCCCGCACCGAGCGGGTCGCGACGCTGCTCGACCAGGTCGCCCTGCCACGCACGGTCGCGCAGCTCCGTCCGAACGAGTTGTCCGGCGGGCAGCGGCAGCGCGTCGCGATCGCCCGCGCGCTCGCCCTCGAGCCGGAGCTGCTCATCCTCGACGAGGCGGTCTCCGCGCTCGACGTCCTCGTGCAGGAGCAGATCCTGGCACTGCTCGACGACCTGCAGGACCGCCTGGGCCTGAGCTACCTGTTCATCACGCACGACCTCGGGGTGGTCAGGCGGATCGCGGACGACGTCGTGGTGATGCGCCGCGGGAAGGTCGTGGAGCACGGTTCGGTCGCGCAGGTGTTCGACGCCCCCGCCGAGCAGTACACGCGGGACCTGCTCGACGCGATCCCCGGCAGGGCACTGGCGGAGCACGCCGCGTGACGCGCTCGCCGTGGGCGGTCGTCCGCGTGAGACGATCGTGACCGTGCTGAACGGTTCCGGCGTCCTCGACGCGATCCGCCGCGACATCGTCGCCGGCGCGCTCCTGCCCGGGACCCGGGTGACGGAGGCGTTCCTCGCGGAGCGGTACGGCGTCTCCCGGGTTCCGGTGCGCGAGGCGTTGCGCGGCCTCGAGGGCGAGGGCTTCGTCGTGTCGCAGCCGAACGTGGGCTCCAGGATCGCGCCGATCCCGTTCGACGAGGCCGACGACCTGTTCGCCGTACGGGAGTCGCTCGAGATCGCCACCGCCAGGCGTGCGGCCACCCGGGCGCGCACGCTCTTCGACGGTGACGCCCCGCCCGAGGACTGGTGGCGGATCCGGCGCGAGCTCGGCGCGATCCTGGACGCGGGTGACAACGCGGTCGAGCGGGACGAACTCGACCTGCTCGTCGACCTCAACGACCGCTTCCACTTCCTGGTCGCCGAACTCTCCGGCAGCGCGACGCTCGCGACGCTGCTCCGGCAGTTGTCCCGGAAGATCGAGTGGTTGTACGCCACGGACACGTTCTCCCGTGGCAAGCGGCTGTGGCCCGAGCACCGACGCATCCTCGCGGCGATCGACGCCGGCGACGTGGATGCGGCAGCGGAGCGGATGGGGTGGCACGTCCGCGAGAGCCGGATCGGGTACGCGGCGCGTTCGTCGCCCGACCGCGCCGAGGCCCTGCGGTCAGCGGGCCCCGCGATCTGAATGTGATACTGCAGTTGCGGGCGGTCATGCAGGGCCGCTAAAGTCGACACGTAACCCGGGGTGCCCGAAGCGGCTAACCGGTGCGGGGCCCTTCCGATCGCGGGAGGGCCCCTGTACGTTTCCACTCCCTGGGCTTCCCGAATCCGCCGGACTCATCGAGCAGGCGATCCGGGAACTGACTGTCGCGGAGGACCTGTTCGCGGACGTGTCGGATGTGGTCTGGGCGCAGCTCCATCAGCTCCCGCGCCGCCGCCCCCGCCGGAACGATGAGCCCGACCTGTCGACGGGCACGTGATCGCACGAGCCGCAGGGCCTCCGCGAAATCGGAGTCGTTCGAGAGCAGGAAGTACGCGTCGACCAGGTCGTGCATCGCGTCGCACACCATGTGCGACGCGAGACTCACGTCCGTCCCCTTCTCCTCGATCTTCCGCACGCGGACCCGCCTCGGCTCCCCGGCGGCGTCGCGCTCGAGCGGGGACAGCGCCATCCAGCGCTTGTCCGCACGGAACGTCCCGAAGTGCAGTGAGACGGACGGCAGGGTGGCGAGTGCTCGCAGGTACGCCTCCTGGTTCTGCGGCCCGCTTGGATTCCTTCCCTCGACGTGGCGCACCCTCGCCGTGAAGTAACGGATCTGGCCGACGTCGTAGGTCGGCAGGAGATGGCTGCAGAGCAGTTCGAGGTCGAGCCACTTGAGGTCGCCACGACCATGGAGGGCACGGCGGAAGAGGTTGAAGCCGTCGACGTACACGGCGGCCGTCGGCTTCCCGGCAGTGGAGGTCAGGGTGGGCATCCGCCGATGATCGGCGATCCGGGGCGCGAGCGCCGAACATGTTGCATGTCCGGCGCCCGACGCCCGGCGCCCGGCGCCCGACGCGCGTCAGCGGAAGGAGAGGATCGTCAGCGGGTCCTTCAGCGTCCCGTTCACCCGCGTCTCCACGTGCACGTGCGGCCCCGTCGACTGCCCGGTGTTGCCCGACTTCGCGATCTCCGTCCCCGGCGACACGAGCTGCCCCTTCGAGACCTCGATCGCGGAGAGGTGCGCGGTGAGCACGGTCGTCAGGCCGTACTTCACGACGACGTAGTTGCCGAACGTCTTGTCGTTCGCCACGGTGCTCGTCACCGATCCAGCACCCGAGGCGTACACCGGCGTGCCCGTCTTCACCCCGGCGTCCGTGCCCTGGTGGTAGCGCGGGGTGTGTCCGGCCCCGCGGTCGTCACCGTAGCGGCCGGTGATGCTCCGGCTCGCGACCGGCCACAGCAGTCCCGTGACCTTCTGCGTCGACCAGGCACGGGTGTCGCTCTTGCCGTAGAACACGACGTTCGCGTCGAGCTGCACGATCAGGGAGCCCGCGCCGGCGCGGCTGGTGCTCGATGCCCAGAGGACCCGCTTGTCCGGCGCGTAGACCACGATGTTCCCGTCGGCCTGCACCGCAGCCCACGCACCGGGGTTCCGGTTGGTGTGCGTCGACCAGGTCGCCCGGCCGTTGACGTACTGCACGAGGTTGCCGTCGGCCTGCATCGTGAAGGTGCGGCTCTTGCTCGCATCCGAGCGGAGGACGGTGCCGGGCATGATGTTCGTCCCGGAGCGCACCGTGTTCTGGAAGGACTCGATCCCCCAGAGCACGCGGACCGCGGTGTCCACGGAGTGGATCGATCCGTCCGACTCGAGGATGAGGCCGAGCCCGCGGTTGGCACCCGATCCCCACTGCTTGAACGCCTTGCCACCGGATCGCAGCGTCAGCACGCCGTTCGTCCCGTAGACCGCGGTCGCGCCGGGCTTGTCCGTCGTGTTCGACGCGTACAGCACGACGTTCCCGATGCCGTACTCGACGAGGTTCCCGTCGCCCTGCATGACGAGACGGAACTGCCCGTTGTCCGAGGTGAGCTGGTCACCGGCGACCATGGTGGTCCCGGCGGGCAGGACGCCCTTGTAGGTGGTGGCTGCGTAGGCGGGAGCGGCGAGCACGACGCCGCCGAGCACCGTGACGAGCACGGCTGTGGTGATCGCGGCGAGCCGCGCGGTGAGTGAGCTCTGCAAGTGGTGGATCCCCTGGTTCGGCGGCTCGCTCTCAACGAGCCGTGCGGCGACTCGGCTCCCGAGTCGGTCGGCGGCCCGCCCTGTACAGGCCGCCGAACGATGGTCACCGAGGGGTGCCGGACCGACACAGCCCCAGTCGTGGGGGCTGTACGCCCGAGCGAACCTGTGCAGACGCCGATCAGGACGGCCCGCGAGCAGCATCCGTCAAGGCCTCAGCGGAACCGCGACGGCGGCACCCCGAACGCCCGGGTGAACGCCGCGGTGAACGCGGCAGGGGTCGCGTAGCCGAGCCGGCCGGCGACGTCCGTCACGGACGCCGTACGGAGCGACGGGAGGCTCGCCAGCAGTCGCGCACGCACCCGCCAGACCGCAGGCCCCACCCCCGTGGCCGCCCGGAACCGCCGATCGAGCGTCCGGCCGCTCACGGAGGCCCGGATCGCCCAGTCCGCGTTCGTCACGTGCACGTCGGGGTCGGCGAGGTACGCGCGGCACAGGTCGCGGAGGACGCCCTCCGCCGGCAGCCGGATGGACAGCGGGACGGGCGCCACGCGCTGGAGTTCGTGCAGCGCGAGGTCGAGCACCGCGCCGTCACGTCCGTGGACGTCGAGGTCGAGCGGCAGGTCGAACGCCGCGCGGAGCAGTTCACGCAGGAGCGGCCCGACCTCGACGACCGTGCACGAGGTCGGCCACCACGGCACCGCGTCCGGCTCGATGTAGAGGCTCCACGTGGTGACGTCGAGCATCCTGACCTCGTGCTCGACCCCCGGAGGGATCAGCACGGCACGGTCGGTCGGCACCGTCCACGACCCCTCGTCCGTCTCGACGAGCATCGTCCCGCTGGCCCCGTAGAGCACCTGAGCACGTCGGTGCGCGTGCCGCGCGAGCAGGAAGTCGGGCGGGTACTCGGTCCCGATGGGCAGGACGTCGAGCGGCAGGTGGTCGTGGTCCTGAACACGGACGTTGCGCACTCCGCAAGGCTAACCCTCGAAGTTCTGCGACGGACCATCGATTGCTCGCCGCCACGGTCGGCGCTGGACTGGATGCCATGACGTTCTTCGTGCTGGTGCTCATCGGGGTCCTCGTCGGGCTGACGACCGTGTTGTTCGGCTTCGGCGGCGGATTCGTGACGGTCCCGATCATCACGGTCGCCGATGCCGCACTCGGTGGCGATGCGGTCCGCGTGGCGACGGCGACCTCGGCGCTCGTGATGCTCGTGAACGCCGCGGTGGCGACGGCGTCCACGAAGCGCGTCGTCCTCCGGGGACTCCGCGGACGCACCGGACTCTTCGCGCTGCTCGTCCTCGGCGGTGCGGTCGGCGCCGCAGCCGCTCGGTTCGCGCCCGACGCGCTGTTGCGGTGGGGCTTCGTCGCGTACGTCGGGGCCACCGTCGTCGACCTGCTCGTCCGCCCCGGGTTCTTCCGACGCGAGGCTGGTCCCCGGCCCCGACGCGAGCCGTCCATCGGGACGCGCCCGACGGCCGTGGTGTCCGGCAGCACGCCGGACGGACGCGGCATGCGGACGGTGTTCGGCCTCCCGGTCGGCGCGGTCGCGGCGTTCCTGGGTGTCGGTGGCAGCGTCATGACCGTCCCGGTGATGCGCCGGGCCGGTGCGTCCATGCCGGTGGCGACCGCCCTGGCGAACCCGCTGACGCTCGCGATCGCCGCGCCGGCGGTCCTCGTCACCCTGCTCGTGCACGGGCAGGTGCCCGATGCGACCCGCCTCGTCGGCGCCGTGGACGTCCCGGCCGCGGTCGCGCTGCTGCTCGGCGCGATGCCGGTGATCGTGCTGCTCCGCCGACGCCCCCCGCGCATCCCCGAGGCGGTGCACGCATGGGGCTACGTCGTGCTGCTCGGTGCCGCAGGCATCGCCGTCGCCGTGTCCTGAGGCTCGGGCGGCAAGGTGGCGCTCGGCTTGTACGCGTCCCACATCGTGCGGTCGAACCGCACGCCCGCCGCACGAGGCCGACGCACGACCATGGCGGTCACGAGCAACCACCCGAAGGGCCCGGTGAGCGCGAGCAGCAGCACCCAGAGCCCAGTGTGGTCCCGGTCGTGCAGCCGCCGGACCAGCAGGGTCCAGCGCGGGATCGCCGTCACCGCGACCCACAGGAGCAGCACCACGTCCCACGGGTTCGGCGGGACGTCCGCGCCGTCGCCGTACCCCCACCACCACGTCGGGCTGCCGAACAGGTGGAAGTGCACGGCCGGCGTCGGGACGATCCCGAACGGGTCCGCGTACGAGTCCCACCGCCACGGCGTCCCGGACCACACCGGGATCCCCACCGCGAGCACCACGACGACCAGCTCGAACCCCATCGGCCAGAAGAACTCGGACCGGCTCGCCCGACCGGAGAACCGCCAGCCCTGTGTCCAGAACCGGACCCAGGCCTCGAGCGGGCCGGCGTCGCGCAGCGACCCCTGCCGGAGCGCTCGCGAACAGAACGACGATCGATCCCCCATGCGCTCGACCCTACCGACCTGCGTCTTCGCCGGGAACCCCTTGCGAGAACGTGCGTTCTCCGATTGACTCGGCACCGCGGCTCCCGCTCGGGACCGCACCCCACACGAAAGGAGCGGCCATGCCCACGCGCACCGCACGCACCGCCTGGAACGGCGGCCTCCAGGACGGCTCCGGCCAGGTCGAACTCTCCAGCTCGAAGGTCGGCACGTACGACGTCTCGTTCCCGAAGCGCGCCGCCGAGGACGCCGATGGCACGACCAGCCCCGAGGAACTCATCGCCGCGGCGCACTCCGCCTGCTACGCGATGCAGTTCTCCGCCGTGCTCGGCGAGGCCGGCGGCACCGTCGAGGCCCTCGACGTCAAGGCCGACGTCTCGCTCGGCCCGGACTCGGCCGGCGGGTTCAAGCTCACCGGCATCGCCCTCACCGTGAGCGGCGAGGTGTCCGGCATCGACGAGGCGACCTTCCTCAAGGCGGCAGAGGACGCCAAGGCGACCTGCCCCGTCAGCAAGGCGCTCACCGGAGTCGACATCACCCTGAACGCGACGTTCGAGCAGTAGTCGTCACCACCTGACGGACTGGCGCGCCCCGCTCAGCGGCAACGCGAAGCGTTGCGCGGGGCGCGCCGACCGAGCCTGCGAGGGAGGGGTGGCGAACCCGCCACGGGCCTCCCGTCCGTCTCCTGGCTACGCTCGGAGCCGTGATCAGACGGACCTGGACCCACCTGACCCTGTGGCTCGGCCTGCTGGCCGTCATCGGCGGTGCCCTGCTCGTCGCCACCACGCCGAGGGCGTCCTTCGGCTGGTTCGCGTACGCACCGCTGAGTGACTACGCCTTCGTCGCCGGACCGCCGAGCTGGCAGACACTGCTCGGGTACGCGCTGGTGGTCGTCGGGCTCGTCTCGGCGGCCTTCGCCGCCGGACGACTCAGCGTGCGCCGCCGCTGACCGAGCGACTCACCGCCCATCGGCGACGCGGAGCCGGGCATCGGCTGCGGCGAGCGCGGCCCGCATCCGTTCGGCCTCGCCGTCCGGCCAGCCGCCCGAGCTCGCGAGCGGCAGCTCCGTCATGAACCGGCGACGCTCCTCGGGGAACGCGCGGACGACGCGATCGGGGTCCTCGAGCACGGTGCGGTACAGGTTCGGCCCGTCGGCGTAGTAGAGGTCGGTGACCACCAGCCGACCATCGGCACCGCGCATCACGTTCGCCGGGTTGTCGTCGAGCGGGCCCCACCACGGCTGCTCGTCCGCTCCCTGCGCATGCACGGTCCGGATGTGCCGGACGAGTGTCGCGACCTCGGGATCCCCGGCTGCGAGCGATCGGTGGAACGCCGCGGCCTCGGGTTCTTCGACGGGCTCCAGGGCCTCCATCAGCGTGAGGTCACCGCCGCCGTCGAGGACCCGGTGCCCGAAGAGCACGGGCACCTGCCTGGTGTCCGACGCCACCCCGTAGAGCGCTGCCGAGTACGGAGCGGCGGGGTCGAACGGGCTGATCCGTGCAACGGACCGGCCGTCGGGAGCGCGGAGGGCCCATGCCCAGTCACCGGTGCCGCAGTCGGTCCAGCCGGCGGCTCGGAGGGCCCGGTCGGCGTCGTGGTGCGTGGCACCGTCGGGCAGCACGTCGAGGACCGTCGCCCAGGGATCTCCGTCGGTGGTCGCCATGGGCAGCACGGTAGTCGTGGCGTTCAGCGGACGTCCGGACTCGGGTGGACGTGGCAGGCACAATGGAGCGATGGCCGAACCGCTCCTCCCCGGCGCCCGGCCCGGTCGTCCGCATCGTCCGCGGGCCCGCAGCGTCGCCCAGCACGACCTCCGCGACATCCGTGCCCGGCTCCGCGGCACCATCTACGAGCACGTCGAGCCGGACACCCGGTCCCGGCGCGAGCAGTACTCCGCGCAGCAGATCGTCGACTTCTGTCTCGACCTCGCCGAGGTGATGCTGGCCTCGGGCGCCGACACCCGCAGCGTCGAGATCGCCCTGGTCGCCGTGGCGACCAAGTGGAACCTCGCACCCCTCGAACTCGACTTCACGGGCAGCTCGGTCACGATCCAGTACGCGCCGTCGGACGCGCCGATGCTCGTCAAGATGCGGACGATCCGCTCGGACGGCTCCGACCTGAACCGGCTCGCGTGGGCGAACCAGATCGTCGACGACGTCATCCACGACGAGCGGGACATGTCGTCGGCGGTGAGCGCGCTCGTCGCCGTGCTGCGGATGCCCTCCCGGTGGCCGATGTGGACCGCCGACGTCGGCCTGTCCATCCTGGGCACGTCGATCGCGATGCAGGCCGGCGGGGGCTGGCGCGCGGGCATCGGGGCGTTCGTGCTCATGCTCGGCATCATCGTCTCCGGGCGCTGGCTGACGGGCAGGGGCTACCCCCAGTTCTTCGTCTCCGGTGCGCAGGGGGCGGTGGCATCCGTGATCGGCACCCTGGCGATCGGCATCGGGATCCTGCACCCGGCAGGTGCCGCGACGATGGTGGCGGCCCTCGTGGTGCTGCTCCTGCCCCACGTGTCGCTCGTCACATGGGCGCAGGACGCGATCTCCGGGTTCCGGGCGATGGCCGTCGCCCGCGCGTTCTACATCGGGCTGGTCATCGCGGCGATCGTGGTCGGGGTCCCGGCGGGCATCGCGCTGACGAAGTGGCTCCACCTCGAGGTCGACCCGTCCGGCATCGTCACCCAGGCCCTACCATTGTGGGCCTCGCTCGCGCTGACGGTCGTGTCGGCGGGTGCGAACTGCTTCGTGCAGCAGGCCAGCGCCCGGGTGATCCCGGTCGCGGTGGTGTTCTCGGTCGCGGCGGCTGCCTCGCTGTGGGGGCTGCGCCAGCTCGGGCTCCCACTGCTCGGCGCGACGTTCATCGCCGCCGTGCTCCTCGGCGTCCTGTCCACGTACGCCGCCGTCCGGATGCGCACCGCGGTCGCGGCGATCGCGGTCCCGGCGTTCTGCGGCGCGCTCCTGCCCGGTGTCGCAGTGTCGAACGCGCTCCTGAACTTCATGTCGGGGTCGTCGAGCGCCGCGCTCGACTTCGTCGCCGCGGTCTCGGTCGCGCTCGGGATCGGCGCGGGGCTCGTGCTCGGCGGCCTGTTCGCGACCCCGGGGGCTCGGCGTGCGCTCCGGCGGACTCGGCGCGTGGTGGTGCACTCCGTGCACAACGACACGACGGCGATCCCGGTGCTGCGCGACACGGGCTACGACCCGGGCAACGGCTCGGTCCCGCGGGGTTCCCGCACGCGGTGACCCCGGTGACCGCGGCGGGCTAGATGTCCCAGCCGCCGTCCGACCACGTGGACAGCCGACGCTGCGCCTGCGGCTCGTAGCGTTCCATCCAGCCGCGCTCCATCCGTGCGACCGCACGGTCGAACGCGGGCACCAGGTCGAGGTCGCTGCGCAGCAGGGCCTGCAGCTGGAGCCCCTCGTAGAGCGCGATGAGCTGCTCGGCGCCGCGGCGCGGGTCCATCGTGTGCGGGGCACGGCCGACGGCGACGTCGTGCTCCAGCCCGCGCCGGATCTGCGAGTAGAAGAGCTGGTAGCGCGAGCGGAGGTACGTCGACATCGGGTGCGCCGGGTTGCCCGCGACGGACAGCAGGGCGACGAGGAGCCGCATCAGGGCAGGGTCCTCGGCGTTCGAGGCGACGATCGCACGGAGCAGCTCGACCGTGCTGCCGTCACCGACCTCGCGCGTGACCTCGTCCATGCGGCCGCCGTTCCAGCGGTCGAGTGCGGCGAGCACGAGACCGTCCCACGACGGGAAGTGTTGACGGAGCTCGGCGACACTGATGTCCAGGCGCTCGGCGACGGCCTCGGGACGGGCCTCGTGGAACGGGACGTCGCGGAGCAGGTCCACGGTCGCGCCGACGATGGTGATCCGCAGGTGCAGGGTCGCTGCTGCGGCTGCAGCTGCCTGGGTGTCCGCGCTGGTGTCCTCGAGCATCGTGCCCTCCGTCTGCGGACGTCCTGTCCGCATGTCCATCCAAACGGATTCCGAGGTGCGACAGAATCCCCGTTCCGGGGGTCGGCATGATGGGGGACAGAATGTCCAGGTGCTGGCGGTCACGGACTCCTGGCGGGTTCCCGGCGAGCTGTGTGACGATGCCGGGATGACCCCGAACGACCCCACCGCACAGGGCTTGGCGACCATGGCCTCCGCCGGCTTCGAGTTCGGCGGCGACGCCGATCAGGTCGCCCACGACGTCCGGGCGATGTGGGAGCAGGTCGGTCGGCCGGACGGCGCGTTCGAGGCGGCGGCTCAGGCGATCGCGGTGCTGCCGCAGCGTCCGGAGGTGCCCGTGGCCGACCAGGCCCGTCGTCGCAGGCTCGAGCGTGCGTTCGGCATCAACCCGGTCGAGGTCGAGCTCGCGGCCGCACTGTCCGCGCGTGAGCTCCTCGAGCGCATGGCGAGGTCCTGCGGCGTCGCGAGCTGACCGGCTGGCAACTCGCCGGCTCGCCGCTCTGCGCACAACCAGAAGCACCCCGCGCCACGCGAACACGTGGTGCGGGGTGCTTTCGGTTGTGCGGGCGGCGGGCTCGGGGCCGGCCGAGCGCTGGCGCGCTACGGCGTCGGCATGCCGCCGTCGACGTGCAGCGTCTCGCCGACCACGTAGGACGACTCCCCGCTCGCGAGGAACACGTACGCCGGCGCGAGTTCGGCCGGCTGCCCCCAGCGCCCGAGGTACGTCTGCTCACCCGCGGTCGGCAGGGCCTCCGGCGGCTGCCCACCGGCGGGCTGCAGCGGCGTCCAGATCGGACCCGGCGCGACGGCGTTCACGCGGATGCCCTTCGGCGCGAGCTGCGCCGCGAGGCCCTTCGCCAGGTTGTTCACGGTCGACTTGGTCGCCGCGTAGTGCACCAGGTGCGGCGACGGCGCGTAGGCCTGGATCGAGGTCGTGTTGATGATCGTCGACCCCGGCTGCAGGTGCGGCACGGCGGCCTTGGTGATCCGGAACGTGGCGTAGACGTTCGTCTTGAAGGTCTCGTCGAACTCCTCGTCCGAGATGTCCTCGATCGAGGACACGTTCTGCTGCTTGCCGGCGTTGTTCACGAGGATGTCGAGCCCACCGAGCTCCTGCACGGCGGTCGCGACGAGCTCCTCGCAGAACGCGAGCGACGTGATGTCACCCGGGATCGCGACGGCCTTGCGGCCGGCGGCCTCGATGAGCGAGACGATCCGGTCGGCGTCCTCCTGCTCCTCCGGCAGGTAGCCGATCGCGACGTCGGCACCCTCGCGGGCGTAGGCGATCGCGACCGCCGCGCCGATCCCGGAGTCGCCGCCGGTGACGAGCGCCTTCCGGCCCTGCAGGCGCCCGGAGCCGCGGTACGTCTCCTCGCCGTGGTCGGCCGGGACGTTCTTCGCCATCTCCTCGTCGGTGCCAGCACCCTCGAGGTACTGCTCGTCGGGCTGCTTGTCGGCGTAGAGCTTCGTCGGGTCCTGCATCGTGTACTGGTCGATCTGCTGGTCCGTCATGCCGCCGACGGTACGCAGGCCGCCGCCAGGACCGCTCCAGGAGGCTGTCCCCCGATGCGCGCAGCGGCCAGGCCGGCGGGTGCTCGCCGGACGGGAGGCCCGGTGCGGCCCCGGCGGTCGGCCTACGCCGGGTGGGCGGCGAGGAACGCGTCGGTCTCGCCCCGGGTGGGCGCGGTCGCGGGACCGAGGCGCGAGACGGCGATCGCCGCCGCGGCGTTGGCACGCCGCACGGCGTCGAGGAGCGGCGCACCACGGGACAGCGCCGCGACCAGGACGCCACCGTGGGCGTCGCCGGCTCCGTTCGTGTCCACGGCTGCGACCGTGAACCCCGGCACCAGGACGGGCCCGCCGGGGAGCGAATCGTCCGCGATCCAGCACCCGGCCCCGCCGTCACGCACCAGCACCGCGCCCCGCGCGACCGCGGCCATGGCGGTGACCGCCTGCCGGAGGTCGGCCGATCCCGGCGACATGAGCCGGGCCTCCCGGGCGTTCGTGGACAGGACGTCGGTACGCGCCGTCACGGGCGCGACCACCTGCGGGTCCAGCGTCGCGACGAGTGGCGACGGGTCGAACACGACCCGTACCGATGCCGGGATCGTCGTGATCCAGGACGCGATCGCACGCCCGTTCACCGGGTGGGCGAGCCCGTACCCGGACACGAACAGGGTGTCGTCGTCCCGGAGGTCGACGCGGTCCAGCTCGGCGGTCCCGAGACGCCCCTCCGCGCCGACGCTCGTGACGAAGGTGCGCTCGGTCGAGGCGTCCACCAGCGCGACGCAGTACCCGCTGTCCTGGTCGGGCACCCCGGGCTGCAGGACCTCGACGTCGGCGGCGGCGAGGGCGGCGCGGACCACGTCGCCGAACGGGCCGGTGCCGTACTGCCCGGCGAACACGACCTCGAGGCCGTCACGCCGAGCGGCGACCATCGTGTTCAGGCCGCCACCGGCGGTGATGTCCGACGACGACGCGATCACGTCGCCACCGGGCTCCGGCAGTTCCCCGACGCGCATCACGATGTCGACGATGACGTTGCCGACGGAGACGAGCCGCGGCATCAGGCGTGCTCCGTCACGTGCATCGGCGCGGACTCGTCGACCGGCTCGTGGAGCACGCCCTTCGGGCCGCCCGTGAGCACGTACACGGCTGCGGCGACGAAGAAGGTGACGATCCAACCGAGTCCGTTGGCGCCGATCCAGGTGCTCGAGAACGCGCCGACGAAGACCGGGTCCGCGTCGCCGACCTGCACGCTCGTGAACAGGAAGCCGACGACGATCGCGACGGCCCACGCGATGACGGCACGCCACGCGATGCCGCCCGAGTACCAGTACCGGCCGCCGGCGCGGAGGTCGAGCAGGGCCACCGGGTCGTACCAGGTGCGACGGAGGATGTCGGCGATGAAGACGCCGAGCCAGGCGGTGATCGGCACGGCGAGCACCGAGATGAAGGTGATGAACGGCGCGTAGAAGCCGTCCGCGACGAGCATGAAGTACATCGCGCCGAGGAACGTGACCACGACGTCGACGGTGACCGCCCAGACCCGGGGGACCTTGATGCCGAGCGTGAGCGTCGTGAGGCTCGCCGAGTACACGGACAGGTGGTTCGAGAGGAGCAGCCCGCCGAACGCCGCGATGAGGTACGGCACCGCCATCCAGCCGGGCAGCAGGTCACGGATCGCGGCGACGGGGTCGCCCGCCTGCGCCAGCGTCGGGTCGCCGGCGGAGACCAGCGCGCCCAGGCCGACGAGCACGACGAGCGGGATGCCGGCGCCGGCTGCGCTCGCGCTGACCAGCTTCGCCGCGCGGACGCTCGTCTTCGAGTAGCGGGCGATGTCCGCACCGGCGGTCGCCCACCCGATGCCGGTGCCGGCGGCGATGGTCCCGATGCCGATCACCATCGCTGCGACGGGCCCGGCGGGGGCGCTGCCGACGACGTGCCAGTCCACGCGGACGACCAGGAACACGGCGACGAAGACGTTCAGCGCACCGAAGACCCACGTGGCCCACTTCTGCACGGCGACGATGAAGGCGTGGCCCAGGCCGGAGATGAGCACGGTCGCGACGACGAAGACCAGGATCGCGACGATCGTCAGGACCGGGTTGTGCTTGGCGTCCCCGTCCGTGCCGAAGAGGATCGTGAACAGCGACAGCAGCACGAAGGCCGCGGTCGTGGTGTTCACCGTCTCCCAGCCCAGGCGGGACAGCAGCGAGACGAACGTCGGGCCGATGTTGCCGCGGACGCCGAAGACCGCGCGGCTCAGGGTCAGGCCGGGTGCGCCACCACGGCGCCCGGCGATCGAGATCACACCGACCACGGCGAACGACCCCGCGGCGCCGATCACGGCGACGAGGAGCGCCTGCCAGATGTTCAGGTGCTGGAACGCCACCAGGGTCGCGCCGAGGGGCAGACCGAGGATGGAGATGTTGGCGGCGAACCACACCCAGAACAGCGCGCCGGCGTTCCCGGTGCGCTCGGCGGCGGGCACCGGTTCGATGCCGCGCTGCTCGATGCTGGTGAGGGTTCCCGAGCTCGGGGTGTCTGCCATGGTTCCTCTTACGTCGTCGGAAGGGCTTGGGGTGGGACCGGGCGGTGGCTCGTGGGGGATGCCACCGACCGGGGGCTAGGAGGTGCTGTTCGCGGTGCGGGCGCGGTCCACGCGCTCCACGCTGCTCGCGCGGAGCTGCAGCAGGGGGGTCACGACGTCGGCGAAGCGGATGTCGTTCACCGACTCGACCTGGTCGACGGTCTCGGGCGACCACGCGCCGGCACCGTGCACGGCGCCGAGCACCGCGCCGGCCATCGCGGCGATCGTGTCGGTGTCGCCACCGATGCTCGCGGCGGTGCAGACCGTCTCCCACGGGTCGAGGTCGAGCGACACGAGGGCGAGTGCGGCGACGACGGACTCCTGACTGGCGACGCTCGTGCCGATCACGCCGTCGATGGCGGCGATCCGGTCGGACGACGGCACGGTCGGGAGCCACTCCCGCGCCCAGGCGGTCTTGTCGGCGATCGACGCCCCGGCGATCCAGTGGCCCCGTCGCTCCCCGATCCGGGCGGCGGCGACCGCGACGTCCAGCGCCTCGGCACGCGACGCTCCGTCGATGCCGGCACTGACGGCAGCGGCGATCGCGGCCGCGCCGCCGATGCCGAGCCCGGTGTCGTGGGTGACGCGGGAGGCGTCCTGCACGGCGTCGACGAGCGCGCCGAGGTCCTCAGCGGTCGTGGTGATGCCGACCGGCGTGATCCGCATCGCCGCACCGTTGGTGGTGCCCGTGGAACCGGCTTCGGACGCGGGGACGCCGTCGAGGATGCGCTGCACCGCGGTCTTCGTGCTCGGGCCGAGCAGGTCGAGGGACCCCTTCGCCGCCATCCCGCGCTCCCAGTCGATGAGCGCCTCGGCGAACCGGGTCGGGTCGAGCCGGCCGTCGCCCTCGACGAGCAGCCGTGCGACGAGCACGGCCTGCTCGGTGTCGTCGGTGATGCTCGCGGCGGGCATGCCGTGCGCGATGCGCTGCCGGGGGCCGGCGTCGACGAACCCGGTGATGCGTCCGTGGTCCTCGCGGATCTCCCCGAGGGACATCGACTGCGTCGGCATGCCGAGGGCGTCACCGATCGCGAGGCCCCGGAAGGCAGCGAGCGCGTGGTCGGAGGTGGTCGTGCGGGTCATCGGGGGTCTCCTTGTCCGAAGCGCATGTGGATGCGGAAGCGCTCGGGGTCGAGCAGGCTGTCGACGGCCTCGACGAAGGCACCGCCCGCGGTGCGGGAGACCCGACGGCTGTGCAGGAAGGGGGTACCAGGGGTGCGGTCGAGCACCGCAGCCTCGGCGTCGTCGAGCGGGCGGACGTCGATCCACTGCTCCGCTCGTGCCGGGACGAGGCCGGCCGCCTCGATCGTCGCGCTCAACGACCCGTCCACGAGTCCGTCCTCGACCGCACGGTCGAGCCGGCCGATGCGCGGCACGACGCTGCGCTCGTAGGAGACGTGCGGACCGTCGACCACGGAGCGCACCCGGTCCACGGCGACGAAGGCCGGTTCTGCGTCGACCAGGCTCGCGAGTTCGGCGTCCTCGATGCGTTCGATCCGCAGCGTGGACGCCCGGACCTCGGTGCCGCTCCCGGCGATGGACCGTGCCCACCCGGCACGCGGGTCGAGCGCAGCACCGTCGAAGGTGACGACCGAACCGATGCCGCCGTGCGTGGCGATGTACTCGTCGTCGGCGAGGTCGGCGAGCGCTGCACGGACGGTGCCGCGGCTGACCGCGAAGCGCTCGGCGAGGTCGTGCTCCCCCGGGAGTCGTTCGCCGGAGACGTACCGGCCCGTCGCGATCGCGTCGCGGAGGGCGTCGGCGACGAGGCGTCGCTTCGATGAGACGGGCATGACGGTGATGGTACATGTACAAGACCTGTCCAGTCCATCAGAAGGTCACGGTCCGGTTTCGGCCCGGCCCCGATTCGGTAACACACGTCGTGCAACGAGCCCGTCGGCCCTACCGTCGAATGGTGACCACACGGACCCTGCTCGCGACCGGTGCCGTCGTGCTCGCCCTCGTGGCCGGCACCACGAGCGTCGATCTGACGACCGGTGCGGCCGCTGACGACCGGGCCGCAGCAGCAGAGGTGACACCGGCGACCACGCCGTCTCCGGTCTCGAACGCCAAGCTGAAGCGTGTCGACGGACTCGAGCTGGGTGCCGAGTCCATCACGCTCCGCCGCGGGGACCGCACCGTCGCCGTCGCGTCGATGCGGAACGGTTCCGCGACCGTCGAGCTCCTCGACCGGCTGTTCGGCACCCCGTCCCGGACCCTCACCGCCGAGGGTGACGGCGGACGCTGCCTGCCGGCGGGGACGACCTACACGTGGGGCGGGTCCCTCCGTGTCGCCGCACTCTCCGAGCCGTCCGACCTCGGCAACTCGCTCGAGGTCCGCGTGCTCCGCGACGAGGTCCGTTCGCGCACGGGCGGCATCGTCGAGCTGAGCGGACCCGACGGCGTCCAGGTCGGCGACGACGTCTCGGACCTGATCGACGACGCCCCGAAGCGCGACCGCGAGTCCCTGGGGTCCGGGGACGCCGAAGCCTGGCAGCTGCTCCTCGCCGAGGGATGGGCCTCCGACCGCTCGGGCGCGGGGACGAACGGCGTCTCGGCGTTGACCGACGACACCACCGTGACCGTGATCGGCTCGCCGATGCCGGTCAACGCGACGAAGAGCTGCTGACCCGCCGGGTCACATCCGGATCGTCGCGACCACCGGGAAGTGGTCGCTCGCGAACCAGGTCTCCGGACCGTCGTGGTCGATCACGACACGGTCCACCCCGGCCACGTCCTTCGTCAGGACCCAGTCGATCCGCTCCCCCGACTCCACCGGTGGCAGCCAGTCGTTGAACGTCGCGGTCCGGTCGTCCGGGTCGCCCGCGACCGTCCACGTGTCGACGTACCCACCGTCGGCGAAGACGCGCGACGCCGTTCCCGCGCCGGCCGGTTCGTTGCAGTCCCCCGCGACGACGACGGGGCCGTCCACACCCGCGAGCCGCTCGACGATGAGCGCAGCGCTCTTGCCGCGGACCTCGTCCCCGTGCTCGTTCGCCTCGTGGTCCAGGTGCGTGGTCAGCAGGGTGAACGCCGCCCCGTCGACGTCCAGGAAGCGGACGTGGTTCGTGATGCGCGGGAACAGGCTGCCCCACGTGTTCGACACCGGCTCGTCCGGGGTGTCCGACAGCCAGAACGATCCGTCCTCGATCGGGCGGAGGCGGTCCTGTCGGAAGAAGACCGCGGCGTGCTCCCCCGCGCTGCCGCCCTCGCGCCCCTGTCCGACGGCCGTGTAGCCACCGAGCCCCTGCCGGAGGTCGTCCATCTGGTGGTCGAAGGCCTCTTGCACGCACAGGACGTCCGGGTCGTGGCGCCGCACGATGTCGAGCAGGACGGGGAGCCTGGCCGGCCAGTCGTGCGCCGGATCCGGGTTCTTGATGTTGTAGGTCATCAGGGTGATCGGACGCGATGCGTTGTCCACACCCTCGAACCTAGTAGATGCAGGCGTCCGCCGAGCCGTAGTTGTGCACGGCGGTGGACGTCGGGCTCGGCTCGGACGACGATCCCGAGTCCGACGAGCCGGCGTCCGACGACGCCTGGTCCGACGGGGACGCCGCGTCCGACGGCGCCGCCGGGTCGGCCGGCTGCTCGGCCGCGACCGCCGTCTTGCCGTCCGTGCCGAGGACGAGCGTCACGCCCTGCACCGAGGAGGTCTGCACGGCGACCGCGCCGGGGACCGCGGCGACGACGGCCTTGGCCTGCGCTTCCATGCCCGCGGGGTACTGCACCATCGTCGTCGCGGTGGTGTCCGACGATCCCGGTGCGCCGACCTGGAACGACCGTCCGGCGAGAACCGTGGCGGCGGCACCTGCCGCGCCCGTCACGCCGCTGCCGTTGAGCACGGTCACCGCGACGCTCGCCGGGTCGGCCGCCGTGGCCTTCGTGTACGCCTCCGGCTGTCCGACGAGGCTCTGGACGAACGCAGGCATGCCGGCGGTGTCGACCTCCACGATCGACAGGGCGGAGCCGCCGACGTAGATCGTGGGGGTGCCGAGGATCGGGATCGTCGCCGACTTGATGTTCGCCGGCCGCAGGTTCCGCAGCTGGGTGGCGAGCGAGAGCATGTCGAGCCCCTGGTCGGTCTCGATGGACCCGCCGATGGCATCGATGATGTTCGTCGTCTTCACGGGGTTGAGCAGGGTGCCCGCCGACAGGATCTTCCGCGCTTCCTGCGACAGGAAGTACTGCTGACGGACCTGGCGGTCGAGGTCGCCGTTCGGCAGTCCGTGCCGCTGCCGCACGAACGACAGCGCCTGCTTGGCGTCGAGCTCGGACGTGCCGGCCGGCAGGTCGACGCCCGAGTAGCTGTCCTTGGCCGGCTCCTTGAGGCAGACCGAGACCGGTCCCAGTTGCTTGACGATCTCGTAGAACCCGAGCAGGGAGACGCGCACGTAGTGGTCGATCGACAGCCCGCTGAGCCCCTCGATCGTCTTGATGAGCAGCTGTGCACCGCCGGCGGCACCACCGCCGTTGAGGGTGCCGTAGTAGAAGGCACTGTTGAGCTTGCCCTTGCCGACGCCGGGGATCGCGACGTAGGAGTCGCGCGGGAACGAGATCATCGTCGCGTCCTTGCCGTCCGCGGAGATGTGCAACACGATCATCGTGTCGGTGTTCGTCGCACCGCCGTCCGACTCGGTGCTGAGTTCCGCCATCTGCTCGGGTGTGGCGTTGTCCGGCCGGTGGTCGTCCCCGACCAGCAGGATGTTCATCGCCTTGCCGTCGACGTCGTCCTTCTTGTCCGTCGAACCGGTGATCGCGTCGACCTTGGTGACGCTGGACGCCAGGCGGTTGTACGCGTACGCCGCGTAGCCGCCGCCGAGCAGCAGGGCCATCGTGAGCACGCCGGCGACGGCGGGCAGCACCACGCCGAAACCGCGCTTCTGGCGGCCGTGCCGGGGCGGCACGGCGCCGCGTCCGCGGCGCACAGTCGTCTCATCGGGTTGCGAACTCACGTGAGCACGATAGCGGCGGACCGTGAGTCGAGCATGAAACCGCCCTGCAAAACGGCCTGGAGGCCCGTGGCACCCCCGCCACGGACCTCCAGACCGGCTCCGGGTCGCCGCGTCACTCCGGACGCAACGAGGCCTTGTTGGTCTCGCGAGCCCGCAGGACCGCGATGCCGCTGATCAGCGCGGCGGCCATCACGTAGAAGGCCGGTGCGAACGTGTTGCCCGTGGAGGCGATCAGCCAGGTGGCGAAGTACGGGGTGATCCCACCGAAGACCGCCACGCTGATGTTGTAGGCGATGCCCATCGAGCCGTAGCGGATGTTCGTCGGGAAGAGCTCGGCCATCGCGGCACTCACGGCACCGTCGAACGCGGCCATGAACAACCCGAGGAGCATCATCGCCCCGGCTGCCGCCCAGAAGTTGCCGGCGTTCATGAGCATGAGCGTCGGGTAGGTCAACACGACGAACCCCGCACAACCGGCCAGCATGACGGGCTTCCGGCCGATCTTGTCCGACAGCAGCCCGAAGAACGGCACCAGGGCGGCGATCACGATGAACCCGAGGACGACGGCGCCGTAGGACACCAGCGGGGAGTACCCGAGGTCGGTCTGCAGGTAGGACGGCATGAACGTCTGCAGGATCCAGTGCCCGACGGCCTTGATCACGACGAACCCGACGCAGAACAGCAGCGCCTTCCACGAGCTGCGGATCGAGCGGCGCAGCGGGTTCGCCGCGACCTCGCCCTTCGCCTTGAGCGCCCGGAACTCCGGGGTGTCCTCGAGCTTCGTGCGGAGGTAGAGCCCGACGAGGCCGAGCGGCACCGCGATGAGGAACAGGACGCGCCAACCCCACGACCCGAGTGCGTCCCCGCCGGCGATCGCGGTGAACAGGAACACCAGGCCGCCGCCGACGATGAAGGCGACGAACCCGAAGACGTCGATGAAGCTCGTGACGAACCCGCGCCGGTTCGACGGGGCGTACTCCGCCAGCAGCGTGGTCGCCCCCGCTCCCTCGCCGCCGGCCGCGAAGCCCTGCACGAGTCGGACGACGACGAGCAGCAGCGGTGCCCACAGTCCGACGTTCTCGTACGTCGGCAGGATGCCCATCAGCGCGGTCGCACCGCTCGTGATGAGGATGACCGTGGCGAGCGTCGTCTTGCGGCCGACCCGGTCGCCGAGCGATCCCCAGAAGAGCCCGCCGAGCGGACGCATCACGAACCCGGCGCCGAACACGGCGAACGCCGACAGCAGTGCGACCTGCGGGTCACCCTGCTTGAAGAAGTGCACGGAGATGACCGTCGCGAGCGTGCCGTAGAGGCCGAAGTCGAACCACTCGACGAAGTGGCCGACACCGGCGGCGACGATGACCTTCCGCATGCCGGTGCGACGAGCGTCGTCACCCAGCGCGGCGTTCAGGTCTGGGGTGGTGGCAGCGTCCGGCGCTGCAGGCGCTCGGGTTACGTCGCTCATGTGGGAACCTCACACTTCGTTGTCGAGAGTTGCTTGACCATAGCATCGGCCGGGCATACTTTGCCACACAGTGGGAAAGAAACGCCAATGGGTGATACGTTCGCTGCCATGCAGTTCCGGAAACAGCACCACGACGTCGTGGTCGTCGGCGGCGGTCTCGCCGGTGCGAGCGCCGCCGTCGCCGCCGCCCGCCTCGGCTCCAGCGTCGCCCTCGTCACCAACCGTCCCGTCCTCGGCGGGAACTCATCGAGCGAGATCCGCGTGTGGGTGGTCGGCGCCACCGCGCACGGCACGCAGCGGTTCGCCCGCGAGACCGGGATCATGGGTGAGCTGTTCCTCGAGAACCAGTACCGGAACCCGCAGGGCAACGCGATCTACTGGGACCAGGTCGTGCTCGACCTCGTCCGCGCCGAGCCGAACGTGCACCTGCACCTCAACACCGACGTCCGCACGGTCACGACGTCCGACGACGACGGGGCGCACCGGATCACGAGCGTCACCGGGTGGACGATGGGCAGCGAGATCGAGACGACCTTCACCGCGCCGGTGTTCCTCGACTGCACGGGCGACGGACTCGTCGGTGCCCTCGCCGGCGCCGAGTACCGCATCGGCCGCGAAGGGCGCGACGAGTACGGCGAGGACTGGGCACCGGAGCAGGCCGACGACGAGCTCCTCGGCAGCTCGATCTTCTTCTCCACGCACGACACCGGGAAGCCCGAGAAGTTCGTCGCACCGTCCATCGCCGTCGACCTGTCGACGACCCCGATCCTCGTGAACCGCGCCATCAAGACGGGCGACAACGGCTGCAACTACTGGTGGATCGAGTGGGGCGGCGAGCTCGACACCGTGACCGACAACGAACACATCCGCGACGAACTCTGGGGGGTCGTCTACGGCATCTGGGACCACATCAAGAACTCCGGGCAGTTCGACGCCGACACCCTGACGCTCGACTGGGTCGGCGCGATCCCCGGCAAGCGCGAGTACCGGCGGTTCGTGGGCGACCACACCCTCACGCAGCACGACCTGCTGTCGCAGCGGACTTTCCCCGACACCGTCGCGTTCGGCGGCTGGTCGATCGACCTGCACCCCGTCGAGGGTGTCTACGCGGAGACGGCCGGCGCCCAGCAGCGCTACACCGACGGCACGTACGACATCCCGTTCCGCTCCCTCTACTCGGCGAACGTCGCGAACCTGCTCTTCGCCGGCCGGAACATCTCCGCATCGCACATCGCCTTCGGGTCGACGCGGGTGATGGCCACGTGCTCCGCCCAGGGACAGGCCGCCGGGACCGCCGCACACCTCGTGGCGCTGCACGGGACGACGCCGCGGGAGCTCGGCACCGACCACGTCGCGATGCTCCAGCAGACGCTCCTCCGCGAGGACGCCCCGCTCATCGGCGTCCGGGCGATCGACGGCGCCGACCTGGCACGCAGCGCCCGCGTCTCGGCGAGCTCGGAGCTGACCACGATCGACACCACGCCCTGGCTCAGCGAGGAGACGTTCGCCCTCGACCGGGACGCCGCGATCGTCCTCCCGGTGGACCCGACGCTCGGCACGATCGCCATCCGCACCGCAGCCGACCACGCCACCGACCTGACCATCGAGCTCTGGACCACCGGCAAGCCGCAGAACTACGCCCCGATCGTCCACGTCGCGACCCACTCGGCGCACGTGCCCGCCGGTGTCGGCGACGCGGTGGTCGACCTCGCGTTCACGCCGGACGAGCCGTGCAACGCGGTCGTCGTCGTACGGGCAGCCCCCGGCGTCCGCCTCTTCCGGACGACCGCCCACCCGTACGGCGTGATGGCGCTCCGAGCCCGATCCGCCGAGGACGAGGCGTTCGACGACCACATCCCCGAGGAGGCCGACCAACCGGTCACCGACTGGGAGGCCCGCGCCCTGCGCGGAACCGGCTTCGCGCTCAGCGTGAGCGGCGAGACGGACGCGTGGCGAGCCTCCCGGGTGGTGGACGGCTACCAGCGTCCCTTCGGCGGCCCGCACATGTGGTCGTCCGACGCGGTCGGTACGGCAGCGCTGACGCTCGACTGGGCGGAGCCCGTCGACGTCCACCAGGTCCGCATCGTCTGGAACGACGACGTCGACGCTGACCTCATCAACCTGCACCATCACCGCACGCACTGGGACGCCGTCCCGGATCTCGCTCGCGACTACCGGATCGAGGCGTGCGTCGACGGCGACTGGCGCTCGGTGGCGGAGGTGGAGGGCAACCGCCACCGGCACCGCGTCCACGACGTCGAGCCGGTGCGGACGTCGTCGCTGCGCGTCGTCGTGACCGCGACCAACGGATCGCCGTTCGTCACGGCGAGCGCCGTGAAGGTGTCCTGACCACCAGCTCCACCGCATGTGGAATACGCGGATCCGGCTGCGGCGAGGACGTACGCTGACGCCGGGTCCGCGTCACCGCCGGGGCGCGGCCCGGGCAGAGTTGAAGCCCATCACCGCGCCAACGGTGATGGGCTTCGATCGGCCCTCCGAGTGGATGGCCGAGGGACACCATGCGTCCCGAGCTGAAGACTCGGATCAATGGTAGCTCGCATCATCGCGCGAGTCACCCCTTGGCCTGCGCTTCTCGTGTCCGCCGGCGGCTTGCTCGTGAACCTCACCAGGCTCCTCGTCGACCTGTGGCGCAAGGGCTGAGAACCCAGGGCACCCCGCGTCGGGACCGGCGCGGGGTGCCCGTCCGACCAGCAGAATGGGCACATGGCCACCACCCCTCCGAACCAGAGCATCGAACGCGCCGCGGCGGTCCTCGGTGCGCTCGGCGCCTCCGAGAACGGGAGCGTCCGCGCGTCGGACATCGCCAGGGCCATCGGGCTCGGGACGTCGACGACCGGTCGGCTCCTCGCGACGCTGGAGTCGCTCGAGTACGTGCGCCGCGACCCGGAGACGCAGGGCTACTCCGTCGGGCGAGCCGTGCTCGAGCTCGCCAGCCAGGGCCTGAACCACAACCCGGTCCACCGCGAGTCCCGTGCAGCGGCGCAGGAGCTCGCGCACCGCATCGGCCTGACCGCCAACGTCGGTGTCCTCGACGACGCGTGGGCGATCTACCTCTGTCACTTCGAGGGTTCGCTCGCGCCCAAGTCGCACACGATGATCGGCATGCGGCAACCCCTGCACGCGTCGGCGCTCGGCAAGGCCCTGATGCTCGACCTGACCGAGGCGCAGCGACGGGCGCTGCTCCCGGAACTCCCCCGCTACACCGACCACACCATCACGACGCACGACGCCCTGACCACGGACCTCGCGGCGTCGGCGTCGCGCGGGTGGTGCGTCGAGAACCAGGAGCTCGCGCTCGGTCGGTTCTGCATCGCGGCGCCGATCCGGAACGCCTCCGGTCGGATCGCCGCAGCGCTGTCGATCTCCGGCCGGGTCACGCAGCTCCGCGACCGCGACATGGACTCCCTCGCCGAGGACCTCATCGAGGTGGCCGACCGGATCAGTGTCGGGCTGGGGATGATCAGCGCCGTCGCACACTGACCGCGACCGCGTTCGTCCCGGCATGGCCACGGCGTCGCGCCTCCGCACGAACATCGCGCCCCGGCGTGACCGGGTGCAGTGTTCGTGACGGGGTGCGATCCCCCCCCCCCCCCCCCCCCCCCCCCCCCCCGGGGGGGGGGGGGGGGGGGGGGGGGGGGGGGATCGCACCCCGTCACGAACACTGCACCCGGTCACGCCGGGGCGCGATGTTCGTGCGGAGGCGCGACGCCGTGGCCATGCCGGGACGAACGCGGTCGCGGTCAGTGTGCGACGGCGCTGATCATCCCCAGCCCGACACTGATCCGGTCGGCCACCTCGATGAGGTCCTCGGCGAGGGAGTCCATGTCGCGGTCGCGGAGCTGCGTGACCCGGCCGGAGATCGACAGCGCTGCGGCGATCCGACCGGAGGCGTTCCGGATCGGCGCCGCGATGCAGAACCGACCGAGCGCGAGCTCCTGGTTCTCGACGCACCACCCGCGCGACGCCGACGCCGCGAGGTCCGTGGTCAGGGCGTCGTGCGTCGTGATGGTGTGGTCGGTGTAGCGGGGGAGTTCCGGGAGCAGCGCCCGTCGCTGCGCCTCGGTCAGGTCGAGCATCAGGGCCTTGCCGAGCGCCGACGCGTGCAGGGGTTGCCGCATGCCGATCATCGTGTGCGACTTGGGCGCGAGCGAACCCTCGAAGTGACAGAGGTAGATCGCCCACGCGTCGTCGAGGACACCGACGTTGGCGGTCAGGCCGATGCGGTGCGCGAGCTCCTGCGCCGCTGCACGGGACTCGCGGTGGACCGGGTTGTGGTTCAGGCCCTGGCTGGCGAGCTCGAGCACGGCTCGCCCGACGGAGTAGCCCTGCGTCTCCGGGTCGCGGCGCACGTACTCGAGCGACTCCAGCGTCGCGAGGAGCCGACCGGTCGTCGACGTCCCGAGCCCGATGGCCCTGGCGATGTCCGACGCGCGGACGCTCCCGTTCTCGGAGGCGCCGAGCGCACCGAGGACCGCCGCGGCGCGTTCGATGCTCTGGTTCGGAGGGGTGGTGGCCATGTGCCCATTCTGCTGGTCGGACGGGCACCCCGCGCCGGTCCCGACGCGGGGTGCCCTGGGTTCTCAGCCCTTGCGCCACAGGTCGACGAGGAGCCTGGTGAGGTTCACGAGCAAGCCGCCGGCGGACACGAGAAGCGCAGGCCAAGGGGTGACTCGCGCGATGATGCGAGCTACCATTGATCCGAGTCTTCAGCTCGGGACGCATGGTGTCCCTCGGCCATCCACTCGGAGGGCCGATCGAAGCCCATCACCGTTGGCGCGGTGATGGGCTTCAACTCTGCCCGGGCCGCGCCCCGGCGGTGACGCGGACCCGGCGTCAGCGTACGTCCTCGCCGCAGCCGGATCCGCGTATTCCACATGCGGTGGAGCTGGTGGTCAGGACACCTTCACGGCGCTCGCCGTGACGAACGGCGATCCGTTGGTCGCGGTCACGACGACGCGCAGCGACGACGTCCGCACCGGCTCGACGTCGTGGACGCGGTGCCGGTGGCGGTTGCCCTCCACCTCCGCCACCGAGCGCCAGTCGCCGTCGACGCACGCCTCGATCCGGTAGTCGCGAGCGAGATCCGGGACGGCGTCCCAGTGCGTGCGGTGATGGTGCAGGTTGATGAGGTCAGCGTCGACGTCGTCGTTCCAGACGATGCGGACCTGGTGGACGTCGACGGGCTCCGCCCAGTCGAGCGTCAGCGCTGCCGTACCGACCGCGTCGGACGACCACATGTGCGGGCCGCCGAAGGGACGCTGGTAGCCGTCCACCACCCGGGAGGCTCGCCACGCGTCCGTCTCGCCGCTCACGCTGAGCGCGAAGCCGGTTCCGCGCAGGGCGCGGGCCTCCCAGTCGGTGACCGGTTGGTCGGCCTCCTCGGGGATGTGGTCGTCGAACGCCTCGTCCTCGGCGGATCGGGCTCGGAGCGCCATCACGCCGTACGGGTGGGCGGTCGTCCGGAAGAGGCGGACGCCGGGGGCTGCCCGTACGACGACGACCGCGTTGCACGGCTCGTCCGGCGTGAACGCGAGGTCGACCACCGCGTCGCCGACACCGGCGGGCACGTGCGCCGAGTGGGTCGCGACGTGGACGATCGGGGCGTAGTTCTGCGGCTTGCCGGTGGTCCAGAGCTCGATGGTCAGGTCGGTGGCGTGGTCGGCTGCGGTGCGGATGGCGATCGTGCCGAGCGTCGGGTCCACCGGGAGGACGATCGCGGCGTCCCGGTCGAGGGCGAACGTCTCCTCGCTGAGCCAGGGCGTGGTGTCGATCGTGGTCAGCTCCGAGCTCGCCGAGACGCGGGCGCTGCGTGCCAGGTCGGCGCCGTCGATCGCCCGGACGCCGATGAGCGGGGCGTCCTCGCGGAGGAGCGTCTGCTGGAGCATCGCGACGTGGTCGGTGCCGAGCTCCCGCGGCGTCGTCCCGTGCAGCGCCACGAGGTGTGCGGCGGTCCCGGCGGCCTGTCCCTGGGCGGAGCACGTGGCCATCACCCGCGTCGACCCGAAGGCGATGTGCGATGCGGAGATGTTCCGGCCGGCGAAGAGCAGGTTCGCGACGTTCGCCGAGTAGAGGGAGCGGAACGGGATGTCGTACGTGCCGTCGGTGTAGCGCTGCTGGGCGCCGGCCGTCTCCGCGTAGACACCCTCGACGGGGTGCAGGTCGATCGACCAGCCGCCGAACGCGACGGTGTCGGGGAAAGTCCGCTGCGACAGCAGGTCGTGCTGCGTGAGGGTGTGGTCGCCCACGAACCGCCGGTACTCGCGCTTGCCGGGGATCGCGCCGACCCAGTCGAGCGTCAGGGTGTCGGCGTCGAACTGCCCGGAGTTCTTGATGTGGTCCCAGATGCCGTAGACGACCCCCCAGAGTTCGTCGCGGATGTGTTCGTTGTCGGTCACGGTGTCGAGCTCGCCGCCCCACTCGATCCACCAGTAGTTGCAGCCGTTGTCGCCCGTCTTGATGGCGCGGTTCACGAGGATCGGGGTCGTCGACAGGTCGACGGCGATGGACGGTGCGACGAACTTCTCGGGCTTCCCGGTGTCGTGCGTGGAGAAGAAGATCGAGCTGCCGAGGAGCTCGTCGTCGGCCTGCTCCGGTGCCCAGTCCTCGCCGTACTCGTCGCGCCCTTCGCGGCCGATGCGGTACTCGGCGCCGGCGAGGGCACCGACGAGTCCGTCGCCCGTGCAGTCGAGGAACACCGGCGCGGTGAAGGTCGTCTCGATCTCGCTGCCCATCGTCCACCCGGTGACGCTCGTGATCCGGTGCGCCCCGTCGTCGTCGGACGTCGTGACCGTGCGGACGTCGGTGTTGAGGTGCAGGTGCACGTTCGGCTCGGCGCGGACGAGGTCGAGCACGACCTGGTCCCAGTAGATCGCGTTGCCCTGCGGGTTCCGGTACTGGTTCTCGAGGAACAGCTCACCCATGATCCCGGTCTCGCGGGCGAACCGCTGCGTGCCGTGCGCGGTGGCGCCGACCACCCACACGCGGATCTCGCTCGATGAGTTCCCGCCGAGGACGGGACGGTTGGTGACGAGGGCGACGCTGGAGCCGAGGCGGGCGGCGGCGACGGCGGCGCTCGCACCGGCGAGACCGCCGCCGACGACCACGACGTCGTGGTGCTGTTTCCGGAACTGCATGGCAGCGAACGTATCACCCATTGGCGTTTCTTTCCCACTGTGTGGCAAAGTATGCCCGGCCGATGCTATGGTCAAGCAACTCTCGACAACGAAGTGTGAGGTTCCCACATGAGCGACGTAACCCGAGCGCCTGCAGCGCCGGACGCTGCCACCACCCCAGACCTGAACGCCGCGCTGGGTGACGACGCTCGTCGCACCGGCATGCGGAAGGTCATCGTCGCCGCCGGTGTCGGCCACTTCGTCGAGTGGTTCGACTTCGGCCTCTACGGCACGCTCGCGACGGTCATCTCCGTGCACTTCTTCAAGCAGGGTGACCCGCAGGTCGCACTGCTGTCGGCGTTCGCCGTGTTCGGCGCCGGGTTCGTGATGCGTCCGCTCGGCGGGCTCTTCTGGGGATCGCTCGGCGACCGGGTCGGCCGCAAGACGACGCTCGCCACGGTCATCCTCATCACGAGCGGTGCGACCGCGCTGATGGGCATCCTGCCGACGTACGAGAACGTCGGACTGTGGGCACCGCTGCTGCTCGTCGTCGTCCGACTCGTGCAGGGCTTCGCGGCCGGCGGCGAGGGAGCGGGGGCGACCACGCTGCTGGCGGAGTACGCCCCGTCGAACCGGCGCGGGTTCGTCACGAGCTTCATCGACGTCTTCGGGTTCGTCGCCTTCATCGTCGGCGGCGGCCTGGTGTTCCTGTTCACCGCGATCGCCGGCGGGGACGCACTCGGGTCGTGGGGTTGGCGCGTCCTGTTCCTCATCGCGGTGCCGCTCGGCCTCGTCGGGCTCTACCTCCGCACGAAGCTCGAGGACACCCCGGAGTTCCGGGCGCTCAAGGCGAAGGGCGAGGTCGCGGCGAACCCGCTGCGCCGCTCGATCCGCAGCTCGTGGAAGGCGCTGCTGTTCTGCGTCGGGTTCGTCGTGATCAAGGCCGTCGGGCACTGGATCCTGCAGACGTTCATGCCGTCCTACCTGCAGACCGACCTCGGGTACTCCCCGCTGGTGTCCTACGGCGCCGTCGTCCTCGGGTTCATCGTGATCGCCGCCCTGGTGCCGTTCTTCGGGCTGCTGTCGGACAAGATCGGCCGGAAGCCCGTCATGCTGGCCGGTTGTGCGGGGTTCGTCGTGTTGACCTACCCGACGCTCATGCTCATGAACGCCGGCAACTTCTGGGCGGCAGCCGGGGCGATGATGCTCCTCGGGTTGTTCATGGCCGCGTTCGACGGTGCCGTGAGTGCCGCGATGGCCGAGCTCTTCCCGACGAACATCCGCTACGGCTCGATGGGCATCGCCTACAACATCAGCGTGGCGGTCTTCGGTGGGATCACCCCGTACTTCGCCACCTGGCTGATCGCCTCCACGGGCAACACGTTCGCACCGGCCTTCTACGTGATGGCCGCCGCGCTGATCAGCGGCATCGCGGTCCTGCGGGCTCGCGAGACCAACAAGGCCTCGTTGCGTCCGGAGTGACGCGGCGACCCGGAGCCGGTCTGGAGGTCCGTGGCGGGGGTGCCACGGGCCTCCAGGCCGTTTTGCAGGGCGGTTTCATGCTCGACTCACGGTCCGCCGCTATCGTGCTCACGTGAGTTCGCAACCCGATGAGACGACTGTGCGCCGCGGACGCGGCGCCGTGCCGCCCCGGCACGGCCGCCAGAAGCGCGGTTTCGGCGTGGTGCTGCCCGCCGTCGCCGGCGTGCTCACGATGGCCCTGCTGCTCGGCGGCGGCTACGCGGCGTACGCGTACAACCGCCTGGCGTCCAGCGTCACCAAGGTCGACGCGATCACCGGTTCGACGGACAAGAAGGACGACGTCGACGGCAAGGCGATGAACATCCTGCTGGTCGGGGACGACCACCGGCCGGACAACGCCACACCCGAGCAGATGGCGGAACTCAGCACCGAGTCGGACGGCGGTGCGACGAACACCGACACGATGATCGTGTTGCACATCTCCGCGGACGGCAAGGACGCGACGATGATCTCGTTCCCGCGCGACTCCTACGTCGCGATCCCCGGCGTCGGCAAGGGCAAGCTCAACAGTGCCTTCTACTACGGCACCCTCAACGGCGGTGGTGCCGCCGGCGGTGCACAGCTGCTCATCAAGACGATCGAGGGGCTCAGCGGGCTGTCGATCGACCACTACGTGCGCGTCTCCCTGCTCGGGTTCTACGAGATCGTCAAGCAACTGGGACCGGTCTCGGTCTGCCTCAAGGAGCCGGCCAAGGACAGCTACTCGGGCGTCGACCTGCCGGCCGGCACGTCCGAGCTCGACGCCAAGCAGGCGCTGTCGTTCGTGCGGCAGCGGCACGGACTGCCGAACGGCGACCTCGACCGCCAGGTCCGTCAGCAGTACTTCCTGTCGCAGGAAGCGCGGAAGATCCTGTCGGCGGGCACCCTGCTCAACCCCGTGAAGACGACGAACATCATCGATGCCATCGGCGGGTCCATCGAGACCGACCAGGGGCTCGACATGCTCTCGCTCGCCACCCAGCTGCGGAACCTGCGGCCGGCGAACATCAAGTCGGCGACGATCCCGATCCTCGGCACCCCCACGATCTACGTCGGCGGCTCCGCCCTGTCGATCGTGGAGGTCGACACCGCCGGCATGCCTGCGTTCGTCCAGAGCCTCGTCGGACAGCCGGAGGCGTACACGAAGGCCACGGCGGCCGACCCGGCGAGCGTCGCGGTGACCGTGCTCAACGGCAGCGGCGTGACGGGCGCGGCAGGTGCCGCCGCCACGGTTCTCGCCGGACGGTCGTTCCAGGTCGGCGCACCGGGATCGTCGGACACCACCGCGACGACGATGGTGCAGTACCCCGCGGGCATGGAAGCGCAGGCCAAGGCCGTCGTCGCCGCGGTCCCCGGCGCGGTCGCCGTGCAGACCTCCTCGGTGCAGGGCGTGACGCTCGTCCTCGGCACGGACGGCAAGACGGCGGTCGCGGCCGAGCAGCCGGCCGACCCGGCGGCGCCGTCGGACGCGGCGTCCCCGTCGGACCAGGCGTCGTCGGACGCCGGCTCGTCGGACTCGGGATCGTCGTCCGAGCCGAGCCCGACGTCCACCGCCGTGCACAACTACGGCTCGGCGGACGCCTGCATCTACTAGGTTCGAGGGTGTGGACAACGCATCGCGTCCGATCACCCTGATGACCTACAACATCAAGAACCCGGATCCGGCGCACGACTGGCCGGCCAGGCTCCCCGTCCTGCTCGACATCGTGCGGCGCCACGACCCGGACGTCCTGTGCGTGCAAGAGGCCTTCGACCACCAGATGGACGACCTCCGGCAGGGGCTCGGTGGCTACACGGCCGTCGGACAGGGGCGCGAGGGCGGCAGCGCGGGGGAGCACGCCGCGGTCTTCTTCCGACAGGACCGCCTCCGCCCGATCGAGGACGGATCGTTCTGGCTGTCGGACACCCCGGACGAGCCGGTGTCGAACACGTGGGGCAGCCTGTTCCCGCGCATCACGAACCACGTCCGCTTCCTGGACGTCGACGGGGCGGCGTTCACCCTGCTGACCACGCACCTGGACCACGAGGCGAACGAGCACGGGGACGAGGTCCGCGGCAAGAGCGCTGCGCTCATCGTCGAGCGGCTCGCGGGTGTGGACGGCCCCGTCGTCGTCGCGGGGGACTGCAACGAACCGGCCGGCGCGGGAACGGCGTCGCGCGTCTTCGCCGACGGTGGGTACGTCGACACGTGGACGGTCGCGGGCGACCCGGACGACCGGACCGCGACGTTCAACGACTGGCTGCCACCGGTGGAGTCGGGGGAGCGGATCGACTGGGTCCTGACGAAGGACGTGGCCGGGGTGGACCGTGTCGTGATCGACCACGACGGTCCGGAGACCTGGTTCGCGAGCGACCACTTCCCGGTGGTCGCGACGATCCGGATGTGACCCGGCGGGTCAGCAGCTCTTCGTCGCGTTGACCGGCATCGGCGAGCCGATCACGGTCACGGTGGTGTCGTCGGTCAACGCCGAGACGCCGTTCGTCCCCGCGCCCGAGCGGTCGGAGGCCCATCCCTCGGCGAGGAGCAGCTGCCAGGCTTCGGCGTCCCCGGACCCCAGGGACTCGCGGTCGCGCTTCGGGGCGTCGTCGATCAGGTCCGAGACGTCGTCGCCGACCTGGACGCCGTCGGGTCCGCTCAGCTCGACGATGCCGCCCGTGCGCGAACGGACCTCGTCGCGGAGCACGCGGACCTCGAGCGAGTTGCCGAGGTCGGACGGCTCGGAGAGTGCGGCGACACGGAGGGACCCGCCCCACGTGTAGGTCGTCCCCGCCGGCAGGCAGCGTCCGCCGTCACCCTCGGCGGTGAGGGTCCGGGACGGGGTGCCGAACAGCCGGTCGAGGAGCTCGACGGTCGCGGAACCGTTCCGCATCGACGCGACGGCGACGGTGCGGTCCCCGCGGCGGAGCGTGATGGACTCGGCACCCAGCTCGAGTCCGTCGACACGCTTCAGCTTGGCGTTCGAGACCGGAGACGGCGTGGTCGCCGGTGTCACCTCTGCTGCTGCGGCCCGGTCGTCAGCGGCCGCACCGGTCGTCAGATCGACGCTCGTGGTGCCGGCCACGAGGGCGAGCACGACGGCACCGGTCGCGAGCAGGGTCCGTGTGGTCACCATTCGACGGTAGGGCCGACGGGCTCGTTGCACGACGTGTGTTACCGAATCGGGGCCGGGCCGAAACCGGACCGTGACCTTCTGATGGACTGGACAGGTCTTGTACATGTACCATCACCGTCATGCCCGTCTCATCGAAGCGACGCCTCGTCGCCGACGCCCTCCGCGACGCGATCGCGACGGGCCGGTACGTCTCCGGCGAACGACTCCCGGGGGAGCACGACCTCGCCGAGCGCTTCGCGGTCAGCCGCGGCACCGTCCGTGCAGCGCTCGCCGACCTCGCCGACGACGAGTACATCGCCACGCACGGCGGCATCGGTTCGGTCGTCACCTTCGACGGTGCTGCGCTCGACCCGCGTGCCGGGTGGGCACGGTCCATCGCCGGGAGCGGCACCGAGGTCCGGGCGTCCACGCTGCGGATCGAACGCATCGAGGACGCCGAACTCGCGAGCCTGGTCGACGCAGAACCGGCCTTCGTCGCCGTGGACCGGGTGCGCTCCGTGGTCGACGGTCCGCACGTCTCCTACGAGCGCAGCGTCGTGCCGCGCATCGGCCGGCTCGACCGTGCGGTCGAGGACGGACTCGTGGACGGGTCGTTGAGCGCGACGATCGAGGCGGCCGGCCTCGTCCCGGCACGAGCGGAGCAGTGGATCGACGTCCGCCCGCTCGACGACGCCGAGGCTGCGGTGCTCGACCGCACCCCTGGTACCCCCTTCCTGCACAGCCGTCGGGTCTCCCGCACCGCGGGCGGTGCCTTCGTCGAGGCCGTCGACAGCCTGCTCGACCCCGAGCGCTTCCGCATCCACATGCGCTTCGGACAAGGAGACCCCCGATGACCCGCACGACCACCTCCGACCACGCGCTCGCTGCCTTCCGGGGCCTCGCGATCGGTGACGCCCTCGGCATGCCGACGCAGTCGATGTCCCTCGGGGAGATCCGCGAGGACCACGGACGCATCACCGGGTTCGTCGACGCCGGCCCCCGGCAGCGCATCGCGCACGGCATGCCCGCCGCGAGCATCACCGACGACACCGAGCAGGCCGTGCTCGTCGCACGGCTGCTCGTCGAGGGCGACGGCCGGCTCGACCCGACCCGGTTCGCCGAGGCGCTCATCGACTGGGAGCGCGGGATGGCGGCGAAGGGGTCCCTCGACCTGCTCGGCCCGAGCACGAAGACCGCGGTGCAGCGCATCCTCGACGGCGTCCCCGCGTCCGAAGCCGGTTCCACGGGCACCACCAACGGTGCGGCGATGCGGATCACGCCGGTCGGCATCACCACGACCGCTGAGGACCTCGGCGCGCTCGTCGACGCCGTGCAGGACGCCTCCCGCGTCACCCACGACACCGGGCTCGGCATCGGCGGCGCGGCCGCGATCGCCGCTGCCGTCAGTGCCGGCATCGACGGAGCGTCGCGTGCCGAGGCGCTGGACGTCGCGGTCGCCGCCGCCCGGATCGGGGAGCGACGGGGCCACTGGATCGCCGGGGCGTCGATCGCCGACAAGACCGCCTGGGCGCGGGAGTGGCTCCCGACCGTGCCGTCGTCCGACCGGATCGCCGCCATCGACGGCGTGATCGGCACGAGCGTCGCCAGTCAGGAGTCCGTCGTCGCCGCACTCGCCCTCGTGTCGCTCGACCTCGACCCGTGGGAGACGGTCTGCACCGCCGCGAGCATCGGTGGCGACACCGACACGATCGCCGCGATGGCCGGCGCGGTGCTCGGCGCCGTGCACGGTGCCGGCGCGTGGTCGCCCGAGACCGTCGACCAGGTCGAGTCGGTGAACGACATCCGCTTCGCCGACGTCGTGACCCCCCTGCTGCAGCTCCGCGCGAGCAGCGTGGAGCGCGTGGACCGCGCCCGCACCGCGAACAGCACCTCCTAGCCCCCGGTCGGTGGCATCCCCCACGAGCCACCGCCCGGTCCCACCCCAAGCCCTTCCGACGACGTAAGAGGAACCATGGCAGACACCCCGAGCTCGGGAACCCTCACCAGCATCGAGCAGCGCGGCATCGAACCGGTGCCCGCCGCCGAGCGCACCGGGAACGCCGGCGCGCTGTTCTGGGTGTGGTTCGCCGCCAACATCTCCATCCTCGGTCTGCCCCTCGGCGCGACCCTGGTGGCGTTCCAGCACCTGAACATCTGGCAGGCGCTCCTCGTCGCCGTGATCGGCGCCGCGGGGTCGTTCGCCGTGGTCGGTGTGATCTCGATCGCCGGGCGCCGTGGTGGCGCACCCGGCCTGACCCTGAGCCGCGCGGTCTTCGGCGTCCGCGGCAACATCGGCCCGACGTTCGTCTCGCTGCTGTCCCGCCTGGGCTGGGAGACGGTGAACACCACGACCGCGGCCTTCGTGCTGCTGTCGCTGTTCACGATCCTCTTCGGCACGGACGGGGACGCCAAGCACAACCCGGTCCTGACGATCGTCGCGATCCTGGTCTTCGTCGTCGCGACCGTGCTCATCTCCGGCCTGGGCCACGCCTTCATCGTCGCCGTGCAGAAGTGGGCCACGTGGGTCTTCGGTGCGCTGAACGTCTTCGTCGCCGTGTTCCTGGTCGTCCGCGTGGACTGGCACGTCGTCGGCAGCGCCCCCGCCGGGCCCGTCGCAGCGATGGTGATCGGCATCGGGACCATCGCCGCCGGCACCGGCATCGGGTGGGCGACCGCCGGTGCGGACATCGCCCGCTACTCGAAGACGAGCGTCCGCGCGGCGAAGCTGGTCAGCGCGAGCGCAGCCGGCGCCGGCATCCCGCTCGTCGTGCTCGTCGGCCTGGGCGCGCTGGTCTCCGCCGGCGACCCGACGCTGGCGCAGGCGGGCGACCCCGTCGCCGCGATCCGTGACCTGCTGCCCGGCTGGATGGCGGTGCCGTACCTCATCGCGGCGTTCGGCGGGCTGCTCCTCTCGAACCACCTGTCCGTGTACTCGGCGAGCCTCACGACGCTCACGCTCGGCATCAAGGTCCCCCGGGTCTGGGCGGTCACCGTCGACGTCGTGGTCACGTTCCTCGGCGCGATGTACTTCATGCTCGTCGCGGACGGCTTCTACGCGCCGTTCATCACCTTCATCTCGGTGCTCGCCGTGCCGATCACCGCCTGGCTCGGCGTCTTCATCGCCGACATCCTCCGTCGCACCTGGTACGACCCGGTGGCCCTGCTCGACCTCCGCGCCGGCGGCCGGTACTGGTACTCGGGCGGCATCGCGTGGCGTGCCGTCATCGCGTGGGCCGTCGCGATCGTCGTCGGCTTCCTGTTCACGAGCGTGCAGGTCGGCGACGCGGACCCGGTCTTCGTCGGCGCGTTCTCGAGCACCTGGATCGGCGCCAACGGACTCGGTTGGATCGTCACCTTCTTCGTCGCCGCAGCCGTGTACGTGCTCACGGGCGGCCCGAAGGGCGTGCTCCACGAGCCGGTCGACGAGTCCGCGCCGATGCACGTGACGGAGCACGCCTGATGCCGCGGCTCGTCTCCGTCGGCAACGTCATCGTCGACATCGTGATGCGCGTCGGGGAACTGCCGGAGCCCGGTGGCGACGTGATCGCGTCGTCGTCGGACATCACCGCCGGTGGCGGCCTGAACACGATGGTCGCCGCTCGGCGTGACGGCCTCGAGGTCGTGTTCGCCGGGCAGTACGGCACCGGCCCGTTCGGCGACGTGGTCCGCGCCGCCCTCGCCGCCGCCGACGTCGAGGTCCTGCAGCCCGGGGTGCCCGACCAGGACAGCGGGTACTGCGTCGCGCTGGTGGACGCCTCGACCGAGCGCACCTTCGTCACGAGCGTCGGCGCGGAGGGGCGTCTCGGGACCGCCGAGCTGGACCGCGTCGACCTCCGGGACGACGACACCCTGTTCGTGTCCGGGTACGGGCTCGCCCACCCGGTGAACGGGCGTGCGATCGCGTCCTGGATCACGACGATCCCGGCATCGGTACGGGTCGTGTTCGACCCGTCGCCACTCGTCGCGACGCTGGACCCGCAGGTGGTCGCGCCCGTGACGGCGCGTACCGACGTCCTGTCCACGAACGCCCGGGAGGCCCGGCTCATGTCGCCGGGATCGGCCGACCTCCGGCAGGCGGTCACCGCCATGGCCGCGGTCGCGCGGGGCGCGGTGCTGGTGCGTGACGGCGGGGCCGGGTGCTGGATCGCGGACGATTCGCTCCCCGGCGGGCCCGTCCTGGTGCCGGGGTTCACGGTCGCAGCCGTGGACACGAACGGAGCCGGCGACGCCCACGGTGGCGTCCTGGTCGCGGCGCTGTCCCGTGGTGCGCCGCTCCTCGACGCCGTGCGGCGTGCCAACGCCGCGGCGGCGATCGCCGTCTCGCGCCTCGGTCCCGCGACCGCGCCCACCCGGGGCGAGACCGACGCGTTCCTCGCCGCCCACCCGGCGTAGGCCGACCGCCGGGGCCGCACCGGGCCTCCCGTCCGGCGAGCACCCGCCGGCCTGGCCGCTGCGCGCATCGGGGGACAGCCTCCTGGAGCGGTCCTGGCGGCGGCCTGCGTACCGTCGGCGGCATGACGGACCAGCAGATCGACCAGTACACGATGCAGGACCCGACGAAGCTCTACGCCGACAAGCAGCCCGACGAGCAGTACCTCGAGGGTGCTGGCACCGACGAGGAGATGGCGAAGAACGTCCCGGCCGACCACGGCGAGGAGACGTACCGCGGCTCCGGGCGCCTGCAGGGCCGGAAGGCGCTCGTCACCGGCGGCGACTCCGGGATCGGCGCGGCGGTCGCGATCGCCTACGCCCGCGAGGGTGCCGACGTCGCGATCGGCTACCTGCCGGAGGAGCAGGAGGACGCCGACCGGATCGTCTCGCTCATCGAGGCCGCCGGCCGCAAGGCCGTCGCGATCCCGGGTGACATCACGTCGCTCGCGTTCTGCGAGGAGCTCGTCGCGACCGCCGTGCAGGAGCTCGGTGGGCTCGACATCCTCGTGAACAACGCCGGCAAGCAGCAGAACGTGTCCTCGATCGAGGACATCTCGGACGAGGAGTTCGACGAGACCTTCAAGACGAACGTCTACGCCACGTTCCGGATCACCAAGGCCGCCGTGCCGCACCTGCAGCCGGGGTCGACGATCATCAACACGACCTCGATCCAGGCCTACGCGCCGTCGCCGCACCTGGTGCACTACGCGGCGACCAAGTCGACCGTGAACAACCTGGCGAAGGGCCTCGCGGCGCAGCTCGCGCCGAAGGGCATCCGCGTGAACGCCGTCGCGCCGGGTCCGATCTGGACGCCGCTGCAGCCCGCCGGTGGGCAGCCGCCGGAGGCCCTGCCGACCGCGGGTGAGCAGACGTACCTCGGGCGCTGGGGGCAGCCGGCCGAACTCGCGCCGGCGTACGTGTTCCTCGCGAGCGGGGAGTCGTCCTACGTGGTCGGCGAGACGCTGCACGTCGACGGCGGCATGCCGACGCCGTAGCGCGCCAGCGCTCGGCCGGCCCCGAGCCCGCCGCCCGCACAACCGAAAGCACCCCGCACCACGTGTTCGCGTGGCGCGGGGTGCTTCTGGTTGTGCGCAGAGCGGCGAGCCGGCGAGTTGCCAGCCGGTCAGCTCGCGACGCCGCAGGACCTCGCCATGCGCTCGAGGAGCTCACGCGCGGACAGTGCGGCCGCGAGCTCGACCTCGACCGGGTTGATGCCGAACGCACGCTCGAGCCTGCGACGACGGGCCTGGTCGGCCACGGGCACCTCCGGACGCTGCGGCAGCACCGCGATCGCCTGAGCCGCCGCCTCGAACGCGCCGTCCGGCCGACCGACCTGCTCCCACATCGCCCGGACGTCGTGGGCGACCTGATCGGCGTCGCCGCCGAACTCGAAGCCGGCGGAGGCCATGGTCGCCAAGCCCTGTGCGGTGGGGTCGTTCGGGGTCATCCCGGCATCGTCACACAGCTCGCCGGGAACCCGCCAGGAGTCCGTGACCGCCAGCACCTGGACATTCTGTCCCCCATCATGCCGACCCCCGGAACGGGGATTCTGTCGCACCTCGGAATCCGTTTGGATGGACATGCGGACAGGACGTCCGCAGACGGAGGGCACGATGCTCGAGGACACCAGCGCGGACACCCAGGCAGCTGCAGCCGCAGCAGCGACCCTGCACCTGCGGATCACCATCGTCGGCGCGACCGTGGACCTGCTCCGCGACGTCCCGTTCCACGAGGCCCGTCCCGAGGCCGTCGCCGAGCGCCTGGACATCAGTGTCGCCGAGCTCCGTCAACACTTCCCGTCGTGGGACGGTCTCGTGCTCGCCGCACTCGACCGCTGGAACGGCGGCCGCATGGACGAGGTCACGCGCGAGGTCGGTGACGGCAGCACGGTCGAGCTGCTCCGTGCGATCGTCGCCTCGAACGCCGAGGACCCTGCCCTGATGCGGCTCCTCGTCGCCCTGCTGTCCGTCGCGGGCAACCCGGCGCACCCGATGTCGACGTACCTCCGCTCGCGCTACCAGCTCTTCTACTCGCAGATCCGGCGCGGGCTGGAGCACGACGTCGCCGTCGGCCGTGCCCCGCACACGATGGACCCGCGCCGCGGCGCCGAGCAGCTCATCGCGCTCTACGAGGGGCTCCAGCTGCAGGCCCTGCTGCGCAGCGACCTCGACCTGGTGCCCGCGTTCGACCGTGCGGTCGCACGGATGGAGCGCGGCTGGATGGAACGCTACGAGCCGCAGGCGCAGCGTCGGCTGTCCACGTGGTCGGACGGCGGCTGGGACATCTAGCCCGCCGCGGTCACCGGGGTCACCGCGTGCGGGAACCCCGCGGGACCGAGCCGTTGCCCGGGTCGTAGCCCGTGTCGCGCAGCACCGGGATCGCCGTCGTGTCGTTGTGCACGGAGTGCACCACCACGCGCCGAGTCCGCCGGAGCGCACGCCGAGCCCCCGGGGTCGCGAACAGGCCGCCGAGCACGAGCCCCGCGCCGATCCCGAGCGCGACCGAGACCGCGGCGACGAAGTCGAGCGCGGCGCTCGACGACCCCGACATGAAGTTCAGGAGCGCGTTCGACACTGCGACACCGGGCAGGAGCGCGCCGCAGAACGCCGGGACCGCGATCGCCGCGACCGCGGTGCGCATCCGGACGGCGGCGTACGTGGACAGGACGCCGAGGAGCACGGCGGCGATGAACGTCGCGCCGAGCAGTGGGAGCCCGAGCTGGCGCAGCCCCCACAGCGAGGCAGCCGCCGCGACCGAGAACACCACCGCGACCGGGATCACCCGGGCGCTGGCCTGCTGCACGAAGCAGTTCGCACCCGCCGACACGACCGTCAGCGCGAGCGAGGCCCACAATGGTAGGGCCTGGGTGACGATGCCGGACGGGTCGACCTCGAGGTGGAGCCACTTCGTCAGCGCGATGCCCGCCGGGACCCCGACCACGATCGCCGCGATGACCAGCCCGATGTAGAACGCGCGGGCGACGGCCATCGCCCGGAACCCGGAGATCGCGTCCTGCGCCCATGTGACGAGCGACACGTGGGGCAGGAGCAGCACCACGAGGGCCGCCACCATCGTCGCGGCACCTGCCGGGTGCAGGATCCCGATGCCGATCGCCAGGGTGCCGATCACGGATGCCACCGCCCCCTGCGCACCGGAGACGAAGAACTGGGGGTAGCCCCTGCCCGTCAGCCAGCGCCCGGAGACGATGATGCCGAGCATGAGCACGAACGCCCCGATGCCCGCGCGCCAGCCCCCGCCGGCCTGCATCGCGATCGACGTGCCCAGGATGGACAGGCCGACGTCGGCGGTCCACATCGGCCACCGGGAGGGCATCCGCAGCACGGCGACGAGCGCGCTCACCGCCGACGACATGTCCCGCTCGTCGTGGATGACGTCGTCGACGATCTGGTTCGCCCACGCGAGCCGGTTCAGGTCGGAGCCGTCCGAGCGGATCGTCCGCATCTTGACGAGCATCGGCGCGTCCGACGGCGCGTACTGGATCGTGACCGAGCTGCCCGTGAAGTCGAGTTCGAGGGGTGCGAGGTTCCACTTGGTCGCCACGGCGACCAGGGCGATCTCGACGCTGCGGGTGTCGGCGCCCGAGGCCAGCATCACCTCGGCGAGGTCGAGACAGAAGTCGACGATCTGCTGCGCGGAGTACTGCTCGCGCCGGGACCGGGTGTCCGGCTCGACGTGCTCGTAGATGGTGCCGCGGAGCCGGGCACGGATGTCGCGGAGGTCGTGCTGGGCGACGCTGCGGGCCCGCGGACGATGCGGACGACCGGGCCGGGCGCCGGGGAGGAGCGGTTCGGCCATCGCTCCATTGTGCCTGCCACGTCCACCCGAGTCCGGACGTCCGCTGAACGCCACGACTACCGTGCTGCCCATGGCGACCACCGACGGAGATCCCTGGGCGACGGTCCTCGACGTGCTGCCCGACGGTGCCACGCACCACGACGCCGACCGGGCCCTCCGAGCCGCCGGCTGGACCGACTGCGGCACCGGTGACTGGGCATGGGCCCTCCGCGCTCCCGACGGCCGGTCCGTTGCACGGATCAGCCCGTTCGACCCCGCCGCTCCGTACTCGGCAGCGCTCTACGGGGTGGCGTCGGACACCAGGCAGGTGCCCGTGCTCTTCGGGCACCGGGTCCTCGACGGCGGCGGTGACCTCACGCTGATGGAGGCCCTGGAGCCCGTCGAAGAACCCGAGGCCGCGGCGTTCCACCGATCGCTCGCAGCCGGGGATCCCGAGGTCGCGACACTCGTCCGGCACATCCGGACCGTGCATGCGCAGGGAGCGGACGAGCAGCCGTGGTGGGGCCCGCTCGACGACAACCCGGCGAACGTGATGCGCGGTGCCGATGGTCGGCTGGTGGTCACCGACCTCTACTACGCCGACGGGCCGAACCTGTACCGCACCGTGCTCGAGGACCCCGATCGCGTCGTCCGCGCGTTCCCCGAGGAGCGTCGCCGGTTCATGACGGAGCTGCCGCTCGCGAGCTCGGGCGGCTGGCCGGACGGCGAGGCCGAACGGATGCGGGCCGCGCTCGCCGCAGCCGATGCCCGGCTCCGCGTCGCCGATGGGCGGTGAGTCGCTCGGTCAGCGGCGGCGCACGCTGAGTCGTCCGGCGGCGAAGGCCGCCGAGACGAGCCCGACGACCACCAGCGCGTACCCGAGCAGTGTCTGCCAGCTCGGCGGTCCGGCGACGAAGGCGTAGTCACTCAGCGGTGCGTACGCGAACCAGCCGAAGGACGCCCTCGGCGTGGTGGCGACGAGCAGGGCACCGCCGATGACGGCCAGCAGGCCGAGCCACAGGGTCAGGTGGGTCCAGGTCCGTCTGATCACGGCTCCGAGCGTAGCCAGGAGACGGACGGGAGGCCCGTGGCGGGTTCGCCACCCCTCCCTCGCAGGCTCGGTCGGCGCGCCCCGCGCAACGCTTCGCGTTGCCGCTGAGCGGGGCGCGCCAGTCCGTCAGGTGGTGACGACTACTGCTCGAACGTCGCGTTCAGGGTGATGTCGACTCCGGTGAGCGCCTTGCTGACGGGGCAGGTCGCCTTGGCGTCCTCTGCCGCCTTGAGGAAGGTCGCCTCGTCGATGCCGGACACCTCGCCGCTCACGGTGAGGGCGATGCCGGTGAGCTTGAACCCGCCGGCCGAGTCCGGGCCGAGCGAGACGTCGGCCTTGACGTCGAGGGCCTCGACGGTGCCGCCGGCCTCGCCGAGCACGGCGGAGAACTGCATCGCGTAGCAGGCGGAGTGCGCCGCGGCGATGAGTTCCTCGGGGCTGGTCGTGCCATCGGCGTCCTCGGCGGCGCGCTTCGGGAACGAGACGTCGTACGTGCCGACCTTCGAGCTGGAGAGTTCGACCTGGCCGGAGCCGTCCTGGAGGCCGCCGTTCCAGGCGGTGCGTGCGGTGCGCGTGGGCATGGCCGCTCCTTTCGTGTGGGGTGCGGTCCCGAGCGGGAGCCGCGGTGCCGAGTCAATCGGAGAACGCACGTTCTCGCAAGGGGTTCCCGGCGAAGACGCAGGTCGGTAGGGTCGAGCGCATGGGGGATCGATCGTCGTTCTGTTCGCGAGCGCTCCGGCAGGGGTCGCTGCGCGACGCCGGCCCGCTCGAGGCCTGGGTCCGGTTCTGGACACAGGGCTGGCGGTTCTCCGGTCGGGCGAGCCGGTCCGAGTTCTTCTGGCCGATGGGGTTCGAGCTGGTCGTCGTGGTGCTCGCGGTGGGGATCCCGGTGTGGTCCGGGACGCCGTGGCGGTGGGACTCGTACGCGGACCCGTTCGGGATCGTCCCGACGCCGGCCGTGCACTTCCACCTGTTCGGCAGCCCGACGTGGTGGTGGGGGTACGGCGACGGCGCGGACGTCCCGCCGAACCCGTGGGACGTGGTGCTGCTCCTGTGGGTCGCGGTGACGGCGATCCCGCGCTGGACCCTGCTGGTCCGGCGGCTGCACGACCGGGACCACACTGGGCTCTGGGTGCTGCTGCTCGCGCTCACCGGGCCCTTCGGGTGGTTGCTCGTGACCGCCATGGTCGTGCGTCGGCCTCGTGCGGCGGGCGTGCGGTTCGACCGCACGATGTGGGACGCGTACAAGCCGAGCGCCACCTTGCCGCCCGAGCCTCAGGACACGGCGACGGCGATGCCTGCGGCACCGAGCAGCACGACGTAGCCCCATGCGTGCACCGCCTCGGGGATGCGCGGGGGGCGTCGGCGGAGCAGCACGATCACCGGCATCGCGCCGAGCAGCAGCGCGACCGCGGCCGGGACGTCCACGGCGCCGACGAGGCGGGTCGCATCGGGCACCTGCCCGTGCACGAGCAGGGTGACGAGGACCGCCGGCGCGGCGATCGCGAGCGTCAGCGGGTTCGCCAGGGCGGTCGCCACCGGCATGGACGCACCGGCCCGGCGCATCACCGGGACGGTCATGACGCTGCCACCGACACCCAGGAACGCCGCGACCGCGCCGACCGGGAGGCCGAACACCGTCCGCATGCCGCGTCCGTCCGGCGTGCTGCCGGACACCACGGCCGTCGGGCGCGTCCCGATGGACGGCTCGCGTCGGGGCCGGGGACCAGCCTCGCGTCGGAAGAACCCGGGGCGGACGAGCAGGTCGACGACGGTGGCCCCGACGTACGCGACGAAGCCCCACCGCAACAGCGCGTCGGGCGCGAACCGAGCGGCTGCGGCGCCGACCGCACCGCCGAGGACGAGCAGCGCGAAGAGTCCGGTGCGTCCGCGGAGTCCCCGGAGGACGACGCGCTTCGTGGACGCCGTCGCCACCGCGGCGTTCACGAGCATCACGAGCGCCGAGGTCGCCGTCGCCACGCGGACCGCATCGCCACCGAGTGCGGCATCGGCGACCGTGATGATCGGGACCGTCACGAATCCGCCGCCGAAGCCGAACAACACGGTCGTCAGCCCGACGAGGACCCCGATGAGCACCAGCACGAAGAACGTCATGGCATCCAGTCCAGCGCCGACCGTGGCGGCGAGCAATCGATGGTCCGTCGCAGAACTTCGAGGGTTAGCCTTGCGGAGTGCGCAACGTCCGTGTTCAGGACCACGACCACCTGCCGCTCGACGTCCTGCCCATCGGGACCGAGTACCCGCCCGACTTCCTGCTCGCGCGGCACGCGCACCGACGTGCTCAGGTGCTCTACGGGGCCAGCGGGACGATGCTCGTCGAGACGGACGAGGGGTCGTGGACGGTGCCGACCGACCGTGCCGTGCTGATCCCTCCGGGGGTCGAGCACGAGGTCAGGATGCTCGACGTCACCACGTGGAGCCTCTACATCGAGCCGGACGCGGTGCCGTGGTGGCCGACCTCGTGCACGGTCGTCGAGGTCGGGCCGCTCCTGCGTGAACTGCTCCGCGCGGCGTTCGACCTGCCGCTCGACCTCGACGTCCACGGACGTGACGGCGCGGTGCTCGACCTCGCGCTGCACGAACTCCAGCGCGTGGCGCCCGTCCCGCTGTCCATCCGGCTGCCGGCGGAGGGCGTCCTCCGCGACCTGTGCCGCGCGTACCTCGCCGACCCCGACGTGCACGTGACGAACGCGGACTGGGCGATCCGGGCCTCCGTGAGCGGCCGGACGCTCGATCGGCGGTTCCGGGCGGCCACGGGGGTGGGGCCTGCGGTCTGGCGGGTGCGTGCGCGACTGCTGGCGAGCCTCCCGTCGCTCCGTACGGCGTCCGTGACGGACGTCGCCGGCCGGCTCGGCTACGCGACCCCTGCCGCGTTCACCGCGGCGTTCACCCGGGCGTTCGGGGTGCCGCCGTCGCGGTTCCGCTGAGGCCTTGACGGATGCTGCTCGCGGGCCGTCCTGATCGGCGTCTGCACAGGTTCGCTCGGGCGTACAGCCCCCACGACTGGGGCTGTGTCGGTCCGGCACCCCTCGGTGACCATCGTTCGGCGGCCTGTACAGGGCGGGCCGCCGACCGACTCGGGAGCCGAGTCGCCGCACGGCTCGTTGAGAGCGAGCCGCCGAACCAGGGGATCCACCACTTGCAGAGCTCACTCACCGCGCGGCTCGCCGCGATCACCACAGCCGTGCTCGTCACGGTGCTCGGCGGCGTCGTGCTCGCCGCTCCCGCCTACGCAGCCACCACCTACAAGGGCGTCCTGCCCGCCGGGACCACCATGGTCGCCGGTGACCAGCTCACCTCGGACAACGGGCAGTTCCGTCTCGTCATGCAGGGCGACGGGAACCTCGTCGAGTACGGCATCGGGAACGTCGTGCTGTACGCGTCGAACACGACGGACAAGCCCGGCGCGACCGCGGTCTACGGGACGAACGGCGTGCTGACGCTGCGATCCGGTGGCAAGGCGTTCAAGCAGTGGGGATCGGGTGCCAACCGCGGGCTCGGCCTCATCCTCGAGTCGGACGGATCGATCCACTCCGTGGACACCGCGGTCCGCGTGCTCTGGGGGATCGAGTCCTTCCAGAACACGGTGCGCTCCGGGACGAACATCATGCCCGGCACCGTCCTCCGCTCGGATGCGAGCAAGAGCCGCACCTTCACGATGCAGGCCGACGGCAACCTCGTGCAGTACGTCAACGGCCGGGCGACCTGGTCGACGCACACCAACCGGAACCCCGGTGCGTGGGCTGCGGTGCAGGCCGACGGGAACATCGTGGTCTACGCGCCGGACAAGCGGGTCCTCTGGGCATCGAGCACCAGCCGCGCCGGCGCGGGCTCCCTGATCGTGCAGCTCGACGCGAACGTCGTGTTCTACGGCAAGAGCGACACCCGTGCCTGGTCGACGCAGAAGGTCACGGGACTGCTGTGGCCGGTCGCGAGCCGGAGCATCACCGGCCGCTACGGTGACGACCGCGGGGCCGGACACACCCCGCGCTACCACCAGGGCACGGACGCCGGGGTGAAGACGGGCACGCCGGTGTACGCCTCGGGTGCTGGATCGGTGACGAGCACCGTGGCGAACGACAAGACGTTCGGCAACTACGTCGTCGTGAAGTACGGCCTGACGACCGTGCTCACCGCGCACCTCTCCGCGATCGAGGTCTCGAAGGGGCAGCTCGTGTCGCCGGGGACGGAGATCGCGAAGTCGGGCAACACCGGGCAGTCGACGGGGCCGCACGTGCACGTGGAGACGCGGGTGAACGGGACGCTGAAGGACCCGCTGACGATCCTCTCCTTCCGCTGACGCGCGTCGGGCGCCGGGCGCCGGGCGTCGGGCGCCGGACATGCAACATGTTCGGCGCTCGCGCCCCGGATCGCCGATCATCGGCGGATGCCCACCCTGACCTCCACTGCCGGGAAGCCGACGGCCGCCGTGTACGTCGACGGCTTCAACCTCTTCCGCCGTGCCCTCCATGGTCGTGGCGACCTCAAGTGGCTCGACCTCGAACTGCTCTGCAGCCATCTCCTGCCGACCTACGACGTCGGCCAGATCCGTTACTTCACGGCGAGGGTGCGCCACGTCGAGGGAAGGAATCCAAGCGGGCCGCAGAACCAGGAGGCGTACCTGCGAGCACTCGCCACCCTGCCGTCCGTCTCACTGCACTTCGGGACGTTCCGTGCGGACAAGCGCTGGATGGCGCTGTCCCCGCTCGAGCGCGACGCCGCCGGGGAGCCGAGGCGGGTCCGCGTGCGGAAGATCGAGGAGAAGGGGACGGACGTGAGTCTCGCGTCGCACATGGTGTGCGACGCGATGCACGACCTGGTCGACGCGTACTTCCTGCTCTCGAACGACTCCGATTTCGCGGAGGCCCTGCGGCTCGTGCGATCACGTGCCCGTCGACAGGTCGGGCTCATCGTTCCGGCGGGGGCGGCGGCGCGGGAGCTGATGGAGCTGCGCCCAGACCACATCCGACACGTCCGCGAACAGGTCCTCCGCGACAGTCAGTTCCCGGATCGCCTGCTCGATGAGTCCGGCGGATTCGGGAAGCCCAGGGAGTGGAAACGTACAGGGGCCCTCCCGCGATCGGAAGGGCCCCGCACCGGTTAGCCGCTTCGGGCACCCCGGGTTACGTGTCGACTTTAGCGGCCCTGCATGACCGCCCGCAACTGCAGTATCACATTCAGATCGCGGGGCCCGCTGACCGCAGGGCCTCGGCGCGGTCGGGCGACGAACGCGCCGCGTACCCGATCCGGCTCTCGCGGACGTGCCACCCCATCCGCTCCGCTGCCGCATCCACGTCGCCGGCGTCGATCGCCGCGAGGATGCGTCGGTGCTCGGGCCACAGCCGCTTGCCACGGGAGAACGTGTCCGTGGCGTACAACCACTCGATCTTCCGGGACAACTGCCGGAGCAGCGTCGCGAGCGTCGCGCTGCCGGAGAGTTCGGCGACCAGGAAGTGGAAGCGGTCGTTGAGGTCGACGAGCAGGTCGAGTTCGTCCCGCTCGACCGCGTTGTCACCCGCGTCCAGGATCGCGCCGAGCTCGCGCCGGATCCGCCACCAGTCCTCGGGCGGGGCGTCACCGTCGAAGAGCGTGCGCGCCCGGGTGGCCGCACGCCTGGCGGTGGCGATCTCGAGCGACTCCCGTACGGCGAACAGGTCGTCGGCCTCGTCGAACGGGATCGGCGCGATCCTGGAGCCCACGTTCGGCTGCGACACGACGAAGCCCTCGCCCTCGAGGCCGCGCAACGCCTCGCGCACCGGAACCCGGGAGACGCCGTACCGCTCCGCGAGGAACGCCTCCGTCACCCGGGTCCCGGGCAGGAGCGCGCCGGCGACGATGTCGCGGCGGATCGCGTCGAGGACGCCGGAACCGTTCAGCACGGTCACGATCGTCTCACGCGGACGACCGCCCACGGCGAGCGCGTCACGCGGCGTGCTCCGCCAGTGCCCTGCCGGGGATCGCGTCGAGCAGGTCCCGCGTGTACTGCTCGGCGGGGGCGTCGAACACCTGCGCGACCGAACCGTGCTCCACGACCTTCCCGCGGCGCATCACCACGACGTCGTCCGCGATCCGCCTGACCACCCCGAGGTCGTGCGTGATGAACAGGTAGCTCAGGCCCAGGCGGTCCTGCAGGTCGTCGAGCAGTGCCAGGATCTGCTCCTGCACGAGGACGTCGAGCGCGGAGACCGCCTCGTCGAGGATGAGCAGCTCCGGCTCGAGGGCGAGCGCGCGGGCGATCGCGACGCGCTGCCGCTGCCCGCCGGACAACTCGTTCGGACGGAGCTGCGCGACCGTGCGTGGCAGGGCGACCTGGTCGAGCAGCGTCGCGACCCGCTCGGTGCGGGACGCCCGGTCACCGATCCCGAACACGCGCAGGGGCTCGTCGATGATCCGTTCGATCGTCGACGTCGGGTCGAGCGAGCCGTACGGGTCCTGGAAGACCGGCTGCACCCGACGCCGGACGCTCCGCCGTTCGGCGCCGCGGGCGGTCCCGATCGAGAGCCCGTCGACGAGCGCGCTGCCCGACGTCGGCGTCTCGAGCCCCAGGACGATCCTGGCGACCGTCGTCTTGCCCGACCCGGACTCCCCGACGACCGCGGTGGTGGTGCCGCGTCGGACGGTGAACGAGACGCCGTCGGACGCCCGGAGGGTGCCGGCGCCGCGCCCGCGGAGCTTGTACTCCTTCACCAGCTCCGACACGACGAGGATCGGTTCACCGGCAGCCACCGGCTCCGGAGCGACGCCCGTCAGCGCGGGTGCCGCCGCGATGAGCCGCTTCGTGTACTCGTGCTGCGGGTTCCGGAGGATGTCCTCCGGCGCGCCCTGCTCGACGATCGCACCGTCGAGCATCACGACGACGCGATCGGTCCGGTCCGCCGCGACCCCGAGGTCGTGCGTCACGAAGAGCAGCGTGGTACCGTGCTGGTCCACCAGCGTCTGCAGGTGGTCGAGGATCTGCCGCTGCACCGTCACGTCGAGCGCGCTGGTCGGCTCGTCGGCGATGAGCAGTTCTGGCTGGCGGGCGAGCGCGATCGCGATGAGGATGCGCTGTCGCATGCCGCCGGAGAACTCGTGCGGGTACTGGTCCGCCCGTCGCGCGGCTTCCGGGATCCCGGCCTCGGTCATGAGCTCCACGACGCGCTGCCGGACCGCCGCGCGGCCGCGGAGCCCCCCGGCGCGGAGCGAGTCAGCGATCTGCGCGCCGACCTTCATCGCTGGGTTGAGGTTGGTCGACGGGTCCTGCGGCACGAGTCCGATGCGTCCGCCGCGGACCGGGCGCATGGTGGCCTCGTCCGCGCCGGAGACGTCGAGGTCGCCGAGGCGGATCGATCCCCCCGTGATCCGTCCGGCTCCGGGCAACAGCCGGAGCACCGCCGCGATCAACGTCGACTTGCCGGATCCGGACTGGCCGACGATCGCGACGCGTTCACCGCGACGGACGTCGAGGTCGACGCCGTGCAACACCTCGGTGCCGCCGAACGCGACGCGCAGGTCGCGGATGGTCAGCAAGGGGGCGGACGGGAGGCTCGGGTCGGCTCCGGTGGGCATCGTGCGGTCCTCAGCGTCCTGCGGCATGTCCCTGTGCTCCTCTCGGGTTGGCTGCGGCGCCCATGACGCCGGTTTCGGGGTCGCGCGTCACGCACGACAGGCGGCCGAGCGCCCAGTCGCCGGCTCGGGTGACGACGTGGCCGAGTTCCTCGAGGCCGGCGATCACGTCCTCGCCGAGCCGGTCCTCGACGACGAGGCCGCCCGGGGTCCAGGTCCGCGGCCAGAACGACCCGGGGAACGAGGTCGTGTGCAGCGCGGGCGCGTCGATGGCCTGCTGCGGGGAGTACCCGCCGACGATCGTGCGGAGCAGGAAGAGCAGCTGCCACTGGTCCTGCTGGTCGCCGCCGGGGGAGCCGAGCGCCACGACGGGCTCGCCGTCACGGAGCACGAGCGTCGGGGTCAGTGTCGTCCGAGGGCGCTCGCCGGGGCGGAGCGTCGACGCGGTGCCCTCCTCGAGCCAGGTCATCTGCATGCGGGTGCCGAGGCAGAACCCGAGCTCGGGGATCGTCGGGGAGGATTGCAGCCATCCGCCGGACGGCGTCGCGCTGATGATGTTGCCCCAGCGGTCGACGACGTCGATGTGGACCGTGTCGCCGCGGGTCTCGCCGGTCGCCATCACGATCGGCTCACCTCGGTCCTCGGCGGGTGCAGGGACGGTCGGTTCGCCGACGCCGGCGATGGGTTCGCCGCCCGGTGTGTACGTCTCGCGGAGCGGCGGGAGCGTGCTCGGGCCGTCGGCAGTCGTCCCCGGGCGGAACTCGTGGGACGCGTGGTCGCCGATCAGCGCACGACGGGCGTCGGTGTACGCGTCGCTCAGCAGTGCGTCCATCGGGACGTCGTGGTCGCCGTAGTACGCCTCGCGGTCGGCCATGGCGAGCTTCTGCGCCTCGACGATGGTGTGTGCGCCGTCGACCGTCGACGGGTCGAGCTGGGCGTCGTCGAAGGGCTCGAGCAACCGCAGGGTCTGCAGCAGTGCGGGTCCCTGCCCCCACGGGCCGGTCTTCGCGACCGTGTACCCGCGGAACTCGGCGGTCGTCGCGGGCTCGTAGGACGCCCGGAACGCGGCCATGTCGCTCGCGCGGATGACGCCGGCGTGGTCGGTGCCCGAGGCGTGCCGGTGCGGGGCGCGCACGAACCGGTCGATCGCCTCCGCGACGAACCCGCTCGACCACGCATCGCGCGCAGCGTCGATGCGGGCGACCCGGTCGTCCGCGCTGCCGCCCGTGTGCGCAGAGCCGGCGTCGACGAGCCGGTCGAGCACTGCAGCCCACGTCTCGTTGCGGATGACGGTCCCGGGGACCGGCACCCAGCCTCCCGGCATCCACCGAGCAGCGGAGGACGGCCAGTGATCCCGGAACAGGTCCTGGACCGTGCTGATCGTGGCGACCACGCGGGGCGCGACCGGGTGGCCGTCGCGCGCGTAGCCGATGGCGAAGGCGAGGACGTCGGCCAGTTCCCACGTGCCGTGGTCTCGGAGGAGCATGAGCCAGGCGTCGACGGCACCGGGCACGGCGGCCGCGAGTGCGCCGGCGCCGGGGACCAGGTCGAGGCCCTCGGCGCGGAAGTGTTCCGGGGTGGCGCCCGCCGGTGCCGGACCCTGGCCGACCAGCACCGTCGGTGTCTTGTCGTCGGCGGTGGCGAAGACGGCGGTCATGTCGCCGCCCGGGCCGTTCAGGTGCGGCTCTACGACGTGCAGGACGAATGCGCCAGCGACGGCGGCGTCGAACGCGTTGCCGCCGCGCTCCAGGACGGCCTGCGCGCTCGCGGTGGCGATCCAGTGCGTGGCGGCGGCCATGCCGAACGTGCCCTGCAGGTCGGGACGTGTGGTGTGGGCGGTCGGCTGGACGAAGGCGGGGTTGGTGCTCATGGTGCTCACTTGCGGTCCGATGCGGTCGGGTCGAGGGCGTCGCGCAGGGCGTCCCCGAACAGGTTGAAGCCGAGGCAGATCACGGCGATGGCGATGCCGGGGACCACTGCGGCCCACGGTGCCTGACCGAGGTACTGCTGCGCGTCCGAGAGCATGATGCCGAGGCTCGGGGTCGGCGGCTGGATGCCCAGACCGAGGAACGACAGCAGCGCTTCGCCGATCACCGCGACCGGCATGATCACCGTCGCCTGCACGATGATCGCGGAGACGCAGTTCGGCAGGACGTGTTGCGCGATGATCCGGGCACCACCGGCGTCGAGGGTCCTCGCGCTCGTCACGAAGTCGGCGCTCGTGATCCGCAGCGTCTCACCGCGCACGATGCGGATCATCGCCGGGACGTGCGAGACGCCGATGGCGATGACGGCGTTCGACAGGCTGGGGCCGCTGATCGCCGCGAGGCCGACCGCGATGATGAGGAACGGGAACGCCAGGGCGACGTCGGTCAGGCGCGAGATGATCGCGTCGAGCCACTTCCAGTAGCCGGCGAGGAGCCCGAGCGGGGTCCCGACGACGACGGCGACGAGCACGGAGAGTGCGCCGACCACGAGTGAGACCTGCACGCCGTACAGCGTGCGGGACAGGATGTCGCGGCCGAGGTCGTCGGTGCCGAGGCCGAAGCCGACGGTGAACGGCACCTGGAACGGCAGGTCGAAGTGCGTCTGCGTGGGGTCGTGCGGCGCGACGAGCGGAGCGGTCAGCGCGGCGAGCACGACGACCGCGAGCATGACGCCGCCGGTGAGCCCGAGGCGGTTCGCCCTGACCTGCTTCCAGACGCGGCCGCGGCTGGAGCCGAGGTCGAACGTGGGTGTCACGGTGGTCATCGGGTGCCTCCCACGCGGATCTTCGGGTTGATGACCGAGTACAGGACGTCCACGGCCAGGTTGATCACGACGTAGCCGACCGTGATGACGAGCACGACCGCCTGGATCACCGGGTAGTCGCGGGTGAACACCGAGTCGAGCGTCAGCTTGCCGAACCCGGGGAGCGCGAAGATGCGCTCGGTGACGACGGCGCCCGAGATGAGCCCGCCGAGCTGCAGCCCGACGATGGTGACGACCACGATCATCGAGTTGCGGAGGCCGTAGCGGAACAGCACCCGGCCGCGGCCGAGCCCCTTCGCCCGTGCGGTCCGGACGAAGTCGGTCTTCATCGTCTCGATCATCGACGCACGGGTCTGCCGCATGATCACGGCCGCGAGCGAGGTGCCGAGGATGAGTGCCGGCAGGGTCAGGTGGTAGAGCGCACTGAGCGGGTTCGACGTCATCGGGACGTACCCGGACGCCGGGAACCAGCCGAGCCCTGCCGCCAGCCACACGATCGCCAGGATGCCGAGCCAGAAGTTCGGGACGCTGAGGCCGACGAGCGCAGCGGCGTTCGCCATCCACTCCGGCCACTGCCCGCGGTAGCGCTCGGCCAGGGTGCCGAGGGCGACCCCGACGAGCACGGCGACGACGATGGCGTAGAGCGCGAGCCACAGTGTGACCGGGAGCGTCGAACCGATGAGCTCGGTCACCGGGGTGCCCGTGCGGGTCGAGCGGCCGAAGTCGCCCTGGAACGCGTTCACCAGGAAGCGCCAGTACTGCACGACGATCGAGTCGTCGAGGCCGAGCTGGGCCCGGACCGCGGCGAGCCGTGCAGGGCTCGCCTCCTCGCCGGCGAGCGCGAGCGCCGGGTCGCCCGGGAGCTGCCGGACCCCGAAGAAGACGACGACCGACGCGAGCACCAGCGTGATCGCCGACTGCCAGATGCGGGTGCTGACGTAGCGGATCACTTCGTCGCTCCTTCCACGAACGCGGCCTTGCTCAGCCGCACGACGCCGTCCGCGTACGTCGAGACGCCCGCGATCGTGTTCCCGACGCCGGTGATGCTCCGGGTCCGGTAGAGGTAGATGATCGGGTCGTCTCGTTGGACGATCTTCGTCATCTCGCCGTACAGGTCGGCTCGCTCCTGCTCGTCGGTCGACTGCGCGGCACGGGTGATGAGGTCGTCGACCTCGGCGTTGCTGTAGCCGGCGTAGTTGTTGCCGCCACCCGTCGTCAGGAAGCCGCCGATGTTGCCGTGCGGGTCGACGCGGCCGGACCAGCCGAGCTGCAGCGCCTGGAAGTCGCCGCGGGTCTGGTCGTCGAGCAGTGTCGTGTACTCGACCGGGGTGATCGTGATCGCGAAGCCGCCACTGCGGGCCTGCGCCTGCAGCGCCTGGGCGAACCGCACGGTGTCGGGGGTGTTCGTCACCTCCATCTCGATCGGGAACGGCTGCTGGACGCCCGCCTTCTCGAGGATCTTCTTCGCGGCGGCCGGGTCGTACTCCGGGCACGCCTTGCTCGCCGTGCTGGCGAACACGCTCGTGTCCGGCACGGGGGAGCACGCGACGTCCGCCCAACCGTGGAACACGCTCTGCACGAGCTCCGCGCGGTTGATCGACATCGACAGGGCCCGGCGGACGTCCGCGCGCTTCGCCAGCGGGGTGTCGATCTGCTTCGGGTCCGTGCCGACGCCGTCCTGGTTGCCGATGTTCACGGTGATGCCCTGGTAGCCGAGGGAACCCGTCCGCAGGATGGACAGGTCCTTGCGCTTCCGCAGGTCGTCGACGTCCTGCGTGGAGATCGTGTCCGCCACCTGGACGTCGCCGGAGCGGAGGTTCGCCGCCCGGATGCTGGCGTCGGTGATGATCCGGTAGGTGATCGTGTCGAAGTGCGCCGACGACGGGTCGTAGTACTCCGGGTCCTTCTCGACCTGGATCGAGGTCTGCGGGACGCGCTTCACGAACTTGTACGGGCCGACGCACACCGGGGAGTCGCCGAAGTCGTCGCCCTTCTCCGCGAGCGCCGTCGGCGACATGACCATGCCCGCGCGGTCCGCGAGCGCCGCGGTGAGCGGGGCGAACGGGGTGTCGTAGTGGAGCCGCACCGTGTGGTCGTCGACTGCCTCGACATCGGACACCGGGCCGAGCTCGCTCTTCCGGCTGGAGTCCGCCTTCGTCAGGTTCCGCTCGAGCGTCGTCACGACCGCGTCGGCGTCGAACGGCGTGCCGTCGGCGAACCGCACGCCGGTCTTCACCGGGAACGTGACGGTCTTGCCGCCGTCGCTCACCGTCGGGAGCTCCGTCGCGAGCATCGGGACGAGGGTGCCCTCGGCGTCGATGTCGTAGAGCTTCTGGCACATCGTCTCCATGACGTACCGGGTGTACAGCGACGACGAGGTGGTCGGGTCGAGGCGGTCGGGCTCTGCCGAGAGCGCCATCACCAGGTCACCGCCCTCCTTGATCTGCTGGTCGCCGATCGGGGCGGTGGTGACGGTGCCGGCGGTGGTGCCGCCGGCCTTCGAGCGTTGGACGGGGACGCAGGCGGTGAGTGCGAGCGTCGCGGCGATGAGGACGGCGGGCAGCGCGATGAGCGTGCGTCGTCGTCGGGGGCTGATCGGGGACATGCGGTTCCTGATGCTGGGGAGGTGCGTGGCGTCCCTTGTGGGGTCGCGCTCAGGATCGGGGTTGATTGCATACAATCACACGTGTTGGCCGTTGCTTGTATACATTTCGTTTCGGTTGTGTAAAACCGTGTTCCGGACTTCAGGCTGGTTCCCTTCGATCGAGTGCGCAGGAGTGGCGGCCGCCCGCGCGCTCGAGACCCCACGTCAGCGCACTCGATCCGCGTGTCGAGGGGAAGAGCCCGCGTGAGCCGCGGACCGGGAGTGGTACCTCCGGGCGCTCGCCACGCTGCCTCCGGTCTCGGTGCAAGCAGAGGTGTTCCTGGCACCGGCGCACGGAGTCCGCTCGAGGTCAGGCCGGACCACATCCGGTACATCAAGCAGAGCGCGCTCCGCGGAAGTCAGTTCCCGGCGCGGGTGGTCGACGAGTTGGGCACCTTCGGGCGGCCGAGCGCTTGGGAGATGCAGAAGCCCCTCTCGATGGAGAGGGGCTTCTGGCCGGTTAGCCGTTGACGTGGCACCCCGGGGGGTGATCTCAGCGTAGAGCCACCCGCACACCCGCCGCAACTGTCATGTCGTATTTGAATCCACGCTGCCGTGCGCGGCCGTACCCTGGACAGGATGAGATCCCGCGCCGCGCAACTGACCGTGCTCGTCGCGATCGGGATCGTCGCCGGGGTGCTCTCCGGCCTGTTCGGTGTCGGCGGCGGCGTGATCGTCGTCCCCGCACTCATGGCCTTCCTGCACATGGACCAGCGCAGCGCCTCCGCGAGCTCCCTCGTGGCGATCGCTCCCGCGGCCGTCGTCGGTGCGATCACCTACGCCGTGCAGGGCGAGGTGCACTGGCTCGCGGCGCTGACCCTCGCGATCGGCAGTGTCGTCGGAGCGCCCATCGGCTCGAGGCTCTTGCGAGCGATCCCGCTCCGGGTGCTCCCGTGGATCTTCGTCGGCTTCATCGTCGTCGTGCTCGTCTCCCTGTTCACCAACGTGCCCACCCGTGAGGGTGACGTGCACTTCGGCCCGATCGAGGCGGTCGTGCTGCTCGGGATCGGGCTGCTGGCCGGCGTCCTCTCCGGCCTGATCGGTGTCGGCGGCGGGGTGGTGATCGTGCCCGGGATGGAACTCGCACTGGGCGCGGGTGACCTGCTCGCGAAGGGGACGTCGCTGCTCACGATGGTGCCGACGTCGGTCTCCGGCACGGTGGCGAACCTCCGCCGTGGCGTCGTGGACATCCGCGTGGGACTGACGGTGGGCATCACGGCGGCGGTCTGCTCGCCGATCGGGGCGTTCATCGCAGGGGTCGTCGACCCGCAGGTCGGGACGTGGATGTTCGCCGGGTTCTTGGTCGTGGTGGCGGTGATCGTGCTGCGACGCGGACTCAGGAAGGCGAGCAAGCCCGATCCGAAGGTCGGAGAGGTCGCGTGACGGTCACCGCCGAGGACGTCCTCGCCGCGTTCGCGAAGACGCCGGGCGACGTCGCGGGTGCCCGGCGGGTGGCTCGGGCGCACCGGGACCTCGACGAGGGCGAACGGTCCGCGCTGTTGTGGAGCGAGGACCCCGGCGCACGGCTCGTCGCCGTCGTCCTGCTCGTGCAGGCGATGCGGGAGCAGCCAGATCCGGGGCTCACCGAGGAGTACCTGTCTGCGGCACGCGCCGAGCGGATCGACCGCGCAGAACTCGTCGACATCGCTGCCGAGGAGCTCGTCGGCGCACCGATGCTCGACGGCTCGACCGGTCCGCTGTTCGCGCTCGCGAAGTCGGACGTCGCGTGGGTCAGGCGCATCGCGGTGGTCGCGACGCTGGCGTTCGCCAAACAGGGCGACGCGGACGTGCCGCTCGCGGTGGCCGGCCGACTCGTCCGTGAGCGCGGGGACACCGTGCAGTCGGCCCTCGGCTGGGTGCTTCGAGAGGTCGGCAAGCGGGCGTCCGAGCCGGCACTCGTCGCGTTCCTCGAGCGACAGGGGCGGTTCCTCAGCCGGAGCGCGCTCGAGACCGCGACCGAGCACCTGCCGGCGGCCGAGCGCGACCGTCTCCGCCAGACCAGCTGAGCGCGCTACCGTGCGAACACGTCGTCCAACGTGAACGTCGACAACTTCCGCTCCTGCAACAGCGCGTGCAACCGCGGCAGCGCTCCGATGGTCCCCCGGAAGTTCGCGTGCCCGATCACGATGTGCGCCGGCTGGAACCACTGCTCCGCGAACCCGACGATCTGGTCCGACGTGATGTCACCGGAGTCGGCCAGCGACCCGTACCAGAGCAGCGGCGTCGTGTACCCGGCACGCGCGGCTGCGGCGTCGACCCGGGCGTCGTGGTACCCGAACGGCGGCCGGAAGTACGGCTTCGCGTCCACGCCGTAGGTGTCCTGGATGAAGTCGTGGTTCCGGGTGAGCTGGTCGATGATGCCCTGGTCGGAGAGCTTCGTGAGCGCCGGGTGGTCCCACGTGTGGTTCCCGAGCTGCACCTGCCCGGAGATCACCAACGGTCGCAGCAGGTCGGCGTGCTCGGTCCACGCGGGGCGCACCCCGTTCACGAAGAACGTCAGGCGGGTCCCGGTCTCGGCGGCGAACCGGGCGTAGGCCTCGACCACCTCGCTCGACGCTCCGTCGTCGACGGTCCAGGCGATCCCGGGCGTCCCCTCCGGCAGCCCGGTGATCGTCCCAGCGGGGAGCGGCTGTCGCTGCAGGGCGACCGGCGGAACAGTCGCGGTCGCCGTCGCAGTCGCAGTCGCGGATGACGAAGCAGAAGGGGACGGCGACGCGGAAGCCGCAGAAGTCCGCGAACCCGTCGGCCGTGCCGACGGCCCGGCCGAACACGCGGCGAGCGCCCCCGTCAGCACGGTCCCACCGACCCCGGCCAGCAGTGCGCGACGGGACGGACGGGAGGGAGCGCGGTGGTTCATCGCCATCCAGCGTCCCCGCGCGGTGCACTGCCGCGCATCAGTCACCAGGACGATCCCCGATGGCCGATCGGCCACCGATGCGGCACGATGACCCCATGCCGCACACCGACGTGCCCGTCATCGACGCCGATCTCGTCCGACGCCTCGTCGCCGAGCAGTTCCCCGCATGGTCGGACCTGCCCGTCACCGAGGTCGACCCGCAGGGCTGGGACAACCGCACGTACCGGCTCGGCGACGCACTGTCGGTCCGGCTGCCGAGCGCGGAGGGCTACGTCGCAGCCGTCGAGAAGGAGCAGCGCGTCCTCCCGTACCTGGCGCCGTACCTCGATGTCCCGGTTCCCGAGCCCGTCGGACTCGGACGCCCGGGCAGCGGCTACCCGTTCCCGTGGTCGGTGCGCCGCTGGCTCGACGGCACGGTGGCAGCACGCGCCGATCCGGACCGGTCGGCGCTCGCCGCGGACGTCGGCCGGGTCCTCCGGCAGCTCCTGGCCGTCCCGGCCGACGGCGGTCCGGCCGCCGGGGCGCACTCGTTCCACCGCGGCGCACACCCGTCGTTCTACGACCACGAGGTCCGCGACGCACTCGACCGGCTCGGCGACGACGTCGACCGGGCGGCCTGCGAGGCGGTCTGGGACACGGCGTGCGCCACGGCCTGGGAGCGACCCGCCGTGTGGTTCCACGGCGACGTCGCCCCGACGAACCTGCTCGTGGGCGACGACGGCCGGCTCACGGCACTCATCGACTTCGGCACGTGCGGCGTCGGCGATCCGGCGTGCGACCTGGTGCTGGCGTGGACGTTCCTCGACCCGGCGGCACGGCAGGTGTTCCGCGATGCGGTCGGTCTGGACGACGCGACCTGGGCCAGGGGCCGTGGTTGGGTCCTCTGGAAGTCCCTCATCATGCTGGCCGGCAGTGCCGGCCCCGGCGACCGCGCAGGCCACCAGGCGGTCCTGGCCGCCGCCCTGGACGACGCGGTCGTCTGACGGGAGGCTCGTGGCGGGCCCGCCACGAGCCTCCCGTCCGACCCGCGCTGAGAAGGCGCGCCGGTGCGTCCGGGTACACGGGACGTACCGACGATAGGAGCGTTCATGCGCGCACTCACCTGGCAGGGCACGGAGAAGGTCTCGGTCGAGACAGTCCCGGACCCGACCATCCACGAGCCCACCGACGCGATCGTGCGGATCACCTCCACCGCGATCTGCGGCTCCGACCTGCACCTGTACCGCGTGCTCGGCCCCTACATCGACAGGGGCGACGTGCTCGGTCACGAGCCGATGGGCATCGTCGAGGCGGTCGGCAGCGCCGTCACGAACCTGAAGGTCGGCGACCGCGTCGTCGTCCCCTTCAACATCTCCTGCGGCCACTGCTGGATGTGCCAGCGAGGCCTGCAGTCGCAGTGCGAGACCACCCAGGTCACCGAGTACGGCAGCGGAGCGGCGCTGTTCGGCTACACGAAGATGTACGGCCAGGTCCCCGGTGGCCAGGCCGAGTACCTCCGCGTCCCACACGCCGACTACGGACCCATCGTCATCCCCGACGACGGCACCCCAGACGACCGCTGGCTGTTCCTCAGCGACATCCTCCCGACGGCGTGGCAGGCCGTGCAGTACGCCGACGTGCCAGAGGGCGGGACCCTCGCGGTCCTCGGTCTCGGACCGGTCGGGCAGTTCGCCGCTCGGATCGGCAGACACCTCGGCTACCGCGTCCTCGCGGTCGACCCGGAGCAGGTCCGCCGCGACCTCGGGTCGCGCCACGACGTGGAGACGTTCGACCTGACGAAGGACGTCGTCGCCCAGCTGGTCGACCTGACCGACGGTCGCGGGCCGGACGGCGTCGTGGACGCGGTCGGCATGGAGGCGCACGGCAACCCCCTCGCCGGCTTCGCCCAACGCGCGGCCGGACTGCTGCCAGACGCCCTCGCGCAGAAGGCGATCGAGACCGCCGGGGTCGACCGGCTCGCTGCCGTGCACGCCGCGATCGACCTGGTCCGCCGCGGTGGCACCGTCTCGCTGAGCGGGGTCTACGGGGGCATGGCGGATCCGATGCCGATGATGACGCTGTTCGACAAGCAGGTCACCGTCCGCGAAGGCCAGTGCAACGTGAAGCGCTGGATCGACGACATCATGCCGCTCGTGTCCGACCCGGCCGACCCGCTCGGCACACTCGACCTGGTCACGCACCGGGTCCCGCTCGAGGACGCCCCGCACATGTACGAGGTCTTCCAGAAGAAGCAGGACGGCTGCGTCAAGGTCGTCCTGGAACCGGCCACGGCGTGACCCGCATCGTGGTCGTCGGCGCGACCGGCAACGTCGGCACCGCCGTCGTCCGCCGGCTCGCCGCCGAGCCCGACGTGCAGGTCGTCGGGGTCGCCCGGCGGCTGCCCGACGTGCACACCGCGCCGTACGGCGATGCCGTCTGGCACGCGGTGGACGTCGGTGCCTCCGACGCCGTTGACCAGCTCGCTGCCGTGTTCCGCGGCGCGGACGCCGTGATCCACCTGGCGTGGGCACTGCAGCCGACGCACGACATCCCGGTGCAGTACCGCACGAACGTGACCGGGACGGCGAACGTGCTCGCCGCCGTGGCCCGGGTGTCGGTCCCGCAGGTCGTCGTGGCGTCGTCGGTGGGGACCTACCGCGGGGTCGATGCAGCGGGCAAGCGCTTGCGCGTCGACGAGTCGTGGCCGGTGGACGGCATCCCGACCGCGACCTACTCGATCCACAAGGCCGAGAACGAGCGGGCGATGGACGCCTTCGCGCAGGCGAACCCGGACGTCGTGGTGACGCGACTCCGACCGGGGCTGATCTTCCAACGGGCGGCTGCTGCCGAGATCCGTGGGCTGTTCCTCGGTCCGCTGGTGCCGATGCAGATCGTGCGCTGGGTGCAGTGGGCGGTGCTGCCGCTGCCGTACCCGTTCGTGTTCCAGGCCGTGCACGCCGACGACGTCGCCGACGCGTACTGGCGCGCGGTGGACCGGCGGGCGGCAGGAGCGTTCAACATCGCCGCGGCGCCCGTGCTCACCCCGCCCCGGATCGCGGCGGTACTCGGGATGCGCGGGGCCGTCCGGATCCCGCTTCGACTGCTCCGCGGCCTGGTCACCCTGACCTGGCGGCTTCGGATCCAGCCGACGGACGCCGGGTGGATCGACATCGCCGCGTCCGTCCCGATCATGCGGACGGACCGTGCGCGCACGGAACTCGGGTGGGAGGCTCGGCACACCTCCGAAGACGCGTTGCGTGATCTCGTGTCCGGGTTCGCGGACGGTGCGAACGTCGAGGGTTCGGGTCCCCTCCGCGGATAGCGGTCGGTCGGCGGCGCTGGGTGTGGTCGGGCGGGTCGTTTCGCGCGTAGGGGGTCGAATCGCGCGTAGGCGGTCGAGTTTCCGTGACTCCTACGCGCGAAACCGCATCCCAGGGCGGGCGTGATGGGATAGTTCGGGCGGGTACGCTCGCCCCGTGATGCCGGACCAGCTGCTCGGGGAGTGGGCGCTCGAGCGAGCCGTGGTCGATCGTCGTGCAGGCGTGCGGGGCACCGTCCGAGGGACCACGACCCTGACCCTCGAACACGCCGGGCTCGTGCGGTGGGAAGAGTCCGGCACGATGGAGCTCGCGGGCCGCTCGACACCGGTGTCCCGGACGCTCATCGTGCGGCGGGACGACGACGGCGCCTGGACGGTGTGCTTCGCCGACGGTCGCCTGTTCCACGACTGGGTCTGGGGTGTGTCCGTGGTGCATGACTGTGCGCCGGACGAGTACACCGGCGAGCTCGACGGCGACGCATCGCGCTGGACCGTGCGGTGGGACGCGGTCGGTCCGGCGAAGGACTACCGGCTCGACAGCGTCCTGACCCCGCTCGACCTGCGGCTCGATCTCCCGCTCGGCCTCCCGCTCGTGTGAGCGTCGGCGGGGCGCGGCAGACTGGGTGCATGGCCCGCACCTCCGGCAAGTCCTCCGGCACCGACGCCCCTCGGATCACCCTGACCGAACCCGCCGACCTCGATGACTGGGCCCCGGCACCAGGCGACGTGCTCTCCGGTGACCGCATCGACGGCAAGCGCATCGCGTCGCTCGACATCGCGGGCGGGCGTCTCCCCGACCTCGAGATCGAGGAGTGCGTCATCGAGGATCTCCGTGCCGACGGCGCCGACCTCCGCGGGGTGCGCGTGCACGACACCGTGATCGATGCCCTCGACGCCCCGGTCCTGCGGGCATCGAGCAGCTCCTGGCGCGAGGTCCGGATCGGCGGCGGCCGGGTCGGCTCCGCGGAGCTCTACGACGCGGGGCTGAACGGCGTCGAGTTCGTCGGGATGAAGCTCGGGTTCGTGAACCTCCGCGGGGCGACGGTCACCGACGTGGTGTTCCGCGACTGCGTCATCGACGAGCTCGACATCGCCGACGCCAAGCTCCTGCGGGTGTCCTTCGAGGGGACCCGCGTCCGTGCTGCCGAGGGCTCGAACACCCGGATCGAGCACGTGGACCTGCGCGGCGCCGACCTCGACCGGGTCGAGCGGCTCGAGGGTTTCCGCGGTGCGACGATCGCGGCGGACCACCTCTACACGCTCGCACCGCTGCTGGCGGCGCAGGCGGGCTACCGCGTCGACTGACCCGCTCGCGTGGTCACGCCGGCCAGCGCCGCGGCGAGGTCTGCCTGCACGAGGTCCCCGTGCACCGCAGCGCCCGCCTGGGTCCCCGCCGCCGACGAGGCGATGACGGTGGCCATCGGCGACGCCACGTTGCCCGCGGCGTAGACCCCGCGCACGGACGTCTTCCCCATGCCGTCGACGCTGACCGCACCGGCGATCCGGACGTCGCCCATCAGGACGTCCTCCGCGACGATCCCGAGTCCCTCGAGGCCGTCGATGCGCGCCTCTGCGGAGCTCGCGGCAGCCAGGGCGTCGAGTGCGACGGTCGTGCCGTCGGCGAGCTCGATGCCCGTCAGGACATCGCCGTCCGACAGCACCCGGGCCACCGGGCCGTCGTGGACCGTGATCCCGCGGGCGTCGAAACCAGCACGGGCGGTGTCGTCGACGAGCGCGGGGTCGGTCGCGAACACGGTGACGTGCTCGCTCAGCGCGCGCCAGAGCAGCGCCTGGTGCGCCCCGAACGGTGTCGTGACGAGCACGCCGATCCGTTGGTCGCGGATCTCCCACCCGTGGCAGAACGGACAGTGCACGACCCCGCGGCCCCACTGTTCCGCGAGACCCGGCACGTCCGGCAGGACGTCCATGGCGCCGGAGGCGACGACCACGCGACGGGCCGTCACGTGCGCGCCGGAGTCGAGGGTGGCGGTGAAGGCGACCTCGTCGGCATCGCTCGCCGGCGCGGAGGACGCGGCCACGAGCCTCCCGGCCGTGATGTCGACCCCGTACCGGGCGACCTCCGCGCGACCGGTCCGGGTCAGCTCGAGCGGTGGCGTGCCCTCCTGTCCGAGGTAGTTGTGGACGCCCGCCGCCGGGGCGTTGCGGGGGTCGCCCGCGTCCACCACCAGCACGGAACGGCGAGAGCGGCCGAGGATGAGAGCGGCGGCGAGTCCGGCGGCTCCGCCGCCGATGACGATCACGTCGTAGGTGTCACGCATGCCGACATCGTGCGGCACCGCCCGTGACCTGGCAACAAACCTTGCCGCTCTGGCAACATGGTCGGCATGGACCACGGACAGGAGGCTCGGCCCACCTCGCGGACGACTGCTGAGGTCGTCGACGGGGTCGGGCCTCGGCTGCGCACGTTGCGTCAGCGACGTGACGTCACGTTGGCTGCGCTGGCGACGGAGACCGGGATCTCGGTGAGCACGCTCTCGCGGCTGGAGTCGGGGCAGCGCAAGCCGACGCTGGAGCTGCTGCTGCCGCTGGCCCGGGCGTACCAGGTGCCGCTCGACGACCTCGTGGGGGCGCCGCAGACCGGCGATCCGCGCGTGCACATGAAGCCCGAGATGCACGGTGGGCGGGTCGTTGTGCCGCTCACCCGGCGGACCGGGGGAGTGCGGTCGTTCAAGCAGCTCTTCCCGCCGCACTCGCCCGGTGGAGAACCGTCCCCGAAGACGCACGAGGGCTACGAGTGGCTCTACGTGCTGTCCGGTCGGCTGCGGCTGGTGCTCGGCGAACACGACTTCGACCTCGGGCCGGGTGAGGTCGTCGAGTTCGACACGCACACGCCGCACTGGATCGGGAACGTGACGGACCACGTGACCGAGGTGCTCTGCCTGTACGGGCCGCAGGGCGAGCGGGCGCACGTGCGGTCGCGGCCGGTGTCGGCCGGCTGAGGCGCCGATGCGGTTTGCGACCTTCCTGTGTCGGAGCGCATCGGCGGCCGCGCAGCGTTGCACGGGCACGTCGTCCGCAGTTCGTGGGCCGTGCACGCGGGAGGCCGCTCATGAACACCAACCGATCCGAGGACGACCTCGGGACCCCGATCCACGACCGCACGGCGGCTGCTGAAGGCCACGAGGTGCACCCGGGAGTGACGGTGCCGTCGTGGTCGAACGCCACGCCGGTGCCGCCCGCTGCCACTCCGACTCCTGTTCCGGCTCCTGCTGGTGCTGCTTCTGGTGGTGCTGCTTCTGGCGGGGGCACTTCTGGCGGGGGCGCTTCCGGCGCCGGGGACGCCGCGAAGGACGTGGCTGGGGATGCGAAGGAGAAGGCCGGTGACGTCGCCGGTACGGCGAAGGAGCAGGCGTCGAAGGTCGCCTCCGAGGCCGCCGACCACGCCAAGGAGCTCTACGGACAGGCATCCGAGAACCTCAAGGAGCAGGCGTCGCAGCTGCAGCAGCGTGCCGCAGGCGGCCTCAGGAGTCTCGGCGAACAGCTCGGGCACATGGCCGAGAAGGACGACGAGCAGGGCATCGCGGCGAAGGTCGTCCGTGACCTGGCCGGGAGGGCGACCTCGGTCGCCGGGTACCTCGACGACCGTGACCCCGGTTCCCTCCTCGGCGAGGTGAAGTCGTTCGCCGCCAAGCGTCCTGCTACCTTCATCGCGATCGCGGCAGGCGCGGGGATCCTCGCGGGCCGCCTGACGAAGGCGCTCACCGCGGACGCGAAGCACACCCACGAGGCGGAAGCAGCACGCCACGACCCGACGACGGGGCCGACGGCATGAGTCACTCCGGTGCGCTCCCGACCGACGAGCCGTCTCCGGGGGAACGCGCGGCGAGCACGCCGCTCGGCACGCTGCTGTCCGACGCCACCCGCGACCTGTCGGAGCTGTTCCGGCAGGAGGTCGCTCTGGCCAAGGCTGAACTCACCGAGTCCGGGAAGAAGGCGGCCAAGGGTGCCGGCCTGCTGAGCGGTGCCGGCGTGGCCGGTCTGTTCGCGCTCCTGTTCCTGACGATCGCGGCCTGGTGGGGCCTCGGGTACCTGATCGGCAACGCCTGGTCGGGCCTCGTCGTCGCCGTCGTCTACGCGATCGTCGCCGCCGTGCTGGCGCTGCGAGGACGCAAGGAACTGAAGACCATCACGGGCGCGCCGCAGACGGTCGCCACCGCCAAGGAAGTCCCCGAAGCACTGAAGCCCAACCGGAGGAAGCCATGAGCACCCCAGACGAGATCCGCGCCGAGATCGAGCGCACCAGAGGGGACCTCGGCTCCGACGTCGACGCCCTCGCCGACAAGGTCAGCCCGTCGTCGATCGCCCACCGACAGTCCGAGAAGGTGAAGACGCGGTTCCAGGGCGTCCGCGACTCGGTGATGGGGGCTGCCGACTCCGCTCGGTCGAGTGCGTCCGAGAGTGCCTCCGGCGCCGCCGACTCGGCGAAGGGAGCCGTGCGCCAGGCTTCCGGAACGGCGAAGGGCAACCCGCTCGCCGTCGGGCTCATCGCCTTCGGGGCCGGGTGGCTCGTTTCGGCGCTGCTGCCGTCGACGGACCGTGAGGAGGAGCTCGCGAGCGAGGTCAAGGAACGCTCCAAGCCGCTCGTCGACGAGGTGAAGGAGCAGGCGCAGGACGCCGGCTCGCAGCTCGGTGACGCGGCGAAGGGGCATGTGTCGGACCTGAAGGACTCTGCGCAGCACGCGGCGCAGACGGTGAAGGACGAGGCGCAGGGGGCGGCGTCCGACGTGCGCGACCACGCGCAGTCGGCCACTGAGGACGTGCGCGGGGCCTGACGGTCTCGTTGCGGGCGGACGGCGTCGTGCCGGCCGCCAGGATGGCGGTCGGCGTCGTGCCGGCCGCCTTCCGCGTACGTTCGGGTCAGAACACGTGTGCCATGACGTCGTCCAGGAGTCCCGACGTGGGGACGTTCGCCTGGCTGATGTGGATCGCGATGTCACCACGGGTGAAGTAGGTCACACCCGTCTCGACGCCGTACTGGTTGTCGGTGCTGATCCGTTGGCACCGGTAGCCCTCGGCGAGGTGCTCGCACTGGAAGCCCTGCAGGCCCTGCAGCACGGCGAACGCCTTCGACGAGTCGACCACCTGCACGGCGATCGTCACGTTCGTGATGTCCGCTCGGGGGTCGCGCCAGACGCAGTAGAGGCGCTTGCCGTCGGGCTGCAGCACCGGCGTGAACACCGACTTCGGGATCTCGACGGGATCGCCGACGACCGCGGGGTCGTTGAGCGGCGCGCGGAGGAACGAGTCCTTCCACTTGCTCGTGGAGATGAGTCCGTCGCACGTGTCCGGGACCGTGCCGCCGTCGTAGTCGATCCCCGGGACCGGCGTGATCGTCGAGGTCGGGCGCGGGGTGGTGCTCGTGCTCGGACCCGGTGTCGTGCTGGTGCTGGGGGCCGGTGTCGTGCTCGGTGTCGTACTCGCGCTCGGCGTCGGGTCCGGGGTCGTGTTCCCGGTGCAGCCGCTGAGCAGCGTCGCCGTCACTGCCAGCGCGATCGCGATCCCCGCGGCGCGCCGTCGTGCGTTCCCCATGGTGTGCTCCCCTCCGCTCCCCGAATCTACGGACGTCGCGCCTGGTGTGCGGTTGCTGTTCGATCACGATGCGGTCCTCGACGTGGTGGTCGCCGGCACGACGCCCCGGAGGGTGTTCGGCGCCAGGCGATACGGTCGGGGCATGGACTCGCCCGATGACCTCGCCGACGAACTCCGGGAGTCGATCGGGCGGATCGTCCGTGCGACCCGCGGCAAGGTCGACACGATCCCGCCGGCGCACTCGGCGACGCTCGGGCTGCTCGACCGGCAGGGTGCCATGACGATCGCCGACCTCGCCCGCAAGCGCGGGGTGAAGCACCAGGGGCAGTCCCGCACGATCGGCGAGCTCGAGGAACGCGGGTTGGTCGCACGGGAGACCTCGGCCGAGGACCGCCGGGTGTCGGTGATCGGCATCACCCCGACCGGACGCGACGTGGTACTGCGGGATCGACGGGCGCGGGCGGACTGGCTCGCCACGGCGATCGCGGAGGACCTGTCGGCCGACGAACGGGAGCTGCTCGCCCGGATGCCGCCGTTGCTCCACCGGATCGCCCGGCGCGTCGAGGAGTGACGACCACGGCGCACCCGTGACACGTCGTCGCGGACTGAGCCGGTGCAGAGGCGGGCAGAGTTGCCTGGGGTGATGCCTGCCGACCCCAGTACCGCTGTCCTGTTCGACATCGACGGGACGCTCGTCGACTCGAACTACGCCCATGTCGACGCGTGGTGGCGGGCGTTCCGCGCCGTCGACGAGTCCGTCGATGCCTGGCGCATCCACCGCGCGATCGGCATGGACTCCTCCCGTCTGCTCGGGTCGTTGCTCCCCGACGCGCCCGACGACGTCCACGCGACCGCGAAGCAGTACCACTCCGCGTACTACGCCGAGCAGATGCCACGATTGCGCACACTGCCCGGAGCCCGCGACCTGTTGCGGGCCGTCGCCTCCCTGGGGCATGCGGTGGTGCTCGCCACGAGTGCTCCCGCTTCCGAGCTCGTCCGGCTGCGGGAAGTCCTCGACGCCGAAGAGTGGATCACCGCGGTGACCAGTTCCGAGGACGTCGACGAGGCGAAGCCGGCGCCCGGGATCGTCCAGGTCGCGCTCGACCGGGTCGGGGTCGTCGCGGAGCGGGCGGTCATGGTCGGGGACGCGATGTGGGACGTCGAGGCGTCGGCGAGGGTCGGCGTGCCGTGCGTCTCCGTGATGACGGGCGGCATCGGTGGCGACGAACTGCGGCAGGCCGGAGCCGCTGCCGTGTACGACGACGCGGCAGCGGTCCTGGCGGATCTCGACGGCGGCCCGATCGGCGCGCTCGGGTCGCCCGGGTCGGTCGGCGGGCGCTCGTGACGGTGCGCGGCGTCGACCACGTCGGGCTCACCGTGCCGGACGTCGACGCGGCGACGACCTTCCTCGTCGAGGCCTTGGACGCGGTCGTGCTCTACGACACGCTCCCCGCCGACGCGCCGCCGAAGGGCGGCCACGAGACGGACGAGCGGCTCGGCGTGCCGGACGGTGCCCGCGAGGTCCGCGTCCGGATGCTCGCCCTGCCCGGCGGGCCCGGCATCGAGCTGTTCGCGTTCGACGGTGCTGCGCAAGGGGCTCCAGCGGTGCCGACGGACCTCGGATGGCAGCACGTCGCGCTGTACGTCGACGACCTCGACGCGACACTCGACCGGGTCGTGCGCGCCGGCGCCGTCGCGCTCGGTGCACCCCGCCCGCTCCCGGGGCCTGAGGCGGGTGCCCGGAACCGGTTCGTCTACGTCCGGACACCGTGGGGGAGCACCGTCGAGCTGCTGACGTACCCGGATCCGCAGCCGTACGAGGCGCACACGGACCGTCGTCGCTGGCACCCCTGACCCCGAACCCGCGTTCGGCGGTGTCGTCCGTGCGTGTCAGGATGGTCGATCGTGATCACGATCGAACGCGTCGCCTGGGAAGACCCCCGCGGAGTCGTCCTCCGCGCCCGCATGGACGAGGAGATGCACGAGCGCTACGGGTCGGCAGCCGCCGACGAGGACCCCGCCGTCACCGCCGAGCGCGACCGGTCGCTCGCCGTCGATCCGGCCACGGTCATCACCTCGGTGCTCGCGATCGACGAGGACGGCGAGGCCGTCGGGCACATCGCGGTCCGTCGGCTCCGTGACGAGGTCGAGCTCAAGCGCCTCATCGTGCTGTCGTCCGCTCGCGGCAAGGGTGCGGCGACGGCGCTGCTCGACGAATGTGAGCGCATCGGTCGCGAACACGGTGCACGACGGTTGATCCTGCAGACCGGCGATCGGCAGCCCGACGCCGTCGCCCTGTACGAGAAGACCGGATGGCGCTCGATCCCCGTGTACGAGCCGTACGCGGCGACGATGCCGTGGTCGTTCTGCTTCGACAAGGCGCTGTAGCACCTCCCGTATTGCACTTTCGTGCCACGAGTGCAATTCTTGTCCGGTGAGCACGGCCGAACGCACCCGCACGCTGCGTCGACGCATGATCGTCGAGGCACGTCGGTCGACCGTGCAGAGCGGTCTGCACGGCTTCACGATCGAGCAGCTCTGCGAGACGGTCGGGGTGTCCCGACGCACGTTCTTCAACCACTTCGCGTCGAAGGAAGACGTCGTCCTCGGCATCGAGCTCAACGCGGACGAGAACCTGCTCGTGGCGTACGCCCGCGGGCAGGTCGTCCCGGCGACGCTCGACCCCCTGAGCTCGATCGTCGCGCTCGCGATCGAGCAGGTCCACGTCGTGGGGCTCGACCGTTCCGATGAAGCGCTCGTGCGCAAGGTCTTCGACCGAGAACCCGCACTCGTCGCACGGTTCCTCTCGGCGACGGACGTGCAACTCGCGAAGGTCGCCGACGCCGTGCGGGAACGCTTCGGGTGGACCGTCCCGGACGACCCTCGCGCTCGGCTCGTGACCGAGTCGGCGGCAGGGCTGCTCAAGGTCACCGCCGCCGACTACTTCGACGACGACTTCGACGAGTCGACGGGCCCGTCGTTCGACGACCTGCTCACCACGAACCTCCGCCTCATGCGGGCGGCCATCACCACCGGACAGGAAGACACCGAATGAGCACCTCAGCGCCGCGCACCGCCAAGCGCGCACGGCCCGGGAGCGACGGGCCGCTGCTCCTCACCCAGCGTCGGATCTGGATCATCTTCTCCGCGCTGATCGCCGGCATGCTGCTGTCGAGTCTCGACCAGACGATCGTCTCGACCGCGATGCCGACCATCGTCGGCGACCTCGGCGGCGTCGCCCACCAGGCGTGGATCACGACCGGCTACCTGCTGGCATCGACCATCGTGATGCCGATCTACGGCAAGTTCGGTGACGTCATCGGCCGCCGCAACCTGTTCCTCATCGCGATCGCGCTGTTCACGCTGGCATCGCTGGGGTGTGCGATGTCGACCGACTTCTGGCAGTTCGTGGTCTTCCGTGCCCTCCAGGGCCTCGGCGGCGGTGGCCTCATGATCCTGTCGCAGGCGATCATCGCGGACATCGTCCCGGCGTCCGAGCGCGGCAAGTACCTCGGGCCGCTCGGCGCCATCTTCGGCCTCTCCGCCGTCGGAGGCCCGCTGCTCGGCGGGTTCTTCGTCGACCACATGACCTGGCACTGGGCGTTCTGGATCAACATCCCCGTCGGCATCGCGGCGTTCTTCGTGGCCTGGTTCGCGTTGACCCTGCCGAGCAAGAAGGCGACGAAGCGCATCGACGTCCTCGGCGTCGCGCTGCTCTCCGCGACCACCGCCTGCCTGGTGTTCTTCACCGAGTTCGGCGGCAACAAGCAGCACGGGTGGGGTGCGCTCGAGACCTGGGCCTGGGGCGCCGGGTTCATCGTCGCTGCCGCGCTGTTCGTCCTCACCGAGTCCCGGGCCGACGACCCGATCATCCCGCTGTCGTTCTTCCGGAACCGCACGTTCGTCACCGCGACGGCGATCGGCTTCGTGCTCGGCCTCGGGATGTTCGCCGCGATCGGCTTCGTCCCGACGTTCCTGCAGATGGCGTCCGGCACGTCGGCCGCCGTCTCCGGTCTGCTGATGCTCCCGATGATGGTCGGGCTCATGGGGACGTCGATCCTCTCCGGCACGCTCATCACCAAGACGGGGCGGTACCGCGCGTTCCCGATCATCGGCACGATCATCGTCGGCATCGCGATGCTCGGCATGACGACGCTCGCTGCGGCGACCCCGATCTGGCTGATCTGCGTGTACCTGTTCGTGTTCGGTGCCGGCCTCGGCCTCATCATGCAGGTCGTCGTGCTCGTCGCGCAGAACGCCGTCCCGCCGGATCACGTCGGCACGGCGACCTCGACGAACAACTACTTCCGCGAGGTCGGCGCCTCCCTCGGTGTCGCCGTGTTCGGTGCGATCTTCACGTCCCGCCTCACGGAGTCGCTCACGGACGTCTTCACGAGCGCCGGCGGAAGTGCCTCGCAGGCGGCGAGTGCGAGCGCGAGCATCGACCCGACGCAGCTCGCGAAGCTGCCCGAAGCGGTGCAGGACGGCATCGTGAACGCCTACGCCGACTCGCTTTCGCCGGTGTTCTGGTACCTGCTCCCGTTCATCGCGGTGGCCCTCGTGCTGGCCCTGTTCATCCCGCAGATGAAGCTCGCGGACGTGGCCGGCATGGTCGCCCGCGGCGAGGCGGTCGGCGGTGCCGAGGCGGACGAACTCGAGCGCGCGCAGCGCGGTTCGGGCGCGGAGCGTCCGGCCGAGTCGGTCGGCTCCGGAACGGGGTCGATCCCGACGGCGCGGCACGACGAGTAGACGCTCACCCCACGACGGACGGGAGGCACGGTGCCAGCTGGCACCGTGCCTCCCGTCCTTTGTGGGGTGCGTTCCGGGCCGTGCGCCGGTCCGCGTGCTCGTTGCGTGTGCGAGGAGTGACGGTTCGCGTGCTTGTTGCGTGTGCAAGGTACGACACTGTCGATGTCGTACGACAGCGACGCTGTCGCTCCCGGGCGCGTGCAACTGTTGCGCGTGCAAGGGGCGACAGGATCGTTGTCGTACGACAGCGAGCATGTCGTTCCGAGTCGGCAACCGCCGCCGCCCGCCGCCCGCCGGCCGCCGCCCGACGTGCACCCGCCCGCGTCAGCCGCCCGTGCTCGCGCGCGGTACCAGGCGCGTCGGGAGTGACGGGGCCGGCGCCTCCGTGCCGTCGAGCGTCGCGAGCAGCCGGAGCGCTGCGGCACGTCCGAGTTCCGCTCCCGGCAGTGCCACGCTCGTGAGCGCGGGCGCGGTGACCGAGGACGACGGCAGGTCGTCGAAGCCCGCGACGGCGAGTGTGCCCGGGACTGCGACGCCACGGGACGCAGCGACCCGCAGCACCCCGTACGCCAGCGTGTCGGCTGCGGCCACGACGGCCGTCACGCCGGAGTCGAGCCACGCGTCGAGGACGCCGGACACCGCGGTCGTGGCGGCCTCGATCGTCAGGTCGGCGCTGGCGGGGAGGTCCGACACGGTGATGCCCGCGGCGGCGCACGCGTCCTCGAACAGGGTGCGGCGCACGGCGAAGGTCGTCGCGCGCGAGGTGCCGTCGAGGTAGCCGACGCGCCGGTGCCCCGCGTCGGCGAGGTGCGAGACGAGCGCGGAGACACCCGGGGACAGGTCGTAGTTGACCGCTCCCGGGCCTCCCGGCGCGTCGAGGAGCACGACGGGCACACCGGCCGACATCGACTCGCCGGCTGCCGGGGCGTCGACGAGGATCCCCGCGGGCCGGAGTCGCTCGAAGCGCCGGACGTCGGCGTCGACGGGTTGCTCGCCGCGCTCGGTCACCGACAGGACGAGCTGGAACCGGTCACCGATGGTGTCCCGGACGCCGCGGATGACCTCGGCGAAGAACGGGTTCGACAGGTCGGGGGCGATGAGCACGACGAGGTCGCCGCTGCCTCGGGCGAGGGAGCTGGCGGCGTGGTCGACGACGTACCCGAGCTCCTCGACGGCATCGCGGACCCGGGCCGCGATCGGCACGGAGACACGGCCGCGGTCCTTGCCGTTCACGACGAGCGACACCGTGGCGATGCTGGTGCCGGCGCGTTCGGCGACCATCGCGGCGGTGACGCGACGAGGGGTCCCCGAGGATGCTGGCACCCGTCGATGGTACCGACCGAGCCCTGCTCGACTTGACGTCAAGCGTTTGATGAGGTGAGATGTCAAACGCTTGACGCGGAGTGCATGGCCGCGTCGAGCCACAGCCACCGCCGGCGAGCCCGGCATCCCCGACGAAGTGGAGCGCACACGTGCCGAACGCGACCAAGCAGAAGATCATCCTCGACTGCGACCCCGGCCACGACGACGCCGTCGCCATCCTGCTGGCACACGGCAACCCCGACATCGAGCTGCTCGCCGTGACGACCGTCGTGGGCAACCAGACGCTGCCGAAGGTCACCCGCAACGCCCTCGCCGTCGCCCGCATCGCGGGGATCACCGGCGTGCCGTTCGCCGCGGGCGCCGACCGGCCGATCCTCCGCGAGATCGAGGTCGCGCCGGACATCCACGGCGAGAGCGGCCTCGACGGGCCGATGCTGCCCGAGCCCTCGTTCGACCTGGACGAGCGGCACGCGGTCGACCTCATCATCGAGACCGTCATGGCGCACGAGCCGGGCACCGTCACCCTCGTGCCGACCGGCGGCCTGACGAACATCGCGCTCGCAGCCCGCAAGGAGCCCCGCATCGTCGAGCGCGTCAAGCAGGTCGTGCTGATGGGCGGCGGCGTGCACGTCGGCAACTGGAGCCCGGTCGCCGAGTTCAACATCGTCATCGACCCCGAGGCCGCGTCGATCGTGTTCGACGCCGGCTGGGACGTCGTGATGGTCGGCCTCGACCTGACCCACCAGGCCCTGGCGACGCCCGAGGTCGCTGCCCGGATCAGCGAGGTCGGCACCGGGCCCGCGGCGTTCGTGGGGGAGCTGCTCGACTTCTTCGGCCAGACCTACAAGGACGCGCAGGGCTTCGACTCCCCGCCGGTCCACGACCCCTGCGCCGTCGCGTACGTCATCGACCCGACGATCGTGCGGGCCGTGAAGGTCCCGATCCACGTCGAGACCCAGGGCACGCTGACCCTCGGCATGACCGTCGCCGACTTCCGCGCCCCCGCGCCGGAGGACTGCCGCACGAGCGCCGCGATGGAGCTCGACCACGGCCGCTTCTGGGACCTCGTCGTCGACGCCCTCGAGCGCATCGGCGAGACACCGGACACCGGCTGGACCCCGCGAACCGAGACCCAGGAAGCCTGACCCCCATGACCTCCACACCGACGACGATGTCGAAGAAGTCGATCGGCGCCCTCACCGCGGCGCTCCTCGCAGCATGCATCGCGTTCCAGCTGAACGCGAGCATGCTCAGCCCGGCCCTCGTCACCATGGCACGGGAGCTGCACACCGACGACGCGACGATCGGCCTCTCGCAGACGCTGTACTTCACCCTCGCCGCGCTGTTCTCGCTGTTCCTGCCCCGCCTGTCCGACATCGTCGGCCGCAAGCGTGTGCTGATCGGCATGCTCGCCGTGATGCTCATCGGCAGCGTCGTCGCCGCCCTCGCGGTGAACGTGCCGATGCTCTTCGCCGGCCGCATCATCCAGGGCGTCACCGGCCCCGTCGTCCCGATCTGTCTGCTCGTGCTCCGCAACGAGATCGCCGACCCGAAGCGCTACGGCGCCGCGCTCGGCCTCCTCACCGCGGTGAACGGCGGCATCGCCGGGATCGACTCCCTCGCCGGCGGCTGGATCGCCACGAACTTCGGGTTCCGCGGGATCTTCTGGGTCATCGCCGTCGTCACCGTGGTCGCGCTCGCGCTGGTCACCGTGTGGGGCGTGGAGTCCCACCCGTCCAAGGGCACCCGCATGGACTGGATCGGTGTCGTGCCCCTCGTGGTGAGCGTCGGCGCCCTGCTGACCGCCTTCAACGAGGCCGGCAAGCTCGGCGCCGCGAACCCGGTGCTCGTCATCGGCGGGATCGTCGTCGCGCTCGCTGCCTTCGCCGTGTTCTGGGCGGTCGAGTCCCGCGTGAAGGAACCGCTCGTCGAGACGCGGTTCCTGAAGCGCCGTGCGACATGGGCGCTCCTCGCCACGACGTTCCTCACCATGACGGGCGTCTTCGCCGTCGTGAACGGACTCGTCACGAGCCTCGCGCAGAACCACGACGCCGGCTTCGGGATGGAGGCGGACCTCGCCTCCCTCGTGTTCCTCACGCCGTACGCGCTGGTCGGCTGGATCGTCGGACCGTTCGCCGGACGCCTCGCGCCGACCCTCGGCTACCGGGCGATCCTGCGCGTCGGACTCGTCGGCAGCATCGTCGCGACGCTCCTGATGGCGTTCGTCGGCGTGCACTCCCTGCCGGTGCTCATCGCCGCGACCGTGCTCATCGGCATCACCTACGCCGGCATCGCGAACATCATCCTGAACGGGCTCGGCATCGTGCTGTCGCCGGACTCGAACCCCGGGTTCCTGCCCGGCCTCAACGCGGGGGCGTTCAACCTCGGCGCCGGTGTGAGCTTCGCCGTCCTGCCCGCACTGCAGATCGCCCTCGGGGTCGGCGGGTCCGCCGGCACCGCCGGCTACTCCGGTGGGATGCTGCTCGGTGCCGTCATCACGATCGCCGCCCTCGCGACGTCGTTCCTCATCCCGCGCCCGTCGAGCGCCGAGACGACGTCCGTCGCCCCGCAGAAGGAGACCGTCCGTTGAACACCATCGTCGTCGTCGGGTCGCTGAACGCGGACCTGGTGGTCCGCACCGAGCGCTTCCCGAAGCCCGGTGAGACCCTGCACGGTTCCGACCTCGCGATCCTGCCAGGCGGCAAGTCCGCCAACCAGGCGGTGGCAGCCGGGAGGCTCGGGGGCACGGTGCGCATGATCGGTGCGGTCGGCGACGACGGGAACGGTGCGCTGCTCCGCGACTCCGTCGCGGCTGCGGGTGTGGACACGACACACGTCGCCGTCCGCGAGGGCGTTGCGACCGGCACCGCCGTGATCACCGTCGACGCGCAGGGCGAGAACACCATCGTGATCTCCGGCGGCGCGAACGCCACGCTGACACCGGACGACGTCCCCGCCGATGCCTTCGACGGCGCCGCGGTGCTCGGGCTCTGCCTCGAGGTCTCGATCGACGTCGTCCTCGCCGCCGCCCGTGCCGCACACGAGGCCGGCGTGACCGTCCTCACGAACCTGTCCCCGTTCGGCGACGTGCCGCGCGAGCTCCTCGACCTCACCGACGTGCTGCTGGTGAACGAGCACGAGGCGGAACTGCTCGGCGACCACGGCGTCGCCCGGTCGATCGTCACGCGGGGTGGCGACGGGTCGATCGTGCACGACGGCGACGCCGCGCCCGTCGAGGTCCCGGCGATCCCCGTCGAGGCCGTCGACACCACGGGCTGCGGCGACGCGTTCATGGGTGCCGTGGCGCTCCGACTCGCCGCAGGCGACGACCTCGCGGACGCCGCGCGGTTCGCCGCCGGGGTCGGGGCGTACGCCGCGACCGGAGCCGGGGCACAGGCGTCCTACCCGACCACGGAGCAGCTGGAGGCGTTCCTGCGGTCGTAGGACGAGCCTCCCGGGCCGGTACGGTTTTCGCATGCGCGTGGGAGTCCTCGACATCGGGTCCAACACCGGTCACCTGCTGGTGGTCGACGCCCACGGCGGCGCTGCGCCGCTGCCGGCCTCGTCGTTCAAGCAGCCGCTGCGGCTCGCCGAGCACCTCGACGACCGGGGTGCCGTCACGCAGGTCGGCATCGACGCGCTGACCGGCTTCGTCGCGGACTCGGTGCGCGTCGCGGAGGAGCGCGGCTGCGAGGACATGCTCGGGTTCGCGACCTCGGCGGTCCGTGACGCCGTGAACTCCGAGGCCGTCCTCGCCCACGTCGAGGAGCGCACCGGCGTCGAGCTCGCCGTGCTGTCCGGCTCCGACGAGGCGCGACTCACCTTCCTCGCCGTCCGCCGCTGGTTCGGCTGGTCGGCCGGGCGGCTCGCGGTGTTCGACATCGGCGGCGGCTCGCTCGAGATCGCCGGCGGTGCGGACGAGGCACCGGACGTCGCGTGGTCGATGCCGATCGGCGCCGCGCGGCTCGCGCGGTCGTTCTTCGCGGCGGGCACCCCGACCGAGGACGACGTCCGCCGGATCCGGCACGAGATCCGCGTCGAGATCGCCCGGGACGCCGGCAAGCTGCTCCGCTCGGGTGCGCCGGATCGTGCCGTGGCGACCTCGAAGACGTTCCGCTCGATCGCACGGATCTGCGGGGCCGCACCGTCCGGGGCCGGTCCGCTCGTGCCGCGCTCGCTCGACGGTGCGACCCTGCGGGCGAAGCTCCCGTCGCTCCTGCAGATGTCCGTCGCGGAACTCGGGACGCTGCCGGGCGTCTCCGCGAGCCGGGCGCACCAAGTCGTCCCGGGAGCGCTCGTCGCCGAGGCGTGCCTGGACATCTTCGACCTGCCCGCACTCGAGATCTGCCCGTGGGCACTCCGCGAGGGCGTGATCCTCGAGCGGCTCGACCAGCTGTCGGTGCTCGGGGCGTAGCGCTGGCTAGTGCCCCCGTGGCGGGGCGAGGAGCCACGGGCGGATCAACTTCGTCACGAACGGCAGCACCCAGAACGTCATGATCGGTGTGAGCACCAGCGTCGTGATGAGGACCCGGGGCAGTGCTGCGAGCCCGGCGAAGGACGGCACGAGCACGCCGACGAGGATCGTGAACGCCAGGTTCACCGGGAAGAATCCGAGCCAGATGCTCACCGCCTGCTTCCACCGCGGGGGAGCACTCGACGCTGGGGTGTCGAACGGGGCGTCGAACCAGCCCTCGATCCCGGTGCGCTTCTCGACGCGGGACTCCACCACGAGGTCCCGTCCGAGGTCGAGCCACCGCAGCCGGTCGTCGGAGTTCTCCCACGTCGCCAGCGAGTCGTGGTCGGCGAAGCGGTAGAGCATGTGCCACTCGCGGGACTGCGCCCGGGAGCGGACCCATCCGGAGCCGAGGAACCCCGGGTACCGGTTGGCGAGGTTCACGCCGGACTGCACCCAGCGGGTGACCTCGGGGATGCGGTCGGGTTCGACGAGGCGGGTGATGGACACGGTGACGGGCGGGCCGGCGGTCTCGGATGACGACTGCAGGCTCCCTGGCTCTTGTGGAGTCATGGCACCAGTGTCCCCGACCCGTGTTTCACACATGTCACAGGCTCGGCGCCGTGCTTGACTTGGCGGATGACTGAGCACGACGTGACGGGGATCGGCTACGAGGGGCTCGATGTCGACGGTCTGATCACCAGGCTTCGACTCCGAGGCGTGGGCCATGTGGTCGATGTCCGTCTCACGCCGATCTCCCGCAAGCGCGGTCTTTCCAAGACCGCGCTCAAGGCGCGCCTCGCCGAGGTCGGGATCGCCTACAGCCACTTCCGTGCTCTCGGTAACCCCAAGTCGAATCGAGACGGCTTTGCCGAGACCACTGGTGCAGCTGCCGAGCTGAGCCGCGAGCGGTTTCGTGGCGTGCTGAAGTCGTCAGAGGCGGAAGAAGCACTGAATGCGATCCGGAAGATCGCCGAGACAGAACGAGTGTCGCTGCTGTGCTTCGAGGCCGAGCAGGGACACTGTCATCGGTCCCTGGTGCTCGAGGCACTGGGTGCGAGTGTGCTCATTTCCGCAGCCTGATCAGAACAGCGTCGTCGTCCAATCGGACTCGCGAGGCACGTGGTGGATGCCGAGCGCAGAGAAGCTCCGGCGTTTCGGCGGGTCGGCGATGTTGCCCACGAACAATGACGTGCGGAGATGCTCGCCGAATTGCTCGTCGCAGAATTTCTTGTGGATGAGCGAGGAGAGGTCCTCATCCGACGAAAAGCGACCGCGGTGCTGGAGAGCCGAGAGCTCGAAGTCGAGCAACGACGGTTGATGACCGTTGCATCCATCTGCTGCGCAGGTGTACCGGATCTTCACGATGAAGCGTGGCGGCTCGAGCGGCTGGACGGTGCGCTCGGGCGAGTCGAACACGGCGAGCTGATCCATCGCACCGTGGATCGCGCGCTGCTGCTCCTTCGACCAGCCTGGGTGCTTCGAGAGCTTCAAACCGCGCAACTCTCGGACCGCGACGAGACCGAGGGACTGCGCATCCGGATCTGCTTTGACACCGTCGATGAGCTCGCACATCGTTCTCCCCGGCAACGCTCCCAGGGCCCGATCGCGGGCGGCCTTCTCGTCCAGGTGGTCCACGACCTCGAGCGAGTCCCAGATCGGACGACGGCTCTCGACGCGCGAGTCCCGGCTGGGTTCGATGGTGTCGACCTCGACGATGTCGTACTTTGCGAATTGCTGGTTCGTCGAGAGATGCCGGAAGGGGACTGGGTAGAGCCGAATCCATTCGTGGACTTCGCGATCCAAGCGCACGCCCGCGACGCAAACCGTGTCGATGTAGGTCTTGGAGGGCTCGGGTGCTGCCTTCACCGTGATGAGTGCCCGTACTCGCTCGACCGATGCCATCGCCGCCCCCACTCCAGTGTGAGATACCACCATAACCGGTGGTCGCCGGTTGGCGCGAGGATTTAGGGCAGTAGGTACGCCCTCGACGGGATCTGCGTCGCCAGCTTGCCGCCCGACACGTCGTGCAGCGTCCCCGTGATGTACCCGGCCTGGTCGCTCGCCAGGAACAGCAGCAGGTTCGACACGTCGTCCGCCGTCTCCCACCGGCGCAGCGACAGTGTGTCGAGCAGCACGTCCTGCTCCTCCTGCGGGCGCGTCGCGAAGCCGTTCATCGCCGTCGGCACCATCCCCGGCGCGTAGGCGTTCACGGTGATGCCCCACGGGCCGAGCTCCGACGCGAGCACGCGGGTGAAGGACACGACGGCGGCCTTCGATGCCGCGTAGGCCGCGCTGCCGACGCTCGGGATGATCGCCGCGAACGACGCCGCGTTGATGATCCGCCCGCGGCCGGCGCGCTGCATCACCGGTGCCACGGCCTGGCTCATGAGGAACACCCCGCCCAGGTTGACGTCCATGCACCGCTGCCAGTCAGCCCACCGGAGTTCGGCGACCGGTCCGTCGACGTTGATCCCGGCGTTGTTGACGAGGACGTCGATCGTGCCGTGCCGCTCGACGACGGTGTCGACGGCGGTGCGGACGGAGTCCGGATCGGCGACGTTGCAGGTCACGGTGTCGGCCGAGTCCGTCGGCGCTCCGTCCGGGAACGCCAGGTCGAGCGCGACGACCCGCGCTCCGTCGGCGGCGAATCGCTCGGCGATGGTGCGACCGATCCCGCGACCGGCTCCGGTGATGACGACCACGCGGCCGGTGATGTCGAGTTCCATGCAATGAGCATACTATTGGGCCATGACGACGGAACGTGTGCTCTGGATCACCGGCGGCGGCAGCGGCATGGGGGCCGCCAGCGCGACAGCCGCCGCCCGCTCCGGATGGACCGTCGTGCTGAGCGGCCGCCGCGCCGAACAGCTCGACGCAGTGGCGGACGGCATCCGCGCCGACGGCGGAACCGCGCACGTGCTCCCGCTCGACGTGACCGATCCGGACGCGGTGCGAGCCGCAAGGGACACCGTCATCGCCGAGCACGGTCGGCTCGACGGACTCGTGCTCGCAGCCGGGCTCAACGCACCCGCCCGACGGTGGGACGACCAGACGATGGGCTCCTTCCAGAGCATCGTCGACACGAACCTCACCGCCGTGGCGACCGTCACGGACGCGGCCCTCCCCGCCCTGCGGGAGACCGGCGGCGTCGTCGTGGTGATCTCCTCGTACGCCGGGTGGTCGTTCCAGCCCGGTGCCGGGGTCGCCTACTCCGCGAGCAAGACCGCGCTCGGCTCCCTCACGAGGTCGCTCAACCAGCAGGAAGCCCAGCACGGCGTCCGGGCGACGCACCTCTGCCCCGGTGACGTCGCGACGGACTTCCTCGCACAGCGCCCACAGGTCCCCGACGAAGCTGCCCGTGCCGTCATGCTCACCCCGGAGGACATCGGCCGCACCGTCGCCTTCGTGCTCGACGCCCCCGCGCACGTCCGGATCGACGAGCTCGTCATCTCCCCGGTGTCGCAGCGGTGATCTTCGACCGGGTGCTCGACGAGCTCGGCACCGCGATCGTCCGCGGCGACCTGCCCGTCGGGCACGCCGACAGCGTCGAGGGTTTCGTCGCCCGCACGGGCGCCTCGAGGAGCATCGTCCGCGAGGCCACCCGCGTCCTCGTCTCCCTCGGCATGCTCAGTGCTGGCCGACGCGTCGGGCTCCGGGTCCTGCCCGCCGAGCAGTGGGACGTGATCGACCCGCACGTGGTCCGGTGGCGCCTCGACGGCCCCGACCGAGCGGTCGCGCTGGCCGAACTCCGTGCCCTCCGTCGTGCCGTCGAGCCCGCGGCTGCTGCGGCAGCCGCCCGCGCGGTCGCGTCCGGAACGCACGACCGATCCGACCTGGAGGCCCTGCTCGCCTCCGCCGAACGCCTCGCCTCCGCCCCCGGTGCGGCGGACCCGGCCCCGATCCTCCCGGCCGACCGCGCGTTCCACGGACGGTTGCTGGCACTGTCGGGCAACGCGATGTTCGCACGCCTGCAGCGTGTGGTCGAGCGAGCGCTCGAGGAGCGCGCGGACGTCGAGCCGGACGCCCACGACGTGGCGTTGCACCGGACGCTCGCGGACGCGGTCGCCGCCGGCGACGCCGACCTCGCTGCGGCCGCGATGCGGGAGATTGTCGACCGCACCTGACCGACGCCCGCGTCGCACCCCCACACGGACATCGCGCCCCGTCGCGGCAGGGCGCGATGTCCGCGGGCGGGCGCGATCTCCGGGCTAGCTGGCCTTCTTCTTCGCCGCGGGCTTCTTCGCCGGGGCCTTCTTGGCCGGTGCGCGCTTCGCCGGGGCCTTCTTCGCCGGGGCCTTCTTCGCCGGCGCCTTCTTCTCCGGTGTCTCGTCGGCGGTGGAGCTGCCGGACGAGGAGCGCGACCCGGACGACGAGCGCGACCCCGAGCCTCCCGTCCGCTTCTTGTCCACGGACGCACGGAGGGCGGCCATCAGGTCGATGACGTCACCGCCCTCGTCGTCGGACGACTCCTGCTCGCCGAACGTCTCGGACGTGTCGACGTCGTCGCCCGACTCGAGTTTCGCGTCGATGAGCTGCTGCAGCTCGGCCTGGTACTCGTCGGTGTAGCGCTCCGGATCGAAGTCGGTCGACATGCTCTCCACGAGCGACGACGACATCTTCAGCTCGTTGGCGCTGACCTTCACCGAGGTGTCGAGTGCCGTGAAGTCGGCGGCACGGACCTCGTCGCCCCACAGGAGTCCCTGCAGGAGCAGGACGTCGTCGTGCACGCGCAGGACACCGAGGCGGGTCTTCTGGCGGAGCGTGAACTGCACGATCGCCAGGCGGTCGGTCTCCTCGAGCGTCCGGCGGAGCAGCACGTAGGCCTTGGGGGAGCGGGAGTCCGGTTCGAGGTAGTACGTCTTCTCGAACATCATCGGGTCGACCTGGTCGACGGGCACGAACTCGAGGACCTCGATCTCGTGCGACTGCTCCTGGGGGAGCTTCTTGAAGTCGTCGGCGGTGAGCACGACGGTCTTCTCGCCGTCGTCGTAGGCGCGCTCGATGTCGGCGAACTCGACCTCGTGGCCGAGCTCGCACACGCGCTTGTACCGGATGCGGGCCTTGTCCTCGTCGTGGACCTGGTGCAGGGACACGTCGTGGGTCTCGGTGGCGGCGTAGACCTTGATGGGCACGTTGACGAGCCCGAACGCGATGGAGCCCTTCCAGATCGACCTCATGCGCTCATGATGCCCGTGCCGAGGCTGGAGCGCCCGGAGTTCGCAGGGAGCACGATGGGCGCATGAGCCAGCTGGACAAGGACGACCCGCGGACGAAGTACGCGCGGCCGCCGTTCCCCGCGCAGACCCAGCAGGGATCGGGGAGCGCGAGTGCGATGGACCCGCAGCCCGACAACGGGGAGACGAGCTACCTCGGCACGGGGCGGATGCCCGGCTACCGGGTGCTCGTGACGGGGGCGGACTCGGGCATCGGCCGCGCGGCCGCGATCGCCATGGCGAAGGAGGGTGCCGACGTCGCGCTGAACGCCCTGCCCGAGGAGCTCGACGACCTCACCGAGGTCCGGGACCTGATCGCCGACCTCGGCCGGAACGCCGTGATGCTCCCGGGAGACCTCACCGACGAGGCGTTCTGCGACGAACTCGTGCGGACCGCCGTCAGCGAGCTCGGCGGCCTCGACGCACTCGTCCTCGTCGCCGGGCACCAGCGCGTGCACGAGGACGTCACCGAGCAGTCCACCGAGGACTTCGACCGCACGATGAAGGTCAACGTCTACGCGATGTTCTGGCTCGTCCGTGCGGCGGTCCCGCACATGGCACCGGGGAGCGCGATCGTCACGACGAGCTCGGTGTCGGCGTACCAGCCGCAGGACCGGATGATCGACTACGCGGCGACGAAGGCGGCGATCATCGCGTACACGAACGGGCTCGCGCGGCAGCTCGCGGCGAAGGGCATCCGTGCGAACACCGTGGTGCCCGGGCCGGTGTGGACGCCGCTCCAACCGATCAGCTACCCGGGCGACGAGATCGCGCACTACGGCGAGGGCACGCCGTTCGGACGGCCGGCGCAGCCCGTCGAGCTCGGCAGCGCCTACGTGTACCTGGCCGGGCCGGAGTCGTCCTACACGTCCGGGTCCACGCTCACGGTGGCCGGAGCAACCGGGGTCGCGTTGTGAGTCCGGTTTCCCGGAAGACCACGGTCCTCGTCGGGGACCGCCGCATCGCCCTCACGAACCTCGACAAGGTGATGTACCCGGAGACCGGCACCACGAAGGGCCGCGTGATCGAGTACTACAGGCGGGTCGCGCCGTGGATGATCCCGCACGTCAAGGACCGCCCGGTGACCAGGAAGCGCTGGGCGAACGGCGTCGACGGCAAGGTGTTCTTCGAGAAGAACCTGCCGGACTCCGCGCCCGACTGGGTCAAGCACCACACCATCGAGCACACCGAGCACGACAACGAGTACCCGATCGTGGACGACCTGCCGACGCTCGTCTGGATGGCGCAGCAGGCCGCGCTCGAGCTGCACGTGCCGCAGTGGCGGTTCGGTCCCCGCGGCGGGCAGCAGCCCCCCGACCGGCTGGTGCTCGACCTCGACCCCGGCGATGGTGTCGGGTTGCCGGAGTGCGTCGAGGTCGCGGTCGCGGCTCGGGAGATCCTGCAGGGCATGGGCCTCGAGCCGTACCCGGTGACGTCCGGGTCGAAGGGCATCCACCTGTACGCGGCACTCGACGGGAAGGCCGCCACCAAGCACGTCTCCGAGGTCGCCCACGAACTCGCCAAGGCCCTCGAACAGGACCTCCCCGACCTGGTGCTGTCCTCGATGAGCCGTGCGGAGCGGAAGGGCAAGGTCTTCGTCGACTGGTCGCAGAACAACGGCAACAAGACGACGATCGCCCCGTACTCGTTGCGCGGCCGGTCACAGCCGACCGTCGCCGCGCCGCGGACGTGGAAGGAACTCGCCGAGAAGGGGCTGGCCCAGCTGACGCTGGACCAGGTGCTCGAACGACTGGAGGACCGTGGCGACCCCCTGCACCCGGTCGCCGCCGCCTCGTTGGCGGTCGGTCGCGCCGACCACGGTCACTGGGACAGCGACCGGACCCAGCAGGCGAACGACGCGGAACGGAAGGGAGGCTCGGGGAACGACCGCCTGTCGGCCTACCGTGCGAAGCGGGACGCGTCCAAGACGCCGGAGCCGGTTCCGGAAGGAGCGCCGACGGTCCGGCAGGACGGCACCCCGACGTTCGTCATCCAGGAGCACCACGCCACCAGGGACCACTACGATTTCCGGCTGGAGCACGACGGCGTGCTCGTCAGCTGGGCGCTGCCGAAGGGGGAGCCGACCGATCCGGGGAAGAACCACCTCGCCGTGATGACCGAGGACCACCCGCTCGAGTACGGCGGCTTCGAGGGGACGATCCCGAAGGACGAGTACGGCGGCGGGACGGTCACGATCTGGGACGAGGGCACGTACGACCTCGAGAAGTGGCGCGAGGGCGAGGAGGTCATCGTCACGCTGCACGGCCGGACGAACGGCAACCGACGCCTCGCGATCCTGCACACCCGGGGACGCGGGCGCGGCCGCGAGGGCGACGAGAAGAACTGGCTCATCCACCGCACCAAGGACCAGCCCGACCCGACGGCGGACGGGACCGGCGGAGCGGAGCCGAGCCGAGCCTCCCGGCCCCACAGGCACGACGACGGCCGTGAGCGGATCGACGGGGCCGCCGCGTCGGAGACCGAGCCGGTGGAACGCCGGACGATGCAGGCGACCCTGGCGAAGGGCGAACCCCGGCTCGATCCGACCGAGTGGGCGTTCGAGCTGAAGTGGGACGGCGTGCGCGCCCTGGCCACCGTGCGTGACGGCGAGGTCACGCTGCGGAGCCGCAACGGCAACGACCTCACGGCGCAGTACCCGGAACTGCGGGAACTCGGCGAGCGGGCGGGCGTGGACGGGGTGTTCGACGGGGAGATCGTGGCGCTCGACGAGCGTGGGCGGCCGTCCTTCCAACTCCTGCAGAACCGGATGGGCCTGACGAAGCCGCGCGAGGTCGAGGCCGCACGGAAGGCCACCCCGGTGCGCTTCCTGCTGTTCGACGTGCTCGAGGCGGACGGTCACGAGCTGACGCGACTGGCGTACACCAACCGACGAGAGGCACTGTCGACGGTCGTCGATGCCGGCGGTGTCATCGAGGTGCCGCCCGCGCACGACGGTGACCTCGACCAGGCGATGCGCGATTCCCGGAAGGCCGGGCTCGAGGGGGTCGTGGCGAAGAAGCGCGCGTCGAAGTACGCCGAGGGTCGTCGGTCAGAGGCCTGGCTCAAGCTGAAGCACTACGCGACACAGGAGGTCGTCGTCGGCGGGTGGAAGCCCGGGAACGGTCGGCGCGCCGGCGGCGTGGGCTCGCTGCTGCTCGGGATCCCCGGCACGGACGGCCTGGAGTACGTCGGCAAGGTCGGAACGGGGTTCAGCGATCGTGACCTCGACGAGATCGCCGTGGTGCTCGGCCGGCTGGAACGAAAGACGCCCCCGTTCACGGACGTCCCTCGTCCGGATGCCCGCGACGCGCACTGGGTGACCCCCGAGCGCGTCGGCGAGGTCGAGTTCGCGGAGTGGACCGGAGACGGTCGACTCCGGCAGCCGTCGTGGCGTGGCTGGCGGATCGACAAGTCGGCGGGTGACGTCGTCCGAGAGTGAGCGCGCACGCGATCGGATACGTGTGCATGGGGTCCGCTGCGGGCGAACTTCCGTCCCCCGTCGGCCCCCGTTGTGGGGGACGAAATCATCACGATCGCTGGGATGAACGTGCCGGACTGTTACGTTCCTCGGGACGAAGGGAGCGGCGATGAGCGCGTCCAACTACCTGCCACCGTTCACCACGGAGGAGCGCGTCGCCATGTCGGGGGAGCAGTCGCTGCGGAAGCCGGTTGACCCGGCAGCGGCGGTGACGGACCCGGAGGCGACCTACGCGGACTTCCTCGGCGACGAGGTCGACGACTGACGCCACCCCGTTCTGGGAGAAGACGGCCCGTGCGCCGGATCAGGGAACGCACGGGCCGCCGCAGAAGCGCCGTGACCGGTCGTTCAGGGATGACCGGCCACGGCGCGCTCGAGACCATCAGCACGCAGGCGCCGATGGTAGGCACGTACTGAAGACGTGCCGAACCCCGAATTCGTCACGCGAGAACCGAAACCCGATCCGAGAGGCCCGACCCTGACCGAGGACACGCAGCTGTCGTTCCTGTCGGACGGGTCGCTCGTCGAACGTTCCGCGGACGGTGACGCCGCCGCGTTCGGCGTGTTGATCCATCGGTACGGGCCGCTCATGCGCGCCTACGCCGCGCGCATCCTCGGGCACGGCGACGGCGAAGCGGACGATGCCGTGCAGGAGGCCTCGCTGCTGGCCTGGCAACGGATCGACACCGTCGAGGAGCCGGACCGGGTGCGGACGTGGCTGTTCCGCATCGCGGCGAACAAGGCGCTCGACCGACTCCGCCGCCGCCACCCGCATCTCGACCTCGAGGCGTTGCCCGAGGCCTCGGAGGACCGCCCGGTCGACGAGGTCGTGGCGACACGCATGCAGGTCGACGCGCTGGCCGGGGTCGTCCAGAACCTCCCGGATGCGCAGCGAGCAGTCTGGGTGCTGCGCGAGATCGGTGGCGCGTCCTACGCCGAGATCGCCGAGCAGACCGGCCTGTCGGCGGCGAGCGTGCGCGGCCTGCTCGCACGTGCGCGCCGGACCGTGCTCGAGCAGATGGAGGGGTGGCGATGAACGACGACGACGTCGACGACCGTTTCGGCGCCTTCACGCTCGACGAGCTCTCGGACTACCTCGACTCCGGCCGGGATCCCGTGCGGGACGACATCGAGTCGGACGCGGCTGCCCGCGCGGCGCTCGTGCGTCTCGGCGAGTTGCGAGCGGCGTCGTCGGAGCTGCTCGACGCGGACGTCCGCGCTGCCGACGGCGCCGACGAGGGATGGATCGCCGGTGTCCTGGCCTCGATCCGCACCACCGCGCACGCCGGTCGGGACATCCCGGTGCCCGACGACGACCCGTCCAGCACGCTCGTCGTGACCGAGGGGGCGATCCGGGGCTTGGTCCGTGCGCTCGGTGACACGCTCCCGGGCGTCCTCGTCCGTCGGACCCGGTTCACGGGCGACCTGTCGGTCCCCGGCGGACCGGTCGACGTCGAGGTCGCGATCGTGGTCGATCCCGCCGCCCCGATCCGCAGCCGTGCCGACGAGCTCCGCACGATCGTGGCCGCCGCCCTCGCGGAGCACGCGCCGTTCGAGGTGCGCTCCCTCACCGTCCGGGTCGCGGACCTGCTCGCCCCCGGGAGGAACCAGTGACCGCTGACACCCGCGCGCTCTCCCGCGCAGCGACCGAAGCCGTGCTCGGCGTTCCCGGGGTGCGGTCGGTGATCCCGCCGGGGCCGCGTCTCGCCGTGCTCGTCCGCGACGTCCGGTCGGTGCTCGACCTGCCGCGCGACGGCGGTGCGGTCCTGGTCGACGAGCAGGGCGAGGGGCTCCGGGTTCGCGTCGTGATCGTCGTCGATGCGGGGACGTCGGCGATCGGGCGCGCCAAGGCCGTCCGCGACGTCGTGGTCCGACGCGTCGAGGACGTCGCCGGTCGTCGGCCCACCGACGTCACCGTCCGCGTGGTCGAGATCGTCTGACGCCCGGGTCGCCGGGGTCGGTCAGGCCGCCGGTGCGGGGCCGTCGGACGGCTCGGCGTCGTCCGCGACCGGCAAACCTTCGTCGACGAGCTCGTCCTCGTCCGGCTCGACCACCTCGGCCGCTGCGGCCTTGGCGTCGTCGATCGCCTGCTGCGACTCGCGCAGGAGTGCTTCGTCCGCGTGGGGTGCCTGATCGCTCATGCCGGCGACGTTACGCGGGCGTCCCTGAACCGGTCTCCCGACGCGGACGGTGCTGCGGCTCGTAGTCGACGGCCGAGGTCGGGGCAGGAGACGTCGGCATCGCGGGCGCGGCCGGGGCGCCGTACGCATCGGCGGCGTCCAGCACCGCGCGGGTCGCTGCGGCAGCCGTCCGCAGCGCGTCGGCGATGGGGAGCGCTCGGTGCGCAGGGGTCCGGACCTCGACACCCCACGGGTCGTCGTACCCGAGTTCCCGAGCGACGCGGATGAACCCGGGGATGTCCCAGGCGCCAGCGCCCGGGAGGTACCGGCCATCGCGCGACTCGTCCGCGAGCGTCATCCCGCTCGGGGTGGAGAGCAGTCCGTCGCTGAGCTCGACCGCGGCCAGGGTCGACGGGGCGATGCCCTGCCGGATCGACGCGAGCGTGGAGCCACCGCGCAGCGCGTGCATCGCGTCGAGCAGCAGGCCGCTGTTCTGGTGTCCGGCGGCCGCGACGAAGCGGGATGCCCGCTCGACCGTCGGCAGGTTCGACCACGGTTCCGGTTCGAGCACGAGCTGCGCGCCGACGCTCTCGGCCTGGGTCGCGAGCACCACCCAGTCGTCGAGCATCGCCGCGGGGGAGACGCCGGGGAGCGTGACGTCGGCGCGCGCCACCACCTGCCACGCGCGGAGGGATGCCGCCGCCTCGAGGAGGACCCCGCGGTCGGCGTCCTCGCCGGCGGTGCGGCTCGTGCAGGTCCACCAGTTGCCGAGCGTACCGAGCTGGATCCACACGATGCCGGCGTCGTCGAGCATGCGTCGGAGCGTGGCGAAGCCGATGGTTGCGCGGACCTCGTGCAGGTCGTCCAGCGCGAGGGAGATGCCGGCGAACCCGGCGTCACCGACCGCACGGACCCGTTCGTCGATGGGCTCGTCGCCGTCCCACGTCCAGGACGTCGCGAGCAGGTCGTGTTCGATCACGTCGCCACCTTCCGTCTCCGGGCGCGCGGTGGCCGTCCTGACCGTGCTCGGTCCCGCTGTCCCTGTCGATGAGAACCACGACGCCGGTTCCCGACACGGCGTCAACGACAGTGATACGCTCCGCGGCTCGGAGTGCTCCCAGGTCACCGTGACACGCAGGAAACGCGACCGTCGTCGTCAGACGATGCGGGTCGACACCGTCCCCACGCCGTCGATCGTCCCGTGGAGCACGGCGCCGCGGTCGATCGCCCCGACGCCGTCCGGGGTGCCCGTCATCACGAGGTCGCCCGGCGCGAGTGCCACGAACCGGGAGAGCGTCGCGATGACCTCGGCGACGGACCAGATCTGGTCGGCGAGGTCGCCGTGCTGCCGCGATGCGCCGTCGACGTCGAGTGCGATCGAGCCGCGGGTCGGGTCCACCGTCGCTGCCGGGACGAGCACGCCGATGGGCGCGGATGCGTCGAACCCCTTCGCGAGGTCCCACGGGCGCCCGAGTCGTTTCGCCTCCGCCTGGAGGTCGCGCCGGGTCAGGTCGAGCCCGACGGCGTAGCCCCAGACGTGGTCGAGCGCGGACTCGACGGGGATGTCCGCCCCGCCGATGCCGATGGCCGCCACGAGTTCGACCTCGTGCTCCAGCTGCCCGGTCATCGTCGGGTACGGGGTGTCCGCGCCGTCGACCACGATCGCGTCGGCCGGCTTCGTGAAGAAGAACGGTGGCTCGCGGTCCGGGTCGTGGCCCATCTCGCGGGCGTGTGCGGCGTAGTTCCTCCCGACGCAGAACACCCGCCGCACCGGGAAGCGCTCGCCGGTGGACGTCGGGACGGTGGGGACGGGCGGGGCCGGGATCACGAGGTCGGACACCCGTCCAGCGTGGCACGGCGCCCGGTAGTCAGTCGGCGAACGACGCGTCGTCCTTGAGCTTGCGCGCCCGGGCCCGCTCCTGTCGCTCCCGCCACTCGGCACGGAGTTCCGCGAGTTCGACGTCCCTGCCCTTCGCGATCATGATCGGGCGGTAGTACTCGCTCTCGAGGAGTCGCGGGATGCAGAGTTCGGCGTCGTCGAGGCGGCGCTTGAACTCACGGTCGCTGAGCTTGGAGATCATCGTCTTCCTCCGGGTTCGGGCCGGGGCTGCGCCCGCGGACCACATCGAACATGTACGTGTCGTCGTCGGTCGTCCAGTCGCGCGTTGCGAGCGCTTCCGCCATGATCGACGCCGCGGCTCGATCACGTGCCGTCATCGAGAACGCCCGGTCGACGACCAACGCTTCCACCACTGGTCGCGGTGTGCCAAGAACTCCGTAATTCGCCGGAGCGCTCGACCTTCGCGCATGGTGACGGCCAGCGAAGCGAGCGCCCCGCAGGCGCTCACCACCGCGACGAGTGCGCTCGTCCACGTGATCCAGGTGCCGTGCATGTGGGACAGCCTGGTGCCCTGGACGCGATGACTGCCGGACCGTCAGCCGGCCCGTGGAGGGCGAGCCGTGCCTCCCGGCCTGTGGAGGGGCCCTCGACGGTCAGTCGTCGTCCTGCGGCCACCCCGAGAAGTGCCAGTCGGCGACGGCCGGGTGGTCCTCGCCGTTCGTGTAGGCGTACGAGCGTGCCGCGTCCCGGGCCTCGGTCAGTCGCGCCAGCAGCGGCGCGAACCGGTCGGACCCGTCCGCCACCCGCGTCAGCGCGTCGTGCGCGAGCGCGAACCGGTCCATCTCGTTCCGGATCAGCATGTCGAACGGGGACGTCGTGGTGCCCTGCTCCAGGAAGCCGTGCACGTGCAGGTCGTCGTGCCCGTGTCGGCGGTAGGTGAGTTGGTGCACGAGCGCCGGGTACCCGTGGAACGCGAACACCGCCGGTGTGCCGGGCAGGACGAGCTCGTCGTACCGTTCGTCCGACAGGGCGTGCGTGTGCTTCCGCGGATCGCCGAGCGACAGCAGGTCGACGACGTTCACGACCCGCACCCCGACGTCTGGAGCGTGCTGGCGGATGAGGTCGGCTGCGGCGACGGTCTCCACGGTCGGGACGTCACCGGCCGAGACGAGCACGACGTCCGCGTGCCCGACCGCGTCCTCGGTCCCGGCCCAGTCCCAGACGCCCGACCCGGCGGCGGCGTGCGCGACGGCGTCGTCGATCGACAGGAACACCGGCTCCTGGTGCTTCCCCGCGACGATGACCTCGATGCGGTCGGTCGTCTCCATCGCGTGCGAGGCGACGGCGAGCAGGGTGTTGGCGTCGGCGGGGAGCTTGATCCGGACCAGGTCCTGCTGCTTCGACGCGACGACGTCGAGGAACCCGGGGTCCTGGTGCGAGAACCCGTTGTGGTCCTGGCGCCAGACGTGCGATGACAGCAGGATCGTGAGGTTCGACACCGGCGCGCGCCAGTCGATCTCCGCCGAGGACTCCAGCCACTTCGTGTACTGCCCGGCCATCGAGTCGATGATGTGGGCGAACGCCTCGTACGTGTTCAGGATGCCGTGCCGCCCGGACAGGACGTAGCCCTCGAGCATCCCCTCGAGCAGGTGCTCGGACAGGATCTCGATCACTCGGCCGGTGGGCGCGAGGTGTTCGTCGTCCGGACCGTTGCCGGCACGCCAGACGCGGTTCGTCACGTCGAAGACCGCGTCGAGCTTGTTCGAGATCGTCTCGTCCGGCCCGAACAGGCGGAACGACGACGGGTTCCGTGCCGTCAGGGCCGCGACCCACGGGCCGAGGGTGCTGGTGGAGGACGCCGGGGACCCGGCCGGCACCCCGAAGTCGGTCACGGACGGCCGGTCGAGTGCGGTCCGGATGCGTCCGCCGTTGGCGTGCGGGGTCGCGCTCATCCGCAGGTCGCCGGACGGACGGATCGCCTCGAGCAGTCCGATGCCCTCTCCGTCCGCGGAGAGCAGCTCGTCGGGACGGTAGGACTCCATCCACTCCTGGAGCTGCGCCCGGTGTCCGTCGTCGGTGCGGACGGCTGACAGCGGGACCTGGTGCGCGCGGAAGGTGCCCTCGACCTTCTGTCCGTCGACCTCCTTCGGCCCGGTCCACCCCTTCGGCGTCCGGAGGATGATCATCGGCCAGCGCGGTCGGAGGTCCGCTGCACCGGCCATCTCACCGGCCGCTGCGCGTGCCGCCTGTCCACGCGCAGCGGCCTGGATGTCGTCGATCGTCGCGAGTGCCCGGCGCAGTGCCCCGTCGAACAGGGCGTGCACCGCGAAGGGGTCGTCGTCGACACGGGCGGAGTCCACGACGATCGGGTCGTACCCGAGCCCGCGGAAGTACGCCGTCAGGTCTTCGCCGGGGATGCGGGCGAGGACCGTCGGGTTCGCGATCTTCCACCCGTTGAGGTTGAGGATCGGCAGCACGGCACCGTCCGCGACCGGGTCGATGAACGTGTGCGCCTGCCAGGACCCGGCGAGCGGACCGGTCTCCGCCTCGCCGTCACCGACCACGCACGTGACGACGAGGTCCGGGTTGTCGAGGGCCGCTCCGTACGCGTGCGCCAGGGAGTAGCCGAGCTCGCCGCCCTCGTTGATCGACCCGGGGGTCTCCGGCGCGGCGTGCGACGGGATGCCGCCGGGGAACGAGAACTGCCGGAAGAACTGCTGCAGCGTCGTGCCCGGGTACAGCTCCTGCCAGGTGCCGTCGAGCCAGGCGTTCGCGTTCATCGCGGGTCCGCCGTGCCCAGGGCCGCACACGTAGAGCATCTGCCGGTCCGACGATGCGATGAGCGCGTTGCAGTGCGCGTAGACGAGGTTGAGCGCCGGCGAGGTGCCCCAGTGCCCGAGCAGGCGTGGCTTGACGTCCTCCGGCTCGATCGGACGGGACAGCAGCGGGTTGTCCATCAGGTAGATCTGCCCGACGGTCAGGTAGTTCGCGGCCCGCCACCACGCGTCGATCGCCCGGATGCGTTCCGTGCTCTGCAGCTGCTCTGTCGCCATTCCTCCACGGTACGGACCGCCCCGCCGAAAGGGATCAAGAAACTCGTCCAATCCGATCCCGGAGGGGTGCCGAATCATCTGCACAGGGCAAATGCCCAGGGCGCTCTCCGGTCGAGTTCGGCCGGCGATCTGAATACACACAGCCGGCGTACGCACAGGAGCGTGCCGGAGGAGCCCACCACAGCAAAGGATCAACCCTCATGCGCAAGTCCCTCAAGACCACCATCACCCTCGCCACCACGGGTGCCCTCGTCCTCGGCGGTGCCGCGTTCGGTGTCTCCGCCGCGAACGCGTCGACCCCGGCGATCCACACGGTCGCGT
>Ga0153994_1000028_pt1 | contig 123246 bp, 118 predicted proteins | sample TSNC078MetaG_FD_104735 | JGI IMG/M metagenome (GOLD analysis project Ga0153994, IMG submission 104735) | Attine ant fungus gardens microbial communities from North Carolina, USA - TSNC078 MetaG | ecosystem: Host-associated > Fungi > Mycelium > Unclassified | place: USA: North Carolina, Lumber...
CTGAGGGGATTGACCAAGGTTTACGGACCGACGAAAGCGGTGGACGATTTGTCGTTCACGGTCAAGCCGGGCATCGTGACGGGCTTTCTGGGCCCGAACGGTGCGGGTAAGTCGACGACGATGCGGATGATTCTGGGGTTGGATCAGCCGACGTCGGGTGCGGCGTTGATCGACGGCAAGCCGTATCGGGAGCTGAAGACACCGCTGCGGACTGTCGGTGCATTGTTGGATGCGAAGTGGGTGCACCCGAATCGGAGTGCGCGGGCGCATCTGCAGTGGATGGCTGCTTCGAACGGTATTCCGAAGTCTCGGGTGGACGAGGTGCTCGGGTTGGTCGGGTTGTCCGAGGTGGCGGGCAAGAAGGCCGGCGGGTTCTCGTTGGGGATGTCGCAGCGTCTCGGGTTGGCGGGTGCGTTGTTGGGGGATCCGAAGGTGTTGTTGTTCGACGAGCCGGTCAACGGTCTCGATCCGGAGGGCATCGTCTGGATTCGTAAGTTCATGCAGCGGTTGGCGGCTGAGGGCCGCACGGTGTTGGTGTCGAGTCATCTTCTGTCGGAGATGGCGTTGACGGCGGAGCAGTTGGTGGTGATCGGTCGGGGTCGGTTGATTTCGGATTCGACGGTGGCGGAGTTCGTGGATCGTTCATCGGAGTCGACGGTGCGCGTGCGTAGCCCACAACTCGACGCTCTCCATGCCGCATTGACTGCCCATGGACTGACTGTCCGCGAGGAGCATTCAGGATCGGAGCCGGTGTTGGTGGTCGTTGATTCGACGACTGATGTGATCGGTGGTCTGGCTGGCTCGCAGGGAATCGTGTTGCACGAGTTGGCGTCCCAGCAGGGATCGCTCGAGGACGCGTTCATGAAGTTGACCGGAGACGATGTCCAGTACCACGCGTCCGGTGTCGATCCGGGTGCCGGAGCCCACCACGCAAACACACAGCAGGCTATGGGAGGTGCACTGTAATGGCTGTTCTCAGTGCTGAACGAATCAAGATCACCACGACCAAGTCCCCGCTGTGGTGCACGCTCACCATCATCGTCCTGGGGTTGGGCGTCGCCTGGATGATCGGGCGTTCATCGAGTTCGAGCATTCAGGCGTACAACGACGAAGCCGCATCAGGAACTCCTGATTTCGAGAAATTCCTCCCCACGTTCAACGACGCGGGGCTTGGAGTTTCCGGCTTCGGCGTCATGGTCCTGATGATCATGGCGGCGCTCGCGATCACCAGCGAGTACCGCTTCGGCATCATCCGCACGACCTTCCAAGCCATCCCGAGTCGGGCGTCGGTTCTGATCGCGAAAGCCGGCCTGATCGGAGCCTTCGGAGCGGTGCTGTCCTTTGTCCTCATGCTCGGCGCAGTCTTCATCACCAAAGCTGCTGCAGGCACTGAAGGTTCCACCAACCTGGCACTCGACAACGCCGATGCCTGGCGCGCCGTCTACGGCGTACCGATCTTCGCGTTCCTCTGCGTCGTCCTCGCTATCGCCGTCGGAGCACTCCTCCGTCAATCTGCCGGAGCTATTGCACTACTGCTGCTGTGGCCGCTGCTCATCGAGAGCCTGTTCGGCATGTTCGGATCCTTCGGTAGAAACGTCACACCGTTCCTCCCGTTCGCCAACGCCGACCACTTCCTTTCTTCGGGTTCGAGCACCAATTTTCATTGGGGCCCTTGGGGAAGCCTGTTCTACTTCGCCGCATTTGTTCTGGTGGTTTTCGGAATCAGCATCGCCGTCGTCAACAAGCGCGACGCCTGACCGAACACCACGACTGGCCGTACCGGAGATGGTTCCGGTACGGCCAGTTTCTCGTTGCCACAACCGAAGTTCACATAACTTAGGATAGGCTCACTTCTATTCGATTCGGCAACGAACTGAGGCAACGGACAGCGATGCAGACTCTGACAACCCAGACGATTTCCACTCCGGGCACCGAGATGCGTGTGTGGCGCACGTCGGCGCTCGACCGGAAATGCGTGGTCTTCCTGCATGGCGCCGGAGTTGATCATCGAATGTTCGACGACCAGGTCGCGGAACTCGCGGGGGCCTATTCCCTGGTGCTACCCGATTTACGCGGTCAAGGGCTGTCCATCCTGAAGGAAGGACACCGCGCCACTCTCGACACTGTGATCGACGACGTGAAGGTCATGTTCGACTCGCTCGGAATCGATCGGGCAAGCATCGTCGGACACTCGTTCGGCGGAAACATTGCGCAGGAGTTCACCCACCGCCATCCGGATCGAGTCGACAAACTCGTCATGATCGGCAGCCCTGGACAGCACCGGGAAATGAGTGGCGCCGCTGCCTCGGCGATCAAGATCGGCACACATCTGTATCGACGAATTCCGTGGGGCCCCTTTGCCTTTTACAGTGGTCGGTGGTCGAGTCGAAATCCCGCAACTCGCAGATACGTTGCCGACTGCATGCTGGCCGCCGGACGGCAGACATGGCTGGATTTGGGAACAAGCGGGTTAACGTCACTCTGCCCGGTGGATACGGCACCCCGAAAGGAGACCCTCCTGATGCGGGGAGAGGTAGACATGGCGCGCCAACTCGATCGCATCTGCGACGCGCTGAGTGAACAACTCCCCGACCTGACTCGCCGGGTGGTGATCAGCGGTGTCGGACATCAATGCACACAGGACAACCCGGAAGAGGTCAACCGCGCGCTGGCCGAGTTCCTGGCAGACTGACCTTACGTGTCAGCGTTCCAGTTGCGCGGCAAGCTCTTTCATCCACTCCAGGAACGCCTGCGGGCCGTCGAACTGGACGCCGTCGACAGCAGCCACCTCCGGTGCAATGTCATCGCCCTTGACCACCAACGCTTCTCCACCCGAGGCAAGGACAGCAGCAAAGGCGGGTAGGTCACCCCGGTCGTCGCCCGCATACGCGACGACGTCGACCCCCGCGGCCGCGATCGCGCGAAGGAGGCCTGTCCCCTTGTCCTCCTCAACGGGTGGGCGCAATTCCTCGACCAACTTGCCGGGCTCACGACGCAACCCGGTCCGGCTCGCGATTTCTGTTGTCGCCGCTTCCACCAGGCGCTGCGCGGCCGCTCGATCCGCGACCCGACGCCAATGCACTGCTACCGCAAGGCCTTTGCTCTCGACGTGGATGCCAGGAACTGCCTGAGAGTCGAACAAGCGGCGCAGTTCGGCTTCTGCTTCGGCGACAGCATCACTGAACGCAGCGACGGCCGGAAGCACTTGGATTCCGTCGTCCGTCCAGGTCTCGACACCGTAGGAACCCATGAGCACAACGGAATTCAAGCTGAGCCGCTCTCGCAAGAACGACACCGGCCGTCCCGAGAGCAAGCCGACCACACCGAGGTGCTCCGCCAGGGTCGCGAGCACGTCTTCGGCGCCGGGCAGGAGTGCACTCGCCGACGGATCGTCGACGATGGGTGCAAGCACGCCGTCGAAATCCATCACCAGTCCCGCACGAGCTGGATCGGACGTGAGTCGGAGGATGACGTCCGAAGCGGTTCGCATGGTTCGAGTGTGCCAAATCGATCGCACTCGCAATACCAACACCGGAGCCGAATGTAATCTCTGCCACTTCGTCCAGGTTGTCCGGAACCGCTGAGTAGGTCGCGTCCTCTCCCTGCAAGGGCCCACAGTGGTCCGCTAAAGTTCTCACGACGCTTGCCAAACTGGGGGGTAATGATGAGCGAATTGACTGTCGTCACTGACGACATCCGAAAGTACGGCTCGACGTCGACCGAAGCGGCAGGACGCATCGCGCAGGCCGCCGCCGTCGATCTGGATGCAAACATCGCAGCAGTCGCACCGGCCGTGGGCCCCGTCGGGATCGAATTTCTCGAAGCATTCGCGCGCGCTCAGGTCACACACACCAAAGATGTTGCAGCACTCGCCACGTTCTACGCCGGCAACGCCGCAACGGCCGGTGCAGCCGCGCAGGCCTACGACACCACAGATCAAGCAATCGCAACAGATCTGACCGCTGCGGCTGGATCGACGGGCGCGACCGCGTGAGCACCGAAGACGACTCGACGACCGTCATCGAATTCCTTCACGGTGGTGCTCCGGCCCCGGTACTGCCGAACAACGCGGTCGAATCGATGCTCGCCGGCATACCGGTACCGGCGCTACCCGGAATCGAAGATCTGTTCGCGCCCTTGATCGAACTCGGGAAGAGTCTCGGCACAGGCACTTTTGCGGGCATCGATCCCGTCGGCATCTTCAATCAGGCGTCCACTCTCATCGACCACGCCATGGGACTGTCCCAAAGCGCGGTCGCCGAGGTGGGCCAGACCTGGAACAGCACCGGCAGTGAAGCCGCGACCGAACTGTCGCGATCCGCCCAGAACAGCGGCGCCGAATTGAGCGAACGCGGAACCGCGATATCGAAAACTGCTGCCGCCGCCGCGGAATCGGTGCAGCGAGGCAACGCGAATCTCGCGGCAATCGCGCAGTCCTTCGCCACCACGGTTGTAGCTGCTGCGCCGATCGCGTGGACACCACCAGGACAGGCGATGTTGCTTGCCTCGGCAGCTGAACACATGCAGGCAGCCGTCGCGTCGGTGACTCGGACTCGTGGGGAGATGCTCGGGCACACCGCAGCCATGAACGCCCTTGCCGGGTCGATCCCAGTTCCGACTCCACCGACCAGTGAGGCACTATCCAACCTGGTCACTCCGGAGGCAATCAACAACGCCGCCCGTCAGATCGCCCAACCTCTGTCTGCCTCAACCGATGCCGGTGACGCGTACTCCACCCACCAGGACTCCACCCACCAGGACTCCACTCAGCCAGTCACCGACGCAGTCCGGACCTCGGCGGCGCAGGCAGGCGCCGGACTTGCGACCGGCGTCGACAAGCTGTGGGGCGCGGGCAATTCGTCGACGTCACTCACAGCTGGCGGGTCGCCGTCACCCAGTGCGACGACTAGCTCCGGTGGAGCATGGGTGGGTGGAAGCGGCACTATCGGTGGAATTGCAAGAGGCGCAGCGGGAGTTACTGCGGCTCAACCGGTCCCGATAGCAACGCCCGGCCTGGGTGCACCATCGTCGGCGGCCGCCAATGCTGGCATGTCGCCGGGCGGCATGTTGGGCGGTGGACCCCGCGGATCTCGTGACGACGAGTCGTCACGCACTACCCCGGGGTATCTCGTGACTGCCGGCGACGAGAATTCGATGGTCGACGACCTACCGATGGTGTCACCGCCCGTGCTCGGTGCCGAGAATCCCGATCAGTATCTGTTCCGAGATCTTTGATCGGGACTTCCCGGCCGGGGCGGCATTACAACCTCAGACGAAGCCCAACTCCCGTACCGCCGCGCGCTCCTGCTCCAATTCGCTGACGGACAGGTCAATCCGTTCGCGCGAGAAGTCGTCGATCGCGAGGTCGGGAACGATAGTGAATTCGCCATCGGCACAGGTCACCGGGAAAGACGAGATCAATCCTTCGGGCACTCCGTAGGAACCGTCCGAACACACGGCCATGGACACCCAGTCGTCCTCGGCCGTTCCGATCACCCAGTCGCGGACGTGGTCGATAGACGCGCTGGCCGCACTTGCCGCCGAGGACGATCCACGCGCAGCGATGATGGCGGTGCCTCGCACCTGCACAGTCGGGATGAAATCGTTCTCCACCCAGTCGCGGTCGTTGATCACCGCGAGCGCAGGCTCACCCGCGACGGTCGCGTGGGAGAGGTCCGGGTACTGCGTCGCCGAATGGTTTCCCCAGACGGACACCTTGCGCACCGACGACGCACGAACGCCGGTCTTCTTCACCACCTGCGCAATCGCTCGGTTGTGGTCGAGACGCGTCAACGCACTGAACCGAGTATCGGGTACATCCGGCGCGTTGTTCATCGCGATGAGAGCGTTGGTGTTGGCCGGGTTTCCGACGACCAGCACCTTGACGTCCGAGGCGGCGTTGTTGTTGATCGCCTTCCCGTGCGCTGTGAAAATCGCGCCGTTCGCGCTCAGCAAGTCGGCGCGCTCCATGCCCTTGCTCCGCGGACGCGCACCGACCAGCATGCCGACGTTCGCACCGGAGAAGGCGACATCGGGATCGTCGGTGATGTCGATGGAGCTCAGCAACGGAAATGCGCCGTCTTCGAGTTCCATCGCAACGCCTTCGGCAGCGGACACGGCGGCGGGAATCTCGAGCAGTCGAAGTTTGATCGGTACGTCAGCGCCGAGCATCTCCCCCGCAGCTATGCGGAAAAGCATTCCGTATGCGATCTGACCCGACGCTCCGGTCACCGTGACGGTTACGGGCGCAATACTCATTGCCGACTCCTCACCTGCCGTTTTCACGACTGTCCGTTCTACAACGCTGTAAGAACGGTTTCCACGCTAGTCGAGTAATCCGGCCACTTCGTGGTCTGTCAGTGTGGTTCTCGGCACTCGTCCCGCCGCCGTCACGAGTTCGACGGCGCGGTACAGCGGACGCTCCTCCAGCCCGGCGCCGCGGGCTTCGGCACGCAACTGTTCGATCAGGACCGAAGACAACGCGGCCGCCGGTACCAACTCGCTGGCTGCCAGGGCGTCGGCGAGTTTGCGGAGCGCAAGGATCTCCAACTCCCGCCCGCCACCCGCGGTATACAACGCGAGCGGGATTCGCACGGTGGACCGCCCGTCGCCGAGCGTCAGGCTGACCTCGCTGATCCGGCCGGATCGCACCGTCAGCGCCGCCGTGAGTACCTCGGCGACGTCGACGTCGTTGGTTCGGAAGCCGGCTTGCGCCCGAATCCTGTTGCCGTACAGGGTGATGTGTCGGCGCAACGTCATCAGAATGGCCAGCGCCGTCGGCACCGCGATGACGGCACCGACGATCGCTCCCGCGGTCGCCGTCGAGAAAACACTGACGATCAACCCGACGACAACACCGAACACCACCACGACGACAGCGAACTTCTTCAGCCGCGGCGCGATCAACGCCACGGGAACCAGATCGAGCGAAACCGGTTCGGCCTCAGTGCTCAACGAGATCCCCGAGCTTGTCGACGACCTGGTCGAGTGCCACCGACTCCTGCTCACCTGTCGCCAACTGTTTGACGACGATCACGCCTTCTTCGAGTTCACGCTCGCCGAGAACCAACGCGATTGCGGCACCCGAGCGGTCGGCCGCTTTCATCGAGCCCTTCACACCACGATTTCCGTAGGCGATGTCAACTCGAATTCCGTTGGCACGCAGCTGGTGTGCAATCTTCACCAGCGCTGCCTTCGCTTCGGTACCCATCGGCACACAGAACACATCGACACGTGCCGGTGGTGCTACCGACTTACCCTCGGCCTCGAGCGCGAGAACAGTGCGGTCGACGCCGATTCCGAATCCGATCCCCGAGAGCGGCTGTCCGCCCAGTTGTTCCATCAGACCGTCGTAGCGACCACCGCCACCGATTCCGGACTGCGCGCCCAGTCCGTCGTGCACGAACTCGAAGGTCGTCTTGGTGTAGTAATCGAGGCCGCGAACCATGCGCGGGTTGACGACATAGGGAACGCCCAAGGCGTCCAGGTGCGCGAGTACCTCGTCGAAGTGTGCCTTGCAGCTCTCCGACAGGTGATCGAGCATGAGCGGTGCGCCCGCAGTCATCTCACGCACATCCGGGCGCTTGTCGTCGAGCACCCGGAGCGGGTTGATCTCGGCGCGTCGACGCGTGTCCTCGTCGAGCGGGAGTGCAAAGAGAAACTCCTGCAGCAGTTCGCGGTACTGCGGTCGGCAGGTGTCGTCGCCGAGCGAGGTGATTTCGAGGCGGAAGCCGTCGAGCCCCAATGACCGGAATCCGGCGTCGGCGATCGCGATGACCTCTGCGTCGAGTGCGGGGTCGTCGATCCCGATGGCCTCGACGCCGACCTGCTGCAACTGGCGGTAACGACCGGCCTGCGGACGCTCGTAGCGGAAGAACGGGCCCGCGTAGCTGACCTTGACCGGCAGCTGTCCACGATCGAGGCTGTGCTCGATGACCGCACGCATAACACCGGCGGTTCCCTCGGGACGCAACGTCACCGAACGGTCGCCACGGTCGGCGAACGTGTACATCTCTTTGCTCACGACGTCGGTCGACTCACCGACGCCGCGCGCGAACAATCCGGTGTCCTCGAAGATCGGCAATTCGATGTGGCCGTATCCGGCCAATCTGGCGGCGCGCGTCAAACCGTCACGAACGGCGACGAATTCGGCTGACTGCGGCGGAACGTAGTCCGGAATACCCTTGGGTGCAGAGAAGGTGCTGGCTTTACTCACGAGAGGTACTTTTCCTTATTCTTGTGCGCTGAGTCCAACGAGAAACGGGTTCGAGCTTCGCTCGGCGCCGATCGAACTGTTACCACCGTGCCCGGGCAGGACCACTGTCTCGTCGCCGAGTACCAGTAGCTTGCGGGCGATCGAGGCGAGCAACTGCTCGTGATTTCCGCCGGGCAGGTCGCTGCGTCCGATCGAACCCTGGAACAGCGTGTCACCGGTGAACGCCAAGTCCACGGGTCCGTTCTCCGTGTTCGCCTGGGTTCGGAACACCACGGATCCCTGCGTGTGCCCGGGTGTGTGGTCCACGAAAAAAGACATTCCGGCCTCGGTGATCTTGTCTCCATCGGCCAGTTCGATCACTTCGTCCGGCTCCACGAACGTCATACCCTGGATGAATTCCTTCATTGTCGGGCCGATTCCCCGTGCCGGATCACTGAGCATGTAGCGATCCTCGGGATGGATGTACGCGGGTACGGAGTACCGCTCACAGACCTCGCGGGCCGACCACACGTGATCGAGATGGCCGTGTGTCAACAGGACCGCGTTGACCGTCATGTCTTTGGAGTCGAGATATTCGAAGAGCGGCTCGGCCGCGTCCTGCCCTGGATCGACGACCACACATTCGCACGCGTCGTCCTGGGCGAGTATGTAGCAGTTGGTTTGGAACATCCCGGCCGGAAAACCAGTGACGAGCACGGGGGCAACTCCTCTTCGAAGGGTGGAAACGAACAACACGGTGTCGGTTACAGCCTAAGCTGCTGCCCCGCCAGTAAGTTCTCAGGTTGCAATGGGAGACTCTGACGACGAGTAGAGCCGCTTGCCGAAGCCGACCCCAGGGTGTCGCTCGGCCGGCCGACCACGATCCACCCGCGATACGGAGGACTACAGCAGTGCCGAGTAACGAGCAACGCCGCGAGGCGGCGAAACGCAAGCTCGAGCGTCAGCTCGAACGCCGCGCAGAACGTGCCCGCAAGCGCAAGCAGATGACGATCGCAGGAACCGCGCTCGGCGTGGTTGTCGTGGTCGGTGTCGTCGGTGGACTCATCTGGCTGAGCAACCGCAGTGACGACGACGCGAACACCACCAACACTGCTGCCGACGACTCGAGCCTCACGCCACAGACTGCGGGTGCCATGCCTGCCGGACTGTCGACGCCGCTCGCCGACACGGTGTCCTGCTCGTACCCGGCTGACGGCGCTACCGCGTCCAAGGCCAACAATCCGCCTCGTACCGACGGCATCCCCACCACCGCGCCCGACGCGACGCCGAGCATCAGCGTCGAGACCTCGCAGGGAAACATCGGGCTCACGCTCGACGGAACGAAGTCGCCGTGCACGGTCAACAGCTTCGTGAGCTTGGCGCAGCAGGACTACTTCAACGACACCACCTGCCACCGTATGACGACGAGCCCCTCGCTCCAGGTTCTGCAGTGCGGTGACCCGTCGGGCACCGGCACCGGCGGACCGGGCTACGGATTCGACAACGAGTTCCCCACCACGGCCTACGCCACCACCGACCCGGCAGCGCAAGAGCCCGTCACCTACGCGCGCGGCACGGTTGCGATGGCCAACACCGGGGCACCCGGTAGCAACGGCAGCCAGTTCTTCCTCGTCTACGGCGACTCACAACTCCCGCCGCAGTACACGGTTTTCGGCACGATCGACGAAACCGGGCTCGCCACTTTGGACAAGGTCGCGGCCGGCGGATCGACGCCAGAGGGCGACGGCAAGCCGAATCTGACCACCGACATCAAGACAGTAAGGCTCGACTGATGCGACGTAATCCCGTGATGCGCTTTCCTGTAGTCATTGCCGCTGCGAGCGCCGCGGCGCTGCTTCTGGCTGGTTGTTCCAGTGATTCCGGTAGCTCGGACTCGCCGTCCAGTACCTCCAAGGCGAAGACGACAACGGCTGCCATGCCGCCGCTCGACATGTCACAGTTCGACGCACTCCCGCCTGTCCCGACTCCGGCGTCGGCGACCGTCGACTGCTCGTACCCGAGCGCGGCGGGTGCAGCAAAAGCCGTCAATCCGCCGAACTCCACGGGTGTGTCCACCGAGGGAACCGTCAACGTCGCGCTCACGACTACGGCCGGCCCGATCGGAATGGAACTGAACCGGGCAGAAGCCCCCTGCACGGTCAACAGCATCGTGAGCCTGACCGAGCAGAAGTACTTCGACGACACTCCGTGTCATCGACTCGTGACCAGCCCTGGGTTGCAGATCCTGCAGTGCGGCGATCCCTCGGGCAAGGGCACGGGCGGACCGGGCTACGGCTTCGACAACGAGTACCCGACCACGGCCTACCCGGCTAACGATCCGGCACTCTCCTTGCCTGCCGTCTACCCCCGCGGCACGCTGGCAATGGCCAACTCGGGTGTATCGGGCAGCAACGGCAGTCAGTTCTTCCTCGTCTACGAGGATTCGGTCTTGCCGCCCAACTACACGGTCTTCGGAAAGATCGACGACGCCGGCCTGGCGACGATCGAGAAGATCGCGGCCGACGGCGACGACGGTGGCATGGGCGCAACCGGCGGCGGTGCACCCAACACCCCGATCACCATTGAGACTGCAGTAGTCGCCTGACCCACTGTGCGCCTTTATTAACCGCCCGCGGTTAATAAAGGCGCACAGCAGTTACGAAGCAGAGGTCACGCGGTAGACGTCGTAAACGCCTTCCACATTGCGAACCACATTGAGCACATGACCCAGATGCTTCGGGTCGCCCATCTCGAAGGTGAACTTGCTGATCGCCACTCGGTCGCCGGACGTGGTGACCGAGGCGGACAGGATGTTCACCTTCTCGTCGGCCAACGCCTTGGTGACGTCGGAAAGCAACCGATGACGATCGAGCGCCTCGATCTGGATCGCGACCAGGAACACCGACGTCGCTGACGGCGCCCATTCGACGTCGATGATTCGCTCCGACTGATCGTGGAGCGAGTTGGCGTTGGTGCAGTCGGTACGGTGCACGCTGACCGCTCCGCCGCGCGTGACGAAGCCCAGAATCGAATCGCCCGGAACCGGCGTGCAACATTTTGCCAGTTTGGCCACCGTGCCCGGCGCTCCGGGAACGAGAATTCCGGAGTCGCCCGTACTGCGGGTGCGTACCGGCATGGTCGACGGCGTCGAACGCTCGGCCAATTCCTCCTCGACGGCGCCGACGCCGCCCAGATGAGCAACGAGACGCTGCACGACGTGGTGCGCCGACACCTGGCTCTCGCCTACCGCCGTGTACAACGCCGAAACGTCGGGATAGCGAAGTTCGTGCGCGATCGTGCTCATCGATTCGGCATTCATCAACCGCTGCAACGGAAGTCCCACACGGCGGACTTCCTTCGCGATCTGATCCTTGCCGGACTCGAGCGCCTCTTCGCGGCGTTCCTTCGCGAACCACTGACGGATCTTCGCCTTGGCGCGCGGCGAGACGACGAATGTCTGCCAATCTCGGCTCGGCCCGGCGGTGGCAGCCTTCGACGTGAAGACCTCCACGACTTCGCCGTTCTCGAGAGTTCGTTCCAGTGCGACCAGTCGGCCGTTGACCCTGGCACCAATGCATCGGTGGCCGACCTCGGTATGCACCGCATACGCGAAATCAACGGGAGTCGATCCGGCAGGCAACGTGATGACGTCACCCTTCGGCGTGAAGACGAAGATCTCCTTGACGGCGAGGTCGTAACGCAACGATTCGAGGAACTCCCCCGGATCGGCTGCTTCACGTTGCCAGTCGAGTAGCTGACGCATCCACGCCATGTCGTCGACCTCGGCGATGTCGCCGGCGTGCTTGCCCTTGGTCTCCTTGTACCGCCAGTGCGCGGCGATACCGAACTCCGCGGTCCGGTGCATGTCCTGGGTCCGGATCTGGACCTCCAGGGGCTTGCCTTCCGGTCCCACGACGGTGGTGTGCAGCGACTGGTAGACGCCGTAGCGCGGCTGCGCGATGTAGTCCTTGAAGCGTCCGGCCATCGGCTGCCACAGCGAGTGGACTACGCCGACCGCGGCGTAACAGTCACGCACTTCTTCACACAGAATGCGCACGCCGACCAGATCGTGGATGTCGTCGAAATCGCGGCCCTTGACGATCATCTTCTGATAGATCGACCAGTAGTGCTTGGGCCGGCCCTCGACGATGGCGTTGATCCGCGAGGCGGACAGAGTCGAGTTGATCTCGGCGCGAACCTTGGCCAGATAGGTGTCTCGAGACGGCGCGCGATCGGCGACCAGTCGAACGATCTCGTCGTACTTCTTCGGGTGCAGGATTGCGAACGAGAGATCCTCGAGTTCCCACTTGACGGTCGCCATTCCGAGCCGATGCGCAAGTGGCGCAATGACTTCGAGAGTCTCTCTGGCCTTACGTGCCTGCTTTTCGGGCGGCAGGAATCGCATCGTGCGCATGTTGTGCAGACGATCCGCAACCTTGATCACGAGCACGCGCGGGTCCCGCGCCATCGCGATGATCATCTTGCGGATGGTTTCGCCCTCGGCTGCGGTGCCCAGAACGACCTTGTCGAGTTTGGTGACTCCGTCGACGAGGTGAGCGACCTCGTCACCGAAGTCCTTGGTCAACTCTTCGAGTGAGTAACCGGTGTCCTCGACGGTGTCGTGCAGAAGGGCTGCGACGAGGGTGGTGGTGTCCATACCCAACTCGGCCAAAATGCTCGCGACTGCCAACGGATGCGTGATGTACGGATCGCCGGACTTGCGCCGCTGGCTCGAATGTCTGTCCTCGGCGACGTCGTACGCACGCTGGAGCAGCGCGAGGTCGGCCTTCGGATACAGCTCACGGTGGAGGCTGACCAACGGCTCGAGTACCGGGCGGATGGTGGCGTTGCGCTGACCGGTGATGCGCCGCGCAAGCCGGGCACGCACCCTACGGGAGGCCGAAGCGGGCACGGCCAGATTCTGCCCACCCCGATTGCCGGTAGTTTGCGCTGATCCCGAAACGTCAGGAACCGCGGACTTCGATGGTGTCGTCTCCGGAGCGGGAACTGCACCCGTCTCCTGCGACACTGCACCCGAGTTCTGTGATCGATCAAGATTCGACGTCATGTCGCCACCTCCTACCACCGAGTTGGATGAGGCAACCGCCCTGCATCGGGTAATTGCCCTGGAGGTCTAACTCGACCCCCAGGAGACAACTTTAATACTCAGACCTTCACCAGGGATGTCAGTGGGTACTTCAAGAAGCGATCACGGCCGCGCAATTCCTCGATCTCGAGCACCACTGCGACGCCGACGACGTTAGCTCCACCCAACTCAACCAACTGTACAGCCGCCTCGAGTGTCCCTCCGGTAGCCAGAACGTCGTCGATCACCAGAACATTCCGTCCGGTGAGATCGAAGCCGTTTGCCGGGATCTCGAGTGTCGACGATCCGTACTCGAGGCTGTACGAACGAGACAGCACGGGTGGCGGCAGTTTGCCGACCTTCCGCACGGCAACTACTCCAGCGCCCATCTTCGCGGCCGCGCCGGCACCGAGCAGGAAACCGCGAGCATCGACGGCGGCGATCGTGTCGGCGTCCGGAGCGCAGGCGACAAGGGCGTCGAGCACGGCTCCGAATCCCTCGGCGTCGGCGAACACCGGAGTCAGATCGGCGAACCGAACCCCGGGACCGGGAAAGTTGTCCGCCCAGCGGGTCAGCCGAACAACGGCGTCTCCGGCAGCCCGGTGGATTGCGATCAATTCTTCAGTCGTGTGCAAGGCAACACCGTTCGAGACGCTCATCTGCGTAGTACCCATCTGTCCATGTTCCAGCCGGTAGCGGCCCGAGTCGGATTGACCAACACTGCCGACATGCCTGGGGCTACAGCGACAGTTCGTAGTTGATTGAACAGTGGAATCGTAGGCACCTGGGTCCACAGGATGTTCTCCGCCTCCACCGAGAGTCCCAATTGCGTACTGGTGCTCGCATCCACGTTCAACTGATCGATGATCTGATCGATCCTTGCGTTTCCGTACGTTCCGAGGTTTGCGCCGTTGCCCGATCGCAATGCTCCGCGCGCGTCGATCATGCTCGCTGTGCCGCCTGCACCGACTTTGCCTGCCATGCCGGAAAGCACAGCGTCGACTCCCCCGGACTGCAGACTCGCCGGATCGAAGCTGTCGCTACTCGCGTCCTCGATCGTGATTCCCGCCGGAGCACACGCGGCTTTCGCCTCGGAGACGATCTGCGCCCGCACCGGGTCCGGTGCGAGGTACCCGACCCGGACGGTCAACTGATCGAGGTCGGCTTCCGACAACGACGTCTTCGCGGCCTCGACGTCGGCATTGGCGTACCGATCACCGTCGACCGCGGCGGCGTCGCCGTAGACCAGTGAATCCGGCGCCATCAGTCGTGAATCAACCACGCCGGAACCCAGACCGGCCTGCGGCGCATTCTCCGTCTGTCCGAACTTCTCGAAAAGTGTTGTCCGCGGAACACAATGCGCGAAGGCACGGCGCGCGGCCTCGTCCCCCAGCGCGCCCGAAGTCGCGAGAACGAACTGCTCGATCGACCGCGACGGAATCTGCTGGACATCGAACCCGGACGGAGTGCCGAGTTCGCCTGCCGACCCGGAAGCGACGTCGACGACCTCGATCGAGTTCTTGTCGAGGTCCTCGGTCAGATTCACACCACGTGGCCAGACGACGATGCGATCGGTCGCTGGCTTGTTACCCCACCACCGCTCGTTCGCGACCAGTACCAGACCGTCATCGGCACTGTACGAGTCGATTCGATACGGACCAGCGGAAGGCAGTACGGAGGTGTCCACTTGCCCGGGAGTCAGGTTCCACCCGGTGTTCCAGAAGTCCGCGATCTTCGACAACGCTTCGGTGTCACCGGCATTCACCGCACTCACGACGTCGCCGACGCCGGCGCGCTGCGTCACGATGTGTGAAGGCATCAATGCAGTCGCACCGAATAAGGATCGCCAATCGGTGAACGATCGCCCGGGTTTGAAGAAGACAGTCGCGTCCTTCGACCCGCTCTGGCAGTCGATCCGGTCGATGTCCGCATATCCGAGATTGTTCGCCGTGTCGAACATGGGCTTCACGACCCCATCGACGTCTTTGGTGAACTTGCCACTCGACGCCGCCCAGGTGAGGACCAGATCGTCACAGGACATCGGAATCCCGTCGGAGTACACGGACGCCGGATTGAGCTTGTACGAGACCGTGAGGACGTCACCGGGCAACTCCGACGCCGTTCCGATGTCGGTGTCCGATACCGGTGCCCCGGCCGGGCCCGTGAACGTGAAGCCGGGAAGCACCCGGCCGAACGCGGCCATCGCCCCGGACACCGATCCGGCTGTCGTGTTGGCGTTGTACGTGGAGATGGAGTTGTCGATGGCATATCCGATGGACGGAACCTGCTCGGCGCTTTCCGAGCAGGCCGCCAACGAACCCGCAGCCACAGCGGTGGCCGCAACGAACGTCATCGATCGAACCAGTGTGCGTGTTCTTGGGAGCATGTTCAGTGCCCCTTCTTGTTTCGCTTTCCGGTCGGCCGCGCACCCGGCTGCGGAGCAACCGGCGCACGGCGTGCAACTTGTGCGCCGACGGCAACCGTCTGCGTACCCTTCTCGGCCAGCGTAGCCCGGCGCGAGAGCACCTTACGAGTGTGCGCGGCAACGGGTCCCCAGCGTTCCTTCATCGACACCAGGAGCGGCGTCGCGAAGAAGATCGAGGAGTACGCACCCACGATGATGCCGACGAGCTGAACGAGCGCAAGGTCCTTGAGTGTGCCGACGCCGAGCATCCAGACCGCGACGACCATCAGAGCGATCACCGGGAGCACACTGATGACGGTCGTGTTGATCGATCGCATCAAGGTCTGATTCACCGCGAGGTTGGCCTGCTCGCCGTACGTCCGGCGCGTCAGATGCAGAACACCGCGGGTGTTCTCTTCGACCTTGTCGAACACCACCACCGTGTCGTACAGCGAGAAACCGAGAATGGTGAGCAAACCGATCACCGTCGCGGGCGTCACCTCGAAACCGACGAGCGAGTAGACGCCGGCAGTGACGATGATGTCGAAGAACAACGCAACGATCGCAGCTACCGCCATGTCCCGCTCGAAGCGGATGGCGATGTAGATACTCACGATCACCAGGAACACAATCAGCGCGATCAGCGCCTTCTTGGTGATCTGGCCACCCCAGGTTTCACTCACGTCCGCAAAACTGATGGCTTGCGCCGACGGGTTCCCGTTCTTGTCCTTGGGCTGGAACTCGTCGAAGAGAGCCGACTGAAGATCGTTGATCTGCGTCGCGTTCAACGTCTCCGACCGGATCTGCACGGTTGCGCTGGCACCCGAGCCGACTGTCTGCACGCTGACCGGTTCGAACCCGAGTGTGTCGGAGTAGACGGTTTCCACCGCCGACGTCTCGACTCCACCCTCGGCCGGGAACTGAATGCGTGATCCGCCTTCGAAATCGATACCGAAGGTGAAGCCGCGCAGAATGATGCTCAGCAGCGCAATGGCGACCAGAGCGCCGGTCAGTCCGTAGTAGAAGCGACGCTTGCCGACGACCTCGAACGCACCCGTTCCGGTGTACAACCGCGAGAGCCAGCTGTGCTTGGGCATCGCGCCCTGATCGACGCCTGAGTCGGTGATCTCCGACCGGGCCGCCGCATCGGCGGATTCGGCGGCGGAACTGTTGGTGGACCCCACCGGGGAGTTGTTGGACTCGCTCATGCTCGTGTCTCCTTAGCCGACGCAGCGGCGGCAACCTTACGTTCGCGGGCAACCTCTTGCACTGCGCCGAGACCGTTGACGCTGGGCTTGGACCAGAACGCCGAACGGGACGCCATGCTGACCAGTGGCCACGTCACGAGGAACACGACAATCACGTCGAGAATGGTCGTCAGACCCAAGGTGAAGGCGAAGCCTCGCACCTGTCCGACCGCCAGCACGTACAGAACCGCAGCGGCGATGAAGCTCACCGCGTTGCCGGAAAGAATTGTTCGGCGTGCTCTTGCCCAACCGCGTGGCACCGCCGAGCGGAAGCTACGGCCCTCACGCATTTCGTCCTTGATGCGTTCGAAGAACACGACGAACGAGTCGGCGGTCATACCGATACCGATGATCAGACCAGCCATGCCGGCCAAGTCGAGCGTGAAGCCGATGTATCTGCCGAGCAGAACCATGATCGCGTAGACCATGACTCCGGAGAGAATCAGCGACAACGCCGTCAGGACGCCGAGCATGCGGTAGTAGACGAGGCAGTACAGCAGAACGAGAACGAGACCGACCGCGCCGGCGATCAATGCCGCCTGCAGTGAGGCCAGGCCGAGCGTGGCCGAGACCGTCTCGGCCTCAGAGGCTGCGAACGACAGCGGAAGCGAACCGTACTTCAGTGTGTTGGCAAGTTCTTTGGCACTCTCGGCAGTGAAACTGCCCGTGATCGAGGTGGCGCTACCCGCAGGCGTTGCACCTTGAATCGTGGGAGCGCTGACGACCTTCGAGTCGAGCGTGAACGCTGCCTGCTTGCCGATGTTGGCTGAGGTGAACTCGGCCCAGGTGTTGCTGCCGGTCGTCTTGAACGAGAGGCTGATCTCGTGGCGCGACTGCTGTGAGTTGAAGACCGACGACGCGTCGGCAATCTCCTGGCCGTCGATGATCGAGGGACCGAGAAGGTAGATGTTCAGTCCGTCTTGCGAGCACGCGACCAGCGGCAGGGTCGGGTCGTCGTTGCCACGAAGTGGATCTGCAACCGAGCAGTCGAGGTTGGCCAGTGCCTGCTGCTGCACGGTTTGGTCGGTGCTCTGTCGAAGGGCGCGCGCTGCGGCGATTTCCGCTGCGGCTGCGTCGCCTTCGTCGGTGCCGTCGCTCGGCGCGTCTCCGGTGGGAGCCGGCGTTGTCGTCTCCGGCGTCGGGGTGGCCTCCGGGGTAGTCGGGTCCTGAGCCAGGAACGGACGGTTCTGCGGAGTCTGGGTCCCGTCAGCGGGCGCTTCGGGAGCCGGAGCATCGGTGGCCGGAGTTTCGGCCGCCGGCGCCTCGGGCGTAGCTGTCCGATTCGCGTCACGGGTGGCGACATCGATCGAACCCGTCACCGGGCGGATGTACAGACGGGCGGTCTGGCCGAGCGAGCGAGCCTGCGCACTGTCGTCGCCGGGAACGGTGATGACGAGGTTGTCACCGTCGACGACGACCTCGGAGCCGGAAACGCCGAGACCGTTGACGCGGGTCTCGATGATTTCCTGAGCCTGCTTCAGACTGTCCTGACTGGGAGCGCTGCCGTCCGGGGTACGAGCGGTCAACGTGACGCGCGTTCCACCCTGCAGGTCGATACCGAGCTTCGGCGTAGTCGACTTGTCGCCAGTGAAGAACACCAGGGCATACAGTGCCACCACCAGGACCCCGAAAAGGGCCAGGTAGCGGACCGGATGCACCGTTCCGGTGGAAGGTGCCACGATCTTTAAGTCTCCTCAGTAGGTGCAGAGCTTCAGTAAATGCAGGGCTCGGGCGGTCGACAACCACCCGAGCTGCGGCGTTCGAACTGCAACGATTGATCAACGGGATGAACTGAGCTGCTGGTCAAAGAACGGCTCTGACGAAAGAACCATTCTCACGAAAGAACTACCACGGACAAACTGATCTGGACGTGTGTCCGAGTTCACAACTCTAGAACACGTACCAGGTCGACGAAGTCAGGACTCCTTGGTGAGCCGGATTTCGGTGTCGGCAGCAGACTCTTCGATCTCCGAAATCGAGTCGTCGTCGTACTCGTCGGTCTCGGTCGTCTCGACCACGCGCTCACGGATGACCAGACGCGACCAGGTGGTGATGACGCCGTCGGCGATCTCGAGGTCCACGGTGTCGTCGTCCAGAGAAGCAATCGTGGCATAGAGCCCGGCCGTGGTCTGCACTCGATCGCCGACCTGCAGCGAGTCCTGCATCTCGGAAGTGGCAGCCAAAGCCTTCTTCTGCTTGCGCATGCCCAGGAACATGGGCACCAGCAGTGCGAGGATCAAGAGTGGGAAAAGCAAACTCGACATGTGTTGATCAACCTCGGTTGTGTTGCACGTTTTACGCCGCGATGGTCCCGGATGGACCTACGCAATACACCAGTGTGCCATTAGTTGCTGAGGATTCCTGACAGATCGGCCGTTCAAGTAGGCCTTTCCAGTCGAAATTCACTCTCCGTTCGGATCGAACAACGTGGCCTGCGGTTCGTTGACACGAACCTCGATACCGCCCGCTGCGGCATCCGGCGGCGGTGTCATTCCGAGTTGCGTCCAGGCAGCGGCGGTAGCCACACGTCCTCGCGGCGTCCGGGCGATCATCCCGGCACGGACCAGGAACGGCTCGCACACTTCTTCCACCGTCGACGGTTCCTCGCCGACGGCCACCGCAAGCGTCGACACGCCGACAGGCCCGCCGCCGAACGACCGCACCAACGCACTCAGAACGGATCGGTCGAGACGGTCCAAGCCCAACTGGTCCACGTCGTAGACGGCCAAGGCTGCCTGAGCGACGTCCATGGTGACGATTCCGTCGGCGCGGACCTCGGCGAAGTCACGAACCCGGCGCAGCAAGCGGTTCGCGATACGCGGCGTCCCGCGCGAGCGTCGCGCGATTTCGGCCCCGGCGTCAACTTCGAGATTGACGCCCAGTATTCCGGCCGACCTCATCAGAATCTGTTGCAGCTCTTCGGGTTCGTAGAAATCCATGTGCGCGGTGAATCCGAAACGATCGCGCAACGGACCGGTCAGCGCACCGGATCGGGTAGTCGCACCGACCAGCGTGAACGGTGCAACCTCCAGTGGAATCGACGTGGCACCCGGCCCCTTGCCGACGACGACGTCGACACGGAAGTCCTCCATCGCCAGGTACAACATTTCCTCCGCCGGACGCGCGATGCGGTGAATCTCGTCGATGAACAACACGTCGCCTTCGACCAGATTGCTCAGCATCGCGGCCAAGTCTCCAGCGCGTTCGAGCGCGGGCCCGGACGTCAGCCGCAGTGAAGAGCCCAACTCCCCCGCGATGATCATCGCCATCGACGTCTTACCCAGACCGGGCGGACCGGACATCAGGATGTGATCAGGCGTGCTGCCACGAAGTTTTGCACCGGTGAGCACCAGCTGCAATTGCTCACGAACACGAGGTTGCCCGATGAAGTCGTCGAGACTCTTGGGACGCAAACTCGCTTCGACGTCGCCGTCCCCTGCCACCAATTCGGCGGAGACCTGCGACTCGTCCTCGAAATCGTCGATCGGGTCGAAGTTCATCGAGTCTTACCGAGCAACGACAGGGCAGAACGCAGCGCGACCGACGTGGTGGCCTCGGGTGATTCCGCCAGAACCGAGTCCGTGGCCTGCTCGGCCTGCTTGATCGGGAAGCCCAGACCTTCCAGAGCCTCGACGATCTGATCGCGGATCGAACTGCCGGCGACCACACCGGAAGCCGCGCCGGCCGTCGTCGCGACCGCGTCGACCTTGTCGCGCAATTCGACGACCATGCGCTCAGCGCCGCGTTTTCCGATACCGGGGACCCTCGTCAACGCCGTCAGGTTGCCTTCCGAAAGTGCCCGCCGCAATGCGTCGGGTTCGAGAACTGCGAGAGTTGCCATCGCCAGGCGCGGCCCGACACCCGAGACCGTTTGCAAAAGGCTGAACAGATCCTTCGACTCGGTATCGGAAAAGCCGTACAACGTCATCGAGTCTTCGCGAACGATCATCGTCGTGAACAGTCGTGCTTCGCTTCCCCGATGCAGCGCACCGAGGGTCACCGGGGTGGCATTGACCCGATAGCCGACGCCCGACGCTTCGATGACCGCATGGTCGAGCGCAATATCGAGTACCTCGCCGCGTACCGACGCGATCATCGTGAACCTGCCTTCTTCGTCTCGGCCAATTTTGCCTGATACTTACGCATTTGTTCAGCGGCCATCGCCTCGGCGCGGGCCATTCTCTCGATCATGGGAGCTCGCCAGCAGTGACAGATCGCCAGCGCCAGCGCGTCGGCGGCATCAGCAGGTTTCGGCGCAGTCTTCAAATTCAGGATTCGAGTCACCATCGCGGTGACCTGCGCCTTGTCTGCGTTACCGCTACCGGTGACGGCAGCCTTCACCTCACTGGGCGTGTGGAAACACACCGGGATTCCGCGCCTGGCTGCCGCGAGTGCCACAACACCGCCCGCTTGCGCCGTTCCCATCGCGGTACTGACGTTGTGCTGCGCGAACACTCGCTCGATCGCAACCACCTCGGGCTTGTACTGCTCGATCCACAGTTCGGCCGCATCGGAAATCCGCAGGAGCCGAGAACCGAGGTCCATCTCTGCCGGGGTCCGCACCACGTCGACTGCGATCGGGCGCACTTTCCTGCCGTTGCTCCCGTCGACCACGCCCAACCCGCAGCGAGTCAGCCCTGGGTCCACTCCGAGCACGCGCACTTTGTCACACCTCTCCATACCGAACAGCTGTTCGATAGCTTAGCGGTGTGCGGTACTACTACCCCGCATCAACACGCAACCCGGCCCAGACGCGGACGTCAGGGCCGGGTTGAGTTGAAAAGCAATCAGTCTTCGAGAGCCGCGAGAACCTCGTCGGACAGATCGATGTTGGTGTAGACGTTCTGCACGTCGTCGGAGTCCTCGAGCGCGTCGACGAGCTTGAAGATCTTGCGTGCGCCGTCGACATCCAGGGGAACCTCGACGGAAGCGCGGAAATCAGCTTCGGCTGAGTCGTAGTCGATGCCGGCTTCCTGCAGCGCCGAACGCACAGCAACCAGATCCTGTGGCTCACTGACGATTTCGAAGGTTTCACCGAGATCGGTGACCTCTTCGGCGCCGGCGTCGAGCACAGCCATCAGGACGTCGTCCTCCGACTGGCCGTTCTTCTCGAGCGTGACGACGCCCTTGCGAGCGAACAGGTAGGACACCGAACCCGGGTCTGCGAGGTTTCCACCGTTGCGGGTCATCGCGGTGCGAACTTCACCGGCTGCGCGATTGCGGTTGTCGGTGAGGCACTCGATCAGAACGGCGACGCCGTTGGGTCCGTAGCCCTCGTACATGATGGTCTGCCAGTCTGCGCCGCCCGCTTCTTCACCGGCGCCGCGCTTGCGCGCACGCTCGATGTTGTCATTGGGAACTGACGTCTTCTTCGCCTTCTGGATGGCGTCGTACAAGGTGGGGTTGCCCGTGGGATCGCCACCGCCGGTTCGTGCCGCCACCTCGATGTTCTTGATCAGCTTCGCGAAGGATTTGCCACGACGTGCGTCGATCACAGCCTTCTTGTGCTTGGTGGTGGCCCATTTTGAGTGGCCGCTCATGCGATTCAAGCCCCTTTCCTGCTGCGTTGCGCACGCCGAATGCGCGTCTTTCAGCTCTGCCGATGTTACCCGTCCCACGTCACAACTCGCTGCATCCCCCGACACGAATTAGTCAAACCTCGCATTGTTTGCATAGAATGCAAACATGTTGGTCCGAATAGATCACGCCTCCACAACTCCACTCGCGGAGCAGATTGCAGCCGGGGTTCGTGGCTCGGTCATCCGCGGTGAGATCGGTCCAGGTGACCGCCTGCCGTCCGCTCGCGCCCTTGCCGAGTCGATCGACGTCAATCTCCATACGGTTCTTCGTGCGTACGCAACACTGCGCGACGAAGGCCTGCTCGACCTCCGACGCGGACGTGGCGCCGTCATTCGCGCCGAATTCGACTCGGGAAGAACAGCTCTCAACGAATCTGCGCGCGAGTTCGTACGGCAAGCCCGAAATCTCGGACTCGACACCGCGCACATGCTCGACCTCATCAAGGAGACCAGCACACAATGACGACCAGCAAGATCCGACTCTGGACAGCAGCTTCGCTGACTCTGATCCCGACCCTGATCCTGGTTCTCGCACGCTTCGCGTGGGGTGACCGCCTACCCGAGACCGTCGCGAGCCATTGGTCCGGGTCGAACCCGGACGGGTTCAGCACCACGACGACCTTTTTCTCCATCGCGCTGGCGATATCACTGGTGGCAGTCGTTATCGCGTGTGTTGTCGCGGCCCGTTCGAGTGACAACGCCCCCCTGTTTCTCGCCGTCACCTCGATCTCGAGTGCAACGCTGGCGACGATCTGGATTCTGAGCGTTGCCCTGACTATCGATGCCGGAACGCCGGAAGACGCACGTATCGGCTGGTGGATTCTTGCGCCGATCGCGGCGGTACTCGTGGGAGTTCTGGCATACGCGCTGCCTGACCAGCAACGAAACGGCCCGAAGTCGCCCCTGCCGACTCCGACGCTCGACACTCCGCTGACGTCCTCCGAACGTGCAGTGTGGGTCGGGCAGGTCCGCAGCGTCTGGCCGTGGATCGCTACCGCCGGCCTCGTAGTTCTCGTGATCGCGACTGCCGCGTATTCGGATTGGTGGGTTGCCGTGATCCTGGGTGTATCCACCCTCGCCGTCACAGCATTCGCGTCGGTCACCGTGCGCGTCGACCGTCACGGTGTCGGCATCAGTTCCTGGGGCGTTCGATGGAAGAAGATCCCCATTTCGAAGGTGAAGTCCGCGTCGGTCGACGCGATACGTCCAGCCGAATGGGGTGGATGGGGTTACCGGATCACACCTCGTGGAACAGCCGTCACGCTCCGCTCGGGTGAGGCCATCGTGGTCACTCTCGAGAACGGACGACTGTTCGCCGTGACCGTCGATCACCCGGAAGACGGTGTGAAGCTGATCAATTCGCTGGTTCAGGCTGGTTGATTCACGAACGACGTCAATTCACGAACAACACGGCAGCGGCATTGCCGGCGAGGTAGAAGCCGGCAATGCCGAACACCCAACCCATTGCGCTGTCGCCGTGGTGAGAGATGAACGAATCCACTCGGCGCAGCGGCTTGTCGAGGCGGTGGCCGGCCACGACCCGCCCGAACAGAAGAAGGACCGCTGGCGCGGCCATGATCAGACAGTAACCGGCAAGTATCGACGCAGACGTGACTGCGGACAACCCAGCAGCGGTGATCATCGCGATTGCCGCCAAGTAAGGCAGCATCGTCACCAATTCAGCAGTCCCGGCAGCAATCGCCAGAAGTACAACACTTCTCGCGGAACTCGCCGAGCCCAGCACCCGCTCTCGCCAAACATGAGTTCGATCGGCCTGACCGGAAGTGCGCCTCTTCTCGGAATCGAATCGAAAGCTCCACGCGAACAACGCGATACCGAGAATCAACTGCGCACCGCGGGCTGCGGGGGTTTCGAGCAGCGGGGCGACGACAGGCATGCCTGCCCGCGCCGTCGTCCAGACTGCCACCCCGACAACAAAATAGAACGTCGTGATGACCACCAGATAGATCAGCAGCCTGCGAACGTGCGGTTGTCCCGGCATCAACAACATCCAGACCGGGACGACCAACGTTCCGATGCTCGTACTGTCCAGCAGGGCGAGTCCGCCCAGGGTCACGAGTAGGACGAGGTCCACGTCAGTCGTTTCGGCGCTCGGGTATCGCCGTCTCCCTCGTTCGGACTGCATTCACGATGTCGAAAGCACCGATGATCGCGAGGATCACGCCGAGTGGCCCGCCGCGGAACCAGAAGAACTCGGCGTCACGCGCGAACAGCCACAGGCAGCCACCACCGACGACCAAGAGTATGCCGATCATCAACTCGAATCGAATTTTCATGCCTCCAGCGTGTCTTCTCTCTCGAATCCGCACATCAGCCATCGGAACAACGCCGACCTCATCATTTGGTATGACAAGTCGAGCGCCCCGATGTGCTCTGATAAGTCTGTGGTGACCAGAAGTCGGAGTGTCGGCAAGTGGAACGATTCGCTCATCGCCTTCGGCTTGTTCGCGATCGGGGCGCTCCTCTACCTGGTCGGCTTGTACCAAATGTGGACCGATGTCGGAGCTGTCGCCGACGTCCCCGTCGGAGTCCGGATCGGGATGCTGGCTCTACTGTGTGCGATCGACTCGTTCCGGCGGGTGCGCCCGGCCACGGCCCTGGCGGCGGGGACCGTCATCGTCGCGGTCGACGCCGCCCTCGGCCCCACTCTGCCGATGTGGCTGGTTCTCTCGGATCTCACCTACGCCGCAGTTCTGTACGGGACGGCTCGGCTGGGCCGCGTGGTGTGTTCCCTGACCGCGGTGACGGTTGCCGCGCTCGCCGCCCTCGTCTACCTGTCCACCCAGGACGTCCGCGCTGCAGCCGGAGCAGGCGTCGTGACCGCTCTGTTCTTCGGTACGCCGGTGTGGTGGGCACTGGTCATCCGTCGACAGGTCGAACTGACCGAGGCCGAACGCGAGCGCTCCCGAGTCCACGAAGCACTCGCCGTTCTGGACCGCGAGGCCGCGGTCGCTCACGAACGCGCGACCATGGCGCGCGATCTGCACGACGTGATCGCGAGCCACCTCTCCGCCATCGCAATCCACTCGGAGGCCGCACTCTCCACCGCAGCCCTCTCCGCTGAACGGGGCGAACCCGACGATGAACGACAAACTGGCTTGAGGGAGATGATCGGAGCGATCAGATCGAGCAGTCTCGCGGGACTTTCCGAGATGCGGTCGATGATCGAACTGCTCCACGCCGGGGACGACGAGACCCCGGACCCGCGTTCCTCTCCCCCGAGGCTGACCGAGTTGCCCGTCGTCCTGGACGCAGTTCGGGCAGCCGGCGCCGCCGTGCACGTTGCGATCGACATCGATGCTGCCGACCTGCCGAGCGTCGTCGATCACACCGCGTATCGGATCACCCAGGAGGCGTTGACCAATGCGCTCGAGCATGCGCCTGGTGCACCGATCTCGATGTCGATCTCTCTCCAGCACAATGCATTACAGATCGAGATCCGAAACCCCGTCGGTCGCGGCACATCCAGTGTGCCGGCAGGAACGCACGGACTTGCAAACATGCGTCACCGCGCCGAGCTGCTGGGCGGTTCACTCGACGCACTTCCGGTCGACGGAGAATGGACGGTATGCGCGCAACTACCGGTCCCCGCACCGAGCGGAACGGATCGGTGATCACCGTCGCCCTGGTCGACGACCACGCCGCGATCCGTTCCGGCCTGTCGATGATCCTGCGGCAGCACGACGACATCGAAGTCGTCGCGGAGGCCGGTGACGGAGCGTCGGCGATCACGGTCACTCGGACACATCAACCCGACGTCGTGCTGATGGACATCCGGATGCCGGGCACCGACGGCATCGAAGCGACACGTCAGATCGTCGGAACTACCCGAAGCCACGTACTGGTGTTGACCACCTTCGATCTCGACGAATACGTCTTCGCGGCCCTGCGCGCTGGTGCGTCGGGATTCCTGGTCAAGACTGCGACCGCAGACGAGCTGACCAGTGCTATCCGCAATGTCGCAGCCGGAGATGCAGTGCTCGCTCCTCGCGCGGCGCGTGCACTGATCGGCGAGTTCGTCCAGCGTGCACCCAAACCCACCGAACCGATGGGATTGAGCGAGCTCACCGACCGTGAACGTGAGGTGCTCGCGCTGCTGGGGACCGGTCTGTCGAATGCCGAACTGTCGCGGGAACTCGGTGTCGGTGCTCCGACGGTGAAGTCGCATGTGTCGCGAGTTCTGTCGAAGTTGCACCTCACCTCACGCGTCCAGGCGGCTATCCTTGCCCGCGAACTGGAGCTGTAGGTCCGGCCGAGGCTGATTGTGCGCGTTATCCGCGCACCAGATCGACGAACAGCTCGTGCACCCGACGGTCACCGGTCACCTCGGGATGGAATGACGTGGCGATCACCGAGCCCTGCCGAACCGCGACGATCCGGCCCGCGGCCTCTCCCGCAGCGGCGGGAACCTGCGCAAGGACCTCCACGCCCGGACCGACTCGCTCCACCCACGGGGCGCGGATGAAGACGGCGCGGATGGGATCACCGATGATGCCCTCGAACTCCAGGTCGGACTCGAAAGAATCGACCTGCCTGCCGAAAGCGTTGCGGCGCACCGTCATGTCGATGGCGCCGAGATGTTCGGCGTCCGGCCGGGTGTCGAGTACCTCGCTGGCGAGCAGAATCATGCCGGCACACGAACCGTAGGCCGGCAGCCCGCCGCGGAGTCGCTCACGAAGCGGTTCCAACAGTTCGAACACCTGCAGAAGCCGGCTCATGGTGGTGGATTCGCCACCCGGAATCACGATTCCGTCTACCTTGTCCAACTCCTCCGGCCGACGGACACCCACGGCATCGGCACCCGAATCATCAAGTGCGGCAAGGTGCTCGCGAACATCACCCTGGAGAGCGAGTACACCGATCAACGGACGCGTCATCACACAGTTCCTGTCTTGGTCTCACGGCTGTTCTTGCTCTCATGGCTGTCGGGTTCGCGTTCCAGACGCGTCAAACCCTCCTGAACCACCGCTGCCACCATGTTGCCATCGCGATCGTAGATACGCCCCTGAGTGAGCGCGCGACCGAAACCTGCCGACGGTGACGTCTGGTCGTAGAGCAACCACTCGTCGGCCCGGAACGGACGCAGGAACCACATCGCATGATCGAGCGAAGCAGTCTGCGTCTTCACGCCCCGGTGCGGGACTTTCGAAGTTCCGAGCAAAGTCATGTCACTGAGGTACGCAAGCGTGCAGATGTGCAGCAGCGGACGATCCGGCAGAGCCTCGCGGTAGCGCATCCACACGCGTTGTTGCGCGGCGAGATCCGGCGCTGACGCGCTCTGCTCAGCGGGCACAATTCTGATGTCCCAGTTCTTCCACTCCTGGTAGAACTGCGATTCAGCCAATTTGGGAACAGTCTGCGCGTCCGGCAAATCCTCCGGCGCCGGAACGGAGGGCATCCGATCCTGGTGCTCGATACCTTCGTCGTCGACGTGGAACGAGGCCGACATCGTGAAGATCGTCTTGCCGTCCTGGACTGCGTTCACCCGGCGGGTGCAGAACGAGCGTCCGTCGCGGATGCGGTCCACCAGGTAGACCGTCGGAATCTTCGGGTTGCCTGGACGCAGAAAGTATCCGTGCAAGGAGTGCACGTGGTAGCTCTCGTCAACGGTGCTCACGGCAGAAACCAACGACTGCCCGGCAACTTGCCCGCCGAACGTCCGTTGAAGGGCGGTGGGATGGACCGCACCACGGAAGATGTCCTTCTCCAGGTGTTCGAGCGCGAGGATCTCCTCGATACCAACCATGAGTCCTCCGAAAACATAGACCGCCGCACTGGGCGCGATGACGGTTCACAATATCGCCTCGGCGAGCGGGCACGGCACCATGGTGGGCGTGAGTACATTCATCCCGTCCACTCCCCTCGCCCTGGCCGAGCAGATTGCAAGGCTGAGCGGATCCCTTCCGTCGGTGGCGGTAGTAGCGATCGACGGACCTGATTGTGCGCAGCCGTCTCGGCTCGCGGAACTGGTCGGCGCCGCCGTCGAGTCCCACAACAGACCGAGTGCTGTTGTGTCACTGCACGACTACGTGCGACCGGCCTCGCTGCGATACGAGTTCGGCCACGAGGATGCGTTGAGTTACCGCACCATCTGGTTCGACTATCCGGCACTCGATCGCGAAGTGATCACCGCGGCCCGCACCAAACGAACGCTGTTGCCGAAACTCTGGGACGAACCCACCGATCGATCGGCTCGCTCGATCCGTATCCCCGTCCATGAGCGCGCGGTCATCGTGATCGCCGGTCCGATGTTGCTCGGGCGTGGGCTGGAGTTCGACGTCAGCGTCCGCCTGGACATGAGCGAGGCTGCCATGCGGCGGCACACACCGGAGGCGGATCTGTGGACTGTCGACGCACTTCTCGAACACCGATCAGAGGTGTCCGAGGAGGTCGATTTCGAGGTCAGGTACGACCATCCAGCTCGGCCTGCGGTGCGGTCTCGCCCCTGAAGGGTCGCACTGCGATGGGCCCCACTTCAGGCGACGTCACTTCGGCCGATAGAGCCTGGTCAGGCCTTCCTGGACGACTGCAGCAACCATATTTCCTCGGCTGTCGAAGATTCGTCCCTGCGTCAGTGCGCGACCGAAGCCCGCTGACGGCGACGTCTGGTCGTACAACAGCCACTCGTCGGCCCGGAACGGACGCAGGAACCACATGGCGTGATCGAGCGACGCGCTTTGCATGGCGACGTCCATGTGAGGGCCGCGGGAAGATCCGAGCAGCGTCATGTCGCTCATGTACGCAAGCGTGCACACGTGAAATACCGGGTCGTCCGGGAGAGCCTCGCGGGAACGGAACCATACTTGCTGCTGCGCGGCAGCGCCCGGACGTTTGTTGATGTCGGCCTTCGGCACCATTCGCAGGTCCCAGTCGGACCACTCGCGCGCCAACCACGCAGTTTCTGGGTCTTCCGAATCCTGGGCGATGGCCAAGGTCTCGGGGTCGGGGACCGGTGGCATCTCGTCCTGGTGCTCGATGCCTTCGTCCTGGACGTGGAAGGACGCCGACATCGTGAAAATGGCTTGTCCGTCTTGGATTCCGGTGACGAGTCGGGTCGCGAACGATCGACCGTCTCGAACTCGATCCACCAGAAAGACCGTCGGTTCCATCGGATTGCCCGGACGCAGGAAGTACCCGTGCAGCGAATGTACCGAGTAGGCCGGATCGACCGTGCGTACCGCCGATACCAATGCCTGGCCGGCGACCTGGCCACCGAAAGTGCGGGTCAGGGTGGTCTCCGCGATGATTCCTCGAAAGATGTCCCGCTCGAGGCGTTCCAACTCCAGAATTTCTTCGATCCTCGCCATCGATGCTCCACATCTTCCCGTGTACCGACGTCTACCGACCTTCACACAATGCCTGACGCACCCCCCGCCACCAAAGTGGGCATCCAAAATCAAGGAGTGACACGCCGATCTACTCAGAATGGTGGTGGATCGTCTCCGTGATCGACGGTCTTCCGTCGGCCCCTCTTCTTCATTCGCAGGTGCATTCGTAACCGCTGCCGCCGGCGTTCACCTTTGACGCGCACAGCCTTGTTTTCCAGACGTGTGCGCCGACGCCGACCGCCCTCGGGCGGTACTGGCTCGAGCATTCCCGACAGCAGACCTGACGGCCTCGTTCGGTAGCAATGTCCGGTCGGCGAGGTCAGCATAACGCTGCGGTCCGGGTTCGAGGTGTGCATCCACTGACCGGAATGCTTGAGGCGGTGATGGTTTCGACAGTAAGCACTCATATTCGACGCCACGGTCTTTCCACCACGAGTGGGATCGCGATGATCAAAAGGTTCAGTGTGATCGAGATCTGAATTCCATGCCGCGACATCGCAGTGCAACCACTGGCAGCTTCCTGCGATCACCCGCAACCAGGTGTCGAGGACAGCGCCCGGGCGGTACACGAACGCCGAAGGGGTTACGGGCGAAGGTGCTTGCTCGCTCGCACCGGCAGACTCACGCTCCGCGTCGGCTGGAACCTTCACCTTCCGAATCACCGCACCCCCGGCGATGTCACGCGCATGCTCCGCACTGATCACTCCGTACCCGTCGAGGTGAGCGGGTTCGTCTGCGCCTGGTGCTTCACCACCTTGAAGCGCGGACTCAAGCACGACCACATGAACCAACGGCCGACGCACCACAACAATCCCGCTTCGATCTTGTGGGCAGTCGGCCCGGCCGCAATCACACGGCAGAATCGTCGACCCGGCTACCAACGCTCCCAATGCGTCGGCTCGTCGCTGCTCGTACTTACGGGAATCATGTCGACACACTGACAGTGCCAACTCCCGCAACCGACCGTCGAAAGCCCGTGCGTTCTCCGCCGGAATACTCCCCAAGATCCGGGCCATTCCGTCCTCGGCAGCGCTCACACCCACAAACCGATCGGCCAGGGCGCGGCGTCGACGTTCCCTCATTCCCTCGGGATCCACCACGGCGACGATCCGGTCGATAGCCGCCGTCAATCGGCGACCGGTCAGGCCCGTACCGCCGTGAATCGGTGGGGCCGAAATCTTCTCGAGGAGTTGCCGTTCCACCTCGTCGATCACATCGTCGGCGACGTTGGCCGTTGCGGAGTCGATCAAGCCCACTCGATAGAGATCGAGTTCTCCACGCGCCATAGCGGCACGCGTGTGATGGAGGCGAGTCTTGAGAGAAAAGCCGAGACCGATCAACTTTCCCGCCGCGGCACGACCCATGGTCAACGCCGCGCCGAGCTCTGCCTCAGCCAGTTCGTGAGCGGTGGACGACCACGCGCCGGCATCGGAGTGGTCAGCGCTGCGACGCTCGAAGAACTCGGCAATGGCGGCGAGTTTCCGTTCCACGAGCATCGATTCACGCGCATGCAGGTCGGCGATGAGATCGATGAGGGCGCAGTCGGATTCGGCACCGGGCAGCTGCGCTGCGGTACCTGAACTTCCTACTCCGTCATCGAACATTCCTCAACCATATTCGAAACTCTGTTCGAATCACGATGGTTTCCGGAAATCAGTCCGAAGAATCCCGATTGACCGAAAATTGTTGCGGAGCAACATTTGCGGCCACTCTTGTTTCGGCAACGGATTCCACTACTGAATCAGGGCGTCGATAATGCGGGCGACTCCGGCCGGGTAGATGGGGCGGTCGGACCCACCTGTCAGTACCCAGTGGACTGGACTACCTTCGTCGACGACTCGGAGTTGCACGTCGAGCGGAATCGCATCGATGTCAGCCGAGTCGACTGCAAAGACATGGACAATCTCATGCCCAAGTCGCCCCTCGAACTCGAAGATGTTCTCGACGACCTCGAGCAACTCGACGCTCCCCATCGTGACGCCGAGTTCCTCCGCGAACTCGCGTCGCAGCGCCGCCTCGGCCGTCTCACCGAACTCGATACCGCCACCGATCAATCGATGGAAGTTCTCCCCCGTGACAGAGTCCGTGCCGTCGAGCATGAGTACGTGACCGGAACGGACAGGTAGCCCCAGCGAGATGTTGCGAATTGACGACATACAACAAAGCTTAGGTGGCCGAATCGAACACCATTTTGAATCCGACGACAGCGAGTATCACCAAAAGTGATGGGGTGCGCGCAAATACGACTTGGACTCGCAGACACCGCCGATGACAGACTCGAACACCATTCCCGGACAAAAGACCCCATTGAGGAACCGATGAACGACGCAAGTACCTGGACCGCACGACTCGCCGCGCTCGACCTGACCCTCCCGCCGGTCGCCGCCCCCGCAGGTTCTTATCTCCCTGCCGTTCAGACGGGGTCATACGTTTACACGTCGGGGCAATTGCCTCTCGTCGACGGCACCACGACGTGCATCGGCAAGTTGGGCGAAGGCGTGTCCGTCGAAGACGCAGCCCAGGCGGCGCGGTTGTGCACTCTGAACGGACTCGCAGCCGTCGATGCATTGGTCGGGCTCGACCGCATCGTTCGCGTCGTCAAGGTCGTTGGATTTGTCGCTTCGGGATCAGGATTCTCGCAGCAGCCCCAGGTGATCAACGGCGCATCCGACCTGTTGGCCGAGATCTTCGGTACGGCCGGACAACATGCCCGCTCTGCGATCGGTGTGGCCGAACTCCCCCGAAACAGTGCCGTCGAGGTCGAGTTCGTGTTCGAGGTATCGGCCAGCATCTGACCCGGTCTGCCATACGCCGAAGGGGCGACGGTTGCCAATGCAACCGCCGCCCCTTCGTCTGTGAAGACCTTCAGGCGTTGAGCCCGGTCATCGAGCCTGGTGTCACCAGCCGCGCTCTGCGAGGCGATGCCCGACGGGCAGGTCGTCGACGTTGATGCCGACCATTGCCTCACCGAGTCCGCGTGAGACCTTGGCGAGCACGTCCGGGTCGTCGTAGAACGTGGTGGCCTTGACGATGGCCTCGGCGCGCTGCTTCGGGTTGCCGGACTTGAAGATGCCCGATCCGACGAACACGCCTTCGGCGCCGAGCTGCATCATCATCGCAGCGTCTGCCGGGGTGGCGATGCCGCCGGCGGTGAACATGGTGACTGGCAGCTTGCCGGCCTTGGCGACCTCCACGACCAGTTCGTACGGGGCCTGCAGTTCCTTGGCGGCCACGTACAGTTCGTCCTCGCTGAGCGAGGTCAACCGGCGGATCTCGCCGCGGATAGTGCGCATATGGGTGGTGGCGTTGGAGACGTCGCCGGTGCCGGCTTCACCCTTCGAGCGGATCATGGCCGCGCCTTCGTTGATGCGACGCAGCGCTTCGCCGAGGTTGGTGGCGCCACAGACGAAGGGAGCGGTGAACTTCCACTTGTCGATGTGGTTGGCGTAGTCGGCCGGGGTCAGGACCTCGGACTCGTCGATGTAGTCCACGCCGAGGCTCTGCAGGATCTGCGCTTCGACGAAGTGACCGATGCGTGCCTTCGCCATGACGGGGATGCTGACGGTGGAGATGATGCTGTCGATCATGTCCGGGTCGCTCATGCGGGAGACGCCGCCCTGCGCGCGAATGTCCGCGGGGACCCGCTCGAGTGCCATGACGGCGACGGCGCCTGCGTCTTCGGCGATCTTGGCCTGCTCAGCGGTGACCACATCCATGATCACACCGCCCTTGAGCATTTCAGCCATGCCGCGCTTGACGCGTGCGGTGCCGACGGCGGTGGTGGGGGCAGAGTCGGGGGTGCTCACAGCAAACTCCTGCAGTAGTGGCGTGACAAAAGAAACGAGGCACGGCGAACACACGAGTTCGTTCGCTCGGAGGCCTCTGGCCAGAACTCTAGGACTAACCGGCCTTCGATTCCGTATCCAATTTGGCATTGCTGGCCTTAAACGGCCGCGACCGCTGAACGGCCGACCGGTTCAACGGATGGAACGCACTTCCGGATCCTCGGAACCGTCCGCGATCGTCGCCGCCTCCACCAGGAGGTTTGCCAGATCCAACGGGTAGACGGGCTCACCGGACTTGGCCAGTCGGCGGATCTCGTCGGCGCTGCACCAGCGATGGCCGGTGATCGCGCGCTGCTCCAATTCCGTGTGGCCTTGGAACACCGGCTCGAAGCCATGAGTGCGTGTGGCGAAGAACAGCTCTTCCGAACGGATCAGCTCACCGTCGAACGGGAAGATCGCCACGCGACGCCAGAGCGGACCTCGCAGGTTCTCCGGCGCTACCTTGAACCCCGTTTCCTCCTCGATCTCACGAACCGCGGCCGCTCGCAGATGTTCGCCGCGTTCGAGCCCGCCACCGACGGTGAACCAGAAGTAAGTGTTCGGGATCTTGGGATCGTGGCCGCGCAACAGCAGCACCCGATCCTCCTCGTCCAGCATCACCACCCGGGCGGAGGTCCGCGACGTGTCGACGGTGATGCCCTCGGGCACCGCCGCCGCGGTCGTGCGCTCCGATATCTCGAAGTACTGAGGCAGCGGTGCCGTTCCCCCGAGGTGGAGCCAGCGAACAAGTCGACGCGTACGCAACGCGAGAGTGTCTCGCACCGCGTCGTTGTGGAACCGCCGAGCGATCAGCACCCTCGCCTCTGCATCGGCCAACTCGGCCACCAGTTGAGGTCGCAGCGACGTCGTGCCATAGGCGGCAAGAGCGTTGGAGAGCCTGTTTTCGGCCAGTTCGCGATCCTGACGATCCGCTCGTTCGGCAGCGTCCGCCAAGGTGACGAATCTGCGAGCGTCGTCGGCGCTCATGTCCACCGCCGCAGCGCGGACAACCGCGGCACGACGAGACAGTGCCGCATCGAGCGCCAGCCACGACTGATCCGAACGCACATGCAGTCGATCGAGTCGGTTCGCCGTCCCGTACGCCCACAGTCCGACGACCAGGACGACGGCAGCGACGAGCCCGAGAATGAAGATCGTCAGAGCGGAGAAGGTCATGAACCCACCACGCGTACGCCGGTGCCGCCAACCGTGACGGTCTCGTAGACACGCAGGATCTGTTCGGCCACCACCGGCCAGTCGTATTCGGCAACAACACTTGTCGCGGTGTTGACGAGCGCGCGTCGTCGATCCGGGTCACCGAGAACGGAATCGATTGCCTCGGCCAAGGCATCGGAGTTCCCGATGGGGACCAGCAAGCCTGCCTGACCGTCGCGAAGGACACGGCGGAAAGCGTCCAACTCACTCGCCACGACGGCAGTGCCCGCCGCCATGGCCTCGACCAGCACGATCCCGAAGCTCTCACCACCGAGATTGGGCGCGCAGTAGACGTCCGCACTGCGAAGCGCCGACGCTTTCTCCTCATCGCTGACCTGCCCGAGCAGGCGGAGATGCTTGAAGTATTTGCCCGCCTCTTTGCGGAGTTTTTCCTCGTCGCCGCGTCCGACCACGATCACTTCGAGATCCGGATGACGCTCGACCAACTCCGGCAGCGCACCGAGGAGGACAGCCATCCCCTTCCGCGGTTCGTCGTAGCGACCGAGGAACAGAATGGTTCCACCTTCGCGCGGGTAACCGGGCAACATGTCGGCCTCGGCAAACGCTGAGACGTCGACGCCGTTGGGAATTTCGACCGCGTCGGATCCGAGGGACTCGACCTGCCAACGACGCGCCAACTCCGAGACTGCGATCCGGCCGCTGATCTTCTCGAGATACGGAGCCAAGACACCCTGAAAAGTGCTCAGCACCAAGGACTTCGTGGTCGACGTGTGGAAGGTGGCGACGATCGGGCCTTCCGCGATACGCAACGCGAGCATGGACAGACTCGGCGCATTGGGTTCGTGGATATGCAGAACGTCGAAGTCACCTTCCGCGATGAACTTGCGGAGGCGGGCGTTCGCCGTCGGGCCGAAGGACAACCGCGCAACAGAACCGTTGTAGGGAATCGCGACGGCTTTACCGGCGGAAACCACAAAATCCGGCAACTCGTCGTCGTCGGACGACGGCGCCAGCACACTCACTTTGTGGCCACGTTCGATCAGCACCTCGGCCAGATCCACCACGTGCGCCTGCACGCCGCCGGGGACGTCGAAGGAGTACGGGCAGATCATACCGATTTTCATTCACCCTCCATGCGGGCGAGCCGCGATTCGGAGAGGTCCGAGCGCCACAGAGGTTGAAGCATGTGCCAGTCAGCGGGGTGCGCTGCGATGTTGACCGCGAAACGGTCGGCGAGTGCCTGTGTGGCCGGGCCGACGCCGCCGGAAACGTCGATCGGTGGGTCGATCTTGAAACCCCATCCGTCGGGAGTGAACCAGCAGTGAACCGGTAGCAGCGGCGCGCCGGTGTCGATCGCGAGCTTCGCCGGGCCGGCGGGCATGCGAGTCGGTTCTCCGAAGAACGTGACCGGTACACCCTTCTTCGCCAGATCGCGCTCCCCCAGCAGGCACACGATCTTGTTCTCTCGCAGGTGCTTGGAGAGTTCGACGAACGGAGGATGCTCCCCGCCGCTGAGCGGGAAAATCTCGAAGCCGAGACTCTCGCGATAGTCGACAAACCGTTCGTAGAGGGATTCGGGCTTGAGCCGCTCGGCAACGGAGGTCAACCCACCCCATTGCTGAACACACCACACCCCGGCCATGTCCCAGTTGCCACTGTGCGGCAACGCCAGCACTGCGCCATGACCTGCCGCCATCGCTTTTTCCAGATGTTCCTGGCCTTCGACCAGTGCATGCAGCGCTTTACCGGTGGCGACCAGGTCCATCGACGGAAGTCGGAACGCCTCACGCCAGTACCGGGCGTACGAGCGCATCGAATCCTTGATCAACTGATCCGGAACTTGCTCCGGTGTCGTGCCCAGAACTCTCGCGAGGTTCTTCCTGAGTTGTTCGGGACCGCCCTTGCGTACCGCGAAATCCGCTCCGGCGTCGAACAGCTTGACCGCCACCGATTCCGGCAGGCTTCGCACCAGACGCCAACCCGCGGCGTATCCCAGATCGGTTGCACGCTCGGCAAAGCTCATTTCTCTGCCTCGCCGTCCGTTTTAGGCTCGCCATGGGTGTTCGGCGCGCCTTCGACCGTCGATGCGGCCGGGGCGATCGGCAGAAGTTCCCGGGCGCCAGGGGAATTGCGCACCGCGAGCACTCGCTGGAAGACCGTCACGATGCTTCCGGCGGCAAGTACCCACATCGCGATGTGGATCGCCCACGGTAGACCCATACCCGTCAGGCCAGATCCGACCAGCACGATGATCAGTCGGTCCGGGCGCTCGATCCACCCGCCGTCCGCAGTCAGCCCGCTCGCCTCCGCGCGCGCCTTCGCGTACGAGATGACCTGCGAGGTGACGAGGCAGATGAGCGTCGCGACGAGCAGCCACTTGCTGTTCTCGTGGTAGACCGCCCACCAGGCGAGGCCGGCAAAAATCGCGCCGTCGGCCACGCGGTCGCAGGTCGCGTCCAGTACCGCCCCGTACCGCGTTCCGCCGCCGCGAGCACGAGCCATTGCGCCGTCGAGCATGTCGAACATGACGAAGAACCAGATGAACATGGTTCCCCAGAACAGATGTCCGGACGGAAACAGCGTCACCGCACCGGCGACGCTTGCCACCGTGCCGATCACTGTCACCGAGTCCGGCGTCAGACCGGTCTTGACCAGCGCCTTCCCCATTGGTGCCGTCACCTTGGACACCGATGCGCGCCCGAAGAAGCTCAACACCGCAGGAACCCTCCCCGTCGTGAGTTCCGGTTCGGAACTCGTTGCAGCAATGCATCCTGCCATGAAGCCGGATGCGTCAACCTATTGTTGCCAGGCACCGGCGAGTAGTCCCCTGGTCTCCCGCAGCAATTGCGGCATCACCTTGACCCCACCGAGCACGGTGATGAAGTTGGCGTCGCCGCCCCAACGTGGCACTACGTGTTGGTGAAGGTGCTCGGACAGCGAACCGCCCGCAGCCGCACCGAGATTCAGACCGACGTTGAATCCGTGAGGATTCGACACGCTCTTGATCACCCGCAACGCCTGCTGGGTGAACGCCATCAACTCGGCACTCTCCTCCGGCGTCAGGTCTTCGAGTGCCGCGACCTTGCGGTACGGAACCACCATCAGGTGCCCCGGGTTGTACGGGTACAGGTTCAGAACCGCATAGACATGCTCACCGCGGGCAACGATGAGCCCTTCTTCGTCCGACATCTTCGGAATGTCGATGAACGGTTCACCCGTCGTACCCGGGGTGTTGGGCGCCTCGGTGATGTACGACATCCGATGCGGCGACCAGATGCGCTGCAGATGGTCAGGATCGCCGACACCGTGGTCGATCAGCGAACCTGGACCCTCGTCACCGGGGGCGCTCACTGCGCCACACTTGGCTGCACCAGTTCGGCTGTCGGCGAGGCGTTCTCGCGGCGGCCGATCCACTCGGTGATGATCCGGACGGCGTCGTCGACGGGAATTCCGTTGATCTGCGTGCCGTCGCGGAAACGGAAGCTGACCGCGCCGGCCTCCACGTCACGCTCGCCCGCGAGGAGCATGAAGGGAACCTTCTGCGTGGTGTGGTTACGGATCTTCTTCTGCATACGGTCGTCGCTGAAGTCGACTTCGGCACGCACACCGGCTGCCTTGAGCTTCTTCGTGACGTCGAACAGGTGATCGGCGAACGCCTCGGCCACCGGAATTCCGACGACCTGCACCGGTGCCAGCCACGCTGGGAAGGCTCCGGCGTAGTGCTCGGTCAGCACACCGAAGAACCGTTCGATCGAGCCGAACAGCGCGCGGTGGATCATGACCGGACGAGTCTTGACGCCGTCGCTGCCGGTGTACTCGAGTTCGAACCGTTCCGGCAGGTTGAAGTCGAGCTGGATGGTCGACATCTGCCAGGTGCGGCCGAGGGCGTCCTTGACCTGAACGGAGATCTTGGGACCGTAGAACGCGGCTCCGCCCGGATCCGGAACCAGTGTCAGGCCCGAAGCTTCGCCGACCTCGGCGAGCGTTGCGGTCGCCTCTTCCCAGACGTCGTCACTACCGACGAACTTGTCCGGGTTCTTGGTGGACAGCTCGAGGTAGAAGTCGTCGAGGCCGTAGTCCTTGAGCAGGTTCAGCACGAACTGCAGCGTGGTGGTCAGCTCTTCGCGCATCTGCTCACGGGTGCAGTAGATGTGAGCGTCGTCCTGAGTCATGCCACGCACACGGGTCAGTCCGTGGATGACGCCGGACTTCTCGTAGCGGTAGACCGAGCCGAACTCGAAGAGCCGCAACGGCAATTCACGGTACGAGCGTCCGCGAGCACGGAAGATCAGGTTGTGCATCGGGCAGTTCATCGGCTTGAGGTAGTAGTCCTGGCCCGGCTTGCGCACAGTGCCGTCTTCGTTGAGCTCCTCGTCGACGTGCATCGCCGGGAACATGCCGTCGCGGTACCAGTCGAGGTGACCGGAGACCTCGTACAGATGCCCCTTGGTGATGTGCGGAGTGTTGACGAACTCGTAACCCGCCTCGACGTGGCGGCTGCGCGAGTAGTTCTCCATCTCCGTGCGGATGATGCCGCCCTTGGGATGGAACACCGGCAGACCCGAACCGAGCTCGTCGGGGAAGCTGAAGAGGTCCAGTTCCGTACCGAGCTTGCGGTGATCACGACGCTCTGCCTCGGCAAGCAGTTCGAGGTACTCGTCCTGAGCCTCGGTGGACTCCCACGCGGTGCCGTAGACACGCTGCAGATCGGCGTTGTCCTGGTTGCCACGCCAGTAGGCGGCGGAGCTTCGGGTCAACTTGAAGGCCGGGATGTGCTTGGTGGTCGGAATATGCGGGCCGCGGCACAGATCGGACCAGATCTTGTCGCCGGTACGAGGATCGAGATTGTCGTAGATGGTCAGCTCGTTGCCACCCACCTCCATGATCTCGGGATCGTCGATACCGGACTTGTCGTCGATGAGTTCGAGCTTGAAAGGTTCGTCGGCCAACTCGACCCGAGCGTCCTCGATCGAATCGACCACTCGACGCGAGAAACGCTGCGATCCCTTGATGATCTGCTTCATACGCTTTTCGAGCTTGGCCAGATCCTCCGGAGTGAACGGACGATCCACCGCGAAGTCGTAGTAGAAGCCGTCCTTGATCGGCGGACCGATCCCGAGCTTCGCGTCGGGGAATTCTTTCTGGACCGCCTGCGCGAGGACGTGGGCCGCCGAGTGTCGGATGACGCTGCGGCCGTCTTCGGTGGAAGCCGCCACCGGCTCGACGTCGACATCGACCTCAGGTGTCCACGACAGATCCTTGAGCGTTCCCTCGCCATCGCGGACAACGACGATCACGTCGGGCCCCTTCGTGGGGTATCCGGCTTCACGCACTGCAGTCCCGGCGGTCGTCCCCGCGGGCACCCGGAGTGGGGCGGCTGAGTGCTCTGGCGCGGGACTGGTCACGGCGATGTGCTCCTAAGGTATTGCGACAAGTAAGACAGGCGTCGTACCCACTGCGAGCACGCGCACGATCATGTTATCGGCCCTACCGACATGTCGAGACAACCGAGTGAAGGAAACCGGCCTCGTTCAGCTCACAGTGGCGATTCGAGCCACGAGTAGTCCAGGCCCACCCATGTCCCGATCAGGCCGAAGGTGCCGAGCACCCACAAAGTCGCCAGGACGATCACTGTGGTGAACAGAACGCCCAATCCTTTGACGAACAACGACTGCTTGCCGAACCATTCCATGAACCTGTCGTATCGAGCCTTCGCGAAATGAAGGAGTCGATGTGCCCACGCGAACTCCGACGCCAGGATGCCGAGGCCGGCAAAGACGATGAGCCAACCGGGCCCGGGGTACGGAATAGCCACGATGCCGGCGGCGAACACGATCGCGCCGACGACTCCGACGCCGATGCGGTACGCAAGATTGAGTGTGGGCCGCGCGGCGATTCCAGCACGCCACCGCTCCCAACGGGACTCTGCCTCTTGAAAGACGGACAGGTCTGAATCGTCGACGGAAGAATCGACCTTTTCGGTACTCAAGTCAGTCACCTTTTCGGTCGCGAAATGTCTCTTCGACCAGGCTACCGAAATCGTCGCCCGGCGACCTGCGACGACGGTCTGCATGCCGAAACAACCGCGCCCTCGAACAGCTGTGCTCTCAAACGACTGAAGGCGTCCCCGATGATCGGGAACGCCTTCAGTGCTTTTCTGTGGTCCCGGCTGGGATCGAACCAGCGACCTTCCGCGTGTGAAGCGGACGCTCTCCCACTGAGCCACGGGACCGTAAGTCATCCGAACGCATGCGCTCGAACGAGTTGGAACATTAACACGGCTGCGCGGCGAATACGAATCACCAGGTTGGCATTCGTTTTGCCCGAGGTGACCCCGAAATCCACGAATTCGAGCCGATTTCAGGCCGTATTCATCGCCAAGTCGGACTGTTGCAACCCCCGCGACGGGTCGATTCGACGTCGAACACGCCACTGAGCTGGTGATTTGTGTGTATCCGACACGGTCGGCTAATGTTTCCAACGCACCGAGGAGAGCGAGCAGCTCCCCAAGCAACACGGTGCGATGCGGACGTGGCGCAGCTGGTAGCGCACAACCTTGCCAAGGTTGGGGTCGCGGGTTCGAATCCCGTCGTCCGCTCGAGAGGTGTGACTCAACCTTTTACGGTGGAGTGGCCGAGTGGTGAGGCAACGGCCTGCAAAGCCGTGCACACGGGTTCGATTCCCGTCTCCACCTCGCGCGATTAGCTCAGCGGGAGAGCGCTTCCCTGACACGGAAGAGGTCACTGGTTCAATCCCAGTATCGCGCACCACGTCAGGCCCTCGGGCCTGATGGTCAAGACCTGCTTGCAGGTCTGATAAGTTAGAAAAGTACTGAGTTCCGGTAACGGAGTTCATTGCTCATGCGGACGTGGCGCAGCTGGTAGCGCACAACCTTGCCAAGGTTGGGGTCGCGGGTTCGAATCCCGTCGTCCGCTCCATTTTTCTCCAGAACCCGCGCGATTAGCTCAGCGGGAGAGCGCTTCCCTGACACGGAAGAGGTCACTGGTTCAATCCCAGTATCGCGCACCATTTGAGAATGCAGAAAGCCGGAACCTCAGGGTTCCGGCTTCTTGCGTTCGAGCGCCAAACATACTGGGCCGCAGTACTGACGCAGGGCCCCTCGGGAGCTCCGTGTCAGTACCGCGGTTGATGTAGCTGATCAGATTGTTGTCACTGCTCAGTGAGAGAAGCGGTTCGCTGCCGAAGTCATCGCGCGCAGCGAGGACTCCGTCGACGACTCCGCAATACCCATCGCCCAGCTCCGACGTCCGTCGCACTCGGCGAAGATGAACGTCGCAGTGCGGTGGCCGATCTGGTGCTGATGGAAAGACAGGATCTCGAGCGAGATTCCCGCGTCGTGCAGCATGGACGTCATGGCCGAGATCGCGCCGGTCGAGGTGGCGGACGCCTTCTGGATGCGCTCCCCCAGCCCGAGTGTCGCTTCGAAGGTCCAACGACCCGGTGCAATCTTCTCGGAGGACCACGCACCCAGACGGATCGGGCCGCTCATAGCCGCATACGTGGACTCGAACTCGGTCCACGACATCGCTGAGCATTCGGCACGCAGGCCGGCGGGCAGGGATTTTCCGTGACGCGCCGCGAAGGGATCAGCAGCGATAGAAGAAGAATCAGAAGCGAAAGCGAAGTTGTAAGTCATGATCGTGGTCTTCCTGGAATGAAGTGGAGGACCAACTGGTAGCAAGACGACCCGCAGCGAGGGGTCGGTCCGATTCAGACCCCGCTACGGCGGCTTACTACAAGAATTCGCTTCATGAGAGTAGAGGCTAGGCGGCCTGGTTCCATAAAGCAACCCAGACCGCCTCCGCTGCAGGTCAGACCTGAGCCGCTTTGTGCTCGGCGATCAGAGCGCGATACCACTCGAACGAGGCCTTCGGTGTGCGCTTCTGGGTGTCGAAATCGACGTGTACCAGGCCGAAACGCTCCTTGTACCCCGCAGCCCATTCGAAATTGTCGAGAAGCGACCACACGAAATAGCCGCGTACATCGACGCCGTCGTCGATGGTCGATCGGAGGGCGCGAAGGTGCGCATCGTGATAGTCGATTCGTGCTTCGTCCTCGACAACTCCTGCGGCATCCGGAGCATCGTGGAACGAACACCCGCTTTCCGTGATGTAGATCGGCGGCAGTGCGTCACCGAAGCGTGCTTGGAACGTCCGCAATATCTCACCTAGTCCCTCCGGAACGATCGGCCAACCGAAATCTGTTGTGGGATAACCGGTAATTGCGACAGGGGCAAAGGGCAGGCCCGGCGGCAGGTCGACTTCGAGCACACCTTCGGTCCCCTGGCCTTCCACCGGAGCGGCAATCATCGTCGGCTCGTAGTAGTTGATCCCGTACCAGTCGAGCGGCGCCCCGATGATCTTCAAGTCCTCGTCGACCGGACCGCTGAGCAACTGAGCGAATTCGTCGGCGGGGTATTTCCCGACCAGAACCGGGTCGGCGAACATCCAATTGACGACGTGGTCGTAGATGTCGGCAGCCATCACGTCTTCCGGGCAATCCGAAGCGGCCCGCACCGGCGCATGGTTCGAGGCGATTCCGATGTTCGTGCATCCGGTTGCCCGAAGCGCTTCGACAGCGAGGCCGTGCCCGAGCAGTTGGTGATGTGCGGCTTGGAAAGCCTCGAACCCCAGAGCAAGTCCGGGGGCGTGAACTCCCAAGGCATGTCCGTAGAGCGTGTGCACCACCGGTTCGTTGAGCGGCATCCACATTCCGACTCGATCGGACAGTCGCTCACCGACTACCTGCGCGTACTCCCCCAGTCGATACGAGGTGTCGCGGTTCATCCAGCCGCCCTGCTCCTGCAATGCGAGGGGCAGATCCCAGTGAAAAAGCGTCACAGCGGGGGTAATTCCCACCGCACACAGTCGATCGACGAGTCGGTCGTAGAAGTCGAGCCCTTTCGCATTCACTGCCCCCGATCCGGTGGGCAAAATTCGCGACCACGACAGGGACAGCCGATAAGCGTCGAGCCCGAGCAGTTCCATCAGTTCGATGTCCGATTCCCAGCGGTGATAATGATCGGCAGCGACCGTCCCGGTGTCGCCCCCGACGACAACACCGGGACGGTCACAGAACTCGTCCCAGATCGACGGCCCGCGACCGTCTTCGGCCACAGCTCCTTCGATTTGATACGCCGCAGTTGCGGTTCCCCAGACGAAAGAAGACGGAAATTCTGGTGTCGGCTGCCGAGTCATGTCGGTCAGTTAATCAAAGAACCGTGCAAAACACGCAGGTTTGTTGGACACTCGACCAGTATCAAGATCCAGTACCGTTCGGCCTACCCGAACGAACGAGACAAAGGCCCTGCTTGATGACGGATAACACCCGCACCCTGACGAGGGCCCGGATCGCCACTTCGGTGGCCTTCGGACTTCAAGGATTCCTGCTCGCCGCCATACTGACGCAGCTTCCGCAGTACAAGGACTTGTTCGAGCTGAGCGAGACACTGGTTGTGGTTGCGGTTGTCACCGTGTCCGTCATCGCCGGACTCGGCAGCGTGCTCGCCGAAATGCTGGCCGTACGGACATCGAGCAAGATGACTCTGCGAACCGGACTTGCCGTCATCGCAGTCTTCGGCGGGGCAACCGGAATTGCGCCAAACGCGGCGATGTTTTTCGTCTTCCTGGCGATCTACGGCATCGGACTCGGCATGGTCGACGCGGCCGCCAACATGCAGGCGGTCTCGATCCAACACGCCAAGGGCCGCTTCATCCTCTCCTCCTTCCATGCTTCCTGGAGCGTCGGAGCGATTGTCGGCGCTCTCTTCATCTCTGCTACTGCAGGCCTCGACGTCTCGATCCGCGTGACGCAGGTGATCGCGGGAGTTGTTGTCGGACTGATGCTTCTGGCCTTCGGTCCGCAACTGCTCGATCGCTCCGAGTCTCCGGTTGCCGATGCAAACATCACGAGCACCGCGAAATTCACCGTCCCCACCCGCGCCTTCGTCCTCCTCGGCGTCGCGATGGCCCTGTTCTACGCGGTCGACTTCAGCGTCGGAAACTGGTCGACTCTCTACGTCAAGGACGAACTGTTAGCCGACGCCGGGACGGCGGCACTCTCCGTAGCGGCGTACCAAATCGCCGCACTGATCGCACGACTGACCGGCGACTACTGGGTCGGCAAGTTCGGTGAGACCACCGTCGTGCGGATCGGCTCTCTCATCGGCGTGTTCGGCATGACGATCGTTGTCCTCGCACAATCTCCCGCCGTTGCCATCGCCGGCTTCCTGATCGTCGGCCTCGGCGTACCGGTAATCGCCCCGATCTGCTTCAGCGCCGCCGGGCGAATGGCACCCCCGGATCAGGTCGATGCGGTTATCGCACGCATCAACCTCTTCAACTACGTCGGCACAGTGGTCGGCGGCGGCATCGTCGGCGCGGTCGCTGCCTTCAGTGACCTTCGAATCGGGTTCCTGATTCCGCTGGCGTTCTGCGCGATCTTGATAGTTCTTGCTCCCGCGTTCGCTCCGAAACGAGCCACGACGCCGGTCACCGAGAACGCCGCTTGAGCGTTGTGCCCGAGGAAAGTGGTGTACTTGATCGACCGAATCATGTGCGCGAGAGGTAGAAACTGACGTGACGATCACCGTTGACCGGGCCGGGATCTGGGATTCCGAAGCAATCGCCGATGTGGCTGCGGTGACTTTTCCGCTGGCCTGCCCACCGGACGCATCCGACGACGACATCAGCGCCTTCATCGACAACGTTCTCTCGGTCGACAAGTTCTCCGAGTATCTGACGGACCCGACACGAACGGTTCTCAAGGTCATTCGTGACGGCTCGATCGTCGGTTACGCGATGCTTGTCGACGACGAGCCCGCCGATCCGGACGTCAAAGCTGCTGTGACACTTCGCCCGACGACGGAACTGAGCAAGTTGTACGTGCTTCCGGGAAACCACGGAACCGGCGCGGCGGCATCCTTGATGGACGCGGTTGTCGACCATGCACGACGCGGCGGAAGTGCCGGGATCTGGCTGGGTGTCAATCAGGAGAATCTGCGCGCACAGAAGTTCTACGCCAAGCACGGTTTCACGCAGGTCGGCACCAAGACTTTTCTCGTGGGCGCACAACTCCACCACGATTTCGTGATGGAGCGCCCCGTCAGCTGACAGGCCTGCCGATCAGCCGGCCGCGACCTCGAAACGAGAAAGCGCGAGCAGACGCGAGGTCGCGCGCAGGTACTTCTTCTTGTACCCACCTGCGAGCATCTCGGGAGTGAATATCTCGTCGAGGCGTGCGCCGGAAACGGTGACCGGGATGCTCGCGTCGTACAAGCGGTCGGCGAGAACCACGATGCGCAAAGCGACCGACTGATCCGTTGCGGGGTGAACGCCGTCGATGAAGACTGCCTTCACACCCTCGACCAGCTTGTTGTAGCGCGACGGATGCAGTGTGCTGAGGTGCTTGCACAGCTCGTCGAAGTTGTCGAGCGTGGCGCCGTCGATGGCGTCGGCCCGAGAGACCAACTCCTCCGAGGAAATGGGCTCCGGTGCGGGCGGAAGGTCACGGTGACGGTAGTCGGGACCGTCGACGCGAATCGTCTCGAAGATCGAGCCGAGCTTCTTGATCTCGCGCAGGAAGTCCTGCGCGGCGAAGCGGCCCTCACCGAGCTGGCCGGGAAGCGTGTTCGACGTCGCGACAATGGATACGCCGCGTGCGGAGAGCTCCGAGAGGAGGCGGGAGACGAGCATGGTGTCGCCCGGATCGTCGAGCTCGAATTCGTCAATGCAGAGAACGCTGTGGTCGGCGAGCGCTTCGACGGCCTTGTTGAAGCCGAGAGCGCCGACGACGTGCGTCAGCTCGACGAAGGTTCCGAACGCCTTGGGCGACGGAACGCTGTGGAAGATCGACGCCAGCAAGTGAGTCTTGCCGACACCGAATCCGCCGTCGAGGTACAGGCCGGCGCCGGTTGCCTGGGTCTTCTTGCCGAACAGTCCGCGGCGTCCACCACTGCGGATCTTGGTGACGCGCTTGGAGAATTCCTCGGCCTTGGCGACAGCAGCTGCCTGGCTCGGTTCCTTAGGATCGGGAATGTAGGACGCAAAACTCACCTCGTCGAACATTGCGGGAGGCACCATTTGAGCTACCAGTTGATCGGCGGGTACCACCGGGCTGCGATCGACAAGACGTTCATGCATCCGTCAAGGGTATCTACGTGATGTGATCTCTCATGTGCACCGTATGGATATTGCGACCTACTTCACACCAGGCAGAGAAGACGAGCTCCGCAGCCTGTACGCCTATCCGGAGAATCTCTCGCAACCCTGGGTGCGTGTGAACTTCGTTTCCAGCATCGACGGGTGCGTCTCCGTCGACGGCGTGAGCCATGGACTGGGCACACCTGCCGACAAGTCGGTATTCGGGATCTTGCGCGAACTCTGTGACGTCGTCGTGGTCGGCGCCGGCACAGCGCGAGCCGAGAACTACGGGGGTGTGCAGATCTCGAACGAAGCCCGCGTGCGACGCACCGCCGACGGACTCGCCCCGGTCCCACCGATCCTCGTCGTCTCGGCGCACGCGTCGATCGACCCTGAAAGTCGTCTCCTGCGAGATACCGACATTCCGCCGATTCTTGTTGTCGGTAGCGCCGCGGACAGTGCAGCAATTTCGGCGCTGAGATCCGCCGGAGCGCAGGTAGAGGTGACGGACTCGCCGAACGTCAGCAGCGACGACATCGACAGGGCCTTGTCGGCTCGCAAGCTCCGTCGCGTGCTGTGCGAGGGCGGACCGTCACTTTTCGGGCAGTTGATCGAGGACAATGCCGTCGACGAACTCTGCGTCACCACCTCACCTCAACTGGTGGGGAGCAAAGTCGGCCGAATCTCGCTCTCCCCCAACGCAATGCCCACAGCGATGCGTCCCGCACACATCCTCGGCGATTCGGACGGCACAATTCTCACTCGATGGGTTCGTCAGCAGCCACGTCGGTGAACCTGGCACTCTGGTCGGCATGCGCAGAGTTGCTTTGATGGCCGTCGTCCTCGCGACGTGTTGTGCGTGCGGCGCCGGACCGTCGCTTCGGCCCGCCGTCGCGGTCGAAGGCCGCACCGACGGCAGCCCTGCCCAGAGCGAGGGGCCGTCGCCCGATGCGCCGCCGGTTGACCCTGGCGTCCCGACCGACGACCTACCGTGGCGGGACTGCACCGGCACGTCACTAGCGGACCAGGCTCTCGCGGCGTCGAGCGCCGGCGTCATCCTCGAATGCGCGGAATTCAGTGCCCCCATCGACGTGACCGGTGCCATCGACGGCAACTTCACTGCCGGCTTGACCCGCGCGCGGACCTCGTCGACACCTGCAAACGCGTATCCGATCGTGTTCACTTCCGGCACCGACCGTTCGTCGGGAGAGTCTCTGGCCATGCTCGCTGCAACCGGATTGACGACGGTACTTGCGGATCACCCCGTCGTTGCCCTGGATCGACGCGGAATCGACAGGTCCACCGCAATCGACTGCATGACGCCGGAGATTCGGCGCGGCCTTCACGATCTGGGCCAGTACGACACGGATTCCACCGGCGATGCCGCCGACGCGGTCTCCGCACTCGGTCACGACGCGACCATCGCGTGTACCGACTACCTCGATCCTCAAGAACTGAAGTTCGGCGCGGACTCCGCTGCCGAGGACATCGACGCTCTACGTACACGGTGGGGCGTCGAGACCATCGCTCTGTGGTCGGCAGGGTCCGGCTCGGACATCGCGCTGAGCTATGCGGCGGCCCACCCGGACAACCTCGCGAGGTTGATCCTCGATTCTCCCGCTCCGGTGGCCACCGACGCTGCCACTGAGGCAGAGAGCCGCGTGCAGGGCGAGGAAGCCGCATTGACTGCATTTGCTCAGCGATGTGTGGCGCTGGGGTGCTCACTCGGACCTGATCCGAAGAAATCGGTCACGGATTTGATGGAACGCGCGCGGGCCGATGAATTCCAGCCGCTGTCCGCCGCTGCGGTGTCGAACGCGATTTCGGCGAGTCTGTGGACTGCCGGAACCAACCGTGAGCAAGAGACCCGCTCACTGTCTGACGCTTTGTCCGCGCTCGGTACCGGCAACGCTTCGCCGATTCGAGAGCGCGCCGCCCGGGCAGAGAACGAGGTGGACGGTGACGGCCAGTTCATCGGACGATGCACTGACGGCACGCAGTGGCCGGGGATCGGGCGTGCCCGCGAACTGGCGGACACGTGGGGCACCAACTATCCGGTATTCGGGCGAGAAGCCGCGCTCGGTTTGCTCGCATGCGCCAGCTGGCCGTCGACCGCCAGCTCTCCCCTGCCCAACCAGTTGAAGCCCGCCGTCCTCGTGCTGAGCGGTCAGGGTGACCCGGCCGTCGGAAACTCCGGACTCTCGACCGTCACCGGCGTCGTGACCAATGCAGGATCGCGCTTCGCAACTCTGGACTGGCAAGGTGCGGGTCACCCGGCGGCACAATCCACGTGCGCTCAACAGGCGATGCGCCTCTACCTCAGCGACGCCTCCCTGCCCAGTAACGGAAGCGTGTGCCCGGCCTGACTCGGGCGCTCGTCCACCACGACCGAAAAGGGGTGCATCCCCCGATCACACCCTGCTCCGGTGTACCGTGCCGAAGTGTTCCTTCGACAGCTCGAGCCGCGTACCGGGCGGACAACCCAACAAGTCGTCAACTTCGTTTTGTGGCCGATCGCCGTGATGACAGTGCTCAATCGTGTCATCGTCACAGCAGTCAACGGCGCCATCACCGATGACTTCCGACCGGTCTACAACGCCGCGCTGGCGTTCTGGAACGGGCGCGACGTCTACACCGCAGATTTCAACTCCGTAGACCCCCATTACCTGTACCCACCATCGGGTTCCTTGTTGATGGCACCCCTGGCGATCCTCGATCCCGAGCGCTCACGGTGGCTGTTCATCGGTGTCAATGCCGTCGCAATTCTCGTGGCTCTCTACCTGCTGTTGCGCTTGTTCGACCTGACGATCAGTTCCATCGCGGCGCCGATTCTGGTGCTCGGCGCGTTCATGTCGGAGACTGTCACCAACACGTTGGTGTTCACCAACATCAACGGCCTCGTCCTGCTCGGCGAAGTTGCCTTCCTCCTGTTGCTGATGCGCAAGAAGGATCTGTGGGCCGGCGCCGCGATCGGTCTCACCATCGCAGTGAAACCCACTCTCGCGCCGCTGCTCCTGCTGCCACTCGTTCGCGGTCAGTGGAAGGTGTTCGTCACCGCCCTGGGCATCCCGTTCATTCTCACGGTCGTGGCATGGCCGCTGGCGTCGGATCCGATGGACTTCGTCCGCCGCACCGTGCCGTACCTGCTCGAATCTCGTGACTACTTCAACAGTTCGATTGTCGGAAACGGCGCTTACTTCGGTCTGCCCGAATGGTTGATCCTGCTCTTGCGCGTCGTGTTGGCCGCCATGGTCGTCGTCTCGCTGTGGCTTCTGTACCGCTACTACCGCAACGACGAACTTTTCTTCCTCACCACCGCGACCGGTGTGATCATGACCGCGTCGTTCCTGCTGCCCTCGCTCGGCCAGATGTACTACTCGATGATGCTGCTCCCGCTCCTGATGTCCGTGGTGCTCAAGAACTCGGTCATGCGGAACTGGCCGGCCTGGCTCGCCGTCTACGGCTTCATGACGTTCGACAGCTGGTGGTCGAACCGCTGGCCGACCTTCGGCCGGGCGGCCGAATACACCAAGAGCACCCTCGGCTGGAGCCTTCTGCTGATCGTGATCTTCTGTGTCCTCGGATACCGGTATCTGGTCGCGCGTCGAGAGGGCCGTTTGGATCGGGGAATCGATCCCGCGTACCTCCTCGATCCCCCACTCGATGCCGTCTCACCTGCCCACGAAGCCGAAACGGCGACAAAGCATTAGCGTGGAGGCATGAGTTCTTCACACGATGGCATCGACAGCACACCTGAGGTCACGTACACCGAGAGCGAGTGGCGCGAAAAACTGACGCCGGAGGAGTTCGCCGTCCTGCGCCAAGCCGGCACCGAACGCCCCTTCGTCGGCGAGTACACCGACACCACCACGGAAGGTGTTTACTCCTGCCGGGCGTGCGGAGCCGAACTGTTCCGCAGCACCGAGAAGTTCGAATCGCACTGCGGGTGGCCGTCCTTCTTCGATCCGGCGGATTCGGATGCCGTGATCCTGAAGGAAGACAGCTCACTCGGGATGCGCCGCGTCGAGGTCATCTGCAAGAAGTGCCACAGCCACCTCGGTCACGTCTTCGAGGGTGAGGGATACCCGACGCCCACCGATCAGCGGTACTGCATCAACTCGATCTCGCTGGTTCTCAAGCCCGCTCAGTAGCCCGGTCGTGGGCTACCCCCAATCACGGGAGTAGCCCACGGATCGAGACTTCGACTCAGAAGTCCCAGTTCAGTGCGGTCGGGCTCAGACCGGCCGCGTTCAAGTCCTCGTTGCGAGCGACAAGACCGTCCTTGACGGACCCGATCCCACCACCGATCGCGCCGGACGTGATGTCCGTCAACGAGGCATCGCCGCCCGTGACTTCCTTCGTCACGATCGCAGCGGACGCTCCCGACACCGCGTCGTCGAGAGCGCCCCGTGCGATCTCCTGCAACCTCGAACCGGTCGGGAGCGGGTTCGGGTCAGGCCCGACACGATCCGGCGTCGTCTTCAACCCCCCGTTCGCCAGTCCTTTGACGAACCCGTCGCGCCCTTCGGTCATGACCTTGCCACCGTCGATCGACTGGCGATGATCCATTGTCATCTGACCCAGTTGAATGGCGAGACCGGAGAAGACGGCTGCGGCAGCTTCCACTGCTGCAGCCTCGATCACTCGTATCAACAATTGCTGCAACAACATTCGGACCGTGAGTGTTGTTGCGACCTCAGCCGCCACGATTCCGGCTGTACTCGCTCCCAGTGTCGGGACAGCGGCCGCCACCATGGCGGCAATCTCGAGCGCCAGTGCGCTCAGCGCCGCGAGGATCGACAGTTTGGTGTACTCGATGTCCGTGCCCGTATCGGTGCATGACTGCCCCAGTTCGGCTGCAGCAGAGGACAACCGCTCGAAGACCTCCGCAACTCCCCCGGCCTCCGACCAATACCGAGACAACGAGTCGCCGGCTCGACCGTCGATCGAAGCCAGTACTGCTTGCAAACCATAACCACCGGCAGCGGCCGAAGCCTCGATCCGATCAGCCGCGTCTGACCAGGCATCACCCAACCTCCACAGTGCCGTTTCGTCTCCTTGCGGCCAGTCACTGCCCACCGCGACCGACGCAACCGCCTGTAACCAGCCCGGAATCTCGAGTCCCATCAGAGCCCACCCGCCAGGTCGTCGGCAAGCGAGGTGTCGATCGCTTCGAACCTATCGGTGATCTCGGTCAGCGCGGCGGTCAATTCTCGAAGCGCCCCCGCGATCAATGTCATCCCACCGACCGCTGACGACGCACCGGGAACATATGCGTCCGAGAATGCGGTTCCGAACTGGTCAGCTCCCCAGCAACCCTCTTCGGCGCCTGCCGCTGTTTCCAGAGCACTCCGCGCCTCGTCGAGATCGGCCGCAACAGCTTCGAATGCAGGTGCAGCACTTTTCATTGCGGCTACGTCCACGCCCAGTTCAGACATTGCCGGAGCTCCTCAGAACGGTGCGGTCCCAGTTCTCGTCGCCGCCTGCCGGCACCGACGCCGGACGAGGCGCGAGAATCTCACGCAATCCGAGCGCACCGGGGACGAGGTCAGGCAAATCGATTCGGGCCGCTTCCGTGAACGGACTCGACATCTCGGCGACCTGTCGGCGCATGTCCTCCGCCGCGGATGTAGCGGTAGCCAGGATCAGATTCCCCAACGCTGCCGGCGAATGCTTGCCGTAGGCGCTCCCCGAGAGGGTGACTCCCACGGTCGCCCCCGAAGCGTCCACGACCACTTCCACGCTACCGTCACTCGAATGCACGGTCGCCGTCGCTCGAGCGATCCTCTCCTGCAAGTCCGCCAGCGATCGTGTTCGCTCCAACAGTTCGACTTGCATCGAATCGATCTGGGCCCGAAGACCTTCGACCTGCCCCCGCATCGAACCAACATCCGTTGCATTCACGATGGCCCCCACCTTCGATAGATCGTGACGCCTGATTCAGGCGCTCACGAGGTTCGACGCGGGAGGTGGCCGATCGGTTCCGTCAGCGCGAACCAAGCACCGGCGGATCGAACGCCTTGACCGGTGGCAGTACCTCTCCGAATTTCTCGATCTGCACCAGAACGTGCTGGCCGGTGCACCCGTGCGAAAGCGAAGACGTACCGATGTCCGGCGTCAGAACGTTGGGATTTCCGTGAACACACAGAGAGTCGGGATCGGCAGGATCGAGTGGGTCGTACCACGCACCGGTCGACAACTGGACGACGTCGCTCCGCAAATCCGAATCGACGATCACACCAGCCAGGCATGCCCCGCGATCGTTGAACACGCGCACGACGTCCCCAGCCGAGACGCCGCGCGCGGCGGCGGCATCGGGGTGCATACGAATCGGCTCGCGTCCCTTGATCTTCGACGCCTGACTGACAGCACCGTGATCGAGTTGGCTGTGCAGTCGCGTCTTGGGCTGGTTGGCGATCAAGTGAAGCGGGAATTGCGAGGCCCGCGGTCCGCCCAACCACTCGTCGGGCTCGTACCAGCGCGGATGGCCGGCGCAGTCGGCGTAGCCGAACGACTCGATGGTCTCGGAGAAGATCTCGATCTTCCCACTCGGAGTCGAGAGCGGATACTTCTCGGGGTCCTCGCGGAAGTCACCGAAGAGCACGAGGTTGTCCTCGGTTCGCATCCGGTAGTGCCCGTCGGACCAGAAATCCTCGAACGTCGGTGTGTTGCCGCCGTCTGCATCGACGAACGGGCGCCATTGATCGTAGAGATGCTCGATCCACTCCTGTGAGGATCGCCCCTCGGTGAACTGCTCCCCGAATCCGAGTGCGGAAGCCAGATCGGCAAACGTGTCGTAGTCGTCGCGCGAGTTCGCGAAGGGAGGAACGACCTGCTGCATCGCGACCAGAAGTGGATCATTTCGTGTGCAGCTCAGGTCATTTCGTTCGAGCGAAGTGGTCGACGGGACGACGATGTCGGCGCTGCGAGCCATCGGCGTCCAGTAGGGATCGTGAACGACGATCGTGTCCGGACGCGCAAATGCCCGTCGCAGCCTCGGGAGATCCTGGTGGTGGTGAAACGGATTACCACCAGCCCAGTAGACCAACCGAATATCCGGATAGGTCAGGCGCCTGCCGTCGTAGTCGAATTCCTCACCGGGCGAGAGCAACAGATCGGAGATCGCGGCTACCGGAATGAAATCCGACACCGGATTCACACCTTGAGAGAAGGTCGGCAACGGATACGGCACCGGAGCCAGACCCGGCTCGTTCATCGAACCGTAGCCGTGCCCGAAACCGCCACCCGGAAGCCCGAATTGGCCGAGCATCGCGGCGAGGGTCACCCCCATCCACGGCGCCTGCTCACCGTGTTTGATGCGCTGCAACGACCACGTGACCGTGACCAGCGTCCGGCCCGACGCCATTCGCCGAGCCAAGCCGGTGACGAACTCGGCGGGCACCCCGGAGATCTCCTGCGCCCAGCGCGGATCCTTCGGTACACCGTCGGCGCGTCCCAGCAGGTAATCCTCGAAGCGTTCGTAACCGACGCAGAAGCGGTTCAGGAATTCGCGATCGTGCAGACCCTCCGACGCCAGGACAAAGGCCACTGCGAGCATGATCGCCACATCGGTTCCCGGGACGGGTGCGATCCATTCACAGTCACCCTCGACGTCGTCACGCAGCGGACTGAACGAGACGATCTTTCCGCCGCGAGCCCGAAACGCGTCGAGCGCCCCGAGTGTCGGATGACCGCTCGTACCACCGGCATTGACGCCGGTGTTCTTGATCGGAACTCCCCCGAACGAGACGAGGAGATCGGAATGCTTCGCGATGACGTCCCACGACGTGGAGCGCGCGAACAACTTCCAGTGTGTTCCCACCACTCGCGGCATGATCACGCCGGTGGCTCCGAGCGAGTAACTGTGGACCGATTTGGTGTATCCACCCAGCTGATTGAGAAATCGGTGAACCTGGCTCTGCGCGTGATGGAATCGACCGGCGCTGGCCCAGCCGTACGAGCCGCCGAAGATCGCGTTGTTTCCATGCGTGTCGACCACGCGACGCAATTCACGCGCGAGCAGTTCTGTCAGCTCGTCCCAGGTGACCGAGACGAATTCGTCGGCTCCACGCCGGTCACTGGGACCCGGCCCGTTCTCGAGCCAACCCCGACGCACCGCCGGACCCGTGACGCGTGACCGGCTGCGCACCGAACCGGCGAGGTTGCCGAGCATCGGCGAAGGATTCGAATCACCCTCGTACGGATGCGCGGCGGTCACCTCGCCGGCGACCGATTCGGCGCTGAACATTCCCCAATGGGACATGTGTTGACGACGCCGGTTCGGTGCAGTTGTCACAGAAACTACTTTCGAGGTAGATCAGGGAAGGGAAAGAACCAACTTCTCGATGTCCACGCGCGGACCGGTGAAGAACGGCACCTCTTCGCGAACGTGCAAGCGCGCTTCGGTGGCACGCAGGTCGCGCATCAAATCGACGATACGGATGAGCTCAGGTGCTTCGAACGCGAGAATCCACTCGTAGTCCCCCAGAGCGAAGGCCGGGACCGTGTTGGCGCGAACGTCCTTGTACGAACGAGCAGCCATACCGTGATCGGCGAGCATCTTGCGACGCTCCTCGTCGGGGAGCAGGTACCACTCGTACGAGCGGACGAACGGGTAGACGCAGATGTAATCGCCCGGATCCTCACCCGCGATGAAAGAGGGCACGTGGCTCTTGTTGAACTCCGCGGGGCGGTGCACCGCCGAGTTGCTCCAGATGGGGGCACTCGCCTGACCGAGGACCGTGGTGCGACGGAAATCCGCGTACGCGGCCTGCAGTTCCTCGATGCTGGCCGCGTGGGTCCAGATCATGAAGTCCGCGTCGGCGCGCAAGCCGGCGACGTCGTAGATGCCGCGAACCACGACGCCCTTGTCTTCGAGACCCTCGAAGAACAAGCGGGCGTCCTTGACCGCAGCTTCCCGATCATCGCCCAGCACACCGGGTTCCACCTGGAACACGGAGAACATGAGGTAACGGATTTCAGAGTTCAGTTTGTCGAAATCAAGGCGTGCCATGGGTCTATCGTGCCACTCGCTCGAATATCCGTGTAGCCGCCGTCGTGCCGACTGCGACACACGCCGGAACCCCGACGCCGTGCAGCCACGACCCTGCCACTTCGAGGCCGTCGAACTGCGCCATCCCGGACTCGATTTCGGCCACGATTTCCGTGTGACCTGGGGAGTACTGGGGAAGACCTCCGTGCCACCGCTGCACGAAGCTCGCTGTTGGCACCTCGGTGATTCCGGTCACGGTCTCGAGATCGGCGCGCGCGAGTTCGATGAGTTCCCGATCCGGCCGATCGACGATCTCCGATGCACCGAATCGACCGAACGAGACGCGAACGAGATGCTCGCCGCGATCAGCGAGGTGCGTCCACTTTCGACTCGACAGCGTGAACGCCTTGGCGGTCAGTTCGGCGTCGGTGGCAACCAGGATCCCCGAATTCTGCGGAAGTTCGACCTGCCCGGACAAGCGGAGCGCGACCACCACGGACGACGCCAGTTCGATCCGCGCCGCGATACTCGCGATCCCCGGATCGACTCCGGCCAACAACGTCGCTGCCCGCGGAGCCGGGACAGCCAGAATCACCGCGTCGACGCTTCCGAGGGGATCGACATTCCACCCCGTGCCGTCTCTACGTAACCCCGAGGCCTCTCCTCGGACGAACTTCGCGTCGGCGGCCTCCCGCAGCGCATCGAGCAGGATGCCGTAACCGTCCCTGAGCGCTCCGAATACCGGTCCGGGTGCAGGCGTCGGCAGTGCCGCGGCGACTGCAGCCGTGAGGCTACGAGCCCCGGCATCGAGCGCCGCAGCGAGCGTCGGTAATGCTGCTCGCACGCCGATGGTGTCCGCCAGCCCCGAATACACCCCGCCCAGCAGTGGATCCACCGATCGGCTGACCACCTGATCACCGAATCGTTGCGAAACCAGTTCGGCAACACTGCAATCGGAACCCCGGGTCCACTCGAACGGGACGCCTGCCTCGGCGGCTATGCGCGCCAAGGTCTGCCCGTCGACAAGATCTCTCACCGACTCGGCCGACGCAGGGATTCCCATCAGGGTTCCGGCCGGCAACCGGTTCAGCGAGCCCTGAGACCAGATCAACGGGCTCAGCCCAGCAGGATGAACGATCTGATCGGTCAGTCCCAGCTCGGCGAGAAGCGCAGGCACCTCCGGCCGCCGGGCGATGAACGCCTCGGCACCGATGTCGACCGGGCCGCCGCCCAGATCTATCGTCCGCAGCTTCCCGCCCAGTCGCGGCGAGTCGTCGACAACCGTGATGTCGGCGTCGGAGCCCAGACTGCGCCGAAGCCGGTACGCGGCAACCAGACCGGAGATTCCGCCTCCGATCACCGCGACCGACGGCCGAGTGGTCGTCACAGCGAGTGCACCAGCTCCACCGCCGACGTGATCGCCGACGGATCGGTGTCGGGCAGAACGCCGTGGCCGAGATTGAAGATGTGGCCGATCGCGCCGGCTTCGATCGCGCGGTCACCTTCGGCGGCGATCCGACGCACCTCGCGATCGATCACCTCGGGGCCGGCGAACAGGACGGCGGGGTCGAGATTGCCTTGCAGAGCCTTGCCGGGGCCGACACGACCGGCGGCGACGTCGAGCGGAATCCGCCAGTCGACACCCACGACGTCGGCGCCCGCCTCCCCCATCGCCCCGAGGAGTTCACCGGTACCGACACCGAAATGGATACGCGGAACGCCGGCAGCGGCAACCTCGGCGAACACTCGCTCGGAATGCGGAAGTACGAATTCCCGGTAATCCGCGAGCGAGAGGGCGCCCGCCCACGAGTCGAACAGCTGAACCGCGTCGACACCAGCCTCGAGCTGCGCCTGCAGGAAGCAGATCGTGGTGTCGGCCAGGCTTCCGAGCAGCGCGTGCCAGGTCTTCGGATCGGAGTGCATGAGCGCCTTGGTCTTCTCGTGGTTCCGGCTCGGACCACCCTCGACCAGATACGACGCCAAGGTGAACGGTGCTCCGGCAAAGCCGATCAGCGGCGTGGAGCCCAACTCGGTGGTGAGAAGTCGAACGGCCTGCGCGATCGCCCCGACCTCTTCGGGGACCAGTCGCGGGAGCGCTGCGACGTCGGCGATCGAACGGATCGGATTGGCAACCACCGGTCCGACACCGGCAACGATGTCGAGATCGATTCCCGCGGCCTTGAGCGGAACAACGATGTCCGAGAACAGAATTGCCGCATCCACGTCGTGACGACGCACCGGCTGCATCGTGATCTCGCAGACCAGCGCCGGATCGAAGCACGATTCCAACATGCCGATCCCTGCGCGGATCTCGCGGTACTCGGGCAACGAACGCCCGGCCTGACGCATGAACCACACCGGCCGCCGACTCGGAGTGCGTCCGGTCGCCGCGGCAAGCAACGGTGCGTCGGGCAAGACTCGCCGAGCGCTGTATTCCGCCGACCCGGTGGTGCCTGAATTCATGTTGTCCAACCCGCTCATCAGTCCTCGCGCTCTCCGCCAACGTGTGTCTTCGATCGACTCAATGCTGCCATGCCCGACGCTCCGGATCGGACACCCGAGCGGTTCGTGAGCGGCCACACACCCGGGCCACTCTCGGTCGGCGCGCCTCCACCTCCCCGCCCACATCCCCGACTAACGTCCTGACCTGTGACGACATCCGGATCGACAGCCGACCCGGCCGAGTTCCGTGCCGCCGTGGAGGCGATGACCGCTGCGCGGGTTCGGCCCGAGATAGAGGTCGGTCCCATCCGCCCGCCGCAGCGTCTCGCTCCGTACAGTCACGCCGTGGGAGCCGAGGTTCTGCACCCGGACTCCGACGTCGTGGCCGAGCAGTCCGAAGGTGACGCCTTCGGCCGCCTGATCCTGTTGTTCGATCCGGACGGCGACGAGGCGTGGAACGGGACCATGCGATTGGTGGCCTACATCCAAGCCGATCTCGACGAAGCCGTCGCCGCGGATCCACTGCTTCCCGAAGTAGCCTGGAGTTGGCTGGTGGATGCACTCGAGGCCGGCCCGGAACCCTTTGTCGCCCTGGGCGGTACGGTCACGGCTACAACATCGGTGCGGTACGGCGACATCGCCGGGCCGCCCCGGGCCCATCAGCTCGAGCTGCGAGCGTCCTGGACTGCAACTTCTTCCGAACTGGCTCACCACGTGGAGGCCTTCTGCGAAGTCCTGGCATACGCGGCAGGGCTTCCGCCCGCCGGGATAACCACGCTGTCGCGGCAGAGCGACTGACTCCGCTACTCGTTTACGCATTTCCCCGGAAAAATACTAGAACCTGTTCTAGAATGAGTCATGCAACGTCTCAGCGGACTCGACGCGACCTTCCTCTACTTGGAAACACCGACCCAGCTATTGCACGTTTGTGGACTTGTCCTGCTCGACCCGACAACCATTCCGGGCGGCTACGACTACCGGAAGCTCCTCCGCGAGTTGGACTCGCGGATGGCCACCATGCCGACCTTCCGGCGCAAACTCAAAGATTCTCGCCTCAATCTCGACTACCCGGTCTGGGTCGACGACCACGATTTCGACATCGAGCGTCATTGCCATCGGACCGCGGTACCCGCGCCGGGAACGCACGCGGGACTGGCGGAACTTGCCGGACACATCGCCAGCCAGCCGCTGGATCGGTCCCGTCCGCTGTGGGAGATGTGGGTCATCGAGGGCCTCGCCGACGGGCAGATCGCCGTCATGTCGAAAATCCACCACAGCGCCGCCGACGGTGTCACCGGCGCAAACATCCTGGCTCAGCTGTGCAGCCTCGAACCGGATTCGCCGGCTCTCGTGGATACCGATGCCCAGGGCGCGGGCGACGCCGGAACTCTCGACATCGCGATCGGCGGACTCATGGCCGTCGTCGCACGGCCCGCACGAATTGCCCGTCTGGTCCCCGGCGGAATCGCCATGCTCCCCAAGTGGGTGACGCGTGCACGCAAGGGTGAAGCCATGCCTGCGCCGTTCACCGCGCCGCGAACCTCGTTCAACGGCGCTATCACCGGCCACCGCAACGTCGCGTTCAGCCAACTCGATCTCGCGAAGGTGAAAGCCGTGAAAGACCGCCACGGCGTGAAGGTCAACGACGTGGTCCTGGCGCTCTGCGCCGGAGCTCTGCGTAAGTATCTGGAGGACCGGGACGAACTACCGGAGGACTCCCTCGTCGCCATGGTTCCCGTCTCGGTTCACGGCAAGTCCGACCGGCCGGGCACGAACCAGATCTCGGGCATGTTCACGCAACTGGGCACCCAGATCGCCGATCCCGTCGAACGCCTGCACGCGATCAGCGATTACAACGCCACCTCGAAGGACCACAACGAAGCCCTGGGCGCGAACATGCTCCAGGACTGGTCACAGTTCGCATCACCGGCGGTATTCGGCGCCGCCATGCGCGTGTACTCGTCGCTCAAGCTCGCCGAGCGTCATCCGGTGGTGTCCAACCTGGTGGTCTCCAACGTGCCCGGGCCGCCGGTCCCGCTCTACTTCCTCGGTGCACAGATCAAAGGAATGTTCCCGCTCGGCCCGATCTTCCACGGGGCGGGCCTGAACGTCACGGTGATGTCGCTCGACGGAAAACTCGACGTCGGCATCGTCAGTTGCTCCGATCTGGCACCCGAATTGGACCAGCTCGCGCAAGGTTTCGGGGCAGCTCTCGACGAACTGTTCGACGCTGAGGTGACAACCACTGTCCCCACTGCGACGTAGAGTCAATGACCATGTCCGAAGTCACCGATGATGCGACCGAGCCCACCTCCGACGTAGTTCCGCTGCTCGTACCGCGTGACGGAGTTCCGGAAGTCATCACCACTGCCGCCGGCGTCTCCGGTGCCGCGGCCGCGCTGGCTTGCGGTCACGGCCCGCTCGCGGTGGACGCCGAGCGGGCATCCGGATTCCGCTATTCGGCACGGGCGTACCTGATCCAGCTCCGACGCGAAGGAGCAGGATCGTTCCTGCTCGACCCGATTCCGACAGCGCAAGACCTGCAGCCCTTGGCCGAGGTGATCAACCCGTTGCAATGGGTGCTGCACTCTGCCGATCAGGATCTCCCCGGCCTCGCCGAACTGGGCCTGACACCGGCCGAGCTGTTCGACACCGAACTTGCCGGTCGACTGGCCGGGTTCGAGCGAGTCGGACTCGCCGCGATTGTGGAACGAACTCTGCGAGTGGAACTTCGCAAGGGTCACGGGGCTGCGGACTGGTCGACACGTCCACTGCCGGACGCCTGGTTGAACTACGCCGCCCTCGACGTCGAAGTGCTTCTCGAATTGCGCGACGCAATGGAAGCCGAACTCGAATCCCAAGGCAAGCTCGAATGGGCGAAGGAAGAGTTCGAGTACATCCGTCTGGCCGGACCACCCAAGCCCAAACCGGACCGCTGGCGTCGTACGTCGCACATCACCTCGCTCAAGACCACGCGCCAGTTGGCGGCGGTGCGGGCGTTGTGGCAAGCCCGTGAGGATCTCGCACGCAAGCGTGACGTGTCGCCGAGCCGAGTTCTTCCCGACTCCGCGATCATCGATGCCGCCCTCAAAGATCCCCAGTCGTTGGACGCGCTCCGCTCGCTTCCCGTCTTCGGCGGACCACGTCAACGCCGGTATTCACGTGTCTGGATGGACGCATTGGAAGCTGCGCGCAGGCTCCCCGACAGCGAGCTTCCGCCGAAGACCCCGCCCATCGTCGGACCTCCGGCCGCCGGTCGCTGGGCCCGCCAGGATCCGGCGGCAGCGGACCGCTTGACGGCGGCCAGAGCCGCACTGTCGGACCTGAGCAAAGAGGTGTCGGTACCGGTGGAGAATCTGCTCCAACCCGACCTGGTCAGGCGCCTGTGCTGGGACTGGAAATTGGAACCCGACTCGGACATCGCCGAAGTCGAGAGTGCGATCGAGACCAAGCTCACTTCGGGAGGCGCACGTGGCTGGCAACGCACTTTGACGGTTCCTGTCCTCGCCGAGGCACTGAACTCCGTGGTCCCGACCGAACCCGAGGCCGAAGCGCCTGAATCCTGACCTGACCCCGGTGTGAAGTTGGAGCAATTCGACACGTTAAGTTACCGGTCAGTAATGGGCAGTAGTACGCTCGATACGAGGCCGGACGCCTGGCCGTGATCGCCGAACCAACGTCTCACCGCCCTTCGGTGCGGTGGGCAGCTCCATCAGGAGGAATTCGCGTGGCTCCATCCACAAACAACCAACGCAACGTCGTCTTCGTCGACGGCATTCGCACCCCGTTCGGCAAGGCCGGCCCGAAAGGCATGTACGCCGACACACGCGCAGACGATCTCGTCGTCAAGGCGATTCGTGAGCTGCTTCGTCGTAACCCGCAGCTCGATCCCGCGCGGATCGACGAAGTGGCCGTCGCAGCCACCACGCAGACCGGTGATCAGGGCCTGACCATCGGCCGCACGGCCGCGATCCTCGCCGGTCTCCCCGAAACCGTTCCCGGCTTCGCCATCGACCGCATGTGTGCCGGCGCGATGACCGCTGTCACCACCACCGCGTCGGGCATCGGCTTCGGCCAGTACGACGTCGTGATCGCCGGTGGCGTCGAGCACATGGGTCACCACCCGATGGGTGAGGGCGCAGACCCCAACCCGCGTTTCCTCGCCGATCGCCTGGTCGATCCGAGTGCCCTCGTGATGGGTAACACCGCCGAGAACCTGCACGACCGGTTCCCGACCATCACCAAGGAACGCACGGACGCCTACGCCGTGAACAGCCAGAACAAGTACGACGCTGCCAAGAAGGCCGGCTTCATCGCCGACACCCTGGTCCCCGTCGCCACCCGCAGTTCTGCAGGCTGGGGCCTGGCCACCGAGGACGAGCCGCCGCGCCCCGGAACCACCGTCGAAGATCTCGCGAAGCTCAAGACGCCGTTCCGCCCGGCCGGACGCATCACCGCCGGTAACGCCGCAGGACTCAACGACGGCGCCACCGCCGCCCTGCTTGCCGGTGAGGACACCGCAGCCGAGCTCGGACTGCCGGTCGGCATGCGCATGGTGGGCTTCGCCTACCAGGGCGTCGACCCCGCCGTCATGGGAATCGGCCCGGTTCCCGCCACCGAGAAGCTGCTGGCACGCACCGGCCTGAAGATCGAGGACATCGGACTCTTCGAGATCAACGAGGCGTTCGCCGTTCAGGTCCTCGCATTCCTCGAGCACTACGGAATCGCCGACGACGACCCGCGCGTCAACCAGTGGGGCGGCGCCATCGCGTGTGGCCACCCCCTCGCTTCCTCGGGCGTTCGCCTGATGACGCAGCTCTCCCGCCAGTTCGCGACACGTCCCGACGTTCGCTACGGCTTGACCACCATGTGCATCGGCCTCGGCATGGGCGGCACCGTCATCTGGGAGAACCCGAACCACGCTGACTACCAGGCAGGAGTTAACTAAATGTCTGATATTGCAACAGCATTCGCCGACGAGGTCGTGACGAACGCCTACACGAAGATCATCTCGGTCCCCGGCATCGAGGGCCCGTTTGCACTGATCACCCTCGACAACGGCTTCGACCACACCAAGCCGTCGTCCTTCGGTCCCGGCGGACTCGCAGCATTCGACGCTGCCCTCGACGAAGCCTTTGCAGCCAACCCCGTTGCCGTCGCCGTCACCGGCAAGCCCTTCATCTTCGCCGCCGGCGCGGACCTCAAGGGCGTTCCCGCGATCACCTCACGTGAGCAGGGACTCGAACTGGGTCGCTTGGGCCACAAGGTGTTCCGACGCCTACGTGAGTCCTCGGTTCCCACGTTCGCCTTCATCAACGGCGTCGCCTTGGGCGGCGGACTCGAAGTAGGCCTGCACAGCCACTACCGCACGGTTGCCGCCAACGCGGGCGCGCTCGGTCTCCCGGAAGCGTTCCTCGGTCTGGTCCCCGGTTGGGGCGGAACGCAATTGCTCCCCAACCTGGTCGGCCCGTCCAACGCCGTCACCGTGGTGATCGAAAACGCACTGAACCAGAACAAGGTGCTCTCCCCCAAGAAGGCACTCGAACTCGGCGTCGTCGACGTCGTTCTCGATTCTGCCGACTTCATCGAGCAGTCCCTCGCCTGGGCGTCGCAGGTCCTCGCCGGCACAGTGACCCCCGCTCGCCCCGAGATCGATCGTGGCCAGGGCTGGGACGACGCGATCGCTCGCGCGAAGGCGATCGTCGACGGCAAGACCAAGGGCAACGCTCCCGGCGCGGTCAAGGCTGTCGAGCTGCTCGAATTGGCTCGCAGCACCGACATCACCGATGCCGCTTCGCTCGACAAGGGCTTCGCGGCCGAGGACGAGGCTCTCGCCGATCTCCTCTTGACGGACGAGCTTCGTGCGGGTCTGTACGCATTCGATCTGGTGAACAAGCGCGCCAAGCGTCCCGCGGGAGCACCCGACCGCTCACTCGCTCGTAAGGTCAGCGGCGTCGGCATCGTCGGTGCCGGCCTCATGGCCAGCCAGCTCGCGCTGCTCTTCGTCCGCCAGCTCAAGGTGCCGGTCATCCTGACCGACATCGACCAGGAGCGCATCGACAAGGGTGTCGGCTACGTCCACACCGAGATCGAGAAGCTCCAGGGCAAGGGGCGTCTGTCCCCCGACGCCGCGAACCGCCTCAAGGCACTCGTTTCCGGTTCCCTCGACAAGGCCGCGTTCGCCAAGACCGACTTCGTCATCGAAGCCGTCTTCGAGAACATGGACGTCAAGAAGAAGGTCTTCGCGGAACTCGAGCAGTTCATCGCTCCCGAAACCATCCTCGCGACCAACACCTCCTCGCTCTCCATCACGGAGATGGCGTCCGGGCTCGAGCATCCCGAGCGCGTGGTCGGCTTCCACTTCTTCAACCCGGTGGCCGTTCTTCCCCTCCTCGAGATCATCAAGGGCAGCAAGACCGACGATGCCACTCTCGCAACGGCTTTCGCTACCGCGAAGTCGCTGAAGAAGTCCGCCGTCCTCTGCGGCGACAAGGCCGGCTTCGTCTTCAACCGCCTCGTCACCCGCACCTTGGGTGAGGTCATGTCCGCCGTCGACGAAGGCACACCCTTCGACGTCGCGGACAATGCCATCGCCGAACTCGGCATGCCCATGTCGCCGTTCACGCTGCTGGCCCTCGTCGGACCCGCAGTGGCTCTGCACACCGGTGAGACCCTGCAGGAGTCGTACCCTGACCGGTTCAAGAGCTCACCGGGACTCGAAGCACTCGTCGAGGCTCGCAAGCCCGGCGTGTGGACCTGGGGCGAGAACGGTCAGGCCGTCGATCCCGAGGTCGCCGCGCTGTGGCCGCAGGGTGACAAGGTGTCCACCTCGGAAGAGGTCCTCGAGCGCACACGTCGTGCATTCGCCGAGGAAATTCAGATCATGCTCGACGAGGGCGTCGTAGCGGCAGCCGAGGACATCGACCTCTGCCTGCTGCTCGGCGGCGGATTCGGATTCTGGAACGGCGGCATCACGCCGTACCTGGACCGGACCGGCACCTCCGAAGCCGTCAACGGCAAGCGCTTCCTCGCGCCTGGCGTTGCCAGCGTCTGAGAAAGTCGATCGAACCGTCACGGACGGCGTGCCTTCGGGTACGCCGTCCGTGGCGTTTGTGCAGACTCAGAAGAGGATTCCCACATCGTCTTTCACGATGTTCTCGAGCGCACGCTCCGCGACGGCGGCAATGGTCATCGACGGATTGCACGCGGCGGAGTTGCCCGGCAGCAGAGCACCGTCGAGCACGTACAACCCACGCTGACCGAGAACCCTGCCATCGAGGTCGCACACCGAGTTCATGCAGGCGCCGCCGAGAGGATGCCAGGTGGACGGCAGTATCGCGTTCGTGTCGGTCAGGAGACCTCCGGCCGCGATCCGATGGGCCGCCGGCCCGATGTGGCGTTGCTGGATCGCCGAATCCCCGTCCTTCGGCCAATGGAGCACCGCCTCACCCCGCACCGAGTCGTACACGAACCGACCTCGGTCGGTACTGACACCGAATCCGACCATTACCGTGCTGTGAGCGTCGAACGCCACCGGCGGGAACGACGCCTGAATGACGGTGAACGCGTTGTGCGGGTCCTCCCAATTCCGACTGCCGTAGACGACCGGTCCACCCTGGGTCGCACCGAAATTCTCGGCGAGATCCGACCAGATGTAGATCCGATCGGCATTGGTCCCCCATCCTGCGCCGAGTTCGTCGGGCAGATCCGTGATCCGCCCCGTTTTCGCTGCGCGGACCAGGAGTTTGGTGGTGTTCATGCTGCCCGCAGCCATGACGAGCGCTTCCGTCGTCAAAATCTTGTTCTCGAGAACTTTGCCCGAAATATCGGTCCGGTCCACATATACACGCCACCGCCCGTCGGTTGCCCGCTCGACGTCGGTGACCTGGTGCAGAGTCTCCACTTCGACCAATCCGGTCGCTTCCGCAGCCGCAATGTAGGTGACGTCCACCGAATGCTTGCCGCCGTTGTTGACCCCGAGTGCGCCGTCACCGTTGGTGTACGACGGCTTCATCTCACCCCGCAGTTCGGCCAGCGCGTAGTTCCAGTCGATGGGCATCGGAATCTTCGACACGGGTAGACCGGAACGCGTTGCGTTACGCGCGAATACGCGTGCCGCCTCGTAGTTGGGGCTGGAAATCAGTTCGTCGGGTGCAGTTTCCACCCGCAGCATCCGCGCCACCCGCGGGTAATGGACGCGGTCCATTCGTGCGTAGTCGAGTTCCTCCGGAAAGTGTGCGTTGAAGACCGTTTCTTCCGGTTGCAGTGTCATCCCTTGGTACACAAGCGATCCGCCGCCCACACCGGCTGCGCAGATCGCTGTCATGTTCTCGCCCGTCACCGTCTCCAGCAAGCCTGCATAGGGCTCGAAGATCGCCGGCCTACCGAACAGAGTCGGGTTGGACTGATGCCAGAGGATGCGCTTGTCCGGGCTGGCGGGATGCGGAAAAGTTTCGGCATTCGGTCCGGTCTGCCACCGAATCCCTCTCTCCAGCAGGGTGACCGGAACCCCTGCCTCGGCCAAGCGAAGAGCCGTGACCCCGCCGCCGAATCCCGATCCCACGACGACGACACGGTGTTCCTCACGGGTCAGCGGAATCCCTGTTGCAGCCTTGGCAGTGCGTGGCGCCGTCATCGCGACTCCCACGGCAGCCGTACCGGCCAAAAATGACCTACGTTTCACTCCGGACATGACTGGTGCTCCCTCGAAGAATGTCGCCAGAGAATTCCGGGCACGCCAAAACTAGACACTCTGACGATCTAGTGTCAAGGTTTTGACGAAGTAGGCGAGGAACTACGAGGTCGACCGAATTGCGGGCCCGAGCCACCGCGCGAGAAAGGCGCGCAGGGAGTCGTCGGAATGGACGAGCTCACTGTCGAAGGCGACAACCGAAAGTCCGAGACGCACGGCAATTTCCACTATCTCGTCGAGTTCCACGTCCGTGGCGAGACCACGTTCGACCATCGGAGTGAGCATCTGAGTAGCGAAAGGTATTGCTCGACTCATCATTTCGACGTCGAAGACGGGGTTTCCCCGTTCTGCGAGAAGCAGTGTCGCCAGAACCGGGTGAGCACGCACGGCAGTTCGCGCGGCAACGATGAATTCGACGACATAGTCACACGCCGTGTCGACCGACTCCACCTGTGCCGTGATCTCCCCGAGCACCTCGATGGCAAGACCGCCCATCACCTGGGAGACGACCTCTTCTCGCGTTCCGAAAATCGAGTACACCGTCTGACGCGAGACACCGGCCGCAGTGGCAACCGCGGCAATGTTCACAGCCTCGAATCCGCCGCCTTCGATCAGTCCGAGAGCGGCGGCGAGAATCTTTTGCTGTGATCGCACCGGGACAGTATCGCCCACCGAAACGGGGGCCCGCGAAACCCGGCCCACATCTCACCCCCACCTGCATAAACAGCGCACTCGGTTTCGTTTGGCTGCCGAAAATCAGTAGGTTAGGCTGCCCTTCATGAAAACTTCTGTTCGAGGCTTTGCCGCCCTCGGTGCCGCTGCAATTGCAGTCACCGCCCTTGTCTCGTGCTCCTCGGATACGGACACCTCGACGACCGCACAAGGTACGGACGGATTCCCCGTCGGTATCGAGAACACCTTCGGCACCACGACCATCGAATCGAAGCCCGAGCGCCTCGTCACTCTCGGATGGAACGCGCAGGACATCCTGTACGCACTCGATCTGACTCCGGTCGGACAGCCCAAGTACACCTACGGTGCGGACGACAACGGCGTGATGCCCTGGGCGCAGGACTACTTCGACGCGGACAAGACCACGCTCTTCGACATGCCGGCCAGCGGAGAACCGCCGATCGAGTCCATCGCGTCGTTGACACCCGACGTCATCCTCGCGCCGTACGAGGGCTTCGAGGAATCCGTCTACAACCAACTGAGCAAGATCGCACCGACGGCCGCCTACCCCGGCGCTGCCTGGCAGACATCCTGGCAGGACCAGACCCGCATCGTCGGCGAGGCAGTCGGCAAGAGCGAAGAGGCCGACAAGCTCGTCGACGGCCTCGACGCTACTCTCGCCGATACCGCCGCAGCCCACCCGGAGTTCGCGGGGAAGACGTTGGCAGTGGTCAACTTCGACACCGACTCGAGCAACATCAACGTCTACCTGCCCACCGATCCGCGCGTCCAGGTGCTGACCGAACTCGGGTTCGTCAACGCACCAGGCGTCGAGAAGCTCGCCGCGGACAACGCAGGCGGATCGTTCTTCAAGACGATCTCCTACGAGAACATCGCCGACATCGACGCCGATGTGATCGTCGGCTTCACCGACGGTTCCGGTGATCCGTCCGGCATACCCGCAGTCGGTGGACTCGACGCGGTCAAGCGCGGATCCACCGCATTCCTCAGCGACACCCGCGTCATCGGCGGACTGAGCAACGTCAACGTCCTGAGCACGCCGTGGGTCCTCGGCCAGATCACACCGACCTTGAGCGAAGCCGCGAAGCGCGCAACCACCTAGAAAAGATGCAGTGTCGGTCACGGTCTTTATGCTCACCCGCATGGCTGAACTTTCGATCTCCGTAACCCGGCACGTCAAAGCACCGGCAGAGACCGTGTGGCAGGTCCTCACGGACCTCGACAATGCTGCCGAGACCCTCTCCGGCGTGATCCGTATCGAACGGCTCGCCGGAGAGGGCTACGCCGTCGGCACCAAGTGGCGTGAAACTCGGAAGATGATGGGCAAGGAAGCAACCGAGGACATGTGGGTGACCGAAGTCGACGCTCCTACCCGCACGGTCGTCAAAGCCAACTCCCACGGCATGAACTACACGAGTGGGTTCACTCTGAAGCCTGACGCCGCAGGGACGATCCTCGAGATGCACTTCTCCGGTGAATCCGAATCCACGTCACGTATCTCGAAGATCTTCACAGCAGTATTCGGTCGATTGGGCGCGCGGGTGACCCGGAAATTCATGGCAAAGGATCTCGAGGACATCGCGGCCAGAGCCGAGCGTCTCGCGGGCGAATAAACCCATCTCACCTGCGCCTGCCTGATTGTCTGCATAGTCACTGCAATCAATACCTCGTCTCTGAGTCGGCCTGATTCGACGCGAGAATGGACTCAGCTGGATAACGGCGCGTGAGTCCCCGCCAAATCTCCTCCGGTGGGCGTAGCGTGCAGAGTGCTCGCGGATGGATCGGCGCATCGGGGTGTCGACCGTAGGGCCTTTGAGGGGGCAGGAATGGCATTCAGCGGAACCGCCTCCGGCGGTGGATCCGGCGCTACTCGCGCCGACGTCGGACACGCAGTGCTCTTCGCCGGAGCCGCCGCGCTCGGCGGTTTTCTGTTCGGATACGACACCGCCGTCATCAACGGGGCAGTCGGTGCGATCCGAGACAAGTACGACATCGGCGCCTCGGGCACCGGGCTCACGGTCTCACTGACTCTGCTCGGCGCAGCACTCGGCGCCTGGATCGCAGGCACACTCGCAGACCGACTCGGCCGCATCCGCGTCATGCAGATAGCCGCGGTGCTGTTCATCGTCGGCGCCGTCGGTTCCGCAATTCCGTTCAGCGTCTACGACCTCACGTTCTGGCGCGTGGTCGGCGGCCTGGCCGTAGGTTTCGCATCAGTTATCGCCCCGGCATACATCGCGGAGATCTCCCCCGCCGCGATTCGCGGACGCCTCGGCTCGATGTACCAGTTGGCGATCGTCCTCGGAATCGCCGTGTCGCAGTTGGTCAACTATGCCCTCCAAGCTGCGGCCGGCGGTGATCGCAATCAGATCGCGGGCCTCGAAGCCTGGCAGTGGATGCTGATGCTCGAGGCTGTTCCCGCAGTCCTGTACCTGATCATGACGACCACGATTCCGGAGTCTCCGCGATTCCTCGTGGCGCAGGGCAAGGACGATCGAGCTCGCAAGATCATCTCCGACCTCGAAGGCGGAGATCACGACGCCGTCACCGAACGGATGAACGAGATTCGTGAATCACTGACGGAGAAGCAGGCCAAGACCACAGTCCGCCAACTCTTCTCGAAGCGGCTCGGCGTCTCGCATCTGGTGTGGGTCGGCATCGCGTTGGCTGCACTGCAGCAGTTGGTCGGCATCAACGTGATCTTCTACTACTCGAGCACGCTCTGGCAGGCAGTCGGATTCGGGGCCGATCGCTCGCTGCTCATCAGTGTCGTGAGCGCTCTGGTCAACATCGTCGGCACGTTCGTGGCCATCGCCGTCATCGACCGGGTCGGGCGAAAGCCGCTGTTGCTGGTCGGTTCTGCCGGTATGGCCATCTCACTGGGTACCGCAGCCTTCTGTTTCCATTCGGCAACAGTGACGAAGAACGAGATCGGCGAATCCGTGGCCACGCTGACCGGGGCCAACGCCACGATCGCACTCATCGGAGCCAACGCATTCGTCTTCTTCTTCGCTCTGTCCTGGGGCCCGGTGGTCTGGGTGTTGATCTCCGAAATGTTCCCCAACCGCGTGCGTGCTGCAGCGGTGGGAATTGCGACCGCCACCAACTGGGTCGCGAACTTCCTGGTGTCCTGGACATTCCCGGCCCTGGCCGATTGGAATCTGTCCTACACCTACGCCGGATACGCCGTCATGGCGCTACTGTCGCTGTTCGTCGTCCTGAGGTTCGTGAAGGAAACGCGAGGCAGCACACTCGAATCCGTCCAGTAGCGAGATCTCACGGTTTCACACCGAAAAGCGGTGGCCCTCGGATTGATCCGAGGGCCACCGCTTTTCGAGATTATTGTGAGACGAGCTGTCAGCCTTGCGCGACTTCACCCTGAGCCGAGGACGCGTCTTCCTGGACGTGGACGCCGACGCTGCCCATCCCCGCCACCCAGCCGGTGATCTTGCGCGAAAGATCCTGAGCCGTGAGTCCGAGTTCCTTGTGGATGGCTTCGCGGCTGGCGTGATCGAGGAATTGCTGGGGAACGCCCATGTCACGGCAGGACGTGTGCACGCCGGCGGCACGCATCGCAGCCGAGACCGTCGAACCGATGCCGCCGTGCAGACCGCCGTCTTCGATGGTGACCACGAGCGCGTACTTGTCCGCCATCTTCACCAGCGAATCCGCGACCGGCAGAACCCACCGCGGATCGACGACGGCAACCGAGATGCCCTGCTTGTCGAGGCGCTCGGCAATCTCGAGCGCCAAGGATGCAAACGGGCCCACCGCGACGAGGAGCACGTCGCCGCGCTCACCCTCGCTGGCCTTGAGAACGTCGACCATTCCGTCGAGTCGCTTCACTGCCGGAATAGCTTCGGGTACAGCACCCTTCGGGAACCGTACGACCGTCGGGCCGTCGTCGACGAGAAGCGCCTCGTCCAGTTCTTCGCGCAGCGTGTCTGCGTCACGCGGTGCCGCGACGCGGATCCCGGGAATGATTCCGAGGAGCGAAAGATCCCAGACGCCGTTGTGGCTGGCGCCGTCGACTCCGGTGACCCCGGCGCGGTCGAGCACGACCGTCACCGGTTGCTTGAGCAGAGCGACGTCCATCAACAACTGATCGAAAGCTCGATTGAGGAACGTCGAGTAGATAGCGACGACGGGGTGAAGTCCGCCCAACGCCAGGCCGGCGGCCGAGGTCATCGCATGCTGCTCGGCGATCCCGACGTCGAACATCCGATCGGGGAACTTCTCACCGAAGGCCGCGAGTCCGGTGGGCCCGGCCATGGCCGCGGTGATGGCGACGATGTCCTCACGACGCGAAGCCTGCTCGATCAATGCGGCCGAGAAGACCGACGTCCAGTCCGGCGCCGACGACTTGGCGCCGCGACCGGTGACGGGATCGATGACGCCGGTGGCATGCATCTGATCAGCTACGTCGTTCTCGGCGTGTGCATAACCGTTGCCCTTGCGCGTGACGGCGTGAACGATGACCGGCCCGCCGTAAGCCTTCGCCCGGCGCAACGCCGATTCCATGGCGGCTTCGTCGTGTCCGTCCACCGGTCCGAGGTACTTGATACCCAGATCGGTGAACATGACCTGAGGGCTGACCGCGTCCTTGAGACCGGCCTTCATTCCGTGCAGGACGGAGTACGCGGTGCGCCCGACCCAGGGCAGTCTCTTGACCAGGCGTCGGCCGCTGTCGAGCGCGCGCTCGTAACTCGGTGCGGTCCGCAGTGCCGAGAGATGGTCGGCGAGCCCGCCGATGGTCGGCGCGTACGAGCGACCGTTGTCGTTGACGACGATCACCACCGAACGGTCCTTGCCCGCCGCAATGTTGTTGAGGGCTTCCCAACACATTCCGCCGGTCAGCGCGCCGTCACCGACGACGGCGACAACGTGGCGATTCTGACCCGTCAACGCGAAGGCCTTGGCGAGTCCGTCGGCATAGGACAGAGCGGCGGAAGCGTGAGAGGACTCGACCCAGTCGTGTTCGCTCTCGGCGCGGCACGGATATCCGGACAGTCCGCCCTGCTTACGCAAGGTGTCGAACTGATCCTGACGGCCGGTGAGGATCTTGTGCACGTAGGCCTGATGGCCCGTGTCGAAGATGATCGCGTCCTGCGGCGAGTCGAAAATTCGGTGCAGTGCGAGGGTCAACTCCACGACGCCCAAGTTGGGCCCGAGGTGACCACCGGTCGCAGCGACCTTCAGCACGAGGAACTCACGAATCTCGTCGGCCAACTCCGTCATCTCGGCGTGGCTCAACTGACGTAGATCGTCAGGACCCTGAATGCGGGCAAGAACACCCAACGAGATCGCTCCCTCCGTGCTTCACAGCTGCACCGGTGCGCGCCGCGGCTGTCTTCGCGACAGTGCTGCCAGTCTACGGAGCGTTCCGGCGAACCGACACGCGGACTCGGCCCGATTCCGGTGTGACTTCGCGTAACAGCGAAATCTCAGAGATCGCTCGTGATCGCAATCACAGACAAATGGGATCCGTCGCAATCGACTCGACAACTCTTGTTCCACAAAACGACCGCCATGTCAGCTTAAGGTCGACGTATGGGAACTGTGGTCGACGACCTGATAACGCGAGTGTTCGACGAAGTCCGATCACTCGACGAGGGCGAGTTGGCCGACTACATCCCCGAACTCGCGGCGGTCGCCCCCGATTCGTTCGGAATCTGCATCGCCACCGTCGACGGTTACGTCTACGAGATCGGTGACTCGCGAATCCCGTTCACCATTCAGTCGATCTCGAAACCCTTCACCTACGCCTTGGCTCTCGCCGATCGGGGAAGCGAGGCGGTTGCCGCGAAAATCGACGTCGAGCCATCCGGCGAGCCGTTCAACGAAATCAGCCTCGACCCGCTCACCGAACGGCCACGAAACCCCATGATCAATGCGGGGGCGATCACCGCTGCATCACTGGTTGCCGGCCCGAATCCCGAGGCCCGCTTCGAGCGCATCCGCTCGGCGTACTCGAGGTACGCAGGCCGCGAGCTGACCTTCAACGAGTCGGTCTACACCTCCGAGGCGCGGACCGGTCACCGCAACCGCGCGATCGGCCACATGCTGCGATCCTTCGACGTCATCACCGGCAATCCAGACGAGGCCGTCGACCTGTATTTCCGTCAGTGTTCGATCGACGTGACCTGCCGCGATCTGAGTCTGATGGCTGCGACGATGGCGAACAACGGTGTCAATCCGCTCACCCACGAGCGTGCGCTGGCTCCCGCGGGCGTCGAGCAGGTCCTCAGTGTCATGGCAACGTGCGGAATGTACGACGGCGCCGGAAAGTGGCTGGTAGAGGTCGGATTACCGGCCAAGAGCGGCGTCGGCGGCGGAGTCCTGGCCGTTCTGCCGGGCCAGATCGGCATCGCGGTGTACTCCCCCCGGCTCGACGTTCACGGAAACAGCGTTCGCGGAGTTGCTTCCGCCCGGGCACTGTCGAAGGAACTCGAACTGCACTTCCTCCACGTGACGCGGGCGTCACGCTCCTCGATCCGAGCCAGATACAGCGTCATCGAAGCGCCGTCGCGAGTACGACGCACCCCGACCGAACAGGCTGTGCTCGACGACGTCGGCAAGCGCAGCCGAGTCTACGAGCTGCACGGCGACCTCCTCTTCACCGGTGCCGAATCGGCGGTCCGCGAAATCGGCTCGGTGGACGAAGGTCTCGAAGTTGTCGTCATCGACGTCCGCCGCGTCGACGACGCGAGCGACGTCGCGGTGCGGATGATCACTGCGCTGCAGGTTCAGCTGGCCGAACAAGCCTGCGCAGTGGCGGTCGTCGATCCGCAAGGACTACTGGGACAACGGAGTTCGAGCATCGACCCCGCTAGAAGAAGTGGTCGGGTTTTTGCGGACCTCGATTCCGCCATGCAGTGGTGCGAAGACACGTTGCTTGCGGTGCATTGTGAAGCCGATCGTCAGGCGTCGACGATCTCGATCGAGGACCACCCTGTTCTCGATGCTCTGTCCGCGGCACAGATCGAGGGATTCTCGGCTGAATTGGAGACGCGAACCTATGCCCGCGGTGAGAAGATCGCCCGCCGAGGTGAATCGGCCTCGGGGTTCTACCTGATTCTCAGTGGCCAGGTCAGCACCATGTTCACGGACGCACACGGGGTCGAGCACCGGATCACGACGCTCTCCGCCGGAATGACGTTCGGCGAGATGACGATGTTCCTCGACACCCCCTTCCTCAACGACATTCGCGCCGATTCCACGGTCACCGTGGCCGTCCTGACACCGGAGCGATACGCAGAACTGACCGCGCAGGCACCCGAGTTGAAACTTGCACTGCTCGAACGACTTGCGGCAGGAGCCTACGAGCAACTGGACCTGATGTTGCGGAGTGTCATATCCGCCGGACGAATCGGATAGGAAGTACACATGCCGACCACCGCCCTCACCTCGGAGCCGTCCACTGTCACGGTCACCGGAACCGCCACTGCTACAGCTGTTCCCGACATCGTGCGGCTGACGATCGGAGTATCGGTGACACAGACAGCCGTTTCCGACGCATTCGACGCCGTCGCGCGGCTGTCCAGCGCTCTGACCGAGACCCTGCACTCGCGCGGCGTACGCGGAGCGGACCTCACCACCGCCGGACTGAGCGTCCATCCGCAAACTCATTGGAGTGACGGAGGCCGCCAGGAGACAACGGGATTCACGGCCTCGACAACTTTTCGAGTCGTCCTGCGAGAACTGGGGCCGGCAGCGGCGAACTCCCCTGCAGCCGTCATCGCAGCATGTGTATCGGTGGGCGGCGATGCGATCCGGCTGGACGGACTGGAGTTCGATCTCGACGATCGCAGCGATCTGGCGACAAGAGCACGCGAGTTGGCGTGGACGGCAGCCGAATCGAAGGCCAGGCAGTTCGCAGACCTCGCAGACAAAGATCTGGTCGAAGTCCTCGAGGTGCTCGAGGACTTCGACCAGATCGCGCCGATGCGCGGGCGTGTCGCGGCGATGAAAGCGGATTCCGCCCCGATAGCCGTCGAACGCGGCGAGATCGAAGAATCGATCTCGGTCCGCGTTCGATGGGCTATGGCGTGACAGAAGTAATTCAGAAGACGCAACCGGCAGTAGACCAGCCGGGCATGCGGATCAGCGAGTGAGGTTCTTCTCTTCGCGCTCTTCCTCGAACTTCTGCTCTGCGTCGGGGGTTGCCAGGTCGATCGTGGTGCGCAGCGGACGGTTCGGGATGAAGATGACCGACACGAGCGTTACCACCGCGACTACGGCTGCGACCAGGAAGATCCGACCTGTTGCGTCGCCGTAAGCGAACCGGACGATCTGCGAGACGAAGTCAGGCATGTTGCTCAGATCCAGGCCGTCCTGCAGGCTCTTTCCGGCTACCGCCTGCTGCTCGGGCGGCAAGGTGGACACCGAATCGACTGTCAGTGTCTTGACGCGGGTCGCAAGGATGGACCCGAGCACCGAAACACCGATCGCGCCGCCGAACGTGCGGAAGAACGCCACGATACTGCTGGCCGCACCGATGTTCTCGACGCTGACCGTGTTCTGCACCGCGAGCACGATGTTCTGCATCAACATGCCGGTACCAAGACCGACGATGGCGATGAAGATTCCGATGGTCCAGAGGCTGGTGGCGTGGTCGATCGTCGACAGCAGTCCGAAACCGACAAGCAGCAGGACTGCGCCGGCGACGATGAAGGGCTTCCACTGGCCGAACTTGGTGATCAACTGTCCCGAGCCGACGGAAGCGACGAGCATACCGGCGACCATCGGGATGGTGAGCAATCCGGCTTCGGTGGGATCGAATCCGCGTGCGGTCTGGAAGTACTGCGTCAGGAAGGTCGTCGCGCCGAAGAGGCCGACACCGACGGCGATCGAGGCGATGATGGCGAGAGCCGTGGTGCGCTCGGTGATGATCTTGATCGGCAGGATCGGATCCTTGACCTTGGATTCGACGAACATCGTCAGGCCGAGCAGGGCCAGACCACCGATGACGAAGAAGGCAGATTCCTTCGAGAACCAGGCGTAGTAGTCGTCCTGGCCGGCAAACGACACCCAGATCAGCAGGACGCTGACACCGGCGGTGAGCAGGGTGGCGCCCATCCAGTCGATGGAGACGTTGTCCTTCTTCACTGTCTCGACGTGCAGTGTGCGCTGAAGCAGGAACAGTGCGATGACTGCCAACGGGACACACACGTAGAAGCACCAGCGCCAGCCGGCAGTGTCCACGAGTACGCCGCCGAGGATCGGTCCGCCGGACATCGAGACGGCCATGGCCGCACCCATGTATCCGGAATAGCGACCGCGATCTCGCGGCGGGATGATCGTGCCGATGATGGCGACGACGAGTGCGGTCAGGCCACCCATACCGATGCCCTGGATGACACGTGCACCGAGCAGCAACGGAACGTTGTGTGCCGCGCCGGCGATGACCGAACCGATCACGAAGATGACGATCGCGGTCTGGACCAGGACCTTCTTGTTGTACAGGTCGGCCAGCTTGCCCCAGATCGGCGTCGATGCCGCGGTGGCGAGCAGTGCCGTGGTGATGATCCAGGCGTACTGAGTCTGCGTTCCGTGCAATTCGCCGATGATCGTGGGAAGCGCGGTCGAAACGATGGTGCTGCTGAGCAGCGCCGTGAACAGCGCTGCGATGAGGCCGGTGAGTGCCTCGAGGATTTCGCGGTGAGTCATCGCGGCCGCTTCGCGGGGCGATCCGTCACCTCCGGTACTTGCCCGGGTTTCTCCAACTGTTGCTGCCATGTGCCTTATCTCCCAATACTTTCTACGCCCGTGTGCGGAACTGCCGGTGAGGCCTGCCGATTCGATGCGCCGAACGTCTCGTTGAGACGTTGCAGCGATGTCACTGCGGCCATGGCCTCTTCCTGGCTCCAGTCTTCGAGCATGTTGCGCAAACGCGCCGCACGCCGCTGCGTGGTTTTCCTTAAAACGTCGTGTCCCTCTTCCGATACTCGGATGCGGAACGCCCGTTTGTCAGCCGGATCGGGATTTCTCTCGACATACCCCGCGTCGACCAGATCCGACATTTGTCGGCTGAGCGACGACTGACTGACACACAGATCGACGGCCAATTCGTTCTGTCGGCACTCCCCCCGCGCTGCCAGCATGAACAACACGCTGACCAGTGCAGGCGGCAGCAGGCTGTCTGCGCCGGTGGTGACCGCGGCTCGCAGCGATCTGCCGAACATGAAGATCGTGTCGACGAGCGCCTGGGCCGTCTCCGGCTGTACCGACATTGCCTACCCCTGAATTCGAGTGGCCCGAATGAGCCGTGACTTGAAAACGGAAAACTACTTGCAGAACGAAACTATACGATTAGTTGCGTAATGCAAGCAACTGTTGTGAACGCGAGAAGCGTCACACCCGTTCGGGGAAAGAATTCGCCACGCGTCAGCGTTCGAGGAGCGCGATGCACTCCATGTGGTGAGTCTGCGGGAAGGCGTCGAACGCCCGGAGGCCGCCGATTCCGAAGCCCTGCTCCAGGTAGAGACCGATATCGCGACCGAACGACGCGGGGTCACAGCCGATGTGCACTATCCGCTCGGCGCCAGTTGCGGCGAGCGCTTCGACGACCGGACGACCCGCGCCCGCTCGTGGCGGATCGAGCACGATGACGGCAGGCGATCGCTCCAGATCCGGGAGAACGTTCTCGACTCGGGCACTGTGGAAGCGCACCTGACCGAGATCCGAGAGCGCTTCCCGTCCGTCGGAGACTGCTCGCGCCGAGGATTCGACGGACTCCACGACCCCGGACGGCCCGACAAGGTCGGCGAGCACAGCTGCGAAAACCCCGACTCCGCCGTAGAGATCCCAGGCCGTGTCGTCGGTAGCGGCTCCGGCCCAATCTCCGACCACCTGTGAGTACGCGTTCGCAGCACTGCGATGGGCCTGCCAGAAACCCGTGGCGGACAACGCCCATTCTCGATTGCCGACGCGCTCGATCACTGTGTCCGACCCGATGGCCACGCGGGTCTTTCGCGGACCGCCGCTTGCCGCTCGGCGTGCCATGGCGCCGCGACGCCCCGGAGTCCGTCGTCCCGTCTTGGACACAGCGGGCGCGGCGATTTCCACGACGTGCCGCTCGCCGGTGGCGTCGAGAACGACCTGCAGCTCACTGCCCGGCGTCCATTGCTGGCCGCCGAGACCGTCGTAGGCGCTCTGATCGATCTGGGTGCAGCGCAGGTCCGTGACGATCCGGTTGCTCCGGTACGCGTGGTATCCCGCGACCCCGTGCCCGTCCACCGCCAACCGCACTCGCGTGCGCCACCCTGTCCCGTCTCCGGTTCCAGGTAGTTCCTCCACCGCGACGTCCGATTCGACACGAGCGAGTCGCAGAAGCTGCTCCCGCACGACCGAGGTCTTCATCTCACGTTGGACGCTCAGATCCGCGTGCGAGTAGTCGCAGCAGCCTGCCCCGCCCGGGCCGGAGATCGGGCAGGTCGGATCGATGCGATGCGGAGATGCGTCGAGAACGGCGATAGCGTCGGCGCGGCAGAACGATCCGCCCTTGTCCTCGGTCACCCGGACCAGCGCCCGCTCCCCCGGCAAACCGTGACGGACGAACACGACCCGCCCCTCGTGCCGGGCGACGACGAACCCGCCGTGACCAGGGTTGCCCAGATCGACCGCGAAGGTCTGCCCGGTCCAATTCTCACTCAACGAACTACGCCTGCCATTTCGATGTTGCCGATCATTTCTCGCGGGTGATCATTTCTCGCCGGTGTCGTAACCTCGACGCGTGGCGCCTGCGGTCTTCTCGATGTCGAGCGGCTTCGCCTTGGCCGACGAACTCAGCTGCCACGGAACGCTCGTCACCATCACGCCGGGCTGGAAGAGCAGGCGGCTCTTGAGGCGGAGCGCACTCTGGTTGTGCAGGATCTGCTCCCACCAGTGTCCGACAACGTACTCAGGGATGAACACGGTGACGACGTCACGCGGGGCATCGCGTCGTACACGCTTGACGTAGTCGAGAACCGGCTTGGTGATTTCGCGGTACGGCGATTCGATCACCTTGAGCGGAACCGTCACGTCGCTCTTCTCCCACTCACGCACAAGGGCACGGGTGTCTGGCTCGTCGACGTTGACCGTGATGGCTTCGAGGGTGTCCGGTCGCGTGGCTCGCGCGTAGGCGAGAGCTCGCATGGTCGGCATGTGCAGCTTCGAGACGAGCACGATCGAGTGCGTGCGGCTGGGCAGCACACCGTCCCACTCCTGCTCCTCGAGCTCGGCCGCGACGCTGTCGTAGTGCTTGCGGATCATCTTCATCACGATGAAGATCGCGACCATCGCGACGATGGCAATCCACGCGCCGGCCGCGAACTTGGTGATCAGAACGATGATCAAGACTGTGGCGGTCATTGCCAGACCGATCGAATTGATCACTCGCGAACGCTGCATGCGGGCGCGCTGAGACTTGTCGGTCTCGGACTTCAGATGCCGAGTCCAGTGCTTGATCATGCCGGTCTGGCTGAGCACGAACGAGACGAAGACGCCGACGATGTACAGCTGGATGAGCTTGGTGACCTCGGCGCCGAACACCACGACGAATGCGATAGCGGCACCGGAGAGGAAGAGAATTCCGTTGCTGAACGCCAACCGGTCGCCGCGGGTGTGCAGCTGACGCGGTAGGTACCGATCCTGCGCCAGGATCGATCCGAGTACCGGGAATCCGTTGAACGCGGTGTTCGCGGCCAGAACCAAGATCAGTGCCGTGACGATTGCCATGAAGAAGAATCCGATCGGGAAACCACTGAACACGGCTTCGGCGATCTGCGCGATCAAGGTCTTCTGGTGGTAGCCCTCCGGCGCTCCGACCAGCTGTTCCTGCGGGTTGTGGGCGTAGACGATGCCGATCTTCTGAGCCAGGATGATGATGCCCATCAGCAGGACGATGGCGATCGACCCGAGCAGCAGCAAGGTCGTGGCGGCGTTGCGCGACTTCGGCTTCTGGAACGCCGGTACGCCGTTGCTGATGGCCTCGACGCCGGTCAGGGCGGCACAGCCCGAGGAAAATGCGCGAGCTATCAGGAACGCGAAGGCAATTCCGTACAGATGCGAGTCTTCGGCGTTCAGCGTGAACGACGACGATTCCGCGTGCACGTCCTCACCCAGGACGTAGATCCGGAAGAATCCCCACCCGAGCATCAGGAACATACCGACGATGAACGCGTACGTCGGAATCGCGAACGCCGTGCCGGATTCACGGATACCGCGAAGGTTGACCGCGGTCAGCAACACGATCGCGGCGACCGCGAACAGCACCTTGTGCTGCGCGACGAACGGCAGAGCCGAACCGATGTTCGACGCCGCCGAGGATATCGACACCGCGACCGTCAGCACGTAGTCGACCATCAGCGCACTACCGACGGTCAGACCGGCGGTCGGGCCCAGGTTGACCGTTGCGACCTCGTAGTCGCCGCCACCGGACGGGTATGCATGGACGTTCTGGCGGTAACTCGCCACCACCACAGCCATGACGATGGCTACGGACAATCCGATCCAGGGCGTGTACGCGTACGCGGAAATACCCGCGACGGAGAGAACCAGGAAGATTTCTTCGGGGGCGTACGCGACGGATGACATCGCGTCGGACGCGAAGACCGGTAGTGCAATTCGCTTGGGTAGCAGCGTGTGCCCGAGTTTGTCGCTTCGGAACGGCCGACCGAGCAGGAGCCGCTTGGTAGCGGTCGAGAGCTTAGACACGTGCAAAGCGTAAGCCGTCTCGCCCGATTCGGAGTCATCAGCGCCCCAACTTCACCTTTTGTCGTGACAACCGGCACGCAGGCGACCGTTGTACTTGCTCTTCCCGTGAGGGGCTGTACCGTTCGATTCGGCGTGCAATCGCGCCACGAGGGTCCATGAACGGAGTAGGGCGTGTATGTCGTCATCATGGGGTGCGGTCGGGTGGGTTCGTCCCTCGCCGCATCTCTGACCAGGATCGGACACGAGGTCGCCGTCATCGACCGCGATCAGAGTGCGTTTCTGCGTCTCGATCTCGACTTCCCGGGAACCAAGGTTCTGGGAATGGGGTTCGACCGTGACGTGCTGGTCCGGGCAGGCATCGAGCGCGCCGACGCCTTTGCCGCGGTGTCCTCGGGAGACAATTCCAACATCATCGCAGCACGCGTCGCGCGCGAGACTTTCGGCGTCGAGCGCGTCGTCGCACGTATTTACGACGCCAAGCGTGCCGCCGTCTACGAGCGGCTCGGCATTCCCACGGTCGCCACCGTGCCGTGGTCGACGGATCGTTTCCTGCACACGCTGACCAAGGAAAGCCAGACCGCGAAGTGGCGCGATCCTTCGGGCACCGTTGCCATCACCGAACTTGCCCTGCACGAGGATTGGGCCGGAAAGCCGATCTCCCTCCTCGAGAGCGCGACCAGTTCGCGAGTCGCCTTCGTCATCCGCTTCGGGACCGGCGTTCTCCCCGACCGCAAGACCGTCATCCAAGCCGACGACCAGGTCTACATCGCGGCCGTATCGGGAACCGTCGCCGAGGCTGTCGCGCTGGCCGGCAACCCGCCGCCGAGCGACGACTGAGGGAGGCCGCAGATGACTGAACCGCACGCCGTCCCTCACAACAAATCTGCGACTGTGTTGCACTACAACGTGATTGGAAGTTCTCGATGAAGGTCGCCATCGCCGGAGCCGGCGCCGTAGGCCGCTCCATTGCGCGTGAGCTGATTCGAAGCTCACACGACGTCATGCTGATCGAACGCAAGCTCGATCACATCGAACCGGAGTCGGTGCCCGAGGCGAAGTGGGTACATGCGGACGCCTGCGAACTCAGCCGACTCGAGGACGCGTCGATGGAGTCGTACGAGGTCGTGATCGCCGCGACCGGAGACGACAAGGCCAACCTGGTTCTCAGCCTGCTCGCGAAAACCGAGTTCGGAGTTCGCCGAGTTGTCGCCCGCGTCAACGATCCCCGCAACGAATGGCTCTTCGACGAGTCGTGGGGCGTCGACGTCGCCGTCTCGACACCACGGATGCTCGCTTCGCTCGTCGAAGAAGCCGTCTCCGTCGGTGACCTGGTCAAACTGATGACGCTGCGGCAGGGACAGGCCAACCTCGTCGAGATCACGTTGCCCGACAACACACCGCTCGCCGGCAAGGCCGTCAAGAAACTCGAACTGCCGCGAGATTGCGCACTGGTCACCATTCTGCGTGGCGGACGCGTGATCGTCCCGCAGATGGACGATCCCATCGAAGGCGGGGATGAACTGCTCTTCGTTGCGGCCGTCGACGCCGAGGATCAGTTGCGCGTAGCACTCCGTCTCGAAAACTGACACGAGCACACCGACACGAAAGGGAAACTCATGGCACAGGCACCCGAAAACACCGTAGTCACCGACAATCCAAGCCAGAGCCGGTACGAGATCCATGCTGACGGCGACCTCGCCGGCATCGAGGACTACACCACGTCCGGTGACGTCGTCTCGTTCAACCACACCGAGATCTACCCGGCCTTCGAAGGTTTCGGGTTGGCCGGGGTTCTCGTCCGCCAAGCCTTGGACGACCTACGCGCGCGCGGCCTCAAGGTTCACCCGGTCTGCCCGTACGTCGTGAAGTTTCTCGACAAGCACCCCGAGTACCAGGACCTGATCAGCTGAGATCGCGGTCTTCGCGCGGCTTCGTCGGATTCACCGAGCCCACCTCTTCGGACCCTTCGTCCGTTGTGGTGGGCTCGCTGCCTTCGGGCCCGACAACAGGTTCCGGCTCGACGATGCGATCGGCCTTACGCACGGCCCAGACCGTCACGAGCAGCACCAAACCGGTCAGTGGCCACCCCATGCCGATGCGGGCGACTGCGAGCCATCCGGTGTGGTCGGTGTCGTAGAGCTGTGACTGCACGAGATACCGCGCGCCGAAGACCAGCGCCCACGCCGCCGTCGCGATGTCGTAGAGCCGGACGGCGGAGCTGTGCTTACGCCAGAGATTGCCGTGCCCGTTGAGATAGCCCCAGATGATTCCGACGAGTGGCCAGCGCACGAGGATGGAAATCAGGAAGACCGCACCGTAGGCGAGGCTCGTGTAGATACCGAAGAGGAAATATCCTTTGGCATCGCCGGTGCGATAGGCGATGAACGCGGAAACTCCGACTCCGAGAAACCCGGAAATAGCGGGTTGGAGGGAATCCTTGCGAAAGAGGCGCCAGGCCGCGATAGCGACAGCGACGCCCAATGCGGCCCAGATTGCCGCAGTGAGGTTCCAGATGCTGTTGACCGGGACAAAAATCAGAATCGGCAAAGACGAATAGATCAGACCACTCAGCCCGCCGAGTTGGTCTATTACCGATCGCTGTTGTGTTTCAGTCACCTGTCGAGGGTGCCACAGTCACCGAGTTGCACGGTAAATGCGGGAAACGCGCCTATTCGCCGCGCAGTTCGTAGTAAGGGTTGAAGATCGCCTTGCGACCGTCACGTTCGCCCACACGACCGCGGATCAGCAAGGTCTTACCGGTCTCGATACCCGGGATCCGGCGACGCCCGATCCAGACGAGATTGATCACCTCGGTGCCGTCGAAGAACTCGGCCTCGATACTGGCATTTCCCGACTTGGGACACGCGTCGACGCTGCGGAGTCGGCCCACCATCGTGACTTCTTCACCGCGACGACAATCGCACGCCTTCTGACCTCCGGAAGCCTTGTTGGACTCGGCCATTTCCTGGGCGTCCAACTGGTCGACGTCCTCGGTCAGACGCTGGGTCAGTCGACGAAAATATCCTGCGGCGGCGGGTGCCATTGCGCGCTCCTGCGAACATGTGTGACGCAAGGGTTTCGCGTCACGTGAAGGGCTGTGTGATCGCCACTGTAGACCCATTACGAGCGTGTAACCACACCGGTCAGTCCGCGTCTCGGGGGCACCGGGCAAGATCAAAAGATGCAGAACTCAGAATCGGCGACCGTTGCCGTCGTTCTCCCAGGTACAGGCTCTGACGCCCACTTCGCGGACCGCGCATTCCGGGCGCCGCTGGCGGCTCTGGGTGTGCGCATCGTCGCAATTGAACCGGACCCTCGGCGTGTCGTGGACGGCTACCTGGACGCGATGAACAGCGCCGCGGACACGTACGGCCGAATCATCGTCGGAGGGGTCTCGATCGGGGCGGCCGTTGCGCTCCAGTGGGCCGCCGCGAACCCCGATCGAACCGCGAGCGTGTTGGCAGCGCTTCCAGCCTGGATCGGGTCGGCAGACGACGCACCCGCGGCGGCGAGCGCGAAGTTTACCGCAGGGCAACTGCGCTCCGAAGGTTTGGAGGCGGTGATCGCGGCAATGCTCGCGTCGAGTCCGGCATGGCTCGGAGCCGAACTCGAGCGCTCGTGGCGCTCGCAGTGGCCCGATCTCCCGGCAGCACTCGACGAGGCTGCGTCGTACCACTCGCTCGGCGAGAGCGAGCTACGGGCGGTGGGCGTTCCGGTCGGCATTGCGTCGGCGGTGGACGATCCGGTTCATCCCGCGGCGGTAGCGCAAAGCTGGGCGGCGGCACTGCCCCGCGGCGCAGTGGCCACGACGACGCTCGACATGATCGGGCGCGATCCCGCGGTTCTGGGGGCCACCTGCATCAAAGCGCTCGCGGCGATCGAATCCGATACCACCGCGAGCGCCTGAAGAAAACTCTGTTACTGACCCAATTGCTGCATGGCAGAACCGGATTCGCCGCTACGAGGCGGCGGGGTCGGTCGCGCCGGGGGTGCCGGCGGAGCTGCCTGCTGTTGCTGCTGGGCGGCGACCTGCTGCTGCTGAGCTGCCGCCAGCTGCTGCTCGTGTGCGGCGGCCAACTGCTCGGCGAGTACCTGCGGGAGCACGACGGGCAGCGGTGTCCGCACCGGATGCGGCTCCGATCCTCGGTTGACGACGGTGTCGCGCAGGATGTCGCGTGCGATTGCGACCAGCGGGGCGTTCGCGGCTGTGGATCCGCTCGGACCCGCGACGACGCAGCGCACCATCCATCGCGGACCGTCGACGCCGATGAACCGCAGGTCCATGTTGGCCGTCACAGCAGCCAGTTCCCGGCCCCACGGGCCGTTCTCGACGCTCACCGCGGAATTGTCGTCGCGAAGCGACTGCGCGAGCTCAGCCACGACCTCTCGCCACTGACCGGGTGATTTCGGGGCGGCGTAAGCGGCTACGGTGACGCGACCGTGCTCGGTGACCAGGTGCACGGCCTGCGGCGAACCGTTGGGCGCCATCTCGACCTGCAACTGTCCGCCGGTCGGCATCGGCACCAGAACGGATCCGAGATCCAGGCGCTGACCGTCACGGCCTGCCGTCGGATCGTCGGAATCGATCTCCGAGATGTCGTAGGGGCCTTCCGATTCGTCACCGAACTCGTCGCCGGCGGCATCGAGATCGTCTTCGACCTCGTCGACCTCCACCGACTCGTCGTTCTCGTCACCGAAGAAGCTGGTGGGTTCCTCGTCGACGTCTGTCTTCTTCTTGCGTCCGAACATGATTCAGACTCCCTCTCCGACTACCGCGCCAGGCGCATCGGTATCGAGTATCGCGTGACCGCCGCTGGAACCGTAGCCTCCGGTTCCTCTGGTCGTGTCGTCCAGCGACTCGACTTCCTCGAAAACAGGGAGTTCGACTCGTTGAACCACGAGCTGAGCGATTCGGTCACCGCGGCGGATGTCGATGGCTGTGGCCGGATCGAGATTGATCAAGCAGACCTTGAGTTCGCCCCGGTATCCCGCGTCCACGGTTCCGGGCGCATTCACGATCGACAGTCCCGATTTGGCGGCGAGTCCGGAACGCGGATGGATCAACCCGACGGTGCCCACCGGCAACGCGATCGCGATCCCCGTTCCGACCAGTGTTCTATGGCCGGGTTCGATGGTGACGTCGCTGGTGGAGCACAGATCCACACCCGCATCTCCGGGATGCGCACGCTGTGGAACGGGCAGGTTTGGATCCAGTCGCTTCAAGGCGATGGAGAGATGGTCGCTCACGTGGGCCAAGACTACTCGTAGCGACGGACTATCCTTGACAGGTGCCCGAAACATCTCGACCTGACGTCGCCACCACAACGCCCCCGTCCACGACGCTGTACTCCGAGCGCCTGTGGGTGCCGATCTGGTGGTGGATCGCCGGGCTGGCCGTAGCCGGACTCCTCGCGGCCGAGGTCCACATGGGCCGCCCGGGGCTTCTCTCGTACCTGGCCTACGTCGTGCTGCTCCCCATCCCGATCTGGGCGGCATTCTGGCTCAGCCGGATGCGCGTCGAGGTGGTCGAGACAGCAGGGGTGAAAGAACTGCACGTGGGTAGAGCCCACCTGCCGGTCGAACTGATTTCGCGGGCGGCAGCAGTGCCGGCATCCGCGAAGAGTGCGGCGATGGGGCGCCAACTCGATCCGTCGGCGTTCGTCCAACATCGCCCCTGGGTCAAGACAATGGTGTTGATCGTGCTCGACGACCCGGAGGATCCCACGCCGTACTGGTTGGTGAGCACACGTCGTCCCGCCGATCTGCTGGCTGCGCTGGATCGCTGACCAGCGCGGTCACAGCAAAGCAGTACGTCCCGACCCTTGGTCGACCCTCGAGCTGACGGGTCGACCACCGGGAAGGGAGATCAGGCAGCGCAGTCCATGCACACGAGCTGTCCGTTGGCATCACTGGCCAGGCGGCTGCGGTGATGAACCAGGAAGCAGCTCGAACATGTGAACTCGTCTGCCTGCTTCGGAACCACTCGAACCGAGAGTTCCTCGCCGGAAAGGTCGGCACCCGGCAGCTCGAAGGACTCCGCGGTGTCCGTCTCGTCGATGTCGACGACGGCTGACTGCGCTTCGTTGCGTCGCGCCTTCAGCTCCTCGAGCGAGTCCTCCGAAACCTCGTCGGACTCTGTACGCCTCGGTGCGTCGTAGTCAGTTGCCATCTCGTCTACCCCATCCTCTTCGTGTATCCCGGTCCCGTGTGCGCCGAGAATCCGGTAGATCCTTGATGCGCATGGAAACCGCCGTGGCATCCAGATCATTCCCTGTCGCTGCATAACGCTGCAGGACTGGAATTAGTGCCCGGAAGTTCCTTCCGAGAACGTGATCTGCGCCTCATTTGGTTGTCATTTCGGCGTCCTGCCGATGCCCAGTTGAACGACCTGGGCCGCCAGACAGTAGCCGACGTGAGCACGAAAGTAGTAACCGAATCGGAAATTTCCGAAAAATGACTGCGAATTGTCACCAAGGCAAGAGCAAGCTGTGACCTTTCGGCGATGTTTTCGGGCCGAATCCGGGTAGAACCAGGCCGGTAATCGGCCAACTGGCGGTGGGCGATCGACAGCAGTTCGACGCGTCGAGCCTCGCTTCGGCTGTGTCGTCACACATGCCCTCTAAGGTAGGCACCGAACGTCATGCCGGCACCGCTCGGCCCGATGGCGAAGTAGAAGTTTCGTCAAGAAAGTCGAGGGATACCGTGGTTTCTCTGATCACCGAAGGCAGCTCTACCGATGACCAGGGACGTCCGTTCCGCCGTCGGCGCGCGTGGCCGGTGATCGCCGTGTTCGCGGTACTCGCATTGATCGGCAGTGTGTTGTGGGTTCGCATCCTGAGCGCCGAGGCCGAAGTCAGTGACACCGTGGCCTGCAACCTCCCGCAGCCTTCCTCCGATCCGTCGGCAGCGGCGCCACTGCCGTTGGGAACCGTCGTCGACCGGTCGATGCTGCTCGACGTCGACCCCGCTCCCCTGGCGGCCACCAAGGTTCGCGTGTTCAACGCCAACGGTGAACACGGTCAGGCGGCCCAGGTGGCGGCGCAACTGAGCGAATTCGGCTTCTCCAGCGCGCCGGACGTTCAGGTCGGAAACGACCCCGTCTACGTCGACCAGAACATGGAGTGCCAGGGTCAGATCCGTTTCGGAGCGAACGGCCTCGCCGCCGCCAGTTCCGTCTGGCTGGTCGCCCCCTGTGCCGAATTGGTCCAGGACGGTCGCGGCGACGACACAGTCGACCTGGCTCTCGGCACCTACAACAAGGGCGCCCTCACCCCCAACACAGACGCCACCGCGATCTTGCATGCCCTGGCCGAACAGCCCGCGAACGCCGAAGTCGCCCCGATGGACATCGCGCTGCTCAAAGCGGCCCGCACCGCACGCTGCTGACAAGCCTCAGCTCGGAATCGGCTGATCCGCACCGATCGAACTGAGCATGCCGGCGAACTGCTCGGCAATTGCCGGAGCCACCGCGTAGACGACATCGCCGTCTGCCGAAGTGGAATCGGGCGCCGGGACGTTGATGACAGCGCCCGCTTCGGAAGCGATCAGCGAGCCCGCTGCCCAGTCCCACGGACTCAGTCCGTGCTCGAAGTGGGCGTCGACCCGGCCGGTGGCCACCATGCACAGATCCAAAGCAGCCGAACCGATGCGTCGGATGTCGCGAACCTGCGGCAGGATCTGCCCGATAAACGTGCCCTGCACCTTCCGGCGATCCGCTCCGTAACCGAAACCGGTGGCCAACAGCGCCATTGACAGCTCGGTCACCGCATTGGCGCGTAGGTCGCTGGCGACGCCGTCGGCCGTTGTCATGGTTGCGCCGCCGCCCCGATGCGCGGAGTACGTTGTTTCCATCGACACGTCGACCACAGCGCCGGCCACCGAGATTCCGTCGATCTGCACGGCCACCGAAATGGCGAACGCGGGGATTCCGTAGAGAAAATTCACCGTGCCGTCTATGGGATCGACGACCCATCGAACTCCCGCGGAATCGTCGGTGTCTCCGCCACCTTCCTCACCCAAGATCGAATCTGCAGGCCGCAATTGCGCGAGAAGATCGCGAATCACCTGCTCGGTTTCGGTGTCGACCACCGTGACAGGATCGGTGGGCGTGCTCTTCGCAGCAACCGAACCACCCTCGGCGGCACCGGAACCCACCAGGCCGAATACCTCGGGCCGACGCAAGCGGACGTGTTCGGCTGCGCGTTCGGCGACGGCTACGGCAACTGCCCGCAAATGTGCGGGATCCAGAGAATCGGAGGAAAAGTCGGGCAACGTTCTTTCTGAAGGGCGCACCGGACCATCGCAACACATCTCTACCGAGGGGCACCACTCGAACGCCTCGAGTCGCACGCGCCCGGGTCCTTGTTCGGGTTAGTGTTTGCAACGGTAGATCGTGACCTCGAATTCGACACTCAGGAGCGCAGGACGATGACAACCACAGGTTTCGGGATCGATGTCGGCGGCAGCGGCGTCAAGGGCGGCACGATCGACCTGAGCACCGGGGAAATGATCGGTGACCGCATCAAGATCCTGACCCCGCAGCCGTCCACTCCCGATGCGATCGCGGGCACTGTGGCCGAGATCGTCGAGCAGGCCGAGTGGACCGGTCCGGTTGGCATCACCTTGCCCGCTGTCGTGACCGGCGGCGTCGCGCGCAGCGCTGCGAACATCGACAAGTCCTGGATCGACACCGACGCGGCCGCGCTCTTCAGCAAAGCCCTGGGCGGCCGCGAGGTCACCGTCCTCAACGACGCCGACGCTGCCGGAATCGCCGAGGACTCCTTCGGGGCGGGCAAGGACACCTCCGGCGTCGTGATCCTCTTGACCTTCGGCACCGGAATCGGATCTGCCGTGTTGCACAACGGAGTTCTGTTGCCCAACACCGAGTTCGGTCACCTCGAGGTCGACGGCAAGGAAGCCGAGCATCGAGCGGCCTCGTCGGTGAAGGAAAAGAAGGACTGGAGCTACAAGGAGTGGGCGGTCGAGGTCTCGCGAGTTCTGACCACCTTCGAGAGCCTGCTCTGGCCCGACCTCTTCATCGCCGGCGGCGGCATCAGCCGCAAACACGAGAAGTGGATTCCGCATCTGACCAACCGCACGAAGGTCGTCCCCGCCACCCTGCTGAACACTGCGGGAATCGCCGGAGCTGCACTCGCGTCGGTCGGATTGACCAGGCCGGCTCCCGTCGCCGGATGAGAAAACCCGCACGTGAAAAGCGGAAAATCTACCTGTTACGGCCCGCCGTGACGTAAGAGTTTCCTGAGAGTCGTTACAATGGTGAAGTCCGGCTGCGCGCCGGCCAACAACCATTGACCTCTCCGCCGGATCACCACTCTGGCGTGACGCCGCACGACACCGTCACGAAAGGGCGTACGTGGCAGCCACCGATACACGTCAGACTGCTGATTCTCCATCAGAGTCAGAGCCACAATCTCCAGCCGTGGAGGCGGCCACCGTCACCGCTCCGGCAGCCAAGAAGGCTCCGGCGAAAAAGGCCCCCGCCAAGAAGGCAGCAGCAAAGAAGGCTCCGGCCAAGAAAGCTCCGGCCAAGAAGGCAGCAGCTAAGAAGGCCAGCCCCAAGAAGGCCGGCGATCCTGACGCCGAAGACGGCGATGTCGAGTTGGAAGACATCGACATCACGGACGGCGACCTTGCCGAGGTCGAGTCCGATGTCGTCGAGGTCGTAGCAGTCGGCGAAGACGAAGAGACCGCTGCAGAGCCGTCCGAGAAGGACAAGGCTTCCGGCGACTTCGTCTGGGACGAGGAAGAGTCCGAAGCTCTCCGTCAGGCACGCAAGGATGCCGAACTGACGGCGTCCGCCGACTCGGTTCGCGCTTACCTCAAGCAGATCGGCAAGGTCGCACTCCTCAACGCCGAAGAGGAAGTCGAACTGGCCAAGCGCATCGAAGCAGGCCTCTACGCTGTGCAGATCATGCAGGACCTCGCCGACAAGGGCGAGAAGTTGCCTGCGGCTCAGCGACGCGACATGAGCTGGATCTGCCGCGACGGCAACCGTGCCAAGAACCACCTCCTCGAGGCCAACCTTCGCCTGGTCGTCTCGCTGGCCAAGCGCTACACGGGCCGTGGCATGGCGTTCCTGGACCTCATCCAGGAAGGCAACCTCGGTCTGATCCGTGCAGTCGAGAAGTTCGACTACACCAAGGGTTACAAGTTCTCGACCTACGCCACGTGGTGGATCCGTCAGGCCATCACCCGCGCAATGGCCGACCAGGCTCGCACCATCCGCATCCCGGTGCACATGGTCGAGGTCATCAACAAGCTCGGCCGTATCCAGCGTGAGCTGCTCCAGGACCTGGGCCGTGAGCCCACGCCGGAAGAGCTCGCCAAGGAAATGGACATCACGCCGGAAAAGGTGCTGGAAATCCAGCAGTACGCGCGTGAGCCGATCTCTCTCGACCAGACCATCGGCGACGAGGGCGACAGCCAGCTCGGTGACTTCATCGAGGACTCCGAAGCTGTAGTCGCAGTCGACGCCGTCTCGTTCACCTTGCTGCAGGATCAGCTGCAGTCGGTACTCGAGACGCTGTCCGAGCGCGAAGCCGGCGTGGTTCGCCTCCGCTTCGGTCTCACCGACGGTCAGCCGAGGACTTTAGACGAAATCGGACAGGTCTACGGCGTCACGCGTGAGCGTATCCGCCAGATCGAATCGAAGACGATGTCGAAGCTGCGCCACCCGTCGCGTTCGCAGGTTCTGCGCGACTACCTCGACTAATCACACCAGTTACGCGAAGAAGAGCCGCTCTCCGGATTTCCGGAGAGCGGCTCTTCTGCGTTTGCCGCCTCAGACCAAGAGTGTGTCCCGGAGTTGTGCGATATCGTCCTCGCTCAACTGCAGACCGTCCCGGACGTAGTTGTCGAAGTCGCCGTACACCCGATCCACCGTGGCGAAAGACGTGTCCAGCCAGGACTGTTCGACGCCGTCGATGAACGCGCTCCCCGTGCGAGGTCCGGTGAGGTACTGATTGCTGAGCATGTAATCGGAATTCACATCCGAGCGGCTCACGCCGAGGACGGTCAGGAGAACTGCAGTCATCCAGCCGGTACGGTCCTTGCCCGCCGAGCAGTGGTAGAGGACTGCACCGTCAGTGTCCGCGACGTTCACCAGCGCGTCGTGGAATGCGCGGCTAGCCCCCGGATCGGTAACCATCAACGCGTACATCGTCGGCATGTCCACCAGCGCCGGGAGGTTGGCGGGGTTGGTTCCGACGACGTCGAACCAGTTGCTTCGCGCCCCGCTCGGAATACGGTCCTGCGAGAGCGTCCGTTCGACGACTGTGCGGAAGTCGTCGACCGATTCCACTCCGCGTTCGCTCAACGACGCGAGATCCGACGGTGTCAGCTTGTCGAGGGCATTCGAGCGAAACACCTTCCCCCACCGAACGGTCTGCCCGTCCTCGGTAACGTAGCCGCCGATGTCACGCGCGTTCGACGCACCCTCGAGGTGCAGCGATCGATCCGCGGCAACCTGCGCAGCTGAGGGTCCGGCTTGTTCGAGCGTGGGAATTCCACCGGCAAGCGCCGGTACCGGAGCGCACGAGAGGATCACCGCGCACAGGACTGTCGCGGCGGGACGGGCGATTCTGTTCGACATCCGGACAGGATAGGGCCGCATTCAGGACTTCGTACGAACCTTGATGTACAACGAGGCAACGGGTTCGATAACTCTTGCCGCCACCGGACCGATCACGGCCATCAAGAGCACGTAAGCCGTTGCCAATGCGGCAAGTTCGGCGTCGACGGCACCCGCGGACACCGCCAGGCCGGCGATGATGATGGAGAACTCACCGCGGGCGATCAGAGCAGCACCGGCACGCGCCTGACCCATTCGCGCGACACCCTGACGTCTGGCCGCCCAGGCGCCGGTGATCAGCTTCGTGATCGCGGTGACGACGGCCAGAATCGCCGCCCACCCGAGGACGGGCGGAATGGAACTGGGATCGGTGTTGAGACCGAAGACCACGAAGAACATCGCGGCGAACAGATCTCGTAGGGGCTCGAGCACGCGACTGGCGTTGTGCGCCGTCGATCCCGAGATCGCGATTCCGAGGAGGAACGCACCCACGGCCGCCGACACCTGCATTGCAGAGCTGATACCGGCAACCAACAATGCGGCACCGAGCAGCTTGAGCAGCAGCGTCTCGCTGTCGGGGCTGTCGAGGAGCGCGGAGACGTACCGTCCGTATCGCAGAGCCACAACGAGAACCACGGTGATGACCAGCAACGAAATTCCGACCGCTTCGAGCCCGCCCATGAAGCTGACGCCCGCCAGCATTGCGGTCAGAATCGGCAGGTACAGCGCCATCGCCAGGTCTTCGAACACCAGAATCGACAGCACGACCGGTGTTTCGCGGTTACCGAGGCGCCCCAGGTCGCTGAGCACCTTGGCGATGATTCCCGAAGACGAGATGTAGGTGACGCCGGCCATGACCGTCGCCCCCACTACGCCCCAGCCGAGAATCAAGCCGACCACCGCGCCGGGAGTCGCATTGAGGACGATGTCGACGATGCCCGCTACCCGTGAGCGTTTGAGACCGGTGACGAGCTCGGCCGCCGTGTATTCGAGCCCCAACAACAGCAAGAGCAGGACGATCCCGATCTCACTTGCCAGATGGGAGAACTCGCCGATGTCGCCGAGCTGGATGAAACCGCCCTGTCCGAAGCACAGGCCGCCGATCAGATAGAACGGGATCGGCGACATGCCGACGCGAGCAGCGAGCCGTCCGAGCAGTCCGAGCGCGAAGAAGACCGCGCCGAGTTCGATCAGTGCGAGGGTGGTTGTGTCCACGCGCCAGTCAGCCGTTGGCCAAGATTTTTGCCGCTGCGGCCAAACCGTCCGGCGTTCCGACTGCGACGAGGAGGTCTCCCCCGGTGAAGGTGAAGTCGGGGTTCGGCGACGGGCTCACCTGTCCCGCGCGCATGACGGCGACGATGGAGACCCCGGTACGGGTGCGCATGCCGGTGTCCCCGAGTGTCTGCCCGTCGTAGCGCGACCCGTCCTTGATGTAGAGCTGTTTGGTTCGAATTCCCGGAAGGTCACGGTGCTCTTCTTCGAGCTGCGCAACCAGCTGTGGGGCACCCAGGAGATTGCTGAGCGCTGCCGCTTCCTCGGTGGTCAGAGGCAGTGAGGCAGCACACGCGTCAGGGTCGTCTGCCTTGGACACGATGAGATCGGTATGACCGTCCCGATGGGTGACGACACCCACGCGACGACCGGAAGACAGAACAAAATCCTTGCGCGTCCCGATCCCCGGTAGTGGGGTGACTTCTACGTTCATATACCAACGGTAGCGCCGATCGGCGACCCGCATCGCGTGAGGGCCGTAATCCGCCGAACGCAGTCCACGGCGGGCGAATCGGCGAACTACCGAACCGGCGCGAACACGCCGTTCGCGTCCGGAAGATACTCGAGGACAGCGGTGACGGCTGCGGCCGGAATCGGGGCGTACAAATGCGGGAATCGCATCGATTCCGGGTCCGAGGGAACACCTGGTTCGTACTTCACCTCACCGCCGAGCAAGGCCGGATCGATGGCGAGAAGCACGATGTCGTCCCGGCCGGCGAAGATCCGATTCGCCGGGAGATGAACTTGCGCCGGAGTCGACATGTGAACAAAGCCCTCGGCCTCGAATCCGTCGGGGATGCGTTCACCGATCTGTTGTGCCCGCGCCCATTCCTCGCGCGTGCACATGTGGAGCAACTCGACGCTCGCGTCGACAAGTGGTTCGCGTCCGGGGTTCATCAGCCCAGAATATCGGGCTGAGGTCGGCGATCCGAATCAGCTGTCAGCGAACAATCTTCACCGGAGAATGCCTGCCCAGCGCATTTCCAGTGAGACACAACACTAAGAAACGCCTTCGGGAACAACCCGTAAACCCCAAACGTCTGTAAGAGTGGATCTACCGCGCCATTCCGACGCGGCGGACCAGGCCCCAGGCACGCGGCCCGAATGCCGCAAAGCCAGTACGGAGGAGTCATGCCCGGAACACTGACCAGCCCACAGTTGACCGCTGCCGACCGGTGCGACCGGTGCGGTGCCGGAGCACGCGTACGCGCTGTGCTTCCCACCGGCGGCGAGCTTCTCTTCTGTGGACACCACGCAACCGAACACGCGGATCGACTTCGCGAGATGAATGCCGTCGTCTCCGAAAGCGAACCCGCAATCTGACCTGTCAGCCGGGGGTGGCCTCTTCACGAGGCGCGCCATGAACGCCAGAACGGGCGATCACATTCACTGTGATCGCCCGTTCTGCCGTCCAGGGGTCTTCTGTCGTTCGCGGGCCCTGGAGGAGCGTTATCGGCTGCTACCAGCTGCGGAGAATCGCGATGCGTTCGGTCAGCTGATCGACAGTCGCGATGGCCGTCGGCGGGCCGCCGCACACTCGGCGCAGTTCCGCGTGAATGATGCCGTGCGGCTTACCGGTGCGGTGAACGTTCATCGCCACCAACCCGTTGAGCTCCTTGCGGAGCGCACCGAGCTGATCTGCCGTGGCCGCTCGATCGGATACCACTGCCGCCGTCGGTTGCGGGGCGGCAGCCTTGGCAGAGTTGGCCTCGACCTGCGTCTGCTGACGTTGACGCAGCAACGCCCGCATCTGATCGGCGTCGAGTAGGCCGGGGAGCCCGAGGTAGTCGGCTTCCTCGTCACTTCCGGCGAATGTCGCGGTACCGAAGGACGATCCGTCGTAGATCACCTGGTCGAGTTCGGCGTCGGCGCCCAGGGATGTGAACGCCTTCTCCTCCTCGCCCAGCTCGTCCTTCTGCTTGTTCGCATCGGCGAGCAGGTCGTCTTCGAGGCCGTCCTTCTCACGATGCGGCTTCCCGAGTACGTGGTCACGCTGGGCCTCGAGCTGCGCGGCAAGGTCGAGAAGCACCGGCACCGACGGCAGGAAGACGCTGGCGGTTTCGCCCTTACGCCGTGAACGCACGAAGCGCCCGATCGCCTGAGCAAAGTACAGCGGGGTGGACGCGCTGGTTGCATACACACCGACCGCCAGGCGAGGAACGTCGACGCCCTCGGACACCATGCGGACCGCGACCATCCATTTCTGGTCGCTCGCACCGAATTCGGCGATTCGCTTGGACGCGGTGGGGTCGTCGGACAGCACGACGGCCGGTTGTTCGCCGGTGATCGCGGTGAGCGCCTTCGCATACTCACGGGCGACAGTCTGGTCGGTTGCGATGACAAGTCCGCCGGCATCGGGCATACCGGTACTGCGCAGCTGCGCCAAACGGGTGTCTGCTGCTTGCAGCACGGCAGGAATCCAGTCCCCGGCAGGGTCCAAGGCCGTACGCCAGGCGCGAGTCGTCTGCTCGGCGCTCAGCGGCTCGCCGAGGCGAGCCGTGAATTCCTCGCCCGCGTTGTTTCGCCACCGCGCTTCGCCCGAATAGGCGAGAAACACGACGGGTCGAACCACGCCGTCCTTGAGTGCATCCGAATATCCGTAGGAGTGATCGGCTTTCGAGCGGAGCAGGCCTTCCTTGTCGGGCTCGTACTCGACGAAAGGAATAGCGCTGTCGTCACTGCGGAACGGGGTTCCGGTCAGTGCGAGACGCCTGGTCGCGTCGCCGAACGCCTCACGAATGGCGTCGCCCCAGCTCTTGGCGTCGCCGCCGTGATGGATCTCGTCGAGGATGACCAGCGTCTTGCGGCCCTCGGTGCGCACGCGATGCTTCGACGGGTGCGAGGCAACCTGAGCGTAGGTCAGCACGACGCCGTGATAGTCACTCGAGGTCTGGCCGGTCGAGTTGGAGAACCGCGAGTCCAATGCCAGTCCGGAGCGCTGAGCGGACTCCGCCCACTGATGCTTGAGGTGCTCGGTCGGCGCCACGACGGTTATCTGGTCGACCGTCCGGTCGCGGAGCAATTCCGAAGCTACCCGCAGAGCGAAGGTGGTCTTACCTGCTCCCGGAGTTGCGACTGCCAGAAAGTCACGGGGACTGCTGGAAAGGTATTTGGTCAGTGCACGGCGCTGCCATGCACGAAGGGAACCGGTAGGGGCGCCAGGTTGGGTTCCCGCGGATTGAGCTCCGGCGGGTTCGGGCGAATTGCCGAACTCGGCTGCCACGGTCTCAGACGTCATAGGCCGCGCCTCCACTGGAATCGCACTGTTGTCTCGCGCTCCTCGAATTTTCATCAATGTCCGGCGACGAGCCTAGCCGTCGCCACCGACGAAAGCCGCACTCGAAGCGCGTACTCATGGCCGTTCTCACTCCGGCCGGCGAGGTTTCGCTGCTCTCGCATCCTGCCGACCTGCACGCGAATTGTCTCAGAAATGTGCGACACGTCGGCGCCATGGTTGGGCAACCGGGTGTGTCGTCAGGGATGCTGGAGACATCATGAGTGAAGCGCGAGGCGAGAAGTCGAGCGGAAGTGATCTGCACCACCGCAGATGGCATCCGCTACGCCGCACCGGGCAGTTGATCGGTCGAACCCTGAGCAAGGCCTGGGACGATTCCATCTTCGGAAAGGCGGCTACGGCCGCGTTCTGGCAAACGCTGTCACTGGCTCCTCTGCTGCTCGGTCTTCTCGGAATGATCGGCTATATCGGTGGGTGGTTCGGACCCAACACCGTCGAGATCATCGAATCCAAGATCGTCACCTTCAGCGGGACGATCTTCAGCGAAAGCGTCGTCGACCAGATCATCCGTCCGACAGTGACGGACGTGCTCCAGCGCGGACGACCGGAGATCATCTCGGTCGGCTTCCTGCTCTCACTGTGGGCGGGGTCGTCGGCGATCAGTACGTTCGTCGACTCGATCGTGGAGGCACACGGTCAGCAGGATGCCCGCAATCCCATCTGGCAGCGCATCTTCGCCCTGCTGCTCTACGTGATGTTCCTGGTGATGGCGGTGTTCATCCTCCCGCTGGTAGCTCTCGGCCCGACGCTCGTCGGGCGCGCACTACCCGCATCCTGGTATGTGGTCGGATCGAATCTGGTCGACACGTTCTACTACCCCGCAGTCGGCCTGCTGGTGATCATCGGCCTCACGACGCTCTACAAGGTCGCTCTGCCGAAGTCGCTGCCGTGGCATCGGCTCCTCGCCGGCGCTCTGGTCGCCGGTGTGTTCTTCATGGCTGCGAGCACCGGATTGCGCTGGTACCTGGGATTCGTCACCAGCACCGGCTACACGTACGGAGCGTTGGCAACGCCGATCGCCTTTCTGCTCTTCACGTTCTTCCTCGGTTTCGCCGTCGTGCTCGGCGCCGAGTTCAACGCGACCGTGCAGGAGTTCTGGCCGGCTCGAGCCACCCGGATGGAGCAGATGCGAGAGTGGCTCGCGGCTCAGAAGACCGACGACGAAACCGGCCCGGTCACCAACCTGACCTGGCACCTGGCCACCAGCCCGATCCGCATCTCGGGCGACAAAGCGGATCCGGCCACTGTCCCCTCGTACGGGCGGCCGCGCAGCAGACAAACGGAGTCGCGACAGAACTCCTGCGTCGACCAGGATCCCTGCGACAACCCGCAGGCAGACGCGAAGAGCCCGGCGACCGACTGCGTCGAGGCTGTCGATCCGCCGAGCTCTGGAAGTACTGCCGCTCGCGTGACCCGAGGTCAGTCGCCCTTACGGAGTCCTTCGTAAATCTTCTTGCAGTCCGGGCACACCGGTGATCCCGGCTTGGCGGACTTCGTCACGGGAAACACCTCACCGCACAGCGCGACGACATGGGTTCCCATGACGGCGCTCTCGGCGATCTTGTTCTTCTTCACGTAGTGGAAGAACTTCGGGGTGTCGTCGTCGGTCGTTTCGTCGGTGGAGACGTCGGGACGTTCCTTGGTTTGAGTGCTCACCCCTCCAATAATGCCGTCTCCGTCACAGCGGTGCGACCCACGGGTCGTGTGCAATTGTCGGCCGAGAGTGGAACAGTGGAGTCATGGCACGAAATGGCGCGTTCGGCAGGTCCGACGAGGCCGGGACTCCCGACAATCCCGTACTGATCACCGAAGCGCAGCAGTCCGTCGAAGAACAGCACAAAGCCCGAGTGCGCAAGTACATGATCATCATGTCCTTCCGGTTCCCGGCGTTGATCCTCGCGGCGATCGCGTACGGCATCTGGGCCAACGCCTGGATCTCGATGCTCATCATCGGTGCATCCATTCCGCTTCCCTGGATCGCCGTCCTGATCGCCAACGACCGACCACCGCGCACCAAGGACGAACCGAGTCGATACGACGGGCGAAAGAAGACCGCAGGCGAGATCGAATCCGCGACGCACCACACCATCGAAGGCTGACAAGTTCCGCCTGCGAGAATGACGGGGTGAGAAGCGAAACGCTCCTGTCCATCACCCCTGCGCTGCGTGAGGCTCTGCTTCGGAATCGATTCGACACGGGAACCATGCTCGAGGCATTGGGTCCTGAAGTTCACGCCGCTCTCGGCCGAAGTGAGCCGGTACCCGTGCGCCGCGCCACCCGGGAACTCGGGGATCTGGGCGTTCTCGTCAGACTGTTCCTTCTCGCCGATGATTGCCCCGCAGGCGACGTCGCCGCGGCGCTGGCTCCACTGACGATTGCGCAGTGTGTCGACGCCGGTCTGCTCGAAGGTGAGAACTTCGACAGTGAGAATCCGCTCGTGCGGGCCGCGGTCGATCTTCGTCCCATCGATGTCGGCGACGGCGATCGTTGGGTGATCTCGGATCTCGACGGCGGAATCCGTCCCAAGAAGGCCACGGCCGATCATGTGCTGGGAGTCGGGCACGCGTCACTGTCCTTGCTACAGGCCACTCCCACCGCGAAGGTCGGCAGCGTGCTCGACCTCGGTACCGGATGCGGCATCCAAGCCCTGCACGCGAACACGTACGCCGATTCGGTCACCGCAACCGACATCAATCAACGCGCCGTCGACCTCACGGCAGCAACCATGGCCCTCAACGGACTGGACGTCGAACTGCTTCAAGGGTCCTGGTTCGAACCCGTCGAGGGTCGAACTTTCGACCAGGTGGTCGCCAATCCCCCGTTTGTCGTCGGCGAGGCACGCGTGCATCACACGTACCGCGATTCCGGACTCGATCTCGACGGTGCGAGCGAATTGATGATCTCGCGCTCGATCGACTACCTGAACCCCGGCGGCACGGCAGCACTGTTGGCATCGTGGGTGCACATCGAAGGACAGGACTGGCGTTCGCGGATCGCGTCGTGGCTGCCGGCGCACGGCGTCGACGCCTGGGTGGTGCAGCGCGACGTGGCGGATCCAGCTCTGTACGTCGGTACGTGGCTCAAGGACGGCGGGCAGGATCCGCGAGATCCGGAAACGGCATCCAGAGCAAACGCCTGGCTGGACCACCTCGAAGAAGCCGATGTCGAGGGCGTCGGCTTCGGTTTCGTGTTCCTTCGCCGCACCGACTCCCCCACCGACCTGATGGCCGAGGACCTCATGCACGGCTTCTCGGATCCGCTCGGGGCCGAGGCGCTCGCATACTTCGACCGTCTTGCCTGGTTGCGTGAACACGACGTCCTCGAGGAACGATTCGTTCTCGATTCGGACACCGCACTCGAACGCGTCTATCTCCCCGGCGACGAGGGATGGCGGCCGGTCGTCACCCGCGTGCACCGCGGAAACGGACCGCATTGGCAACACGAGATCGACGAACTGGGCGCTGCGCTGCTGGCCGGCCTTCGAGCGGATGGACTGGTGGTCGACGAGCTGGTCGAACTTCTCGCCGCGGCGAACGACGAAGACCCGGACCAACTACGTGAGGCCGTCGTCACATTGCTGGTCTCGCTCGTCCGGCACGGGTTGGTGCTTCCCGTCACGAACTGAGTTCCCGGTGGGTTGCAGATTTTTGTGTTCTCAGCAACTTCTCAGGACGACTGGGAAATAACTGCAGGTCACGGCGATTTAGCGGAAATCGGCACGGGAACTTTCCCGGAACTCTCACACGTTGAACTGTGTGAGAGACCGCCGATAGGGAGGCAAGTCATGACAAGCCCCAGCACCACTACTCGCATTCGTCCGAGCGCCGCAGATCTGGACGCCCAGAGCCCGGCCGCAGACCTGGTCCGCGTCTACCTGAACGGGATCGGTCGTACTGCACTGCTGACAGCAGCAGACGAGGTCGAACTGGCGAAGCGAATCGAAGCGGGGCTGTACGCCAGCCACGTTCTTGCCACGGGAAAGCGCCTGACAGTCGCCAAGAAGAGGGATCTCGCAACAATCGTTCGCGAGGGACAGTCGGCGCGTAGCCACCTCCTGGAAGCGAACCTGCGACTCGTCGTGTCGCTGGCCAAGCGCTACACCGGCCGCGGCATGCCGCTCCTCGATCTCATTCAAGAAGGCAACCTCGGACTCATCCGTGCCATGGAGAAGTTCGACTACGCCAAGGGCTTCAAGTTCTCGACGTACGCCACCTGGTGGATCCGTCAGGCGATCACCCGCGGAATGGCTGATCAGAGCCGCACCATCCGGCTCCCAGTCCACCTCGTGGAGCAGGTGAACAAGCTCGCACGCATCAAGCGCGAACTGCACCAGCAGCTCGGACGCGAAGCGACCGACGACGAGTTGGCCGAAGAGTCGGGCATCCCGGCCCACAAGATCGCGGACCTGCTCGATCACAGCCGTGACCCGGTAAGCCTCGACATGCCGGTCGGTAACGACGAGGAAGCGCCGTTGGGCGACTTCATCGAAGATTCCGAGGCGACTTCGGCGGAGAACGCCGTCATCGCCGGTCTGCTGCACAGCGATGTGCGCAGCGTGCTCGGGACGCTCGACGAGCGAGAGCAGCAGGTCATCCGACTTCGCTACGGTCTCGACGACGGCCAGCCTCGCACCCTCGATCAGATCGGCAAGCTCTTCGGCCTCTCCCGTGAGCGGGTTCGTCAGATCGAGCGCGAGGTCATGGGCAAGCTCCGCGTCGGTGACCGCGCCGAGAAACTGCGGTCCTACGCAAGCTGATCAAACAACACAGCACGTGCGTCAGCGCGCCACACCACTCGCGCTGACGCACCGCACAAAGCACCGGCCACCGCTACTTCCCTCCCCCTCGGGAATGTGCGGTGGCCGGTGTTGTTCGCTGTGTCCATCTCGAACGCTGTGACTACCGCAACCGTCTGGGCCCCAGGTCGATTGCGCTCGGCTCGGGCCCTATGCGTACTCGCGAATCGGTGATCTCCGCGCCGGTAGCCGAAGCGAGTACCGGCTCACAGGCCAGTTCGCGGACTTCCGGAATGTCGTCGGCCAGCGCCGAGATGCGCTGGACCAGATCAACCAAGGCACCCTTGTTGACCGGAACGGCGTTTCGATATCCGGAGAGCAGCGGCGCAGCCTTGGGTGCGTCGATCAACTCCGTAGCAGCGTCTTCGGTGAGAGGCAGTACGCGATAGGCACGGTCCCCGAGGAGGTCGGAGATCACACCGGCGAGGCCGAACGAGATCAGCGAACCGAACGACGGGTCGTCTTGGACTCCGACCACGCACCCGATGCCCTTGGTTGCCATTTTCTGCACGTGCAGCAGCGGTTCACCCGACGCGGCCGCAAGATCTCGGTAAGCGAGGCGTACCGATTCCGGTCCACTCAGATCCAGCCTGACGCCGCCCAGATCCGGTCGGTGGCGCCACATTTCGCCGGTTGCCTTGACCGCGACCGGATAGCCGACAGCATTCGCTGCCTCGACAGCTTCGTCTTCGCTCAGGACCGAACGGAATTCGACGACCGCGACCCCGTAGCACTCGAGAAGAGCGGCTGCTTCCACGTCCGACAGCCAACGGCCAGAAGAGTTCTCGAGCCAGTCGGCCACCATCTTCTGGGCTCGCTCGGAGTCGATCCCTGCCGGGCGAACAACCTTCGACGCCGGCTTGCTGCGCCACTCCGCGTAACGCCAAGCCCTCGCCAACGCCAGTGCGGCGCGCTCCGGCCCCGGGTAGGACGGCACCGAACCGCGGGTCGGGTTACCGACTTCGTCGCGGACCGCAAGGACGTCCGGCACACCCTCGGCTGCGAGGAAGGTCGTGAGAATCGGCTTGTCCGAGCCCGCGACGGCGTCTTTGAGTGCTTTCGCGAACGGCTCGACCGGAATGGCAACCGGAGGAACGAAGACGGCGATGACGGCGTCGACGTCGAACGACGCCAACGCGTCACGCACGGCGGTAGCGAACAGCTCCGGACTGGCCTGTGCGCCAAGGTCGACCGGGTCGCTGACCTGCAATCCTTCACTGCGGGCAGCGTCCGCGGCAAGGACACCGAGCGCGGTGGAGTTGCCGATGACTGCAAGCCGTGGACCGGCCGGCAACGGCTGGTAGCCGAAGAGCAGTGCGCAGTCGAACAACTGAGAGATGGATCCGACTTGGATGACGCCGGCCTGTTCGAAGAGGGCCCGGACGATGGAATCGTCGATCTCGACTCCCGTGGCGGCGAGCACCGGCGGAACCGCGTGCCGACCGCTCTTGACCGCGACGATCGGCTTCTTGCGCGCAACTCGACGCGCGATGCGGGAGAACTTTCGTGGGTTGCCGAAGCTCTCCAGATAGAGAAGAACCACTTCGGTGGACTGGTCGGAATCCCAGTACTGCAGAAGGTCGTTGCCCGAGACGTCCGCACGGTTACCCGCAGAAACGAAGGCGGACAATCCGATTCGACTACGCGCGGCCTCGTCGAGAATGGCGATACCGAGCGCGCCGGACTGACAGAAGAAGCCGACGTTGCCTGCCACCGGCAAGACCGGCGCCAGCGTCGCATTCAACGAAATCGCCGGGTCGTTGTTCGCGACACCCAGGGCGTTCGGACCGATGAGGCGCATTCCGTGAGCACGTGCCGCGTGGACCAGTTTGCGTTCGGACGACCGTCCGTCCGGACCACTCTCACTGAAGCCTGACGAGACCACCACCAGCGCTTTGACGCCCTTGTCGAGGCAGTCGTCGAGAACCGAATTGATCGATTCCGCAGGTACAGCCACGACGGCCAGATCGACGTCGTCGGGGATGTCGCGAACCGTCGGATATGCCCGAACACCGTGCACCGAACGATGCTCCGCGTTGACGGGATAGACCGGTCCGGTGAATCCGCCGCGCAGCAGGTTGGTCAACACCGCGTTACCCACCTTGGCCGGGTCCGCCGACGCGCCGATCACTGCCACCGATCGTGGACTCAGCACGTTTCCCATGCTGCGGGCCTCAGCTGCCCGCTCCCGCGAATTACGTACCGAAACAAGCGCTTCCGTCGGGTCGATCGCGAATTCGAGTCGCAGCACGCCACCGTCGAACGAGCGGCTCACCTGATAACCCGCCTCACGGAACACCGTCACCATGTTGCGGTTCTCGGAGAGGACCTCGGCGACGAACATCGTCAGACCGTTCTCGGCCGCTGCTGCTGCCAGGTATTCGAGCAGGATCGGGCCGAGGCCGCGCCCCTGGTGTGCGTCGGCGACGACGAAGGCGACCTCGGCAGACTTCCCGTCACCGACGTCGAGGAGGCGCTCGTATCGACCCACCGCGATGATCTCGTCGCCGAGCATCATCACGAACGCGACGCGGTTGTGGTGGTCGACCGTCGTGAAGTTCTTGACGTCGCGCGCCGACATCGTGGGGTACGGACCGAAGTAGCGCAGGTAACGGGTGCGCTCGGAGAGCTTGCCGTGGAATTCGACGAGTTTGTCCGCGTCCTCGGGAACGATGGGTCGCAGCGCCACCGCGCCGCCGTCGGAGGCGAGAACATCGACTACCCACGAATGGGGATAGGTGTGAGCGGGGTCGGTCTTCGGCGCCTGCTCACTCGCGCCGCCGGCATCGGTATCGGACTGTTCAGTCACGGGGATCCTCCGGGTCGAGTCCGAGTAGCGGGAACGAAGCGCGGCGTGTGGCGATGATCGCCGAGTCGATTCGGGTGAGTGCACGGTCCACCGACGCGACGCCTGTCTCCGGTGTACCACCCGGGCCGTCCCACGGTGTGTAGGCGACATCGCCGCCGTCACCCATGGTCGGCGGGAGGTCGACGCTCGGTGCCCGCAGTTTCGTCGATTCCTTCCAGTCCTCGGGGACAGCGGTGTCGACGTCGATCTCGCGATCGAGTGCGGCCGCGATCAAGTGAGTCCATGCCCTGGGCACGACGCGAACCAGTCCGTATCCCCCACCGCCGACCGCCAGCCACCGTCCTTCGGAGTAGCGGTCGGCGAGATCGCGCATTGCCAGGAACGCCGCACGCTGACCGTCGACGGTGAGGGCGAGGTCCGCGAGCGGGTCCTCGCGGTGCGAGTCCACACCGCACTGACTGATGATGATCTGCGGGCGGAAGGCTGCAATGGCTCCCGGAACGACGGCGTGAAAAGCACGCAGCCACAACGCGTCGACGGTCCCGGGAAGCACCGGGATGTTCACCGCTGTGCCTTCGGCCGCGCCGTCACCGACCTCGCTCGACCATCCGGTGTTGGGCCACAACGTCGCCGGATGCTGATGCAGCGAGACGGTGAGCACCCGAGGGTCCCCGAGGAACGCATGTTGCACACCGTCGCCGTGGTGAGCGTCGACGTCGATGTAGGCGATGCGGTCGTAGCCGTTGTCGAGCAGCCACGAAATCGCAACAGCCGCATCGTTGTAGACGCAGAATCCCGAAGCCCAATCCGCCATCGCATGGTGCATGCCACCGCCGATGCTGACCGCACGCCTGGTACGCCCCGAAGCGATTTCCTGCGCTGCCGCCAGCGAGCCGCCGGCGAGGATGGCACTTGCCTCGTGCATGTGCGGGAAGACCGGGTTGTCCTCGGTACCGAGCCCGTGGGGAACATCCTGGCCGCTCACACCGTTGTTCGCAGAGTTACCCGCGTCTTTGACCGCTGCAAGATACGCCGGTGTGTGGATTCTGAGGAGGTCGGCATCGGACGCGGCACTCGGTTCGAGAAACTCGATTCCCTCGAGAAGTCCGAGGCTTCGCGAGAGTGCCATCGTGAGATCGAGGCGAGTGGGATTCATCGGGTGATCGGCGCTCCACCGATAGCTCAGGTACTCCGGACTCCACACCACGACTCGATTCGCTCGAGACGCCGCGGGGTCCCCGTCAGATCTGATCGACGCGGTCATGGGATCACGCTACTTCCTTCTCGTTTCGTGCTGCACACCACACTCGTGGCCCGCTACGGAGACCGAGATCGAGTGACACGAATCCAATTCGGACACGCGCTGGACTCGCCGCAGTGGAGGCGGCACCGGAACCACGAACTGAACGGTAGAATGATCAACTGACGAAGGGGTTGAGTGTGAAGGATCTAGTCGACACCACGGAGATGTATCTCCGGACGATCTACGACTTGGAAGAAGAGGGCGTAGTCCCACTCCGGGCGCGGATCGCCGAACGGCTCGAACAGAGCGGACCCACCGTCAGCCAGACAGTTGCGCGTATGGAGCGCGACGGCTTGCTGATGGTCGCCGGCGATCGACATCTGGAACTCACCGACAAGGGTCGCGATCTCGCGATCTCTGTCATGCGTAAGCACCGGCTGGCAGAGCGCCTGCTGGTGGACGTCATCGGTCTCAAATGGGAAGACGTACATGCCGAGGCATGCCGTTGGGAGCACGTGATGAGCGAGGAGGTCGAGCGTCGGCTCGTCGTCGTTCTGAACAACCCCACGACGTCGCCCTACGGCAACCCGATTCCGGGCTTGGACCAGTTGGGACTCGACGGCCCGGTTGCCACCACCGAAACGTTGGTGCGTCTGACCGATATTCCGCACGGCGCACAGACTGCGGTGGTCGTTCGGCGACTGGCCGAGCACGTGCAGTCCGATCCCGAGGTGATCGCGCAGCTGCGTGACGCCGGCGTCGTTCCCGACGCCAGGGTGACGGTCGAAACCCGTCCGGGCTCGGTGACCATCATCGTGCCGGGTCACAGCGGGTTCGACCTGTCCGAGGAAATGGCTCACGCCGTTCAGGTCAAGCAGGTCTGAGGAAGTAGTAGATGAAACTCCTGGTCACCGGCGGCGCCGGTTACGTCGGCAGTGTGTGCAGCACTGTGTTGCTCGAGCGTGGACACGAGGTTGTCGTCATCGACGACCTCTCCACGGGAAATGCCGACGCGGTGCCCGCCGGTGCCGAGTTCATCGAAGGGGACGTCGGGGCGCTGGCCGCCGAGGTCCTCGGTAGTGCGGGTTCACCCGTTTTCGACGGCGTACTGCATTTCGCAGCGCAGTCGTTGGTCGGCGAATCGGTGCTGCACCCCGAAAAGTACTGGCGCGGAAACGTCGTCACGACCATCGAGTTGCTCGAGGCGATCCGTCTCTCCGGCACTCCCCGGCTCGTGTTCTCTTCCACCGCCGCAACGTACGGCGAGCCGGAGCAGTCCCCCATCGTGGAAACGGCTCCGACCCGCCCTACCAATCCGTACGGCGCGACCAAGCTCGCGATCGATCATGCGATCACCTCGTACTCGATCGCCCACGGCCTGGGCGCGACCAGCTTGCGCTACTTCAACGTCGCGGGTGCGTACAAGTCCGCCGGCGAGAACCGGGTGATCGAAACCCACCTGATTCCACTCGTTCTGCAGGTCGCACTCGAGCAGCGAGACAAGATCTCGGTTTTCGGAACCGACTGGCCCACGCCGGACGGTACGGCAGTACGCGACTACATCCACGTGCTCGACCTCGCCGAAGCGCATCTACTGGCGCTCGAATCCTCGGTTCCCGGCGAGCACCGCATCTACAACCTGGGAAGTGGTGCCGGCTTCAGCGTGCGTGAGGTGATCGCTGCCTGTGCACGGGTCACCGGCTTGCCGATCAACGTCGAAGACGCGTCGCGACGCCTGGGCGATCCCGCGGTCCTCATCGCATCGAGCGACAAGGCGATTGCCGAGTTGGGTTGGACGCCCACGCGTACCGATCTCGACGTCATCGTCGCCGATGCGTGGCAGTTCCTCCAGGATCTGGGCGATCGCTCACACGCTGCTCGCTAGCTTCCGCTCGGCAGTGCCGGCGGCAAGCCGGCACTGCCGAGCGATTCCCCGATGGACAATCCGACGACCGCAAGGTCACGGATCCCGTCTGGGTGCACGCCGGATTGAAGGGACAAGTCCAGCAATCCGGCCAAGGTGTGTTCCGAATCGGCCGACAGTGCGACCGACAGCGCCACACCGGCCAGAGGGCCGTCACCGCGAACGTATGCAAAGAAACCGAGAAGTGTTGCCGGCCAAGCGCGTTCGGGACTAGGCACTTCATGGGTGAGCGCAAGCCACAATTGCTCGGCGGCCGCCGCAACTGACGTGATCGCCAGACCCAGCACCACGTCGCGCACGTGAACGTCCGTCAACGCAACCACAAGATCGGCGCATTCCTGCGGGTCAGGGTGATCTCCTCCCTCCACACGACGAATATGTTTCAGCACCAGATCGACCCGGTCCTGGACCGGGTCCTCGCCGTCGACTCCCCCTCCGTACATACCCGATTCCCTTCCGCTCGCGATCAGTTCCGCAATCACCTCGTGATTGCGAGCGGCACCGTGTACCCACCGGACCAGTTCCTCACGCGAACGGCGAATGACCCTCCCGCCCAACACCTGTGCCGCCGCAACCGACGAAGATGCCGGGTCGGGCAGAGTGCCCCGGTGAATCGAACGCGTGACGCTCGTCCACGGTTGGCCAGATTCTATTGCGGCCGTGCACAATACGTCAGCCAGCTCGACGCAGGTTCCGCCGAGCATGTCTTCGAATACCTCGGCCAGCTCGATGGTTTCATCGATCAGAGTTTCAGCTGCCGAGTAATCGGTGATCACCACGAGAACGACCGCACGCGCTCCTTCCCTGTCACACACGGAGGCGAACTGGCGCAGCGCTGCACTCATCTGCCTCGCGGGCTTTCCCCTGACACTGGGAAAGTAGTCGTGTCGCATCACCGGGCCGAGCGTCGAGGCGGAGATGCCCATCAGAGACAGCGCAACGACGGAGTTGGACGGATGAAATCCCAGGAGGGCGGGTATTGCCGTAATTAGTTCGCCTGGATCGGAAACACGTTCGACGCATCCGAAAAGGGTGAGGTCGTCGTCGGAGAATTCGAATTCTCCCGGAAGAGGTGATGTGGTCATGCAGAGACCCTGGCCGATCACCCCGACGCCGCCATCCACTCGACCAGGGGAAACACCCACGTCGAAGTCGTCTGTGGATTACCGCGATTGTTGTGGACGAAGTGCCCCGACACAACGGGGCGATCCGATCCTTGTCGGACCCGTATGCTGCGGAATCACTTACCCGCTTTGACCTTCTGGACAGCGGCGGTGAATGCCTGATCCAGAGGTGCTGTCGACGGTGTCGCCGAACCGAACGTCATCAGTGTCGTCGCTACCCGCACGTCGCCGACCTGCGCGATCAACGTCAGCATCGTCTGATCGCCGGCTGCAGCTTTGGGGGAAACGACAGTGCGGCGCAGCGACATCGTCTTGTCGGCATCGATCGGCGAGGGCGGAAGAATTTCCGTCGTCACTGTTGTCGTGACGCCGTTCGCAGTGACGGTCATGGACGGGCACTGCCGAGTTTGCGCTTCCAACTCGTCCAGGGGTGCGTCGACCTTCGTGAGTTCGACCGAAATCGTTGCCCTCGTCGCATTGTCGGTCCCGACCGCCATCACGGTCCCGTTCGGACCGTAATCCTGTTCCGGTGGCTCACATTCGGATGGATCGACGGTGGCACCGCGTGGGACGCCGACCAGATCCGGCGCTGCCATCGGAACAGCCTGCGGGGGCAGGACAACAGCGCCGAAGGGCTCGGGAAATTCCTCGGGAGTCAGCAGAAGTTCGGACAACGGTGCCGCCGATTTCGGAGAGGTAGATTTCGGCGACGAGGATTTGGGGGCAGCCGTCGTACTCGGCGCCGCTGAGCCGCTGTCGGTCACACCGGCAGTCGCCGGCGCGGAGTCCGGAACGGGTGCTCCTTGGACCGACCCGGAGCAGCCCGCGAGTAGTGCAACCGCGGCCACTGCTGCAAGGGAGCTTGCGGCCACTCGCCTGGACGATCGTGGACACACCCGCATGTAAGCCTCCGCACTCGACCGATCCCGACAATCGACCAATCCATTTCGGACAAATCAGTCGTGCCGACCTTGTGTTCCACTCTGCCATGTCCGAAGCCGCGCACCCGACATCTACCGAACGCCCAGGACAAGTGTCGAAAGATACCGCTCGGCTTCGCTCTCGGCGAACGCCCGTCTCGTCGGATCGGGAATGATCGGTCACCGACTCGGTGTTCTTACCGATGAACGTCTGATCCAGTGCTGTCGGGCACCCGACTCCGATGCTGTCGAGCGTGCGCCGATAGTGGACACTTGAGATCAAGACCGAAGAGCGAAGGGGACTGCGATGGACGAACAGTCGAGGATGTACGAGCTGGAATTTCCGGCGCCCCAATTGGCGGCTGCCGACGGCCAGGGACCGATCCTGATTCACGGACTCGAGGGTTACTCCGACGCCGGTCACGCCGTGAAATTGGCGACGATGCATCTGCGGGAAAGCCTGGAAACCGAGCTTGTCGCGTCGTTTGCTGTCGACGAGCTGATCGACTACCGCTCGCGCCGACCGACGATGACGTTCAAGGCCGATCATTTTTCCGACTACGACGCTCCGGCACTCAATCTGTACGCGCTGCGCGATACGGCCGGCACGCCCTTCCTGCTGCTTGCCGGGATGGAACCCGACCTCAAGTGGGAGCGGTTCACCACAGCCGTTCGTCTGTTGTCCGAACAGCTCGGTGTGCGTCGAACCATCGGGCTCAACGCCATTCCGATGGCAATCCCGCACACCCGACCGCTGGGCGTGACAGCACATTCGACCAACAAGGACCTGATCCAGGACCATCAGCGCTGGTCAGGTGAACTGCAGGTTCCGGGCAGCGCATCGTCATTGCTCGAGCTTCGTATGTCTCAGCACGGGCACGAGGCGATGGGCTTCTCGGTTCACGTTCCCCACTACCTCGCGCAAACCGATTACCCCGGCGCCGCCGAGACTTTGCTCGAAAACGTGTCCGAGGTTTCGGATCTGGAACTTCCGCTGGCGGCACTGGGTGAGGCCGCGGCACGCGTTCGAGAACAGGTTAACGAGCACATAGCCGGAAACGAAGAAGTTCAGACTGTAGTCCACGCTTTGGAGCGGCAATACGACACTTTCGTGGCCGCCCAGGAACAGCAGTCGTCGCTTCTAGCTGGAGAAGCCGACCTCCCCAGCGGCGACGAGATCGGCGCGGAGTTCGAAAAGTTCCTGGCCGAACAGGCTGGGAACGACGACTTCGGCTCAGCTGGAGACGCCGGTCGAGGCGACATCTGACCAAAATGTGACGGGCGGGGCGCATAATTCGACATTGTGCGCATTCCGCAACCCCTCCGTTACCTGGGCTGTTGTTCAGGACACATCCGTCGGATAGCCTCGAACTCTGTGAGATTTTCGTTGACGGCTCAACAACTGGAGCAGACAGTCAACGTGGTCTCACGCTGAGCCAGGAGGCGACATGAGCAGACCACGGAACCGTCAGCTCCGACCGGTCCCCGACGAGGAACCTCGGATGATGTTCCGGACCATTCACGGCTACCGACGCGCATTTCGGATAGCCGGAGAGGGCCCGGCAGTACTGCTCCTGCACGGAATCGGCGACAACTCGTCGACGTGGACCGAGATCATTCCCCACCTCGCCAAGAAGTACACCGTCATCGCACCTGACCTGTTGGGTCACGGCCGCTCCGACAAGCCGCGCGCCGACTATTCGGTAGCCGCGTACGCCAACGGCATGCGTGATCTCCTGTCGACGCTCGGCATCGAGCACGTCACTGTCATCGGACATTCACTCGGTGGCGGCGTCGCGATGCAGTTCTCCTACCAATTCCCACACATGGTGGATCGCCTCGTGCTGGTCTCGGCCGGTGGCGTCACCAAGGACGTCCACCCACTGCTGCGCCTCATGTCCGTTCCGGTGGTCAACGAGGTCGTCAAACTGCTCCGGATACCTGGAGCGATGCCGCTCGTCCGAATGGCCGGAAACCTTGCCGGCGTCGTGCACGGTTCAAATCTGCGTCCCGGCACCATGCTGCACGACACTCCCGACTTGATTCGTGTGCTCGCCGATCTCCCCGACCCCACGGCCTACGAGGCCTACCTTCGTACTCTGCGGGCGGTGGTGGACTGGCGCGGACAGGTCGTCACGATGCTCGACCGCTGTTATCTGACCGAGAATCTGCCCGTTCAACTGATCTGGGGCGACGACGACTCCGTCATTCCGGTCTCCCACGCGCACCTCGCGCATGCGGCCATGCCCAACTCCCGACTCGAAGTCTTCCGCGACTCGGGCCACTTCCCGTTCCGCGACGATCCGATGCGTTTCCTGCAGATCGTCGAAGATTTTCTTTCCAGCACCGCACCACTCGTCTTCGACGAGGCCCGCTGGCGTCACATGCTGATCTCCGGGGTCGGCGAGAACACCATCACCGGAACGTCGTCCACCCGCATGGCGGTGCTCGACGCCATGGGCTCGGACGAGCGAAGCGCAACCTGATCCGCGGTTGCGGCTAGCCTGTACGAGTGCTGCTGACGGAACTTCTCCCCGACAACGCGGATCCTGATTCCGTTTTCGACGCCTTCTCCTCGTGGACCCTCGAACGAGGGTTGACGCTCTATCCGGCCCAGGAAGAGGCCGTCATGGAGTTGGTCTCGGGTGCAAACGTGATCCTTGCGACGCCGACCGGGTCCGGCAAATCGATGGTGGCGATCGGCGCGCATTTCTATGCGATGTCGCTCGGCAAGCGTACGTATTACACCGCGCCGATCAAGGCGCTGGTGAGCGAGAAGTTCTTTGCGCTCTGTGAGGTCTTCGGTGCCGAGAACGTCGGCATGATGACCGGTGATGCCGCCGTGAACTCGTCGGCGCCGATCATTTGTGCGACGGCGGAGATCGTCGCGAATCTCGCACTGCGAGAGGGCCCGAACTCCGATATCGGCCAGGTCGTGATGGACGAGTTCCACTTCTACTCCGAACCCGATCGAGGTTGGGCGTGGCAGGTTCCGCTCATCGAGTTGCCGCACGCCCAGTTCCTCTTGATGTCGGCAACACTCGGTGAGGTCGATTTCTTCTCCGAAGATCTGACGCGCCGCACCGGCAAGCCCACCACCGTCGTCTCCGGCACGGAACGTCCCGTGCCACTGATGTTCTCGTACGCGACCACGCCGGTCGGCGAAACCATCGAAGATCTGGTGACCACCAACCAGTCCCCCGTCTACATCGTGCATTTCACGCAGGCCGCCGCGCTCGAACGCGCCCAGGCACTGACGAGCGTCAACTTCTGTTCCAAGGAAGAGAAGGAAGCGATCGCCGAGGCACTGGGCGGTTTCCGCTTCACCACCGGGTTCGGAAAGACACTCTCTCGCCTGGTCCGGCACGGCATCGGCGTTCACCATGCTGGCATGCTGCCCAAGTACCGACGGCTCATCGAAGTTCTCGCGCAGGACGGACTTCTCAAGGTCATCTGCGGTACCGACACCCTCGGCGTCGGCATCAACGTCCCGATCCGCACGGTACTGCTCACCGGTCTCGCCAAGTACGACGGCGTCCGCACACGGCATCTGAAAGCCCGCGAGTTCCATCAGATCGCCGGCCGCGCGGGTCGTGCGGGCTACGACACGATGGGCACCGTTGTCGTCCAGGCACCGGAACACGAGGTCGAGAATCTGCGGGCCGTCGCCAAGGCGGGCGACGATCCGAAGAAGATCAAGAAGATTCAACGCAAGAAGGCTCCCGAGGGGTTTGTGTCCTGGAGCGAAGCGACGTTCGACCGCTTGGTCGCGGCATCACCCGAACCGTTGGTGTCACGATTCTCGGTCAGCAACTCGATGCTGCTCAATGTCATTGCCCGACCGGGCAATTGCTTCGACGCGATGCGGCACCTGTTGGAAGACAACCACGAATCGCGGCCGGCGCAGCGTAAGCACATCCTCAAAGCGATCTCGCTGTATCGCGGATTGCTCAGCGCCGGCATCGTGGAGCGCCTCGACGAACCTGACGAGTACGGCCGGATGGCTCGGTTGACGATGGACCTGCAACGCGACTTCGCGCTCAACCAGCCGCTGTCGCCGTTCGCCTTGGCGGCATTCGAACTCCTCGACGTCGAATCCGACAGTTACGCACTCGATGTCGTCTCGATCATCGAGTCGACGCTCGACGATCCGCGTCAGGTGCTCATGGCGCAGCAGCACTTCGCTCGCGGCGAAGCGGTGGCACAGATGAAGGCCGACGGCATCGAGTACGAGGAGCGCATGGAGCTTCTCGAAGAGGTCACCTGGCCGAAACCGTTGTCGGACTTGCTGTTCCCGGCTTTCGAAATGTATCGCGGCGGCCACCCGTGGATCACGGAGTTCGCCCTCTCCCCCAAGTCCGTGGTGCGCGACATGATCGAACGCGCCATGACGTTTGCCGAATTGATCAGCCACTACGGACTCACCCGATCCGAGGGCCTCGTCCTGCGCTACCTCGCCGACGCGTACCGCGCCCTGCGGCAAACCGTCCCGACGGAGGCACGCACCGAGGAACTCGAAGACATCATCGAGTGGTTGGGCGAGCTGATCCGTCAGGTCGACTCGAGCCTTCTCGACGAGTGGGAGTCACTTACCGATCCCGGAGCCGAAGCAGACACCGAAGAGGTGGCGTTCGGCGCCGACATTCCCCGGCCCATCTCGGCGAACCCGCGCGCATTCCGCGTCATGGTGCGCAATGCGATGTTCCGACGCATCGATCTCGCATCGCGTCGGCAGTGGAACGAGCTGGAAAACCTCGAGGACGGTATCGACGCCGCTGAGTGGGAAGAGCAACTACTCCCGTACTTCGAGGAGTACGCAACCATCGGAACCGGACCGTCGGCGCGCGGGCCGGCGCTCTTCCAAGTCACCGAAGAGGGTGAGTTCTGGCGGGTGCGGCAGGTGCTCGAGGACCCGGAGGGCGATCACGGATGGGCACTGCTTGCCGTCGTCGACATCCCGGAATCGGATGCCGCGGGTGAAATCGTATTCGACGAGCTGAGCGTCGTAGAAGGCTAGCGCCTGTGCGCCTTTCTGATAGTGGTCACTACCAGTAGGGCGCACAGGGGCTTTCAGCCCCTTCGAGCCTTCCGCGGCTGATTACGACGAGCAGCGCGCTTTTCCTTGATGCGGACGTTCTCGGCCCGTACTTCGGCCTGAACAGCGCGTTCCTTCTCGAGCCAGTCGGGCTTCTCTTCGAGGAGTGCGGCGATCTGATCCGTGGTGAGTGCTTCTTCGACGCCGCCGCGGGCCAGGCCGGCGATCGATACACCCAGCTTGGCGGCGATGACCGGGCGAGGGTGCGGTCCGGTGCGTCGCAGCTCCAGCAGCCACTCCGGCGGATCGGTCTGCAGAGCGGTCAGCTCGTCACGAGTCACGTCGCCTTCCTGGAACTGCGCAGGTGTTGCTTCCAGGTACACACCCAGCTTCTTGGCAGCCGTCGTCGGCTTCATCGTCTGGGGAGTTTTGTTCGACGTCATGCAACAAGAGTAACCAGCCGATACGGGTGCTTTTACCAAGGCGGTAGCCTTGCCTGGTGACAGACGCGGATAGTCAGGCAATTTTTCGACTCGCGTACGCCCCGGGGGTGACGCCCACCAAGTGGGTCCGGGTGTGGCACGAGCGGCTTCCCGAGGTGCGTCTGGAACTTGTTCAGTTCCCGGTTCTCGAACTCGAAGCTGCACTTCGCGCAGGTGAAGCAGATGCAGGTTTGGTTCGCCTGCCGATCGACCGGACCGGCATCAGCGCCATCTCGCTGTATGCGGAAACCCCGGTCGTGGTGATACCGAAGGATCACGTATTTACTGCTGTCGATCAGATCTCCGTCGACGATTTGGCGGACGAGATAGTGCTCGATCCACTCGACGACAGACTCGGCTGGCCGACACGTCCTGGAAAAGCTGCCGCCGACAGGCCCGCGAGCATCGCTGACGCGATCGAGTTGGTGGCCGCCGGCGTCGGCGTTGTCGTCGTGCCACATTCGCTGGCGCGGTTCCACCATCGCAAGGACCTGACCTTCCGTCCGGTGGACGGTGCGCCCGAGGCTCCCGTGGCTTTGGCATGGATGGAGTCCAAGACCACAGATCTGGTCGAGGAACTGATCGGCATCGTGCGAGGCCGCACGGCACAAAGTTCCCGCGGCCGGAACGGCGAGCCGGCCGAGAAGATCAAGGGTTCCGTGAAAGCCAAGATCGCGGCCCGTGAGCGTCGTGCAGAAGCTGCCAAGAACGGTCAGAAGGCGAAGGGCGCCGGCACCGCGAAGAACATTTCCGGACGCAACGCCGGTTCCGGTAAGGCCAAGGCCGGCGGCAAATCGGGTAGCGGAAAGTCCGGCGGCACCAAGAGTTCGGGTGGCCGGTTCTCCGGAAAGCAGAAGGGCCGCTAGGGATTCAGCCGGCAACTCGGAAGATCGTTGCCTGACATCGCTGAACTGTTCAGGCGCGAGTGAACCGCGCTGCGGGCCGCGAAACGGCGCATCGTCGAACTCCGTCGAGCATGATGAGAGTATGACTCCCGCGAGTTCTTCAGCCCTCGACGAATTGGTAGCGGCACTCCCCGAGGGAGCCGTCCTGCTGGATCCTGACCTGACCGCGGGCTACCGCCAGGACTGGGCTGCCGATCCGACCGCCGGCCACCCCGCTGCCGTGGTTCGCGCAACGTGCACCGAAGACATCCAAGCAGTCATGCGATGGGCAACCGCCAACCGCGTACCGGTGGTTCCCAGAGGTGCCGGCTCGGGCCTTTCCGGTGGATCCAGCGCCGTCGACGGTTGCATCGTGGTCAGCACCGAGCGAATGCGACAGATCACGATCGACCCGGTTGCCCGTGTGGCCGTTACTCAGCCCGGCTTGATGAATGCGGAGGTCAAGAAAGCAGCCGCAGAGCACGGACTCTGGTACCCGCCGGACCCCTCGTCCTTCGAGATCTGTTCCATCGGCGGCAATGCAGCCACCAACGCCGGCGGACTCTGCTGCGTCAAGTACGGAGTAACCACCGACTACGTTCTCGGACTTCGGGTCGTGCTGGCAGACGGGACAGCGGTCAGCCTCGGTGGCCCCCTTCTCAAGGACGTCGCCGGACTCTCACTCACGAAACTGTTCGTGGGTAGTGAGGGAACTCTCGGCATCATCACGGAAATCACCCTGCGTTTGATTCCCGCGCAGCCGCCCGCATCAACCGTCGTCGCGTCGTTCGACTCGGTACAAGAGGCTGCCGACGCGGTCTTGGCGATCACCGGCAACATGCGTCCGGCGATGCTCGAGTTCATGGACCATGCCAGCATCAATGCCGTCGAGGATTCGGTACGCATGGGTCTGAACCGCAAGGCTCACGCACTGCTGCTCGCGCAGTCCGACGCACCCGGCGCGGCAGGCGTGCTGGAAATCGAGACGATTGTTCAGGCGTGCGAAAACAACGGAGCCACCGAGGTATTCGCCACCGACGACCAGGCCGAAGGTGACGCTTTTGCGGCGGCACGGCGGGCAGTGTTCCCGGCAGTGCTCGCGATGGGAAGTCTGCTTCTCGAAGACGTGGGCGTTCCCATGCGCGCACTCCCCCAGCTCGTAACCGGGGTCGAAGCCATCGCCGACGACCTCGATGTCCTGATCTGCACGGTGGCGCATGCCGGAGACGGAAATACACACCCGCTCATCGTCTTCGACCCCGCCGACCCGGACATGACCGAACGCGCACAGATCGCATTCGGACGGGTGATGGATCTCGCCATCGCGCTCGGTGGCACGATCACCGGCGAACACGGGGTCGGTCGACTCAAGCGCGACTGGCTGCCGTCACAGTTGGGTGAAGACGTCATGGCCCTCAATCGCAAGGTCAAGGATGCGCTCGACCCTCTGGGAATTCTCAATCCCGGAGCCGTCATTGCCGTGAAAGAAGGCTCATCCGACTAGCTTTCACGTCGACGTCGAACGAGTTACGTCATCGAGGAACTGTCGGGCTGACCGAACGGACCAACTCGGCCAGCTGACGGAATCCTTCTGCTCGGCCACTCGAAGAGCGGAACACGACGCCGATCGTGCGACCTGGAGCCGGCGATGCGAAGCGCGCCGTCGACAAATCTCCGCGTCGAACCTCTACGGCAACAGCAGATTCCGGGACCAAAGTCACCCCGAGTCCCCCGGCCACACACTGCACGACCGTCGCGAGCGACGTCGCCCGCGTGTCGCCGGCAAGCGGATGAGCGTCTACGGAACGGCACAGATCCAACGTCTGGTCGCGCAGGCAGTGGCCGTCGTCGAGCAAGAGCAACGGCAGCGCGTCGAGCACGTCCACCGTGAGATCGACACGTCCGGCCAAGGAGTGATCGTCCGGCACGACCATCACAAAATCCTCTTCGTACACAGGAACTTCCACCAGGCCGGGCGTTCCGGCAGGAAGCGCCAACACAGCTACGTCGAGCGCTCCCGATCGCAGTGCATCGAGTAGGCGCGCCGTCTGATCCTCGACGATCTGCGGCGCCAACGACGGCAGCTTGTCGCGCAGCTCCGGCAACAACCCCGGAAGAATGTAGGGCGCAACGGTCGGGATCAACCCGATGCGGAGCGGTCCGGTCAGAGAGTCGCCGGAGCCGGCGGCACTCGCGACGAAACCGTCGGCAGCCTCGAGAATCTGCTTGGCCTGACCGAGCAAGCGCTGCCCGTCCGCAGTCACGAGCACGCGCCGCGTACTCCGTTCGATCAGCTTGACCCCCAGGCCCGCCTCGAGCGCCGCCAGCGCCTGGGACAGTGTGGGTTGGCTCACACCGGAACGTGCTGCGGCAGTACCGAAGTGCCGATACTCGGCCACCGACACGAAGGCACGCAGCTGTGACAAGGAAGGTTGATAAGTCTGATCAGACATGCCTATCAGTGTAGTGCCACCCATCACCTTTACCTTTTGAACGGTTTGATGCAGAATGGACTCATACCAAAAAGCGCCGGTCACAACCTCGACACTCCAGTCGAAACCGTCCGACCCGCTGACGGTGACAAACCCTCTCGATCCAGCACGTTCGGCCGTCACAATCCGAACAGCCGGATCGTGTGCGCAAGAAATTCCTGTTCACGAGACACGTAGGAGAATGAGACACATGGCTCTGCTCACAATCGGCGACCAGTTCCCCGCTTACAACCTCACGGCTGTCATCGGCGGCGACCTGTCCAAGGTCGATGCCCAGCAGCCCGATGACTACTTCACCACCGTCACCAGCGACGACTACGCAGGCAAGTGGCGCATCGTCTTCTTCTGGCCCAAGGACTTCACCTTCGTGTGCCCCACCGAGATTGCTGCATTCGGCAAGCTCAACGACGAGTTCGCAGACCGTGACGCTCAGGTTCTCGGCGCTTCCGTCGACAACGAGTTCGTGCACTTCCAGTGGCGTGCACAGCACGAAGAGCTCAAGACCCTCCCCTTCCCGATGCTCTCGGACCTCAAGCGCGAGCTTGCCGAGGCCACCGGCGTCCTCAACGCCGACGGCGTTGCAGACCGCGCGACGTTCATCGTCGACCCCAACAACGAGATCCAGTTCGTCTCCGTCACAGCCGGTTCCGTCGGCCGTAACGTCGACGAGGTTCTCCGCGTCCTCGACGCTCTCCAGAGCGACGAGCTGTGCGCATGCAACTGGAAGAAGGGCGACCCGACCATCAACGCCGGCGAGCTCCTGACTGCGAGCGTCTGAGTATGAGCGTCGAGAACCTCAAGAACTCGCTTCCCGAGTACGCGAAGGACCTCAAGCTCAACCTGAGTTCCATTGCGCGCACGACGGTCCTGAACGAGCAGCAGTTGTGGGGAACGCTCCTCGCAACGGCCGCAGCCACCAAGTCTGCGTCCACGCTCAAGGAGATTGCATCCGAGGCTGCCGACAACCTGTCGGCAGAGGCGTACAACGCCGCTCTCGGCGCAGCGTCGATCATGGGCATGAACAACGTCTTCTACCGCACCAAGGGCTACCTCGACGGTAAGTACGACGACCTTCGTGCCGGCCTGCGGATGAACATCATCGGCAACCCGGGCGTCGACAAGGCCGACTTCGAATTGTGGTCGCTTGCAGTGTCCGCGATCAACGGCTGCAACCACTGCCTCGAAGCTCACGAGAACACCCTCCGCCAGGAAGGTGTCGACCGCGAGGTCATCTTCGAAGCGATCCGCGCCGGTTCCATCGTCGCGGGCGTCGCACAGGCTGTCGAAGCCAACGAGATCCTCTCTGCCGCACAGGTCTGATCACTCGGACCCGACTGCAGTTCGACGAGCCCTCCCCACCGTGAAGGTGGGGAGGGCTTTTCGCGCGCTAGGGTGGACCGATGGGTATCGAGGTGAGTGTGGTCCGGGTCTTCACGGACGAGAACGGCAAGCACGGCAATCCGCTGGGAATCGTCGACGCATCCACGGTTGCAGAATCGGATCGACAAGCCGTCGCGAAGGAACTCGACTACAGCGAGACCATCTTCATCGACGTACCGGATGACGGCGCCTCGCGTGCCCGGGCTCAGATCTTCACTCCGGCAGCAGAACTCCCCTTCGCCGGGCACCCGACCGTCGGTGCCACGTGGTGGCTGGGCGAGCAGGGCCGCCGCGTGACCGCCCTCGACGTTCCCGCCGGCAGTGTCGACGTCCGCCAATCCGGCGCTCTCACATGGGTACGCGCGCGTGCCGAGTGGGCACCGGAATTCGCGATCTATCCGATGGACACGGTCGACGACGTCATCGACGCCGATCCGTCCGACTACGAGGCGGATCATTCGTATCTGTGGGCATGGCAGGACAAACTCGAAGCTGCCATCCGCGCACGCATGTTCGCACCGGTGATGGGAATCGCCGAGGACGAGGCCACCGGATCGGCAGCGCTACGCATCACGGACCGGTTGAGGAAATCACTGCTCATCACCCAGGGACGCGGATCGGTGCTTCACACCACCTTCTCCCCCGAAGGGTGGCTCGAAATCGGCGGCCGCGTCGTCGCCGAGCCGTCACGAACCTTGTGAGTACCCGGCGGGATTGCGTCCGGCCTCGAGGTCACTTGCGCTGAGAGTCACCGAGATCTCGTCACCGAGCGCAACTCCCGGTGCGAGGGGCAACTGATCTCCACTCCAGAATTTGCCCGGGTCGAACCAGTTGATCCGACGATTACCGACAAGCAGACCCATCGCTTCATAGGTCTTGGCAACCACTTCGGCGCAGTAGGCGCTCTCGGCGGCGACTGCCGATACGTCGGACTTCTTGCGCAGCTTCGGGATTCGACCCCCGAACCAGCGTGAGGCGAGCTTGGCCGTCGACGGGAACGGCGTGCCGTCCAGTCGCGCAATCGTCTTGAGCAGAGCGTCTTCCTGCTCACGGGTGATCTCGTGGTCGAGCTGGCGCAACCATCCGCGCTGCCCATACTTGGCGCCCCACACCTGAACCGCCGACCTCAGATCGTGCAGTTGGACACCACGCTGAAAGCGTCCGGTCCACATGTCCTGCAGCGAGTGACCGAGTTCCGCATGCCACATCAGCGGCGGAAGGTCGTCGATCACCACCGACATTCCCACGTGATTGACCGGACTGTTGGTCAGCGTCTGGATGGCCCGGTCGGCCGTCGACTCTCCGCGGAAGATCCAGATGTCGCCCGTGCGGGTCGCCGCGGCGGCCTCGTCGAGACTCACCTGCGAAAGCAATCGTCGGTCCATGCCTCTAGCGTAGAGGGATGAAACTCCCTACTCCTCTGCGCGCCTCGCACGTTTGGAAACTGGTCGGCCTCGCTGGTGCCATGGGCATTGCCGCCACCGGGGTCCTCGTTGCGCGCGGCGAACGCCAGCGTCGGGCCTACTCTCCGGACGAGATTCGCTCGGTATTGCACGAGCGGTACACCCAGGCCTACGCCAAGCAGTCGGAGCAAGAAGTTCTGGAACTCGAACCTGCACCCAACGCAGTGCGGCGCCGAATCGAGAAGCTCTTCCGGCGCCGCAACTGAACTCATCCGAGGGCTGCGAGGATCCCTGCTGCCATCTCCGCGACCTGATCATCGGTCATCACGAACGTCGGCGAAATCTGCATCGCACCCTGACCCGCAGCACGACCCGAAATACCGTGCTCACGCAACGTCTTCACGAACGGCAAAGCCTCCGCCGGATCAACCAACTGCACCGCAGCAACCGCACCGAGCCCACTACGAACCTCCGCCACCCGCGGATGCTCCGCCAACGGCTGCAGATGCGTATGCAACGACGCCTCCAAACGCTTCGACTCCCCGAGCAAATTCTCACGCTCGACAATGTCGAGGTTCGCCATCGCCGCCGCCGCAGCACCGGCATGCCCGCCGTACGTGTAGCCATGACGCCACCACGAACCCGCATAGAACGGCTCCGCCACCCGCGGCGCGATGAACACCGCACCCATCGGAACATAACCCGACGTCAAACCCTTTGCCGTGGTCATCATGTCAGGCTGCAAATCGAAACGAGTAGACGCGAACCACTCACCGCCGATACGACCGAAACCGGTCACCACCTCGTCGACGACAAACAGAATGTCGTGCTCGCGGCAGATGTCACGCACCTCCGCCAGATACCCCTCCGGCGGAAGATACACCCCACCCGCACCGATGATCGGCTCCGCGAAGAACGCCGCGATCTTGTTCGCACCGACCCGCTCGATCAACTCGAGCAGACTCTTCGCATCATCCCAACCGACCGTCGCCGCATCCGCCATCAGCTCGCCGTAACCCTCACGGTTCACCGGAATACCCGCCAGAGCCGTTCCCGCAACA